>Ga0129310_1000002_pt1 | contig 685378 bp, 493 predicted proteins | sample Go1ome_2_FD_94433 | JGI IMG/M metagenome (GOLD analysis project Ga0129310, IMG submission 94433) | Western lowland gorrila individual fecal microbial communities from Wisconsin, USA - Go1022A metagenome | ecosystem: Host-associated > Mammals > Digestive system > Large intestine > Fecal...
CTAAACGAGAACTACTGAACAACTTTTCTCACTACAGATATGTTTCTTTCTTACCACACCCGCGTTTCTTTCTTTCCACAGCTGTGGTAAGAAAAGAACATTGCTGTGGAAAGATTAGTTTTTTAGGGAAAAACAAGGTAGTACATCGCAGTTTTTTTCCTAACTCTTAGGTGTCATCTACGCATCATACAGCGACAATCAGTAGAAGCCTTTATCAAATCCACTTCTGTGCCCTACCCAAAGAACGCACAACGGCAGCAAACTCTTCCCGAGGAATGATAGCCTTATTACGTGTTTTCAAACGATTATTATAAACGGTCTGAGGTGAATAATGCAAGAATTCGGCAATCTTCACACTATCAGTGATACCTAAACGCACCAAAGCATAAATGCGCAATTCCGTATTCAGTAACTCACCATCTTTTAGCACAATCTGCTCGTCAGGATGGAGCAAGGCATTGAAGTCACTTACAAAATCCGGATAAATGTGCAAGAAGATAGCATCAAAGTTATGATAGAACTCTTTCAACTCATTCTGTGCCATAGAATGAGTATCGGTTAATGCTTTCACATCCTCCAACTGGTTTGCCTTAAGCTTACGATTGATATTTTTCCGATACTCATCCAGCTTACTGATATAATTGGAACAAATGGAAAAGACATAACCTATGTATTCCTCCTTCACATAGTTGGATTCACGAAGCTGATTATTGGTATCCCTCAACTGTTCATTCAAAGAAGTAAGCTGTACATTCGTTTCTGCCACTTGTCCGTGCATTTTCGAAAGCTCTTCCACATGCTTATTCAAGCGGTTGTTTGCCTCATTCAGCTGTTGGCGCGACTGCTTCAACCGCTTCATCTGCTTGTATATATATAGGAAGGCAAACAAGGATATCAAGGACAAGACACTGACCAGTACCAAGTACATGCGCAACCGCGCTTCTTGCTTCTGATTACGTTCCTGATAGATCTGATGAATGGTGTCCTGCACCGCAGAGATGCCCACTACCCTCACCCGGTTCCGATATGCCAAGGCATTCTGTAAGCAGTAACTCATGTAGACATAGGCATGGTCAATATCACCCAAACTAAAAAGTACCCCCGCCAGCTCTTCCAACGAAGCAATATCTTTATTGGAGATACGTACATCGGCCATAGCAGAATATATCAGGTAAGTCAGATAATTTTCCTGCTCATCGGACTCGCGATAAAAACAGGCCAGCACGTAAGCATTCATGGCATCGCGCCGAGTGTCGAATGCAGAATTAAGAATTCCCTTCTGCAAACGTTCCTTAAAAACATACATACTGTCCGTACCTTGTACTACCTGCCCTTTATACCACAAGAACAAGGGGTCTTCAGGGGTAAGAACCATATTCAAAGAGTCCTTGTAAACACGCTCCAACTGTGCATAATGTTCATGCAAAGTACCCATTTCACTACCGGTATACTGATTGAAATGCGAATACAGATACAGCATTTGCCCGTAATAGTCCACTAATAATTCTTTGGGGAGCGAACCGCCTGAAACTCCGCGCAATTCATCCTGAGCTTCTTTCAACAAACCGGTGGCAGCCAACAGAAAAGACTTTTTTATCTTCCACTCCATCTGCCGGTATTTATCATTCTGCTTATAAACTATATCCAAATTGTCTACCACATAATTCATTGCAGAATCGGCGTTATAGACGCAATACTCATCATAAAGATTTTTATTCAGCCAATATCTCTCTTCCAAAGTACGCACATTCTTTTGCAGCTTGTGCAACTGGGCAATCTTCGCCTCTTTAAGCATAGCAAACGTGTTTTTTTGCGCAATCAGAGAGTCAAGGCGCACCAGCAGTTCTTTTATCTTTTCACTGTAAGGTGCCGCATTCAGAAAGGTACACCCCATCAGTAAAAATAGTAAAGCTATGATTTTTCTTTTCATTTCTATTATTTATATAAGGCTGAGAGCACAAAGATAAATTAATCTATCTAAACATAAGCTACTTCTACCCTAAAAAGTACATGAAAGTTAAGAGGTATTTCGACCATTTACAGCGATAAAACAGCATATACAGACCTCCTTCCATAGTAGCTGACCTTTACTTTATACAGCAATCAGCAAGAATATAACTCGCTATATATATGACATTTACATTTTACTCCGACTTACTTCTACACATTACCCGCCTATCGGACGAATAAGGTTGTCCACTATCTTTGCAACAGAGAAAGAAAAGTGTACTATGGAAAACATCCAATCTCTATTAGAACATACTTTTCTAAAATAAATTAAATCTTTTAATTAAAGTACTATGAGAATGATTACAAGAAATCTTCTTACGCGGAGTTACAAGCTCCTTCTGACATTACTCGTACTGCTAATGTCAACAAATGCATTTGCCCAACGATTGACAGCTACGGGTAAAGTAGTAGATGCCGCAGGCCTGGAGGTCATTGGTGCATCTGTATTGGAAAAGGGAACAACCAACGGTGTTGTTACCAATCTGGATGGGGAGTTTTCCCTGAGTGTAGGACAGAATGCCACACTGGTAATATCCTTCATCGGCTACAAAACGATAGAGGTAAAAGCAGCCACCAACATGAATATCACATTGCAGGAAGACAACGAACTGCTGGACGAAGTGGTAGTTATCGGTTATGGAAGTGTGAAGCGTAAAGACGTAACCACTGCCGTATCTACGGTTTCTACAAAGGATTTGGACCAACGCCCCATTGTATCGGCAGCCCAAGCCCTACAAGGTAAAGCAGCCGGTGTGTCGGTTATGCAGCCCAGCGGCGAACCGGGCGGTGGTATGAGTATCCGCGTACGTGGTACCACCTCATTCAATGGTAGCAACGACCCGCTCTACGTAGTGGATGGTGTACCTGTAGACAATATCAACTTTCTCTCTCCCAACGACATTGAAAACCTCTCTATTCTGAAGGATGCCTCATCAGCAGCCATCTACGGTTCGCGCGCAGCCAACGGTGTGGTATTGATTACTACCAAGAGCGGCTCGGCAGGCAACGCCAAAGTAGCATTGAACGTACAATATGGCATGACAAAAATAGGCAAGAGCATGGAAGCACTGAATACAGAACAGTACCGCGAATTGCAAGAAGAAATCGGGGCTGTAAATCCAACTGCTCTTGAAGGGCTGACCGACCAGACAGACTGGTTTGACGAGGTTTACAAGACCGGACAAACCCAGAATTACCAAGTGTCCGTATCAAACGGAAATGAAAAGATGAAATACTTCCTCTCTGCCGGTTATCTGGATGAAAAAGGTATTTTGGAAGGAACATACTTCAAGCGGTATAGCTTCCGCGCCAATATCGACAACCAAATACGCAGCTGGCTGAATGTAAGTGCCAATATCTCCTACTCCGACAACATCGGAAACACCGGCATCATCTCCGGTACGGGTGCCAACCGTGGTGGTGTAGTCCTCTCGGTCATCAACACTCCGACCTATGCTCCTATTTGGGATCCTGAAAAACCGAATCAATACAATAAGAACTTCTATGGGGTGAACATCATGAACCCGATGGAAAACCTGGCCCGCCAGAAAAACAACAAGAACAAGGAAAACCGCCTCATCGCATCCGGAGCCGCTACCATCAGCTTCCTGCCCAACCTAAAGTTGAAATCATCTGTAGCCCTGGACCGCCGTAACGGTGTAAGCACCACATTCCTCGATCCAATATCGACCACCGACGGACGCAACAGCTTCGGTACAGCCTCTGACAACCGGAATATGAATACCGTGTTGGTTTTCGATAATATATTGACTTACAATACCAATATCAAGAAGCACGGCATCGACGTAATGGCAGGTTCTTCCTATACCAAATCGGACTATACCAACAGCTGGATAAACGGCTCACATTTCCGGGACGATAAAATACAGACCCTGAACGCTGCCAATAAAATTTCATGGGACGGTACCGGAACAGGAGCTTCACAGTGGGCCATCTCTTCCTATTTCGCCCGTGTGTCCTACAACTATGACAGCAAGTACATGCTTACCATGAACATGCGTGCCGACGGTTCATCCAAGCTGCATCCCGACCATCGCTGGGGTATTTTCCCCTCCTTCTCGGCTGCATGGCGCATTTCGTCGGAAAAGTTCATGAAAGACATCGCTTGGATTGATGACTTGAAGCTCCGCGGTGGCTGGGGACAGACCGGTAACCAAAGCGGTATAGGCGATTACTCGTATCTGCAACGTTACAACATCAACCGCATACCCTGGTTTGAAGAAGGTAACGACCATGCAGTTCCCGGTATCAGCCAGGCCAACCTGAGAACAAGTGACCTGAAATGGGAAACTACCAACCAGACGAACATCGGTCTTGACTTGACTGTACTGAACAACAGACTAACCTTCAGCATGGACTACTATTACAAGAAAACTACAGACATGTTGATGAATGTAAGTCTGCCTGCTGGTGCGGCAGCAACCACCAGCATCACCCGTAACGAAGGCGAGATGACCAACAAGGGATTCGAGTTCGCCATCAACTCCCATAACCTGACCGGCGAGTTTTCTTGGGATACAGACTTCAACATTTCTTTCAATAAGAACAAGCTGACCAAGCTGTCATTGCAGAAAATCTATACAGCAGCAAGCAGTGCCGAGGTGGTGAAAGAAAATATCGTACGCAATGAGCCCGGACGTCCTTTGGGTGGTTTCTACGGCTACATCAGCGACGGTGTAGACCCCGAAACCGGTAACCTGATTTATCGCGACCTTAACGAAGACGGCAAGATTTCCACTTCTGACCGTACCTATATCGGCGACCCGAATCCCGACTTCATCTACGGATTGACAAACACCTTTACATGGAAAGACCTCAGCCTGAGCATCTTCATCCAAGGAAGCTACGGAAACGACATCTTCAATGTGTCCCGTATGGAAACCGAAGGTATGTATGACGGTAAAAACCAGTCAACGGAAGTATTGAAACGCTGGAGAATTCCCGGACAGATTACGAATGTCCCGAAAGCCAACTTCAACATCAAGAACTCCACTTACTTTGTAGAAGACGGCAGCTACCTGCGTGTCAAAGACATTTCACTCTCTTACAACATCCGTTGCCGCCAGTTCAAGAAATGGGGTATCAGCCGCGTACAGCCCTATTTTACCGCCAGCAATTTGCTGACCTGGACCAGCTATTCAGGTATGGATCCTGAAGTGAACCAATATGGCAACAGCGGTTCTGTACAGGGCATCGACTATGGAACTTACCCACAGAGCAAATCATTCGTTTTCGGTATCAATGTTGAATTCTAAAAAAGGAAGAAATAACTTATGAAACTAAACCATATATATAAAAGTATAGCTTGCGGTGTATTGTTGGCAATGACCGCAACCTCATGTGACTTGGACTATAATCCGGTAGACACCTACTCGGATGTAACGGAAGGAGTGAACAAAACTGATGAAAAGCCTATTTTCAACAGTGTGCAAGACGTGGAAACTTCAATGGTAACCCTTCACAAAAAATTTCGTGACCAGCAGGAGCACTGGTATGTCGACAAACTGCTTATCGGTGACGCTCATTCCGATAATGCCTACGCCGGAACAACGGGGGCCGAAGTGGTGCCTTACGAAACCAACTCCATTGAAGGCTCTAATTCTGTACTAAAACGTGACTGGGACCGTTTCTTAGGCGACATTGCCGTTGCCAACCGCATCATCGTGGGCTGTGACCAGCTCAAGGCACTCAGTGAAAGTGAACGCGGCAAGTATCAGTCACAAGCCAAGATATTCCGTGCCATGGTCATGTTTGATATGGTACGCTTATGGGGTAACTTCCCGGTCATCACTACCGTGGGCGGTGACATTACCGAAGACAACGTAGAAGAAATGTACCCGACCTATTTTCCTCCACAGAATACGGCTGAAGAGGCTTACGCCCAAATAGAGAAAGACCTGACTGAAGCAGTGGAAAACCCCAACACACCGACAAACGACACATCAGACAAGAGCATACTTACCAAATCGGTGGCACGTGCCATGCTTGCCAAGGTCTATGCAGAAAAACCTCTGCGCGATTATGCAAAGGTTATCAAATATGCCGATGAACTTGCTGCCGACGGCTTCGACCTCGTGGAAGACTTCAGCGACCTTTGGGCGTATGATACGGAAAAAAAAGACTGCCGGGTACGCAATACCAAGGAGGCAATTCTCGAAGCCCACTTTCCTCCCGGCTCCGGCAACTGGTGTACTTGGATGTTCGGCCGTAACTTGAGCAACTGGGATGAAAGTTTCACCTGGGCCAAATGGATTACCCCTTCCCGTGACCTTATCCGCCTCTATGAAGAGCAAGGAGACACGAAACGTTACAATGAATCTGTTGTATGGTATGACTGCGGATGGAGCAACTATTATCCGGCAGACCATTATGCCTTCATGTACAAATGCCGCTCTGCGTTCAACAGCATTATCTATCTGCGATATGCCGATATCCTGCTCCTCAAAGCCGAAGCAAAAATTATGGGAGAGGCTCCCGACCTGAACGGTGCAGCCGACATCATCGACCGCATCCGCAACCGCGCCGGACTGGGCAAACTTCCACAAAGCACCCGCAGCAGTAAAGAAACATTGCTCCAAGCTTATATGGACGAACGCCGCATGGAGCTTGCCTTTGAAGGACAGCGCTGGTACGACCTTTGCCGCCTCAATAAGGTAGAAGAAGTGATGAACGCCGTTTACGCCAAAGACAGCGGCCGCCATGCACAAGAAAATCTGTTCAATGAGAACTCCTATCTGCTGGCTATTCCCCAAGGAGCCATCGACCAGAACGAAAATCTGATACAGAACCCGGGCTATTAATACTAATGAGTAATATAAAAATCAATTGAATATGAATTTAAGAAATATATTCACTACCGCATTAGGCTGCTTCACCATACTGGCAGCCTGCGGCAATGACAATGACAGTAACATCACCCCTACACCGGAACCCAAGCCAGACCAACCCACGGAAGAGGCAAAGGATGTTACCCTCTATGTAACGAACACCAGTCGTACTTATGATTTGACAAAGTCCGGGCTGGCCTTCGGCACCGGAAGCAACATGTCACCTTCTACCGTGACACTTGACCCTGCCACCCGCTATCAGGAAATGGACGGTTTCGGTGCAGCCATCACCGGCTCTACCGGTTACAACCTGATGCAGATGACACAAGAGAACCGCACGAAGTTTCTGACTGAAACATTCTCGGACAAAGAAGGCTATGGCTTCAGCTATGTACGTATTGCCATCGGTTGTTCCGACTTCTCATTCAGTGAATTCACTTGCTGTGACGAAAAGGGGCTTGAGCACTTTGCCCTTCCGATGGAAGACACCAAATATGTGATTCCTATATTGAAGGAAATTCTGGCAATCAATCCTGCCGTCAAAATAATTGCCGCTCCCTGGACATGTCCGAAGTGGATGAAAGTGAAAAGCCTGGAGAAACGTGTACCCTTTGACTCATGGACCAGCGGACACTTGAACCCCGAATATTACAGAACGTATGGCGACTATTTCGTAAAATGGATACAAGCTTTCGAAAAGGAAGGCATCAAAATCCACGCTGTGACTCCGCAGAACGAACCGCTGAACCACGGTAACTCAGCATCCTTGTTCATGGGATGGGAAGAAGCCCGTGACTTCATCAAGACCGGCCTGGGCCCTGCCTTCAAAGAAGCCGGAGTTACTACAAAGATTTATGTTTTCGACCATAACTACAACTACGACAATCTGGCCGACCAAAAAAGTTACCCTACCAAGATTTATGATGATGCGGAAGCCTCACAATACATTGCGGGCGCTGCCTACCATAATTATGGCGGTAACCGTTCTGAGTTGCTGAATATCCACAAACTCTATCCCAACAAGGAACTGCTTTTTACGGAAACCTCCATCGGTACTTGGAACTCCGGCCGCGATTTAGAAGCACGTCTGCTTAACGATATGGAAGAAATAGCATTGGGGACAGCCAACAACTGGTGCCGCGGTGCCATTGTGTGGAACCTGATGTTAGACAGTGACCTGGGACCGGTAAGCCCTTCAGACGGTTCTTGCAAGACCTGCTACGGTGCAGTGGATATTGACAATACAAACTATTCTAAAATTGTCCGTAATTCCCATTATTACCTTATCGGGCACATGTCTTCAGTCGTGAAACCGGGAGCTGTACGTATCGGAACGACCGGTTACACAGCCAACGGAATCACCTACTCCGCCTTCGAGAATACGGACGGTACCTATGCATTCGTATTGGCAAACAACAATGCAGATGCCAAGCGAATCACCGTAAGCGACGGCACACACTACTTTTCCTACGAAGTTCCGGCCAAAGCAGTCGTTTCTTACCGTTGGAAAAAATAAAACTAATAATTTAAACAGAAGATTATAATGAAAAGCTTAAAATACTATCTAATGGCATTGGCAGGCATAGCCATGCTGAATGCTTGCAGCGATGACGATCCGGTTCCCGGCAACCCGACAATGGACTTTCAGGCAGAACCTTCTTCAGCCTTGTTCGGAGACAGTCTGCCTTTTACAATCAAGGCATCGGACGCAGATGTACCCCTTTCCACGTTAAAAGCGCGGTTATACTTCAGCGACGAAATGGTGTCAGAGACTATAATCCGTACAAAAGTAAACGGTCAAGACTATACCGGGAAAATATATGTTCCCTATCTGGCAAATATTCCCAACGGAACAGCTACATTGAAGTTCATTCTACAGAACATCAATTTCACAATTACAGAGAAAAGCTATGACGTGGCGCTGAGCCGTCCGGACTTCCCTTACCTGACTCTGGTTTCGGGAGACCAGGAATACCGCATGGAAAAAACCGCAGCCAATCAGTATAGCGTGACCGGTGAATTTGCACAAAAAGTAAAAGGATACATCAAAGCTCCTAAAGTAGGTGCCAACGGCAATGAAATCAACTTCGGATGGAGTAACGGTGCCATTACGCAAGGCACCTCCAGTGAAATCACCTTCTCCAGTCTGTCAGCTGGAGAATATTCCATCTCCTTCAATACGTTGACTTATGCAGCCGCTCCTTTCGTGAAACTACTGCTGAACGGTTCTGAAATGGAGATGGTGGATGATGACCATTACAGCATCGACCTCAATCTGAAGCAAGGGGACAACATCACTGCAGACATTCCCAACTTCGACCAATATTGGATAGACCCCGACTTCTTCGAAAAGAATGAAGACGGTTCGCTGAAGTTCCTGCCCATCGATGGAACTTATCGCGTCATTGCCAACCTGGCCCTGAATTATCTGGAAGTATTGAAAATGAACGGAACAAGCACCGCCACTCTGAACGATGACGGAACCGGCGCCCTTTGGATTATCGGTGACGGTATCGGTAAACCTTCCGTAGCGACCAATGCCGTAGGTTGGACTACAGAAAAAGGTCTCTGCATGTCACAGATTGAAGCGAAGAAGTATCAGGTAACAGTAGTAGCGGGAGAGCAAATCAAATCTGATGACATCAACTTCAAGTTCTTCCACCAGCAAGGTTGGGGAGGTGAATATAAAAACGATGCCTTGTCTACCACCAGTGACTTAGTATTTATAGGTGACGGTACCAACGGACGTGATGCCGGCAACTTGGGCCTCGTAGAAGGCAAAAGCCTGGAAAACGGTGTCGCTTACCGGTTCACAGTTGACATAACGGCAGGTGTCTCTTCGGCAGTTCTGACAGTAGAAAAGGTAGAAAGATAGACGGATAACGCAGAAGATTAACTAAATGAGAAAGGGGCTGGCTCTATAAAAGAGTTCAGCCCCTCTTGTTTATGCAGAATATATGTTCCGGATTTAGCTTAAACCTTCTTTCGCCTCTTCTTGTGGAATACGTATCGAAGTGTAAAGCTCAAGAATGGCGGCTATCGTCAGAGACACAATCCATTCATTGCCCCTTGTAAAGAGCATGAATGCCCCCGTAAGCACCAGCAAAAGCGCACCGAATATTTGCTGTCGGCGCAGGCGTTTGACAGTGGGACTTTTACATTTGGACGGAGAATTAATTTGGGCCAAAGCAACCATCGTAGCGCCGATAGTATATATATAAGGTGAAAGAGGCCAGCCCGTGATATAAACGGCAGCTCCTGCCAAGAGCATCACGGCCCCTACTGCGAAAAGGGCGGGTATCAGTTGTTTCATTCTTCTATATCTTCTTCAAATACATAAATATCCTCATTGGGCTTTTTCATCAGATACTTCTCACGGGCAATCCGTTCGATGGCACCGGAGTCGACGGCAAGCTCATTGAGCCGTTCGGTATTCTCCTCGTATTCCTTGCGGTACTTTTCTATTTCATCGCGCAGACGGCTTTCTTCCCGGGCGTAACCCAAACGGCGTACAACACTGTTCTCATCCAGGAACCCGATAATTACAGCAAACAACGCAAGCGTAATCAGATATTTATGCTTGCGGACAAAAGACCAAAGAGAAGCAAGTTTATCCATCTCGTTATCTACTATTTAGCAATTTATCATTCATGATGGAGCTTGTCCATCATATAACTTCACGTCACAAAGATAAGAGGAATAACCGAAAGATTTCTTTTTTTTGTGTACATTTGCACAAAAAGCAAAGAATATCCCAAATATGGAAAACTATATCGTATCTGCACGGAAATATCGTCCCTCGACCTTTGAGTCCGTAGTAGGCCAACGTGCACTGACCACTACCTTGAAGAATGCCATTGCCACCGGAAAACTGGCGCATGCCTATCTTTTTTGCGGTCCAAGAGGCGTGGGAAAAACAACTTGTGCCCGTATCTTTGCTAAAACAATCAACTGTATGAGCCCCACAGCAGACGGCGAGGCATGCAACCAATGTGAATCCTGTACTGCCTTCAATGAGCAGCGCTCCTACAATATCCATGAGCTGGATGCCGCCTCAAACAACTCTGTGGATGACATCCGCCAATTGGTGGAGCAGGTACGCATTCCACCTCAGATAGGCAAATACAAAGTATATATCATTGATGAGGTACATATGCTGTCCGCCTCGGCTTTCAATGCTTTCCTGAAAACACTGGAAGAGCCTCCACGCCATGCCATATTCATCCTTGCCACTACCGAGAAGCACAAGATATTGCCCACCATCCTTTCACGCTGCCAAATATATGATTTCAGCCGGATTGGTGTGGAAGATACCGTAGCACACCTCGCATATGTCGCCTCCAAAGAAGGTATCACTGCTGAACCGGAAGCGTTGAATGTCATTGCCCTCAAAGCAGACGGCGGTATGCGCGACGCACTATCCATCTTCGACCAGGTGGTAAGCTTCACCGGAGGACACATCACCTATAAGAGCGTGATTGAAAACCTCAATGTGCTGGACTATGAATACTACTTCAAACTAACCGGATTCTTTCTTGAGAACAAAATCAGTGACGCGTTGCTATTACTGAATGATGTGCTCAACAAAGGCTTCGACGGCAGCCACTTCATCACCGGACTTTCATCCCACCTGCGCGACTTGCTTGTCAGCAAAGACCCGGCGACACTGCCGTTGCTTGAAGTGGGCGCAAGCATCCGCGAACGTTACCAAGCACAAGCACAGCAATGCCCCCTCCCTTTTCTTTACCGTGCCATGAAGCTCTGCAACGATTGTGACCTGAACTACCGTGCCAGTAAAAACAAACGGCTACTGGTAGAGCTCACTCTGATACAAGTGGCACAACTGACCGCCGAGGAGGACGACGGTGCCAATGGGCGCAGCCCTAAACAAGCTATAAAACCCATATTCACGCAGCCTGCCGCCGCTCAGCAGCCACAGGCCACTGCTGCCATGCCCCAACAAACCGTACAGCCGGCAGTACAGACAAACAGCACTCCCCAACCTGCTGCCACGCAGCATAGTAATGCAACAACTCCACATGCCACACCTGCTGCCGTATTAATGGCGCAAGGGAGAGAAGAGAAAAAAATTCCGGTCATGAAAATGTCCGGATTAGGGGTCTCCATCAAACGCCCCCATATAGAAGAGGAACAAAGAAACCCTTCATCTAACCCTACTGCCGCCCACCAAGCAGCACAACCGGAAGAAGACTACATCTTCAATGAAAGGGATTTGAACTATTACTGGCAGGAGTATGCCGGACGTATGCCCAAGGAGCAAGTAGCCATTGCCAAGCGCATGCAGAACATGCGCATCACTTTAATAAATGACACAACTTTTGAGGCTGTGGTAGACAATGAAATCGTTGCCAAGGAATTTACCGGCATGATACCCACTCTGCAAAATTACCTACGTACCCGGCTAAAGAACCGCAAAGTCACCATGACTGTCCGGATTAGTGCTCCTACTGAAAAGGTACGTGCCTATGGACGCGTTGAAAAATTCCAAATGATGGCACAAAAGAACAGTGCACTATTACAACTAAAAGAAGAGTTTGGTTTGGAACTCTATTAATCCCTTCCAATCGCCTGCATAAAGTTGCTAACAAATTGAGTATAAAGGATAAAAAAAGCATCTATTTAATTTTTTATTTATTCATTTATATTTATTTTTGCCAATAATAAACAAAAGAGGCAAACAAACATTTGAGAACAAAAATGATTATATGGATGCTATTGGGGCAGATACTGTATACTTCTGTCTTATCAGCACATACAATAGCCAATCAAGAAAAGCAGAGTATTCTGCAATCATTGGTCAAAAGACAAGTTCTCTATGATGACTCCATATCCATAGACAGTGTCATTGCGTGGAGCGAGCAACTTCTTCCCACCCAACAATCAAATGAAGATAGAACAACGTATTTTCTATTACAACTTCAATTGGCCAATGCCTATACATTGCGCGGCGATATCAGCTTAGCGACGAACCGGGCACAACTTATGTACGAAGAAGCTAAAGCAACAGACTACCAATTTGGTATGGTAGTGGCCAACCAAGCCATCGGAGACGCCTATAATACAATAGCCAACATGGGGGATAAAGCCCTGGAATCATACCAGGATGCTTTGACTGAACTATCCAACATTTCAGACCAGCATCCATATAGGGCACAGCTTCTTTTAAAAATGTCCAACGTTCTGCAACGGAAAGGACGTCTGGAAGAAGCGGAAAAAATCCTGGAAGAGCTGGAGAAAATATTATATCAGGAGCCTGACTACCCGACAGACTTCTTTTTCTGCATCGAAAAGACGAATTTTGCCATTTCCCATGGACACCTCTCACAAGACTATCTTGATGAAGCAAACATCTGGCTCCACAAAATGGACTCCATTTACCAACTGCACCCAGAGAAGTTCTATCGGTTTCACTTGGATTATACCACTGCCGCCTACTATAGAGCCATGGGAAATTGGGACAAACAATACTGGAAACAAGCTCTGGACATCTACTCCAAATTGCAAGCAGAATACTCCGGTAATAAGCGCTCCACGTATTACCGCTGGACTTCGCTGGAAAAAATCTATCTCTGTAAAATACAAGGCATGGCCATGGAAGCCTGCCGAATCTACCAGGAATTGTATCCTCCTATAGATACACTCGCTTCACAAAGCTATATCCGGCAAATCAATACGATAAAGGCAAAATACCAGGTAGATAAGGCAGAGACGGCCAGCAATAACGAATACAATAAAATCATAACCAGCATATTGGTAGGAACGATGGCATTAGTAACGTTATTTGTTCTACTTGCCATCCTACTCAAAAGGCAACGGGAAAAGGTGAAACTCTCCACCCAAAAACTGGCAACATCACGGATAAATGCCGAAAATGCCATGCGTGCAAAAAGCGTGTTCCTCTCGAACATGAGCCATGAAATCCGTACCCCACTCAATGCATTATCGGGCTTTTCATCCCTATTGACGGAAGAGGGACTGGACGATGAGACACGCCGTCAGTGCAATGAAGTTATCCAACAGAACTCAGAACTATTGCTGAAGCTTATTAACGACGTGATAGATCTATCGAGTCTTGAATTCGGCAAACTGCAATTCTGTATTGCACAACATGATGCCGTAAGCATCTGCAGAAACGTGATAGATACCGTGAACAAAGTGAAACAGACACAAGCTGAACTTACATTCACCACCGAGCTGGAAGAAATGCCCATCGAGACTGACGACTCACGCCTGCAGCAAGTCCTGATTAACCTACTGATAAATGCTACCAAATTTACCCCACAAGGCAGCATTGTCCTAAAGCTGGAAAAAGAAACGGACGACACCGTACTATTCACCGTAACAGATACCGGTTGCGGCATTCCCAAAGACAAGCAAGCCAACATTTTCCAACGTTTTGAAAAGCTGAATGAGAATGCTCAAGGCAGTGGGTTGGGACTCTCCATATGCCAACTTATCATAGAGCATATCGGCGGACAAATATGGATTGATTCAGAGTATGCCGAAGGCTCACGCTTCTGCTTCACCCATCCCATAAGCCAGAAAGGCAGAAAGGAGAATAAGAAATGAAACAGATATTTACATTGCTCATTGCCTTATGCTGGCTGTTACCGTCCGCACACGCAGATGTGCGACGGACAGAAGCCAAGGATAGCCTGCTACGTATATATCTTGCCTCCCCAGCCGATACCACCAGATTGGAAACCCTATATCAGATAGCACTGCTTGACCAACTGTCACCGACATTCATCTATTACGAGAACAAATTACTGGAAGAGGCCATCGCCCAGAAAAATATACTTTACCAGAGTGCGGCCATATATGCGCACATTATTTATTACTACAACCTACTGGACCAAAAACATGCAGAACAATGGCTGAAGAGGCTCGAACAGTTGTCTGAAGAGCACAACTACTACCGTCATTACTTCAGAGGCAAAAAGATGATGATAGAATTCTATGTCATCAGCCAGAAGATTGAATTAGCCCTCAAACAAGCACAAGACATGTACGACAAGGCTCAAAGTCTTGGCAACCATGACGGTATGCGCGAAGCATGCCTATGCCTGATGACTGGATATTTCAATACCTTACGTTACAAAGAAGGAATCACCTACCTAAACAAGGCTTTTGAACTGACAAGTCCGGATTCCTCCCTTGCCACTCAGATTGATTTATTGACAAAAGCGGTACTGGCTTACTCATATCTGCATGACAATGACAACATGTTCCGGTATCTGGAGGAACTCAACAATGCAAAAAACAGATTGCAGGAAGAAGGCACCACCGTACTGACAAACGGCTATACCAATTTGTATCTGCTCATAGATTTACAATACGCCCTTTACTATACCCGCCTTCAACGTCCTGCGGAAGCATGGGAATATTTGCAGAAAGCAGAGCGGCATCTCAGTACATCTTCATTTCTTCCTTATCGGTTGATACGTTTGGCAGCATATGCCGAATATTACCAACTGACAAAAGAATACGACAAAGCTTTGGTTTATTTAGAAGACGCCATTGAACTTGTAACCCCTATTTCACTGGATGATGCCATGATTTATGGACTTCAGAAAGCGGATATATTAGTAAAGATGGGGTTTCCGGACGACGCACTTCCTGTCTATAAACAAATAACCAAGGCAAAAGATTCGTTATATACAGTATTCTCCACCTCACAGATAGAACAGATACAAAGCCTATATAATATGGACCAACTGCTTTTCCAAAAAGAACAGCGGCAAGCCACTTTTCACCGTATCTGTCTCGTTACCTCCATCATCATCATTATAGCCTTGTTACTTTTCAACCTACATATGTATAGAAGCAGGAAGCGGCTGCAACAAGATGAGAAGGAAATGCGTAAATTGGCAATTATTGCCGAAGAAGCCAACGAAATAAAAAGCCGTTTCCTTGCCAATATGAGTTATAATATCCGTATCCCACTGAACAATGTAGTCGGTTTCTCCCAACTGCTTTCCACCGACAACGAGCTGGATGAAGAAGAGCGAAAAGAGTATTCCTGTATTATCCAAGCCAATTCGGGTGAGCTTATCCAACTGGTAAACGACGTATTGGACCTCTCACGCCTGGAAGCGAATATGATGAAATTTCAATTGCAGGATTGTAATGTAAAAGAATGGTGCAACGAACTAGGTTGTCTAATACAAATGCGTAGTGAAGACCGTATCCTCCTGGAACTACAAGTAGAGGTGGGAGATGTGCGTATCCATACCGACGTCAACCGCCTTACACAAATAGTGACAAGTATGCTGCTTTATCCGAACGACTGCAAAGAAACGCGCAAAGTCAGCATGTTCTTGGTCAACCATCCGGACAAACACATCATCGCATGCCGGATAGAGAACAGTCCTATAGCCGATTCCAGGTTTGCCTCTCAAAAAGTATCAGTGCAACAGAAAATCAACCAGTTGTTCTTTGAACATTTCAAAGGTACCTATCAAACAGAGAATGTCGAAGAAGGAGAAATCGCAGTGATTACTTTTACCTATCCGACTCTTTCTTAAAAGTTGAAAATCGGCTTAAGCTCCAGCTAAAGCCAATAGTATCAGAGCAATTCGTTTACGAAATTCAAAAACGAACATTTTTCAGTCTCTGCGGTATGCTGTGTCGCTTTCTCGACTCCTTATTTAGACGACATACAAATTATACGTTTTTAATCAAGATTGATAGCAAGTAATAAAGAAAACCACTATTTTTGCCAAACGAATTAGTACTAATAATAATTTAAATCTAAAAGAAAATGGCTTACGTAATTAGTGACGATTGTATTGCTTGCGGAACTTGTATCGACGAGTGTCCGGTTGGCGCTATCTCTGAAGGTGATATCTATCATATCGACCCTGAGACTTGCACAGAGTGTGGTACTTGTGCAGATGTTTGTCCTTCTGAAGCAATTCATCCGGGAGAATAATACAATCCCAGTATCAAAAACAAAAGCGTGGGTAGATAAACTGCCTGCGCTTTTTTATATCCCCCACGTGAAATTCAGTACCTTCACCCCCCTCATTGTTATTTTCTATATACGGATAATACGTTAGTTCACAGACATGAACACTTTGTTCCATAAGTATAAAACAAAGTGTTCATATAGTAGAAAACAAAATGTTCGTATAATATAAAACAAAGTGTTTATACTGTATGGAACAGAGTGTTCGCTATAATGAAACAAAGTGTTCGTCATAACAAAATAAAGTGTTCGTCATAACAAAACGAACAGTCCGCTTTGATGAAACGAACTGTTCGTGACAGCATGACAGATGTCTTGCTAAAATAAGTTTGTAGAAGAAGTTAGAATCACTTCAGATTAGCCAGTGCTTCTTTTATACGACGGATAGCTTCAACTATATTTTCATCGCTGGTTGCATAACTCATACGAATGCATTCGGGAGCTCCGAAAGAAGCACCACCTACGCAAGCCACATGAGCCACTTCCAACAGATACATGGCCAAATCATCTGAATCATTGATTTTACGTTCTCCGGCAGATTTACCGAAGAATGAATCGCATTTAGGGAACAGATAGAAAGCACCTTCCGGTACATTCACCTCGAAACCCGGAACTTCCTTGGCCAACTTTACAATCAAATCACGACGACGCTCGAAAGCCTTGCGCATTTCCTCCACCGGAACTTGTGTACCCGTATAAGCAGCCTCAGCAGCCTTCTGAGATACAGAACAAGGACCGGAAGTATACTGTCCCTGCAATTTATTGCAAGCCTTCACAAGCCATTCCGGACCTGCAATGAAACCGATACGCCAACCAGTCATTGCATATGCTTTGGAAACACCATTCACAATGACCGTACGCTCTTTCATTTCGGGGAATTGTGCTATGCTCTGATGCTTGCCGATATAGTTGATATGTTCGTAAATCTCATCGGCAATCACAACAACCTGCGGATACTTTGCCAATACTGCGGCCAGGCCTGCCAACTCCTCCTTGCTGTACACCGAACCCGTAGGGTTAGAGGGAGAGCAAAGAATCAGCGCCTTTGTCTTCGGGGTGATGGCAGCCTCCAGCTGTGCAGGTGTTATCTTAAAGTCCTGGTCGATACCGGCAGGTACGATAACCGGCGTACCCTCAGCCAACTTTACCATTTCCGGATAACTGACCCAATAGGGAGCAGGTACAATTACTTCGTCACCCGGATTTACCAATACCAGGATTGCATTGCAAACCGACTGCTTGGCACCATTGGCGCAAGAAATTTGTGCGGCGGTATATTCCAGACCGTTTTCCTTCTTCAACTTCTCTACAATTGCATTACGTAAGGCAGGATAACCCGGCACTGGAGAATAGCGAGAAAAGTTATCGTCTATCGCCTTTTTCGCAGCCTCTTTAATGTGGTCGGGAGTATTGAAGTCCGGTTCTCCCACACTCAGGTTAATTACGTCTACGCCTTGAGCCTTCAGCTCTGCGCTCTTTTGAGACATAGCCAGTGTCGCAGAAGGCGACAAACTGTTTAAACGATCTGATAATTGGTTCATTTTGTTACTATTTAATGATTGTTACGCAAATCCGGTTGCAAAATAAGCGATTTTCTTTGATATAAGAAAACAAAAAGACAGTTACTTATTGAAATGAAGTGTATGTCCCATACGTTCTTTCTTGGTACGGAGATAACGCTCGTTGTATGGATTCGGAGTAGTCTCAATAGCTACGTTCTCCGTTATTTCCAAACCGTAAGCCTCCAAGCCCACACGTTTCACGGGATTATTGGTCATCAGCCGCATTTTGTGCACTCCTATCTCACGAAGAATCTGGGCACCCACACCATAATCACGCTCGTCTGCCAGATGTCCCAGGCAAATATTAGCATCCACAGTATCCATGCCTTCTTCCTGCAATTTATATGCTTTCATTTTTTCCATCAGGCCAATGCCGCGACCTTCCTGATTCAGATATACAACTACCCCCTTACCGGCTTTCTCTATCATCTCCATTGCCTTATGCAGCTGCTCGCCACAATCACAGCGTTTGGAATTGAATATATCACCAGTGGCACAAGAAGAATGTACACGCACCAGAATCGGTTCATCCAATTCCCAAGTACCCTTGAACAAAGCTACATGTTCCAAACCGTTCGACTTCTGGCGGAAAGGAATCAAACGGAAATGACCGTGGTCTGTAGGCATATCCACTTCCACTCCTTTTTCTACAATAGACTCCTGCTTCAAACGGTAGGCAATCAAGTCACGGATAGAAATCAATTTCAAGCCAAATTCATCTGCCATTCTGCGCAATTCGGGCAAACGGGCCATTGTACCATCCTCATTCATTATTTCCATAAGGGCTCCCGCCGGATAAAGTCCAGCCAAACGTGCCATATCAATAGTAGCCTCCGTATGTCCGGCACGGCGCAACACACCTTTCTCCTGGGCATACAATGGATTAATGTGGCCAGGACGCCCGAAAGTGGCCGGAGTAGAAGCCGGATCGGCCAACGCCTGGATAGTAGCAGCGCGGTCTGCCGCAGAAACCCCGGTACTGCAACCTTCCAACTTGTCAATAGTCACCGTAAAGGGAGTACCCAATACAGAAGTATTATCCGATACCTGATGCGGCAAATCCAGTTCCTTGCAACGCGAAACTGTAATTGGAGCACAAAGTACACCACGGGCATGCTTCAACATAAAGTTTACTTTCTCCGGTGTAATCTTTTCAGCTGCAATTATCAAATCACCCTCATTCTCACGGTCCTCATCATCCACAACAATCACAAAGTTACCGGCTTTGAAGTCTTCAATGGCCTCTTCTATCGTATTCAACTTTACATTTTCCATAATCTATTTTGTTTTTATTTATTCTGATCTCTTTCTATGATTCCAATCACATCTTCATTTGTCTTGATAATCCGCTCCATATCCTTATTCAGACGGATACGGAATGCCCAGATACGGAAATAAAAGAACAAGCCTATCGGGAAAACAATACCGCAGAGCAAGTTTAACCAATAATTGCGGAACGGACGGACATGCGCATGGATGGGGATGACCGGATAGGTGTTCAGCGCTGTCAACAAAGTAACGGATCTTGTATTCGACATCTCATCTATCAGACTCTCCAAACGTTCGTTAATATCTTCCACTGCCTCATCCTGGCTATCAGTCATCCACAATTTAAAGTAATTGGGAGCACGTTTCAACCCCTTTCTATCAGCATATTCACGACAGTCTACGGACAAAGCCTTCAGCTCTTCCGGAATACGTGTATAATCAGGATCATGGATGATTACTTCCTTACGGAACAGATGGCGTACACTGCGAATACCCACAACCTTCTTGAACCAATTTATATAAGCATCAGCATTCAATACCACTGAATCATTGTTGGATTTATATGTCAAGAACGCACCCAATGGAGCCAAGACAGCAGTACTGGTCCACATACCCATCCAGACAACCCACTGTCCGTCACGGGCCATCTTATACCCCGTATTGTTGATGATGTAATAGATAATAAAAATCAATACAGAAACCACCACCGGCATTCCCAAGCCTCCTTTACGGATAATTCCTCCGAGTGGCGCACCAATAAAGAAGAAGATGAGACATGCCAGAGAAAGAGTCAGTTTCTCATGCCAGGAAGTCATGTGCCGTCGAAGGCTGCTTTCAGTCTGCGATATATTAAAGCTCTTAAAACTCCAGTCACTCCCCGCACTCTCTGCACGGCTGACGGCCGTGGATATAACCTTCTGTTTCTGCATCAGTGTAGCCACATTGTAGAGGCTGTCTACATTGTACTCACCTAAATAGGCCTTTTCAATCTTCAATGTATCCTCTTTAGACAAGCTGGCTGTCACCTTATAAGTTCCTGCCATAGCTTCTTTATAATAACCACGTCCCACACTGTCATTCTGCAATTTCATGGAATCAATATCCGCCTGCAGCATTCTCATATCCTTACTGTTGGACTGATTACTCATGATACCTGCATCCACCATATTAAAATCCGAATTGAACTCAATGATTGCATGCTTTTCGCGGAATGTCTCACGCCGGTAAGGCACATTCCTTTGGTTCATGTTCTGCGATTTCAAATTCTCAAACTGCTCACCACTGTATAAATGCAAATATAAATGCTGTTTGTCAGCCGTCATCTCCAGACGTCCCGAATCAGACTTGATAATTTGAGCATTCTCAAAACCTTTCTCAAAATTATATATCAGTACGTCATACAGCATACCAGTTTTGCGGTTCTTATGCTTCACATACAGATTATAACCATCTATTTCATCGTAGAACACACCTTCAGGAATATCCACTTCGGGAGATTTCTGCTTCATGGAAATAAGCAAAGTCCATAATTTTGTTTGGGCTTTTGGTCCTATGACATTTTGGAAATAGAAAGAGACACAACAGATGAAACAAATAAAGATAATCAGGGGCCGCATGATTTTCAATAAAGAAATACCGGCTGCCTTCATGGCAAGTAATTCAAAACGTTCTCCGAAATTTCCAAAGGTGATAAGGGCAGCCAGCAGAATAGCCAGCGGCAACGACGCAGGTACCAACGAAAGCGCAGAATAAAAGAAAAACTGTGCAAGGACAGTCATCTCCAATCCTTTTCCTACCATTTCGTCCACATACCTCCATAAAAACTGCATCATAAAGATGAAGAGGCAGATGAAGAAAGTACCCATAAAGAGCATGCAAAAGCTCTTCAAAACAAATATATCTAACTTTTTTATGCGCAGCATTTTACTCGTTTCATGCAATGAGAGCACAAAAGTAGTACAAAAAAAGGGAGTACGGGAAATTTTTAATCTAAAGTTAACTAAAAACCACAAGTTCTTCGCAAAGTATCCACTTGCGATTCCCATAATTCACGCGAATCACCCACCTCGTCTATATCGGCAAAGTCTGTTATCTCCAATACGAAATCATTGGTCAACTCATTGTTTGTCATCTTCAGTTCAAAGTATTCTCGCTCGTTCTCATCGTCCAGCCAGCGGAAGCGGATGAATGAATACGCCCGCACGGCAATAATCTCGGCATCACGTTTTTCTGTTTTTCCCCAAAAAAAGGTTACTGTTTTATCGTCTGACTGAACCCTATCAGCAAACCAGCCCTCCAAACCAGTAGGGGTACTTATCGCTGCCCAAAGAATACTTTTAGAAGTCGCATTCAAGAGATATTCCAAATGTATTTTCTTTCTTTCCATAGTCTATTCTGCTTTTTATTGCGCCAGCCAAGATAAATACTTTTTTCTAATTACAGAAAATAAATCATCAAATTTATTTATACCTCCCTTTCCATACACCCCTAATTCATTGATAATGTTATACAAAGACTTTTAATAAAAAGTACTGCAAACCACTTCAGCACCCTATCAGCAAAAGAAAAAGCAGAAAATATCCATAAAAGTTTTGGCAATTTAAATAAAAGCTATATCTTTGCACCCGCAATCGAGAAATGATGGCGGGATAGCTCAGCTGGTTAGAGCGCATGATTCATAATCATGAGGTCCCCGGTTCAATCCCGGGTCCCGCTACAAAGAAGATTTAGACTGTTAGGAGGCTTCCACTCTTGGCGGTCTTTTTTGTTTTTAATACTCGTTTTTTACTATGGTTTGTTTTCAAATTATAGTAAAAAGGAAAATATGAATACAAACAGTTGATATATGGATAGTCCTCTTGCATTTTAAGCCACTAACTTTGTGTGCAAATATCAAGTGACTATTATGAAAAGACAACTGTTCACATTTTCCTTTCTGTGTCTGCTTGCACTAGGTACAAGAGCACAAGATACCCTAACCTTGGAGGACTGCCTCAAAATAGGTATCGAAAACAATTTGTCCTTGCAAAGCAAACGGAAGGAAATACAAAAAGGGAAATACGGCATCTCTGAGAATCGAGCCAAACTACTGCCCCAAATCAATGGTTTTGCCAACTATAACGACAATATCGATCCACCCGTATCCGTTACCGATGGTTCAGCGTATGGCAATCCCTATAATGTAACCCAAACTTTGCAATACAACGCCAACTTCGGATTACAGCTGCAGATACCACTTTATAACCAAACACTCTACACCACTCTGTCCATAGCTAAAACCATGGATGAGATGAATCGCCTTTCTTATGAAAAGGCAAGAGAAGACCTCATCCTTCAAATTAGTCAAATGTACTACCTAGGACAGGTTACAGCTGAACAGATTATTTTGATAAAAGCCAACATCACTCGCCTAGAAGAGTTGAGAGATATCACTCAGGCCTTCTATGACAACGGTATGGCTATGGAAGTAGATGTGAAACGCGTCAACATCAACCTGGAGAACCTCAAGGTGCAACACGACAACGCACAAGCCATGATGGAACAGCAACTGAACCTACTGAAATACATCATCGACTATCCGGCAGAAGAAAATATAGCACTGGTACCGGTGAATACAGAAATGATTACGCCCGCAGCACTCACCGGGCTATCTGAAACACTATATGAACTACAGCTGCTGCAATCACAGAAACAACTCGCAGAGCAACAAAAAACAATAGTCAGCAACGGTTACATCCCCTCCTTGAGCTTGACGGGAAGCTGGATGTTCTCTGCCTATACGGACAAAGCTTACCATTGGTTCCATTCCGGCCCTTCCAACCATTGGTATCGCTCCTATGGAGTGGGACTCTCCTTGCGCATTCCCATTTTCGACGGACTGGACAAACGCTACAAGATGCGTAAGGCAACCATTGACATAGAGAACATCAAACTCGCTCAAGAGAATACCCGAAAAAATCTTCAGACACAATATCTGAATGCTACCAATGACCTGATGAACAGCCAGCGTAACTTTAAGAAGCAGAAGGACAATTATCTGCTTGCTGAAGATGTATATACCGTTACCATGGACCGTTATCGGGAAGGAATCGCCTCAATGACCGAAGTGTTGCAGGACGAAATGCGGATGAGCGAAGCCCAAAACAACTATATCAGTGCCCACTACAATTACCGGATAACCAATCTGACTTTGCTGAAGCTGACGGGACAGCTGGAGACGTTGAGCCCCTCAATTCATTAAAGAGGAAGATGAATAGAGCCCGTATTCAAGGACGGATGTATATATAATAATAAGTAAACAATATAATATAGAAAATATGGAAACAAAAGAGAACAATAACACCGCAAGTACCCACCAAGAAAAAGCACGGAAATTGAAGAAGCTTCGCCGTTGGCAAATCGTTGTCAGCCTATTAGGAATAGCTATCCTTATCTGGGGAATTATTCAAGTGGTCTGCCTCTTTTTGAACTACAAACGGACGGAAACCAGTAATGATGCACAGATTGAACAATACATATCTCCCGTCAATCTGCGCGCATCAGGATATATCAAGAAAATTTGTTTCACAGAACACCAAGAAGTACACAAAGGAGATACCTTACTTATATTGGACGACCGGGAATATAAAATCAGAGTCATGGAAGCTGAAGCTGCACTCAAGGATGCACAAGCCGGTGCCACAGTCATTGGTGCCACACTACAAACCACGCAAACTACAGCCTCTGTCTACGACGCCTCCATAGCAGAGATAGAAATCCGCCTTACCAAGCTGGAGAAAGACCGCCAACGATACCAGAATCTGGTGAAGAGAAACGCTGCCACCCCCATTCAATTGGAACAGATAGAAACCGAATATGCAGCTACCCACAAGAAGTTGGAAGCCGTGAAACGACAACAGAAAGCTGCCTTGTCGGGTGTGAACGAAGTGTCACATCGCCGTGAAAATACCGAAGCTGCCATACAACGGGCAACAGCCGCACTCGAAATGGCACGACTGAATCTCTCCTACACCGTAGTAGTAGCTCCTTGTGATGGGAAATTGGGGCGGCGTACTCTTGAAGAAGGACAATTCATCACTGCCGGACAAACCATCACCTACATTCTGCCTGACACACAAAAGTGGATTATAGCCAACTACAAGGAAACCCAGATTGAGAATCTGCACTTGGGACAAGAAGTAGTCATTACCGTCGATGCCATCAGCGACAAAGAATTCAAAGGAAAAATCACTGCCATCTCCGGAGCCACCGGCTCCAAATATTCCCTAGTGCCCACGGATAATTCTGCCGGCAACTTCGTGAAGATACAGCAACGCATCCCAGTCCGCATCGACTTTACCGATTTGTCCAAAGAAGACAACAGCAGCCTTGCCGCCGGTATGATGGTAATAGTCAAAGCGAAGATGGAATAATGATTAGTGTTTAATGATTAATTTTTAATTATCCATGCCCTCATCCCCCAAGAACTATCCCTTCTACAACTGGGTACCTAAGCCGGTAGGTATCATCATCCTATTCGTATTCTTTTTGCCGATACTGACTGTAGGCGGTACCTACTCGGTGGCAAGCACCGAAATGATGAGCGGGCTCGGCATCATTTCCGAGCATATCCAGTTTGCCAACTTCGCCACTTCCATCGGTATGGCGGCATTCTGCCCCTTTCTATATAGGCTGGTAGTCATACGCCGGCAGAAAATGATGTGTCTGGCAGGATTCTCCCTGATGTACATCTTCAGTTATATCTGTGCCAAGACAGACAGTGTTTTCCTGCTGGCACTATGCAGCATCTTTATGGGATTCCTACGAATGGTACTGATGATGGTCAACCTCTTCACCCTCATAAAGTATGCAGGGCATATCGAAGCGTACGATAAGATTACACCCGGCAACGAGCCTGTAACCGGCGAAGGCTGGGACAAGCTGGACATCGAACGGAGTGCGGCACAACCTGCCATCTACCTATTCTTCATGGTACTGGGACAATTGGGAACCTCGCTCACCGCCTGGCTCGCCTTTGAGTACGAATGGCAGTACATACACTACTTTATGATGGGGCTACTATTACTTTGCATCCTCATCACATTCATCACTATGCCTTATCATAAATATACCACCCGCCGCTTCCCCATCAACCTCAAGCAGTTTGGCAATGCCTCCATCTTCTGCATCACACTGGCTTGCATTACCTACGTGCTTACTTATGGCAAAGTGCTCGACTGGTACGACGACCCAACCATACGATGGGCCACAGTCTGCGCCATCATTGCTGGTGGTATATTCCTCTACATCGAGTCTACCCAACGCAATCCTTACTATCAACTCGATGTATTCAAACTGCGCACCATCCGTATGGGTTTCCTATTCTATTTTCTGTTAATGGTACTGAATTCCAGCGCCATGTTTGTCAACGTATTCACAGGCATAGGCATGAAACTGGACAACTTTCAGAACGCCACCCTAGGCAACTGGTCCATGCTGGGCTACCTCATCGGCGGTATAGCCACCATCTGGCTCAGTGTGAAAGGCGTACACTTCAAATATCTCTTTGCCGCCGGTTTCCTTCTATTGGGGCTTTCCACCATGTTCATGTATTTCGAGGTACAAGGTGCAGGACTGTACGAACGGATGAAGTATCCGGTCATCATCCGTTCTACCGGTATGATGTTCCTCTATTCGCTGATTCCAACCTACGCCACCCAACGCATGCCTTACAAATATCTTTCTTCCTGGATATGCACCATGCTTACCGTACGCATGGTATTGGCTCCCAGCATCGGAGCCGCACTCTATACGAATGTACTGCAAGAACGCCAGCAGCACTACGTCACCCGCTATGCACAGAATGTAGACATGCTACACCCCGAAGCGTCCGCCTCGTTTACCCAAACTGTACAAGGTATGCAATATCAGGGAAAGAGCAAACAAGAAGCAATCAACATGGCTGCCATATCCACCAAAGGACGCATCCAAGTACAAGCCACTCTCTCTGCTATAAAGGAAATGGCAGGATGGACACTCTATGCCTGCCTGATTTGCATGATATTTGTGCTTGTCGTGCGGTATCCTAAACGAAAATTACTAACTTAGCGGACAATTTTCAGTACAACCTGTAATTTTGTCTGTTATGGATACCCAACAAGAACGTTTATCCCACTTGGACCACGCATTGTCAAACGGAGAAAACATTTGTAGTTCAGAAGGTATGCTCTGCTCCTTTCCCACCTCCCTGAAGAAACCTTTTATGATTAATGGAGCAGGACTGATAGTTTGCCGCCAGGGTAACTTCACCTTTTCGCTCAATATGAAAGTATTCTCGGCCCAGGCTGGCGAAACAGTTTTCATTCCGGAAGATTCCCTCTTCCAAGTGCTGAGCGAATCGGAAGACCTGCAACTATTCATATTCATTTACCAGATAGAACCGATAAGGGACATCATAGGCAATTCAGTGGCAACCATGTACCTATACATGCAGCTCCGGACCGAACCATGCTACGTATGGAACACCGGAGACGAAGAAGAAGTTCTGAAATACATGTCCTTACTGGACAATACCCTGCACTTAGACAACAACACCTTCAACGACAACGAACAAAGGCTGCTTCTGCTGGGACTCACATACCGCATCTGTTCCATTTACAACCGTAAACTGATGAACCTTAAAACAACGGTTGGCCACAAACATGAAATTTTTATCCGGCTGATTCAGTTGATAGATGCGCACTACACGGAAGAACGCGGTGTAGAGTTTTATGCAGACAAACTCTGCTTATCACCCAAATACCTCTCTGCACTATCCAAGTCCGTCTGCGGATTCACCGTACAGGAACTGATATTCAAATCCATCATCCGCAAAAGCATCTCACTACTCAAGAACACCCAGAAAAATATCCAGGAAATCGCCGATTTCTTCAATTTTCCCAATGCTTCTTATTTTGGTACATTTTTCAAGAAACAAACAGGCATGTCTCCGCAACAGTACCGCAAAAAATAGAAAACGTTACGCTTTCAACCGGATAACGAAGCGGCTCCCCTTACCCAGCTCACTCTGAACAGTCAGTGTACCGCCATGCGCTTCCACAAAGTCTTTCGAAATGGAAAGTCCTAAGCCACTACCTTGCACTTTAGTGCCCGGCACTCGGAAATAACGGTCAAAAATGCTCTGGTGATAACGCGGGTCGATACCTTTTCCAAAATCCTGCACATACATTTCCACAAAATCCTCGTCATGCTTGGCGCCGATAACCACCCTCCCGTTCTCTTTGGAATAGCGGATAGCATTACTCAACAAATTGGTGAGTACCCAAGCAATCTTTTCGCTATCGACAAACAATTTAGGCATTTTTTCTTCCGGATACTCCACTTCTATCTGAATGCCGAATTTATCAGCCTGTACCTGATTAGCCTTGATGGCATACTCTATCAGTTCAATGGGCTTTGTTATTTTAGGCATCATCTGCAGTTTACCGGCTTCTACCTGCGTCATGTTCAGTAGTTCTCCGGTAATCCCAAGAAGGCGATCAGCATTTTCCTTAATGCTGTTCGATAATTGCTCCTGCTCGTCGTTCAACACCCCTACCCGTTTGTCCTCCAACAACTGCAGACTCATCAGAATAGCGGATATAGGCGTTTTCAGTTCATGAGAAATAGTCGAGATAAAAGTAGTCTTGGCACTATCCAATTCTTTGAATTCTGTAATATTTTTCAGTAAAATCACATCGCCAAGATTATGAGGTTCGTCATCATCAGCCTCTGCATTTATAATGGTAATGTAAGAAGCTTTAAAGTAACTCTCCTTATTGTCTGCATAAATCTTCAACGGTTCTTTCTTTTCACCCGGATTTACCAATTCACGAACTAAACGGCGGAGCAAATCATTCTTCAAAGAAAGCTCCTCAGCCGAACGGCGAATTACCTCTTCCCGTTTTAAATTCAGCACAGTTAAAGCCTCATTATTGATAAAGAGAATTTCCCTATTACGGTTCAAACCAATAATAGGTTCATCAATACTATTCACAATAGCCTCAAGAAATTTCTTAGCAGAAAGTATGTCGTTCAGCGTACTGGCGCGATACTCCGTCAGTCGTTCCGCCATCCGATTAAAACTATCAGCCACTTCACGAAATTCCTCGCGTCCACTCATATCCAGACGTTTCTCATAATTATGGTTCGCTATTTCAAGAATCCCACGCGTCAGTTCTTGAATAGGTTTGCTGATGGAACGGGGAAGCCATACCAACAATATGATACTGGCAAAAATACATACCCCACCTATCACAGAAATCCAGAGCAATGCACGTTGCAATCCCGGTACAGCAGCAGGACTATCCGGCTCTGTAGCCGTCAGTATCTGTAGATTCACCACAGAAAGAGCAACCAACAAAATAATCATTCCAGCCAATACCCCTACGCTGAGTATCAATTTTGTACGAATATTCATAATGTTCCTAAGAATTAATATTATGCAAGTATAATCAAATCTATGTTTACTTGTGCCAAATCACGCACAAATTTTCGGTATTTCAATATCATGAACAATGATTTCGGAAAAGAAAGTGACGGACTTCCCATGCAGACAGTTGTTATCTGTTTCTCCCTACAAGTATCAACAATGCTTCCCAGCACATCCGGCGATTGCACCTGAACGACCTCCCCTCCCAGTTCGGTCACCAATTTGAAGTGGTTCAATAAATACCTTTGATTTGCCAGACCGATGCGGTCAGTACTTTCTCTGGGAGTCTGCACATAAAGGGCAACAAACGAAGTATTGTAGCGGGTTGCCAGACGTGCAGCTTTACGAATGATGCGTCGTGGTGTTTTCTCGTTGCTGCTGATACATGCCAGAAATCTCTCATGACGGACTCCCACACTGGTAACCACTTCATTCTCCACTTTCTTTTCCACCCGTAAAGCCACCTCTTTTAAAGCCAGTTCACGTAATTGGAGAATATTTTCCGTTTTAAAGAAATTGTTCAAGGCAGTAGAGACCTTTTCCGGCTTGTAAATTTTTCCAGCTTTCAGACGGGCTATCAATTCTTCCGCAGTCAAGTCAATATTCACCACCTCATCTGCCTCTTGCAAAACGCTATCGGGAATACGTTCCTTCACCTCAATACCCGAGATGCCTTGTACTTCTTCATTGACACTCTCAATGTGCTGGATGTTAACGGCAGAAATCACATTGATACCCTCATCAAGCAAATCCATCACATCCTGCCAGCGTTTCTCATTCCGGCTACCTTCCACATTGGTATGTGCCAGTTCATCCACCACTACTATCTCAGGGTGTATCTGGATAATGGCATCCAAATCCATTTCTTCCAGCTCTTTCCCTTTATAGAATATCTTACGACGAGGAACAACGGGCAATCCTTCCAACATAGCATCCGTACCGGCACGCCCGTGTGTCTCTATATAGCCTATCTTCACATCTACTCCGTTGTCAAGTAACTCGTGTGCTTCCTGAAGCATACGATAAGATTTACCTACACCAGCAATCATGCCGATGTAGACTTTGAACTTGCCACGCCGCGACTTTTTAATCAAATCAAGAAAATGCTGTACGCTTTCTTCCCTACTCATTTCTTCTGTTTTTTTACTTGTCTTATATATGCCATATAACCCGTAACGATCATCACGACCGCCACGGGCATCCAACACTAATTCATGAGTTCTAAAGTTATATCTAAATAAATCATGGCCTTAAAGTAAAGCCGAATACCAGATGTGCATCTTCCATACGAGGGTTCCAAATGGCTTGTGCAAATACAGGTATTGAGAAATTGTCAGTAATCTTGATTTCCGTAATACCTTTCAGTGCCACATTGGTTACGGCAAACCCGCTGTTAGGAACGCCATATACTCCTACCCCAGCTTCATAAGGCAGAAATCCGCAAGTCAGGTTCAAATCTACAGACTTAACACTGAACGGATAGTTGAGTTCAACATACGAAGAATAATTCTGCCTGCCTTTATCATCTTTGTCAGCTCCGGCAAACATAGTGTACCAAGCGATTGACAAAGGAAACTTTTCAACCGGCAATGTATAGGCTAATCCCGCTTCAAAGTGATGAGCTGTTTCGTGACTCTTAAAATTAAAATACTTTCTTGCTCCTTGTCCGCCCCACCACAAGCTGGCAACAGAAAAAGTTAGACCTGATTCTCCCAAAGCATAGGCAGCCGTCAAATCAATCTCCTTAGCCGCAGCCCCTTCTCCTGAAGAAACTCCGTCAAAATCGGTAGAGCCCCATGCCGTCAAAGAAAAATCACCGACCCCAAAACCCAAAGTGGGCTGAAAACTGGCTCCCGTCTGGTAAAAGCCGCGCCAAACATAAGAACTGACTAAATCACCTTGTATTGTAAATTCCTGAGCTTGCACTTTGCCGGTTCCCATAAAACAAGCAGCTACCATACTCGCAAAAACTAGAATTGATATTTTTAAACTTTTCATATCCAACTATTTATTTACCATTACTAATCAATCGTTGAAAGGCAGGAAGGAAGTTTCGGCTCCCCCTGTAAAATGACAGTCTTTCGCTGCCTGAACAGAAATACTTCCGCTCCTGCCCATAACACATGACAAACACAACTAAAAAATTATTTATTCTGATCGGCTTCTTCTAATGCAATGTTCAGTTCCAGCACATTGACAGTTTCCGTACCAAACACCCCCAAAAAGGGTTTGCTGATGTTCTTGTCTACAATGGCTTTCACTTCAGCCTCGTTCATGCCACGTGCCTGAGCCACACGCTTCACTTGTACATAAGCACAAGCAGGTGTGATATGTGGGTCTAGACCGGAACCACTGGCGGTTACCATTTCAGCAGGCACATCCTTGCGGCTCAGATAAGGATGATGTACCAGAAAAGTATCGATACGGGCTTCCACTTCTGCCAGGTATTCATCGTTCGTAGGTCCCTTGTTACTACCACCCGAAGCATCGGCTGTATAATTACCCGCAGATGGGCGTCCCCAGAAATAAATATCTTGCGTAAACATCTGGCCTACATTGGCTGCACCTACCACTTTACCATTGAGTGTTGCCACCTCTGCATTTCCCTTGTTGGGACCGGCGAACTGTGCAAATATCCACAAGACAAGGATATAGAACAGAGAGAAAAATATGCAAAATGCAATTGTTATTTTAAATGATTTCCAAAGAGTTTTCATTTTATCCAAGTTTTAAAAAAACAGACTAACTATCATATCTATCAGTTTGATGCCGACAAACGGAGCAATGACGCCACCCACACCATAAATCAACAGATTGCGACGAAGTAGCGCACTGGCACCGATCGGCTTATACTGAACACCTTTCAAAGCCAACGGAATCAAGATAGGAATAATGATAGCGTTGAATATGACAGCCGAGAGAATGGCCGTTTCAGGGCTATGCAGTCCCATAATGTTCAGAGGAGCCAACTGAGGGATGGCTACCATAAACAAAGCAGGGATAATAGCAAAGTACTTGGCAACGTCGTTCGCAATGGAGAAGGTAGTCAACGTACCGCGTGTCATTAACAACTGTTTGCCAATCTCCACAATTTCAATCAGCTTCGTCGGATCGTTGTCAAGGTCCACCATGTTACCAGCTTCTTTGGCTGCCTGCGTACCGCTGTTCATTGCCACCCCCACATTAGCTTGTGCAAGGGCGGGAGCGTCGTTTGTACCGTCACCCATCATAGCCACCAGCTTACCGGCCTGCTGTTCTTTTTTGATATATTCCATCTTGTCTTCCGGCTTGGCTTCAGCAATGAAATCATCTACTCCAGCTTTCTCTGCAATATATTTGGCTGTCAAAGGGTTGTCACCGGTCACCATCACAGTTTTCACACCCATCCTGCGAAGACGCTCAAAACGTTCCTGAATGCCCGGTTTGATAATATCCTGCAACTCAATTACCCCAGTAACTTTCTGATTGACACATACCACCAGCGGAGTTCCACCGTTGCTGGTAATTACAGCAATCACCTCTTCAATCTCTTTCGGGAACTTGTTTCCGGCATTTTCCACAATCTTGCGAATAGCGTCGAATGCGCCTTTACGTATCTGAGTACCATCCTGCAAATCCACACCCGAACATTTTGTTTCGGCTGTAAACTTAATCATATGAGCACCGGTAGTATTCAAATCACGCATACGATGACCGTTTTCACGTCCCAGTTCAATGATAGACTTACCCTCCGGAGTCTCGTCAGAAAGTGAGGACAACAAGCAAGCCTCTACGAACAAATTCTCGTCAACACCCGAAGCCGAATGAAACTTAGTAGCTTTACGGTTACCGATTGTAATGGTGCCAGTCTTGTCTAGCAACAAGGTATCAATGTCACCGGCTGTTTCTACCGCCTTACCGGATTTTGTAATTACATTAGCGCGCAAAGCACGGTCCATCCCAGCAATGCCGATGGCAGAAAGCAGTCCGCCGATAGTAGTCGGTATCAAGCAGACAAACAAAGATATGATGGCTGCAATGGAGATATAAGTTCCCGGATGGTCAATATTCGTATAATCAGCCATAGGAATCAACGTTACACATACAATAACGAATACCAAAGTGAAACCAGCCAGAAGAATAGTCAATGCTATTTCGTTCGGAGTCTTCTGGCGAGTAGCGCCTTCTACCAAAGCAATCATCTTGTCAAGAAAGCTCTCACCCGGTTGCTGCGTCACCAATACCTTGATTTTATCAGAAAGAACTTTTGTACCACCAGTTACGGAACTCTTGTCACCACCGGCCTCACGGATAACCGGAGCAGATTCACCGGTAATGGCACTTTCGTCAATGGAGGCCAAACCTTCCACAATCTCACCGTCGGCAGGAATCGTATCTCCTGCTTCACAAATAAAATAGTCACCTTTCTTCAAACGTGAACTGCTAACGGTATGGATTTTACCGTCAACCAACACTTTAGCAGGAGTCTCTTCACGGGTTTTACGCAAACTGTCAGCTTGGGCCTTACCACGAGCTTCAGCGATGGCTTCAGCAAAATTAGCAAACAGTAACGTCACAAACAAGATGATGAATACCAATAAATTATATCCGAATGCTCCATATTCCGAAGTACCCAATGAAAGGAAACAGACAATCAGCATGACAACCGTTACGACTTCCACCGTAAACATAATTGGATTCTTTATCATCACCCGTGGATTTAGCTTCACGAATGATTGCTTCAAACTTTCCATTACTTGCTCCTTCTGAAACAGAGAAGCTGATTTATTATCTTTCATACCTATGAAATTACTTTTTACAAACTACTATTACAAACTGAAATGTTCAGCAATCGTACTCAATGCATGTGCCGGGAAGAATGACAAGGCAGCCACAATAAAGATAACGGCAAAAGTCATCACACCGAAAGTTACTGTATCTGTCTTCAGCGTACCGGCACTCTCCGGAACATATTTCTTTCCGGCCAACAGACCAGCAATGGCTACCTGACCTACGATAGGCAGGAAACGTCCTAAAATCAGCGTCCAGCCGGTAGTATAGTTCCAGAAGTAAGTATTGTCGCCCAATCCTTCGAAGCCAGAACCATTATTGGCCGCAGCCGAAGTATATTCATAAAGCTGCTCACTCAGTCCGTGGAAACTGGGATTATTCAACCAGCCGCCTTCACCTGCCACAAATTCAGGATAATAAGCGAACAAAAAGCAAGAAAGTGCCACACCGCCCAAGATGATAAGCGGATGAAGCAGTGCCACAATGGTAGCAATCTTCATTTCACGCGCCTCTACCTTCTTACCGAGAAATTCCGGAGTACGTCCCACCATCAGTCCACTGATGAATACGGCGATAATGATGAATGTATAATAGTTCATGAAACCTACACCCACACCTCCAAACCACGTATTAATCTGCATGTTCAGCATTTCCATCATACCGGAAAGAGGCATCGTTGAATCATGCATACCATTCACAGAGCCATTGGAAGTAACTGTAGTCACAATACTCCAAAGAGCAGTAGCAGCAGACCCTAAACGGACTTCTTTACCTTCCATTGCTCCATTGTCTTGAGCAATTCCCATCTCATCAATGCGCGGATTACCTCCCATCTCCTGCGAAACATTGATGCAAACACCGACAAGAAAAGCAAAAAGCATTACGCTATAGATAGAGTAAGCCATCTTCTTACGTTTGATGTAAAAGCCGAGTGCAATCACCATAGACATTGGTATAATTAGGATAGACCAACATTCTGCAATATCTGTCAAGTAAGTAGGATTTTCCAACGGATGTGAAGAGTTACATCCAAAGTAACCGCCACCGTTCGTACCCAATTGCTTGATAGGAACAATCGCTGCCGTAGGACCTTGTGAAACCAACTGGGTTTGTCCTTCCATCGTCTGAACTTCCAGCTTACCATCAAATCCCATCGGAGTACCTTGTAGAATGAGGATGAAGCCCACAATCAACGAAAGCGGTAATAATACACGGGTACAGCTCAAAACCAAGAACTTCCAGAAGTTACCGATAGTCTTCGTCGATTTAGCAGCCATACCCTTCATGATACCTGCCATAGCTGCCATACCGGTAGCGGCGGTAATGAATTGGAACAACATAATGACGAACAACTGTGTAAAATATGTCAGTCCGCTTTCACCGGAATAATGCTGCAAATTACAGTTCACCATAAAACTGATACATGTATTGAATGCCAGGTCCGGTGTCTGGTTAGCGTTTCCATCCGGATTTAACGGCAACCACTGCTGTGTACAGAGTAGCACCATGCCCCATACAAACCAAAAGGCATTCAGAATCAGCAGGGCTTTCAAGAACTGTTTCCAGTTCATCTCTTCCTCCGGATTGACTCCGGCCACTTTATAAATCAATCTCTCGACCGGCTTCATGAAATCCGACCATGTCTTTTCGCCTTTGTAAACCTTGGCAATATACTTTCCCAGAGGATAGGATATCACAATCAGCAGAACAATCTGCAAGGCTACACCTAAAATTTCAGTGTTCATTTCTCCACTCTCCATTCATTAAAACTTTTCGGGTCTTATCAGCACATAAGTCAGATACCCGAACATTACAATACCTAATACAAATAAAGCTGTGTACATAATTCTCTCTTTTAAATCTTCTCAAACCAATCTACGCATTTCCAGAAAAGCCAAAAGGCGAACAAACCGCTCAATAGGCAAAAAATAAATGATACTGTTATTCCCATGTTTTTACCTTTTAAAATGTTACTACATATTTTTGTCTGCCAGGAATGTGCCAAATATGTGCCAAAAAGAGCGCATATACCATACACCACTAATTATCAACAAAATACATACTAAACAAGTATAAAAAGAAACAGGTTGCACCCTTTCAAAATGAAAAGGTGCAACCTGTTTTGATATGTTTTAGCCCATAGGCACTTTCTGCTTCTAAGCCTGTTTCAAGAATAATCTTGCCACGGTCCTATATCGAAGGTACCTCAGTCGTATACTGAGCCCCCTATTATAGATCTGAGATCTTGTATTCCTCAATCTTCCGATACAACGTCGTCAAACCTATTTTCAATAACCGGGCTGCTTCTGTCTTATTCCCCTTTGTATACTCCAGTACACGGGCAATGTGCCGGCGTTCCATAGCTGAAAGTTCAAAACTGCCGGGACTTGAATCATTGGAGTGTTCATAATGGGCATTCTGAATATCAAACGGCAAATCAGCAATGTCCAGATATCCGCTCTCGCAAACAATCATACTGCGTTCTATCACGTTACGTAATTCACGAATATTTCCCTTCCACGGTTGGGAGTCCAATGCTTCAAGAAATGCGGGAGCTATTTCAACCACCGGACGCGCCAGCTGTTCCGCAAAACTCTTTATAAAAGCCTTCGCCAACAGCCGGATATCACCTGCACGTTCGCGCAATGGCGGCAGATGTATCTGAAATACGCTTAATCTATAAAACAAATCCTCGCGGAAACGTCCGGCAACAATCTCCTGGGACAAGTTGCGGTTCGTAGCGGCAATGATGCGGACATTGACACGGGTAGGTTTCGTATCACCTATCTTAATATACTCACCGGTTTCAAGAATACGCAGCAACTTGGCTTGCAGTTCAAACGCCATCTCACCGATTTCATCCAAAAAAATAGTCCCATTATTCGCTTCCTCGAACAGTCCCTTCTTATCCTTCAATGCGCCGGTAAACGAACCGGCTTTATGACCGAACATTTCACTTTCCAGCAACTCCTTGCTGAACGAAGAACAGTTAACCGCTACAAAATTCTGCCGTGCACGCTTACTACTGTAATGGATGGCCTGGGCAAATACCTCCTTACCCGTGCCCGTTTCTCCAGTCAACAGAACAGGAACATCAGTCCCTGACACCTTCTGAGCTAATGAAACAGCATCCTTCAGGACTTTGGATTCTCCCAGGATAGAATCAAAAGAGTACGTCTGTCCCACCTTCTTCTCCAGTTTTTCCAACCGCACATTCATACGCGCTTTCTCTACAGCACGGCTTATCAGAGGAATAATCTTGTTATTATCGTCTCCCTTGGTGATGTAGTCGAAAGCACCGTTCTTGATGGCCTGCACCCCATCGGGAATATTGCCGTGCGCTGTCAGCAGAATAACTTCCACATTGGGTGCCGCCTTCTTGATAGCCAACACCAGGTCTACCCCATTTCCATCGGGCAGAAACACATCACACAAAACTACATCGGGATTTTGGAGTTCCAGTTGCTTCAGGGCAGCCCTGCAATCACCAGCCTGACAGACGTCATATCCCTCCAACTCCATCATCCGTGTCAGAAGGGTACGGATTTGTACCTCATCATCAATGATTAGAATCTTACTCATATCTATTCGATAAGTTTTTAAACTGATAACGGTAAAAAACAGGGTGTGCAAATATAAGCTTTTCCCAAATACCAACGGCATATCTTTTGAACTTTTATAGGTGAAGGGGCAAGAGCCTGCCACCAACCGGGATATGAATATCCCACCACAGCAATGCCACAGCGGCATTATGCAGGCCTAGTCCCAGTGAAAGCCCCTCATGCCTCCCCCTTCCATTTTGGAAAGAGGCCACCTGAAATGAAAAGCCGGAAGGAAGAACATCCGGATGAATGCAATTATGAAACTGTTAAAAAAGAAACAAGAAATGAAAGTTTGTAAATTCGGCGGAACTTCCGTCGGCACCGTAGAGAGAATGAAACATGTAGCAACACTCATTAAAGATGCAACACCCAAGATTGTGGTACTGTCTGCCACTGCAGGCACCACCAACCATCTGGAGGAGATTGCCGCCAACTTGTTCAACCGTGAAATAGAACAAGCTCACGACCGTATCACCCGGCTGGAATTCCAATTCATCGAATTTGCCAATGGGTTGCTGACCGACGAGAAACAGAAACGGGAAGCAATAGATTATATCCTCGACCGCTTCCAGCAACTTTGGAAATTTACCAAAGATTCCTTCACCTCTGTCGAAGAGAAGGAAGTGCTGGCACAAGGCGAACTTATCAGTACCGCCCTAATGCACTTCTACCTGCGCGAGCTGAAAGTTCCCAATGTACTGCTTTGTGCATTCGACTTCATGCGTATCGGCCCCGACAACGAACCCGACTTGGAATATATAGAACAGAAACTCCGAGAACAGCTTGCCTGCCATCCCGGCATCAATCTCTTCATCACTCAGGGTTTCATCTGCAAGAATGCCTATAACGAAACAGATAACCTGAAACGCGGCGGCAGTGATTACACTGCTTCCCTCATTGGCACCGCCCTCCAAGCAGACGAGATACAAATATGGACGGACATAGATGGCATGCACAACAATGATCTGCGCGAGGTGTCAGGTACCCGCCCCGTGAAACGCCTCAGCTTCAACGAAGCCGAACAACTGGCCTTCTATGGTGCCAAGATACTGCATCCCTTCTGTATCGCCCCGGCACGCCTAAGGAATATTCCCGTCCGGTTGCTTAACTCTATGGAACCGTCGGCAGAAGGCACGCTAATTTCCAACCTGCAGGACGACAATATCATCAAGGCCATAGCCGCCAAGGACCACATCATATACATAAAGTTCGAATCGAACCATAATCTGTGTCCCTATCTGTTCATCAGCAAGATTTTCGACATTTTTGCCAAGTACCGTACCCCCCTCTGCCTGCTGGTATCTTCCAATCTGGACGTATCTGTGGCTATAGACGACTGCACTCGTTTATCGAACATCATCTCCGAACTACGCCAATATGCCCATGTATTGGTAGAAGACCGCATGACCATCGTCTCCGTGGTGGGCAACATGCAATGGGAATATGCCGGGTTTGAGGCAAAGATTATGGAGGCGCTAAAGGACATCCCCCTACGGATGATTTCATATGGCAGCAGCAATAATGACGTGGCATTCGTCATTAAGAATACAGACAAAAAAAGGGCTTTACAAGCCCTAAATGATAAGTTATTCCAACCGGAATATGCTGAACGGAACTAAAAGAAATGGTTCCGTATCTCCTTCGCGATGTAACGGCCCATCAGCTCCTGCCCCGGTTTGTCGGGATGCAACCCGTCGCGCAGATAGCGCCCGCTACCGGAAGGCTGCTCAAACTTTTCGGTGATACCACAGTTGGAGTAACAGTCTATCAGCTGCACGGAAAGCGCCCGGCACAACTCACGCAAGATGGCAATCTTCTGCAGATTCAGTGCATTGTGTTCGGGGTTGCCGGTCTGAATCGGCGTGCACACGAATACGCGGCATTGGGGATAATGCTCCAGAATGGTCTGAATGGACCAACGGGCACCGCCCGCCATGGTGTTGACATCTACTTCATCGAGCGTCTTCCCTTTAAGGGCCTCTTCGGCACTACCCAAGTTACGGTCATTCGTTCCCATAGAGAACACAAAGACATCGGGCGCAGGGTAAGCGCCACTTTCCACTTCGGCTATGAACTTCTGGATATGCACCTTTGACACGTTGTTGTGCCGCATCTGTAACTCATGCTTATCCTCCGTAACCTGCCAACCGCCGGAGATGCCGGCAAAAGCTTCGCTGCCATAATCCTGAGTATCGGGATGGCATGCCCATGTGGCAGAACCGACCGCCACGTTGTGATGTGTAGCGAATCCGAGTTTATCCACTACAGTCTTAGACCATTGTTCGCCTGCGGTAATGCTGTTTCCATCGCACCCGAAGTTCAGCTTGCTGAAGTCCGGATAAAGAGATTGCGCATGCAGCGCAATCCCCATCCAGACAAGAATCCCCAAAACCATCAATCTATTCATCTTCTTATGATAGAAAACCTATGAAAAACGTTCAATAATTTCCATGCACATACGTCCGTTGTGATACGGACATTTCCAGAATCCCGCCTTGTCATCATCGGTGTTCACCGTGCCGTCGGCACGCACGCTCCAATGCCATTCTCCGTACTTGTAGTCTACCAGATGCAGCTTGATGAAGTCCCAACATCGGAGAGCCTTCTGCATGGCCACTTCGTCATCAAAGTGCTGGTAGAGGTTGGCATGTCCCACTACGTTCTCGGCCTGCACCCACCAGTGGCGGTCAGTATCGGTCTTTCCTTTATCCAGAAAAGTCTCGTATATCATGCTGCCGTCGGGCGTCAATCCTTCATCGGCAGCGGCAGCGATGTATTCTACAAGTGGTTCCACTTTCTCCAGGAGGTCCTTATCGCCCAGAACAAGGGCAGCCTCGTGTATCAACCAGGAGGCTTCGATGTCGTGTCCATAGGAGACAATGCGGTATTTACTAACCCAATCATCATTGAAGAACAATTCCAGATGACCGGTCTTGATATTCAGAATCCGTTCCGTGAAAAGGCCTATCAAATTGCGCAGTTGCCTCTCCAGACGGGTATCCTTCCACACGCGGAAAAGATTGGTATAAGGTTCCAGAATATGCAGATGGGTATTCATCGTCTTGCGCTCGTTCTCATCCTTGGCGCTGAGGCGCATGTCGGCTATTTCTCCCCATTCGCGGGTCAAGGCTTCGCAATAACCGTTTTTCACGGGGTCGAAGCTATGCTCTTCGACGGTCTCGAACAAGCGGATGGCATATGCCAGCGCTTCATCATCGCCCGTGGCACGAGCATATTCACTCAGCCCGTAGATGGCGAACCCCAAAGCATAAATCTGCTTCTTGGTATCGAGCGGATTGCCTTTATAGTCGAGAGACCAGTAAACTCCACCAAATTCATTGTCATAGAAACGGTCGATAAGAGTACGTTTGGCACGCGTAGCCGTTTCCAGATACTCCGGCCTCTTCAGCAAGCGGTATGCAGCCGAGAAGGTCCACAAGATGCGGGCGTTCAGGATTGCCCCCTTTTCTGCTTCGGGCTTCACCTCCTCCCGGCCCGTGATACGGCCGTAGAAACCGCCGTTCACTTCATCCGTCATTCTATTTATCCAGAAGGGGAGGATATTGGAAACCAGCTCCTCCTCCATCTCCTGTTTCATCTTCTTGATATCCACAAGTTTTTGAGTTATGAGTTATAAGTTATGAGTTATTCTGCTAAAGGTTCTCACGGCGCTCTTTCAGGTCTGCATTGATGGCTGCCATACGCGTCTTATTCAATGGATAGATGAATACGACAACGATGGAAAGTGCGGCTATCGCAGCAGGAATAAAGCTCATCAGATACTTCAAGCCATCCAGCGCCTCGGGAGTCTGCACGGCATTCTCTGCGGTATTGTAACCGAAGAATGCCAACAGTGCCATTACTGCCCAGCCTGCAAATGCACCGCCAAACTTCTGCGCCATAGAACCGGAAGAGAATATCAGCCCCGTAGAGGATGTGCCATCCTTTTGCTCGGCATAGTCCGCCACATCCGCATACATGCTCCAAATCAACGGAGATACGATACCGGTGCAGATGGAGATAAGCACCTGGAAAATCATCATCAGCCACCATCCCAGCCCGTCATTCGGCACAAAGAAGAAGAGCACGCTGAGCACTACCAGGCACACGAGCGAAATGATATAAGTGGACTTCTTTCCAAACTTCATGGACAGAGGCACAGCCAGCGCCACACCAATCATATTACACACTTCACCCACCATCAGGAACAAGCCGGCATACAATACCAGATTGAACACCCCGAAATCGAGGAATGCATTGGCACTGATATAGTCCTTGAAGAAGTAGGCGGCAGTAGCTCCGCGTACCGTATTGAAGAAATTCGACAACAACGCCGCACCATTCAATATCCACCAAGGCGAATTGCGCACCAGTGACTTCACATCCTTACCGATGGATTCGGACGCCACACTCTTGACATGCTCGCGCGTCATGCTAAAGCAAAACAGAAAACCCAAAAAGCAGAGCGTGGCAATGCATACCATGGCATATTGCCAACTGGAAGCATTGCTATAGTCCATTGATTTAAACCAATTACACAATGGCTCCCATGCTCCCAAAACGATAAAACTACCTCCGTATGCAAAAAACATACGGTAAGAAGAGAAAACCGTTTTTGTGTTCGAATCATCAGTCATTACTCCCAACATAGCCCCGTATGGTACATTGATTGCCGTATATACCGTCATCATCAAGATGTAAGTGACATAAGCCCATACCAGCTTACCCGTTGTCCCCATGTCGGGCGTTGTAAAAAGTAAAATCCCGGCAATGGCAAAAGGAGCTGCAATCCACAACAAATAAGGACGGTATTTACCCCAACGCGTATGAGTACGGTCTGCAATGACTCCCATCATCGGATCGGACACTGCATCCCAAATACGTGTCACCAGCATCAGCAATCCTGCATCAGCCAAGCTCAAGCCAAAAATATTCGAATAGAAGAACGGTAAGTAATAGGAGAATATTTTCCAGAACATAGAGGAAGACATATCCCCGAAACCATAACCGATTTTCTCTTTTAGTGTTGCCATAGTATGTTGTATTTTTATTATTTCATTATCTGCAAATTCTTGTCTATCAGTTTCTTCAACGTTTCTACCGAAGCTGATGAAGACAAGCCGTCAGCAGGCGTATTCATGCAATAGTCCACCAGCTTATCAATGGTAGAGGTAGCCACATGCATCCGCGTGTCGGAAGAAGCGTAGTAGATGAATACTGTTCCGTCTTCGTCGGCAATCCAGCCGTTGGTGAAAAGTACATTGCTTACGTCACCTATACGCTCCTCACCCTCGGGTACCATAAAGGCCCCACCGGGAGTGGCAATCAGTTTCGTCGGGTCTTCCAGGGAAGTCATGTACATATAGAGCACATAACGCAATCCGGCGGCACAACCGCGGACACCATGAGCCAGATGCAACCATCCTTTCGGAGTCTTGATGGGATGCGGACCTTCACCATTCTTCACCTCCTTGATGGTGTGATAGTAGCGCTGGTCGATAATCTTCTCTTCCTTCACCTCAGCATGGGTTATGTCGTCCACCAGCGCCCAGCCGATACCACCACCGCTGCCGGCATCAATAAAGCCATCCTGCGGACGGGTATAGAGGGCATATTTGCCATCTACAAACTCCGGGTGCAGCACTACGTTGCGTTGCTGGCTCTTGGTCTTCAGGTCGGGCAGGCGTTCCCAGTTCTTTAAATCCTTGGTGCGGGCAATGGCAGCTGTAGCCGTAGCCGAGGACAAATCACCGGCAGGCGCATTGTCGTCGTGGCGTTCGGCGCAGAAGATACCGTAAATCCAGCCGTCCTCATGAGCCGTGAGGCGCATGTCGTATACATTCGTTGCCGGAATCGCGTCTTCGGGCATGGTGATGGGATAATCCCAGAACCGGAAATTATCAATGCCGTTGGGACTCTCGGCTACGGCAAAGAACGACTTACGGTCAGCGCCCTCTACACGTACCACCATCAGATACTTGCCATTCCACTTAATGGCCCCCGAATTCATGGTCGCATTCATACCGATACGTTCCATCAGGTACGGGTTGGACTTCTCATCCAAATCATACCGCCAGAATACAGGTGTATGAGCAGCCGTCACTACCGGATATTTATAGCGGGTGAATATGCCATTGCCGTCTTCCACGGCCACATTCTTTCTCGTAATCAACTCTTCGTGTCTCTGAAAGAGCCTCTCTACCTTTTCTTTAAAAGCTTCCATGTCTGTTATATTGATTGTTTGTTTATTGATACAGATTTACATCAGCTGCAAACAGCGTCTTGGGATTGTTATAGAACTCCACAAAATCCTCCGCAGATGTCTGTCCCGGATAGGGGGCATAGTAATGGGTCACCTTTTCACGGGCATTGCGCCACACCAGCACATAGGCAAGCGGATATTTCTCCAACGCAGGCAGCAGAGTACCAGTCCACCATTTGGCATCGGGAATTCCTTCGTAACCGGTTTCGGTCACAGCAATCACCTTATTGTGTGCTTTCCCTACACTGTCGATAATGGAAAGTGCCCTATCCATCCCGGCAAGATAGGCATCCCGATCGAACTGATAGGTATCGAAACCGATAACGTCTATCAACTCATCGCCCGGATACTTCTTCAAATATTCCGTCGTGTCCTTGGGTTCCGTGCCCGGAGAGTAAGCATAAAGTGCATTGTCCACTCCTTTGGCCTGCAGAGTATCCACTGTCATGTGCCACAATGCCTTATACTCTTCAGGGGTACACAGTTTTTCGCCCCACCAGAACCAGCTGCCGCTGTGTTCGTGCCAGGGACGGAAAAGTACGGGTATCTTCACGCCGTCCGCCGTCTTCAACGAATGAAGGAAATCGGCCACTCCTCCCAACCAGCCGGCAAATTTCTGGTGATTCTCGCCACCAGGCAAGATGGACTTCACCACCGTCGTATCCGATACATCCCAGGCATCACCGCCCGTCTTGGGATTGCGCGCATGCCAACTGAGCGAAACCATGCCGCCCCGCTGATACTGATTGATTATCTCTTTCCTGATTTTATCGAAGGGAACCTTATCCAGATTGGCGGCATTCCCAAGTTCCAGCTCTCCCAAATCAAAGCTGATAACAGCCGGATAGTCGCCACACACGCTTTTCACATCCGAACGGCCTTCCTCACCTTCCCAGCCGATACCATATACCGTATCGTCATGATGGCCGAGCATGATACCTTTGGAAGGGATTTTTTTCAAGTTAGCCAGTAAGTTCTCCGTTTCCTGCGTACGCGCAGCAGCCGTCTCTTCATTCACACTCTGTTCTTTCTTGGAAGAACCGCAGGCGGTCAACAGACTTGCCGCCAGAATCATCATAGCAAATTTTACTTTTCTCATATCCATGTTTTTCAATCTGGTATTGTTATTGGTAACACTAATTCCTGGCACAAAGATAGCGGATTGCACCAAGAGAAAATGATACAATTTTATCCCTTTACTGTATTAAAAAGCAGAATATAAAAAACGTATCATCTAACTTTCACCGGAACGCGCTTCCGCGAGACAATTCCCCGTTCCACTTTCCGGCGTTCCAGCTTCACCGGTTCGCTTGTAAAATCGGGAACATTGTACGAGTAGACCAGACGGTCGTAATACTCCCAAGGATTTTCCTGAGGAAGCAGGAAAGGCTTGCCCACCACCCCATTCTCATCCATACTTGCCAGATACAGACGGGTATAAAGCCCATCTCCCCTGCGGCTACTGAACACAAACCATCGGGAGTTGCTGCTCCAGTTATGGAAACTTTCCGTATCATCGCTGTTCACCTCCTTTATGGGACGCATACCGCCATCCTTCAAATCCAACAGCCATAAATCGGCTTCTTTATGCCAAATTGAGAAATTCCCGTAATCCGACAAAGTAAACATGATATACTCGCCATCGTACGAGGGCCTCGGGAAGGAGATGCTTTTCTTCATAGCTGCCGCATTGACCAGCGTATCTATCTTTTCGCCAAATGTCCCGTCTTCCGGATTGAAATCTATACTACACAAGCTATAACGTATTTCCTTATATTCCGCCGGTATCGGCTTGGCCTCCGCAGTACAGAAATACAGTTTGCGTCCGTCCGGTGAAAATACTGGAAAGGTTTCGAAGACTTCCTTCTTCTGAAGCAAGGGAGAGAGCAGTAATTCATGTGTCTCGGGATGATAGACCAGTACATCCGATTCCAAGTCGAGCACTTCCACACGCTCATCCTTCACCGCATGGAAAGACTGGCGCGTATTGTTGACAGAATAGGCAATATATTTGCCGTTTGGATGCCAATAAGGGTACACCCCCGCAGAGAGAGTGGAATCCGTTTTCGTATCCAGCATTTCGCGCTTCCCGTCTATCTGCATCAAGGTCCCTCCGTTCTTTCCACGGATATGCAGGCTCAGATGGTCCGGATTTGTTTTGTTGAAAGCATGACAATTCAGGCACATGCCCGGCACCATGGTATTCTCCAGCAAGGGACGCTCCTCGAACGAAGCAAGGTCACGCTCATAAATGCCCATCTTGCTATAAACTTCATATCCGGGAGCCAGCTTGCGGTATACCACCCCATAATCTATAGGATACGGACTGACATACATGGGAAAAGAGCGGTACTGTTTCCACTCGCCGTCTTTCCGGATACATACCGTAAACAGAAGGCTATCACCCTTGTTCTCCTCCAAAAGCTCTTGCCATGCATCTTGCGGAAATGATACTATTTTATCATTTACGTGCATCTCTCCGGACTTTCCTCCGGTCACGGTCACATCCACACGTTCGTACGCTCCACCAATACAATTGAAATTCATAGGAGCAATGGTTGCAGGAATAGTCACACCGATATAGTCGGGATAGATATCCGGCCATTCATCCACCCTTTCCGGGGAAGTCACCGGATTGCCGCAAGCGGCAAACCACCATGCAGCCATTATGCAAACAGCTATATTCTTCATCTTTTTCATTTTACTTTCTTAGTAGCAAATAATTCCAGTATGTACTGCCGAAACGCACCTCCAACATCTGCCGGGCATTCTGCTGCGAGGTATATATCCGCGCAAATTCCGTTACATCCCGCACCACTTGGGGCGAAATACTCCACGGCATACCCTGGAAGTTCTTGTGCGTCTGTGTCCATACATATATCAACGCCTCTTGATAGCTGCGGGGAATATGGTCGTAGCCGGCATGCTTGCCCAGCGGATAGTACTTCATGAAACGTTCCAAATCACGTTGCTGCAGGACATAGGCCAGCATATACTCAAATGCCATCCGGTTCCGGTGGTTGTGCTGGTAAAGCAGCCCCAGCATGATGTCCGTTTCCTGGCTGCTGAACAAGAAGTCTTCCGTATAGCGTATCTGCCTCAACCAACCCCACTCCTTGTGGGCATTGATTTTTTCCTCATTATACAGATAGGTCATGGCATCCTCCGCCCAATCCTTGTAGAAGATTGTCTTCCTCAACAAACGCAGGTACTTGGCTGCCACTTCGTATTGCCCGTTTATCAGGTTCGTCTCCGCCAGACGCTTGAAGCAACGGCCACTCTTGTTGAAGTTAGGTATGGCCTCCATCGCCTCAAAAGTGAAACGCTGTGCCGTATTGACCATACCCAAATGATAGTATGCCTCACTGGTGGGCAACGGAGAAGTAAAATCACGCTGAAACTCCGGCAGCAGCCCTTCCGTCCCGTTCTGGTAAAACTCGAACATACGGTCGCCCATCTGTCCCGTCTTTCCCAAAGCAAGATTCAGGCAGGTCACGCCGAAAGGTGAAACCGGTGACTTCTCTTCTGCCTTTTCTATAATCTCCTGCCATTGTTTATTACGTACCAGCTGGTCATACTCCATCGCTTCCTCTTTATCCATATCGCAACCGGCCACCACGTAGTAATAGCCGAACAATGTTACCGCCACCACTTGCAGAACTCCATAAAATACCGGCTTCTTCTTCAAAGCGGGCAAAGCGGACAGCAGGAAGGGGAGAACAACCAGTAATACGGCAAGCCCTATCTCTATCCAGGGAATCACTGCCGGGAAACGGTAATATCCTATACCGCCCATCAGACGGTAAATGGGGAATTGTACCCACATGCTTGCCAATAGCGGACAACCGATACCCCACAATCCTACACCCCAGAACACTCCGACACCACCCCAGAAATTCTTACCTTTAAGATTCAACCGGAACTCGCGTACAATCACCCAGCCCATAAAGATGAAGTGTGCCGCACCCGCTGTCCAGTAAAGCAGCGGAAGGGCTATCAGAATGTATGCCACACGCTGCCACTTCCCTTTCAAATCCGCATACCAGCAGGATGCAGACAATGCTAACAGCAGAGCCACCACCAATGACAGCATCGCATTTTCATCACCCATGAAATGCCACAAGACAATGATGGGCAGAAAACTCAGCGGATAATACACATCAGCCGCACCCTGCTCCTTCGCCAGTTTCCAAACCAACCGTTGCAACAACACGTACAAAAAAGCCAGAATACAAGCTCCCGCCCACACGTGATAATAGAACTGCGTCAGATACTCAGCGATATAATCGGCCAACCCACCGGGAACCACTATCCGTTCCCACCAGTAGTCGGCATCGAACAAGAAAAGCTGGAACTGCTCCTGATAGGAAATATGGGCCGGATATACGCTTCCCCAAAAGAGAAGCACCGCTACGCCAAAAAGTATCGACAACCCTATCTTCCAAGTCTTTTTCAGAAATAAGAACATTTACTATTTACAATTTATTATTTACAATTTGGTACTCTCTGTATGTCTTGTCATTTGAATTCCTCAGCCTTCAGTTGCCGGTTTATCCGCTTGATGGAAGAAGCATCAAAAGGAACGGGAGTAGCCGACAAATCGGGAATATTGTAGGATTTCAATGTCAAATCGTCTTTTTCAGGGTCCGACTGGGGTAGCACAAAAGGCTTATGCGCCTTCCCTTCAGCATCCAGATAGGCAAAATAAACCCGCCCGTACTGCCCGTCACCCCGCTTGCTGGCAAAGGCAAACCAACGGCTGCCTGACGACCAACTGTGATAAGTGTCCGAACGGTTGGAATTGACCATTGGCAGGGAATCGATGGCACCCGTCTGCAAATCCATCAGCTGCAATTCCGTCTCCCGGTGCCAAATGGGGAATGTTCCATAATCAGCAACGGTATAGAGCAGGTAGCGGCCGTCCGGTGAAGCTTTCGGATGACACACGGAGCCTTTCTCCAGCCGGGCATTCCAAAGGGTATCCACGCGGTCACCCCATGCGCCGTGATTGGCATCGAACGCAATGCGGCAAAGCGAATAGCGTAATTGCTGTACGCTGTCCGGCAATGGAACAGTCGGAGCTGAGCAGTAATATATCCATTTCCCATCGGCAGAGAATGTGGGAAAAGTTTCCAATACGGTGGAATCCGCCGTAAGCGGAGATAGAATCATCCGGTTTCCGTCAAAATCGGCGACAGCCAAATCGGAGACGGTATCGTAAACTTCCAGACGGCGGTTACTTTCCGTATGGAACATGGGAATAATCACATTAGACGAGAACACACCATACCGCCCGTCAGGATGGAAATCCCCGTAGACAGCCGCAGATATCATCTGTTCATTCTTCAAGGCAAGCTTACGGAGCTTGCCGTCACGGTTCAGGACAGTCCCCCCTCCCTCACCCCGAAGATGGAACATCGAAAGGTTGCCACTATTTCCTCCGTGCACATGACAGTTCATGCACTTGCCGTCTGTCTGACTGTTATCCGCCAAAATACGCTCTTCGAAATTCTCAATACAACGTTCACGTATCTGCAAGGTATTCCATACCTCATAACCGGGCTCTATCAGACGGTAACTGACATAGGCGTCAAGCTTGTCCGCCACTACCTGCCATGCAAAGGAAGGATAGCGCAGCCAGCGGCCGTCGGTACGGGCAGTAACAGTTACTTCCAAAGTATGTTCCTTCTCCGCTTCAAGCAATGCACGCCAAGCTTTCAAGGGGAATATCGCCTTGTTCCCGCGCGCATTTATCTCCAAGCTGTCCGATGCTCCCTTTACACTCACGCATACCGCATCCACCCCTTCATTCCGCACAAGGAAATTCAAAGGAGCCACATTGTAGGGAATGGTTACATCCTGATATTCCGGATAGAGCACCAATAACCGGTCTGCAGGCTGTACAGACTCCGGACGGGGACTGCAAGCATATAGGCAGTAGCACAGTAACAGCCCCACAACAACTTGTATATATTTCATATCTATGTTCATCATAAATCACTTCCCCTTTTTCATCGTAGCATAGTGGAAATAAAACCAATATGTTTTTCCGTATTTGGCTTGCAAAGGGGCACCATTACCACCATTCGCCTCGTACAGTCGGGTATAATCGCCAAATTCATCCAATACTTGAGGCGGTATATTCCATTTTTCCACTTCATCCAACGAAGCCTTTTTCCCGGCAAGATAGATAAGTAAACCTTCGGCATACAATCTGGAAGGAAACTTCTTTGCAGCAAACTCCCGATAATCTCCGGCGAAAGCCCCAATATCCTTATTCAGCAAATCAAAGCAGAGAAGGTAATCGCATGCCAACGTATTATCAGGATTGTTACGCAACAGATGACGAAGTGAAAGCGGAATGTCGGCAGAAGAACGCAAAGTATCCGTTGCAGGCAACAACAACCGCTTCCGTTCCAGCCATTGGCAGACTTCGGCCGTCTGTTTTCCGGGAATACGTCGTTCTGCCCAATCACGGTAACACATTGTCTTTTGCAGGAGACGAAGATATTTCATAGCCGCCGCCTCATCACCGTTCACCAGGTTGATTTCCGCCAAACGCTTGACAGCTCTTGCCCCGGTGTGGTGCGGAGAAAAAATCATTCCCAGAATGGCGGCATGTTCAGCCATCGTCATATCTCCCAACGCAAACCAGACTTCATTGGCTGCATAAATAGTGAGGTAGGTAGAATGGGGAGCCACAGGCAGAAACAGCCCTTGCGAAGCCGGTTGATAACCATCCATCAGCCGGTCGGGAAGCCGGTTCTGCTGTGCATTCAGCAAATTATAATAATAGGCAGTGAACGGAGAGCGGTATTCACCCTCCACCAACAGTTTCCGTACTTTTTCCGAACGGCCGAAATACATTTCCGAATCCAACGCCAAAAGATATTCCCGCCCTAAATCGGGCATATTGTACCATCGTGACGACCAATCGCCACAGCCAAACAGCCAATAGCCGGACAATACCGCCAATATGCTTACCGGTAAGCCCGACTTCCACGAACGTCGCATGCAGCTACGGCACAACAACAAAACACCTCCGATACCGGTTAAAGCGATTGTGCCGGAAAGCGGATAACTCAATCCGCATTGCCTTCCTGCCTCCCAAGCCACCGCCAACACCGTAGGAATCCACGCCCAACGTCCCATGTACGGAGCCAACAAACGAAACACCACCACTCCCCAAAGCAACAGCACGACAGCCATTATGGTCGGGCCACCCCCTTCGTAATAAAAGAATTGAGTGAGGAAATCTCCTGACAGACGTGCCAGAGCCGCCGGATGCCGCAGATACCCGGCCAATGGTTCGGTGGCAAGCAAAAAGAGCTGTGTCTGCTCCCGATGGAACAGATGATAGGGCAATATCCGGAAGAAAAAAAGAAACAACGCCAAAGCACCGATTCCTGCCGCTCCCCATTCAATGTATTTCCTTCTGCAAGCTTTCATCCAACAGTTTTTGTTGTTCTTCCGTCAAGGAGCCACGCACCATCTTCCGCATGAATGTCCCCAACGTATTGTTTCCCTGCTCTTTCAAAAACAGAAAGTTCGTTTCCTGCTCCTGCATCCTCAGACTGTCACGTATCCGTATCAGATGCAGTGAATCTTTTCCGGTGGCATTCCGTAGTCCCGTCCGGATAAAATGGTAAGCCTCTTGCTTCTTTTCCCTCCCCTCTTTCCATTTCTGAAGGGCATCATTTTGCGGAGTGCCCGTTACCGAACCGACAGAGTCGGCCTTCACATGTATGGTTCCCGGCTCCGTCACCACCAGCAGTTCCTGGATGTAGATACGCAGCAGATGGCGCAGACGCAACACCCTCATCTCCTCCCCTTGTCCGGAAAAAGAAAAAGAGGCATTGGTTATCTTTACAGAATCCACCCGCCCCGGCGCATTCTCCATCGGCACGAGGTATATCCATTCCCCGTCGTATTTCACCGACGGCAACGTTCCTTCAATCACATAATTCTGTCCGGAATTTCCACAACTTGCCCAAAGAAGGCAACTGATACAGAAAAGCAAGATACGTGTTTTCATCCTTATACATTAGAATTTCAACAAAGGTAGGCGTTTACCAACTGTCAGCCTAATATTCAATTAACCAAAGATAATATTTTTAATCAGAGATTTTCTTCACCGCCATACACTCCATTTCCACCAGCCACCCCGGGCGACAGACGGGAGCCAGCGTAATCACTCTCGGCGTATCGGGAAAACGCTTGTCAAACATCTCTTTCACTACAGCATAATCCGCAATATCACGCAGATAGACAATGATATGCCCTACATCTCCAAAGCCGCAGTCAGCTTCCTTCAGCAGAGCCTCCACATTCTCCCACATCCGTTCTGTCTGACGGCGTACATCTCCGGCATACATCACTTCCCCACGGTTGTTGATACTCGCCGTACCGGAAATGAGTACTTGCCGACGGTCGTCGTAATCCACCGCCGTTCCCCGTTCGAAACTGACTCCATACTCATAAGTGGGATTCAGGTGTGTGCGGGCATAGAGATATTTGATTTGTCCGGGCTTTAATCCCGCTACAGCAAAAGCATCAAGCATCACCAATGCTTTCGGGTCGGCATGACGCCCACCGATACCGGTACTGGCAATATAGTGCGTGTTCTCTGTCAGGTTCTGGGTGACGAACATCTCATTGCGTGCCTTGACTACACCGGCATAATTGCAATCCACATTCTGCACAAATATCCAGGTACGCAGGCAATTGTCGGCCAAGGTACACCCTTCTTCCATCAGTTGCATGGCATAGTCGTTGAGCAAAAGACGCATCTGGTATTCCGAATTGGCGGCACGGTTGAAGCTGCCTCCCATCCAGAGCTGGCGGTAAACACCGTGTTTCACTTCATACAGTCCGTTCGGCAGCACTCGTGTCTGCACATCGGTCTGCAGATAGGCCCACAAAGCAATCTTGGTACCATCCAGCGGAGGCTGTTCCACCACAGACAGCGCGCAATCGGAGCTTTCCGCCGTAGCGGCAAGCAACAGTTCCGCTTGGTTGGCGGCATCACTCAGGAAGTATCTTTTAAAAACCGCCACGGCTCCGGACAGTTCTTTTTTCAGTAAAGCGGCATACGCATCCAACACGACATTCATCTGTTCACGATAGGTCTGTTTCGGGTCAGTGGCATGTATCATCACATGGTATTCCGTCACTCCGCCGGTCACAACAAATGCAGCCACTTCCGCCCTGCCTGAAGGATAAGAGTATGATGTGTATTTCATATCATTAACAAGAGATTGTTTCAATCGCAAAGATAAGTTTTTTATCCGACAAGGAGTAGTGAAAATCGCAACTTTCGCTTGTTTTGTTCTTATAAAAAAGTTACTTTTATAGAAATCTATAAAATATACAGTTATTATGAGCGAAAATATTTATCCCATCGGCATCTACAACCTGAATTAATAGGAATCTATGTCAATCCGTAATGAGACTATAAACCGGCTTTCTCTTCCTTCACCCCTTCACCTTTCGCATTATTTCCCTATCGTTCAACCCTTTCCGGTGAAACTTCTTTCTTCCTTCTCACCACCTCATATACATTGCCGTACTTCGTATGCCGGCGTTTCAGTCCCACCCGCAGCAACACCGAACCGAACTGCATGGGATTGCTGCCACGCATCAGGGCGGGATGCGTTTTTTGTAACTCATCAAAGATGTCGGCGGCAGTCAGATCGAAGCTCTTCTCTGCCGGAAGCGGGGCACGAAACAAGCTGTGAACTGCCTCCTCCACAAGGCTGACACGATAGAAAGCCTCGTTATGCCATTGCAGTTCCTCCTCCTCCGGCTTGGTGAACCAGTTGCGCCGCCCGGCAATGAGTTCCGCTTTCAGTTGGGCAAAAATCTGGTCGTGCTCTATGCCTATGCAGTCAATATTGTGCTTCACCTCGATGCAGAGGAAGCGCCGGCTCCCGGTGGGGTCGGTCAGCAGGTCGAACCGGTTGCTGGTGCCGATGAACGAGGCGATACGGGGCAGTTGCCTGAAGTTCTGCTGATAGGCCTTGCGGATGTTGAGCACCGACATCTGCATCAGATTTTTCAGTAAGGGCATTTTGTTGTCGGCATACTTGTCGAACTCGTCCATATTGAGCAGCCCCATTTCCGCCAGCATTCTCTCAGCTTGTCCCTGCGAGGTCAGTTTCAGGTTGTCGGCGTAGTAACGCGTCAGCACGTCAGGCATCAAGGCGCGACAAAAGCTGGATTTCCGTCGTCCCTGCTCGCGGCTGACGAGAACGGGAGCCACGCTGTTGGCATGCAGTCCGGACACGCCCATCCATTGCGAGGCAAGTCCCAGCATCCAGGTATGGAATCCCCGCACCCAGTGAGGCCGAGAAGAGACGCGGCAGGCAAGCGCAGTCAGCCGGTCCTTGCCGTCCCAATCGGGCAGTTCGTCCATGTAGAGCAGGAAGGGATGGTAGGCAGGGATGTAAGTGGAATAGACGTATCGGTTCAAGTCCTTGTCCCAGCAAGGAATACCTTCGGCATGGGCTTCGATGCAGAAAGTGTTCAACTCGCGCTTGCCCACGGGGGTGAAGGCGGCAGAGCGTTGTCCGGCGGGGCGGAACTCGGTTTCATCCGTCAGCAGATTATAGCGAAAGTCGTAGCGCGAAGTGAGGAACTCCTCGATGTCGCCGCTCAGTGCAGTCACGGTGCTTGCGGCTTTCGCGCTCCGGCGGCGCTGCTCTTCCCGCTCCTTCCAGTTTCGGTCGGTCGTTTCTTTTTGTGCGTGTTTCAGCCTTTCGGAAAAGGCTATCAGTTGTCCCGCTTCCTTCAAGAGCCGGTGTTGCTGCAAAGTCATCAGTTTTTTCTTCATAAATATTTTTTATTAAAATGATTATTGGGAGGTTTCGAGGAAGGGAATCATCCTTTCTTTCCTCTCGCCTCTTCGCCAAAGTTACTGCCTGCCGAGGGCGTTTTGCAAACCATTCTCCGCTTATTCTTCAAAAATCATTCCTGCCGACAAACATACTTATTTATGCTTCGGAACCCTTTATTTTCAGTACCTTTGCACGGTTCTTTATAAGTGAACGCCCCGGGTCGTCCAATCGACTGACTTAGGTCGTTCAATCGAACGACCCGGGTTATTCGTTCGGCCGACCGGAGTCGTTCACTTACAGGAAGACACTTCCGAGGGAAGAAACAAGTATGTTGAACGCACTAAAACCTATTGATATGGCAATACTATATGACTGGTACGAGAATCCGGGCACTAATGAGGAAGCCCCTGAAGAGAGAGGCCTCCATCCCCGCCCGTTGCTCAACGGGAAAGTAACCATGCGGCAGCTCTACAACCGCGTGCATGCCCGCAGCTCGCTCACGGTGGGCGACGTGATGAACGCGATAGACTGCCTGGCGCAAATTTGCGGCGAAGAACTGCGCGACGGCCACGAGGTGCACATCGAAGGGCTGGGCTACTTCGCCCCCACCCTGGAAGCCACACAGAAAGTGACCCGCAGCACCCCGAACAAGCACCTGAAACTCCGGCTGAAAAGCATCAGCTTCCGTCCCGACGTCAGGCTGAAACAAGCGATGACGGGAGTCAATGCCATCCGCAGTAAATACACCCGCCACTCCCTGAAGCTTTCGGAAGTGGAGATAGACATGAAGCTGAAAGAATACTTTGCCGACCACGACGTGCTGATTCGCAGTGACTTCCAAGCGCTCTGCGGCATGGCGCGCACCACCGCGAACGTCCACCTGAAACGGTTGCAGCAAGAGGGCAAGCTGAAGAATGTGGGGAAGCCCACGCAACCCATCTACCGGGCCATGCCGGGATACTACGGCGTGTCGCGCGATGCAAAGGCGGGGCGATGAGGGTGGAAAGCGGTTTCACCGGGAAAGCCAATGAACAGGAGGATGGGAGAAGGAGGTGAAGGAGATGCAGGGATAAAAAGAAACATTCTGCGCCCTGAAATCAGGGGTAATACAAAAAGGAATGTGAATTGCATCCGGAAAGGCAATAGAGAATGAATGCGAAAAGGCGAATCTCACGACTCGCCTTTTCCTGATTTAACCATTAAACAATTGTACTATTCGGTTAATGCATTTACAATTATCCGATGTTACGGGCGACTAATAAAGTCGGGGGGTAACGACAACTGCTTTGAGTTGAATAATTCATTTATAGATTATTCTTAAAGTGCCTTTTTAGAAAACACAATGGAGAAGAATGACGCAGGAACTGTGAAAGTCCTACCAGCAGAAAGCGGTTGTCTAACATTTCCATACTCCAAATAAATATAATTTCCATTGGTAGCACTCAAAGATTTTATAGTGTATGTGCCTGGCTTAATGTAAAAGTAATGAGCACCGCCTATATGTCCGGTATAATTAAAGATACCATATTCTTTTTTGTCAGAATCAACCAACACCCCACCGCCGTTTGTCTCTATTCCATACACTTTCATTATATTGTAACCTACTTTGGAAGGAGGAACATTATCATCAGTACCCGATGCTTGAACAATACTTGGAGTAGAGATTGTTCCTATATAATTTAAAGAAATATAGCCACCTCCTGTCACTTCGAAAATTGTACCAACCGTAAGTGCGCCCCAATTAGATTGTGCTGTACAATCCTCTAAAGCGACCACGCGGTAAACGCCATAAGCCAAGAAATAACAATATGGAGCAGCATTTGGGGTAGTAGTTCTCAAAACATACTGTTGACCACTTTCGTCACAAACAGTTATGCTTACGGCTACCGAAGCGTCAGCACCTCCTATCGGAAGTACAACCCGAGCATATCCGGTTGGTGTGGGAGGTACATTACTATCCATTGTATACGGTCCCAAAACATCCGCTTTAACAAAAAGAGCACAGAAGAACAGTAATATCAAAAAGAAAGTTCGTTTCATTGTTGCATTTTTTTAATTAGTAATAAAAGTATACGAGTGGTCGTTACCCACCCGTACCTTTCAATATTAACTATTTTTTCTTGAAGTTCCAGAACCATGCCGTACCCCAAGCGCCAGCACCGGGTTCAGGAGCACAAAGACGAAGTTCATCTTCTGTAATCTTCAAAATATGATACTCATACTGACGTGCATTTCCTTGATTCGGCTGTATACCTAACAATGGAATAGTACCAGAGAACTCCATAGTACCTACATCCCAACCGGATTGCACCACATCTTCTGACACCTTGACAGAACCACTTTCACCACGACTTGTCTGAACACCAGTCAAACTAAGTGAGAACCAACCATTTAATCCATCATCAGGCAATCCTTTTCCTACAGCTTGTTCATCAATTTGCCCTCTACCGTTTCCGACATCTCCCACAGCATCACAAATCCACCAACCGGGGCCGGTATTGCCGAGATAACCTCCATTACCCCAACAACCGTCTGCAGCTTCTGTATTCCAGACCCAAGTGGTTGTTCCATAACCACCGTCCGGAGTTGTGCCGAATACATCAGCATAAATAGCGGGAAGATCTGTATACTCCGTTACTGCTATTGATTTGGAAGCCGATTTTGTTATGGAGCCGTCCGAATTAATGGTTGTTACATATACTTGCAATTCTTTATTAGGAGGAGCTACTTGAACCGACGGAGCCGTACCTTCTGCCAACTTGGTATCAGACGTAGCATCATAAACCTTCACATAACGTGACGGAGTAGGAACAATCTGAATGTTGTTGTTTCCCTGGTTCTTGGCCACAAGTTCAAAAGTAAGATTTTCCGGTGTGACATTGGGATCCGGACTGATTTCATCCACTATCGGATCGCAAGCCACCAGCAGCATTGCAAACAAAGGTATTGCGAATAATATCTTTTTCATATCTTTTTTCATTTTAAATTCATATTCTATTCTTGCCAACCATTATACTCAGCACTTGCATCCGTATAACCTTCATTTTGTTCTACCTTTCCTTCATTCAAGAGGACTTGGTTTTCGGGAATCTTCTGGAAACCTGCCGTAGCCTTATAACGTGCGGCATAACCACCGTTCTGCGCCACATTACGGCTTTCAGCCCCATTTGTATAAACCTTTGCTCCCGTCTGTCTTTCAAGGGCATCGGCAGCAATATGCCAACGGCGAATATCGTTCCAGCGAGTACCTTCAAAACATAATTCCCAACGGCGTTCATTCTGCAATGCAGCCAACGAATATGTACCAATAGGTTCAAGTCCGGCACGACTACGCACTCTGTTTATACCGGAAACATCTTCCTTCAATTCAGACTGCATCAACAATACATCCGCAAAACGAATCAAAACCAAATCATGAATAGAACCGGTTTGCATCAGATTATCATTAATCCAGCCGTCGGCACCATACATTATCTTCTCAAATACCGGCTCAATCGTTTTATTTCCAGCCGCATCCGTACTATAAGCCATGATAGAACCTATTTTCATCTGATAATAATCCGTTTCTTGGATAAAGCCGTCACCACCACCTTTATTATAACTCGGCATATCCTCCGTCTTGAATACGGAGGCCGGACGACGGGCATCATCTTGTTCTGCCACACTCCAATCATTATAAAAATTGGGAGCTACAGGACCGGCACCCCATCCTTGTCCGAAGGGGAAAGAATTGGCCTGATCATTGCCACGTACACCAAAATGCAGAGCATAACCGTTACCATAACCGATAGTAGTGCTCCAAGATGCAAGTTTATTATATTTAATGGCAAACATGGATTCGGGATTCACCGCTGCATCATCTTCTACCCACTTCAATCCCTGACCGGCAGTAAACGGAAAATCTTCTACCGTACATTTATTGGTATATGCCCACAAATTACGAAACTCAGGAACAAGACTATAACCAGAATTATTCACACAATCATCAATATACCCAACCACATCCTGCTTGGTCAAAGTTGTCCCATCAGGCAAATCAACTGAAGTCAACGGACTATAGTTCGTACTAACCAAATCGTTCAGAGTTTCACCATTGCCATACATACCAGTATAATACAACCAAGCACGTCCTAACATAGCTTCAGCCGTATATTTATCAACATGCCCATCCGACTTGCGAACAGCCGGCATATTTGCAGCCGCATCGCGAAGATCCTGCAGAATCTGCCCCCAGATAACAGCGGCAGTCGGAGGAGTAGTATCTTCGGGCAACAAAGCAGTAATCACCAAAGGTACGCGCCCATACATGGAAGCCAACTCGTAGTAATAAAAAGCACGAAGGAACTTGGCTTCGCCCTCAGCCTGCGCTCTTACTTCCGGATCCATTTCAATACCAGCAAGAGCCTCCAACAACGTATTGGCACGGTTGATTCCTTGATAGCGAGCCACCCAGTAGTCCTGCGTAGCATTTGTACCCGTATTACAAATAAGGTCCAAAGATTGCATCAACTTATCATTGGGACCACCACCACCCAACATATCATCGCAAGCCAGCAGAGAATTATACAAGAAAGACTGCTGTGGAAAAGCATTGACATTATTCAGGTTCTGATATATGGCAGCTAAAGCCTGATTGGCATCTTCAGCCGTTTTAGGAAAATTGGTCGTATCTTTTTCCGTCAGACTCATCGAGTCCAAGCTACAAGAAGCAAACATTCCTGCTATCATCAAAGCTGCACCTATTAAATATGCTATTTTTTTCATCGTGTATCAATTTTAGAATTTAACATTAACACCTACCATATAAGTACGAGGTTGAGGATAGTTACCTACATCAACACCGGTTACCCACGGTTCTTTGTCATTGAGGGCTCTACCATTCTCCGGATCCATCCCTTTATAACCGGTAAAAGTAAATAGATTCTGTGCAGCAGCATACACACGAAGTTGCTGGAACGGACAGTTCTTCCAAATTCTCTTGAAATCGTATCCTATAGTCAGATTTTGAATGCGAACATAGTCGGCATCATCAATATAAATATCTGAAATGGCCTGGAAATTCTGTCCACTATTTCCCGGCGCAAGCAGCGGATATCTGTTTGAGGTTCCTTCGCCATGCCAGTAATCGTAAACTTCTGTCGTATAGTTTTCATACTGTCCATCTGAGAACTTTCGCCAAGAGCGAGCTACCTGTGCACCAAAAGCGCCATAGGTTGTTACAGAGAAATCAAATCCTTTATATTCCGCACTTAACGTAAGACCCATTGTCACGTCAGGATGAGGATTACCCAAATCAGTCTTATCGTCATCATTAATCACCCCATTTCCATCAACATCCACAAACTTCAAATCACCCGGTTTAATACTTGCACCTTGCTTAGAGTTTGCCGCATTTCCTTTACAATTCTGGTCAAGATATGCCTGCAAGTCATTCTGGTTCTGAATGACACCATCCGTCTTATAACCATAAAAATAGCCAATAGGATGTCCTTCTTCCATACGGACAAACCGACCCGTACTTTGAGCCAACAAATCATTACCGCCTTCAATAAAATGATTGGCGTTATTAACCTCCGTTACTTCATTTTTATTATAGGCCATATTGACATTCACCCCATACTTGAACTCCTTACCAATCTGATCTCTCCAGCCCATTGAAAGTTCAAGGCCAGTATTCTTTACCGTACCAGCATTTTGATATTGAGTAGCGAAACCGGAAGCCGCATTGGTACCCACTTCCACTAACAAGTCTTTCGTCTGCTTGCTATACCAGTCCATGGTAAAACTCAGACGGTTATCCAAGAAACGGGCATCAATACCGATATTGGTCTGTTCTGAAGTTTCCCATGTCAAATCGGGGTTAGCCAAACGATTCGGGTAAGCTCCGGTTGTACCTCCATTCTTATCCGAGCCAAATGTATAAAGACCATAATCGCCAAACTCGTAACCGGCACGCCAATTTGAATTAGGGATATTGTCATTACCATTCTGTCCCCAACCAGCACGGACTTTCAAGAAACCAAGCCAAGAAGCAGTATTCTTCATAAAAGCCTCGTTTGAAATAACCCAACCAGCAGAGAATGATGGGAAATATCCCCATTGATTGCCTTTCGCAAACTTAGACGAGCCATCGGCACGAATGATAGCAGAAAACATATAAGTTTCCTTAAAGTCATAATTCAAACGTCCAAAATAAGACATCTTAGAACCATAATCCGAGGGATAACCATTTACTGTAGCAGTAGCTTTACGTTCTGTATTATGCAAATAAGCATGTGTAAAGTCACCAAAAGCACTATTATAACCGGTTGCCTCTACTGATTCGCCATAAGTTGGTCTTGATTTAGAATACTCTGTACCAGCCAAAACATCAAAATGATGTAAGTCTGTAATATCAAACCGATAACTCAACGTATTAGTCAAACTCCAGTTCCAACCCAAAGACACGTTATTTATCGTTTGGTCTTTATCACGGCTATCTCCCTGATTATTAATTTGGTAAACGGGAAGATATGAACGCCATGAACTTGACCATTGTTTGTAACTAACCTGACCTTTATAAATAAGATTCTTAAGTGGTTGTACTTCCAGATATGCCGCTGTGTTCAGATTAAAATTCTTATTCTTATTATTCCCAGCCTGATTATATACCATGTGAGCCATCGGATTAGAAGCATATGCAGTATAATCAAGTATACCATTAGCACTCGTTCCAAAATTCTTCAAATCATCATACATGAAGAAATCACCATTCTCATTATACACAGGAATCAGAGGAATAGCACGCAAAGCATTAGAAAGGTCATTTGAATATTGATTACCTAACTGCACACCTTGATTCTGTTTGTGCTGATAATATATATTCTCACCAAACTTTATCACATCCATATCTCCCTTACGATATATCACATGTTCAGAATTAATGCGGAAAGTAAAACGACGATAGTCAGTCTTCACCGGACCACCGAATGCACCATCCTGATACTGATAGCCTATACCTGTCGAAAATTTGGAGAATTCAGAACCACCTGTTACATTCAACGCATGATTAGTAACCACAGCATTTTTATTCCGGAATTCTTTTACCCAATCTGTACCAGGATTGGTACCATTCTGATAAGCAGTCAGCAAATCAGCATCTACGAATTTTGACCAATCATACGGTTGGCCTCCATTATTATAGGCTACTTGATCCATTACCGCCATATATTCTTTGGCATTCAGCATATCAGGCATCTTATATATATTTGCCCAACCTATGTTTCCATCATAAGATACAGAAACCTTTCCTACCTTACCCTGCTTTGTAGTAATAAGGATAACGCCGTTGGCACCGCTCGAACCGTAAATTGCACAAGATGCAGCATCTTTCAACACGTCAATACGTTCAATATCGGCAGGATTCAAGGCGTTAATATCGCCACCGGCTACACCATCAATGACGTAAACTGGAGCTGTATTTCCGTTAGTACCAGCACCACGAATATTAATTTTAAACCCATCACCCGGCTGACCGGAAACGGCCTGAATGTTTACACCCGGAGACTGGCTTTGTAAAGCGCCCAATGCCTGCGTGGTATTTAATTTTGCGATGTCTTCGCCTTTTACTTCAACCGTAGCACCCGTCACCAGTTTCTTCTTCTGTACACCGTAACCCACTACGACTACTTCATCCAACAATTCCGTATCTTCCTTTAGCTGAATCTTGAAACTAGTCTGGTTACCTACCACGATTTCTTGCGGCTGATAACCGATAAAAGACACTACAATCGTGGCTCCCGGCTGAACATTCAATGTGAAATTACCGTCAATGTCGGTAATGACACCATTTGTGGTTCCTTTCTCCAATACATTGGCACCGATGACCGGTCCCATTGCATCCGTTACAGTACCTGTGATTTTTTTTGCTTGCTGCACAGCATCTATTGCATCGACCGATGCGGCGAAAAGTTGCGGAGTATAAGCCAGGCTGACAGCCGAACAGATACCCACGAGCAGCGCGGTTCTTCTGAAATTTAAATTCATACTTGTATTTTTCTTAGATTAATGAATTGGTATTGCCTGACGGCATCTACCGTTTAATATAAGGCTAAACTTCTCTTTTTGAGGAAAAATCAGATATACCTTATTCTATAAAGTGGTCGGTATACATATCACTCCTTTCTCATAGGCATTTTTCATTTCATTAGCGGTTAAACATTATATGATTATTATCAAATTTTAGTTAGGCTTGACAAAAGTAGACTTTTAGCAGCAAACATTATAATACTATTTTATCAAATAATAATATTTGGTTAATATCCATTACTACAAAAAGTCATTTCTTCAGTTCGTCCCGTACCATTCTTCCCCATTCCTTCATATCTGCATCTTTCCAGTTTCCCTCGGAAGAAGCCGACGGATAGAACATGGAGCAAGTCTCATCCTTGTCAGACAAAGACCAGGCCACCCAGCTGATGGAATGCCGCTGCATCCAGTCCAGCCAATTCCCCCACTCTTCTTTACTGATGGGGCCGTCCCCGCTTGCCTCCATACCGGCGCATTCGGAAACGAAAATCGGCAAGCCCTTGCCCAGAGCATAGTCGGCGCGGTCGCGCAGCCACTGTCCGTGGGTGTTGGCATAAAAGTGGAGTGTATACATTATATTGCTATATCCGGTAATAGGATCGTCCGCTGCCAAATGGATGTCCTGGTCCCAATGCGGACAACCAACGAGGATAACGGCATCCGGTTCTATGGCACGAATCGTCTTGATAACCTCCACAGAGTATGACTTCACCTGCTCCCAACTGTCTTCCACCGGTTCGTTGAAAACCTCATAGATGACATTAGGAACCCCTTTGTAACGGGTAGCCATTTGGGTGAAGAACTCCTTTGCTTCTTCCTGCCGCAGATTGTGGCTATGCCAGTCGATGATGACGTAAACGCCGTTCTCGATAGCAGCATCCACCACTTTCGTAACACACTCAATACCGAACTCGGGCTTGTTCACATAGCAGGCGCTATCCAAATCCACTCCCATAGAGGCCCGAAGCACTTGTGCGCCCCAGTCATTGACCAGATAAGCAACCGAAGAGGCATTGTAGAAACGGGGCCAGAACTGATGCCAGCCATAGCTGACACCGTGCAATACCACCGTGTCTCCTTCGGTATTCATCAACTGCGTACCATTGACCACCAATGCCGGTAGCGTTTCCTTTACATTTTCATTCTTCGACGGGTTTGTTCCACAACCAATGGTCATACCTAGGCAACAAACCGCCAACATAACTTTCCATATGCTTTTCATATCATACTTAGTATTTAGAGTAATAATCTTTCTTATATAACGGTACAAACGCTTTGTACACGCTTACATTCTAATTTTCAGGCAGGGATTACACGGAAAAGCACGGATAGGTTCAATTTTGCAGCTTCCGGTTTTCCGCTTTAATTATTTCAATAGTGCTGTCTGTGGCAAAGACAGAGTTCAGTCCTTGTTGTTCTTGAGCCGGGTCACCGGTATAGTCATCTCCCTTTTCCCAAAATACATGGTCAGGATTTTGTCCGGCAAAACCACCCCATGCCCAGAAGTTGCATCCGGCAAAGAGTCCGCCGCTCTCACGGTCCTGGCGGATGAGGTCGAATACATAACGGTAATATTCATCGCGGGCAGTGGTCGGTGCCTCTTTGGAAAAGCTGAAACCGTCACGGGGAAAACCGAACTCCTCCAAAACAATCGGCTTGCTGTACTTCCGGGCAATGACCATGTGGTCATCTATATACTTCTTAGTATTTTCCTTGGCACGCGGAAGAAGTTCCGTCAGGCTGTCCGCCTTCACCCAACTCCAGTTGTAAGGCCAGATGTGGATATTCAGATAATTGATGTTGGGGTCGGCATGAATCTTCTCGAAAAGATTCATATCCATTTCGCATCCCCACGAGCCCTCACTGCCGGAAGACACCATGTGGTTCGGGTCAAGTGACTTGATTTGTGCAGCCACATCGGCCATCCAGCGGGCAAACGGTTCCTTGTTCTCGTCAGAGAAAGCGCGAGGCTCGTTACCAATCTGCCAAGACATAATAGTGGGGTCATCCACATATTTTATCTGATTATACCTATTGGTGCGTGAAACAATATAATTGACATGATTGGCAAACAAGGCCTTCGCGCTGTCCGATTGGGGGAACTGCTTGACATACTCCATATAGGCGGGCCATCCGTCTACGGCAGGTACCACGGCATCACCGTGTCCGGACCATTGCAGGTAAACGGAATAGCCACCGCTCCATTCCCAGGAATTGTTCAAATAGAGGACAGCTGTCATATCACGTTCACGCAGTTCATTCATAAAATAATCCAATCCGGCTAAAATAGTATCATTATAGACGCCCGGTGCCACTTGTAAAGAGGGCTCTACCCGCGTCTTTATGCCATTTTCACCGTCAGCACCCACCAATACGCGCAGGTTGTTGATGCCAATACTTTTCAGAAAGTCCAGCTCCTTATGCAACCGTTCACGATTGCCACCTTCACCTTCGGAACCAAGAATGGCACCGTACCAGAAATTGGCACCTACAAAATAATAGGGTTTTCCGTCGCGAACGAACTGTCCATCGGCATTGACCTTAATAAATGAATGCTCCGCAGGCTTAGGGGCACATGCTCCCAAAAGGAATAAAAGTACTGTCAGTAAAAGGAATTGTTTCTTCATATTATCAGTTTTTAAGCGATACACAAAGATACGCGGATCATATCATAAAAAATGATACTATATTATCAGATTAATATGCCAATGTGATTAATCACATTGGCACATTAAGTTGTCTCCGTATCCAGTCCAGCCATTCATCCCACTGTTCCTGATACCAATAATGTCCGGTTTCCAGATAAGGATGCAATTCCTTCGGAGAAGCAATCACATTGTAGGCTGCATACATGGAAGTGGGAGGACAGACCTCATCGTTATACCCCCAACTGAACCAACCGGGCACATTCAGCAGGCGGGCAAAGTTTGCCGTATCATAATAGCGAACCGTTTCAAGCTGCTTTTCATCGGGAGCACCGTAATAATAGAAATAATGGGGCCAACCGCAAGCACGCTTCTTGAAGAAGGCTTCGTGGTCGCACAGGGCAGGATGAACTGCCGCCAGAAAAGTAACGCGTGAATCAAGAGCCGCCGTAATCACAGACAAGGCACCGCCCTGGCTGGAGCCCGTAACGCCCAGCGCCTTCCCGTTGTACTGCGGCAGCGAACAGATAAAATCCACAGCACGCAAAGCGCCTACCACCACACGGTTATAGTAAGAAGCATCCCGATTGTCGCGGCCGAACGTCCAATAATTGCTCAGCGCCCCACCTGCCAGCGCATCATATACAGACTGCTGCATCGTGACGGGAATGCCGTGGATACCCACCTCCAATATAATTACCTTTCCAGGAGCCGTATACGTATCTCCCGCATAAGGGCGGACACCCGCACCGGGCACACGCAGCAAAGCCGGATACTTCCCTTCTTTCTTGGGAATACTGAGAATACCGTAAAAACGTCCTCCCCAGGCTTTTGTCTGGAAGCTGACCTGATATACATTATCCGTTTCCGTACAGCGTTCGGGAAGCAGCGTCATAAGGGGATTCAACGGAGTCTTGCGCGCCTCTTCCAAGGTCTTGGCCCAATAATCCTGAAAATCGGCAGGAAGTTTCGTCACGGGTTGCAGCTGCTCAGGAGCATAGGCCGATGTAGCCAGCCCTTCATAAGTCCGGCCGTCCACATGCGCCTTGACCTTGCAACGCAAGAAGCCTGCAGTCTTCATCGTGCCTTGCAACTTCAAGGTACCATCTTTCAGCACCATGTCTTTCTTTACTTCAGTAGGATACATTTCGGGGCCCAGTTCATAGTCAATCTTGACATCGGGCAAGAGGTTCTGTGCCTTCAGCACCCGGACGGTAAACGTACACTTCTCATTCAGACGATACACCCAATCGCTATGGTCGGGTGAAACGACTACACGGATCTCATTGCCGCGTATCTGCGCCGTCACAGCACATACACACAGCAGACATAAAAATAAGGAAAAAACTCTTTTCATGATATCAGATATTAGTATTAATCATTGGTGCAAAAATAGGCACTTTCAATGAAGAATACCAATACTTTTTTATCATATCACCAGCTTCTTTTTCCGATAATTCTCACGGAATTCCTTCGGCGAGCATCCCTTCTTCCGCTTGAACATACGATTGAAATTGGACAGATTGTTGAAGCCGCAGTCATAGCACACCTCTGCAATGGTACGCGTGGAATCTACCAACATACGCGTGGCAAAGCCCAGACGGATATCAATAATGTAGTCGGAAAGCGTCTTGCCGGTGCGCAGGCGAAAGAAACGGCTGAAAGAGACCGGGGTCATGCCCACCATATCGGCCAATGAAGCCAACCGGATATCCTCCTGATAATGGGTGGAAATGTATTTCTGCACCTTCTGTACCCGGCGGCTGTCAGAGAAAGTCTCTATCTTGGCAAACGAAGAACTGGACAACACCCGAGCATTGTCATAGAGGGAAAGTTCGTAAAGGATACGGAGAAAGTTCATCACGGCATAAAAGCCCTGCTCCTCGGAAGCCAGCTTATCCAGCCAGTTGTACACCTTCATGATGGCCTGCATGGGGAAACTAAGTCCGCACTGTGCACGCTCCAGCATCCGGCGGATACTGTCGAACTGGTTCTTGTTGACAACGTTCCCGAAGAACAAGTCGGGAGAGAACTGGATGGTAATCTCCCGAATATCCCCGGAGGTACATTCATGTTGCTCCCATACATGCTCCAACTCCTTACCGGTTATCAGCACCAGGTCATAATCACCGATAATCTCGGCAGAATCGCCCACCACACGGCGTACGCCGGAAGCATGTTCCGTGAAGTTCAGTTCATACTCTGCGTGACAATGGATGGGGTAGGTAAATTCTGTTTTGCGACGATCGGCAATATAGAAACAGTCACGTTCCGACAGAGGGGTTATCTCCCTCATGATATAGTTCTGGTTTTCCATAGGCATTGGTTAAAAAAATATCATGCCACAAATATACTCATTCTTTTTAATCCCACAACAGTACCATTTGTTACATTTAGAGGTAATAATTGTTATATATGAGCAGATACCCGGGAAAGTCCCGCCCGGAAAAGCAAAACTTCCGTTCTTCTCCCCCTCAGGCTCTAATGTAAGGATGTATGAGATGTATATCTCATGCTGTACGAGATATACATCTCATACAACACGAGATGCGCATCTCGTACACTTACACACTATAGTTTGAGGAAGAAAGAAGCGGAGATCCCTCTCTTGCCCCATAGACAAAAGAAAGGTCTCCGCTTCGCCGGATGATATGAATGATAAGCTGCTTACTTCTGCAGCTTCAAAACGCAGGAAGTTTCCGGCAGGTTTTCCGAAACGACCGTCAGTGTGGCTTCTCCCGCTTCGCCGGTACTTTGCAACAGCACCTGTGCAAGTCCGTTGAATGCCTTTACCTGATAGGTGCGGGCATCGGCGTCGGCCGGACGTTCCGTAGCCTGATAAGCGGGGTCTCCATTCCCCACCCCAAGGATGCGTACCGGACCGGAAACGGTTATCGTCAAGTCGTTGCAGGCAGTGGGGACAAAACGTTTCTTTTTGTCCTGCAACTCAATATTACACACTGCCACATCCCGATTGTCTGCCTGAATGACGGGACGGTCTGCCGTCAGGGAGATACGGGCAGGAGCACCGGTAGTCTCCACAGTACGGGCCAATATTTTTTTGCCGTTCTTATAGCCTACAGCCTTCACTGCACCGGGCTGGAAAACGGCTTTCCAGGAAAGATGGCCGTTTCGGGGCATCGGTTTGCGATCCAGTTTCTTGCCGTTCACAGTCAATTCCACTTCATCGCAGTTGCTGTATACCCAAATGTCGATGCTATCACCTTCGTGACCTTGCAGATTCCAGTGAGGAAGGATGTGCAGCACCGGCTCATTCGTCCACCAGGACTTCAGATACCAGGCTTCGTCCTTGGGGAAACCGCAGTAGTCCAGAATGCCGAATTGTGAACCCGTAGCCGGGAACTTCATGGGGTTGGGCTCGCCGCGGTAGTCGAAACCCGTCCAATAGAAAAGACCCGCCAAATAGGGACGTTCGTCATAGAATTTCCAGCCACGCTCGATGCAGTTCAGCAGGCTGTCAGGTCCGTTCGGCTTGCGGTTGTGCGCCACCATGTGGCCTTTGTCGTGGGCATCGAAGTAGATGCCGCGCGTACCACAGCCCGTAGTCTCTTCCGAACCGAGCGCACGGCGGCCGGGATAATCCTTGCGGTGCTGCTCTACTGGATTCTGAAGGATGTAGTTATAACCGGCCACGTCTGCGGGAATCAAGATGGTAGGACCACTGCTCGAAGCAACGGTCATGAGGCGCGTAGGGTCGAAACGGTGGCAATATTCGCGCATCGTGGCAGCAATGCGTGTACCGCTTTCTTTCCACTCGATGCCCCACTCCTCGTTGCCTACGCTCCAAAGGATGATGCACGGATGGTTGCGGTCGCGGTCTATCATGCGTTTCAGCAGGCGAGTATGTTCCTCGTTGACACCCGTCAGACGGTTTTCTTCTATCACAAGGATGCCGAGGCTGTCGCAGGCATCGAGCATTTCGGGAGTCATCGGGTTATGGGAAGAACGGTAGGCATTGCAGCCGAACTTCTTCAGTTCCTTCAGTCGGTACACTTGCAGGGCATCGGGAATGCCGGCACCTACTCCGGGGTGGTCTTGGTGCATGTTCACACCTTTCAGTTTCAGAGGCTGTCCGTTCAAGAGGAAGCCCTTGTCGGCATCGAAGCGGATGTCACGAATACCCGTAGTAGTGGTATAAGCATCCACCAGCTTGCCATGCTGATAGACTTCCGTAAGCAGTGTATATAGATAAGGTGTATCCACACTCCAAAGATGAGGTTTGTCCAGCGCTATTTCACCGACGGTGAGCTGGCGGTCTTTCGGCAGTACCGGCTTACCGGCTGTTTCGCAGTGTGCCACTTCTTTGCCATCGGCATCCCGGAGGATGTGGCAGAGGCGGTAATCCTCCGTTTGCAGACCGGAGTTTTCAACAGTGGTCTCTATCGTCAGCTTGGCCTTGTCAAAAGGTGCGGCCAGCGTGCTGTGCACAAAGGTTCCGAAAGGAGCTACATGTAACGGCGCCGTCTTGTTCAGCCATACATGGCGGTAGATGCCCGCACCCTCGTAAAACCAGCCCTCCTCGAGCGTGGCATCCGCACGGACGCAGATAAGATTCTCTTCTCCGTAATTCAGGTATTCCGTAATGTCATACACCTGCGTGGCATAGCCGCTCGGTTCGTGTCCCAGGTAGAAACCGTTTATCCAGATACGGGCATCACGGAAGATACCGTCGAACTGAAGATAAAGATGTTTGCCGAGGTCCTCTTGTGGCACGGTGATGGTCTTTCGGTACCATCCCACAGAGTTTTCGGGGAATTTATAGCCGACGGCTTTATAGCCATGACTGTGGCTCGCCTCTTTGGCATAAGGCAAATCAACCACCCAGTCATGCGGAAGATTGACCGTCTTCCAGTCCACACCCCACTTCTCCGGATTGAACTTGGGAGAGTAAGGGCCCTCATTATGGATAGAGGCTGCCTTGGTCAGATAGTTGAAGTACTCCGTTCCGCAGCCGAAGTCTTTCTCCGGTGAGGAAGCATTGCCAAAAGCAAACTGCCAGCCGTCATCCAGCAAAATACGTTCGCGGACAGATTGGGCGGAAAGAGAAAAGGTAATTCCAAGAAGGAACAAAAATGCGAATAAGTGTTTCATATCGGTTAATCATAAAATGTGTTTACAAAGATAGGGCGAAATAGACTCGTACAGTGATACTTTTGTATCTTTTTCCGGTACTTCATGTTTCCGAAGGGAAAAAACACGCCGGGCAAACAAGGGTGATAGGAGAAAAGTTTTTAAATTTGAAGCGTGCTTCCGGGAAAATGGCCGGATGGCACAACTAATGAAGAATGTATCAAACTAAATACAAGAAATAATATGCAAGACAAAAGATTCGGATATTTCGATGACGACAACCGCGAATACGTCATTACCGATCCCAAGACACCTTGGCCATGGATTAACTACCTGGGCAATGAAGATTTCTTCTCACTCATCTCCAATACCGCCGGAGGCTATTCCTTCTACAAGGACGCCAAGTTCCGCCGCATCACCCGCTACCGCTACAACAACGTGCCGATGGACAACGGGGGACGCTACTTCTACATCAATGAAGGCGGCAACGTATGGTCTCCCACCTGGAAGCCCTGCAAGACTGCACTCGACAGTTACGAGTGTCGCCACGGCATGAGCTACACCCGCATCACCGGATCCAAAGACGGCATCGAAGCCAGCCTGATCTTCTTCGTCCCACTGAAGACCTGGGGAGAGGTGCAGAAGCTGACCTTGCGGAATACTTCTGCCAAAGTGAGAAAACTCAAACTATTCTCCTTTGCCGAATGGTGCTTGTGGAATGCCGCTACGGACATGGAGAACTTCCAGCGTAACTTCTCCACGGGAGAGGTGGAAGTGGACGGGTCTGTCATCTACCACAAGACGGAATACAAGGAACGCCGCAATCACTACGCCTTCTACAGTGTCAATACACCCGTAGACGGTTTCGATACCGACCGCGAAACATTCGTGGGACTCTACAACGAGTTTGCCGACCCGGAACGGGTAGTAGAAGGCAGACCGGGCAACAGCATTGCCCACGGTTGGAGTCCCATCGCCTCGCACTATCTGGAAGTAGAACTGCAACCCGGCGAAAGCCGCGACTTCATCTTCCTGCTGGGCTATGTGGAAAACAAGCAGGAGGCAAAGTTCGAGGAACGTGAAGAATCTCTGCATGAAGCGTTCAAGCAGAGTGTACCCTCTTCACCTATTATAAATAAGGTAAAGGCTAAGGCGATGATTTCGGCCTTCGACACTACCGCCAAAGTAGATGCTGCCTTTGCCGAACTGAAAGCCTACTGGGACCGCCTGCTGGACATCTACGTCGTGAAGACCGACGAAGAAAAACTGGACCGCATGGTGAACATCTGGAACCAGTATCAGTGCATGATTACCTTCAACATGTCCCGCTCCGCCTCTTTCTTCGAAAGCGGCATCGGTCGTGGAATGGGTTTCCGCGACTCCAACCAGGACCTCGTGGGCTTCGTGCATCAGATACCGGAACGAGCCCGCGAACGAATCATCGACATAGCTTCTACCCAATTCCCCGACGGAGGATGCTACCACCAATACCAACCGCTGACCAAACGCGGCAACAACGACATCGGCGGCGGCTTCAACGACGACCCCATGTGGCTTATCTTCGGTACGGTGGCATACATCAAGGAATCGGGAGACTTCAGTATCCTGGATGAGCCCGTCCCCTTCGACAACAAAGAAGGTTCGGAAGTGTCTCTGTTCGAGCACCTGCGCGTCTCCTTCAACCACGTCATCGAGAACCTCGGCCCCCACATGTTGCCCCTCATCGGCCGTGCCGACTGGAATGACTGCCTGAACCTGAACTGCTTCTCCTGGGACCCGAATGAATCCTTCCAGACCACGGAAAACCAGACGGAAGGCAGCCAGGCAGAATCGCTGATGATTGCCGGCTTGTTCGTGGTATGCGGACGCGACTACGTGGAGCTGTGCCGCCGCCTGGGTAAAGACGACGAAGCAAACAGAGCGCAAACCTATATAGAGAACATGGTGGAAGCCGTGAAAAAACATGGCTGGGACGGTGACTGGTACTTGCGCGCCTACGATTACTTCGGCCACAAGGTAGGTTCCAAAGAGAACGAAGAAGGACAAATCTTCATCGAATCGCAAGGCTGGTGTACCATGGCAGGCATCGGACTGGAAGAAGGCATGGTAGAAAAAGCACTGGACTCCGTAAAGGAACGCCTAGACTGCGAACACGGTATTGTACTCAACAATCCACCCTTCACCCGCTATGTTGTGGAGTATGGAGAAATCTCCACCTATCCCGCCGGCTACAAGGAAAATGCGGGTATCTTCTGCCACAACAACCCGTGGGTCATCATCGGAGAAACCGTACTGGGACGGGGTGACCGTTCCTGGGAGTATTTCCGCAAGATATGCCCGTCGTACACCGAAGAGCACAGTGCCCTGCATAAAGTAGAACCTTACGTATGCTGCCAGATGGTGGCCGGCAAGGACGCCGCCCGCCCCGGTGAAGGCAAGAACAGCTGGCTGACTGGAACGGCTGCCTGGATGTGGTATGCCATCACGCAATTCATACTCGGCATCAAGCCTTCGTATGAAGGTCTGGAAATCAATCCTTGTATCCCGGCAGGCTGGAAAGGCTTCAACGTGAAGCGTAGGTTCCGCGGGGCAGAATATCATATTACCGTGAAGAATCCCGATGGTGTGTGCAAAGGCATCAAGTCCGTCACAGTAGACGGCCAGCCGATAGAAGGCAATGTGGTGAACCATCTGCCGGGCACGCATACAGTAGAAGTAATAATGGGATAACCCACAAAATACAATATCATGATAAACCCTATTTATTCTCCAGCGCCCGAACGCTATGACAACGGCATGAAATTCCGCCGTTGCGGGCAAAGCGGCATCCTGCTGCCTGAAATATCACTCGGATTGTGGCACAATTTCGGCGACGTGAACACATTTGCCAATTCCCAAGCCATGGCGCACTATGCCTTCGACCGTGGAATCACGCATTTCGACCTCGCCAACAATTACGGTCCTTCCTACGGTTCCGCCGAAGAGACTTTCGGAATGATTATGAAGAAATCCTTCATGCCCTATCGGGACGAACTATTCATCTCCACCAAGGCCGGACACGACATGTGGCCCGGCCCCTACGGGGAGTGGGGCTCACGCAAGTACCTGATGAGCAGCCTCAACCAAAGTCTGAAACGGATGAACCTGGAGTATGTGGACATCTTCTACTCCCACCGCTACGACCCGGATACTCCGCTTGAAGAGACCCTGCAAGCACTGGTTGATATCGTACGGCAAGGCAAAGCACTCTATGTAGGAATCTCCAAATATCCCAAAGAGGCGGCCGAGTTTGCCTACAAATACCTGGAAGAACGGGATGTACACTGCCTGCTCTATCAAGGCAGATACAATCTCTTCAACCGCGAACCGGAAGAAGAAGGTATCCTGCAGCAAGCCAAAGGGAACGGAACCGGCTTCATCGCCTTCTCCCCGCTGGCGCAGGGCCTGCTGACCAACCGCTACCTAAATGGTATTCCCGAAGATTCGCGCATGGCAAAGGGGGCTTTCCTGAAGAAAGAAGCACTGACCGACGAGACGCTGCAAAAAATCAAGGCACTCAACGAAGTTGCTGCCTCACGCGGGCAAACCCTTGCCGAGATGTCACTTGCCTGGCTGTTGAAGGACGACCTGGTGACAAGCGTCATCATCGGAGCGAGCTCCGTTGCCCAACTGGCAGATAACCTGAAAGCGACTGAAAATACAGACTTCTCTGCCGAGGAACTGGAGAAGATAAAGAAAATCATTCAAAAATAAATCAACATGAAAAGCCTCCTTATTCAAACCTTTTGTTTATTATTCCTTTGCTTGGGCACGGTCCGTGCACAGCAACACCAACTTGCATCACCCAACGGAAAACTATCCGTTACGGTAGATGCCGGAGAAGCCCTCACCTGGCAGATAGCACACGACGGAACCACGGTGCTGCAACCCTCTGCCATCGCCCTGCAAGGCAGAGATGAAAAATCAGCCAAGAAAGCAATAACTTTCGGTAAAAATGTAAAAGTAATCCGTGCAGAACGCAAGTCTGTGGAGTCCTCCTTCCCCACTCCCCTCTACAAAAAGGCAAGTGTGGAGGATGTCTACAACCAGCTGACACTGAAATGCCGCGGAGGCTACAGTGTACAGTTCCGCGCATACGATGACGGCGCTGCCTATCGCTTCATTTCCGAACAGAACAAGCCGTTTATCGTCCTCAACGAAACAGCGGACTTCAATTTCGACAAGGATTACCAGGCATTTGTACCTTACATAAACGACAACCGCAACGGTGAGCGCTATTGCTTCTCCTTCGAGTCTTACTACGACGAAGCCCCGTTGTCCAAAATGCACACCGACTCACTCTCCATCACCCCACTGATGGTTTGCCTGGACGGAGGAAAGAAAGCCGTTATCATGGAAGCCGGATTGGAAAACTATCCCGGCATGTTCCTCACTGCAAATCCCCAGACACGTCAAGGAGTGCAGGCAGCATTTGCCCCCTATCCGCTGGAGGAAATAATCGGCGGACACAACCGGCTGAACCTGATACCGACAAAACGTGCAGACTACATCGCCCGTTGTGCCAAGCAGGAGCTCCCCTGGCGTGTGGTGCTCGTCACCGAAAAGGACACGCAGCTTGCCGACAACGACATGGCACAGCGTCTTGCCCCCGCCTGCCGCATCAAAGACATTTCCTGGATTAAACCCGGCAAAGTGGCTTGGGACTGGTGGAACACCTGCAACTTGACTGGCGTAGACTTCAAAGCCGGCATGAACACCCCGACTTATAAGGCATTCATCGACTTTGCCGCCGACAACAACCTGGAATATATCATCATCGATGACGGCTGGAGCGGAAACGAATCCTTATTGAAAGACCTGAATCCGGATATCGATTTAAAGGAACTGGTAGCCTACGGAAACCAGAAGGGCGTCGGCATCATTCTCTGGGCAAGCTGGCGAAACTCTGCCAAAGATACAGAAACCGCATTCAGCCACTATGCACAGATGGGTATCAAAGGCTTCAAGATAGACTTCTTCGACCGTGACGACCAGCCACTGGTACAGTCCGTAGAACGCATTGTAGCCTGCGCCGCCGAGCACCGCCTGGTATTAGACCTGCATGGACTCAAGCCATACGGTATACAGCGCACCTATCCCAACGTCCTGAACTTTGAAGGTGTAAAGGGACTGGAGAACGCCAAATGGGAACCGATAGTGAACGGAGCCCCCCTCCATAACTTCCCGCGCTATGACGTGACTGCTCCCTACCTGCGTATGCTTATAGGTCCGATGGACTACACACCGGGAGCCACAATGAACGCAACCCGCGAAACCTTCCGTGCCGTCAACGACCATCCGATGAGCCAGGGTACGCGCGTCCACCAGATGGCGATGTACACCCTCTTCGAAGCCCCGCTGCAAATGCTTGCCGACAGCCCCAGCAAATATATGAAGGAGCAGGAATGCACGGATTTCATTGCCAAAGTGCCTACCGTTTTCGACGAGACCGTGGCACTGGACGGTGAAGTAGGCGAATACCTTACACTGGCACGCCGCAAGGGAGATGTCTGGTACATCGCCTCCATGACCGACTGGACACCACGCGACTGTACCATCGACCTTTCCTTCCTCGGAGAAGGAAGTTACGAAGCCGAAATCTTTTCCGACGGCATCAATGCCGACCGGGAAGCAACCGACTACAAGAAAGAAGTACGCACCGTGACCTCGGGGGACAAGCTGAACATACACATGGCACCCGGAGGAGGATGGACAGCACGGATATGGAAAAGATGATAGGGTGATAAAGTAATGACATGATAAGTGCAATAGGGTGACAGTTACGTTAAAAGTGCTGTCACCCTATTCCTTTATCACTTTTAACATACCTCTACGTGAACCTTTTATATCCTATCTTGTTTTTTCTCACAAAAGCCTAAGGTACCATAGGGCAGGAATTTATATTAAACCTAAACAATTATAAAAGTATGAAGAAATTTATTCCCCTATTATTAGCGGTCTTTGCAGTGACGCTTGCATCTTGCGAAAAAGACCCTGACATGGATAAGCTGGACAATAATTATCTGGTTTATACCAACTATGACAAGAAGGCGGATTTCAAAACCTTCGAAACTTATTACTTGCCGGACAGCATTCTGGTCATCGGTGATAAGGAAAACGCCGAATACTGGAAAGATGAGAATGCCCAGGAAATTCTCAGCGCTTATGTTGCTAACATGAACAGCCGCGGCTACATCCGTGTGGATGACCGGGAAGAAGCCGACCTTGGCTTGCAGGTAAGCTATGTCAGAAGTACCTATTACTTCACCGACTACGGACGTCCCGAATGGTGGTGGAACTATCCAGGCTACTGGGATGCTCCTTACTGGGGCAACTGGGGCGGATGGTATTATCCCTATGCCGTGAACTATTCCTACAGTACCGGTTCCTTTATCAGCGAATTGTTGAATCTGGAGGCGCCGCAAGGCCAGAGCGAGAAACTTCCTGTTCTGTGGACCAGCTATATGAGCGGCTTGCTGAGTGGTTCTACTTCTGTCAATACCAAACTTGCCGTGCAAGGTGTGAACCAAGCTTTCACTCAATCAACTTACCTGACTAACAAGTAGTGACAAGCTACGAGCTATAAGTGACAAATGACGGGTTACCCAATATTAAGGTAACAAGAATAATACGGCAGCATCCTTTCCGGACTGGGAAGTTGCCATTGAACCAAAAAACAAGAACAAAGTATGAAAACAATAAAATATCTTTCCTTGAGAGTATTTGCGATTGCCGCTCTTGCTCTCGTCTTCGCCCTACCGACGAAGGCACAGATGACCGATAACGGTTATGCCAATATCGACTGGCAATATAACTTTCCCCTCAGCAACAACTTCGCCGACAAATCAAGCGGCTGGGGTATGAATTTTGAAGGCGGTTACTTCCTGACAGACAATTTTGCATTGGGAGCTTTCTTGAACTACCATAGCAACCATGAGTATTTCGGTCGCCAGACACTTCCCGTAGGCGAAGGCGGCAGTCTGAATACCGACCAGCAGCACACTGCATTCCAGTTGCCTTTCGGTCTGGCCTCCCGCTATGTATGGAACCGTGGAGGTGCATTCCAGCCGTATGCCGGTGTAAAACTGGGTGCTGAATATGCACAGTTGAAGTCAACTTTCAACGTATTCGAAGCCAACAAAGATACATGGGGTTTCTATGTATCTCCTGAAATTGGTTTCAATGTGTATCCTTGGGCTTATGGACCGGGCTTGCATTTCGCAGCCTATTACAGCTACGGTACGAACAAAGGTGACCTCTTTACGTACAGCGTAGACGGTTTGAGCAATTTCGGTCTGCGCGTAGGTATTGCGTTCTGATAAGACACACACTTAAAGCTTAACAGATAGAATTTAATTGTTTCAAAATTGAAGAAGAAAAGAGCCTTTCCTGCGTGAGCAAGGGAGGCTCTTTTTAATTTGTACCAATTATTTTTTTCCTCTCAGCATCGCCTTATATACCGCCTCCTGAATCCTCATCCTTATATCCAGCCTCATCAACTTGTTATTCCACACATCCGGATAGGTGCGGTTGCTCAAAAAGACATAAACCAAGCCGTTCTCCGGGTCTGTCCAGGCGCAAGTACCCGTGAAACCGGTATGACCGTAGACAGAAGCAGGGGCAGACTCTGCGCAGGGACTCTTCTGGGGATTACGCCGGTCGGGCTTATCAAATCCCAGCCCCCGGCGGCTTATCCTTGAGACGGTGGTAGTAAATACCCTGCAAGTCTCCTTGCTCAAATAGCGCTTACCGTCCAGTTCACCCCCATTCAGCAACATCTGATAGACTTTTGCCACTTCTCCGGCAGTGGAGAACAGCCCGGCATTACCGGAAACGCCGCCCTGAAAAGCTGCAGATTCATCATGTACAAATCCTTGCAAGGTAGTCTTACGCAAGAAAGGATCTGTTGATGAAGGTACAATATCTTCCTTCTTCAAGAAGCGCAGAGGAAGATACCCCGTACGCTCCAATCCCATCGGAGTATAGAATTCCTTGGCCAGATATTCGTCCATAGACATGCCGGTGCGCGCCTCGACCAACTGCTGCAACAAGATAAAGCCCACACAACTATAACGGTAACGTTTATCTCTAAGCGAAGTATCCACAATCTTCTGCAAGTACTCTTGCTTGAAGGAACGGTTCAGCCAAAGGCTGTCGGACACTTGCATCGTATATTCCGGTGTCTGCACCTTCGACGTCAGTCCCTGACGGAAGCGGAACTTAGGGTTCGCCCAAGTCTGCCGTCCGATGCGTGCGGAATGCCGGGCATCGGGACGTGCCTTGAACAAAGTGCCGGTGTAGCTCTCTTCATCAATCGCTTCCTGATAGAATAGCAAGGTAGAAGGTAGACCGGATTCATGCATCAGCAGTTCGCGTACCGTAATATTCTTCTTGTCCGTATCCTGTAGGAAAGGCAGATAATCCGACACCCGGTCTGTAAGATTGAGGCGTCCGCCATCGTACAACTTCATCACAGCAAGCAGCGTGGCTGTGGTCTTTGTCAGCGAAGCGATGTCGTATACATCCGTCTTCTTTACGGGAAGCGCCTTGCTTCCGGCCTCGTTCCAGACGTGGGTACCGAAAGCTTTATTATACATCTCCCTACCATCCTTCAGCACCACCACCTGGCAACCGGGGTAAGCCCCTTCACGAATGCCTTCTTCAGCTATCTTGTCTATTTCAGCCAGCAGACGGGAATTCATACCATGCTCTTCGGGTACAAAGCGGGGGGCGCTTTGAGGAGTCAGCGTCACTCCCGCACCGGCAGCAAACCGACTACCGATACTGGCAGACAAGCGTCCCTCTGAACAAGCGCTGCCATAAACAATCCGGGCAACCTGCCGCTGTACCTCCTCGTTGGAGGAGTGTGCCAAAATCACCGCTTCAGCAGCAGCGTCCCCTTGTTTTATCTGCAATACCTGCTTGCCAGGAATAAAGAACAGATAAACCACCGGTACGTCAGGAGCGAACTTTGCAAAGAAATTCTGATAGGGCGTCAAACGGTGTTCGGTGACACAGACCAGAATACGTTTGTACTTGGCCAGCGCATTCCTCAAACGGTTCCCGTCAGCCTCCGGCAGATTCTTGCCCAAATGGAACTCCACAGGACGGGTATACTGCGACAGTTCCTTGAGGAACGGCTGGATTTCCTGCGCTTCTCCCACATTGAGCACGGCAACTTCACCGATGGAAGGGTCCAGCGGAAGTACCTCGTCCCGGTTATCCAGCACAGTGATGGCCGCCAAGTTCAGCCGGCGCATCAAATCACGCGTTTTCGGAGTATTGATGCGGGTCCCCAAACCTGAAAGCTGTACATGGGGTTTCTTTTCCAACCCAAGGGCATATTTATATTTCAGTACTTTACGGCATTTCGCCTCTATCTCTTTCTCTGTCAGCTCCCCTTTTTTCACAGCGGCAAGCACAGCCTCCACTTCTTCCTTAATACGCCGGGGGACAAGCAGCAAATCATTGCCGGCTTTCAGCGCCTGCAAACAGATGCTTTCATTGCCCGATACCCCTTTCATGGCAAGGGCATCTGTAAAGACAAGCCCCTGAAAGCCGAGGTCATTCACCAACAGACCGGAAACTACCTTACGCGAAAGCGAAGACGGGAGCCCCTTTTGCGGCTCTATGGTAGGCACCTCCAAGTGCCCCACCATCATTCCTCCCAATCCGGCACGAATGGCTTTTCTGAAAGGATAAAGCTCTATACTGTCCAGACGGGCACGGGTAAAAGGCAGCACGGGCAACGCCTTATGAGAATCCACATCCGTATCCCCATGCCCCGGAAAGTGCTTGCTGACAGAAAGTACACCACCATCCTCCAACCCTTTGGAGTAGGCAACAACCTTGTTCGCCACATTGAACGGACTTTCACCGAAGGAACGGGTATTGATAACCGGATTCTTGGGATTGATATTCACATCCGCTACAGGAGCAAAATTCACTTGCACCCCCAGTTCACGGCATTGGCGGGCCACTTCGCGCCCATATTCATAAATCAGTGTATCGTTCTGTATGCAGCCCAGCACCATGTTTCGCGGAAAGTTCGGAGTACCGCGGAGGCGCATAGCCAGTCCCCATTCACCGTCAAAGGTAATCATCAGCGGAACTTCCGCCATCCGCTGCGCCTCATTGGTCAACATCACCTGGTTCTGCATCAATCCGCCGGAGAATAACAGACCGCCTACCTTATAGTCCTCCACCACCTTACGCAGCAGTTCCTTGTTGGCCTTGTCCTGCTGGGGGGCAATCGTATAGATGAACAGTTGTCCGATGCGTTCTTTCAGAGTCAGACGCTGCATGACGGAATCCACCCACTGCCTGCACCGCACGTCACTGTTCAAGAGACGTACAAGCGAAGGGTCGTTCGGCGGCACCGGAGTAAACGGCATCGGGCCAAGCTGCGCTTTCAGAAGCGGACAAAGACAACACAATATAGTGATATAGGCAAGCAGGTATATTCTCTTCATTCCTTATAGATAGATTGTTTTTAGGGGATTTGCGGAATAATACTTTTATAAATCAATTCCTGGATATCTCTTCTTATATTCATGTCACCCAGTTTCGTGTTCCATACATTGGGGCACAAGCGGTTGCTGAGGAATACATACACTGTCTTGTTTTCCGGGTCCACCCAAGCACAAGTACCGGTAAATCCGGTATGTCCATATACTGCTTCCGGAGCGGAAGGAGCACAAGGGCTGCGCTTCACAATGGATACATCCGGCTTGTCGAATCCCAGACCGCGACGGCTGATGGCAGATTTCTCCGTCGTAAACAAACGGCAGGTTGCCTCACTCAAGAAACGCTTGCCATTGAATTCACCGCCGTTCAGCAACATTTGATAAACCTTTGCCACCTCTTCGGCCGTAGAGAAAAGTCCTGCATTACCGGACACCCCACCCATGCAGGCAGCAGTCTCGTCATGCACATATCCGCATATATCCTGGCGACGCAGGAAGTCATTGGATGCCGTGGGCATGATTTCCGCTTTGGTGAACTTCGTCAAAGGCAGAAACATAGTACGTTGCAATCCCATCGGGGCATAGAACTCACGGGCAAGGTACAAATCCATCGGCAGCTCCGTCACCTTCTCCACTACCTGCTGCAACAGCACGAAGCCGAGGTCGCTGTAAACATAACGTTTGCCATCCAACTCGCACTTGGCTATCCGCTGAAGGATAGAATTCTTGAAACTCTTGTTCAGCCACATGCCATCTGCCATGTGCAGGGTATAGACCGGTGTATTCTTGTCGGACACCATCCCTTTCCGGAACTTAAAATCGGAACAATAATAGCTATGCTCGCTTACCTGCGTACGATGCCACTCGTCCACCCAACTCTGGGAGTACGGACCGTGTACCGAATTCGGGTCTATGATGTCCAGGTAGAAGCGGATATAGGGAGGAAGCCCCGATTCGTGGAACAAAAGTTCGCGGATGGTAATGTTCCGCTTGTTGCCATTGCGCAAGAAGGGCAGATAAGCGGAAACCTTGTCATCCAGTTTTATCTTGCCCTCATCATACAGTTTCATGACGGCAAGCAACGTAGCCGTAGTCTTGGTCAGCGAAGCCAAATCAAAAAGGTCCGAAGAACGGACAGTAGTGGTATCCTTATCAGAGTGGGTTCCGAAGCCTTTGTCATATACCGGCAGTCCGTCTTTCCACACCAGCACGCGGCAACCGGGATAAGCTCCCGCTTCCAGTCCCTTCCGGGCAACGGCATCGATACTTTGCAGCACATACGATTTCATGCCGTAATCTTCCGGAACAGTCTTCCCCGGTTTCATGCCCGGTTCAATCATACAGCCCGTTCCCGCTGGAAACAGTTTACCGATACTCATCGACATTCTGCCACTGGCCGGCTTTTTGGCAAAAAGAACATCAGCCACGTATTGCTGCAAATCCGTCTCTGCCGAATGTGCCAGCACCACAGCGCTGGATTTGGCAAGTGCGGGCATCAGAGGTTGCAATGTACGGTAAGAGGTAAAAAAAGTATAGACCAGCGGAGCACGCAGGTTCAAGCCTTCCAGAAAGGCCACATCACGGTCGCTGACATAAGCCGAACCGGTGATGCTGATAACCACGCGACGGAAAGCAGCCAACTGCCCCTGCACTTCCTGCCAGAGAGCCTCATCGGCATTCCAAGGCAAGTGGAAATGGCTGATGCCTGCATTCTTTTTCATAGCTTCCACAAAGGGAGCATCCGCCTCCTTCTCTCCGATGCTGAGCACGGCAATATCACCTTCCACCGGTGCCAGCGGGAGGACATCGAAATAATTGTTCAATACAGTCACTGCCGAACGGCGCAACTTGGCAGCCAACGCCTGCGCTTCCTCCGTATTGATGCGATAGCTCATTCCGCTGACCCGAAGTTGCGGCTGGCGGTTTCTCAAACCAAGCATATACTTGTACATCAATACCTTGCGGCACTTGGCATCAAGTTCGTCCTTACTCAGTTGTCCCGACTCCACTGCATCTACCAGCTCCTGCACCGCATTCTTCGTATTGAACTGTACCAGCACCATATCATTTCCCGCCAGCAGCGCTTTGGTAGTTACCTGCGGAATGGCAGACACACCCTTCATGTCCAAGGCATCGGTAAACACCAGCCCTTTAAAGCCGAGTTCATCCTTCAACAACCCGGTCACCACATTCCGCGACAAAGAAGAAGGAGTCACCCCGTCCGGGTCCAGCGCCTGCACTTGCAGATGGCCTACCATGACACCCCCCAATCCGGCACGTACCATTTCCTTGAAGGGATAAAGTTCCACACTGTCCAGGCGTACACGGTCGTAGTGCAAGGCGGGAAGCGCCTTATGAGAATCCACATCCGTGTCGCCATGCCCGGGGAAATGCTTGCAAACGGAAAGTATGCCCCCGCTTTCGAGCCCACGGCTGTATGCCACCACCTTTTCTGCCACCCGCTGCGGGTTTTCGCCAAAGGAGCGTACGTGTATCACCGGGTTCAGCGGATTCGTATTGACATCCGCATCGGGTGCAAAATTGACGTGTACCCCCAATTCGCGAAACTGGCGGGCCACCTCACGTCCATATTCTTCAATCAGGCCATTGTCCTCGATACATCCCAAGGCGGCATTACGGGGATAGTCCGGAGCGCCTTTCAGCCTCATTGACAGTCCCCACTCTCCATCGAAAGTAACCATAACGGGAATCTTGGCATCCTTCCGGGCCATATTGGTCAAGATAGCCTGCTCTTCCGGAGTACCTTCGGAAAACAGCAAGCCACCGACCTTGTATTTCTTTACCAGCTCGCGCATCTGCTTTTTCGTGGCCTTGTCTGCTCTGGCCGGAATGGTGGCAACGATGAGCTGCCCCACTTTTTCGTGTACATTCAGACCTGACAACACGGAGTCCACCCATTGCCGGCACCGGTTGTCTGCAGCCGAAGGAAGAAACGGGCCTCCCGTCTGGGCGTGAAGTGAAGATAATCCCAATATAAACAATCCTGCAACCCATAAAAGGAGGGTGAGTCTTTTCATCATGCTATTTTTCAGTTAAAGTAAGTACCATTTCTCCTACGTAGATGCCACTCTTTCCGGTGTGCAGCACGGGAACGCTCTTGCCGTCCGCATTCAGATAAACGGCAGGCTTTTCCATAAAAGTATGCGAATGTCCTCCCAAAATGACATCAATGCCACGCGTCTTGCCTACCAGGTTCTCGTCGGAAGCGCCTTCGGGATTTGCACTGCGGATACCCAAATGAGACATGCAAATCACAACCTCGCAATTCTCCTTCTCCCTGAGAAAGTCTGTCATTTCTTGGGCCACCTTTATCGGGTCGTTGTAGACAATGCCTATGCATTTATCCGCCTGCACCAGCCCTTCCATCTTAGGGGCCAGGCCGAAGATTCCGATTTTCACCCCTTCGCGCACCAAGGTGATATAAGGCTTCACCAGCCCTTCGAGTACCGTACCCGTCACGTCATAATTGGAACAGACCACGGGAAAATCCGCCATACGGAACAATTCCGCCATATTCTCAAGTCCGAAATCAAATTCATGATTACCTATCGTCATGGCATCATAGCCCATGAGGTTCATCATCTTGACCTCCAGCTCGCCTTTGAAAAAGTTGTAATAAGGGGTACCTTGCGAGATGTCTCCGCAATCCAGCAGCAACATATCCGGATGCTTGCCGCGAAACTGCTTTACAAAACCGGCACGGCGCACCACACCGCCCATCCCGGCATACTCGTCGGCAGCCTCGGCACTGATGGGTTCTATACGGCTGTGCATATCGCTGGTATGCAGGATAAACAGTTGTTTTCCGGATTGGCCGGACGATACAGAATCGGTGGACACCAGGCAAAGGGGTTCTTCAGTAATGACACGCTCCTCTTGTTGTGCCGATGCGGGGAGCATGAAAAACAGCAGGGCTGCCAAGGAATATATATGTTTCATAGAACTTCTGTTTTTTTAATGCTTACTCTTTAACGACCACTCTTCCCTCCATGCGCGAAGTCACCTTCTTGCCGGCTGCCGTCTGCTTCTCCACATACTTCATGAACAGACCACGCAGTGTAGCCCCATCCGGGCACTCCCTTTTATCCGCCTGCAGGAAAGCCGTCATTCCATCGTTTCCATCAGCCAGATAATCAATCGTGGCAACCGTATAGTCACGGTCATCCTCCACCGGCTTGCCGGCAATGGAAGCCTGGAGCAGCTTGCCATCCTTGCTGATTTCCAACTGTATACCACTCACCCCTTCACCAAGTCTCACCGCAATGTTTTCAAACAAGTGCTTCATGGCAGAGCCTTTCATCGTCAGCACACAGAGCGAATTCTCAAAAGGCAATATCTCATAGATGTTTTCGGTAGTGATATCTCCTTCCGTCAGGGAATTCCGGATTCCACCGATATTGATTAGCCCCATATCGGCCGGTTTGCCCAGCACTTCCACCGCAGCCTCACGCAGTACATCTGCAATCAGATTGGATAAAAGGCTTTCGGGCCGGAATCTGTCCATCGACATTTCTGCGGTTCCCACCACATGATACATAACGCTGTCCATCCGGGCCTTGTAAGGCGCCAGCAGAGCCACGGCTTCGGCATCCGGCTCGGCATCCCAGACAGAGTTCATGGGAATTCTGCCTCCCTCTACCTTGGTCACTTCGTAGGAAGAATGGCAGGAAACCAATAGAAGTGCAACCGCCAACACTGCCCCCGCAAGGAGACTGAAAGTTTGTTTCTTCATATTCATTTAGTTTTAAATTGCTACAAATATACTTTTCTTTTGCGACTGAGCCACACAATTAACCGATTATTTAGACTTGCGTTTAGCAGAATGAAACGCTCAAAAATCATCCCAACTGGCGAAAAAAAGCTTGAAGCACTTGTGTATCTGGCAAATAATTCGTTCCTTTGCACCGCTTTCGCGCAATCGCTGTCAGGACACCAAGAGAGAAGCCTGGTATGTTGCGTTGTAACGATGAAACAATTTAATAATAAAAACAATGGATTTAATTAAAATTGCAGAAGAAGCATTTGCTACCGGAAAACAGCACCCGAGCTTCAAGGCAGGTGACACTGTAACAGTAGCATATCGTATTGTCGAGGGTAACAAGGAACGTGTACAGCTGTACCGTGGTGTTGTTATCAAGATTGCCGGACATGGAGACAAGAAGCGTTTTACAGTACGTAAGATGTCAGGAACCATAGGCGTAGAACGTATTTTCCCGATTGAATCACCGGCTATCGACAGCATCGAAGTGAACAAGGTGGGTAAAGTTCGTCGCGCTAAACTGTACTACCTGCGCGCTCTTACCGGTAAGAAAGCAAGAATCAAAGAAAAAAGAGTTAACGGTTAATTCCAGACTCCTATTTCGAAATAAAAAAGGGAAACTGACAATGTCGGTTTCCCTTTTTTAGTGATATACACAGTAGGCATACACACCATGCGATACTCTACTGCTACTCCCTCATTCAAAACATTGTAAGCCTGCGCTCCTTTCCTTTCACATAAGCCTTCCTTCTTGCTGATATGTTAGTTTATCAGCGCCCAACGGCCGTGAGACGCTCTGCTAACGACCGTCAACAAGGTGCTTTATGGCCGTTAGGCGAACGCCTCACGGCCGTTAAACAGCTCTCATATGCATAGCTTGCCTATACTGAATACCTATCTTATCCATACCAAAAACCTGACTTCCACCTATTATCGCACGGGCTTTTACGAAGTTAATACCGTGTTTGCAGGAAACCAATAGCTTGTTTACACGATATTGGCAAATTGCCCCATATCCTATTAATTTATTGTACTACAAGACATTAATAGATTATTTGGCGTAAATTTAAGGTGGAAGCAAAAGTTGCTTCCACCTTTTCAAGTTGCTTCCACAGCATCCGCAACCCCAATGAATAAAGGGATACAGAGAATGGGTGGAAGTGTGGAAGCAACTTGTGACATAACTTTATTGCTGAGGAATATGTGCCACCAAAGAAAAAAAGGTGTGTCGAAACTCTCATAAACTAAAAATCACCCTCGCCACAGATAGGTGTAGCGAGGGTGACTTCGATAGAAGGGGAGTTTTGACATATCCCCTCCTTTATCAGTTTCCCTAATATTGATTACTTGATATCTCTCAGCTCCCAGCCCAACGCACTGGCACCCAGCACTGCAGCATCAGAGTCCTTCAACTCGGAAGCCAGCAACTTGGTCTTACCTTTGTAGATATTCAATACATTGTCGTCAATAGCTTTCTGGATAGGCTTGAAGATATAGTCTCCCGCTTTTGCCAGACCACCGAACAACACGATAGCTTCCGGACTGGAGAAAGCGATGAAGTCAGCCAAAGCCTCACCCAAGATGGTTCCGGTAAACTCAAAGATGTCTTGAGCAATCTTGTCACCCTTCACCGCTGCATCATACACATCCTTGGAAGTAATGTTTTCTGCCGGAATGTCGCGCAACAAACTCGGTTCGGTACTCTTGGTCAAGAACTCACGTGCAGAACGCGCCACACCCGTAGCCGAACAATAAGTTTCCAGACAGCCGTGACGTCCGCATCCGCAGAGACGTCCGTTTTCACGACGGATAATAGTATGTCCCAACTCTCCGGCAAAACCGTCATGGCCATATACCATCTGACCGTTAATAACGATACCGCTACCTACACCGGTGCCAAGAGTTATCATGATAAAGTCTTTCATACCACGAGCCGCACCGTAAGTCATTTCACCGATACCGGCAGCATTGGCGTCGTTTGTCAAAGCGGTAGGGATACCCAAGCGCTCTTCAAACATGGCAGCCAAAGGAATTACACCCTTCCAGGGAAGGTTCGGGGCAAACTCAATAGTACCGCTGTAATAGTTTCCGTTAGGAGCACCGATACCGATACCTTTTATCTTGTCTACTCCACCGTTGGCAATAATGAGCGGCAACAGATTCTTGCAAACTTCGTCTACGTAATCATTGACGTCCTCATAAGCTCCGGTTTTGATGGAACTGCTTGCAATAATAGTTCCGCGTGCGTCTACAATACCAAAGACGGTGTTTGTTCCGCCTATGTCAATGCCCACTACATAGGGCTTTTCCATGTTTGAATTCATGATATTACTTTTGTTTAAAGGGTTAGTTAATCACATTCATGGTTACAAAAATCACAAAGAAAAACGACACTGCAAAATCTTTTTTTAAAAAAGTTTGCAACTTTTGCAACTTTTCGTAGCATTGCTGCGTCTAATAGTGAAAATTAATAAGAGTAAAGCAATAAACAGGGAAAACAGTGATACAACTAAAAGACATTAACAAGACCTACAACAACGGAGCACCGCTGCATGTGCTCAAAGGTATCAACCTCGACATTCAGAAAGGCGAATTTGTTTCCATCATGGGCTCATCGGGTTCGGGAAAGTCCACTTTACTCAATATACTGGGTATTCTGGATAGTTACGACACGGGGGAATATTATCTGAACGGTACCCTCATCAAGAACCTCAGCGAAACGAAGGCAGCCGAGTACCGCAACCGTATGATTGGTTTCATCTTCCAGTCCTTCAATCTCATTTCCTTCAAGAATGCAGTGGAGAATGTGGCGCTTCCTCTCTTTTATCAAGGAGTGAGCCGCCGCAAACGTAATGCGCTGGCACTGGAATATCTGGACCGCCTGGGGCTGAAAGAGTGGGCACACCACATGCCAAATGAGATGTCCGGTGGACAGAAACAACGTGTAGCCATCGCCCGTGCCCTCATTACCCAACCGCAGATTATCCTTGCCGATGAACCTACCGGCGCGCTCGACAGCAAGACTTCCGTAGAGGTGATGCAGATTCTAAAGGAACTGCACGATACGGGCATGACCATCGTAGTCGTGACCCACGAAAGCGGTGTTGCCAACCAGACGGACAAGATTATCCATATCAAAGACGGTATCATAGGTAGCATCGAGACGAATCTGAACCACGATGCAAGCCCGTTCGGAAAAGACGGACTCATGAAATAATAAAGGAAGAGCCCCTCCCCCTTTAATTTTTAATTTTTAATTCTTAATTCTTAATTCTTAATTTTTAATTATCAATGATAGACCTTTGGCAAGAAATATACGGAACCATCAAACGCAACAAACTGCGTACATTCCTGACGGGCTTTGCCGTGGCATGGGGAATCTTCATGCTCATCGTGCTGCTCGGAGCCGGAAACGGTATCATACATGCCTTCGAGCAAAATGCGTCGGAGCGTGCCTTGAACTCTATCCGCATCTTCCCCGGCTGGACCACCAAGTCATACGACGGTCTGAAAGAAGGACGCCGCGTCCAACTGGACAACCGGGACATGGATGACACGGAGAAGCAATTCACTGAAAATGTCATCAGTGCCGGTGCCACCGTGCGTCAAAGTAATGTAAACGTCAGCTTCGGACAAGAATATATCAATATCTCTCTGCTGGGCGTATATCCCAACTACACCGAAGTGGAAACCGTGAAAACAGCGGACGGACGTTTCATCAACTACAACGACCTGAAAGACCGACGTAAAGTCATCATCCTCCATAAGAAATCTGCAGATATCCTTTTCGGAAAAACGCATACTGAACCCATCGGACAATTTGTCAATGCCAGTGGAGTGGCCTATCAAGTAGTAGGCCTCTACAATGACCAGGGAGACCGCGAGGCAAACGAAGCGTATATCCCCTTCTCCACCTTGCAGACCATCTATAATAAAGGAGACAAGCTGAATAACATCATCTTTACAACCAAGAACCTGCACAGCATAGAAAGTAACGAAGCCTTTGAAAAAGAATACCGCAAGGCTATTGCCACCAATCACCGCTTTGACCCCACGGATGAGAGCGCCATATGGATATGGAATCGTTTCACCAACTATCTGCAGACACAGAATGCAATGGGTATCCTCCGGACTGCAATCTGGGTTATCGGTATCTTCACACTGTTGAGTGGGATTGTCGGCGTGTCGAACATAATGCTGATTACCGTGAAAGAACGTACCCGGGAATTTGGTATCCGTAAGGCATTGGGAGCAAAACCTTTCTCCATCCTTTGGCTGATTATTGTGGAAAGCGTGACTATCACTACGCTATTCGGTTATATCGGTATGGTGGCAGGCATCGGGGTGACGGAATGGATGAACTCTGCTTTCGGTAGCCAGACGATGGATGCCGGCATGTTCCAGCAGACCATGTTCTCCGATCCCACCGTAGACCTCAGTATTGCTATCCAAGCTACCCTGACCCTTATCATAGCGGGTACGTTGGCTGGGTTCTTCCCGGCTAAGAAAGCGGTAAGTATCAGTCCTATTGAAGCACTTAGAGCAGATTAAAGATTATGAGAATAGACATAGATACGTGTGAGGAAATCCTCATCACAATAACAAGGAACAAAACGAGAAGCCTGCTTACGGCGTTCGGCGTATTCTGGGGTATCTTTATGCTGGTGGCGCTTATCGGTGGCGGCCAGGGCATGCAGGAAGAACTAAAATCCCAGTTCGAAGGATTTGCAACCAACTCGGGCTTTATCGCTGCACAAAAGACAAGCGAGGCTTATAAAGGTTTTCGCAAAGGACGATGGTGGGATTTGGAGATGGAAGATGTGGACCGTGTACGCAATGTGGACGGTGTGGCGCTTGCCACGCCTTCCATTGCCTTATGGGGACAAGTGGCTGTCTACGGAGACAACAAGTACGACTGTAGTGTGAAAGGCTTGTATCCCGAATATGAACAGATAGAACATCAAGAGATGACCTATGGACGTTTCATCAATGATGTCGACATTAAAGAGTCGCGTAAAGTGTGTGTAATCGGCAAACGTGTTTATGAAAGCCTCTTCAAACCCGGTGAAGACCCCTGCGGCAAATATGTCCGGGTAAATGGTATCTATTACCGGGTTATCGGAATGTGTTCATCCGAAGGCAATGTCAATATACAAGGGCAGGCCTCTGAAGCCATTACATTGCCTTTTTCCACCATGCAACAGACCTACAACCTCGGAAAGAAACTGCATGTAGTATGTTTCATCATGAAACCGGGAGTAAAAGTGAAAGACGTGCAGCCCGAAGTGGAACGTCTTGTAAAAGCGGCGCACTACATTGCTCCCGATGACAAACAAGCCGTCATGCTTCTGAATGCGGAAGCTATGTTCTCCATGATGGACAACCTGATGATTGGAGTGCGCTTTCTAATCTGGATGGTAGGTTTGGGGACGCTGTTTGCCGGAGCTATCGGCGTATCGAATATCATGATGGTAACCGTCAAGGAGCGCACAACGGAAATAGGCATACGCCGTGCCATAGGTGCCCGTCCTAAAGACATTCTGCAACAAATTCTTTCGGAAAGCATGGTGCTGACCACTATAGCGGGTATGGCAGGTATTTCTTTTGCCGTATTTGTACTGCAAATACTTGAAAAGGCCGCCAATGACCCTGGAGTTATCAAAACCCACTACCAGGTTTCATTCGGACTGGCTATCGGAACCTGCATCCTCCTCATCGCATTAGGAGTGCTTGCCGGACTGGCACCTGCCTATCGCGCCATGGCAATCAAGCCAATTGAAGCCATCAGGGATGAATAAACTTATAGAGAGACCACTAACCGTAAGCCATGAAATAATGGCTATATCAATCGTAAATAATTAAATCGTAAATATAAGATGAAAACAAAGAAGTTTCTGAAAATCGCATTATTGGTAGTAATTGCTGCCTTATTCATTTGGACATTCGTTTTTCTGTACCAGAAGTCCCAACCTAAAGTAACAGTATACGAAACGATAGTTCCGGAAGTGACAGACCTTGAAAAGACTACCGTAGCCACCGGCAAAGTGGAACCGAGAGATGAAGTCCTTATCAAGCCGCAGATTTCCGGTATCATTGCCGAAGTATACAAGGAAGCAGGACAAAGTGTGAAGCAAGGGGAAGTGCTTGCCAAAGTAAAGGTGATACCCGAACTGGGACAATTGAACTCTGCCGAAAGCCGCGTACGATTGGCGGAAATCAACGCTGCCCAAGCCGAAACGGATTTCGCCCGTACCCAGAAACTGTACAACGACAAGCTTATCAGCGCTGAAGAGTACGAAAAAGGGGAAGTAAGCGTGAAGCAGGCACGCGAGGAACTGCAGACAGCAAAAGATAACCTGGAAATTGTAAAGGAAGGCATCACCAAGAACAGCGCCTCTTTCAGTAGTACCCTGATCCGTTCCACCATTACCGGTCTGATTCTGGATGTACCCATCAAAGTCGGTAACTCGGTTATCATGAGTAACACTTTCAATGACGGAACCACCATCGCTACCGTTGCCAACATGAACGATTTGATTTTCCGCGGCAACATTGACGAAACGGAAGTGGGCCGTGTGCACGAAGGCATGCCGGTGAAACTGACAATCGGCGCCCTGCAGAATCTTTCGTTCGATGCCACACTGGAATACATATCTCCGAAGGGTGTGGAAGAAAACGGTGCCAACCAGTTTGAAATCAAAGCTGCCATTGCCGCACCGGACAGCGTACAGATACGTTCCGGCTATTCTGCCAACGCAGAAATCGTATTGGACCGTGCCCAGAAAACGCTTGCCGTACCGGAAAGTACCATTGAATTCAATGGTGACAGCACCTTTGTATACGTAATGACGGACAGCGTACCGGTACAGAAGTTCGAACGCCGCCCCATCCAGGTCGGCATGAGTGACGGCATAAAGATTGCCATCAAAAGCGGTATCAGTGCCCAGGATAAGATTCGCGGTGCAGAGAAAAAGGATTAACAAACGGAATAGCTTAAAAAGATATACGATATGAATAAAAAGATATTCTTATACCTCGCAATATTCGGCAGTATCTCAGTGCAGGCGCAGGAACGATGGTCTTTACGCCAATGCATAGACTATGCCATCGAGCATAACATCAGTATCCGCCAGACAGCCAACGCTGCCGAACAGAGTGCTGTCGAAGTAAATACAGCCAAATGGGCACGACTGCCGAACCTGAATGCCAGTGCCGGCCAGAGCTGGAACTGGGGACGTACGCAAACAGCCATCAAAAATGAGGATACGGGAGACTATTCCACTGTATACGTCAACACCAGCAGCCACGGCACTAATATGTCTGTCAATACCAGCATACCTATCTTTACCGGTCTGGAAATTCCCCACCAGTATGCATTGGCCAAACTAAACCTCAAAGCTGCCATTGCCGACCTGGACAAAGCCAAGGAAGACATTGCCATCAATATAGCTTCGGCCTACCTTCAGGTGCTGTTCAATGAAGAGCTCCACCAGGTGGCGTTGGGACAAGTGCAATTGAGCAAAGAGCAATATGTCCGCATCAGCCGGCTTGCCGACTTGGGAAAAGCCTCTCCGGCAGAACTGGCAGAAGCCAAAGCACGTGTGGCACAAGACGAGATGAATGTAGTGCAGACAAACAACAACTATAAGTTGGCCCTGCTCGACCTTAGCCAGCTTATCGAACTGGAAACACCGGAAGGGTTCAATCTGGAATCTCCGGCAGTCAATCTGGATTTAGTCCCTCTCACTCCTCCGGATGAGATATTCCAAACAGCCATGGTGAGTAAGGCTTCCATACAAGCTGCACAGTTCCGCTTGGAAGGCAGTAAACACAATATCCGTATTGCCCAGAGCAACTACTACCCGCAACTGAGCCTGAACGGTAGTCTCGGTACGAATTACTATTCTACCATCGACCGTACTTTCAGCCAGCAGATGAACGATAACTTCAACAAATATGTAGGATTCAACCTCAGCGTACCTATTTTCAACCGTCTCTCTACCCGTAACCGGGTACGCACGGCACGCCTGCAACGTGAAAACTATGCCTTGCAATTGGATAATGCCAAGAAGACACTTTATAAAGAAATCCAACAAGCATGGTACAACGCCGCTGCTGCCGAAAGCAAATATACCAGTAGCCATACAGCCACCGTTGCCAGCGAAGAGTCTTTCAAGCTGATGAGCGAAAAGTATGAGAACGGAAAAGCAAATGCCGTAGAATACAATGAAGCAAAACAGAACCTTATGAAATCCCAATCAGACGAATTGCAAGCCAAGTATGACTATCTGTTCCGTACCAAGATTCTGGATTTCTATAAGGGAGAACCGATTGAATAAAAAAAGAAGTATAATTTTAGTTGTTGTGTTTGATTCTCCCCTCTCCCTGCCTCCAGGCTGACAAGAGGGGAGTTTTTTGTTCTTCTATCTCCTTTCCGAAGAGCGGGAAGAGCTACTGCCGGTAGAACTGCGGGTAGTGCTTGAAGAGCTGCTGCGACGGCTTTCGGAACTCCGTACGCCGGAAGCATTTCTTCTTTCCTTGCTTGCCGTCTTTACCCTGCTACGGCTGGGGCTCTTATCATTATTTTTAGTTCTTGTGGTTTCTATTTTCTCTTTACTCGACTTTCTGCCACTATCCACACTACTACGTCGCGTACTGCTGTTACGTGTACCTGTGCTAATGCGATTATTACTACCGTTGCTACGTCGCGTGGTATATACATCATCCCTGCCTGCCGGACGCTTATGCGAATTAGGGCGGATGTTCACCGAACCGAAATCTGAACGGCGGCTGGTGTGGTACGACTTATCATTCCGAATACTCCACGAACCGGTATAGTGCGGATGATGGTAACGACCGCGATAATAGCTGTTGTGATAGTGCGTACGATAATGCCCACCGCAATATGTACGGTAATGATACGGCCGCGGGAAATAGAAATGATTATGGTTGGTGTAAGTGATGTAAACCCTAAAAGACCAACGACCACCACTTACATAAACCGGACGGTAAAAATAGGCGGCCTGCATGAAACGGCCGTACTGCCGGTTATTCAGCACCCATCGAAGGTCGTCATTGCGCACATCCAGATAATCGTAATAGCGATTCAATGCCCATTCCTCCCCCCGAAGAACGTCATCCATCAGATAGCGTATACCGGAAATGAAATCATAGTTTATTTCGTACACGTCATTATACTGTTCTGTACTCAGGTTCAATTCATAGGCCATCTTGTCTGTAAGAAAGCGGGTCTCTTTACGCACTTTGCTGTTGCTCATTGCCGCACTACAAACAGCTGTACTCATCATAGCGGCAAGAAATATAAATATAATCCGTTTCATAATCCCTCCTTTTTTTAGTTATTCTTCTCATGATATTGTTTGATGAAGGCATTTATCTCGTTCTTGTCCGACGAGAAGGTCAGCTTGTCTATCGCATAATAGAAATTCGGTTTATCGGCTATTTTAGGATAAATCTTCTTCATCAACTGTTTCTTTTCACTGTCGAAACGATAAAAATCCATCAGACGGATACACTGGTCAGTAGTGAACCAAGAGGTCAGCAAGGCATGGTCGAGCACTTCCTTACGGTCTGAATCGAAACTCTGTTTTTCCATCAGCCCCATAAACTGTTCGAAGGCAGATGGTGACATCACCGGTTCATGCTGCTCGCCTCCTAACGGTCTGTCACCGGGTCTGCCAGGCTTGTGATGATTAGAAGTACCCCAGTTTCCACCAGGTCTTTTGTCCTCTGGAATGAAAATATCTTCCACTTCATTGATGGAGCAATGCACACGTTCATCATATAGGAGTTTTCCTCTTCGGGAATTCTCCCCACGGGATGGCGCTTCATAAACCTCTACCCGACAACTACCACGCAGATTGGCTACAAAACAACTGAAAGTAGGCAGGCAAACCTGCTGTCCGTCGACCAGTACCACCACTCTACGGTATGGACTTTCTATACGGATTCCGTCTATGGGCGCCGCTTTTATTGCGGGAAACGCTACCAGAACTAGACAAACACTTAATATCAAATGACGTATCATGACTTTTCTTTTTTTATTGTACGACAAAAATAGGGAGAGGAAATTCCCCTCCCTAATGATTGTCTCTATTTACAAGTAGGGAAATTCCTAATGACTGGGACTAATTCCTAATCCTGATTCCATCTTCCTCCAATACAACCAGATGTTTTTTGTACAAATCTCCCACAGCCTTTTTGAAGGTTTTCTTGCTGACACCGAAAGTTGCATAGATTTCTTCTGCCGGACTCTTGTCATTCAAAGCTATCCGTCCGCCCTGTTCACGGATATAGTCCAGCAGCGTAGCTGAGAAATCTTCTACTTTAGCCTGCCCCGGTTTTTGAAGCAGCAGGTCTATCTTGCCGTCTTCACGTACCTGCTTCACATAGGCTTTCATCCTCATGCCCGTGTGCAGTGGCTGAAATATCTCGCTCTCATATAGCAAGCCGCTATATTCATCGTTGATGATCGCCTTGAATCCCAAATCCGTCTTCTGCCAAATCAGGATATCCACCTCCTGCCCCGACTCATAGGCGGCCTTCTCTTTGGAAAGATAACGGTCTACCTTGGCCGATGCCACGATACGATAGCTTTCATCATCCAAATGGGCATGAACCACATACTTCTTTCCCACCTGCATCTTCATTTTCTGTTCGCGGAAGGGGACGAAAAGATCCTTCATCAATCCCCAGTTAAGGAAAGCACCATACTGGTTTATCCACGCCACCTCCAAGCAGGCAAACTGCCCGACCTGCACTAACGGTGTCAGAGTAGTGGCTACCAGACGTTCTTCGTTATCAAGATATATAAAAACGTTCAGTTTGTCTCCCACCTTACAGTCTTGGGGGACATAACGCGACGGAAACAGAATTTCACCTTCTTCGCCACCGTCCAGATACATGCCGAAGGCTACCTCCTTCACCACTTCCAGCGTATTGTACTTTCCTAACTCAATGCTCATAGTTTCTTACTTATCTTCATTTTCCCAACAAAGATAAGTAATTTAGGTACAATACAGCAGTTCGGAAAGAAGAAATAACTTTTTGCTCTAAAAGATAACTTTTTTCTATGAACAACTCTCTTCAAAAAGGGTTATCTTTGTATCGTGACAATCAGCAAGAAAAGATATTACTCACCTTTAAATAAAAAAGATTATGGAATTTCTGACAAATGACAAATTGACAATCGTCGGCGCAGCCGGCATGATCGGTTCAAACATGGCACAGACTGCAATCATGATGCATCTCACTCCCAACCTATGTCTGTACGACCCTTATGCTCCCGGACTGGAAGGTGTGGCCGAAGAGCTGTTCCACTGCGGATTCGAAGGAATGAACATCACATTTACCTCCGATATCAAAGAAGCGCTGACCGGTGCCAAGTATGTGGTATCATCAGGCGGTGCCGCCCGCAAGGCCGGCATGACCCGCGAAGACCTTTTGAAAGGCAATGCCGCTATTGCCGAAGAATTCGGCAAGAATGTAAAAGCCTACTGTCCGGATGTGAAGCACGTGGTTGTCATTTTCAACCCTGCCGACATCACCGGTCTGATTACCCTATTGTATTCCGGCCTGAAACCTTCACAAGTGACCACACTGGCCGCCCTCGACAGCACCCGCCTGCGTAGTGAACTTTCCAAGCATTTCGGCATCGCCCCCGACAAAATCGAAAATTGCCGTACCTACGGCGGTCATGGTGAACAGATGGCTGTATATGCCTCTACCGCCAAGGTGGACGGCAAACCGTTACTTGATATCATCGGCACCCCTGCCCTGACTAAAGAACAGTGGGTCGAAATCCAGACTAAGGTAACCAAAGGCGGTGCCAACATCATCGCCCTCCGTGGACGTTCTTCCTTCCAGAGTCCGGCATACGTCTCCATCGAAATGATAGCTGCAGCTATGGGTGGCAAACCGTTCCGCTGGCCTGCCGGTACATATGTACACAACCACGGCTTCGACCACATCATGATGGCAATGGAAACTGAAATTACCAAAGACGGCGTACACTATAAGGAACTGAACGGCACACCCGAAGAAGAAGCCAAACTGAAAGAAAGCTATGCCCATCTCTGCAAACTTCGTGACGAGGTGATAGAAATGGGTGTACTGCCTGCCATCAAAGACTGGCACAGCATCAATCCGAATATCGACTGATTTCTTCGATAGCAAATGATTCTTAGAAGTAAGGTACCTCGCTCCATAGAGTAAGAGGTACCTTTTTTAGATATTTTTCCTCAAAAAGCCTTGCGGTATAAAAAAAACTCTTTATCTTTGCACCCGCAAACGAAAAAGGTGCCATAGCTCAGTTGGTAGAGCAAAGGACTGAAAATCCTTGTGTCCCCGGTTCGATTCCTGGTGGCACCACTTTTCAAAAGCAATCGGAATGTAGCGCAGTTGGTAGCGCACTACGTTCGGGACGTAGGGGTCGGGCGTTCGAGTCGCCTCATTCCGACAGAAGGCGACAAACGAGCAAAATCGGTTGTCGCTTTTTCTTTTTCACCTTCACAAACCGCTGTAAATCTGCGGAAAATCTTAAAAACTTCATTCTCGTTTTCTGTTCGATAATCCATTATATAAACCTATAACAAAACAGTTGTCAAAAACAAAACTTTCCCGCTTTAAAAGTAAAAGAAGGTATTTCCATAGGTTTTATCTTTATAGCATGATACCCCTCATACTTTTGAAATATAAAATATGTATAAGTAGTGATTGGAAAATATAACACCACTTTGTTTATAAATGATTGCTGAATTGTATCATACCCTTGATAACAAAAAAAACTATTATTATTAAGCATTAAAGAAAATCTCATTCTCACCAAACCCTGATAATTAATGATATGTGGTAAACACTTACTTTGAAATAATACTCCCAAAGGAAAATGATACCCATTACTGTTAGAACCTTGGAAATACAAAATCTGAGATTGTGTATCATATAGGAATTCAAGTTCTTTCCCCGTATGTGTAAAACAATAAAACCCTGTATGAATAACCTCTATACCTTCAGATGGAGTACATTTCGAATGGATAGCTGTATTTACTACTCTTAGCACTTCATGTCTATTTTGCGAATACAGTCCTACTATTGTAGTATATAAATCCATAATGATTACTTTTTTACCGTAAAAATAGCTTTTTATTTTAAAACAACTAAAATAAAATCTATTATTTTCTCAAAATCCACTATAAACTTGTTCGATAATTCGATAGTGCAGCCGACAGAAAAGGCTTAGCTTTTAGAAGTTAAGCCTTTTTTATTTCATCCCTCCTCTCCTCCGGTTTCCCGACCATAAGAGAGGGGGGGGGCAACGTAACAATCTGGGACCAACGTAAAAACCTGAGGGATTTTATTTCTATGCATATAATTTTTGTACAGTTTTTGATTGAAAGGGTGTCAGATTTGACAATTGCATATCTATTCTATATTATATCAACATTTACCAAAGACATACGGAAACAATCTCCAATAACGTAAAAGAACAAACAAGACTCCAACAAAGAGAACAAAAACAACATATACAGTACACCCGATGTATAAAAAGAATAAAAAAGCTCTCCTTTTTGCATATTCTTTCCGAAATAATCCCTAATTTTGCACTACTCTTAGAATAATTATACAGAAAATGAAGAAAAAAGCCAATCGGTTAGACGCCATCAAGATGATTATCTCAAGCAAAGACGTCAGTTCTCAGGAAGAACTGTTGCAAGCTTTGAGCAAGGAAGGCTTTGAACTGACACAAGCCACCTTGTCACGCGACTTGAAACAGCTGAAAGTAGCGAAAGCAGCGAACATGAACGGTAAATACGTATATGTGCTGCCCAACAACATCATGTATAAACGTTCGAACGACCAGAGTGCAAGTGAAATGCTGATGACAAGCGGATTCGTTTCACTTCAATTTTCGGGCAATATTGCCGTCATCCGTACCCGGCCCGGATATGCCAGCAGCATGGCCTACGACATCGACAACCGAGAGTGTCCCGCCATTCTGGGTACCATTGCCGGAGATGACACCATCATGCTGGTGGTGCACGAAGCAGCGTCACATGACGAGGTACGCAGCTTCCTATCGCAAATCATCCCGAACATTAAATGATAGATAACAACAAAAAACAAGAAATTAAATAAGAAATGGATTCGAAACAAATTGATGTGATGGTGGCTGACGCCTCACATGAAGTTTACGTAGACAAGATTTTGGATACCATCCGGGAAGCTGCCAAGGTACGCGGAACGGGCATCGCAGAACGCACACACGAATACGTAGCTACTAAAATGAAAGAAGGAAAGGCCATCATAGCCTTGTGTGGAGATGATTTTGCCGGTTTCACCTACATAGAGAGCTGGGGTAACAAGCAATATGTAGCAACCTCCGGTTTGATAGTACACCCCAAATATCGGGGACTGGGGCTGGCAAAACGTATCAAGACCGCTTCTTTCCGCCTGGCACGCCTACGCTGGCCTAATGCTAAAGTTTTCAGTCTCACCAGCGGAGCTGCCGTCATGAAAATGAATACCGAGCTGGGATATGTGCCCGTCACCTTCAACGAACTGACCGATGACGAATCGTTCTGGAAAGGTTGCGAAGGCTGTATAAACCATGATATATTGGTAGCTAAGAACCGTAAATTCTGCATTTGCACAGCAATGCTTTACGACCCGAAGCTGCACGAAGAGGATAAAATATAAAAATACTAAGGATATGGAAAAGAAGAAGAAAGTAGTAGTCGCATTCAGCGGAGGTTTGGATACCTCGTTTACGGTGATGTATCTTACCAAAGAAAAAGGGTACGAAGTATATGCAGCTTGTGCCAATACGGGCGGTTTCAGTGCTGAACAGTTGAAGACAAACGAAGAAAATGCCTACAAGCTGGGCGCCAAAGAATACGTCACCCTCGACGTGACGCAGGAATACTATGAGAAAAGCTTGAAATACATGGTATTCGGCAATGTTTTGCGTAACGGCACCTATCCTATCTCTGTAAGTTCCGAACGTATCTTCCAAGCATTGGCCATTGCACGCTATGCCAACGAAATCGGCGCGGATGCCATCGCCCACGGTTCTACAGGTGCGGGTAACGACCAGATTCGTTTCGACATGACTTTCCTCGTCATGGCTCCGGGCGTGGAAATCATCACGCTGACACGCGACATGGCACTGAGCCGTCAGGAAGAGATTGATTATCTGAACAAACACGGCTTTGCCGCCGACTTCACCAAACTAAAATATTCCTATAACGTAGGTTTGTGGGGCACTTCCATTTGTGGTGGCGAGATTCTGGATTCCGCGCAAGGGTTGCCCGAAAGCGCCTATCTGAAACACTGCACCAAAGAGGGCAGCGAGCAGTTGCGCCTCACTTTTGAAAAAGGTGAGCTGAAAGCCGTGAACGACGAGACATTCGACGACCCCATCAAAGCCATCCAGAAGGTAGAAGAGATTGGTGCGGCATACGGTATCGGACGCGACATGCACGTAGGCGACACGATTATCGGTATCAAAGGCCGTGTAGGCTTCGAAGCTGCCGCACCCATGCTGATTATCGGCGCACACAAGTTCCTGGAGAAATATACCTTGAGCAAATGGCAGCAATACTGGAAGGACCAGGTAGCCAACTGGTACGGCATGTTCCTGCACGAAAGCCAATATCTGGAACCGGTAATGCGCGACATCGAAGCCATGCTGGAATCCTCGCAACGCAACGTAAACGGTACGGCTATCCTCGAGCTTCACCCACTCTGCTTCTCTACCGTAGGTGTAGAAAGCAAGGACGACCTTGTGAAAAACAAGTTCGGCGAATACGGCGAAATGCAGAAAGGCTGGACGGCAGAAGATGCCAAGGGCTTCATCAAAGTAACCTCCACGGCACTGCGTGCATATTATTCAAATCACAAAGACGAGAAAATCTAAATGACGGACAAGAAACGGAAACTGACACGTCCCCGAACCGGAAGAATACTTTCCGGTGTATGTGCAGGACTGGCAAACTTTTTCGGACTTGACGTATCTTTAGTACGCATCGTTTATACGTTCGCTACCGTCTTTACTGCTTTTGCAGGTGTAATTATATACATTATATTATTGATTATCATACCAGAAGAATCCAATAGATATTATAGAAATGATTAAAGTAGGAATCATCGGCGGAGCCGGATACACGGCAGGCGAACTGATACGTTTACTGCTCAACCATCCGGAAGCGGAAATCGTATTCATAAACAGTTCAAGCAACGCCGGCAACAAAATTACTGATGTACACGAAGGACTGTACGGTGAAACAGATTTGGTATTTACCGACCAGCTTCCGCTGGAAGAAATCGACGTGCTGTTTTTCTGTACGGCACATGGCGACACGAGAAAATTCCTCGAAAGCCACAACGTGCCCGAGGAGTTGAGAATCATCGACCTCTCCATGGACTACCGCATAGCCTCTCCTGACCACGATTTCATTTACGGCTTGCCGGAACTGAACCGCCGCGCCACCTGCAAGGCAAAGCATGTAGCCAATCCGGGCTGCTTTGCCACCTGCATACAATTGGGGCTGCTGCCGCTCGCCAAGCACCTGATGCTGAATGATGACATCATGGTGAATGCCATCACCGGAAGTACGGGTGCCGGAGTGAAACCGGGTGCCACGAGCCACTTCAGCTGGCGCAACAACAACATGAGTGTTTACAAAGCTTTCGAGCACCAGCACGTGCCCGAAATCAAGCAATCACTCCGCCAGCTGCAAAACAGTTTCGATGCAGAAATAGATTTTATCCCCTACCGGGGTGACTTCCCGCGCGGTATCTTCACTACCATCGTAGTAAAGACCAAAGTGGCTCTGGAAGAAATCATCCGTATGTACGAAGAATACTACGCCAAAGATTCCTTTACATTTGTCGTGGAAAAGAACATTGACCTGAAGCAAGTGGTGAATACCAATAAATGCCTCATCCATCTGGAGAAGCATGGCGACAAACTGCTTATCATTTCCTGCATTGATAACCTCCTGAAAGGCGCCAGCGGACAAGCTGTCCATAACATGAATTTAATGTTTAACCTGGAAGAGACCGTAGGATTACGGTTGAAACCTTCTGCATTCTAAAAAAAATGAATTTATTCGACGTATACCCTCTCTTTGACATCAACATCGTCAAAGGAAAAGGCTGCCATGTATGGGACGAGAACGGTACCGAATACCTCGACCTCTACGGTGGCCATGCAGTCATCTCAATCGGACATGCACATCCACATTATGTAGAGATGGTGAGTAACCAAGTTGCTACGTTAGGATTCTACTCAAACTCAGTAATTAACAAGCTGCAACAGCAAGTGGCAGAACGCTTGGGAAAAGTCTGTGGCTATGACGACTACTCATTCTTCCTCATCAACAGCGGTGCCGAAGCCAATGAAAACGCCTTGAAACTCGCCTCTTTCTACAATGGCCGTACCCGTGTGATATCCTTCTCAAAAGCATTCCATGGACGTACCTCACTGGCGGTGGAAGTAACGAACAATCCTAAAATCATCGCTCCCATCAACAACTGCGGGCACGTCACCTACCTCCCGTTGAACGACATCGAAGCCATGAAGGCCGAATTGTCCAAAGGAGATGTCTGCGCAGTGATTATCGAAGGCATACAAGGTGTAGGCGGCATCCAACTGCCGACAGACGAATTCATGCAGGCTCTCCGCCAGACTTGTACGGAATACAACACGGTCTTGATTCTCGATGAAATCCAAAGCGGCTACGGACGCAGCGGCAAGTTCTTCGCCCATCAGTACAACGGCATCAAAGCCGACATCATCACCGTGGCAAAAGGCATCGGCAATGGTTTCCCGATGGCAGGCGTACTCATCAGCCCAATGTTTACACCAGTATACGGGCAACTTGGAACCACTTTCGGTGGAAACCACCTGGCTTGCAGTGCCGCCCTTGCCGTGCTGGATGTGATAGAGCAGGAAAACCTGATAGAGAATGCAGCCCAAGTCGGCAACTTCCTGATAACGGAACTAAAGAAATTCCCTCAAATCAAGGACGTTCGCGGACGCGGACTCATGATAGGGCTGGAATTTGAAGAACCCATCAAGGAACTGCGCCTAAGACTACTGAAAGAGCAGCATGTATTCACCGGTGTAAGCGGTACGAATGTACTTCGCCTGCTGCCGCCTCTGTGCCTCGGCATGGATGAAGCAAAGGAATTCTTGGAACGCTTCAAGAAAGTACTTTAATATTTGACACAAATAATCAGCCAGCAAAAGAAACGACCGAAAAGCAGAATACCTTTCTCTCTCGGTCGTTTTTTGTAGAAAATTTATCTACCTTTGCCAGCAAAACAACTCTTTTAACAACAAAAAGATATGAAAGCAGCAATTATCGGTGCAGGAAATATGGGGGGAGCCATTGCCCGAGGGCTGGCAAAAGGAACAATCATCCCTGCCGGTAACATCATTGTCTCCAACCCCACCCAGGGCAAGCTGGACAAGCTGAAGGCAGAATTCCCCGCATTGCAAGTGACCAATGACAACCAGGAAGCGGCAGCCGGTGCAGATATGATAATCTTTGCCGTGAAGCCATGGCTGATGGAGCCAGTGATAAAGGAACTGGAACTAAAAGGCACAGAGATTCTTATATCCGTTGCAGCCGGCATTCCTTTTGAAGAGCTGACACACTATGTAGCAGACAAAGAAATGACCATGTTCCGTCTTATTCCCAATACCGCCATCAGCGAGATGGAAAGCATGACACTCATCGCCAGCCGCAATGCCACCAAGGAGCAGGAGCAACTGATGCTGGACATTTTCAACCAGATGGGACTCGCCATGCTCATTCCCGAAGAAAAGATTGCGGCAACCACTGCCATGACTTCCTGCGGCATCGCCTACGTGCTTAAGTATATCCAGGCAGCCATGCAGGCCGGCGTTGAAATGGGTATCTATCCCAAAGACGGCATGCGCATGGTGGCACAATCCGTGAAAGGGGCAGCCGAGCTGATTCTGAACAACGACACGCACCCCAGTGTTGAGATTGACAAGGTGTGTACCCCCGGAGGAATTACCATCAAGGGAATCAACGAGCTGGAACATGAAGGATTCACCTCCACTGTGATTAAAGCCATCAAAGCGAGTAAATGATATTTAATGTGCTAATGTAACGATGTCCCGATATGCCTATGAGCTACGGTATAATTAAACATTGTGCAGCCTATTGGCACATTGCCACACTTTAATAACAACCCATTAAAAAAATATAATTATGGACGAACAAATCAGACAAATAGCCGAACGCCTGCGCGGACTGCGTGACGTATTGGAACTGACTGCCGACGATATCGCCCGCGACTGCGACATCTCTGCAGAAGAGTACCGCCTGGCCGAAACCGGAGAATTCGACATCTCGGTCAGCATGCTGCAGAAGATAGCACGGCACTACGGCATATCACTGGACGCACTGATGTTTGGGCAAGAGCCCAAAATGAGCTCCTACTTCCTGACACGTGCCGGAAAAGGAACCAGTATAGAACGTACCAAGGCATATAAATACCAATCACTGGCAGCCGGTTTCATCAACCGCACGGCAGACCCGTTCATCGTGACCGTAGAACCGAAACCGGACAGCGAGCCGATACATTACAACAGCCATACCGGTCAGGAGTTCAACCTCGTACTGGAAGGCCGTATGATGGTCAGCATCGACGGCAAAGACTTAATCTTAAACGAAGGAGACAGTCTATACTTCAACTCCAAACTGCCGCACGGCATGAAGGCGCTTGACGGAAAGACTGTAAAATTCCTGGCAGTAATCATGTAATAAAGTTATGGTAGAAAGATTTTTATCTCAAACATCCTTCACCTCACAGGAGGACTTCATCAAGAACTTGAAGATAAACGTACCGGAGAATTTCAACTTCGGCTACGACGTAGTGGATGCCTGGGCAGCCGAGCAGCCCGACAAACCCGCACTGTTGTGGACCAATGACCAGGGCGAATGCCGGCAGTTTACCTTTGCCGACATGAAACGGTACACAGACATGACGGCTTCCTATTTCCAAAGCCTCGGCATCGGGCACGGAGACATGGTGATGCTGATACTGAAACGCCGTTATGAATTCTGGTTCAGCATTGTGGCACTGCACAAACTCGGTGCAGTGGTGATTCCCGCCACCCACCTGCTGACGAAGAAAGACATCGTATACCGCTGCAACGCCGCAGACATTAAAATGATAGTCTGTGCCGGCGAAAGCGTCATCACCGACCATATCACGGCAGCTATGCCAGAGTCTCCTTCTGTGAAACGCCTCGTAAGCGTCGGGCCGGAAGCTCCCGAAGGATTCGAAGACTTCCACAAAGGTATCGAAGCTGCCGCCCCTTTCGTGAAACCTGAACATCCGAACACGAACGATGACATCTCCCTGATGTACTTCACCAGCGGTACTACCGGAGAGCCTAAAATGGTGGCCCACGACTTCACCTATCCGTTGGGACATATCGTCACCGGCAGCTTCTGGCACAATCTGAAAGAGAGCAGCCTACACCTCACCATTGCCGACACCGGTTGGGGAAAAGCCGTGTGGGGCAAGCTCTACGGACAATGGATTGCCGGTGCCAACGTATTTGTATACGACCACGAGAAGTTCACTCCCGCAGCCATACTGGAGAAGATACAAGATTATCACGTCACGTCGCTTTGTGCACCGCCCACCATCTTCCGATTCCTCATTCACGAAGACCTCACGAAGTACGACCTATCCAGTCTGGAATACTGCACTATCGCCGGAGAAGCCTTGAACCCCGCTGTATTCGAGACCTTCAAGAAACTGACGGGCATCAAGTTGATGGAGGGTTTCGGACAGACCGAAACGACCCTCACCGTCGCCACCATGCCCTGGATGGAACCGAAACCCGGCAGCATGGGATTGCCCAATCCGCAATACGACGTAGACCTGATAGACAACGACGGCCGTTCTGTGGAAGCCGGTGAGCAGGGACAGATTGTAATCCGTACCGACAAAGGCAAACCGCTGGGATTGTTCAAGGAATACTACCGCGATGCCAACCGTACCCACGAGGCATGGAACAACGGCATTTACTACACGGGAGATGTAGCCTGGAAGGACGAAGACGGCTACCTCTGGTTCGTGGGCCGCGCCGACGACGTCATCAAAAGTAGCGGCTACCGCATCGGCCCGTTCGAAGTGGAAAGTGCATTGATGACCCACCCAGCCGTAGTGGAATGTGCCATTACCGGTGTGCCTGATGAAATCCGCGGCCAAGTGGTAAAAGCTACGATTGTGTTGGCAAAAGAGTACAAGGCACGCGCCGGAGAAGAGCTTGTCAAGGAGTTGCAGAACCATGTGAAGAAAGTGACGGCTCCCTACAAATACCCGCGTGTCATCGAATTTGTTGATGAGCTCCCCAAAACCATCAGCGGGAAAATCCGCCGTGTGGAAATCCGGGAGAACGACCGGAAATAACACTCGCCACCCAGCATCTGAATCATAAGACAACATCCGGGTAAATGAATAAGGAAGGGGTAAAACCGAAGTCTGCCATTCTATTGACGATTTCAGTTTTACCCCCTCTTTTTACAAATAGTTGTCTCATTGTGAATACCAAAAGGAGAAAAAAACTATATTTGCACGAAATTAAACTTCACTTGGAACATTTATAAACAAGAAAGACCGACACGGCATATGAAAAATAGAATGCAGATATGGAAAATACTGGCTTTCTTAGGAGCGGTACTTTTCTTGTCTGATACAATATACGCCCAACAATGGACATCCGATAGTCATTCGGAATACAAACGGGATACACTCCCTTTCTCACAGCGCTTCATCCACAGATTAGGCGTAGAAGGGCGTGCTGGCTATATTTTTCAGACCAACCCTTTTCTGGAGTACTCCAACCACCAATACAAGGCCATGAAAAATGCCTATGCCGGCCATCTGAAATACTCCTTCCAGCTCCGTCCCCACACCGTTGCCGACCAGGCTTATATAGGAGCCTATCAAGGGATTGGAGTCGGCTATTTCAACTTCGGCAATCCGGAAGAGCTGGGCAACCCGCTGGCGGTCTATCTGTTTCAAGGGGGACGCATCGCCCAATTCAGCCCCCGCATATCCTTGAACTATGAATGGAACTTCGGCGCATCGTTCGGCTGGAAACCCTACGATGAATATGACAACCCGGAGAACCAGATTATCGGCTCGAAAGTGAATGCCTATCTCAATGTGAACCTCTACTTAAAGTGGGCACTCTCCCCCAAGTTCGACTTGATGATAGGAGCTACCGGAAGCCACTTTTCCAACGGAAACACCCAATATCCCAACTCCGGTCTGAACACGGTGGACTGCAAAGTGGGACTGGTATATAACTTTAACCGCAGAGCGGATGAACTCGCCCAATCATGGCAACGCCCTATTGTTCCTCCATTCCCCCGCCACGTCAGCTACGACTTGACTTTGTTCGGCTCCTGGCGAAAGAAAGCAGTGGCCCATGAGGGCAGTAGTGGCCAGGTACCCGCACCCGGCACTTACAACGTGTTCGGTTTCAGCTTTGCACCCATGTACAACTTCGGCTATAAATTCCGCGCCGGTGTGGCGTTGGACGGCGTATACGACCACAGTGCGAACATGAAAGAATCGTACGAAGAAGAGAACGGCTTCTATACTCCGCCCGCCAAGAAGCAGATGGCATTGGGCTTATCTGCCCGCGGAGAATTTGTCATGCCTTACTTCACGGTAGGTATCGGTCTGGGAGCCAATGTTCTGCACGGCGGCGGTGACATGAAGTCTTTCTATCAGATTCTTGCCCTGAAAATAGACGTAACACGCAATTCGTATCTCCATATAGGATATAACCTCCGGGAATTTCATGAGCCCAATTATCTGATGTTGGGTATCGGCTATCGGTTCAATAACAAACGCCCCAAGCTGTTCTGAACAATAAAGAGGAGGCTATTTATATAGATTCTTTTATTTCATCTGCAAGCACATATTACCAAGTGCCACGCGCATATCATCTACTATAGTATTATAGTTAGTTTGTTAGTTCACAGAGATGAACACTTTGTTCAAGTATAGAGAAACAGTTTGTTCCAATAAGGAAAAACAGTCTGTTTTCATATGATGAAACGAAATGTTCTGTTAAGGGAAACAAAGTGTTCGCCATAATGAAACAACTTGTTCTATTAAGGGAAACACTTTGTTCGCTATAGGGAAACGGTCTTTCATATCAAGAGCTTATAAAGAAAAAGCTCTGCAAATCAATGATTCACAGAGCTTAATCGAGTACTCGAAGCGGGACTTGAACCCGCACAGCCGCAATGGCCAAAGGATTTTAAGTCCTTCGTGTCTACCATTCCACCATTCGAGCATCCTAAAAAGGGAAAAGAGAGCGGAAAACGAGACTCGAACTCGCGACCCTAACCTTGGCAAGGTTATGCTCTACCAACTGAGCTATTTCCGCATTTGGAGAACGGGTGCAAAGATAAACAGTTTTCCCGTTTCTGCCAAATTTTTTTTTATAAAAGTACAGTACTCGCAGCGGGACTTGAACCCGCAGAACCTTTTACCTGCCCAGCAACTCTTTCTCTGCAGCTTGCATGGTCTCAAAATTGAAACCATCTACCACTTTCTGCATCAGGGCAGAGACTTCATCGTTGCAAAGGTTTCCGATACTGCCTTCATGGGTATGATGCACCTCTTTGCTGTGCGAGAAGTTTCCGGCTTCAATATCCAGTCCCACCTTCTTGTAGGCATCGCGGAAAGGCATCCCTTCACGTGCCAAGCGGTTGACTTCCTCCACACTGAAAATAAGCAGATACTTGTCATCATCAAGAATATGTTCGTTCACCTTGATTTCATTCATAATGTAAGTCGTCATCTGCAGACAGTCTTTCAGTTCCTGAAAAGCAGGCAGGAAGACCTCTTTGATAATCTGCAAGTCACGGAAATAGCCGGAAGGAAGATTGTTGGCTATCATCATAATCTGCTGGGGAAGGGATTGCAGTTTGTTGCACTTGGCACGCGTCAGTTCAAAGACGTCCGGGTTCTTCTTGTGAGGCATGATGCTGGAGCCGGTAGTGCAATCGTCCGGCAGCTTCACAAAACCGAAGTTCTGACTGTTGAACATACATGCGTCAAAAGCCAATTTCGATATGGTTCCGGCCACACTGGCAAGGGCGAAAGCTACATTACGCTCCATCTTGCCACGCCCCATCTGGGCATACACTACGTTGTAGTTGAGGGAATCAAATCCCAAAAGACGGGTAGTCATCGTACGGTTCAGCGGGAACGAGGAACCGTATCCCGCAGCAGAACCCAAAGGATTGCGGTTGCACATCTTGAAAGCTGCCTGAAGGAACATCATATCGTCCACCAGGCTCTCGGCGTATGCCCCAAACCAAAGTCCGAAAGAAGACGGCATGGCTATCTGCAAGTGTGTATAACCCGGCATCAGTACATCCTTGTAGCGTTCGCTCTGCATAACCAGCACATGGAACAATTGTTCCACAGCCTCCGCCACTTCCTTTATCTCTGCACGGGTAAAGAGCTTCAAATCGAGCAACACCTGGTCGTTGCGCGAACGTCCGCTGTGTATTTTCTTACCTATATCACCCAAGTTGCGCGTCAGCATAAGTTCCACTTGTGAGTGAACGTCTTCCACTCCCTCTTCTATCACAAATTCTCCACGCTCGGCCATCGCATAGATTTCCTTCAATTCGGCCAGCAATTGCCGCAGTTCTTCCTTCGTCAACAAGCCAATGCTTTCGAGCATCGTGATGTGCGCCATGGAACCCAGCACATCGTGCTTTGCTAAATAAAGGTCCATTTCACGGTCACGGCCTACCGTGAAGCGTTCGATATCCTTATTTACCTGAACGGATTTTTCCCAAAGTTTCTGAGCCACGTTGTTTCTAATGATTAATGGTTAGTGATTAATATTGTATCATCGCCAACATATCTGCCATCTTCTCCAATCCTTCCTGCAAGGGTTTCTGCACCATGGCCTTCATAAACGGATTTATATCCATGCCGATGGTCAGTTTCATTTTACATTCGGTTTCGGTGACGGGTACAATCTGTATCCACAGATTGAAGGGCAGCGGTGAAGTGGTTGTTGCAAACTTGATACACTTGCAAGGTTCCTTCTCCACAATCTGCAACGTAATCTTTCCTACGGGAGCCACCTCTATCGTCATGCTCTCCGCATCAAAACTCAAGTTCTTCACTTTGTCTTCAGGCAAACGGTCTTTCACCTTCTCCAGATTGCTCAGGTCGGAAAGCTTTTCATAAACAGCTTCTTGTGAAGCCGGTACAACTTTCACTCCACTCTCAAATTTCGTCATAATCAATCGTATTCAAAAAGAAAAAAGAACTATCCGGACAGAATCTATCCGAATGGCTCTTTTATCCATATTAACATTTTTACAAATAAGTTCTTATTTTCCAGATTCCCAATGTGCAGGGTCTTTACGCCATTCATTCAGAGTCTCCACATCTTCTTCCTCGATATAGCCCGTACGCAGTGCCACTTCCATCACAGCCTCGTAATTGGTCAGCGTCACCAAAGGCACTTTGGCATCCTTGAAAGCCTTTTCGGCAACCGGGAAACCATAAGTATAGGCAGCCACCATACCGATGACCTCACATCCGTCACGGCGGATAGCTTCTACAGCCTTTAAGCTGCTTCCACCCGTAGAAATCAAATCTTCCACGACTACCACCTTCATACCGGGACGAAGTTCACCTTCAATCAAATTCTCCAGTCCATGGTCTTTCGGAGTGGAGCGTACATATACAAACGGCAAGTTCAATGCATCGGCCACCAAGGCACCTTGCGGGATAGCTCCCGTTGCCACACCGGCAATGGCATCCACCTGTCCGAAACGTTCCAAAATCAGACGCGTAATTTCAATCTTTACGAAATTACGGAGAGAAGGATAAGAAAGGGTTTTGCGGTTATCACAATAAAACGGAGACTTCCATCCGGATGCCCAAGTGAACGGGTTAGCCGGTTGTAGTTTAATCGCTTTTATCTTCAGCAACTTCTCTGCAAACAATCTTTCTAAAGTTTTCATAGCAAAACTAATCTATATATGATAAATATGGCACAAAAATACGGAAACAGAATGAGAATAAAAAAGAGAAAGCCGATAATTTTCATTCGGAGTAGTCATTTTCCTCAGAAACCTCTATGCAACGACATATATCCTTCATTTCGAACCCCCTGCTCAAGGCAAAACGCACCAGTTTGCCATTCAACTCATACTCACTTTCGGCACGGACGCTTTTACGCTTTGCCGCCAGCAGTTTCTGCAAGACGGCGTGGTATTCCTCCTCATCAATCTCGTTCAAATAGGGCCAATAGACAGATGAAGATATCTTTTTCAACTGGAGCGCCTGCCCTATCTTCATCTTGCCCCATTTGGCAAAACGGTATTTGTCGTTGATGAAAGCACGGCAGAAGCGTTCTTCATCAATGTACTTCTCTTGTTCCAGACGGTTGATGATACGGTCTATGGCATCATAGGCAATGCCCCAGCGTTGCAGTTTCTCCGCAATCTCCGCCCGGCAATGCTCGGCAGTGGAGCAATATGCCGCCACTCTGTTCAAAGCTTCAGTTTCAGTTATTTCTATCATCGTTCTGCAATTACGTACCGGTCGTTGCCGGAAATATCTTTTCGGATACGGACATTCGTATAGCCTTGCTTGCGAAGCATCGAAGCGACAGCCTCTCCAAATGCCCGGTTGATTTCAAAATAGAGTTGGCCGCCGGCCGTCAGCATGCTCCGTCCCAGTTCACCTATACGCCGATAGAAACGGAGCGGGTCGCTATCTGGAACAAACAAAGCCCGTGAGGGTTCCCAGTTCAAGACGTTTGGTTCCATATCCCGCTTTTCTGTTTCCGTAACATAAGGCGGATTACTGACGATTACATCAAAACATTCACCCTCAACCGGTTGATACGTCAGGACATCACGCTGTACAAATAGCACGGAGGCCTGCAAAAGGTGGTTATTGTCGCCGGCTATGGCAAGAGCTTCTCCGGAAATGTCCCAAGCAGTTACTTCCGCTTCCGGCAACTCTTTAGACAAAGTGACGGCAATACACCCGCTTCCGGTGCCAATGTCGAGAATACGGGAAACCGGAGCGACTTCCTTCAGCATCCTCTCCACCAGTTCTTCCGTTTCGGGACGGGGAATAAGCACCCCCGGAGCCACCCGAAAAGTACGCCCCAGGAAACGGGAAGTACCCTGCACATACTGTATGGGCTCAAAATTGCACAGACGGAAAAGAATGCTTTCCAATTCCTTTTCATCCTTTGGAGATAAAATCATATCTTTGCCCAGGTAATAGTCAATATGACTCTGACCTAACATTTCACAGCAGACAATACGGGAAAGATTGGCTGCCTCCCGGGGAGGATAGCACTCCTGCAAAGCACTGCGGATATGTGAAACGGTTACATTCATTCGGAGTCCGGTTTTATTCGGGCTGCAAAAGTAATCATTAATTTTGATTATTCAACCAAAAGACAAGCAAGGATATGAATTCAGAAGAAGAGAAATATATGCTGCGATGCATCCAACTGGCACAAAACGGACTTTGCAATACAGCACCCAACCCGATGGTGGGAGCGGTAATAGTATGTGACGGGAAAATCATAGGCGAGGGATACCATGTGCGCTGTGGAGAAGCCCACGCCGAGGTCAACGCCATCCGTTCCGTGAAAGACACGTCCCTGCTGAAACGTTCCACCATCTATGTCAGCCTGGAACCGTGTTCGCACTATGGCAAAACTCCTCCTTGTGCAGACCTCATCATCGAGAAGCAGATTCCACGCATCGTCATCGGGTGCCGGGACCCTTTTTCTAAGGTTGCGGGCCGAGGCATACAGAAACTGAAGGATGCCGGACGTGAAGTTATTGTCGGAGTGCTGGAAACAGAATGTCGGCAGCTCATCCGCAGGTTCATCACTTTCCATACTTTGCGACGCCCCTACATCACCCTAAAATGGGCGGAATCTTCTGACAGATATATCGATTACTCCCGCACGGACGGTAAACCGGTTATCCTCTCCAGCCCGCTGACTTCGATGCTGGTACACAAGAAACGGGCAGAGCACAGTGCCATATTAGTAGGTACCCGTACGGCTGAACTGGACAATCCCGGCCTGAATGTCCGCCATTGGTATGGTCGTTCACCGGTACGTATCGTGCTGGACCGGCAACAAAAGCTATCCCCCAGCCTTCACCTATTTGACGGTAGCGTGCCGACCCTCGTTTTTACAGAAATCCCGCACGCTCCGCTACCGAATGTAGAATATCTGCCAGTCAGCGACTACCGGCAGAATATACTCCCCGAAATCATGGAAATGCTGTATACACGCGGATTACAATCCCTTTTGGTAGAGGGTGGCAGCCAAACTCTCCAATCCTTCATCGCTGCCGGATTGTGGGACGAAATCTTTGTGGAAGAAACTCCGTACCTTCTTCATTCCGGCGTCAAAGCACCCGAAATCAGTGACGGATATCCATTTGCAACAGAGCATTCTTTCGGCAGGAGTTTTCGCCATTATACTGCCTCAAGAAACAGTCAATAGCCTCATTTCAGGGCTTTTTTATCGAGAAAAAGGGGGATATTATCTATAATTTTATATAAAACTTCCTCGTAAAGCTGTTTATAGAAAAAAATGTTCCTATTTTTGCAACTTGTAAATAAACACTAACTTTCAAAATGAGAATAAAGTTTCTATCAGTAATTGTGAGTTTTCTTATTGTGTCATTTGCTCTAAGTTCATGCCTTGACTCTGACGACAATTATGAATTCAGCTCCGATGCTACTATACATGCTTTTGGTATCGATACCATACATGGCAAACATTACAAATTTACAATTGACCAGCTCAATAGACTCATCTATAACAGAGATTCATTGCCCGTAGGTTCAGATACCATCATTGACCGTATTCTGATTGATACTATGACCGTTACCGGTTGGATAACTTCAGGCTCGCCTACCGACACGGTATTCGTCATGTCGGACTCCGTGGATTTGAGACCCGCCATGAACAACGATGCCGGCATGCTGTTCAAAGCACATGCCGCCGACGGTGTTACAGTCCGCGAATATAAACTGAAAGTTAATGTACATCTGCAAGACCCGGACTCACTCGTCTGGACAGACATGCAGAAAAGAGGGAATGTATTCTCCAATACCATCAATTTAGGCCAGCAAAAAGCGGTTATACTTGGAGACGAGTTGTTTGTCTACACTTCCAACACTACCGCTTACAAGACATCGACTGCGCCCGATAAATACAACTGGAGTAAAGTCAATGTCAGCAACCTCCCCTCAGACGTAAAGCTGACATCTGCCGTAGAGTATAACAATGCACTCTACATGGTTACAAAAAGCAAGAGAGTATTCAGCTCTACCAACGGCGGCGCCTGGACAGAAGTCACTACATTGGGAGACAATGTCATAGTCCTCATCAATGGTTTCTCTGACCGGCTCTCGGGTATTGTGGAAATCAACGGAAAGCAATATTTCAACATCTGTAAAGACGGAAAGAATTGGGAAACGGAAAACACGGCTGACAACCTTACCCTTGAGGAAGTCCCGGCAGGATTCCCTACCGAAAACATATCCACCACCCAGACCAACACCGGCAATGGTGTAGAGAAGGTGGTTCTGGCAGGAATGCCGCTGGCCAACGAACAAGAGACAATACCCTGGTTCTCATTGGACGGCAAAGGCTGGGCAAGCCTGGCTAACACGGTGTACGACACATCTTGTCCCGGCATGGTCAACCCTGCCATTATGTACTATGGCGACATGTTCTATTGCTTTGGAGGAGAACTTGACGCCATCTACAACTCCATCACAGGCATTGCGTGGAGCAAGACAGAAACCAAGTTCCTGCTACCCCAGGAATTCAAAGGGAAAGGCGCGTACTCCATTATAGTGGAACCGACGAAAGACAAAACTGTGGCCCCGGCAGACAAACGGGACTTCATTTGGGTGATATTCGGCGGTAACGGCACCAAGAATGAAGTATGGCGCGGACGTCTTAACAGATTGGGCTTCGAAATACAATAATAATGATGTCATATAAGGAAGAAATCGATCTAAACCGGATACCCCAGCACGTGGCGATTATCATGGACGGTAACGGACGGTGGGCCAAGCAGCGTGGACACGAACGCAGCTATGGACATCAGGCCGGCGCAGAGACTGTGCACGTCATTGCAGAGGAAGCCGCTAAATTAGGAGTCAGATACCTTACTTTATATACGTTCTCTACCGAGAACTGGAATCGTCCGTCGGACGAGGTAGCCGCCTTGATGGGATTGCTCTTCGACTCCATAGAGGAAGAGACGTTCATGAAGAACAATATCAGTTTCCGGGTAATAGGAGATATTGAAAAACTGCCTGCCAACGTACAGCAACGGCTCAACACTTGCGTGGCACACACCTCCCACAACACGGGAATGTGCCTGGTACTGGCATTGAGTTACTCTTCCCGCTGGGAAATAACGGAAGCTGCCCGGCAAATAGCCGACCTGGTACAGAAAGGTGAGCTGAAACCCGAACAAATCGACAGTGAGCTCATATCCCGTCATCTGACAACCCACTTCATGCCCGACCCCGACCTGCTGATACGTACCGGAGGAGAGCTCCGCCTCAGTAACTACATGCTCTGGCAATGCGCCTATTCGGAACTTTATTTCTGTGATACCTATTGGCCCGACTTCCGTGAAGAGGAGCTACGCAAAGCCATATGTGACTATCAGAAACGCGAACGCAGGTTCGGCAAGACCAGCGAGCAAATCAATTAATCACCGGACACACAAATAGTAAATAGTAAATTGTAAAATAGTAAATAAAAAGATGCACTATCGTATTTTCTCCATACTCGTAACGTTTGTCTGCCTTTTCGGCTGCGCACTGACAACAGCAGCACAGGACGTAAACAACACCGATGAAACCGAAAAGCCGGTTATACTCTATTCGGGAACCCCCAAGAAGTATGAAATAGCCGACATTAAGGTCGAAGGAGCCCAGAACTATGAAGATTATGTAATTGTCGGATTGTCCGGACTATCCAAAGGACAGACTATCACCGTGCCGGGTGACGAGATTACACAAGCTTGTAAGCGCTACTGGCGCCACGGCCTGTTCTCTGACGTGGAAATTACAGCAGACAAGATTGAAGGTGACCAAATTTGGCTGACCATTCATCTGACCATGCGTCCGCGTGTTTCCGACATACGCTACAACGGTGTGAAGAAGTCGGAGCGTGAAGACCTGGAAAGCAGAATCGGCATGATAAAGGGCGGCCAGATTACACCTAACCTGGTGGACCGCGCCAAGACCTTGATAAAGCGCTATTTTGACGACAAGGGCTTCAAGAATGCAGATGTAATCATCACCCAACGTGATGATCCGGAAAAGAAGAATGAAGTGATTGTCAACATCGACATCGACAAGAAGGAGAAAGTGAAAGTACATCAAATCACCATTGTAGGCAACGAGGCCCTCACGACCAAGAAGCTGAAGCGTGTGATGAAGAAAACAAACGAAAAGGGCAAGCTGCTCAATCTGTTCCGCACCAAGAAATTCATTGAGGACAACTACGAAGCGGACAAACAGCTGATTATCGACAAATACAACGAACTGGGTTATCGTGACGCCATCATCGTGACAGACAGTATCAAGCCCTACGATGACCGCACAGTAGACATCTTCATGCAGATTGAGGAAGGACAGAAATATTACCTCCGCAATGTAACTTGGGTAGGTAACACACTGTATCCTTCCGAACAACTGAACTTCCTCCTCCAAATGAAGAAGGGTGACGTCTACAACCAAAAGTTACTTGAAGAACGTACAATGACCGATGACGATGCCATCGGCAACCTCTACTACAACAACGGTTATCTGTTCTACAGCCTCGAACCGGTGGAAGTAAACATCGTGGGCGACTCCATCGACCTGGAAATGCGTATCTACGAAGGCCGCCAGGCTACCATCAATAAGGTCAGCATCAACGGTAACGACCGTTTGTATGAAAACGTAGTACGCCGTGAACTCCGTACCCGTCCGGGCGAACTCTTCAGCCGTGAAGACCTGATGCGTTCCATGCGTGAAATCCAGCAGATGGGACACTTCGACCCCGAACAAATCCAGCCCGACATCCAGCCGAGACCGGAAGACGGCACGGTAGACATCGGTTATGACCTTGTATCCAAAGCCAACGACCAGGTAGAGTTCTCCGCCGGTTGGGGACAAACGGGTATTATCGGTAAGTTAAGTCTGAAGTTCACCAACTTCTCTCTGGCCAACCTGCTGCATCCGGGTGAGAACTACCGCGGTATCCTCCCGCAAGGTGACGGTCAGACATTGACCATCAGTGGCCAGACCAATGCCAAATACTATCAGTCATACAGCGTTTCATTCTATGACCCGTGGTTTGGCGGTAAACGCCCGAATGCGTTCTCCGTATCGGCTTTCTATTCCCGCCAGACCAACATCAGTAGCCGTTATTACAATTCGGCCTACATGAACAGCTATTACAACAGCTATTATAGTGGTATGTATGGCTACGGTATGTACAACTACGGCAATTACAACAACTACGAGAATTATTACGACCCGGACAAATCTATCCAGATGTATGGTCTTGCTGTGATGTTCGGTAAGCGCTTGAAGTGGCCGGATGACTACTTCCAATTCACAGCCGAGTTGTCTTACCAACGTTATGTTCTGAGTGACTGGCAGTACTTCCCGGTTACCAACGGTAAGTGTAATAACCTCAGCCTCAACCTGACCTTGTCCCGTAGCTCTATCGACAACCCGATTTATCCGCGCCAAGGTTCCGAGTTCTCGTTGTCTGCACAAATCACACCGCCTTTCTCTCTGTTCGACGGTACCGATTACAGCAAGTACAGCACCAGCAGCCAGGAAGACATGAACAAGATGCACAAGTGGATTGAATACCACAAGTGGAAATTCAAATCCAAAGTCTACATCCCGTTGATGGACCCGATTACCGTCAAACGTACTCCGGTGCTGATGGGACGTGTAGAATTCGGTTTGCTGGGACACTACAACAAATACAAAAAGTCTCCGTTCGAAACGTTTGACGTGGGTGGTGACGGTATGACCGGCTACTCCAGCTATGCTACAGAAAGTATCGCCCTCCGTGGTTATGAGAACAGCTCATTGACTCCATACGGCTCTGAAGGTTATGCCTATACACGTCTCGGACTGGAATTAAGATATCCTTTGATGCTCGAAACAAGTACCAGTATTTATGCGTTAACGTTTGTGGAAGCCGGTAATGCATGGCATGATGTCAATAAGTTCAACCCATTCGAATTGAAGCGTTCAGCCGGTGTCGGTGTCCGCATCTTCCTCCCGATGATCGGTATGATGGGTATCGACTGGGCTTACGGTTTCGACAAAATTGGTCCTACATTCCAATACAGCGGTAGCCAGTTCCACTTCATCCTGGGACAGGAATTCTAAGCAATGGACAATTGATAATTGACAATTAATGCAGTATCGTTATGAAGAAGAGTTTATTGATCCTTTTTACGCTGTTTGCAGTAAGCATAACAGCCGGTGCACAGAAGTTCGCCTTGATTGACATGGAATATATCCTGGAAAATATTCCTGCTTACGAACGTGCCAATGAACAACTGGAGCAATCCTCCAGACAATGGCAGAGTGAGGTCGAAAAGATTTCCGAAGAAGCCAAGACTCTGTACAAGAACTATCAGTCTCAGATTGCTTCCCTTTCTGAAACACAGAGAGGTAAAAAGGAAGAAGAGATTGTCGCTAAAGAGAAATCAGCAGCCGAACTGCGCCGCAAATACTTCGGTCCGGAAGGCGAACTGTATAAAAAACGTGAAAACCTGATGCAACCCATTCAGGATGAGATATACAATGCAGTGAAGGAAATTGCTACACAGAACGGATATGCGGTAGTTGTAGACCGCGCTTCCGCATCAAGTATCATTTTTGCCTCACCGAGTATTGACGTCAGCAATGAGGTACTTGCAAAACTGGGATATTCAAATTAATTTCATACATTTGTTTCAGAATATAGACTGCATTCAGGATTAAAAATAAGCTTGCTTATTTTGTATTGCGTTCAGTTTGCGCTATATTTGCCCCAATGAATAATCATTCAAATAAATAATAAACATTATGCTTAAAAAAATCGCACTACTCGTAGTTATGTTCGCCCTCCCGTTGGGAGCTATGGCGCAAGCTAAATTTGCTCACATGAATTCTCAAGAAGTAATCACTGTTATGCCTGAATTTACCAAAGCTCAAGCCGACCTTGATGCTATGTCTAAAAAATATCAGGATGAAATGCAACGCACTAACGAAGAATTCCAAAAGAAGTATCAGGAATATCTTGTCCAACAAGATTCTTTGCCCAAAAACATCGCTGAAAGACGCCAGAAAGAATTAAACGATATGGCCCAACGCCAAGAACAATTCCAACAGGAAGCTTATCAGTCCATGCAGAAAGCACAGCAAGATGCTATGGCTCCTATCTATAAGAAACTGGATGATGCTATCCAGGCTGTCGGCAAGGCTGAAGGCGTGGTCTATATCTTCGACTTGGCCCGTACCCCGATACCATTCGTAGGAGCACAGAGCGTTGATGTAACTGCCAAAGTTAAAACGCAATTGGGCATTAAATAATAGAATTATCTATGATAGAGCAAGCGCGGATAGTTTTATCCGCGCTTATTTTTTATACATTACTGAGAAATTTGCATTATCTTTGCATGGTACATAGTCTTTAGAAAGCATGAAACAGACATTACCTTCTGCAGCCGGTCCCATCGGAATATTCGATTCCGGATATGGCGGACTGACCATCCTGAGCAAGATACGGGAAGCCCTTCCCCAATATGATTACATTTATCTGGGCGACAACGCGCGCGCGCCTTACGGAACCCGCTCGTTCGAGATTGTCTATGAGTTCACCTTGCAGGCAGTCACCAAACTGTTCGAGATGGGTTGTCACCTCGTCATTCTGGCATGCAATACAGCTTCGGCAAAAGCTCTGCGCAACATACAAATGAATGATTTGCCTCGCCTCGACCCTATGCGCCGTGTGTTGGGAGTAATTCGCCCAACCGTAGAATGCATAGGGAACATTACCCAAAGCCGCCATGTGGGAGTGCTTGCCACGGCAGGAACCATCAAGTCTGAATCCTATCCGCTGGAAGTGCATAAACTCTTCCCCGACATCAAAGTGAGCGGTGAAGCCTGCCCTCTATGGGTATCCCTCGTAGAAAACAATGAGGCACAAGGTGAGGGTACTGACTACTTCATACGCAAAAACATCGGCAACCTGCTGGCCAAAGACACACAGATAGATACCGTCATTCTAGGCTGCACGCACTTCCCGCTGCTGCTGCCTAAGATACAACAATACATGCCCGACGGCATCACGACCGTCACCCAAGGGGAACTGGTGGCAGACAGTCTGAAAGACTATCTTCACCGTCATCCGGAAATGGACAGAAAATGCACCAAAGGTGGAAGATGCGTCTACCGCACCACAGAATCGGAGGAGAAATTCACAGAATCGGCTTCCACTTTCCTGAATGAATCGATAAGAGTTGAGAGGATTGAACTATAAATCCATCAGCATTAAACATTAAAACAAAAACATTTGTTATATTTGTAAGACAGAAACCTCTAAATTCTTACCATCATGAAAGAAGAAGATAAAAGCAAACTCATTGAGGTGTTCACCGGTTCACCGTGGGAAGCAGAACTTGTAAAGAGCCTGCTGGGAAATAGTGATATTGAAGCTGTAACAAAAGACGGAATGGTAGTAAACGTTGTACTGCCTGCCACTGCGGTAGATGTTTCCGTTCTCGTCAATGAGAAGGACTACGAAGCTGCCATGGAAGTAGTCCGTGAATACGAAAAGAGAGAAAATGGAGATTGATTTCAATAGAATTGCTGTCAAGGTAGGCAGCAATGTTTTGACACGTCGTGACGGCACTCTCGACGTCACCCGCATGTCCGCTTTGGTGGACCAGATAGCCGAGTTGCACAAGGCCGGCATAGAAATAATACTGGTTTCTTCCGGAGCCGTTGCTTCGGGACGTAGCGAAGTGCGCCCCACCAAGAAGTTGGACAGCGTAGACCAGCGCCAGCTCTTTTCCGCTGTAGGGCAGGCCAAGCTCATCAACCGTTACTACGAACTGTTCCGGGAGCATGGAATCCCCGTGGGACAAGTGCTCACAATGAAAGAGAACTTTTCCACCCGCCGCCATTACCTCAACCAGAAAAACTGTATGACCGTAATGCTGGAGAACGGAGTCATTCCCATTGTCAATGAGAACGACACCATCTCCGTGAGCGAACTGATGTTCACCGACAACGACGAGCTGTCCGGCCTGATAGCCTCCATGATGGATGCCCAGGCACTAATCATTCTCAGCAATATAGACGGCATCTACAACGGTTCACCCGCCGACCCGGAGTCTCAGGTCATCCGTGAAATAGAACAAGGCAAAGACCTCTCCTCCTACATACAAACTTCCAAGTCCAGCTTCGGACGCGGCGGCATGCTGACAAAAACCAACATTGCCCGCAAAGTGGCGGATGAGGGCATCACAGTAATCATAGCCAATGGGAAGCGGGACAACATCCTCGTGAAAATAATGAAGAATGAAGAATTAAACTATACCCGTTTCATTCCATCTCCGGAACCGGTATCGAGCATCAAGAAATGGATTGCACACAGCGAAGGGTTTGCCAAAGGGGAACTGCACATCAATCATTGTGCCACCGAACTGCTCTTCTCGGACAAAGCAGTAAGCATCCTACCGGTAGGTATCACTGACGTTATAGGCGAGTTCGAGAAGGACGACATCGTACGGATTATCGACTTCGGCGGTAAACCCATCGGTGTGGGAAAAGCCAACTGTGACTCCAGCCAGGCACGGGAAACGATGGGAAAACATGGAAAGAAACCCGTAGTGCACTACGACTACCTATATATAGAATAAGCCACAGACGGATACTATCCCACGATATATATACTTGCATATTTATCACTCTATATTCAATAAAAAAATGAACTTAAACAAAACTTTTGTCGCCGTACAAGATGCCAGCCGTAACATGTTAGCGTTGAGCGACAAAGAAATCAATCAAATATTACTGGCTGTTGCAGACGCTGCCATAAACAAAACAGACTTCATTCTGAGTGAAAACCAGAAGGATTTGGAGCGTATGCCTTCTACCGACCCTAAATACGACCGCCTGAAACTGACAAAAAGCCGTTTGCAGGACATCGCTGCGGACATCCGCAACGTAGCTGCCCTCCCTTCTCCTCTGGGAAAAGTCCTTAAAGAGAACGTATTACCCAACGGATTGAAGATAAAAAGGGTCAGTGTACCTTTCGGTGTCATAGGCATTATCTACGAAGCCCGTCCCAACGTCAGTTTCGATGTATTCTCACTCTGCCTTAAAAGCGGCAATGCCTGTATTCTGAAAGGCGGAAGCGATGCAGACTATTCCAACCGTGCCATAATCAGCGTGATACACGAGGTACTGGAGCATTTCAACGTAGATACACATATCGTGGAACTGCTTCCTGCCGACAGAGAGGCGACTGCCGAACTACTGCATGCCAACGATTATGTAGATTTGATAATTCCGCGCGGCAGCAGCAGCCTGATAAACTTCGTACGCCAGAATGCCACAGTACCGGTTATAGAGACAGGTGCCGGCGTATGCCATACGTTCTTCGACCGCTATGGCGATATAAGCATAGGTCCATCTATCATTGCCAATGCAAAGACACGCCGGGTCAGTGTATGCAACGCTTTGGATTGCCTGATTATCGAAGCCGACAGCCTGGCTAATTTGCCCGACCTATGCCTGCCGCTGCAATCAAGTAATGTAGAGATATTTGCCGATGAACCCGCCTACCACAGTCTGCGTGACAAATATCCCGTCGAGCTGTTGAGACTTGCCACTGAAGACTGCTACGGCAGAGAGTTCCTGGACTACAAGATGGCCATTAAAACCGTGAATTCTTTCCAGGAAGCATTGGCACATATCCGGAAGTACGGTTCCAAACATAGCGAATGCATCATTACGGACGACAAGACACGTGCCGAATGGTTCTGCCGGGAAGTGGACGCCGCTTGCGTATACGTCAATGCACCGACCTCTTTCACCGACGGCGCACAATTCGGACTCGGTGCCGAGATTGGCATCAGCACCCAGAAGCTACACGCCCGCGGTCCGATGGCTCTGGAAGAAATCACCACATACAAATGGATTGTCGAAGGTTCCGGACAGACTAGACCTTGACAGCCGAATAACAAAGATATAGATACACTAAAAAGACTGTAAATATGAAGAACTTTACTTGCGTGCAGGACATCGGTAACCTAAAGTCTGCACTGGACGAAGCATTCGAGATTAAAAAAGACCGTTTCAAATATGTGGAACTGGGACGTAACAAAACGCTGATGATGATTTTCTTCAACTCCAGCCTGCGTACCCGCCTCAGTACACAGAAGGCTGCATTGAATCTGGGCATGAACGTAATTGTACTGGACATCAACCAGGGAGCCTGGAAACTGGAGACAGAGCGTGGTGTCATCATGGACGGTGACAAACCGGAACACTTACTGGAAGCCATTCCCGTGATGGGCTGCTATTGCGACGTCATCGGCGTACGTTCTTTTGCACGCTTCGAAAATAAGGAAGACGATTACAACGAAGTGATACTGGAGCAGTTCATCAAGCACTCCGGCCGGCCGGTATTCTCGATGGAGGCTGCCACACGTCATCCGTTGCAGAGTTTTGCCGACCTGATTACGATTGAGGAATACAAGAAGACGGAACGCCCCAAAGTAGTGATGACATGGGCTCCACATCCGCGTCCATTGCCCCAGGCTGTCCCCAACTCCTTTGCCGAATGGATGAATGCAACTGATTATGACTTTGTGATTACACATCCCGAAGGTTATGAACTCGACCCCAAGTTCGTAGGAAATGCCCGCGTAGAATATGACCAGATGAAAGCTTTTGAAAGGGCCGATTTTGTCTATGCCAAGAACTGGGCGGCCTATACAGGCGACAACTACGGACAAATATTGAGCAAAGACCGCAGCTGGACAGTAGGCGAGCGCCAGATGGCCGTTACCAACAATGCCTACTTCATGCACTGCCTGCCGGTTCGACGCAACATGATTGTGACGGATGATGTGATAGAAAGCCCGCAGTCCATCGTAATCCCCGAAGCGGCCAACCGGGAGATTTCAGCAACAGTGGTGCTGAAGAGACTGCTTGAAAGCCTCTAACTAGAGGACAAGACTACTTTATTCTTTTTAGGCGCGGATTACGCGGAAAACGCGGATTCTTTTCTTAAATTTTTCCGTGAAATCCGCGTAATCCTCGCCTAAAAAGAAATTATAGCAAATGCATTTCAGCTACACCGCTATTACTTTTCCACTTCCTTGCCCGCTTCTTCCCAACCGATGAAACCTTTGTCAAGGTCATAGATTATATATCCTTTTTTGCTCAGTATGGCAGCGGCCTTTTTACTACGCTTACCACTACGACAATATACTGCAACCGGTTTGTCCTTCTGCAGAGTGGAGTCGGCCATCGTTTCAAACGACTCATCCAATACATTGATATTGATACTGTGGGGCACGTGTCCTTCCGAGTATTCGGCAACAGTACGCACATCCAGAAGCTGCACCTCCGGATTGGCTATCAATGTGGAAAAGTCATCTACCGAAACAGACTTGAACTGTCCCTCCTTCTGCTGGCAGGAAAAGAGGGTGGTAAAAACGAGGCAAAGGCCCGCGAACAATGTCTTCATCGAATATTTCATTTTAGTCAGGGTTATAAACAAAATCGTAAGTCTTGATGTCACCGGAATAAGTGTGCACACTGAAATGAACCATAACCTTCTGTATATCCTCTGCCGCATACTGCCGCAAAGGTACGGAAGCGTAGGCACGCCTGGTATAAGACACCACCTCCTCCTTTGCGTCATGATACAGCGTCAGATATACTTCACTACACCCGGTAGCAGTATCCACAATCACTTCATCCTCAATAAAATGGAACTTATGTTCACCATTCTCCTTGACTATCAGTGTCATATTGAGATAGTCGAGTCCCATCCAGATACCCAGTACATCAGTAGGGTCTGTCTTGACGCCCTCCTCGAACTTGTCGACCGTTTGGGGAACGACAGAAAGAACACCGCTCAAGGCATACAGCACCGCACCGGCAGTTCCATCGGCAGTTACCTCCGAAGCATAATTACTGATGACACGTACCGAGGCGTTTGCCTCTATGTTCGTCTTTGTCTTGTCCTCCACTACCGGCAAGGTTTCCCCTTCATCTGTCACAACAGACTGCAGATAGCCGTCAGCCCCCGAAAAGGCAGTCAAGAATTCCAACTTCACGGAAGGATAATGATAATCATCATCGCCACAACCAGCCAACAGACAGGCCAACAAAGGCAAAAGCCACCAATCACAGTACTTCTTCATGTATTCATTCTTTTATAGCCGCCAGATAATTCTTCAACGGGTTGGCATACATCAGCAGCATTTTTCCGCGCAGAAAGTCCACGTCCTTATTAGGAATGGAGATACGCTCCAACTGTTGTTCTATATAGGCCGTGAAGCGCTGCTTATCCTCGGCAGTGTAATGGTCGGAAAAATCCTCCTTCCCCTCGAGAAGGTCGTGTGCCACATAATTATTGGGATACATCCGGTAGCTGGCATGAATGCGTTTGTCTATCAGTGCAGACATGCGTGCAAAGAGTTCGGGCTTCGGAAGTGAACGGTCCATCTTCGCCAATTCATCATTCATGCAGGCACCCGTCTGGAAATGTACCCGCCCTTTATAGCCGAACAGTCCGGTCTGCATATTCAGCAAGTCGTCAGCCGTCGTTTTCTTATAGCCTTCAATGTCCCGTTTCAGTTGGAACTCCTGCGCTTTCAGGAAGTCGCAAGGGTCGTATTCATAGGAAATGGCAAGCGGAGCTATGTTCATTTCCATTAAGCGGTCAATGACGTCGCCTTCACCGCCTATTGCCAGCATCTTCAGCACACTGTCCTGCGTGCGGTCGTTGGAGTCCTTGGCACGCCCTTCGCGTTGTGCAATCCAGATAGACTGTTTCTTCTCACTGATGGTATAGTGCATATAGCGGGACATGCGTGCGGAAGCCTCCAGCATCTGGCGCATGGTCAACGCACGCTGCACGATGAAGGACTTGTTGACACGCACGAATTTCTTAATCCACGGATAGACAAGCAGGTTGTCGCCAATGGCTATCTCTACCGTATCCATACCCTGGTCTACCAAAAGAATGGACAAGAAACCGGAATCGAGAATAATGTCGCGATGATTGGAGATATAGGTATACGCCGCCGACTTGTCTGCCGGCAACGCGGTATGGTCCAAAGTCAATCCATCCGTAGCCTCCTTCGCCAATTTCCACAGAAGCCCATAGCAGAAGGTCTTCTGAAATTCCAGCTTGGTTTTACACGCGCGCATTTTCTGCGACCATACTTCAAAAGGTACACCAGGCATCACAGTATCCACTGCCTGCCGGAACGCCGCATCGGCAATCAGTTCCTCATAGACTTGAGGAAGTTCCTCATCATGATAAGGACGGATTTCATCAAATTCCACGTTCGCATTCATAATGAATAATGATTAATCCTTAAACTTGTTTTCTATAATATCTGTCATTACATCCTTCATCTCCATTCCGGCAGCACGAACCTGCTGGGGAATAAAGCTGGTGGCAGTCATTCCGGGGGTGGTATTCACCTCCAGCAGATTGATTTTTTCCCCTTCGGTAATGATATAGTCCACGCGGATAATGCCATAGGCCCCGAGTATATCATAAATGGCAGAAGTCAGCGTCTGCACCCGGCGGGTCAAATCGTCCGAGATGCGGGCGGGAGTAATCTCGTCAGACGCACCATTATACTTAGCTTCATAATCGAAGTACTCGTTGTGGCTCACCACCTCCGTAATGGGGAACACTACGGACTTGTCTTTTGTTTTGTAACAGCCGCAGGTAATCTCGGTCCCGTCCATAAAGGCCTCCACCACTACTTCCTGCGCTTCCGCAAATGCCTTGGTTATGGCAGGCTGTATCTGCTCTTTCGCCGTCACCTTGGTCACGCCGAAGCTGGAACCTCCCAAGCTGGGCTTAATGAAGCAAGGCAGACCGATTTTCTCCATCACATCTTCATCCGTTACCGACTGTCCGCCGCGCAGCAACAACGATTCGGCAATGCGCACACCGAAACCTTTCAGATACTGGTTGCAGGCAAACTTATCGTACGTGAGCGACGCTGCCAGTACTCCGCAACACGAATAAGGGATGTGGAGCATATCAAAATAGCCCTGCAGACGGCCGTCCTCACCCGGAGTTCCGTGGATGGTGATATAGGCAAAGTCGAATGTCACTTTCTCGCCATCCAGCACGAAGCTGAAGTCATTGCGGTCTACCGGAGCCTTAGCGCCGTCGGGCAGCTGTACATGCCAGTCCAGTCCGTGCATTTCTACAATATATAAGGTATACTTCTCCTTGTCGATGAAGGAGTAAATCCCCTGTGCACTACGCAGGGAGACGTGGAATTCGGAGGTATCTCCTCCGGCTACAATAGCAATCGTGCGTTTCATTCTAATTCTCTGTTACTGATATAGCCTCTCCATTTGTCTATCAGCCGGGTCATGTCATCGGGCAATTCCGAAGTGAAGTACATTTCTTCTCCGGTGACGGGATGCACAAACCCCAGCGTCATGGCATGCAATGCCTGCCGCGGACAAGTGTCGAAGCAGTTGTTTACAAATTGTTTGTATTTAGCGAAGTGGGTTCCTTTCAGGATTTCGTGTCCACCGTAACGTTCGTCGTTGAAAAGTATGTGTCCGATGTGCTTCATGTGCACACGGATTTGATGGGTGCGTCCCGTTTCAAGGATACATTCCACCAGTGTGACGTATCCCAAACGTTCGAGCACCCGGTAATGGGTGACGGCATGCTTTCCCTGGTCGTCGGGGAGGACGGTCATCTGCATGCGGTCTCTGGGATTACGACCGATATTGCCGACAACGGTCCCTTCATCCTGCTCCACATTTCCCCAGACCAGCGCCCGGTAACGGCGTTTTGTCGTCTTGTTGAAGAACTGGTTGCCGAGATTCGTCTTGGCATCCGGAGTCTTGGCTATCACCAGCAGGCCGGAGGTGTCCTTGTCGATGCGGTGCACCAGTCCCACATGCGGGTCATTGGCATCATAATCGGGATTATCCTTCATATGCCAGGCTATGGCGTTGACAAGCGTACCGTGATAGTTGCCATGACCGGGGTGCACCACCAGACCGGCAGGTTTGTTCACTACCATCAGATACTTGTCCTCATATACTATATCAAGGGGGATGTCTTCGGGGATGACTTCATTCTCATAGCGTGGACGGTCCATCATCACAGTGATTACATCCATCGGCTTCACCTTATAGCTGCTTTTCACAGCCTTGCCGTTCGCCATCACGAAGCCTGCATCGGCAGCCTTCTGGATGCGATTGCGCGAGGAGTTCGTCAAGCGGTCGAACAGATACTTGTCCACCCGCATCATCTCCTGCCCCTTGTCCACCACCACACGGAAGTGTTCATAGAGTTGCGCCTCGTCACCCACCGGCTCTACGTCGTCCAGCTCATCATTATCTATATCATCCGGCAATTCTTCTATCATCACGGCATTTACAATTTGACTATTTACAATTTACGATTGGAGTCAGATGTTTATCAGAACCAGGACTCATCTGCCGCGGAGTCTTCGGACAACATGGGTTCAACGGTACCTCCCACAGAATCCACTCCCAGGGAGTCTGCCTGCAAGGCGCCTCCATCTCCCACCATCAGCGTCAGCACTGCACCGGCGGGCACTTTCTCGCCGATGGAAAGCTGACGGCCCTTATACTTCACGCCATACACCCAGTCCTTCTCTCCCGGAATATACTGTATCTCGGCCAGCTTGAAGCCCGAAGCCAGAATACGCGCTTCCGCCTGCCGCAGCGAACTGTTGTCCGCCACATCGGGTACTATGTGCAAAGGGACTTCAATCGTATTGATTGTAAGATAGATGGTACGTCCTTCCTTTACCTTTTGTCCGGCTGCCGGATTATATTCGAGGATGCAGCCGGCAGGAAGAGTCTTGACATAACTGGAATCCGAAACGATGCAGACCAAGCCGCGGTTACGGAACATTTTCTCGGCTTCCTCCACTCCCATGCCCTTCACATCGGGCACTATCACAGCCTCGCCGTGGCGGGTATATATATCCAGTCCTTTCAGCACTCCGAACAGCAATCCCACTACCACAACGGCCATCGCAAGTATGTTCGCCCAGAAGAACCGGTTCTGCCGGAAAGAGAAAAAATCTTTTATTGTCATAATCGATAATGCATTATTTGGGACAAAGATACAATTTTCACCACATAGTACACGGAGTTGGCAATAGTTTTTTCCGGAGAAGCGGGCACAATACATAAGAAAAGCTGCAAAAGACCAGAATCAGTCTTTTGCAGCTCCCTTATTTCTTTAATACGAACGAGAACGACTATTATGCCTTTACTCCGTTGTATTCGTCAGAAACAGTCAGTTTCTTTCTGCCTTTAGCACGACGTGCTGCCAATACTCTGCGGCCGTTTGCTGTAGCCATTCTCTCACGGAAACCGTGTTTGTTCTTTCTCTTTCTGTTCGAGGGTTGAAATGTTCTTTTCATTACTGTATCTTGTTTTATGTTATTATTCTCACGAATTCGGGCTGCAAAAATAGATACTTTTTTCAAATAAACCAAGAGATAACTCATTTTCTCTCAAAAGTTTTTGTGTTTTTTACCGATTTCCATTACTTTTGCACTCGCAAACCAGCACTAACGAAGTAAATACCAATATAATAATATTAAAGACTATAAGTATGATTAATGCCCAAGACATTAAAATCGGAACTTGCATCCGTATGGACGGCAAGCTGTATTTCTGTATCGACTTCCTGCATGTAAAGCCGGGAAAAGGTAATACTTTCATGCGCACTAAGCTGAAAGACGTGGTGAACGGTTACGTTCTGGAACGCCGTTTCAACATCGGTGAGAAACTGGAAGACGTACGTGTAGAACGTCGTCCCCACCAATACCTCTATCATGACGGTGACAACTACCAATTCATGAACCAGGAGACTTTTGACCAAATTCCCATCGCCCACGACCTCATCAACGGTGTTGACTTCCTGCTCGAAGGAATGATAGTAGACGTGGTATCAGACGCTTCTACAGAAACCGTACTCTATGCTGATGTGCCCATCAAGGTTCAGCAGAAGATTACCTATACGGAGCCGGGACTGAAAGGCGACACAGCCACCAACACGCTGAAGCCCGCTACGGTAGAATCAGGTGCAACGGTCCGCGTTCCTTTGTTCATCAACGAAGGCGAGACTATCGAAATCGATACGCGCGACGGTTCTTACGTAAGCCGCGTAAAAGCATAAGCCCTTTTGGAAATCAGGCAAATGCCCTTTTCATATCATCCCCGGTGCTCCACTTGGCATCCGGGGATTTTTCTTTCCATTTATTCATCTGCAAAGCTTAAATGATATATCTTTGCGGAGACAACCAAAACATAAAGCCATACCCATGAGATACTCCGTCATCATCCCCGTATACAACCGCCCCGATGAGGTGGATGAACTGCTGCAAAGCCTGACGCAGCAAAGTTTCAAGGATTTTGAAGTGATTGTGGTGGAGGACGGCTCCTCCATCCCCTGCAAGCCGGTCACAGAGAAGTATCAGGAACTATTGGACGTGCATTACTATGACAAGCCCAACTCCGGCCCCGGGCAGACCCGTAACTACGGGGTGGAACGAAGCAAGGGCGAATACCTGATAATACTGGATTCGGACTGCATCCTGCCCGAAGGTTATTTCCTTGCTGTGGAAGAAGAGCTGCAGCACGAAGCCGCCGATGCCTTCGGAGGCCCCGACCGCGCGCACGAATCATTCACAAACATACAGAAAGCCATCAACTACTCCATGACCTCCTTCTTCACCACCGGCGGTATCCGTGGGGGGAAGAAGAAGATGGACAAGTTCTATCCGCGTAGCTTCAACATGGGTGTGCGGCAGGAAGTGTACCAAGCCCTGGGCGGATTCTCGCGGATGCGCTTCGGGGAGGACATCGACTTCAGCATCCGAATCTTCAAGGGAGGATATACATGCCGGCTGTTCCCCGGTGCCTGGGTATACCACAAGCGACGGACAGACTTCCGAAAATTCTTCAAGCAGGTACACAATTCCGGGATTGCCCGCATCAATCTGTACAAGAAGTATCCGGAATCTCTGAAGCTCGTCCACCTGCTGCCGGCTGCATTTACCCTGGGAGTGGCCATATTCCTGCTGGGAACGCCCTTCTGCCCGTACAGCCTGCTGCCCATCGCTCTTTATGCGCTTCTGGTATGCATGGACTCCACTATCCGGAACCGTAGCCTCAGCATCGGGCTCTACTCCGTCGCCGCCGCCTTCATCCAGCTCATCGGATACGGGACGGGGTTCCTGCGCGCCTGGTGGAACCGCTGCATACTTGGCAAGGACGAGTTCGAGGCGTTCAAAAAGAACTTTTACAAATAAGGAGGATTAGGGGTTAAGGATTAGGGATGATATGGAGAAACTGAATATCAACCAGTGGGCTGCAGAGGACCGCCCGCGGGAAAAGATGATGCAGAAAGGGGCGGAAGCCTTGAGCGATGCCGAACTGCTAGCCATCCTCATCGGCTCCGGCAATACGGAAGAAACCGCCGTGACACTGATGCAGCGCATACTCGCCGCCTGCGGCAACGACCTCAACCGCCTGGGCAAATGGGAGGTGCGGGACTTCTCCCGATTCAAAGGCATGGGCCCCGCCAAAAGCATCACCGTCATGGCATCCCTGGAACTGGGCAAACGCCGCAAGCTGCAGGAACGCTCCGGACGTACCGCCATCCGCTCTTCCGCCGACATCTACGAGCTGTTCCATCCCCTGCTCTGCGACCTTGCCACAGAAGAATTCTGGGTACTGCTTATGAACCACGCCGCCAAAGTGATAGACAAGGTACGCATCAGCCGCGGCGGCATCGACCAGACTACCGCCGACGTGCGCAGCATCCTGCGCGAAGCCCTGCTGCAACGCGCCACACAGATAGCCCTTATCCACAACCATCCCTCCGGCAACCCGCACCCCAGTAACGACGACCAGCGGCTGACGGAACTCGTGAGGAAAGCCGCCCAAACCATGAACATACACCTGACCGACCACGTCATCGTCACGGACGGAAGCCATTACAGCTTCAACGACGAAGGATTGCTATAAATAATCCAAGTTACGGACATACTATACGAAAGACAAAAGCGGTCATAACACTAACTATCAGCACATTGTATTTACCTGCTATTTACCAGCCAATGTAAAAGCCGTTACCGCGGTATGTAAAAGCCGTTACCCTATATTGTAACGCCCTTTACCCCATATTGTAAAGACCTTTACCGCCTATTGTAAAAGGAGTTTCCCCAGGGGTAAAGGGAGTTCCCCCAGCGGGTGAAGCGTGTTTCCCCACCGTCAAACCCTTTCTGAAGTAATGAAAAGGAGGGCGTTCCTTTGCATTTTCAATTAAATTCCATAGCTTTGTTCTTTGAAAACCTATATATAAAACCCTACGAATATGACCAAATTTGAAATAGAAGAGAAAATAGTCTCCATGCTCAAGACCGTATTCGACCCGGAAATACCGGTAAATGTATACGACCTGGGACTGATTTACAAAATAGACGTCTCCGACCAGGGAGAAGCCTCCATCGACATGACGCTGACTGCCCCCAACTGTCCGGCAGCCGACTTCATCATGGAAGATGTGCGCCAGAAGGTGGAATCCATCGACGGCGTAACCTCCGCCACCATCAATCTCGTTTTCGAACCCGAGTGGGACAAGGACATGATGAGCGAAGAAGCGAAACTGGAGCTGGGATTCCTTTAAATCAGTTGAAAGTTCAAAGTTGAAAATGGAAAGTTGAAAATGAAGAATGTATATTTCCTCTCGGATGCTCACCTGGGCTCACGAGCCATCGAACACGGACGAACCCAAGAACGGAGGCTGGTCAACTTCTTGGACAGCATCAAGCACAAGGCATCGGCCGTATACCTGCTGGGAGACATGTTCGACTTCTGGTACGAATTCCGTACCGTAGTGCCCAAAGGATACACCCGCTTTCTGGGCAAGCTGTCCGAACTGACCGACCTGGGAGTAGAAGTCCACTTTTTCACGGGAAACCATGACCTTTGGTGCGGCGACTATCTGACCAAGGAGTGCGGCGTCATGATACACCGCGAACCGCTGACCACCGAAATCTTCGGAAAAGAGTTCTACCTTGCCCACGGTGACGGGCTGGGCGACCCGGACAAGAAGTTCAAGATGCTGCGCGCCATGTTCCGCAGCCGTACCCTACAGACGCTGTTCTCTGCCCTGCACCCCCGCTGGAGCATGGAGCTGGGACTGAACTGGGCCAAGCACAGCCGCTTGAAACGCATAGACGGGAAAGAGCCCGCATACATGGGAGAAAACAACGAATACCTGGTGCTCTACACCAAGGAATACCTAAAAAGCCATCCCAACATCAACTACTTCATCTACGGTCACCGCCACATCGAACTGGACCTGATGCTGAGCAGTACCGCCCGCATCCTCATCCTCGGCGACTGGATAAACTACTTCTCGTACGCCGTCTTTGACGGCGAGAACCTCTTCCTTGAGAATTTTGTGGAGGGAGAGACGAAGCTATAACCCGCATTGCCAAACTGTTAACCATCATACCATTACCACCCATGAAACCTTTAAGACTGAAAAACATGATTGCCGGATGCCTGCTCGCAGCAGGAGCATTGCCGGTATGGGGACAATCCGGCGCCCCGACACTTGTCATCCGCATTGACGATCTCGGTGCCCTGCATTCCGTCAACGAAGCCTGCATCCAGACCTACCGCTCGGGTATTGCCCGCAGCGTGGAAGTGATGCCCGTAGCAGCCTGGTATCCGGAAGCCATCAAGATGCTGAAAGAAAATCCGGGACTGGACGTCGGCCTGCACCTCGTCATCACCAGCGAGTGGGAGAACGTGAAGTGGCGTCCGCTGACCCACTGCCCCAGCTTGACGGACGAGAACGGCTATTTCTACCCGATGATGTTCCCTAACCCCGCCTATCCGGGACAGTCCATCATGGAGCAGAAATGGGACATCAAGGAGATAGAGCAGGAGTTCCGCGCGCAGATAGAGACGACGCTGAAAAGCATTCCGCAACTCAGCCATCTGTCCGGACACATGCTCTCCACCGGTTTCAGCAAGGAAGTGAACGAGCTGGTGCAACGGCTCGCCAAAGAATACAACCTGCCGTCCATCGACCGCATGGACTCCTCCAAGGACTACCGGTTTACCTACATCGGGTACGACGGCCCCAAAAGAACCGCCGAAGAAAAGGAGGCCAGCTTCATCAAAGCATTGGAGAAGTTGCAACCGGGCCAGCGCTACCTTTTCTTAGACCACCCGGCACTGGACAACGATGAAATGAAAACCGTCTTCCACATCGGATATGAGGACGTGGCGCTGGACCGCCAGGGAGTGACCGACCTGCTGACAAGCCCCCGCATCCGGAAAGCCATTGAAGACAAAGGCATAAAGCTGATTTCCATCAACCAACTGACCAAGGGCCTGCCCCGCGCCGCCGCTACTCCGAAGCTGGACAAGGCCATGAACAGATATCTGGATGCCGTAAAGAAAGCCGGACAAGACCTGCACAGTATCATGATTGTGCAACACGGCAATGTCATTGCCGAAGAATGGATGGGCGAAGGGAAAGAGGATGAGCCTCACATCCTAAACTCCGTCAGCAAGACATTCACCGCCACCGCCGTGGGACTTGCCGCCTCCGAAGGCAGGCTGAAGCTGACGGACAAGGTCATCTCCTTCTTCCCCGACAAGCTTCCGGCAACCGTCAGCGAAAATCTGGCAGCCATGACCGTACGCGACCTGCTGACCATGAACTGCGGGCACGACACCGACCCCACCGGAACGGTACGCAAAAAGGCAGACGCCGATTGGGTGCAGGAGTTCCTTGCCTTCCCCGTGGAGCACAAGCCCGGTACCTTCTACACCTACAACAGCCTGGGAACCTACATGCTCTCAGCCATCGTACAGAAAGTGACGGGCGAGAAAGTGGTGGATTATCTCTATCCCCGTCTGTTCCGCCCGCTTGGCATCGTCAACGCCCGGTGGCAGGAAAGCCCGCAAGGCATCAATACCGGAGGCTGGGGGTTGTACCTCAAAACGGAAGACCTTGCCAAGATGGGACAACTGTTCCTGCAGAAAGGAAACTGGAACGGACAGCAGATTCTGCCCGAAAAATGGGTAAAGGAGGCATCTGCCTGCCAAGTGCCCTCACTGCCCGCCGGCATGAAACCGGAGATGCTGAAGAAAGCGAAGATGAGCGCCAAGACAAGCGACTGGCTGCAGGGCTACGGCTACCAGATGTGGCGCTGCCGCCACAACGCCTACCGTGCCGATGGTGCCAACGGACAATACATACTGGTGTTGCCGGACAAGGATGCCGTCATTGCCGTCACCGCCAACATCCCCGACATGCAGGCAGAGCTGAATCTAATATGGAAGTACCTGCTGCCCGCGCTATAAAACGTTTATTCTTATAAATGATTACAAAAAAGTGAAGGTCACCGGAACTTTTTCCCGGCATGGTTGTAGTAACATCATAACATTAAAAACATTAGCGTCATGGATGATATGATTTACAGAAACGACCCGATTGCCGAAGAGAACATAGACCCGCACGGACGTCCGGCAACGGATGAATTCGAGGAATGGAGCGAAGAGGTCTCCGAACGGACAGATACCGGATACAAGGACCAGAAAATAAAATCTGCCAAGGAACGGGAGAAACGTATCCGGGAGATGGATGAAATTATAAAGAAGGACCTTAAGGAATAAATTGACAGCCACCACAGATTACACGGATTCTCACAGATTAGTCTCTTATACTTGATATCAGAGCTTCCAATCTGTGAGAATCCGTGTAATCTGTAGTGACTGTCTATTATTTGTATCCACCAGCCTTGGCTATGCGTTTCGGGATTTCCGTGTTGTCCATCTTACCCACGAACAGCTTGGAGCCTGCACCTACTGCGAATACCGGCACATATCCGGCTGTATGGCCACCGCTGGTCCAGCCTACCATGGCAATCTGGCTCATTACCTTCTTGGCGGCAACGGCCAGGGGCTCAGTCTTGGCATAAAGACTTTCCTCAAACACTACATGCTTGTTCACGAATGATTCTTCGTAAGCATCACGCAGCATCTTCTCCTGCTCCCAGCTCACCGGCAGTTCTTTCCAGAAACCCATCTTTTCTGCCAGGAATTCCTTCATTTCCGGCCAGTTGATAACCTTGCGCATCTTGCGTAAGTCCGTGATGGAACGTGAAAGGATATCCTGAGACTGCTTCTGCTTGGCAAGGGCTTTCAGTTGAAGCTCGTACTTACCGGTACCCAGACCCAGACCGCCGGTTTCATGGTCTGCAGTTACCACAATCAGCGTTTCTTTGGGATGCTTCTTATAGAACTCGTAAGCCACCTTGATGGCGTTGTCCATATCCACCACTTCCTCAAAGACTGTGGCGGGGTCGTTTCCGTGGCAGGCCCAGTCAATCTTTCCACCTTCAACCATCAGGAAGAAACCCTTGTTACTGCCTTTGGTCAGGAAAGAGATGGCGCTTTCGGTAATTTCGGCCAGCGTCAGGTCGCCTTCCTGGCGGTCGATGGCATAGGGCAGGCAAGAAGGCTCTGCCCCTTCTTTCTGGATAAGAATCATCTTGTCCGCCTGGACAGACTTCGACTTATATTCGTCAAGGCCTCTTGCAACGGTATAACCGGCTTCTTCAAAGATAGGGAAGATGCTCGGAGCCTCTTTCTTGTCGGCAGTGGTAGTCGGTTTCAAGAAACCACCGCCTGCATAGAAGTCGAAACCGGCTTTCGGCAGGTCGAGGGCTATCTCGTAATACATGCCACGGTCCGGCTGATGGGCATAGAATGCGGCGGGAGTAGCATGGTCTACACTGACGCTGGTAGTTACCCCAACTTTCTTACCGGACTTTTTGGCTCTCTCGGCCACACTCTGAAGCACACTCTTGTTATCGTCCATACCAATGGCGCCGTTGTAGGTCTTTGCACCGGTAGCCAGGGCTGTTCCGGCAGCAGAAGAGTCAGTCACCGAGTTGGTGGCAGAAAAGGTAGTTGCCATGCTGGCAACCGGGAAAGAAGTGAACAGCAAAGGCTTTACACCGATGCGCCCTTCTTGTTCGGCCAGATACATCTCCGTACCGTTCACCTGGTTCACACCCATTCCATCACCGATGAAATAAAACACGTACTTCGCCTGCTGGGCATAGGCCATGCCGCTGGTCAGCAGTACAAAGAACAACACATACATTAATCGTTTCATAAGCAGTTCTTATTTAAAGTTATTCGGAAAATTGCCTTTATTGTTTTTAACCAAGTAACAAAGATAAGGATTTTAAAGGATTCGGAAAACATTTCGCCCCTACAAATACATTACATATTTGCAGGGGCGAAACCACATCCGGACTCCGGGAAGCCGGAACCGGGAAATATTACAGCGATATTACTTCTTCAGAATATCCATCGTGTCCGAAGCAATCATCAGTTCCTCGTCAGTGGGGATTACCACCACCTTCACCTGAGAATCTTCGGTAGAGATAACCATTTCTTCACCGCGTACTTTGTTCTTCTCGGCATCCAGCTTTATGCCCATGAATTCCAGGCCTTCACATGCACCCCAGCGGGCACTTGCCTGATTCTCGCCGACACCACCGGTAAATACCACGATATCCACACCACCCAAAGCAGCGGCATAGGCACCGATATATTTCTTGATGCGGTAGAAGTACATTTCTTCAGCCAGAACAGCCTTCGGATTGCCGGCAGCTACGGCATTTTCCAGGTCACGCATGTCACTGGATTCACCGAAGATACCCAGCACACCGCTCTTCTTGTTCAGCAGGTTGGAGATGCCGTTGGCATCCAGACCCTCTTTCTCCATGATGAAGGAAACGGCACCGGCATCAATATCACCACTGCGGGTACCCATCATCAGACCTTCCAGCGGGGTCAAGCCCATGCTGGTGTCTACACACTTACCGTCCTTGATGGCAGTAATGGAACCACCGTTGCCAATGTGGCAAGTGATGATTTTCTTTCCTTCCGGCTCTACACCCAGGAACTCGCAGACGCGCTGCGATACGTAGCGGTGTGAGGTTCCGTGGAAACCATAACGGCGTACGCCGTACTTTTCATAAAGTTCGTAAGGCACGGCATACAGATAGGCATGCTTCGGCATGGTCTGGTGGAAAGCCGTATCGAACACACCAATCTGCGGAACATTAGGCAGAATGGCAGATATTGCATTTACCCCCTTCAGGTTAGCAGGATTGTGGAGCGGAGCCAGGTCGTTGCAGGCAGTGAAGGCGGCAAGCACTTCCGGCGTCAGCCGTACAGACTCGCTGAACTTTTCGCCTCCATGCACCATACGGTGACCTACGGCATTGATTTCGTCCAAAGACTTGATGGCTCCATATTCAGGGCTTGTCAAAGTGTTCAGGATAAATTCCACACCTACGGTATGCTCTGGAATGTCCTTCTCAAGAACTTTCTTCTCGCCACTGGGCAAGGTGAACTTCAGGAAAGAGTCCTTCAAACCAATTTTTTCGATACCACCCTGGGCGATAACTTCTTTCCGGTCCATATCAAACAATTTGTATTTGATGGACGAGCTACCGCAGTTCAATACTAAGATTTTCATACTATATATCAGATTTAAAAGTTATTCAGCATTCTTTTTGGCAGCAATGGCCTGATTGGCAGTGATGGCAATCATGCGATACACATCCTCGATGGAGCAACCGCGTGAAAGGTCGTTCACCGGACGGGCGATACCTTGTAGGATAGGTCCTACGGCATCAGCATGTCCCAGACGTTGCACCAGTTTGTAGGAGATGTTGCCCACTTCGAGGCTGGGGACAACCAATACGTTAGCATGTCCGGCGATAGAAGAACCCGGAGCCTTGCTTGCACCTACTTCCGGCACCAAAGCTGCATCGGCCTGCAACTCACCGTCGATGGCAATATCGGGAGCCATCTCCTTGGCAATCTTCAATGCCTCAACCACTTTATCCACCACTTCGTGCTTGGCAGAGCCCTTGGTAGAGAAGCTCAGCATGGCAACTTTCGGGTCGAGACCGGCAACTGCCTGGGCTGTACGTGCCGTACATACGGCAATCTGTGCCAATTGTTCTGCATCGGGCACCGGAGTCACAGCCACGTCACCCATCACCAGGATACCGTTCTTTCCATATTCAGGAGCATGTGTCAGCAGCAGCATGGCACCCGAAACGCAAGTGATGCCCGGGGAAGTCTTGATAATCTGCAAAGCAGGGCGAAGTACATTACCCGTAGTGTTGCGTGCACCTGCCAACTGGCCGTCAGCGTCGCCGTTCTTTATAATCAGGCAGCCCAGATAAAGCGGATCGACAACCAACTTGCGAGCCTCTTCGATGGTCATGCCTTTCTTTTTGCGGAGCTCGCAAAGCAGTTGGGCATATTCTTCTTTCTTAGGATGGTCTTCCGGGTCGATAATGGTAGCTTTGTTTATATTTCCCAGCCCCCACTCTTTGGCACAAGCCTCTATCTCGGCAGGTTTTCCAAGGATAATCAAGTCGGCTACTCCGTCAGTCAGGATTTGATTGGCAGCTTTCAGTGTACGCTCTTCCGTACCCTCGGGAAGAACAATTCGTTGGCGGTTTGCTTTGGCACGCTCAACAATTTCGTTAATTAATCTTTGCATGATATTTTAATTGTCTATTAAGAATCGGCAGTATGTGTTATTCACGCCGCAAAAGTACACAATTTTGCAATATCTACATTGCAAACATCGGTCTTTTTACCGTTCAGACCATAATTATTATAATATTTAACATTAGGTATTCCCAGCATTCATGTGTACGCACACGTGCCCCTCTGCAACAAACAATTACCCGTCCGGCAGGAACAACCCGCCCGACTCTACAAACGACATAAAAAAAATCAGGATACAACGATAACAAGCAATACATAGAATACCTACCTTTGCAGCGTTTTCAACGTATAACAATAGGTATTATAATAATATGATTCGTCAATGCGCCATCCTTTTCGGATGCTTAGCTTTGGGTGAACTGATTGTTTTCTTTACGGGTATCAAGTTACCTTCCAGCATCATCGGTATGCTGTTGCTCACCCTATTCTTGAAATTGGGTTGGATTAAACTGCACTGGGTGCAGGGTATGTCCGACTTCCTGGTTGCCAACCTGGGCTTCTTCTTCGTACCGCCCGGTGTAGCTCTCATGCTTTACTTCGATGTCATCGCCTCCGAGTTCTGGCCGATAGTGACCGCTTCCATAATCAGCACCCTGCTGGTGATTGTAGTCACCGGATGGGTTCATCAACTAACACGTAAAATCAAATGAACTTTTTAGAAAACGAATTTTTCCTATTGGCTGTCACCTTCGGGATTTTCTTTCTGGCCAAACTCCTGCAGAAAAAGACCGGCATCATGTTGCTGAACCCCATCCTGCTGACAATTGCCATCCTCATTGTCTTCCTGAAGATGACACATATCAGTTATGAGACCTACAATGAAGGAGGACATCTGATAGAATTCTGGCTGAAACCCGCTGTTGTGGCCCTGGGAGTCCCCCTATACCTCCAATTGGAAACGATTAAGAAACAGCTGCTCCCCATCATGCTGTCACAACTTGCCGGCTGCATTGTGGGAGTTATCTCTGTCGTGCTGATAGCTAAATTGATGGGGGCTTCCGACGAGATTATCTACTCCCTGGCGCCCAAGTCGGTCACTACGCCGATAGCCATGGAAGTAACCAAGTCGCTGGGCGGCATTCCCTCACTTACCGCCGCCGTAGTGGTCTGTGTAGGCTTGCTGGGAGGAATACTGGGCTTCAAGACCATGAAACTGACCCACATCGGCAGTCCTATGGCACAAGGCCTTTCCTTGGGAGCCGCCGCCCACGCGGTAGGAACTTCCACAGCCATGGACATCAGCCGCAAATACGGCGCATTCGCCAGCCTCGGCCTGACCCTGAACGGTATTTTCACTGCATTGCTGACCCCAACTATTCTGCGATTATTAGGGCTACTCTAACAAAATCTTCTTATTTTTGTTATCTATAATCATAACCAACTAAAAACAACGTATGATTTCATTTAAAGATATCGAATTACAAGACAAAGAACTGATTACTTCCTATACACAGAACAGTCCGCGACGGAATTGTGACCTCTCATTCTCCAACCTATGCAGCTGGCGTTTTCTATACAATACAAAGTTTGCCATCATGGACGGCTTCCTCCTGCTGAAATTCTGGGCAAACGATGAACTGGTGTACATGATGCCGATAGGTAACGGAGATTTGACAAAAGTACTGGACGCACTGGTCGAAGACGCACACCGGGAAGGGGAACCTTTCTGCCTGCTGGGAATATGTTCGGGCATGTGCTCGGAACTGGAAGCCTTCATGCCCGGAAAATTCCAGTTCACAGCAGACCGGGACTATGCCGATTACCTCTATCTGCGTACAGACCTCGCCACGCTTGCCGGAAAGAAATTCCAGTCCAAACGGAATCATGTCAACAAATTCAAACGCACCTATAATTACGAATATACTCCCATCACTCCCGACCGCATCCAGGAATGTCTGGACCTGGAAGCCGAATGGTGTAAGGCCAACAATTGCGACCAGCATGAAGGAACGGGCAACGAACGTCGCGCACTGGTCTACGCCCTCCACAATTTTGAAGAACTGGGATTGACCGGAGGCATCCTGCATGTAGACGGCAAAATTGCCGCCTTCACTTTCGGAATGCCCATCAACCAAGATACCTTCGGAGTACATGTGGAAAAGGCCGACACCAGCATAGACGGAGCGTACGCAATGATTAACTATGAATTTGCCAACCATATCCCCGAACAATATGTCTACCTCAACCGTGAAGAGGATTTGGGTATTGAAGGATTGCGCAAGGCCAAACTTTCGTACCAGCCTGCCATTATTCTGGAAAAATACGTGGCATGCCTGAAAGATGAACCGGTGGAAGCTATCAAATGGTGAGAGTAAGGATTAGAGATTAAGGATTAAAAGGATAAGGGATTGATGATACGGGAAAAGGTAAAGAACTTATGGAAGCTCTGTTTCAATGATAGCGAGGAATTTACTGAACTGTATTTTCGGCTCCGCTACAACAATGATATCAATATTGCCATCCAAAGCGGCGAAGAAGTGATTGCCGCCCTACAGATGTTGCCTTATCCTATGACGTTCGAAGGAGAAGATATTCATACGGCCTATATATCCGGTGCCTGCACACACCCTGATTACCGTAACCGGGGCGTAATGCACGAGCTGTTATCACAAGCCTTTGCACGGATGCTACACAATAATGTCGCCTTATCCACCCTGATACCGGCAGAACCGTGGCTGTTCGACTACTATGGCCGCAGCGGTTATGCCCCCGTATTCCGCTATGCCGAAGAGACCTTTATCGCTTCCGGTACACCGACAGCCGATACGGGCCTTACTTTGGAAATGTCTGCCGAATATACTGAAAAAAGATATGAATATCTCGACCGGAAATTGCGGGAGCGCCCTTGCTGCATCCAGCATACGGAAGAGGATTTCCAGGTTATTATTGCCGATTTACAACTGGGGCAGGGCTTCGTTTGCACATTGAGCAATGGGGAGGAAATCACGGCTTTGGCCATTACCTATCCGATAGGGAAAGCCAACTGGCGCATTGGAGAAATCGTGTCGGATACTCCCGCAACAAAAACTTTACTGCTTCAACATATCTGCCAAAGCTTGAATCTCCCGTCCATCCGGGTTCTCACTCCTCCCGCTACCGGTGAAAGCCAACTTTTGGGCATGGCACGCATCATCAATGCCAAAACCATGCTGCAACTCTATGCTACGGCCCATCCGGAACTGGAACTCAGCATTCATCTCACCGATGAGCAGGTCAGTGCCAATAACGGCTACTACTACCTGAACAATGGTAAATATATGAATAGTGCCAAGCGTCTGCCGGGCAGCCACTTGGCACTTACAATCGGTGAACTCACCGAAAAAATATTTGCAATATCAAGCCCATATATGAGCCTGATGTTGAACTAGCATTATAATCCGCTGAAGTCGACTCCCTCAAATACCAGCGAAGGAATCTGCCATGAACGGTTCGGTTGAGGGTCATTGCCCACAGCAACCAAGGAATTCCATAAAGTAACCATGTTACCCGTCACATTCATTTCGTTGACGGGCTGTGTCAGCTTGCCGTCTTCAATAAGGAAACCCTCTATACCATAAGAGAAGTCACCGGTACTGCTATTGCTGTTACCGCCATTGAAGCCCGTAACCAAGATGCCTTGTTTAATATCTGCAACCAATCCGTTCAGGTCCTTATCGCCCGGTGTCAGAATTAGACGTGAAGGTGCACTGATAGTAGGAGCTATATCCATCTTCTTACCATTGTAGGTATCGATGAAATAAGTTTTCAGCACGCCTTTGTCAAAAACAGTGCGGGGTTCGGTAGCCACACCCTCATTATCGAAATAGCGTGAACCGTTTGCACCGATAGCATGCGGCTCGTCACGCAACGTGAAGAGGTCGGAAGCCACTTTCGTATCCAGCTTATCCATCAGGAAGGAGTTCTTTTGTTGCAAAGCACTGCCATACAATGCACTTAGCATCGGACTGAGCAGGTTTCCCACATTCATAGGGTCAACCACCATTGTATATTTACCCGACTTTGCTTTCTTCTGTCCCAGCTTGCGCAATACGCGTTCCAATGCCTTGGCACCGATTCCCGTCTTCGTCAATTTATCATAGAACAGAGCCGAGTCGTACCAGTAATCCTGAGGGCGAGCTTCGCCTTCTCCCTTAATGGATACACTGGCTGAGACAGAGAACCAGGTACTCTTCGACTCGCCTTCAAATCCGTTGCTTATCAAACGATAGGAAGAACCCTCACCATCACTATAAGAAGAATCAACCGAAATGATACGCTCATCCTTGCCCAATACCTCCTCTGCAGCAGCACGTGCAATCGCCACTTTATCATCCGGGTTGACTTCATAGAGTTTCTTGTCAAAAAGCTGCAAGTCAGGCTTGCCTCCTTTATAGTAGCGTGCAGGGTCGGCCAGCATACGCGACTCATCCACCGCCAGATAGCGGGTAGACTCTATACCATTCGTGATAAGAGTTTCCAATTCTTTCTTATCCAGCCGATTGGTGGAAAAAGAGCCGAAACGTCCGTCCACATAAAGATTCAATCCCAAACCATTCTCCGTAGACTGCTGCAAACGGTCCATTTTGCCGTCACGCAGTTCAAAAGAAGAATTAGAATTTGTATATAGCACCAGTTTGGCTGCCTGGCAACCGTTCTTCAAGGCATATTCCATTGCCCATTGTGCCAATTTCTTATTGTCGTCTGTAATCATGTCTTTAATTGATAGTTGATAATTAACTTTCTCCTCCTACAGTCAGCTTGCTGACTAGTGCCGATGGCATACCGCAGGTAACGGGACAAGACTGACCGTCTTTACCACAGGTCCAAGTACCGTTGTCAATCTTATCGTTATTTGCCACCATCGTGATGTCAGCCAATGCTTTCGGACCATTACCGATGATATTTATATCCTTGACGGGCTGCGTCAACTTGCCATCCTCAATCAAGTAACCCGACTTCACAAAGAAGGTAAAGTCTCCGGCACCGATTTGCACCTGGCCATTGGTAAACTGGTCACAATAGATACCTTTCTTCACGGTGGAGATAATGTCCGCTTCCTTCATATTGCCGGCTTCCATATAAGTGGCACGCATACGGGGGATAGGAGTATTACGGAAAGTATCGCGACGTCCGTTTCCAGTAGGAGCCACCCCATAATGCTTGGCACTGATGCGGTCGTGCAGATAACTGGTCAGGATACCTTCCTTCACGATATAGGTTTTCTGGCCTTCCACACCCTCATCGTCGAAATTCACGGCTCCACGATTGAAAGCGATGGTACCGTCATCCACCACGTTGATATGCTCATCGCACACCTTCTTTCCCAAAAGGTCGCAGAAAATGGAAGTACGTTTACGGTTGAAGTCAGCCTCAAAAGCATGTCCTATGGCTTCGTGCAACAAGATACCCGAACCGCCAGCCCCCATCACGACGGGCATTTCGCCACCTTTGGGTTTCACAGCCTTGAACAAGATAGCAGTCTTATCCACCGCCTCACGTGCAATAATATCCACGATGTCATCCGTCATGAATTCAAAACCCTTGCGGTAAGAACGACCGGCATAACCGTTCTCCATCTTTCCATTCTCTTCCATGATACAGACTGCCATAAAAGAAACCATCGGACGGTAGTCGTAGTAGCTCACGCCCTCGGAATTACAGAACAGCACGTGCGATGTACTGTCAGAAAGAGAAGCCTGCACCTTACGTACACGATTGTCCAAAGAGAAAATCTTTTCGTTCAGCTTTTCTAAATAAGGTATTTTTGCCTTGACACTCACGTCCTCCCAAGGTTCAGTGACGGCATAGCGGCTTTTGGTAATTGTCTTTTCCGTCAGTCCTACAGATTTTCCGGCCTTGCCCGAAGAGGCGATACGGGCAGCAGTACGTGCAGCACGCAGCATTTCTTCCATAGTTACCCCTTCCACATAAGCATACCCCGTCTGGTCGCCTGCCAATACGCGTACGCCCATACCGAAGTCAATGTTAGCTCCACAGTTGTTTACTTTGCCGTCCATCAGAACCACACTGTTGTTGAATGTGTGTTCAAAATAAAGGTCGGCATAATCGCCGCCTTTTTCCAGAGCGGCAGCCATCACTTTCTTCAAGTCAGCCTCCGTCACACCGAAGTGAACCATTGCCGAAGCTACGGCAGACTGATTATCTGCTCCTCCTAAAGCTCCGCGTACTGACGCAGGCATAGCCAACGAGGGTACTGCCAGCGAACCTAACATCGCCAGACTTCCCGTCCGTAAGAAATTTCGTCTATCCATCCTTTTCAGTTATTAGTTATAAGATATTGTTTTTTATATCATAGTTATATGACGTAAAAATAGGAGATTTTGTCACACCTTAGCTTTCCTTTGTTAACAAACTTTCCAATTCCTCTGCATTCAGACGCAGATAGAATTGTCCTTTGTAAGCCACTGAAATACCTCCGGTCTCCTCCGATACAATGATGGCATGCGCATCAGACACCTGGGAAATCCCCATGGCAGCACGATGCCTCAGCCCCAGTTCCTTAGGAATGTCCAGATTATGGGAAACAGGCAGGATACATCCCGCCGCTTTGATACGTTTCTTACTGATAACCATCGCTCCATCGTGCAACGGACTGTTCTTAAAGAAAATATTCTCAATCAGACGCTGGTTTATATCGGCATTGATAATCTCTCCCGTACGCACCACATCATCCAAAGGCAGATTATGTTCAATGACAATCAGGGCACCAACCTTCTGCTTCCCCATACTGATACATGCCATTACCACCGGCATGATGTCGTCATGTTCCAGCTTCTCTTTCTTGTTACCGGTGAAGAAGCGCACCAGCGCACTGGCATGCTGATGCGAGCCGAGTGTCAGCAAGAAGCGCCGTATCTCGTCCTGAAACAAAATGATAAGCGCCAGCACGCCCACACTGACCAGCTTGTCGAAGATGGAACCGAGCAATTTCATCTCCAGCACCTGCGATACCACCAGCCATATCAGGATAAACACCAGGATACCCGTAAACACATTTATAGAACCGGAGGCTTTCATCAGCTTATACGTATAGTACAGCAAAAAAGCCACTAACAGAATATCTATAAAATCTTTTATTCCAAATTCAAAAAACACGATATTGAATGATTAGGGGTTAGGGACTAGGAATTATTTCGCATGGCTTGCACAATCCGTACGGTTTCCACGGCTTCTTTCACGTCGTGTACGCGGAGAATGTCAGCACCTTTCAGCAAACAGATGGTATCGAGCACCGTAGTACCATTCAGCGCCTCCTGAGGAGTAATGTCCAACAAGCGGTATATCATCGATTTACGTGAAACGCCTACCAGCAAAGGCAACTCAAAAATACGGAACTCTTCCAGATAGGACAGCAATTCATAGTTATGCTCCATTGTCTTTCCAAAGCCGAAACCGGGGTCCAGAATGATGTCTTTTACACCTAAGTCACGTAATTGCTGCACCTTGCGCGCAAAATACAAGAAAACCTCTTTCAGAAGATTGTCGTAATGAGGATGCTGCTGCATACTTTGCGGAGTGCCTTGCATGTGCATCATAATATAAGGTACGTTCAATGCCGCAACGGTATGGAACATATTCGCATCCATCTCACCGGCCGCAATATCATTGATGATGGCAACACCATACTCTTCCACACACATTCTTGCCACATCCGCCCTAAAAGTGTCTACCGACACCACAGCATCCGGCTGTATCTCAAAAAGTATTTTCAGGCCCATACGCAACCGTTCCATCTCTTCCCTGGCAGAGACATTGTCGGCATTGGGACGGGAAGAGTAAGCGCCTATGTCAATAATGGCCGCTCCCTCCGAAACTATCTGTTTCACCCGGCGTGCTATTTCCACCTCTGTCTGTGTACGGCTACCGGCATAAAAGGAATCGGGAGTAACGTTCAGTATGCCCATGACACGGGGTTGAGAGAGGTCGAGCAGCGAACCGTTGACATTTATATATCGGGCAGTTGTAATTTCCATAGGCAGTCTGTTCTATATAGTACCTGCAAATGTAAACAAAAAAGTGGTTTCAAAATACATAAACTCATAAAACTGATAAGTTTTTTGCTTGTACCCGGGAAGGGAGAGGATTAAAACTATATCTTTGCACGATGGTTTACCACAGATTACACAGATTCACACAGATTGATTTAATTATAAAGTCATGGATATAACAGCTATACATCAGATATTCCTAACATGCACCAGTGTCACTACTGACAGCCGTAACTGCCCCCAAGGCTCTTTATTCATTGCGCTGAAAGGCGAGTCGTTCAACGGAAATGCCTTTGCCGCCCGAGCGCTGGAAAGCGGAAGTGCTTATGCCATAGTAGATGAAGAAGCCTATGCCCCCGCAGGCGATACACGATACATCGTGGTGGAAAACAGCTTGAAGACCTTGCAACAACTTGCCAATTACCACCGTCGGCAGATGCGTACACCCATCATCGGCATTACGGGTACAAACGGAAAGACTACTACCAAGGAACTGATGTCCACCGTACTTTCGCAAACTCACAACGTGCTCTATACCTTGGGAAATTTGAACAATCACATCGGTGTTCCCCTCACCTTGCTTCGCCTGCGCCCTGAACACGACCTTGCCGTGGTGGAAATGGGTGCCAGCCACCCGGGAGACATCAAGGAGCTGGTAGAGATAGCCGAACCTGACTACGGGATCATTACCAACGTAGGAAAAGCCCACCTGGAGGGATTCGGCTCTTTTGAAGGAATCATCAAGACCAAAGGAGAGATGTACGACTATCTGCGGACGCGGAAAGAAGCTACCATCTTTATCCATAACGACAACCCCTACTTGAAAAAGATAGCCTACGGACTCCACCAGATTGCCTACGGCAGTGAGGACGGGCTGTACATCAACGGACACGTCACTGGCAATTCTCCTTACCTCACCTTCGAGTGGAAAACGGACAACGAAAGCAAATATCACGAAGTACAAACCCGGCTTATCGGTGAATATAACTTCCCCAATGCTCTGGCAGCTGTCACCATCGGACATTTTTTTGGTGTGGAACCGGAGAAAATAGACAAGGCACTGGCCGGATATACCCCGCAAAACAACCGTTCACAACTGAAAAAAACAGCGGACAACACTCTGATTATCGATGCCTATAATGCCAATCCCACAAGCATGATGGCTTCCATTAGTAACTTCCGGAACATGCAGGCCGAAAACAAAATGTTGATATTGGGAGATATGCGGGAGTTGGGTAAAGACAGTGCCGACGAGCACCAGAAGATTGCAGACTATCTGGAAAAATGCGGATTCAAGGATGTAGTTCTTGTAGGGGAATTGTTTGCCGCCACACGCCACTCTTATCAGAGTTATCCCGATGTAACCGCACTCATCGCAGAGCTGCAAAGAGAGAAACCTTGCGGGAAAACAATTCTGATAAAAGGGTCGAACGGCATCAAGCTAAGTTCCGTAGTTGAATACTTATAATCCTATTTCATCCTTGGCCTTAAAATGAAATAGCCGACCATTGATGCAAGCACCGCTCCCGTGGTATTGGCCGCAAAATCCAGCCAGTCTCCACCACGGTATGTCGTGCAGTATTCTTGCAGCAACTCCACCATTCCGCTGAACAAAACGGGACAGACAAACGCCCCTGCCCATGCATGCCATAAAGGGGCGTTGTCTCTCCGGTGAGCGCGAAGAAACTCCAGCCACAGCATTCCTGACATGCCGAAATACATACAGATATGCACCACCTTGTCTATATTGGGAATCTTGCTTATTTCTGTAGAAGGCGGTTTAAAGAATGAAAGATAAATCACCGTCAGAATAATAAAAAGCGACACCGGATATTTCTTAATATAATATAGCATATACCAAATTATCAACGAACTGTGCGCAAAAGTACAGAACATTTTCTATATTTGCATGTTTTAGCTGGTATTAATAACGAATTGAAAGAAAAATCTACGTTTTATGACAAAAAGTGACAGAGCCAACTTCGGAAGCAAATTAGGCGTCATACTTGCCTCGGCAGGCTCCGCAGTCGGTTTAGGCAATATCTGGCGTTTCCCGTTTGAGACCGGGAATCACGGAGGTGCGGCATTTATCCTTGTATACTTGGTTTGCGTGCTCATTCTCGGCATCCCCATCATGATTGCAGAATTCCTCATCGGCAGGCGCTCGCGTGCCAATACGGCAAGGGCTTATCAGAAATTGGCACCCGGCACGCATTGGCGCTGGGTAGGACGTATGGGCGTACTGGCCGGATTCCTTATTCTGGGATATTACTCCGTTGTGGCAGGATGGACGCTTGAGTTTATCGGCGAAGCGGCTACCAACAGTTTTGCCGGGAAGTCGGCAGCCGATTTCATCGCATCCTTCAACAGCTTTGTCAGCAACCCCTGGCGTCCGGTCATCTGGCTGGTGCTGTTCCTGCTGGCCACCCATCTCATCATTGTCAAAGGAGTGGAAAAAGGTATTGAAAAATCAGCCAAAATCATGATGCCAATGCTATTTGTCCTATTGATAATCCTTGCCATCTGCTCCATATCCCTGCCCGGAGCAGGAGCAGGCATTGAATTCCTGTTGAAACCGGACTTCAGCAAAGTGGACGGCAATGTGTTCCTTGGAGCCATGGGCCAGGCATTTTTCTCCTTGAGCTTGGGGATGGGATGTCTCTGTACATACGCTTCTTACTTCCGCAATGATACGAACCTGCCCAAAACGGCACTCAACGTGGCGGCTATCGACACCATGGTAGCCATTTTGGCAGGATTCATCATCTTCCCTGCCGCCTTCTCTGTAGGCATCAAACCGGATGCGGGTCCTAGTCTGCTATTCATCACCTTACCTAATGTCTTTCAGCAAGCGTTCGGCAATATTCCCTGGCTGGCGATACTGCTGTCTCTGATGTTCTATATCCTACTGGCATTGGCAGCACTTACTTCCACCATTTCCCTGCACGAAGTGGTAACTGCCTATCTACATGAAGAGTTCAAGTTCTCACGCAGCAAGGCAGCCAGATACGTGACAGCGGGCTGTATTTTCTTAGGAGTATTCTGCTCACTGTCTCTCGGTATCGGCAAAAGCTATACCGTATTCGGGCTAAACCTATTCGATTTGTTCGACTTTGTAACGGCCAAGCTAATGCTACCGTTAGGCGGTTTCTTCATTTCCATCTTCATAGGCTGGTATCTGGACAAGAAAATCGTATGGGAAGAAGTCAGCAACAATGGCACTCTGAAAGTATCCGTCTACAAGCTATTGATATTCATCCTGAAATATATTGCTCCGATAGGAATTGCACTGATTTTTATCAATGAACTGGGTTTTCTGAAATAGGCCATCATGCAGAACCCCTTTAAAGAATTCCTTTATTTCTCCCGGGGAGAAAGGCGCGGAATACTGGTTTTGATTACCGGCATTATTCTCGTCTTTCTCTCCGGGTATATTTATATATACCAAAGAGAGAACCGCCCCCTCTCCGATGAAGTAATCCGGCGGCAGGCCACTGCCATGGCAGAATACGAATCGTTCATCGCATCCATACAAGAAAAGGAACAAAAATGGGACAACAGACTTAAACCTTCCTCCCAAAAACAACCGACAACCGTCTCCTTGGCCCGTTTCAATCCCAATATCGCCGACTCCGTCATTTTTTGCCGACTGGGACTGCCCGGATGGATGGCGCGGAACATACTCCGCTACCGTAGTAAAGGAGGGAAGTTCCATAAGGCAGAAGATTTCCGGAAAATATATGGAATGACAGAAAAACAATATCAGACACTCCTACCCTATATCCACATCACTCCGGAAGACACAGAAACAAGAACCGTCCAGTTATACAGCTCTCCTGCAAGCAATGACAGCGCCGTTACTTTCCGAATTGCACCGGAAAAATATCCGTCTGGGACCCTTGTCGACCTGAACCGCGCCGACACCACAGAACTGAAGAAAATACCAGGCATCGGTAGTGGCATTGCCCGTCTAATCATCGGTTATCGGCAACGCTTGGGAGGATTCTACAACATCACGCAATTACAAGAAATCCATTTGGACACCACCCAATTGCAGTCCTGGTTTTCCATCGACACCCGGGCCATCCACCTCATCAACCTGAACCGTAGTAGCATAGAGAGGCTGCGCCACCATCCTTACATCAACTTCTACCAGGCAAAGGCCTTTGTAGAATACCGGAAGAAGAAAGGCGACCTTCATAGTCTGAAACCTTTTGCACTTTACGAGGAATTCTCCGATACCGATTTGGAGAAAATCAGTCACTACGTTTGCTTTGAATAACAGCATCATGCAACATTTTTCAATGTCTGATGCAACCTTTTCACCAGTCATTTCGTCTAACAAGCAGAAACACCCTAAAAACAGGAAGGCCTACTGCAATAAGGATTAGAACCATCGTATCAATATGAAAAAATTAATGATTATAACCATGCTGCTGGGCAGTATGGCACAGAATGCTTTTGCTCAAAAAATAGAAATAAAAGGAACCGTCCGCGATGCTTCCGACAAGAGTATAGAGTATGTCAATGTGGTATTACAGACCATCGACTCTACTTTTGTCGCCGGTGTGACCACAAGTCCAGAAGGAGAATTCATCTTCAAGAACACTGCTGCCGGAGATTACAGACTTGTTCTTTCCAGCATCGGGTATAATACCGAATACATCACCCTCAATGGAGTAAAGCACCATACCGACCTTGGACCAATCGTCTTGGACAGTGCCTCCATCGCACTGGAAGGAGTGACTATCACCGGCTCCAGCCAAATCAGCCGTGCAGACCGCAAACTGGTTTTCCCATCCGAAAGACAAATGAAAACTTCCACAAACGGAGTGAATCTGTTGCAGGAACTGATGCTGCCACGTATTCTGGTCAACCCCATGAACAATGAGATTGGATTGTCCGGCGGTGGAGAACTGCAATTACGCATCAATGGAGTCAAAGCCGAAATAGACGAGATAAAAGCCATTCGCCCTGCCGACATTATACGTATAGAGTACCATGACAATCCGGGACTGCGCTACGGTAATGCCGAAGTCGTTTTGGACTACATAGTGCGCCGTCCCGAAACGGGCGGAAACTTCGGTGCCGACATTTCCCAAGGATTGAACACGATGTGGGGAAACTATAATCTGTACGGCAAAGTAAACCATAAAAAATCAGAATTCGGCTTCTCCTACTACATGGGACCGCGGGATTTTAACGGCATGTACCGCGACAATGAAGAAGAATTCCACCTGGCAGACGGCACTACACTCAGACGCCTGGAGAAAGGAGAGCCCAGCAAGGCAACCATGTGCCAGCACAACCTAAACGTAAATTATAGTTTGCAGGCTTCTGAGAATTCCCTTTTCAGCGCCACCTTCCGCCTTCGAGGAAACAATCAGCCACACTGGGATTATAAAGGAACTCTCTATAATGCCAATGATGAAACGGACGTGGTAGACATGACCGACCGTACCGACCAGAGCTGGACACGTCCCTCACTGGATTTGTACTACCAACAGAATCTGAAAAACAAGCAAACCCTGGTATTCAATGTAGTAGGCACCTATAATCGGGAAAAATCGCAGCGGCTCTACCAAGAAAGCACCCCGGGGAACATATTGACCGATATTGACAACAATATCCGAGGCAACAAATACTCCCTGATTGCCGAGGCCATTTATGAGAAGCAATATTCCAAGGGGAACGCATTGAGCTTCGGTCTGAGCCATACACAGTCCTACTCTAACAATGAATACAGAAACGGGCATTATTATGAAACCAATATGCACCAAGAGAACACATACATATTCGGAGAATACCGTGGAAAGATAGACAAACTAAACTACCGGCTGGGAGTGGCCATGACTCGTTTCTACTATAATCAGAGCGGCAAGGACAAATCTACCGAGAACTACAGTTTCAACCCGAGTATCGTTCTGCACTATGCCATGTCAGACAACTCCTACCTCCGCTGGAAGGGAAACATCTATAACGCTTCTCCTTCATTGGGCGACCTCAGCGATGTGGAGCAAGCAGTGGACTCATTCCAGATACGTCGTGGCAACCCGCATCTGAAATCATATATGTGCTATCATACGGAACTGACTTACGAATGGAAAAAAGGCATCTTTTATACCAATCTATGGGGAGCCTATGACTATCGTCCCAATGCCATTATGGACGAGAAGATTCAAGAAGGCAACAAAATAGTGCAGACTTGGGACAATCAGAAGGATTGGCAGAAACTCTCCGGGCGTGCCATGCTCCGCGTAGGACCCATCCGCGACATTCTGCAATTTTCTTTTACGGGCGGTGTCAACCATTACATGAGCCATGGCAATCACTACTCGCATACCTACACCAACTGGTTTTGTGAGGCAGAAGCCTCATTAAACTACAAACAGTTCTCTCTGTTCTGGCAGATAAACACCAATTGGAACAATTTCTGGGGAGAAACCCTCTCGGGAGGAGAAAACATCCAGATGTTAGCTGTATATTACAAGCATAAGAATCTTCGGGTAGGAGTCGGTGCATTCAATCCTTTCACCGACAACTATAAAGTACAAAGCGAAAACTGGAATAAATTCGCATCCTACAAGACAAATAATTATATAAAAGAAAGCTCCCGCATGTTCCTGGTGAACTTTTCCTACAACTTCTCGTTCGGCCGCAGTTTCAAGACAGCACAGCGGAAGGTAAACAACAGTGACAATGACTCGGGAGTAATGGGCACGGGGAAATAGGCTCAGACCATTTTATTGATTTCCCCGTCAATCAGATGTATCGTCCGGTCGGTGAGCTGCGCCAGTCCTTCATCATGGGTTACGATAACAAACGTTTGTCCGAAACGGTTACGTAAATCAAAAAAGAGCTGGTGCAGTTCTTCCTTATTATGGGTATCCAAGCTGCCGGAAGGTTCATCTGCCAGCACCACTGCTGGATGATTGATGAGAGCACGGGCCACCGCCACACGCTGCTTCTCACCTCCCGACAACTCATTCGGCTTGTGGGAGGCCCGTTCGGCAAGCCCCATGAATTCAAGAATTTCCGTAGCCGCCTCCTTGGCTTCCTGCTGTCCTCTTCCGGCAATGAAGGCTGGTATCATTACATTCTCCAAAGCCGTAAACTCCGGCAGCAGTTGATGGAACTGGAACACAAAGCCGATATGGCGGTTGCGGAATGCGGAAAGTTCCTTCTCCCTCATACGGTTGACTTGTGTACCGTCAATAACCACCGAACCGCCATCCGGCATATCCAACGTACCCATGATTTGCAGCAAGGTAGTTTTACCCGCTCCACTGGGGCCTACAATGCTGACAATCTCCCCTTTCTCTATCTCCAGGTCAATACCCCGCAACACTTGCAGGTTACCGAAACTCTTCGTTATATTCTCTAAATGAATCACTAGGCTATTTACAATTTGACAATTTACTATTTACTATTTGATAGTTTTCTTTCAAGTGCTATTACTATAGTCTTTTAATTACATATTCGGCCAAATAGCAGCCAAAAACTGCGGGCATGTAGCTCACTGTTCCACAGGTGGACTTCTTGTTCATCTCGTCGTCCGTCAGCAAAACGGCATTCGGATCAGCCTGTTCGGTGCTGAAAACAACTGGAAGTTTCCGCTTTATGCCCATTTTTTGCAGACGCTTACGCACAGCCTTGCTCAACCCGCAATGATAGGTATCCCAGATATCGGCAAAGCGCACTTGCGAAATGTCACTCTTTGCTCCTGCCCCCATGCTGGACACTATCTTGATATGCCGCTTCATGCTTTCCGCTATCAAGTGGCATTTTGGAGCAAGCGTATCGATGGCATCCACCACAAAGTCATAAGCCGCATCATCCAGCAGTTCCGGTATGTTCTCATCTTTCAAGAATACGGGCAACACTCTCAGTTCCAGAGCCGGATTAATGTCCCTGAAACGTGATGCCAATATCTCCGCCTTCTTTTGCCCCAGGGTAGAATGCAGAGCCGGCAACTGACGGTTTATATTCGTAGGCTGCACGGTATCGGCATCGACAATCGTCATCCGCCCCACTCCGGCACGGCATATCATCTCGGCCGCATAAGCACCTACACCACCCAGTCCTACGACAAGTACATGTGCCCGGCGCAGGCGTTCCATTTTTTCATCTCCTAATAAAAGTTGCGTTCGTTGTTGCCAATCTTCCATTTTCACCACAGATTACACGGATTTACACAGATTTTTGTCAATTATCAATTGTCAATCGTCAATTCTTCTTGAACCATTTATAGAACCATTTGCCTACCTTCTCGTAGTGCTGCGACTCGTTGTTGCCACGCGGGTTGGAGAAGGATACCGCATCCTGCGGCTCGCCCAGTTGGTCGGGATAGAGTACTATCAGGCTGTTATTTGCAAAGTACTTGCTGATTTGTGCCGGTAGCTTCTCGAAGGAGCTGTCATAGGAGATGGAGCCGCGGCGGGCGCTGATGATGACCAGCAGATGGTCGAAATTCACTTGTCCGGTCAGTATCAGCAGGTCTCCCCAGTCGTCCAGGCGGGAAAAGTCTGTCAATGTCTGTCCATATTTGGCTTTCACCAGCCCTTGAAGATGGGCGGTAGTCTCTTCATTGGCATAAAAATGCACCCGACAGCCCAAAGTACTCCCCAACCGGCAGAAATGTTCCACCCACTTCAGGAATCCCGCCTCATACTCGGCTTTCGGAGGTACCGCCACAATCACCCGCCTAATTGTGTTAATGGGCATCAGGAACTTGGAAACCATCACCTCGCGATGCAAGCCCTTCAGCAGATTCTCCGTCAGCATACCGAAGAATGAATCCACAATATTGACTTTACGGTGCAGACCTATAATGACATCCGTTGCCGCATATTCTTTTGCTGTATGGATAATGCCCGAAGCGATATTCAAGTCGTAACGCGTGATTTGCCTCAACGGCACATCTGCCGAGGCCGTTATCATGGCAGCCTTTTCCAGATAGCGTTTCCCACGCAATTCGGCACTTTCAGAACTGCTATCGTCGTTGATGACATTCAGTGCCAACAGATTATCCCGTTGTTTCGGGTCGCGTATCACCAAAGAAAGATTTATCAGGTCTTCAATCGTATCGGGGTTGGCTATCGGAATCAATATCTTCTCCGCTTCCACGGAGCGGTTTTCTTCCAGATGCGCCTCCTCCATGGCAATCTTCCGTGCGGCACGCTCCGTAATGAACGAGCTCACAATGCAAGTTACAAGAATCAGCAGGACGGTACCATTCAAAACATCATCGTTCAGCAAGCGTTCCCCATTGGGCAGAATGATGTTGTACCCCACCAACACAGCCGCCAGCGTTGCCGCTGCTTGTGCATTGCTCAATCCGTACATCAGCTCCCGTTCAATCCCTCCCATCTTATATATTTTCTGCGTCAGCCAGCAGGCAATCCATTTACCTGCCAATGCCACCACAATCATTACAGCCGCTACTTTCAGAGCATCGCCATGACCGAAAATCACATGCACATCAATCAGCATACCCACGCCTATCAGGAAATAGGGAATAAACAAGGCGTTGCCCACAAACTCCAGATGGTTCATCAGCGGAGAGACATGCGGAATCAGCCGGTTCAATACCAAACCTGCAAGGAAAGCACCCAGGATACCTTCCATCCCCACAAACTCCATCAATCCGGCTCCGAGAAAAACCATGGCAAGCACGAATATGAACTGCATCACGTTGTCATCGTACCTCCGGAAGAACCAACGGCCTATGCGTGGAAACAGATATACAATCAAAATACCCAGGAAGATAACCTTTATGACAAGCCATACCCAAAAGAAGCCGTCCGACTCCCCCTTGAACATACCACCCACAACGGCCAGAACCAGCAAAGTGAGTGTATCTGTAACCGCCGTCCCCCCCACTGCAATGCTCACACTACGATGCCGCGACACACCGTAACGAATCACGATGGGATAGGCTACCAGCGTATGCGACGCATACATACTTGCCAGTAGAACAGAGGTCAGCACCCCGTACTTCAACAAAGCTATATTCGTTACCAAGCCTATGCCTATGGGCACAATAAAAGCCAAGAGCCCCAGAACAAGCGCTTTGCCCCGGTTCTGTTTGAAGTCTCCCATATTCATTTCCAGACCAGCAAGGAACATGATGTAATACAAGCCTACTTTGCCGAAAAGCTCAAAACTGCTGTCACGCACCAAAATATTGAAACCATGCTCCCCAATGACAAGCCCCGCCAGTATCATTCCGATAATGTGCGGAATACGAAGCTTATTCAACAATATAGGAGCAAACAATATAATGAGGAGTACAAGGAGGAATATCCATGTAGGGTCGGTGATGGGAAGTTTCAAACTGAAGTCAAACCAATCCATAGGCTGTAAGTTTTAGGTTTTGAATGCAAAATAACGAAAAACTTTTCACTTTATGCGGTGTTATACAGCATTTTGTTATAAATTTGCGACCAATTCTATCTTTTTAGAGATAGTATTTCACTTTTTTATAAACTTAATTTAAAACAAAAGAAAAATGAAAGTAGCTATTGTTGGAGCAAGCGGAGCCGTGGGACAAGAGTTCCTGCGAGTGCTCGATGAAAGAAATTTCCCGTTGGACGAGTTAGTATTGTTCGGTTCTAAACGCAGTGCCGGAACCAAATATACCTTCCGCGGTAAACAGATCGAGGTGAAACTCTTGCAACACAATGATGACTTTAAAGGGGTTGATATCGCTTTCACTTCCGCAGGCGCAGGCACCTCCAAAGAATTTGCCGAAACCATTACCAAGTACGGAGCAGTGATGATTGACAATTCCAGCGCTTACCGTATGGACGACAATGTACCTTTGGTAGTGCCCGAAGTGAATGCCGCCGACGCCAAAGAACGTCCTCTCGGTATCATTGCCAACCCTAACTGTACGACTATCCAAATGGTAGTGGCACTGAAAGCCATCGAACAGCTTTCCCATATAAAGACCGTACACGTTTCTACCTATCAGGCTGCCAGTGGTGCCGGCGCCGCTGCCATGGATGAGTTGTACGAGCAGTACCGCCAGGTATTGGCAGGCGAACCCGTAACCGTTGAGAAATTCGCTTACCAGCTGGCATTCAACCTCATTCCGCAAATCGACATATTCACCGACAACGGTTATACCAAAGAGGAGATGAAGATGTTCAACGAGACCCGCAAGATTATGCACTCTGATGTAAAAGTCAGCGCTACCTGCGTACGTGTTCCCGCTCTCCGCTCCCACTCCGAAAGTATCTGGGTAGAGACCGAGCGTCCTATCTCCATCGAAGAAGCCCGTGAAGCATTTGCCAAAGGCGACGGACTAGTGTTGATGGACAACCCGGCAGAAAAGGAATACCCCATGCCGTTGTTCCTCGCGGGCAAAGACCCGGTTTACGTAGGTCGTATCCGTAAGGACCTCAGCAACGAAAACGGATTGACGTTCTGGATTGTGGGCGACCAGATTAAGAAAGGCGCTGCACTGAATGCCGTGCAGATTGCAGAATACCTGATTAAGGAAAAGGCACTATAAGTTCGAGGATTACCACATAAAATTATTTGAGGGTACTGAAAGTATAAATTATTCATATTTTCAGTACCCTCAAAAATTTCTCACTACTTGAGCAATCTCCGTCTATAATTTCACAAGGCTCATCATGGGAGCGGATTCATTATGTAAACGGTCAAGAGCTGTCACTACATAACGATATTCCGTTTCCCCATCTTTATAAGGCAATCTATAAAAGTTGTCGCATACGATGGATACAATATTTAAAGGATCATCAAGATCTATTTTTTCATTGGAAGTAAAACGATAAACCACATATTGCACAGCGCGATCCATTTCACTCTTATACTTCGGCTCATGCCACTGAAGCATATATTCACCGTTCACCCACAAAGCTGTGAGTTTGCGCACTTTTCCCGGTGCTTGGTTATCTATAAAAGTAAACACGGGTGGCAATGCAGGATACTTATGATACTCCCGTTTCAAACGTTCACGATACCCAGCTGTATCTGCCAGTAAAGTAAAAGCCGACCATTGACAACTACCTCCTATCTCGGGAAAAGAACGCTGTAACATCATCTTACACCCCAGCTGACTAAAGGCCGGATTATTGGGGTCAACATTTCGTACTGAATTTTCCACCGATTGCCCTATGAACAAAGGACGCTCTTCTGCATGTCTCGCCCACCATTCTACGAGTTCTTTATAATCTGCCCGCGGATGCCCTATTTCCCAGTAAAGCTGGGGAATATTATAATCCACCCAACCCTCACGAAGCCATAAAAGCACATCAGCATACAAATCATCATAGTTTTGAAGACTACCCGTCCTACTACCGAGTGGATCAGTAGTAGCATTCCGATAAATGGCAAACGGAGAGATACCAAACTTCACCCACGGTTTAATCTCCCGTATAGTTTTATGTACTTTTTCAATCAGCAAATTTACATTATTACGCCTCCAATCTCCTTTATCGGTAAAATTCTCACCATAACGAATAAAGCTCTCATTATCTGGGAAATCTTGTCCCTTAATCGGATAAGGATAAAAATAATCATCCATGTGGATAGCATCTATATCATAACGCCTCACAATATCACCCACAACCCTACATATATGCTCGCGACTTTCAGGCAACGCTGGATCAAAAAAAAGTTGGTCACCGTAAACAACAAACCACTCCGGATGCCGATTATAGATGTGTGTAGATGCCAATTCATCATCCAACTTATTCTTTACCCGATAAGGATTAATCCAGGCATGAAACTCCATAGCCCTCCGATGACATTCCTCGATCATAAAGCGCATAGGATCCCATTCCGGTTCCGGCTTTTTCCCTTGCTCCCCAGTGAGGAAACGGCTCCATGGCTCTAACTCCGAAGAATAAAATGTATCCGCTTCCGGGCGAACCTGAAAAATAACAGCATTCATGCCAACCTGCCGCAGAGAATCCAACATAACAAGCAAAGTATCCTGCAACTGCCTCGTAGGCATATCACGAAAATGCCCATGTACTGTTTGTATCCATGCTGCCCTAAATTCACGCTTAGGATGTAAAGATGAGGAAAGTGACTGCGCTTGTATGGATAAAACGAAAAGACAAACGCCCCCAAATAAAAGGATCCTTTTTAATCGCATTTCTGACTATTTTTTTATAATTAGAACAAAAGGGTGTACCTCAAATGAAGACACACCCTCGTTTATTCAACAATTAAAATAACGTTGTCACCAACCTGGATTCTGAGTCAATACCTGACCTTTATTCTCATAAATAGTCAACTGTGCAGCCGGTATGGCACGCAAATAGTAGCGTTCCGAATTCAATTCACCAGCCTTGAATATACGAAGTTCCTTTTCACGAAGATAATAAATATACCCTTTTTCAGTATCCTCATTACCCGGATTCTCTGGGTCGAACAGATAGAGCACTCTCTTGCCGGAATCATCTTTTGAAGATATTTCCGGATAATCGGCCATATTGACATAAGCACCTAGGAAAGACATGGTAGGATAACCATTTGCATCTTCTGAGTTTAAGTATTCAAACTTGGCCCAACGACGGAGGTCTTCACCACGACGGCCTTCCATAATCAACTCAATACGACGCTCACGACGGATTTCCCACAAAACCGGATTGACATCAGGGTCACGGGCAGGGTCATTAATAACAACCCCATTCACACTCAAGTTGCTGCCATTCAGTTGAACTTTCGGCATAGTCTTGGCTTCAGTATCTCCCCACTTCGTCAGCTGACGGTCACGGAGTTCATTGATAGACTTGTCAAGGTCGCTCTGCGAGAAAGCGTTACCCCCCACTTGGGCAATCTCATAACGCGCCTCTACATAATTCAGCAGCACTTCCGCATAGCGGATGCACGGCGCATCAGCCGGACTTAATCTACCGGTACAATAATCCAGACCAGCCACCCACCACTCGTCGTTCAAGAACTTTTTGGTAGGATATCCCGTTGGTGATGTACCTTCGGTATAATTTGTCCCCATGGCGCTCATGATACGAAGACTGTCGGCAACTGTTTGATACAAACGCGGGTCACGGTCTTGAAATGACTTCTGAATACTCGGGTCTTCCTTACCTTGATACAGCGGAGACTGACCTATCGGCAAACCGTCACTGCAAAGATAAGTGTTGATTACATCTTGCGTAACACCACCCTGAGTCTGATCTTCCGGACCATTGTAGGACATCAAAGCATTACACTGCAAACCGCTTGTATATTCACGATACCAGATGACTTCCGGATTGTTAGCCAAATCGTCCGTAGTAAACAAAGCATTATAAGTATTGCCTATTGAATAGATACCGGAGTTCATTACTGCCTCCGCACCATTAATGGCACCTTGCAGCAAGTTCTTAATATCACCATCCACCACTTTCTCTGAAGTAGGACCTACAGTAGTACCGTGATATTTCAGCCATGTGGCATGATACAGCATTTCGCGTGACATATACGCACCAACCACATATTTGTTGACTTGGCGCTTTGTGTCATTCGTACGTACATTATCCAATGCATATTGAAAATCCTCTTGTATCTTCTGCGCTACATACAAATAAGAGTCACGGTCTTTATAAAGAGCCGGGTCTGCCGGGTCTGTCACCTTATCGTAGTAAGGAACACCGCCATAATACTTTGCCAGCGTACTATAGGCCATTGCACGGAAATAGCGTGCAACACCTTCCCAGTGTTTCTTGGCTTCGTCCGAAATATTCATTCCGGGAATCTTCTCAAGCATGACATTGGCTTTATAAATAACACTATAATTGTCCGACCAAGTTCCCGTCCGGCTATTCCAGTCTGTAGTGGCAGAAGTGGAGAAATAAATATATCCTGAACCGTTTGTATTTGCATTATTCAGATTGATAAAATCATCCGTATAGTCATCTCCAGAGAAATAACCGGCAAAAACAGTATAGTCGGTACCATATCCTGTAAAGTAGGAAGAATAGAAGTCTTGCGCATAAGTACGCAAAGAAGTTTCAGTCTGCCAATAAGTGTCATTGGTCTGCTTGTCCTGCGGGTCTTTATTCAAAAAATCGTCGCAACCGCAGAGCGAGCCCATTGCCAACGCACAAACGATGTATAATAAATTTTTCTTTTTCATAACTGCAATTACTATTAGATTATAAACTAAGCTGAATACCGAACGACACTGTCTTCTGGTATGGATAGCTACGGCCAAAGTTACGCTGGTCACTCTTACCACTGGCCGTACGTATTCCTATTTCCGGATCGATAGCAGGTTTCACACCGTCGATGGTGAAAAGGTTTTCACCAGTGAAATAAACACGCAAACCTTGCACTTTGAATTTACTCAACCAAACCTTAGGAAGAGAATATCCTACAGTAAACGTCTTCAGACGCAGATAAGCCATATTCAGCAAATAGCGGTCATTCACGCTATAGTTACCCGAAGCAGACTGCTTGTAATCCATCGGACGGGGATAGAAAGCATCTGTGTTTTCGGGAGTCCAATAATCCTCAGCACCTTTGTAGAAGGGTTCACCGGTAGTAAAGCCTGGTAATACCTGGTTACCTGCCGCCCAAAGTTTTCTTTTGGCTACCCCCTGGAAGAACATGCTTATATCAAAGCCTTTCCAAGCAGCATCCAGATTCAAACCAAACTGTAAACGCGGCAGGGCGTTACCTATAACACTAAGGTCACCCTTGTCATTTGTATTGGTTTGTTTTACGATTTCACCGTTGTTGTCGAGGTCTTTATAAAGCACATCACCGGGAGCAAATTGATAACCGGCAGGGAATACTTTAGTCTGGTCGGGCAAACCGGCTTTCAAAGAACCGTCAGCATTAAAGTCATCTTCCGTCAAGAAACGGTCGAACTGCAAGCCCCAGATATCTCCCAAAACCATACCTTCTTTATAAGCACTCTTATCCCACCAGCCGGTAGCTCCATAAGAAGGAATCTTTGTATTATACGTCCACTTGGTTACTTCAGTCTTGTCATCGGCAACAGAAGCCGTCACGCCAAAGTGCAGACCATTCTTGAAGGTATGGCGATAGTCAATGGCAAGTTCCCATCCTTTGGTCTGGATAGTACCCATATTTTCATATGGAGCGTCAGCACCCAATGTGGCAGGTAGGTTGGCAGTAGTCAAAATATCACTGGTAGTACGGTTATACCAATCAAACGTTACTCCCAAAGCGTCATTGAAGAAACGGGCATCCAAGCCAAGGTCAAGTGTAGTAACCTTCTCCCAAGTAAGGGTTGAAGACACAATAGTCGGTTTTTGTGTTGACTGTACTTTCTTTCCATCGATAATCCAACTGTCTACAGAAGTGGACAGAGTGGAGATATAACGGTCGGTACCTACATCCTGGTTACCAATCATACCCCAAGAGCCGCGAATCTTCAACGTACTCAGATAAGGCTTCAGTGACTGCATGAACGGTTCTTCAGAAATACGGTAACCGGCAGACATGGATGGGAAGAAACCGAAACGATTCCCAGAGGGAAAACGGGAGGAACCGTCATAACGGCCGTTCAGTTCCAACATATATCGGTCTTTATAAGAATAATTAAGACGTCCGAAGAAGCCTGCTACAGACCACCAGGTATGCGAGGAGCTTGTAGTCTGGTCACCTGTAGCCAGATTCAATTCCGGTTTTGCGGGATCGAGCAGACCTTTGCGTTGTGCCCAGTAATATTCATATTCGCTCTTTTCAAGGCTGGAACCTGCCATCGCCTTAAAATCATGATCTCCCCAGCGTTTGGCATAAGTTGCCACGAAATTGGCTGTCAAATTCTCCGTGCGTCCGGTTTCCTGATATACATAATCATAAGTAGCAGCAGATAGATAACTGCCATAAGAATCACGTAATGCCTCAACAGACGGACGGGCAGTGAAGATTTCATAACCACTGGTCAAGCTCGGTGTACCATACTTCTTATAGCGATTTTCCACGCTGCTATAAGCAACATCTATATCCAGTGTTAAATCTTTGATAGGCTTGATAGTTGCACCACCTGTCAAACGCAGATACTCACGTTCTTTTGTGGTAATAGGAGCACTTTTCTGTTCGGTCAAGGCGTTACGGAACTCCTTGCCTTCAAAAGTACCGTAAGGCATCATCGGCTGCCAACGATACAGATAGTACATCGGGTCGTAAAGATCAGTGTTATAGTTGAATGGCTTGTCGTAGTCAGAACGGGTGAACATGACACCTGTACGGATAGACACATATTTGTTTAATTCAGAGTTCAAAGAGATATTGGCATTGTAACGCTTATAGTTGTCTGAATTGACTTTCATCATACCATCCTGGCTCAGATATCCCAAAGCGATATTGTAATTAGTCTTTCCGTTGCCACCGTTGATAGAAAGGCTATGGTTCTGTTGCGGAGCCCAGTCTTTGATGTATTCATCATACCAGTCCCAAGTACGGATAAAGAACATACCGCCATCGCGGAACTCAAAGTCACGACCCAATTCCATCTCACGGCCAAACTGGTCACCATAACCATATTTGTCCCAGTAATCCTTCATTTTCTGTACATGTGTAGCATCCACACGCATATTACCCACTACGTTATAAAATGCGGTAGACCCCTTAGTCTGATTGATTACACCTTGCAAGTTAATATCAGCCTGCTGCCATCCCGGAAGTTGTTCGGGCGTCTTGGTCGGCGTACGCCATGCAAAGTTATTGGTATATTTTACAGAGAGACGTTCATGTTTACTTCTTGATTTTGTGGTAATCAGCAATACACCAAATGCACCACGGGCACCGTAAATAGAAGCAGAAGCGGCATCCTTCAATACAGAAATACTTTCAATATCGTCCGGATTCACCATAGAAATATCCGTTACTTCCACATTATCTACCAGAATCAACGGTTTGGAGTCACCATTTGGAGAACCGATACTACCACGAATCTTGATAGTAGGCGCACCACCTATCTCACCGGAGTTAGTAGTAATGGTCAATCCCGGTACCGCCCCCTGCAAGGCACGGCCTATATCCGTGATAGGACGGCTATCAATTGTTTTGTTCACGTCCACGGAAGCCACCGCACCGGTCAGGTTCACCTTTTTCTGTGCACCATAGCCTACTACGACAACTTCATCCAACAATTCCGTATCATCTTTCAAAACAACCTTCATTACCGAAGTTGCCTTGACTTCTTGAGTAGTATATCCCACAAATGATACTTGCAGAATAGCACCGGGCTTTACATTTAATTTGGAAACTCCATCCAAATCCGTAATACCACCATTGGTCGTACCTTTCTCAATGACATTGGCGCCAATAATAGGTTCACCTTTTGTATCTACAACTGTAACAGTCACAGAGATAGATTGCATCTGTTCTTGTACTCCTTGCGAGTCGTCGGATGCTGTTTGGGCAGCCATCACGTTGCCACTGCCTAAAAACAGAGCACAGATTGCCACCGCCGTAAAGAACTTACCATTGGCAAGTCCTCGTTTTTTGCGATCTTCATTCATAAGTGATTGATGATTTTGTTAATTAAACCAGTTTTTCAAAATTAGGGTAAGGGAATCATATAGTTCGGATTAGTCAGACTATTTCCGAAGGCTTCTTTAATTTCTCATAGGCGTTTTCTTTATTTAAAGGTTCACATTTTTATATTATCTCTCTTTTTTCTATTTATTTACCAAGTCCAGACGGAACTTAGTTATATATTATACAAGGTTAAAATCTTGTTAATTACTTAACTCTATTGGTTGTTTTAAGAGATAAAAAACTCGTTATTAACAAAGGTGAGAAATGATTCATTCATTTCGTCCTAACAAAGATACATTATTATTTAATATCAAGAACATTCCTTTGCATTTATTTAACTTTATATTTATACATTTGCAAAAAGGAGGTTATACACCTTATTATATAAAGAATTTAAGGTTCTTCTATATTTAAAGAATGGAATTCAATCAGGCCATTCATTGGTGTTTCTTCAATGATTTCCAGTTCGATGCCAAATTCACGGGCAACTTCCCGCAAAATGGTCGCGTAGCTGTAAGCCAATGAACCCACAAAACGAATAGGATAATTTTTGTAGTCATATTGGCAGACATTACGAGTAAAGAAATTTCTCAGATTACCGGTAATCAGCTCAAATACATAGTCATCATTGGTATAATCAGCAAAAAAATAAGATATAGTAGACAAAAAGCGATTGGGGAACGGGCGGTTATACACAGATTCCATAACCTCATTCGGACTTATACGGAACTTCTCAAAGAAATCCGCCGTTACATCTTTAGGAGCCAAACCTTTCAGTACATCAGACAAGAACATTTTGCCCAATACAGCACCACTACCCTCATCCCCCAGGATGTAACCTCCTGCCCGGACATTCTTTACAACGATTTTCCCATCATAAAAACATGAGTTTGAGCCGGTTCCCAAAATACAAGCAATGCCGGCCTCGCATTTGAACAAGCCACGTGCAGCTGCCAGCAAATCACTCTCTACCTGAATTGGAGTTTTGAATTGTGCTACCAATGAAGCTCCCAATACATTTTTCTTTTCATAAGAAGTACATCCGGCACCATAATAATAGACTTGTTCCAATTTCCTTTTGAAAAAATGCTCGGGTAATCCTAACCGCACACTTCGGCTAATCTCTCTTCTCGTTTGAAAGAAAGGATTTAAGCCCTCTGTGAAGGCTCGCTGTATCAGACGATTATCTTCAACCAGCGCCCATTCTGTTCTCGTAGAACCACTTTCTGCAATTAGTTTCATAGGTAGTTAGTTTTAGAATTGAATACAAATATATAGCTTTTTTTAATCTTTCCAAGGCTATTTCAAGAAAAAATCATTTTGCTGGCCATACATCTCCCTTTTGCTCATGTCTTCAATCATCCAACAAAGTATTCCCACTTTTCCAACGCAACCGTGTTTTAGTCAAAACAAGACGATAACAGACTAACAATAAGATACTATCTGGCTGAATTCCAAGTTCCGTCTGGACTTGGCAAACAAATAGGAAAACAAGAGATAATATAAAGTTATGAACCTTTAAAAAGAGAAAATGCCTATGGAAAAAGAAACAATCCTGCAAGTTGAATAGTCTCACTATTCGGCCCTTATTACCCTTACCCTAAATTTAAGAAGTATTTAATTAACAACAAATCATCAATCATTTATGAATGAAGATCACAAAAAACGAGGACTAACACATAGCAAACTCCTCACAGCAGTGGCAATCAGCTCACTGTTATTAAGTAGCGGCAACGTGATGGCTGCACAAGCCAATCCTGATAAATCGCTTGGTGTAACAGAACAATTACAAGCTATCACCATCAGCGGTTTAGTTGTCGATGCAGCCGGCGAACCGATTATCGGTGCCAGCGTAGTAGAAAAAGGGACTACCAACGGCGGAATTACCGACCTAAACGGTAAGTTTACATTGACCGTAACACCGGGAGCAACACTAAAAATATCATTTGTGGGCTATCAGACACAAGAAGTGAAGGCAGCCAAAACGATGAGAATAACTCTGAAAGAAGATACCGAGATGCTGGATGAAGTAGTAGTAGTAGGCTACGGTGTACAAAAGAAGGCTAACTTGACAGGAGCAGTTTCTACAGTGGACTTAAACAAGACAATGGCAGGTCGTCCACAACAAGATGTAGCCAAAGCATTGCAAGGGGCTGTTCCGGGACTAAGCATTCTCACCACAAGTGGTGCCATCGACGAGACAGCCTCCATGCGTATACGTGGTTTGGGGACATTGAGTAATGGAGAAGTCAGCAATCCACTCATTGTAGTGGACGGCGTTCCGATGGATGACATTTCTTTCCTCGATACGCAAGACATCGAAAATATTTCCGTACTGAAGGACGCTTCCGCTTCCTCCATTTATGGAACGCGCGCCGCTTTCGGTGTGATTCTAATCAATACCAAGAGCGCAAAGCCTAGCGAAAAGGTTACCATCAATTACAGCAACAATTTTGCATGGGATCAAGCTACTTACCTGCCGGACTATCCCGATGTACCCACACAATTAAAGATGGGTATCGAAGCCAGTATGAACGGTGGTGCCGGTATGCCTGAATTGTTCGGTATGTATTTCGACAAATTGTTACCTTACGCCGAAAAGTGGCAGCAACAGAACGGCGGCAAGACCGGCTACCGTCCTATGAACCTCTACCAAAGCGATAGTAACGTGGGTGACTATATCGTATTGGACGGCACTCCTTTTTATTATGCTGACTGGGATGTACAGGACATCTACTTCAACAAAGCTGCTCCTTCCATGAGCCACAATGTTTCTATACAAGGAACATCTGGTAAGACCAATTACTACCTATCTTTCGGCTACAACGAAAAGCAAGGACAGATGAAGATTCACCCGGACGAACTAAAAAAGTACAATGCCTCAGTCAATGTCACCACTAATGTTTACGACTGGCTACAGGTGGGTGCACGCATCAACTATAGTCGTAAGAACTATAAACGCCCGGACACATGGGCCAACACCTACCAATATTTGTGGCGTTGGGGTTCTTATTTCATTCCTTCGGGCACAATCGACGGCTATGACACACGCGTCATGGCCATGCAGAAGCAAGCTGCCGATCGTGAAGTGACAACAGACTTGACCCGTATGAACACCTTCTTGAAAGCTGAAATCGTTAAAGGACTGACCCTTAATGCAGACTTTACATATGCCATTCAGAATATGAACAGCGGTTCGCAGGACAACTCCGTTTACGGCATCAATTGGAGCGGGAAACCGGTACCCTCTTACATCGTCACTAAAGGCAATAGCGGCATCTGGAGAGACTTTTCCAAACAGAACACATGGACGGCCAACGCATACGTAAACTATACCAAAACATTTGCCAAAAAACACAACCTGAATGTAATGGCAGGTGTCAACGCAGAAGAAGAGGAATACAAATATCTGTATGGTACCCGCAATGTGATGTACGATCAAGAGGGATACCCCGAACTGAATATGGCTGGCAAGGATGGACAAGATTTGAGTTGGAATCATACATCCCGCGCTTCTGCCGGTTATTTCGGCCGTATCAATTATGACTACAAAGGCATTTACTTATTGGAACTGAACGGACGTTACGACGGTTCTTCCCGTTTCCCCCATACCGACCAGTGGGCCTTCTTCCCTTCTGCATCCATCGGCTACCGCTTCTCCGAAGAAGCCTACTTCGCCCCACTGAAACATATTGTCAGCAATGGTAAGTTGCGTGCTTCTTTTGGCGAAATCGGCAACGAGGCTGTGGGCGACTACATGTTCGAACAATTAATAAGCCAACGGTTGAACAATAAAAGTACCGGCTATATCTATTGGATTGAAAACAATAATGCCAACGCTAATCTCCTGACCATGTATAACATGCCGGATTTGGTATCAAGTACTTTGACCTGGGAGCGTATCCGCACCCTCAATATAGGTCTTGACCTGGGTCTCTTGAATGACGAACTGACTATAGGTTTCGACTGGTTCCAACGTGAGAATCGTGACATGCTGGCACCGGCACAAGTATTGCCGAACACTCTGGGTGCTTCTGCTCCTTATGAAAATGCCGGTACCTTACGTACACGTGGATGGGAGTTGAACTTGAACTGGCGCCATACCTTCGGCGACTTCGACGTATATGCCAACTTCAACATCGGTGACTCCAAGACTAAAGTAACAAAGTGGGACAATGATTCCAAACTGCTCAGCACCTATTACACCGGTAAAACCTACGGTGACATTTTCGGTTTTGAAACCGACCGTTACTTCGAGGAAAAAGACTTCACCAGCCAAAATGCAGACGGCTCATGGAATTATGCAAACGGCATTGCAAGCCAGGCAGGACTGGAATCCGGTAATTTCCATTACGGCCCGGGAGACGTCAAGTTCAAGGATTTAGACGGCAATGGCAAGATTGACGGTGGAAAAGGCACAGCAGACGACCACGGCGATTTGAAAGTCATCGGAAACTCTATGCCACGCTACGAATACAGCTTCCATTTAGGCGGAGCGTGGAAAGGTATCGACCTTGACCTCTACTTCCAAGGTGTAGGCAAACGTGAGGACTGGACGACTTCTTCCCTAAACCTTCCCGCCATGGTACATGCCGACGTAGCCATCTATTCCCACCAAACAAGCTATAACAAAGTGCTTTGGAATTCAGACTATACCGCCATTACCGGTTATGAGGTAAATCAAGGGAACCGTTATCCACGTCTTTATCGTGGTACAAATAATAGTGGAGGTACCGTATCCGGTATAGCTAACGGCTGCAACAACTACTATCCCCAATCCCGCTATTTGACAGACATGTCCTATCTTCGTCTGAAGAACGTAACTGTGGGATATACCCTTCCGAAAGAGTGGACACGCAAAGCCTACATTGAGAAAGCACGTATCTACTTCAGTGGCAGCAACCTCTTTCTGCTCCACAAAGGGAATGACCTTCCAGTCGACCCCGAAATCAGTACAGGCAATGGACTTACAGCTGGTGGATGGGGACGTATAGCTCCTATTACACGCACATTCTCATTTGGAGTCCAGGTAACATTATAACAACCTCAAAAACTTAAGAACAATGAAGAAATTATTTATATATGGGGTCACAGCGCTGGCGATGTTAACCGGTTGCAACGATTTGCTGGACAAATCCCCCTTGGATACCTTCACGAATACTCCGGCATACTGGAGCAACACCGATAATTTGGATAATCAGTGCAATACTTTTTATAACAACTTTACCGGCTTTGGCAACGGAGCCAGTGGAGGATGGTTCTACTTCAAAACAATAAGCGATGACCAGGTAGATGCAGAAAGCCATAACTGGACTTACACTAACGTGGTCGCATCTTCCACAAACTGGTCAGCCCCTTTCACAGAAATCCGACGCGCCAACTATATCATTGCCGGTGTACAGTCTTCCTCTCTTGATGAAGCAACAAAGGCCCACTATGAAGGTCTTGCACGCATGAACCGTGCGTGGGAATACTATCAGTTGGTCCGTATGTACGGCGATGTTCAATGGATAGACAAAGTTATCGACCCAGCCGACAACGAAGCCCTCTACGGACCACGCACCGACCGGGATGAAGTGATGGACCATGTGCTGGCAGACATCAATTATGCGTGCGAACACATTACCGCAAACAGCAATCGGCAACGTTTCAGCACCGACATGGCATATGCCATGAAAGCAGACATCACCTTATATGAAGGTACATACTGCAAATATCGCACTCAAGCTGAGAATGGCAAAGCCGCTGATGAGAGCCGCGCCAACAAATACTTGCAAGAATGTGTATCAGCCTGCGAATATCTTATGGCCAAAAACTACTCTCTAAGTAACAGTTACAAAGCCAACTATAATTCTGTCAGCCTGGCAAGCAATCCGGAAATGATTTTCTACAAGCCTTATGCACAAAGTTCGTTAAGGCACTCCACCATTGACTACACAATCAATACAAGTGGTACGCACGGCATTTCAAAGGACGCATTCGACAGTTTCCTTTTCCTTGATGGAAAACCGTTGGCAACAACCTCGAAAAACAAGGACGATGCAGCCGTATTGGATGCAGACAAAAATTACTCTATAAGAGAGGTTTTGGCCGTACGCGACAAGCGCCTGTCCGAAATTCTTGACCCGGTACTTTCTTTCAGAGGCCACGCCTACAGCCGTGCCGGTGTAGCAGCCTTCACCACATCGACCGGTTATGGCATCGCCAAGTATGATAACCCCGAAGAATTGAGTGTTAGCGACCGAAACAACATCGGCTACCAATACACCGACTGCCCGCTCTATTGGATTTCAGTTATTTATCTGAACTTTGCAGAAGCCAAAGCCGAAATGGGTTCTCTCACACAAGACGATCTCAACAACTCCATAAACAAGCTTCAGGCTCGTGCCGGCCTGCCGGCTATGACAACTACTCCAGATGCCGATCCTGCCAATAATATGGGAGTAAGCAATCTGATTTGGGAGATACGCCGCTGTCGCCGTTGCGAACTGATTATGGATAACTGGTACCGATATTGGGATTTAATCCGTTGGCACCAGCTCGACAAATTGGATTCAACCAAGTACCCGAACACCATGTTGGGCGCCAACGTAAGCAATGTGCCTGACTGTGAAGAAGCGACCAAGAACGGATATATAGATGCCTCCGATGCACAAATCCGTACTTATGAAGCCAAACATTATTTCTACCCGATTCCAACTACACAGTTGACCCTGAATAAAAACATGAAGCAGAATCCGGGTTGGTAATCAACTAAAAACAGCATATCGCGCTGTACCTCGTTTGGATTTAATTAAAGCGTTCATACATTCCATGTATCTAAATACAAATGTATGGACGCTTTTGTTATTCCCTTTAAAAGGTGTATAGAAACACGAATAGCACCTTCTAAAAGGAACCATAAATCAATATCATATACTTTCCCTTCGTTCATAACATACTAACAAGAAACATATCATGAAAAAGAAGAACATATTTTTCGTACTACTAATCTGCTTCATCAATAGTAGTTGCAACAAAGAAGAACAAACAGACGAGTTACAAGATAAGGATTTCTATTCTGATGTCACAACACGTGCTTCCTACATAAGCGGTACTATTACGGGCGAAATGAACCCCTATGTTAGTGATGGTTACTACACTTATGATTTAAGTATTCCTATACAAAAACAATCTGTAGGTATAAGAATTTCAGCAGTCGGTGGAGAAGCACGATTCAAAACAAACTACCAAGAACGATTCGAGAGTACATGGGTAACCCAAATTCCAGCAGGAAAAAACCATTTTCCAATAAATGTATTATGGACTAAAGCAGGTAGTAATTCTACCCTGATGGTACGTCCTGAAAAAAGTACAATCGAACTTACCGCAGATTTAAGAAACATCAATGTCAAAATGAAACCTATGCCAATCAATGCCCCTTCAACATTTGAATTGGGAGATACGATAACACTTTGGTGCAATTATCCCATAAACAAAGATACGGACATAAAGTGGACTTACGATAAAAATCTATTCGCTGAAATCTCTCAAAGTGCATCTGCTACAACAGTAGTAAAAGTTTCAGTATAAAAGGCCAACCCTCCGGTTCAAGTGTACAATGGCGTACTACTGGAGGAACAAGCCCACAAAACTACATAGGAGATATTTATACTTGTAAAAACATTAGTTCTACCATTACAATGCCCAGATTATACGCAACTATAGTTTTACCCTCTGGATTCACAATAGAAAAAGAAAGCTATCTCAGACTTTTCAATCCAAATGCTTCTTTTGAAAAAAGGGAATTTAGTTCCAGACCAAATCGATGCTGTCAATGCAAATATCACTGTAAGTTTAATGGGATATCCAAATTGGGCTACTAATTTTACTTGGTCCTCGACAAACGTCTCTGAAATTTGCATACAAGGGCAATCATGGACATGTATTTCTTACAACTCTTTTGAAGTATGGGATAATGAAGTAGAGATTAAAGTTGCATATCAATCACCTTGTGGGGACTGGTATGAAGTCAGTGAAATGTTCCCAATCGTTCATTAATGATAATACTATAACATATCGCCCTCACAAGCGAAAAAGCACCCGTCCATTTGCTCGTTACACAAAAGAAGCTTATATTTGCTTACCTAAAAAACAAACAGCTATCATGGTACAGCAAGACATACGATGGATACAGCGTTTTTCCAACTACCGCAAGGCTTTAGCCAAATTAAGCCAAGCCATGGCAATCATGTCCGAACAATTAGCGTTCAACGATGGAGTGGACGAATTATTGCAGGAAGGCATGATACAGCGTTTTGAATATACCCACGAACTGGCTTGGAAAGTGATGAAGGACTATGCCGAGTATCAGGGGTATACCGACATCCGCGGCTCCCGTGATGCCATACGCAAAGCCCTTGAAATGGGATTGATTGATGACAAGCAATGGATGGAGACTATAGAAGCCCGAAATCTGACATCGCACAATTATGACAACGATGTAGTCTCTGAAATCTATGAAAACATCACAAACTTCTATTTCCCCCTATTCTGCAGATTTGAAGAGAAAATGCAATCCTTGAATACACCATCCTTATTCGATTGAGCTATGTACGGATTGACCGACAATGAACTGGAAAAGCTATGCAATCTCTTCCGGAAACATGAAGAAATAGAGCAGGCTGTTTTGTACGGCTCACGAGCCAAAGGAAATTTCAAGCCTTTTTCCGACATAGACATCACGCTGATGGGAGACAGACTTACGTATAATACTTTAAGCAGCCTTTCCGATGAAATAGACGACCTGCTTTTGCCTTACAGCGTAGACCTTTCCATCTATGGCAAATTAAAGAATGCCGACCTTTTGGAACATATACACCGTATGGGAATACCCATATTCAGCCGCCCATCAAACTAAACTAAATTTCACACATCCACCCTCACCACCCTCACCTTTCGCACGCATCGCCCTATTCATCGGCATTCAAGAGGAGGGTGAGAGCAAATTTAAAAAGTGAGGGCAAAATTTGCCCTCACCACAAGATTTCTTCGTTCAAAGTTATAAGTCACTCATTCTTACCGTAATATCCTGAAACGGGTACATAAATCGGTTGCAGCATTGTTCCCTCATTCTTCAACTTTCCTTCGGTGCGCAGCCGACGGATATGCCGCATGGCAGTAGTACGCATCATGCCGCAAACGCTTTGAAAGTCATTCCGTGTCATAAAAGGGCGAGTGGCGAAATAGTTGGTCAGGCGACGGTCTATCTCTTTATCCGTCAGTTTAGCCGAATGCTCGTTTGCCTTCAAAGCCTTTGCCTTGATGGTACCAATTTCATTTTTCAGTTTCTGGTCGGCACGAAATTTCACACCCGCCATCTTCACCTTCGTCAACTTACGCTTGGTAGCAGCCACTACCGGTTCGGTCGTGGTGAGCGACACGCGAAAGTAGCCGATGCCGTCGAGATGCACCTGCCTTCCTTCGGCAAGTTCCCTGCCCATGACGTGCGACACAGCATCGAGCACAGCCGTCACATCGGTTTCTGTCAATGAGCAACGTGCCTGGATGTCCCGCCGCAATTCATCGGTAGACCTGCTCCCATTTAGGCGGAGACGGGGATGAAGGATTTTATCTTCCGGAGATTTGTCGTACGAGTCCGGATTCTCGTACCAATCAAACAAAATAGCCATAGTTCAAACTGCGTTAAAGGGTTACATTATACGATAAAGCACTGCACGGAACACGTGCGAAGTACGTACGCAGTCTGTTGAAGTACAAAGGTTATATCACAGCCCAGCCCGTGAGCAGAACCGTTCACTGTAATGAGCTGCTCCGTTCACTAATATGAACAAGAAAGACCACTTTAGTGGACTGTTCATAAACTCTGGTGTAAAAGTAGACAAAACTATGGGGATAAGCAAAGAAACGAACACCTTTTATAAAAGAAACATATAGACATTCCACCCCAAAAAAGAAGCCAATCGGAAAATAATCCTTGAAAAGCTTGTATTCACCCCTTTCCCGGCGTATCTTTACAAGAATATTACATACACGATAAAGAATGAAAATCACACTGATCAGAGAGGAACGCGAAAGCGGAAAAGAGGCCGTCAGCACACAAGAAACGGACATGTTGATGGAAAAGCTGAAAACCGAGAACAAGACCGGATACATTACGGAGCTGCGTAGCATCATCCCGCATTTGAAAGGGACCAACGCCCGATATGAGCATATCGACAGACTGCCGCGTCTCTATCCCGCCGTAGAAATGACCCGCACCAAAGCAGGAGAACACCGGATAAAGACCTACAACGGGCTGGTACTACTGGAAGTAAACAATCTGGCCGGGGTGGCCGAAGCCGAACTGGTGAAACAACAAGCCGCCCTGCTGCCGCAAACCTTTGCCGCCTTCTGTGGCTCCAGCGGACGAAGTGCCAAAATATGGGTACGCTTCACCCTGCCCGACGGAGGGCTTCCAAAGAATGAAGACGATATCGCCTTATTCCACGCCCACGCCTACCGCCTGGCAGTGAAGTGCTACCAACCCCTTCTCCCTTTCCCCATCACCCTCCAGGCTCCTTCACTCCTACAAAGCTGCCGGATGACCGTGGACGAACAGCCCTATTATAGCCCCACCGCCGTGGCCTTCTGCCTGGAACAGCCCTGCGCCCTGCCCTCGGAAGACAACTACCGCCAACGGAAACAGCAGGAAAGCAATCCGTTGCTGAGAATGACTCCCGGCTACGAAGTGGCGGACACATGCAACCTGCTCTTCGAGGCCGCCCTCGACCGCGCCTTCCGCGATTTGGACAACTGGCGACGGGGCGACGACCTGCGCCCGCTGCTGTCCCGCCTTGCCGAACATTGCTTCAAAGCCGGCATTCCTGAAGAAGAAGTGGTGCGCCAGACACTGATGCACTACTACCGGGAGGCAGACGAACCCCTTGTACGCCTGACGCTGCATAACCTTTACGGGGAATTGAAAGGCTTCGGCACCCGCAGCAGCCTGAACAAAGACCAGGAAACAGCTTTCCGGCTGGAAGAGTTCATGAAACGCCGCTACGAATTCCGCTACAACACCGTGCTTGGCGACTTGGAATACCGGCAGCGCGACTCCATCCACTTCTACTTCCAGCCTGCCGACCAGCGCGTACGCAGCAGCATTGCCATGAAGGCACTGAAAGAGGGAGTACGTGTGTGGGACCGCGACATCACCCGCTTCCTGTCTTCGGACTACGTGCCACTATACAACCCCATCGAAGAATATCTCTATAACACCGGACGCTGGGACGGCAAAGACCGCATCCGCGCATTGGCCGACCTCGTGCCCTGCCACAATCCCCACTGGAGGGAACTGTTCTACCGGTGGTTTCTTGGCATGGTGGCACATTGGCGGGGAATCGACAAACAGCACGGCAACAATACCTCGCCCCTGCTCGTAGGTTCGCAAGGTTACCGCAAAAGTACTTTCTGCCGCATCCTATTGCCACCGGAACTGCGTTTCGGCTACACCGACAGTATCGACTTCAAGAGCAAGCAGGAAGCGGAGCGCAGCCTTGGCCGCTTTTTTCTGATTAACATCGACGAATTCGACCAGATAAACGCCAATCAGCAAGGCTTCTTGAAGCACCTCCTGCAAAAACCGGTTGCCAACCTGCGAAAGCCCTACGGTAGTACTATTCAAGAAATGCGCCGCTATGCCTCCTTCATCGGGACCAGCAATCTGAAAGACCTGCTGACCGACCCGTCGGGAAGCCGCCGTTTCATTTGCATCGAAGTGACCGGCCCTATCCAGACAAACGTCACTATCAATTATCGCCAGCTCTATGCCCAAGCCATGCACGACATCATGAAGGGTGAACGCTACTGGCTGGACGACACTGACGAAGCAATCGTAAAGGAGTACAACCGGGAATTCGAGCGGGCAGACCCATTGGAAGAACTTTTCCTTTGCCATTTCCGTGGCGCGGAGGAGAGCGAAGAAGGCGAATGGCTCACAGCCATGCAGATTTTCAACGACCTGCAACAGAAAACGAGGGATAAGTTGGCCATCAACCGGATAGCAGCTTTCGGACGCACGCTCCGCAAGCTGGACATCCTCAACAAGAAATCGAACCGGGGAACACTTTATCATCTGGTAAGAATAGAAGAATGAACCGGCACTCCCACCGATTGTACCAAAGTGAGGGCAAACTTGGCCCTCACTCTTTTTATAAAAAGTATTTCCGTACGCAGCTGATGCAGTTCAACCATTATTTAATAAGGTGAACAGTTGACTATTTGCAAATTATGATTGATAATACTAAAAATACCCAAATAAGTGTTTTTGATATTAAAATAAAACGTATCTTTGTTGCAAACAACGTCCTCCTTAATAATACTATTATGAAGAAACTGCTGCTTTTAGCCTTTGTGCTATGTAGTTCTTTACTGTGCCGGGCACAAGAAGAACGAGTTATTTTAGGTGATGAACAGACTTCCGAGTATTTTCCAATCCTAAAAGATAAACGAATTGCCATATTCTCCAATCATACAGGAATGATAGGAGACAAGCATCTGCTGGACATTCTGCTGGAAAACAAGTTCAATGTAGTAGCCATTTTCTCCCCTGAACACGGTTTCAGAGGAGATGCCGACGCAGGCGAACATGTGTCCAGCTCGGTAGACAAGAAGACCGGAGTACCTATCCTCTCGCTGTACGACGGGAAATCCGGGAAACCAAGCGAAGCATCCATGCGCAAGTTCGATATCCTTGTGGTAGACATCCAGGATGTAGGCCTGAGATTCTATACTTATTATGCCTCTATGTGCCGGCTGATGGACGCTTGTGCAGAATACAACCGAAAGGTGCTGATACTGGACCGCCCCAATCCGAACGGACACTACGTGGACGGCCCGATACTGGACATGAAATATAAATCCGGTGTAGGTTGGCTGCCGATTCCCGTGGTGCACGGCATGACGCTGGGCGAACTGGGCCTGATGGTAAACGGCGAACGCTGGTTGCCGGCGTCACGCACTTGCGACCTGACCGTCATTCCCTGCAAGAACTATACGCACCAGACCCTATACAAGCTGCCGATTCCCCCGTCCCCCAATCTGCCGAACATGAAGTCCATCTATCTGTACCCCTCGACCTGCTACTTCGAGGCCACTCCGGTCAGCCTGGGAAGAGGAACCGACCTCCCCTTCCAGGTCTACGGGCATCCCAACATGACGGGCTACAGCTACAGCTTCACCCCACGCAGCATCCCCGGAGCCAAGAATCCGCCCCAGCTGGGCAAACTTTGTCATGGCGTAAACCTGAGCAATATGAGTGATGAAGAAATCTGGAAACGCGGTATTGACCTGAGTTACGTGATAGACGCTTACCGGAATCTGAACATGGACGACCACTTCTTCCGTTCCTTCTTCGAGCTGTTGATAGGCACCGACTACGTGCGCAAAATGATAAAGGAAGGAAAGAGCGCCGACGAAATCAAGGCAAGATGGAAAGATGACGTAGAGAAATTCAAGGTACAGCGCAAGCCCTATCTGCTCTACGAAGAATAAAGGGATGTACGATTTGACGATTTACGATTTACGATTAAAAAATGAACGTGAATTGGAAGAGAACGTCAGAGCGTACATAGGATAATCAAAGTCGTACATATCATCAAGAGAAGTAATTTCAATCGTAAGTCGTAAATCATAAAATCGTAAATAACCTTATGACTCCACTTTCCGTAATCATTACCATCGCTGCCTACTTCGTGATATTGTTCACGGTATCTTATATTGCAGGAAGAAAGGCTGACAACGCCGGCTTCTTTGTGGGTAACCGTAAGTCATCCTGGTATGTCGTGGCCTTCGCGATGGTTGGTTCCGCCATTTCGGGTGTGACCTATGTATCCGTACCCGGCATGGTTGCCGCCAGCAGTTTCGGCTATCTGCAAATGGTATTGGGCTTCATAGCCGGACAGCTTATCATAGCCTATCTGCTGGTACCGCTGTTCTACAAAATGAACCTGGTATCCATCTACGAATACTTGGAGAACCGTTTCGGCATGTCTTCCTACCGCACGGGTGCCTGGTTCTTCTTCATCTCCAAAATGCTCGGTGCCGCTGTCCGTCTGTTCCTCGTATGCCTGACGTTGCAACTACTGGTATTCGAACCTTTCGGACTGCCTTTCCTGCTGAACGTGGCCATCACGGTGGCACTGGTCTGGTTGTACACTTTCCAGGGTGGCGTAAAGTCTCTTATCTGGACAGACTCTCTGAAGACATTCTGCTTGGTGGTGTCGGTCGTACTCTGCATCTGGTATATCGCTTCCGACCTCAATCTGTCATTTACCGGTATGGTAAGCACCATTGCCGACAGTGACATGTCCCGCATCTTCTTCTTCGACGATGTGAACAGCAAGCAGTACTTTTTCAAGCAGTTCCTCGCCGGCGCTTTCACCATGATTGCCATGACCGGGCTGGACCAGGACATGATGCAGCGCAACCTGAGCTGCAAGAACTTCAAGGACTCACAGAAGAACATGATTACCAGTGTCATTTCGCAGTTCTTCGTCATCCTGCTCTTCCTGATGCTGGGCGTGCTGCTCTACATCTTTGCCGCCAACCAGCAGATTGCGGTGGAGAAGAGTGACGAACTATTCCCGCTGATTGCCACCGGCAACTACTTCCCTGCCATTGTGGGCATACTGTTCATCATCGGCCTAATTTCTTCTGCCTATTCAGCCGCAGGCTCGGCACTCACCGCGCTGACCACTTCCTTCACCGTAGACATTCTGGGAACGAAAGGCAAGTCGGAAGAGACGGTTGTGAAGATGCGCAAGAAAGTGCACATCGGCATGGCGGTTGTTATGGGAATCACCATTTTCGTATTCAATCTTCTGAACAACACCAGTGTCATCGATGCTGTATATATCCTGGCAAGCTATACCTACGGTCCTATCCTGGGTCTGTTTGCTTTCGGCATTTTCATGAAACAACAAGTGCGTGACAAGTACATCCCGTTAGTTGCCATCGCCTCCCCGGTTCTCTGCTTCATTCTGCAGAAGAATTCCGAAGCCTGGTTCGGAGGTTATCAATTCAGCTACGAATTGCTGATTTTCAATGCACTGTTCACTTTCATCGGTCTCTGTCTATTGATTAAGAAAGATAAAAAGAACAATTAACTTAATACATCATCTATGAATGTAAGACGTCAGTTTTTACTTAGTCTGCTTGCCGCCTCCCTCTTCCCCCACGCGGGAGGCGCGCAAGGACTTCCGACGGATGTCCGTCAGGCAATCGGGAAATTCCTGGATACCACCGCACGAAAAGAAGTTTCCGTAGGACGTATCAGCATCGACTCAGTGGCTGTGGAAGGAAATACACTGCAACTGTTTGCCAACATGAACTGTGCCTATATTCCTTTCCGTGAGGACAATGTGGCCGAAATCTACCAAGGCGTAAGCGCCCTGCTGCCGGCGGAGTTTGCCAAATACAAGCTGCAAATCCGTACCAACAAGCGCAGTATCGAAGAACTGGTTCCCCAAGCCCTGCGCAGTAAAAAAGACAAAAAGACGAAGACATTCAGCCCCGTCGCTTCCAAGCCTCTGGTTACCGAAGTTTCCTCCCCCTACACCCCCACCAACGGCTTGCATAACCGGCATATCGCCCTATGGCAAAGCCACGGCTGGTACTACGAATCAAAACTCGACCGCTGGGAATGGCAGCGTGCGCGTATCTTCCAGACAGTGGAAGACCTCTACACCCAGAGCTACGTATTGCCCTTCCTCGTACCGATGTTGGAAAATGCCGGTGCCAATGTGCTGCTTCCCCGCGAACGCGATTGCCAGACGGCAGAAGTCATCGTAGACAATGACGGTTGCCTGACCGGCCGTTCCGTCTATACAGAAAATTCCGGTGACAAGCTCTGGAGTCAGGGAGAAGGACAAGGCTTCGCCCACCTGCGCCCCCAATACATAGACTTTGAGAATCCTTTCAAGGAAGGCACCTACCGCGCCATAGAAACCATCAAGAAAGGAAACGCAAGCACCGCCGAATGGATTCCCGAAATCCCTTCGACCGGACAATACGCCGTATACGTCTCTTACCAAACCTTGCCAAACAGCGCGGACGATGCCCTTTACACCGTCTATCACAAAGGCGGCACCACGCAGTTCAAGGTAAACCAGCAAATGGGAGGCGGCACCTGGATTTACCTCGGCACCTTCGGCTTCAATGCCGGCCGGAACAATGAATGCAAAGTCGTTCTGAACAACCTTTCCTCCAAAGTAGGAAGAATCATCACTGCCGACGCCGTGAAGATAGGCGGCGGCATGGGAAACATAGCTCGCTGCATCTCCGAAGAAGGTGCCACCGAAAACCTAAAAAGCTCCGACACCCGCAACCTGCAAAACACCCATACAGGCAACATCCAAGACCGTGTAACCTATTCTCCATTGTCCACTATCAATTATCAACTATCTAACTATCCCCGCTTCTGCGAAGCCGCCCGCTACTGGCTGCAATGGGCAGGCATACCGGACAGCGTATATTCAGAAAGCAACGGAAAGAACGACTATACGGATGACTATAAATGCCGTGGTATCTGGGTGAACTACCTTTCCGGAGGCTCTGCCGTGAACCCGACGGAAAAAGGGCTGAACATCCCTGTCAACATGGCCTTTGCCTTCCACTCCGATGCAGGAACTACACTGAACGATTCCATCATCGGGACACTCGGCATCTACTATACCAACGCCTACAATGAGAAATTCGCCAACGGAGCATCCCGCTACTTGAGCCACGACCTGACAGACTTGATTCAGTCCAACATCGTGCGTGACGTGCGTACCCTCTACGAACCCCAATGGACACGCCGGGGCAAATGGAACCAATCCTACTATGAGGCCCGTGTACCCCGCGTACCTACCATGCTACTCGAACTACTTTCCCATCAAAACTTTGCAGACATGCGCTACGGACTGGACCCGCGTTTCCGTTTCACCGTAAGCCGCGCCATCTACAAAGGTATGCTTCAGTTCCTCTGCTCACAATACAACATGGATTATGTAGTGCAACCGTTACCGGTAGACCACATGGCCTTGCGCATGACCAGCGAGAACGAAGTGGAACTGACCTGGCAACCCGTAGCGGATGCGTTGGAACCAACTGCCGTAGCAGAGAAATACATTGTTTATACCCGTATCGGCGACGGGGATTTCGACAACGGAGTATTGGTGGACGGCAACAGTTACCGAACCACGCTCCCCGCCGGCATGGTATGCAGCTACAAGGTTACCGCTGTCAACAAGGGCGGTGAAAGTTTCCCTTCCGAAATTCTTTCCACCGGACGGGCGTTCAATTCCAAAGGTACCGTATTGGTGATAAACGGATTCGACCGCATCAGTGCCCCTGCCGACTTTACGGCCCCCGCCCCCGCCGACACCCTCCTTGCCGGATTTCTGGATGAGCAGGACCACGGGGTCCCCTATATCCATGACATCAGCTACATTGGCAAGATGAAGGAATACCGCCGTTCCATTCCCTGGATGGACGACGACGCCTCCGGTTTCGGCGACAGTTATGGAAATTACGAGACCCAAGTCATCGCAGGAAATACGTTCGATTATCCTGCCATACATGGTGCCGCTATCCTGAAAGCGGGATATTCGTTTGTATCGGTTAGTAATGAAAGTCTCTCCCCCGTAGGAAAGGGAGAGAAGAATATTCCGGTGGATATGAGGGAGTATAGGTATGTGGACTTGATACTTGGGAAGCAATGCCAGACCAAGATGGGACGGGGAGGCGTAAAACCGTTGGAGTTCAAGACTTTCAGCAAACCGATGCAGGAGGCTATTGCGGCTTATTGTAAGCAAGGTGGAAATATCTTTGTTTCGGGCGCTTTTGTAGGAACGGATTTATGGGACAACCGCCTTGCAACCGCCGACGAAGCCGACAAGAAATTTGCGATGGAAGTACTGAAATATAAGTGGCGTGTGGGACAAGCGGCTACAATGGGTGAGGTGAAAAGCGTAGCTTCTCCGTTCCCCGCCCTTTCAGGAAACTATACCTATCACAATGAGCTGAATGCCGATTCGTATGTGGTGGAATCACCGGACGCCATTGAACCGGCAACCAAAGATGCACACACCGTGATGCGGTATTCTGAAAACAACCTGAGTGCCGGTGTGGCCTACCAAGGCGACTACAAGACTCTTGTATTGGGATTCCCTTTTGAATCCATACGTACTGATTCTGAAAGAGAGGCATTCATGAATGCTGTACTGACATTCTTCAATGACAACAAGTAATATCAACCAATCATCATCTATGAACAGAAGACTGTTAATAATCGTCCTGATGGCTTGCCTGCTCCCCCTGGGGATGCAGGCACAGCAAGGGACATTCCGTTTTGCCCAACTGACGGACATTCATCTGACCCCGAACAATCCGAATCCCACAGAGGACCTGCTGCGTTCCGTGGCACAGATTAATGCCACCGACAGTATCGACTTTGTCCTGGTGACGGGCGACCTGACCGAAGAAGGCGACCGTACTACCATGGAAAAAGTGAAATCGTGCCTTGACTTGCTGAAGGTCCCCTACCACGTAGTCCTAGGCAACCATGAAACGAAATGGAGCGACTCCGGCTGTACCGCTTTCGGAGAAATCTTTGGCGGCGAACGCTTCGAGTTCGAGCATAAGGGATTCCTTTTCCTCGGCTTCAACTCCGGTCCGCTGATGCGTATGGCCTACGGGCATGTAGTGCCGCAAGATATCCGTTGGATGACGGAAGAAATGGATAAAAACGGCAAAGACAAACCGGTGATACTTGTCACCCACTACCCGCTAATGGAAGGTGATGTGGACAATTGGTATGAGGTGACGGATGCCGTCCGCCCCTACAACGTGCGCTTGTTTATCGGCGGACACTACCACAGCAACCGGGATTTACGTTACGACGGCATTCCGGGCGTACTGATGCGCAGCAACCTGTGCGACAAAGAAGGGAAACCGGGTTACGGCATCTATGAAGTAACCGGGGATTCCATCCGGGTATACACGCAACGTATCGGCGAGCCCAAGAAGCAGTGGACAGCATTCTCGCTGACCGGACAGTATTACGACCGCAACGGAAAGGCAGAGAAATATCCTGACTTCTCGGTCAACAAGGAGTATCCGCAAGTAAAGGAGCAATGGATGGTGCAGACGGGCGCAGGCATTTACTGCTCTCCCGCCGTAGAAAAAGATAAAGTGTTCGTAGGAGACGATATGGGACAGCTGACAGCCTACGCCCTGAAAAACGGTAAAAAGCTATGGAGCTTTGAATCCGGCAAGCGCATTGTCGGTACTCCGGCCGTAAGCGAGGGTATCGTTGTATTCGGGTCTGCTGACCGTCGCATCTACGGATTGAACGCCAAAGACGGCAGCCTGCTCTGGACGGTAGAAGCCGCCGAACCGGTGCTCGGAGCCGTGACCATCGCAGACGGCAGAGCATACATCGGTGCCAGCGACGCCACTTTCCGTGCCATAGACATCCATACGGGAAAAGTAATCTGGGCCTACACCAGCGTGAAGGGCTACATCGAGACCAAGCCGTTGGTGACGGAAGACAAAGTTATCTTCGGCGCATGGGACAATACACTGTATGCCCTGAGCAAGGCAAACGGGCATGAACTATGGAAATGGACGGGCGGACTGACCCGTATGCACTTCTCTCCAGCCACCGTATGGCCGGTAGCCACCGACGGCAAAGTATTCATTACCGACCCGCAACGCGCCATGACCGCCATAGACATCCATACGGGCAATACCGTGTGGCGCACCTTCCAGTCCATGGTGCGCGAGACCATCGGACTTTCCGAAGACGGTGAACGTATCTATAGCAAAACGATGAACGACAGCATTGTTTGCTATGCAGCTCAAGGAGATACTCCGCGGGAGTTGTGGGCAACCAATGTAGGTTTCGGTTATGAGCATGCCCCCTCCATGCAAGTGGAAAAAGAGGGGGTAATGTTTGGCAGTACCAAAGAAGGACTTATCTTCGCACTGGAAGGAAAAACAGGCAAAGTACTGTGGAAACATAAAATAGGAAATTCACTCATCAGTACCGTAGTTCCGTTGAACGGCCACGAAGTGCTGTTCACGGCAACCAGTGGAGAAGTGGGACTTCTGAGAATTAAAAATTGAGAATTAAAAATTAAAAGATATATCATGAATAAAATCAGTTGCTTTCTTCCCTACGCAGGAAAAGAACAAGTAGAAAAAACAGTGAACAGCCTACAGGCGACAGGACTTATAGAAGAAATCCGGTTAATCACGACCGATACCACTCTGGAATCGCTCCCGGGCTGCGAAATATTGTTTGTTGACATGCCCTACAGCAGTGCAACCCTCAAAGCTATTGCTAATGCAGCCAAAGGAGAATACACATTGCTTTATACCAAAGAGACTACGCTCGAAATGGGTATGTTTGCACTGGAACGTATGATACACATCCTTGAAGATTCAAGCGCCGGTATGGTATATGCCGACCACTACCAAATAGCAGACGGCAAGCAGAGCAACGCTCCGGTAATCGACTACCAATTCGGTTCCTTGAGAGATGACTTCAACTTTGGCTCCCTGCTCCTTTTCAACACCGAAAAACTAAAGGAAGCCGCCGGACACATGAAGTCTGACTACAACTTCGCCGGACTTTACGACCTGCGCTTGAAATTGAGCCAACATTCAAACTTGGTACATATCAACGAATACTTATACAGCGAGGTGGAAAACGATACCCGCAAGAGCGGCGAAAAGATTTTCGACTATGTAGACCCCAAAAACCGTGACCGCCAGATTGAGATGGAGCAGGCATGTACCGAACATCTGAAAGAAATCGGGGGATATCTGGCACCGGAGTTCAAGAAGATTGAGTTCTCTGCCGGTAACTTTGAGTATGAAGCTTCGGTCATCATTCCGGTGCGCAACCGTATCCGTACCATCCGCGATGCCATCAAGTCGGTACTGATGCAGAAGACAGACTTCAAATATAATCTTATCATCATCGACAACCACTCCACAGACGGCACAACGGAAGCCATCGACGAATTCAAGGACGACGAACGCCTCATCCATATCGTCCCCGAACGCAACGACCTCGGTATCGGCGGTTGCTGGAATGTAGGTGTACACCACCCCAAGTGTGGCAAGTTTGCCGTGCAGCTGGACAGCGACGACGTATACAAAGACGAAAACACACTCGCCATCATGGTACGCGCCTTCTACGAACAGAACTGCGCCATGGTAGTAGGCACCTATATGATGACGGACTTCAACATGAACATGATTGCTCCGGGCATCATCGACCACAAGGAATGGACTCCGGCAAACGGACGCAACAACGCCCTCCGCATCAACGGTCTGGGTGCCCCGCGCGCCTTCTATACCCCGGTGCTGCGCGAAGTGAAAGTACCCAATACCAGCTATGGCGAAGACTATGCACTGGGACTGAACTTCTCCCGCCAATACCAGATAGGACGTGTGTACGACGTGGTCTACCTCTGCCGCCGTTGGGACGACAACTCCGATGCCTCACTGGACATCGTGAAAATGAACGGACACAACCTCTACAAAGACCGCATCCGTACCTGGGAACTTCAGGCACGCATAGCGATGAACAAAAACAAGTGATATGAATCAAACGATACACCATCTTCTGACTGGACAATTGGCATCCTGGGAGACGGCACGCAACAACTATGCCGCCCTCTCCGGTGTGCGGGTGAAAGAGCTGAATGTAAACGGGATACTTTATAAGGTACAGTTCAACCCCGCACGCATCGTTTCCTCCGGTGCCAAAGTGGATGCCAAGTCCATCCTGGAACGGAAATGCTTTCTGTGCCCGGCCAATTTGCCGCCGGTACAGAAAGGTATCCCGTTCGGAGGACACTACAATATTCTGGTGAATCCGTTCCCCATCTTCCCCCGCCACCTGACAGTACCGGAACTGGCACATACCCCTCAACGCATAGCCACCCGCTTCACCGACATGCTGGAGCTGGCCGAGGCGCTGACGGATTACACCATCTTCTACAACGGTCCCAAATGTGGTGCTTCCGCCCCCGACCATGCTCATTTCCAGGCAGGAAACAAAGGGTTCATGCCTATTGAAAAGGACTGGCGCGGACAGACTGCCGGGAAAATAGCCGATTATAGGAAAGCAGCACTGTGGTATCTTGACGACGCTCCCCGTGCCACACTTGTCATTGAATCCGCCTCCCAAAAGGACGCGGCAGACTTGTTCGACATCATCTACCATTCCTTAGACGTGAAAACCGGAGAAGACGAACCGATGATGAACGTGCTTGCCATGTACGAGGGCGACCGCTGGGTAGTCTTTGTCTTCCCACGCGAGAAGCACCGCCCCGCCTGCTATACTGCCGAAGGAGAAGCCAATCTGTTGAGCAGCCCGGCATCCGTCGACTTGGGAGGTGTCTTTATCACCCCCGTAGAAAAGGATTTCTTGAAAATCACTGCGGAAGACGTGGCGCAGATATTAAGTGAAGTATGCCTCTCTGCCACAGATTTCCACAAGGTACGGCAGCGTATCAGGGAAAAAATATGACTTCTGAAATCCAAGAACTCTAATTTTAAAGAAATACCATTATGAAAGAGCCCAAAGTACAAGTAGGCATTCTGTTTGAACCGCAGATAGAATTCGTTTTGCTGAATCCGTATCGCATGGACGGAACGGAAGTCAGCGGCAAGCAGGTAGTGACCTACGACGAAGGCAAGATTCTCTGGAATGGACGCCGGTATGACGAACTGTTGTTCGAACCGCAACACGAGCAGACCGATGCCTTCGAACTATTGGACGTTACCATCGGCATCAATTTCCATTGGGAGCGCAAGGAAGACCAGTGTTTTCTGGGTGCCCTCAAAATCATCGTTGAGAATGGAAAGCTCACCGGCATCAACGTCATCCATGTAGAAGATTATCTGACCAGCGTCATCTCCTCCGAGATGAGTGCCACCGCATCTCTGGAACTGCTCAAGGCACACGCTGTCATCTCCCGAAGCTGGCTACTGGCACAAATACAGAAGAATAAGGAAATCACCGAAGCCCAAGCCAACTACTCGGCCTTTACGCAGACCGACGAAGAGCTGATTCGCTGGTACGACCGAGAGGACCACACCCACTTCGATGTATGCGCCGACGACCATTGTCAGCGCTACCAGGGCATTACACGTGCCTCTACCGATATTGTGAAACAAGCCATCTCCGCTACCCGCGGCCAGGTACTGACATCTGATGGTAAGATTTGCGACGCCCGTTTCTCCAAATGCTGCGGCGGTGCTTTCGAGGAATTCCAATACTGCTGGGAAGACATCAAATACCCCTATCTTGCCCAACAACGAGACAGTAAAACACATACCACACTACCCGATTTGACGCAGGAAGTCGAAGCGGACCGCTGGATTCGTACCTCCCCCGAAGCATTCTGCAACACCACCGACAAGAAAATCCTCTCGCAGGTACTCAATAACTATGACCAGGAGACTACGGACTTCTATCGCTGGAAAGTGGAATATACCCAGGAAGAGCTTTCAGCCCTCATTCTGAAACGTTCAGGCATTGACTACGGACAAATCATCGACCTTATCCCCATAGCCCGCGGAACCAGCGGACGCCTCTGGAAACTGAAGATTGTGGGAACCAAACGCACACTCACCATCGGCAAGGAACTGGAAATCCGCCGCACGCTCTCCACTTCACACCTCTACAGCTCCGCCTTCGTGGTAGACAAAGAGGAGTTGTCCGCCGAAGGCATTCCCGGACGCTTCATCCTCACCGGTGCCGGTTGGGGGCATGGTGTGGGACTTTGCCAAATAGGTGCAGCCGTGATGGGCGAGCAAGGGTATAAGTATGATGCAATACTGCTGCACTACTATATAGGTGCCAGCATTGACAAGCTGTATGAATAATCGAATAGAACACAATAAATCAATATCATGAACCATACAAAAAACATATCGCCATGGGCATGGGTACCCACCTTGTACTTTGCACAAGGCATTCCATATTTTATCGTAAACAACATCTCCGTGATGATGTTTACTAAAATGGGCGTACCGAACGGAGAAATGGCCTTGTTCACAAGCCTGCTCTATCTGCCATGGACTATCAAACCCTTCTGGAGCCCGTTTGTCGACATCATCAAGACCAAAAGATGGTGGACCCTTTCCATGCAGATTCTGATGTCTGTGGCATTCATCCTGCTGACGCTGTCCATTCCACGGCCGGACGAGGCGACTATGGCGGCCGGAACAACCCCCATCAGCATGTTCAGCATCACGCTAATGCTGTTCATCATCACGGCTTTTGCCTCTGCCACACACGACATTGCCGCCGACGGCTTCTACATGCTGGCACTGAAACAGAGTGACCAGGCAGCCTTCGTTGGCATCCGAAGCACGTTTTACCGGCTCGCCTCTATCTTCGGACAAGGCGTGCTCGTAGCCATTGCCGGCGCCATCGAACTGAGAACCGAAAACATTCCGCTGTCATGGACCATCACGATGCTGGTTACAGCCGTTCTGTTCAGCCTGGTGACGTTCTATCACCTCTTTGCAGTCCCCAAACCCACCTCAGATAAGTCAACACTGGCTGCCGATGCCGCCACTGCAGGAGCCATATTCAGAGAATTCGGACGAACATTCGCCACCTATTTCACCAAACCGGGCGCATTGCTGGCCATCGTGTTCATGTTGCTGTACCGCCTGCCTGAAGCATTCCTCATCAAAATGTGTATGCCTTTCCTGGTTGCCTCCAAAGAATCGGGAGGTCTGGAACTATCGACAGCAGAAGTAGGTATCGTATACGGCACCATCGGAGTCATATTCCTCACCCTGGGCGGTATCCTCGGAGGATTGTTCGCATCACGCATTGGCTTGAAAAAATCCATCTGGTGGATGGCAGGATGCATGACTCTGCCATGCCTGACGTTTGTCTATCTTGCCATTGCCCAGCCCGACAATCTGTTTGCCATCTCCACCGCCATCGCCATCGAGCAATTCGGCTACGGCTTCGGTTTCACGGCCTACATGCTCTACATGATGTACTTCTCCGAAGGTGAATTCAAAACATCCCACTATGCCATCTGTACCGCATTCATGGCACTAAGCATGATGATACCAGGTATGTTTGCGGGATATATCCAGGAGGCTATCGGATATACGGACTTCTTCTGGTTGGTAATGATATGCTGTTTCGCCACGGTTGTTGTCACCATTTTTGCAGACAGAAGGATAGACCCGGAATATGGAAAAAAATGATTAATGGTTAATGATTAATGTTTTGTGAGTAATATTTAGTGATTGGTTATGAAGAGGACTATTATTATATCCTTGCTCTGCCTCCTTTGCGGAGGTGCGATGCAAGCACAGAAGATCAGAATAAAGACCGGTATCGAGGTACTGAAAGAACAGAATTTCCGATGCCTGGAAGGTAAGCGTGTAGGATTGATTACCAACCCGACGGGGGTGGACAACCGGATGAGGTCCACCATTGACATCCTGCACGAGGCGCCCAACGTGAACCTTGTGGCACTCTACGGCCCCGAACACGGCGTGCGCGGCGATGTGCACGCAGGCGACCATGTGACGGACATCAAAGACGCGACTACCGGACTGCCCGTCTATTCGCTTTACGGAAAGACCCGCAAGGCCACGCCGGACATGCTGAAAGATGTGGATGTATTAGTGTATGATATCCAAGACATCGGTTGCCGTTCCTTTACCTACATCAGCACCATGGGACTGGCCATGGAAGCCGCTGCCGAAAACGGCAAGGAATTCATTGTGCTGGACCGGCCCAATCCCGTAGGCGGATTGAAGATTGAAGGCAACTTGGTTGAAGATGATTGCATTTCTTTTGTAAGCCAGTTTAAAATTCCGTACCTTTACGCCCTCACTTGCGGTGAGCTGGCACTGATGCTCAATGGCGAGAAGATGTTGAAGGATGGGGAACAATGTAATCTCCACATAGTGAAGATGAAAGGCTGGAAACGCAAGATGGATTATACCCAAACCGGACTGCAATGGGTTCCCTCCTCTCCACACATTCCACATCCTCATTCTGCATTCTTCTACCCCGTCAGCGGCATTCTGGGTGAACTAGGATATATGTCTATCGGCGTGGGGTATACCATTCCGTTCCAGATGTTTGCCGCACCATGGATGGAAGCGGAAAAGCTGGCCGGAAACCTGAACCGTCTGAACGTACCGGGGGTCATCTTCAGACCGATGTACCTGAAGCCGTTCTATAGCGTAGGCAAAGGCGAGTTGCTGCAAGGTGTGCAAGTGCACATCATGGATTTCGGCAAAGCACCGTTGAGCGACCTGCAATTCCTGGTCATGCAGGAAGTCGCCGCCCTCTATCCTGACCGTGCCGTGTTTGACCATGCCGACAAGGGACGTTTCAACATGTTCGACAAAGTAAGCGGTTCGCGGCAGATACGCGAGCGCTTCTCGAAACGGAACCGTTGGGAGGACATACGCGACTACTGGTATAAAGATGCCGAAGACTTCCGTAAGCTGTCGAAAAAGTATTATTTATATAAATAAATTTACAGATAAATAAGGAAGGGAAAAGAGCCTGATACGGAGACTATTTCAGTCGTATACAGAACCACATTCAGTCGTATACTTAAATATATTCAGTATACGACTGAATGTACCCCCTCGTAAGACACGTTTACAGAGCACTTTGAAGCGAAGTGATGCAATAAAAAAAGTGAACATGAAAGAGCATAGTTACATGGCTTTCCTGCAGGAAGCAAAACAATTCATTCCGCAGGAAAGGATTTACACCGACGAACTTCGCCGGCTGGCTTGGGGTACGGATGCCGGTTTTTACCGACTGATTCCCCAGATTGTAATCCGTTCGAAAGACGAAGATGAAGTTTCACAACTGTTGAAACTGGCGAGCCGCCACGGGCTGCCCGTCACCTTCCGAGCGGCAGGGACCAGTTTGTCGGGCCAAGCCATTAGTGACTCCATCCTCATCGTAGCCGGTAAGAATTGGGAAAAATACAGCATATCCACCGACTACAAACAGATAACCCTCCAACCGGGCATCATCGGACAACGTGTGAACGAACTGTTGGCTCCCTACGGCCGTAAGTTTGCACCGGACCCCGCCTCGGTGAAAAGCGCCATGGTAGGCGGTATTGTCATGAACAATGCTTCCGGCATGAACTGCGGTACGCACGCCAATAGCGACAAGGTGCTTGTTTCCGCCCGTATCATCCTAATGGACGGTACCCTGCTGGATACCGGAAATCCCGTCAGCCGCGCCTCCTTCGAAGTGACCCACCGTGACTTCATCCGCCGCATCTGCGAACTGCGCGACAGAATACGCGCCAACGAAAAACTGGCCGAACGTATCCGATACAAATATTCCATCAAAAACGTAACCGGACTCAATCTGCTACCCTTCGTCCGTTTCGACGACCCATTCGAAATCATTGCCCACCTCATGGTAGGTTCCGAAGGTACACTGGCGTTCCTTTCGGAAGTGACGATGAAGACTGAATATGATTATCCCTACAAGGCCAGCGCTATGCTCTACTTCAAGACCATCAAAGAAGCGAGCCGCGCTGTGGTAGCCATGAAGAAGCTGGTCGACGAAACCGGCGAATGGACAGTAAAAGGGGCTGAAATGCTAGACTATAAGAGCCTTTCTTCCGTCAACGACCCCGTATTCCTAAAATACAAAGGCGAAGTTGCCTCCTCTGCCCTCCCCGGCGTGGAGCCCGGCGACGAAACCGGGTTGACAGCAGTGCTGACCGAAACCAAAGCCCGTACCCCGGAAGAACTGCAACAGAACATATCTGCCATTGAAGCTTGCCTGCAAGCCTTCACCACCTATATTCCGGTACGCTTCACCGACCGTCCGGAGGAATATTCCAAATACTGGGCCATCCGTTCCGGCATCTTCCCCTCTGTGGGAGGTACGCGCCAGCCGGGAACCACTTGCCTCATCGAAGACATCGCCTTCCACATTGAAGACCTTCCGGAGGCAACGGCAGAACTGCAACAGCTCATAGCCCGCCACGGATATAATGACGCCTGCATCTACGGCCATGCTCTCGAAGGCAACTACCACTTCATCATCAACCAGTCCTTCAGTACCCAAGCGGAAGTGAAACGCTACGAAGACTTGATGAATGACATCAAGACCTTGGTAGTAGATAAATATGACGGTTCCCTAAAAGCCGAGCATGGCACGGGCCGGAATATGGCTCCCTTTGTCCGCCATGAATGGGGAGATGACGCCTACAAAGCCATGAAAGCCGTCAAAGAGCTGTTTGACCCACAAGGATTGCTAAACCCCGGTGTCATTTTCAATGATGACCCGCAATGCCATATCAAGAACTTCAAGCCGCTGCCTTTATTAGTGATGAGTGACAAGAGACAAGCTACGTCACTCGTAGCTGACAAATGCATCGAGTGCGGTTTCTGCGAAGTCAACTGTCTCTCCTGCGGCTTTACCCTTTCCTCGCGCCAGCGTATCGTGTTGCAGCGCGAAATATCCCGGCTGAAACAAAGCGGTGAGGACCCGACACGCCTTGCACTGCTCGAAAAACAATACCGCTATCCCGGCAACCAGACTTGTGCCGGAGACGGCCTCTGCTCCATGTCGTGCCCGATGGGTATCAATACGGGCGACCTTACCCATATAATCCGCCAGGAAGCATTACCCAAAGGCAGTCTGGGATACAAAGCCGGAGACTTTGTCGCCAATCATTTCGCTGGTGTCAAGAGTGCACTGCGTCCCGTATTGTCCTTAGCCAACTTCGGACATTCACTATTAGGGACAAAGGCGATGAGCGGCATTACCAAGGGGCTGCACAATGCATTAGGCATACCTCTATGGACGCCGGCTATGCCGAAAAGTTATCAGTTACAAGCTACGGAGTTACAAGCTACAAGCACTATGCAGCATAATAGCGCAGCACTTGTAGCTCGTAGCTCTGTAACTCGTAACTACAAAGTCGTCTACTTCCCCAGCTGCATCAACCAGACTATGGGTCTGGCAAAGAAGTCTCCCGTAGAGCAGCCATTGGTAAATAAAATGGTGTCCTTGTTGCAAAAAGCCGGTTACGAAATCATCTTCCCGAAAGATATGGACAAGCTTTGCTGTGGCACCATTTGGGAAAGTAAAGGGATGCTGGACATTGCCGATCGCAAGACAGCCGAACTGGAGGCCGCACTTTGGGAAGCCAGCGAACAAGGCAAATACCCCGTCCTCTGTGACCAAAGCCCTTGTCTGCACCGCATGCGCGAATGTATCAAGAAGATGAAACTGTATGAACCTGCAGAATTCATCTATACATTCTTACGTGAGAAGCTGATTTTCACACCTATTAACCGCCCCGTAGCAATCCACATCACCTGCTCCATGCGGAAAATGGGACTGGCAGATACCATTATAGCCCTTGCACGCCTTTGCTCCAGTAAAGTCATCGTGCCGGAAGAAGTAGGTTGCTGCGGTTTTGCCGGAGACCGGGGATTCACCTATCCTGAGCTGAACTCGTACGCCCTACGCAAACTCCGCCCGCAAATAGAAGCGTCCGGAGTGAATATAGGCTACTCTAACAGCCGTACTTGTGAAATCGGATTGACAACAAACTCAGGTATCCCCTATGTATCCATTGCCTATCTGGTAGACGAATGTACAAAGGCAGCTGATAATTAGGATTGATAATTAACTTAACACACAAATATTACAATGAACAGTACAAAAGTAAGTAAACGCATCCTTGCACTCGACATTCTCCGTGGTGTCACCATCGCAGGTATGATTATGGTAAACAACCCCGGTTCGTGGGGACATATCTATGCCCCCTTGCGGCATGCAGAGTGGAACGGTCTGACCCCCACCGACCTCGTCTTTCCCTTCTTCATGTTTATCATGGGAATTTCCACATACATTTCCCTGAAGAAATACAACTTCGAGTTCAGCCACGCCGCCGGCATGAAGATACTGAAACGCACCATCGTCATTTTCCTTATAGGCATGGCTATCGGCTGGTTCTCGCGTTTCTGCTATTACTGGGCCTCCGCTCCGGACGACCTCAGTTTCGGAGAGAAGCTATGGGCTTCCGTCTGGACATTCGACCGTATCCGTATTCTGGGTGTCATGCAACGGCTGGCCCTTTGCTACGGAGCAGCCTCCATCATTGCACTAACCATGAAGCATAAACATATACCTTATCTGATAGCCGGCCTATTGACAGGCTACTTCATACTGTTGATGTGCGGCAACGGTTTCGCCTATAATGAAACAAACATTCTTTCCGTGGTAGACCGTGCCATCCTGACCCCTGCACACATGTACAAGGATAACGGCATAGATCCCGAAGGTTTGTTAAGCACCATTCCTGCCATTGCACATGTGTTGCTGGGCTTCTGTGTAGGGCGGCTGATGCTGGATGGCAACAAGTCGGAAGACCGTGCCTCATTTCTCAATTCGCAGCTTATCACACTGTTTCTGGTAGGTGTTATCCTTACTTTCTCTGGTTTCCTGCTAAGCTACGGCTGCCCCATCAACAAGAAAATATGGTCTCCTACCTACGTACTCGTCACTTGCGGACTGGCATCCAGTTTTCTGGCATTGCTTATCTGGATTATTGATGTGAAAGGCTATAAGAAGTGGAGCATGTTTTTCGAGGCATTCGGTGTGAATCCGCTGTTCATGTATGTATTGGGCGGCGTACTTAGCATACTTTTCGGTAGCATCAGCTTCCCGTGGGGAGACGGCAGCATCAGTATACACGGATTCTTATACAATATAGTCCTCATGCCCGTTTTCGGTGAAACCGCCGGTTCCCTTGCCTTTGCCCTGCTGTTTATCGCCATTAACTGGTGTATCGGCTACCAGTTGTACAAACGAAAAATATATATCAAGATATGAGAATAAGGATGAAGGATGAAGGATTAATGTTTAATGATACCACCTTTATTATATGCAACACCCTAATCCTTAATCCATCATCCCTAATCCTTAATCCTTAAAAACTATTTTATATGATTCTAATAGCAGACAGTGGCTCTACAAAAACCGATTGGTGTGTTGTAGAGAATGGAGTACTTCTCCAACAGATATTCACGAAAGGTACGAACCCTTTCTTTCAGTCGGAAGAGGAGATCAGTAATGAAATAGCAACAGCGCTATTACCTCAGCTGAAGACAAGTGAGCTGGATGCCGTATACTTTTATGGTGCAGGATGCGGATTTCCCGACAAGATAAGTATGGTGCACCGTGCCATAACCAAACACCTCAGTGTGAAAAATGAAGTGGAAGTCAATACCGATATGCTGGCTGCCGCACGTGGCCTCTGCGGACATGACTCAGGCATTGCCTGCATCATGGGGACCGGCTCCAACTCATGTTATTATGACGGAAAAAGCATTGTCACCAATGTATCTCCTCTGGGATTCATCTTGGGAGACGAAGGCAGCGGAGCCTGCTTGGGCAAACTGTTGGTAGGCGATATCTTGAAAAATCAGATGACACCCGAGCTGAAAGAGAAATTCCTCAAACAATTCGACCTGACACCTGCTGATATCATCGACCGTGTCTACCGTAAACCTTTCCCCAACCGTTTCCTGGCAAGCTTGTCACCATTTCTTGCACAGAATCTGGGTGAACCTTGTGTACGCGCTCTGGTACTGAACAGCTTTAAGGCATTCCTTAAACGCAATGTCATGCAATATGAAGACTATCAGCATCAAAAAGTACATTTCATCGGTTCCGTAGCCTTCTATTACAAGGAAGTTCTGGCAGAAGCTGCCAAAGAAATGGGTATCCAACTGGGTGCAATCATCAAGAGCCCCATGGAAGGACTCATCAAATATCACAACTGAAAGTGACAAATCGTAAATAGTAAATAGTAAATAGTAAATCGTCAAATAGTAAATAGCCTTATGTTCGTAAAAATCTCAGAGCAACCATCGCTCTACAATGACTTGGAAAAGAAATCAGTCCGTGAAATTCTGGAAGACATCAATACCGAAGACCAGAAAGTGGCGCTTGCCGTACAGAGGGCAATCCCTCAAATAGAAAAGTTGGTAACCCAGATTGTGCCCCGCATGAAACAAGGCGGACGCATCTTCTACATGGGTGCGGGTACCAGTGGACGTCTGGGCGTACTCGACGCTTCGGAAATTCCACCGACTTTCGGTATGCCCCCCACGCTGGTTATCGGCTTGATTGCCGGTGGTGACACTGCATTGAGAAATCCGGTAGAGAATGCCGAAGATGACATTCACCGCGGTTGGGAAGAGTTGACGGAACGCAATATTACAGATAAGGATACGGTCATCGGTATTGCTGCATCCGGTACCACCCCCTACGTGATTGGTGCCATGCACGAGGCACGCGAACACGGCATACTGACCGGCTGTATCACCAGCAACCCGGACTCTCCAATGGCAGCAGAGGCAGATGTAGCCATCGAAATGATTGTAGGGCCTGAATATGTGACGGGAAGCTCACGCATGAAATCGGGAACAGGACAGAAAATGATACTGAATATGATTACTACTTCCGTCATGATACAGTTGGGACGCGTGAAAGGCAACAAAATGGTGAATATGCAGCTCAGTAACAAAAAGCTTGTGGACCGTGGTACCCGTATGATTGTAGAGGAACTCGGACTGGACTATGGCAAAGCCAAGGCGCTGCTGTTGATGCACGGTTCGGTGAAAAAGGCAGTGGATGCGTACCGGATTTAGCTATTACTCACTCTTAAATTCCTTTATTATGAAAGCAATATATTTTTTTCTCTTTTCTCTTTGTCTGCAAGCTGCCACCGCGCAACCCTTGCAACGCGTAGCCCCTGAACAAGTGGGAATGGACTCACGCAAGTTGATGTATGCTGACGAAGCGATTGAAACAGCCATCTCCAACAAGGATATTCCCGGTGCCGTACTTGCTGTAGTACGTAACGGCAAGATGGCCTATCTGAAAGCTTACGGCAACAAGCGTATTTATCCCAATGTGGAGCCTATGACTGCCAATACTATCTTTGATATGGCATCTTGCAGCAAATCCATGTCGACCGCCGTATGTACGATGATACTGGCAGAACGCGGCAAGCTCCGTATGCTGGACCCCGTCAGCCTCTACATACCCCATTTCAAGAATTGGGAAAGCGAAGACGGCAAAGAGAAAAAGGTAATCCGCATTGCCGATTTGATGACACACACTTCCGGTCTTCCTCCCTATGCACCGGTAGCCGAGCTAGAAAAGCAGTACGGTTCTCCCAATCCTGATGGGCTTATGGAATATATTGCTACTTGTAAACGCGACTTCAAGCCGCAGACTGATTTTCAATACAGTTGCCTCAACTTCATCACTTTGCAGCACATTATCGAGACTATAAGCGGACAGAGCCTGCGTGACTTTGCACGTGAAAACCTATTTGATGTACTCGGCATGGAGCATACCGACTATCTGCCTTGCCAACGTGATAAGGATGGTAACTGGATTACGATAGTTGACAAAGGAACGAGAAAACAAGGACACAAGGAAAACAACGTAGCCAATTCTCAATTTTCAATTCGCAATTCTCAATTGAATAACATTGCCCCCACTGAAAAGCAACCTAATGGACAAGTTCTCTGCGGACAAGTTCATGACCCGCTGGCACGTGTCATGAACGGAGGTATCAGCGGTAATGCAGGAGTATTCTCTTGTGCTGATGATATTGCCATACTCTGCGCAGCCCTGCAAAACGGAGGTGAATGGAACGGACGCCGCATCCTGAGTCCGCTGGGTGTAAAAGCCATGCGTACTGTGCCACGCACTACCGCCAGTCTGGGACGCACTCTCGGTTGGGATAATTTTACAGCCTATGCCTCCAACAATGGAGATTTGTTTGGTCCTAATACCTATGGGCATACCGGCTACACGGGTACCTCCATCATTATCGATCCGGACAATGACACTTCCGTCATACTCCTTATCAACGCCGTACATCCGGAAGACGGACACAGCGTAGTTCGCCTGCGTTCATTGGTTGCCAACGCTGTGGCGGCTTCCATCTACCCCATTCCGCGTATTTATACAGACCATTACTACAAACGTTTCCTACAGTTTATGGATGAGCCTGCCATTACAAGCAAGGACATCGTCATGCTTGGCAATAGCCTGACTGAAGGTGGCGGTGACTGGTCTGCCCGTCTTGGTAAGAAGAATGTACGTAATCGCGGCATCATCGGTGATGAAGTGATGGGTATCTATGACCGCCTGCATCAGATACTTCCCGGACATCCCGCCAAGCTGTTCCTGCTTATCGGAGTCAATGACATTTCCCATGACTTGGCACCAGACAGTATTGTAGACATGATTCGCATGACGGTGGAACGCATCCGGAAAGAATCTCCCGACACAAAACTCTACCTACAAAGCCTACTCCCTTTCAATGAAAGTTTCGGCCGATACAAAAAACTGACTGGAAAGACAGATATGGTTCCTGAAATCAACTCCCGTCTGGAGGCGTTTGCCAAAGAGGAAGGCATTGCCTATATCAATCTTTTTCCACTATTTACAGAGAAGGGAACAAATGTACTACGCAGTGAGTTGACCGGCGACGGACTGCATTTGAATGAGGATGGATACAAAATCTGGGTAAAGGCCATTAAGAAGAAAATATAAAACGAACCAGTCTCCGAACGTCTGCCACACTACCAACAGGCTAAAGAAGACATCTCTCCATTAACTAGATTCCCCCTGCCATAGACATCTATAGCAGGGGGAATTCTTATATTCGGGGCGTTTCGGCACACACCCTCTTTTATCTCATTCGGCAAAGCTAACCAGTTGCAAGTCAAACGTCAACAGAGAGCCTCCGGGGATTGTATTTGTAGAATAAGGAGCAGTATAATCATTTATACCATATCCGCTTTGATAAGGGATATACAACATCCACCGCTCACCCATCCGCATAAGCTGCAAGGCAGCTGCCCAACCGGCAACGACACCCGAAACTTCAAAATCCACGAATGAATCAAAAACCGTAGGTTCTTTTACCGGAGGAATAGGTATATCGCGGTCAATAGCACTATAACCGTCAAAGCAACCGTCGAATTCTTCGCCATTCACATAAGTCCCATAATAATAAGCATTCACCTTTGAATGATAACCCGTATACAACGGGCGTTCACCCGTCTCATTCTTCACAAGCTTCTTGCAATAGACATACTGAGCACCTTCAGAAGTGCTTGCAGTCGTCTGTATGGCATACAGTTTCCCGAGTTCCATAGCATCGGCCTGCTCTGCTGTGGCGACATAATTCTCGCCAGTCAGCCTTTTTATCGAGTCAACAAAAGCCTCGCCGCGTTCTCTCCAATTATCATACTTTCCAGCCTCTTCCACTTCTTCACAAGAGATAAAAGCACCCACCAGCAACAGCAAGAAAGGCAAAAACAAAAGGGACTTTTTCATTTACTATTTTACTATTTTACTATTTACTATTTCAGTTTGTTCACGCACCGGTCTATTCCATAACCGCTTTATTGCAAGGTTTTCAGCAACGATGTGATGCTTACACGGTCTGCAATAATATTATTCAGTTCAGAGATAGCCACGCGCTCTTGCTGCATGGTGTCACGATTACGCAGTGTCACACAGTTATCTTCCAAAGTCTGATGATCCACGGTGACACAGTACGGAGTACCAATGGCATCCTGGCGGCGGTAACGCTTACCAATAGAATCTTTCTCATCATACTGACAATGGAAGTGGAACTTCAGATTGTCAATGATTTCGCGCGCTTTTTCGGGCAGACCATCTTTCTTTACCAACGGCATTACGGCCAGTTTCACCGGTGCCAGTGCAGCAGGCAACTTCAAGACAACACGGGATTCACCGCTATCCAACGTCTCTTCACAGTAGGAAGCCGACATGATGCTAAGGAACATGCGGTCTACACCGATACTAGTCTCGATGACATACGGGGTATAGCTTTCGTTGGTTTCCGGATCGAAATACTTGATGTTCTTGCCGGAGAACTTCTCATGCTGGGACAAGTCGAAATTTGTACGGCTGTGAATACCCTCTACTTCCTTGAAACCGAAAGGCATCAAGAACTCAATGTCTGTAGCAGCATTAGCGTAGTGGGCCAGTTTGTCGTGGTCGTGATAACGGTAATGGTCATCACCGAAGCCCAGCGCCTTGTGCCATTTCAGGCGAGTAGCCTTCCAACTCTTGAACCAGTCAAGCTCTGTACCCGGCTTCACAAAGAACTGCATTTCCATCTGCTCGAACTCGCGCATACGGAAGATGAACTGGCGGGCTACAATTTCGTTACGGAAAGCCTTACCAATCTGGGCGATACCGAAAGGAATCTTCATGCGACCGGTTTTCTGTACATTAAGGTAATTTACGAAGATACCTTGTGCCGTTTCCGGGCGAAGGTATATCTTCATGGCACCATCGGCGGTAGACCCCATTTCTGTTGAGAACATCAGATTGAACTGACGTACCTCTGTCCAGTTCTTTGTACCACTGATAGGGCAAACGATTTCTTCGTCAAGGATAATCTGACGGAGTTCGTCCAGATTATTATCGTTCAAAGCCTTGGAAAAACGTTCATGCAAGGCATCACGTTTGGCCTGGTGTTCCAGCACACGACCGTTGGTACTGCGGAACTGAGCCTCATCGAAAGCCTCACCAAAACGCTTGGCAGCTTTGGCCACTTCTTTGTTTATCTTGTCATCGTACTTAGCAAGCTGGTCCTCTATCAACACATCGGCACGATAACGTTTCTTGGAATCGCGGTTGTCAATCAAAGGGTCATTGAAAGCATCTACGTGTCCGCTGGCTTTCCAGATGGTGGGGTGCATAAAGATTGCTGAGTCGATACCGACAATATTTTCGTGCAGCAGCACCATACTCTGCCACCAGTATTGCTTGATGTTATTTTTCAGTTCCACACCCATCTGACCATAGTCATACACAGCTCCCAGTCCATCATAAATCTCGCTGGAAGGGAACACAAAACCATATTCCTTACAGTGTGATACGAGTTTCTTAAAAACGTCTTCTTGTGCCATTTTCTGTTGTATCTAAATTAATTTGAATCTTACTTTCAGCTAAAAAGCGCCACAAAGATAGGGATTTATATCGTAAGTAGGACATGGAGGGTATTAATTTATCTTATTACCAAATAAAAGAAGAAGCTACCTCATAACTCCGAGGCAGCTTCTTTCCCAATTTTACCCAATTACAATTAATTTACCTAAGCACTACAAATCAACCTAATCACAACTAAGAATAATATTATACTCACCTTCAGCGCTTTATCGTATTAACAGTTTCTTGTGGTTTCAATATGTCATTTGTTTTTTCCACAACTGATACCACATCAACATCAAGTGCAGCCTTAATATCCTTGGAAGAGGTTCCAATCAAAAACTTATAATTTCCAGCATCCACTACCCATGAAGAAGAAGCTTCATCATAAGAAGCCAAATCCGTAGTGTTCAGTTTCAAAGTGGCAGTAACAGTCTCACCTGGCCTCAATTCCTTAGTTTTGGTAAAAGCTTTAAGTTCTTTTTCCGGTTTGTTCATCTGAAAACTATTGGGAGCGGAGACATAAAGCTGAACAACCTCTTTCCCTGCAAACTTACCAACATTCTTCACATCAATAGAAACAGTATATATACCATTATCAACTTTGACAGACGGATTGACATACTCGAATGTTGTATACGAAAGACCATAGCCGAAAGGATAAGACACTTGCTTTCCGAAACTATCGAAATAGCGATAACCGACAAAAATATCTTCTTCATAATCCGTATAGTCTACATTCTTCACTGAAGATCTTTTGTCCTCCTTATTCCTCACATCTGTATTAGCCCTAGCATCCATAGGAAAATTGGTCGAAGAAGCAACGTCCATCAACTTGTTCGGGAAAGTCATTGTCAACTTACCCGATGGAGATACCTTACCGCTCAACACATCCGTCACACTATTTCCACCCTCCTGTCCTGCCTGCCAAGCCAGCAAAATAGCATCCGGTAGTTTTTTCCAAGAAGCAGTTTCGATTACACCTCCGATATTCAATACCACCACCACTTTCTTCCCAGCAGCATGGAAAGCTTGGCTGACGGACTTCAGCAGTTGCAATTCTTCCTCACTCAGTTCAAAATCACTGACATTACGGTCTACAAATTCACCGGAAGTACGTCCCAGCGTAACCAATGCAACATCCGCTTTAGCAACTTGTTCTGACAACACCTTTGTAGTAGGGATAAGTTCTGTCGGACGAGGTACCGGCATAAATCTGGAGAAAGGCTGAGACGAGTCAGGAGTATTTTTCTTATTCTCGGCCTCAATATACTGTTCATAATCGGCCTTCAATGCTTCATCTATCTGGTATCCAGCATTCTTCAAACCATCCAATAATGAGACTGTATAGGCACGATTCACATTACCTGAGCCGGTACCTCCTGCTATGAAATCATAGGAAGTACACCCGAAAAGAGCTATATTTCTGACCTTCCTTTCAAATGGCAAGGTTTCGTTATTATTCTTCAACAAAACCATTCCTTCAGTCGCTGACTGGCGGGTAACTGCTGCGTGCGCCTTCAAATCAGGTTTATTGGAATATTTGTATTCTTTAAAATGAGGAGTTTGGAGAATAAGTTCAAGAACACGCTTCACATTACGATTCAGTATGGATTCATCCAATTTTCCGGATTTCACCCCTTCGATAATCATATCATACTGGTTAGCCCTTCCCGGTTGGAGCATATCATTACCTGCTATCATCTGAGCCACGGCATCCTTCCCTCCAAACCAGTCAGTTACCACCATACCCTCGAAATTCCACTCATCACGCAATAAAGTGGACAGCAAGTCTGTATTCTCAGAAGCATAGGTGCCATTAATATGATTGTAAGAGGACATTACTGTCCATGGTGCCGATTCCTTCACTGCAATTTCGAACCCCTTCAAATAGATTTCCCGTAAGGCACGAGGAGTGATACGAGCATCATTAGCATTCCGATTGGTTTCCTGGTTGTTAACAGCAAAATGTTTGATGGAAGTTCCCACTCCGTTGCTCTGTATCCCTCTAACATATGCAGCAGCTATCTTGCCAGACACCAACGGGTCTTCGGAATAATATTCAAAATTACGCCCGCACAAAGGATTCCGATGGATATTCAAAGCAGGAGCCAGTAAAACATCCGCACCATATTCCAACACTTCATTACCAATTGATTTTCCAACTTCCTCTACCAAATCCTGATTCCAAGTAGAAGCAAGTAACGTACCGATAGGAAAATGTGTACAATAATAAGTAGCAGAATCCCCTTCGCGGATAGGATCTATACGTAAACCTGCAGGTCCATCAGCCAACACAATGGCAGGAATTCCCAAACGGGGTATCGGATAAGTAGTACCTGCTGCACCGGGAACCAACTTCTTTGTAGTGCCAATCACCGTACTGTCACCCGAAGTACCCACCATTCCGGTACCGATAACCAAATGTGCCTTTTCTTCCAAAGTCATGGCACCAATAACATCCTCAACAGAATCTTTACCCAATTGAGGAGCCGCAGGGCCACAAGCGCTCAACACGCCTGCAGCCAACAGCAAATAAAACAGTTGTTTTTTCATAGCCTAGTCAGATTTATTTAAACAACTTGGGAGCAAATACAGAGAGATAAATACGCCAGCAGGTCCATACATGTCCACCAGGAGTTTCCATAAACTCATATTTATATCCTTTTTTATCCAAATCAGCGCGATAAGCTGCATTGTTTCTATAAAGAAAATCGTCTTTACCGATACCCAACCAGTAAAGTTTGGGAGCCTTATCAAACTGAACAGCTAACTTTTTATCCATATCCTGATAAACCGGACTATTTTTCTGACCTGCACTCTGGACATTAAGGGCCGCAGAGAATAAACCTACATAGTCGAACATATCAGGATAGTTCAAAGAAATATTGGCAGAATGAAAACCACCCATTGAAAGCCCCGCAATAGCACGATGAGCTTTGTCCGCTTGTACACGATAATTACTTTCTACAAACGTGATAATCTCAGGGAAATAGGCTTCAAAAGCACCGTCCATGGTTCCATTCTTCATATGGTAAGGTTTATAGTATCCCAGACTACTCTCACCCGGTGCAGCCTCCATGGCAGCATGCCCATTGGGCATCACGACAATCATCGGTTCAGCCTTGCCTTGTGCAATCAAATTATCGAGAATCTGTGCAGCACGTCCAAAAGTTGTCCACTCATCTTCGTCCCCTCCCATACCATGCAATAAATAGAGTACCGGATACTTCCTATCACCGGATTGTTCATAACCTGCCGGCGTGTAGATATTGATACGGCGATCCATTTTCATACCATCAGAGTGATACCAACGATGGGCCAATGTTCCATGAGGTACTTTATTTACCTTATATAAATCTGCCTTACCATTCCCTACAATAAACACATTGCTTGTGGTAGCAAAGTCACGATAGACATAAACATTGTTAGGGTCTATAGTCGGCACACCATCTACCATGAATTCATAGCTATAAAGTTCTGAATCCAACGGCTTGGTAGTATAAGTCCAAATTCCTTCTGAATTCTTTGTCATTTCTATCAAACCTGCTCCCACCATACCTCCAATGTGTTGTCCCTCCGCCTTTTCGGCAAAGTCACCTGCTATCTGTACCCTCTTGGCATCGGGAGCCTTGAAGTTAAAAGTCACTGTGTTGTCTTTATTCACGATTGCAGACTCGAGGTCCTGCGCAACAAACAAATTCTGCTGGGCAGACATTTGCAGTCCACAAGCTGCCATAAATGCAGCCAATATAATCTTTTTCATTTCAGTTCTTCAAATTAAAGTTCATTGATTCAAGTTCATTCTGCCACTGTAATAATCAGACGGTGATAGCGGTTCATCTGTGGCGTACCGTTATCCGTAGCTTCCAAAATCAAGTGGATGGTATCACCGGGGTCGGCATCAGCCGGAACAGTAAAAGCTGTATTTGCAGAAGTAGGGTCATCTACTGCTACTTTGCCCCGATATGTACCGGCTGACACATATTGCCACCATTTAATGGCAAGTACATTCTTGTCCGGATCGGTTACTGTATATTTAAGTTTCAGCTTTTCACCCGGTTTGGCATTCATGGCAAGTGCACCTTTTATCACTGGTTCATGATTTGCATCAGTATAGCTTGGAGTAACTGACCATTTAAAACGGGCAGCCAATCCATTCATTACCGGAGCCGTAAAATCGGGCAAAGGATAGTGCTCGGCTCTATACTTCATCTGTTCCATACGAGGAAGATTCTTCACTGAATCGGGAAGAAGAGTCCTTCCACCGCACCAGCCACCATAAGTAGGATTCTCGTGACCACGCAGACCATTACCGATCAAATTCAGAAAACAGTAAGTGTCACCCTCAGCCAGATAAGCCCCTTTCGGCTGAACTCCAGTCCAAACTACATAGCCTTGCTCCTTCAGTTCATCAACTGTATAGCCCGACAAGCCGAAGAAATCGAACTTATCATCTTTCACCATCTGTTTTCCATCCCCCCAGACACGATACATTTCACCGAAAGGCCCTTTACTACGGATATTCTCCTGCATCCATTCCGGAGAATAGAAAACCTGGTTTTCTTTGGAAGCCCTCAACTGGGCATTATAAGCCAGCCCGACTGTCATGCCGCCCATCTCCATTTGTCTAAGTTCCGGCCAGAAAGGTTTGATATACCGTGCATACGTATCATCCTGATCACCAGAAAGGGAAAGAACCACTTTTTTTATTATCTTTTCCCGAATACCTTTCCAGGCATCAGTATGCTCATAAATATCCTGAATGGACTTCAAAGCACGAGCTATGGTGCTGGCACCTCCCCAAGCATTGATAAATACCGGATCTGTACAATCATCAAGCAGTACGGCTTTAATCAGCTCCGATCCCGGAGTATCCTTGGAAATATCACCATCGAACTCTATATTACCAATGCGTATTTTGGATTTCAGATATTCGGGAGTCGGATAAGAAGGATCATGTACCCTCAGATTGGGATATACCTCCTCATAAGCTTCCACAGCATCGTCAATGAAACGTTCTTCCGGATCCCAACGCCAACTTTCCATAGGCCCGTAGTCTATACCATTACGAGAATATTCCCGTCCAGGTACATACCACTTAGTACCGTGCCCGTCACCTTTCCAATGAAACTGACTGCTGGCATAAATCAAACCTTCCACGCGGAAATCCGTACTGAAAAGTAAGAAACGTATCAAAGAGTTCAGGTCATCAAGTTCCGGATCACAAGTAATGATAACACGTGGTTTTGACGGATCTTCACTGGACGTCTGCTGTCCATTCATACAAGCCGGCATCACAGCCATAAGGCCTGAGAAGAATAAGCATTTAAATTTATTCATACACTAAATTTTATTGATTAACTACCAACCCGGATTCTGGGTCATATTCTTATTGACATTCATTTCAGTTGCAGGGAATGGGAGCAATTCATGCTTACCACTTTTGAAACCAGCAGAAGCATTTTTCTGTTCATTCCAACTGACACGACCGTCTTTATAAAGAGCCGGTCTTTCCTGTCCTCTTTTGGCAAGTACCGTAGCAGCATCGCCCCACCGAATCAAATCCTGATAACGACAACCTTCCATCCAAAGTTCCAGACGCTTTTCTTTCTTGATATCATCCATAGAAACGCTACCCAATGCGGGCAACTGAGCACGATTACGCACCTTATTTACATAGTCGACAGCTTTACTTGCATTTCCAGACTGGAGACTCGCCTCAGCAGCAAGCAACAATACCTCAGCATACCGCATAGCACGAGTATTGTTAGGGCAACGCAACCAATAATAATTAATGACATCCGCTTCATAAACACGGTATTTCCAACTAAAGTAACCGGCATTGTCAGGCATATACGCAATGGCATCACTCAAAGATATACCAGTACTTTCCATCTGCTGGTATGTCTTTATGGAAGCATTCAAGCGATACGTATCTCCCATCTCAACAAATGCATCATAGCTTTCCTTGGTCGGATTAAAAAATCCCCAACCTCCGTGAGAATAGATTTGAGTAGGCTCATTAAATGCAAGCATATCTCCGCGCCAATGCACATATACCCAAATCATGTTACTCATAATACCAGTAGCATTATTGGCATCGTAGACATAGTTACTTTCAAATAAGCTTTCGCAATTTGCCTCTCCTTTAGTTGTCTGAATATTTTCATAATCACTGTAAAGGTCGTACTTTCCGCTATTAATCACCTCATCCAAAGCAGTGGCGGCAGCACCATAATTCTTCTGGAATACATATGCCTTACCTAACAGAGCTTGTGCAAATTGTTTGGTGATACGATAGGTAAAGTCATCCAAACTTGTCTTTTCCTCCAGATCACCACTGTTGACAGCCTCAGTAAGGTCTTGGTTCACCAATGCCCATAGCGCCTCAGTATCACCATTGGCCTGGGAATATTCATTTGGCGTTAACGGATGATCCACCAATGGCGGAGTCCCCCAAAGACTAATTAATTCGATGTAGGACATCGCACGGAAAACCTTTGCCTCTGCACGTGCACGAAGTTTAATTACCGAATCATTCCCTACATACTGCAAAACAATATTGGCGGCATAAATTACCTTATAAAGATTCGTATACAACGTTTTAATATGAGAAAAATCAGAGTCGAATGTATAAGTCGACAGCAATTGCGCACTAGCAGCTGTCCAACTCTCCCCTGCCGAATAGCAATCATCCGAAAGAAGATTCTTCAGCCAGAATGCAGGTGCATAAGTATCCTTCCAATTACTATAGCAGGCTATAATGGCTTCTTCCGCATCAGCATCCGTTTTATAGAAACTTTCAAAAGTGCTTACTCCATGCTGCGAGATATCCAGATTGTCTACACAAGAGGAAAAGAAAGTGCAGCTGGCAAGCAACAAACTTGATAAAATATATTTTGCTTTCATATTTCGTATTGAATTAAAGATTAAAATGCTACGTTAAGACCGAACACGACTTTCTTGCTGGACGGATAAGAACCCATATCCAACCCCATTGCACTACCTGTACTTGTAAATTCAGGATCAAATCCAGGATACTTGGTAAATGTAAAGAAGTCGTCTAAAGAACAATACAAACGAAGGTTACTCAAACCAATCTGCTTCAACAAATTCTTTGGTAAATTATAACCCAACTGTATCTGCTTGATTTTAAAGTAAGAACCGTCGAATACAAACTTGGAGCTTTTCAAGTACTTATCATAATTACTAGGATTGGAACGGGCATATTTTGCATTGTCTCCTGCAGTTGTCCAACGTCCATCGTAGAATTCCTTCAAGGTATTCGCTTTCATACGGGAAGTACGGTTATAACCGGCAAACACATCATTGCCATGAGAACCGGAACCAAATATCGTCAAATCGAAACCTTTCCATGCAGCAGTCAAAGTAATACCATAAGTAAAGTCGGGGATGGCTGAACCTATTTCCGTTTGGTCAGCATCTCCAATAATGCCATCGTCATTCATATCCTTAAATATCGGATCACCCGTTTGTGAATCAATGCCCGTACACTCATAACCACGCATGTACCAAATGGGGTGCCCTTCTTCAAAATAATTCATAACACCGATGCCTGCACTTGTCGTACTCTCAATGCGTTCCAAAGTTTCATGCAGATAAGTAACTTTATTCTTTAAAGTAGCAATATTTCCTTTTATGCTATAGTTGAAATCCTTAATATTATCACGCCATGAAAGTTCAAACTCAAATCCGCTGTTCTTGACATTTCCTGCATTCATAGGTGAAGTCGTGTTACCCACAATCAGCGAAGGAGTAATACCGGTTACAATTAAATCCTTAGTTTTTTTCTCATAATAGTCAAATCCGAAACTCAACCGGTCGTTCAGCATCCGAAGATCAATACCTAAATCAATTTGTTCAGAAGTTTCCCACTTCAAATCATAGTTGCCTGTTGCGGAAGGCAGTGAACCCGTTTCATAAGACACATCTCCGGACATTGGATAATTGATTTCAGACAGAATTGTAGCATCATACATATAGTCTGCCAAACCAGCAATACTACCATTCTGTCCCCAACTTGCACGTAATTTCAAATGAGAAATCGACTTGAGATTCTCCATAAACTTCTCATTGGAAAGTACCCAGCCAACAGATACAGCCGGAAAATAGCCCCAACGTTTCTGCAAAGGAAGAATAGACAAGTCGGCAGCATCCGCACGAAGAGTGAACTGAGCAAAATATTTACCCGCATAGTCATAAGAAGCCCGACCAAAGTAAGAAAGATTTACATATTTCCTTTTCTCTCCACCACTTACCGTACGGGTGGCAGTACCAGTTTGGAACGCAAAATAGGCATAGTTGGGATCCAACTTGGTAATACCTAAATCAACCTTGTCACCAGAACGGCTACCATTGATTCCTCCTGTCACTCCAAAAGAGGTATTGGAAGAATAAGACATACCAAGCATCACATTTACATTGTGCTTATCTGCAAATGTCTTAGTGTAGTTAGCAAAGTTTTCCCATTGCCAATACGTTGTATTAGAACTTGTAGCATTTACCGATACATAATCCTGATAAAGGTCAGAGCAGGTAATGTTAGGCATAACATAGCCGTAGGAATTACTGTAAGTATAACGGTATCCCAAACGTGAAGTGATGACCAGCTCTTTAATCGGAGTAAAATCCAGATAAGTGGAGCCGCTGAACACAAAACCATCTCTTTTCGTTGTACCGCGGTCACGCATGATATACGGATTGATATTATTGGAGTCACCATAAGGGGAAATAGAATAATAATCACCATTGGCATTCTGAAGCAAGGTATGCCCTTGGTTCATATAATTAATCATAGTGTCAGGCAGTTTATCCGGTGTATAGGTAACTGGAGTAAGAGGGTCAAGCTGAATGGCAGACAGCATCAAAGAACCGGTTGCTGAGCCTTCGCTTACAGACTGTACATGATAACGGGAAAATGAATTGTTTGTCGTGAACTTCAACCAATCCTTTACTTTATAATCTGCATTGACAGTGCCGGTAATGCGGTCAAAAACATCCTTATTGCCAACAATGGGACCATTATTACTTAAATAAGAGAGTGAGGCGAATAATGAGCCATTATCATTGGCACCTTGGAAATTGACATTGTGACGCTGCATCATGGATGATTCAAATGTCTCTTCTATCCAATCGGTATTTGTCTTTCCATCCCAATACCTATCTATTGTTTCTCTGGGAATAAGATTACCTTCAGTCATATAATTGACATATTCCTGAGCATTCAGAATATCAGGAGTACGACCTAAAGACTGGGAGGACAACTGGAAATCATAAGAAATACGACGAACTCCTTTTTTTGCCTTCCGGGTGGTAATCAAGACAACACCATTACCGGCCTGGGCACCATAGATAGCAGCAGAAGCAGCATCCTTCAACACCTCCATACTCTCAATATCATTCGGATCGAGGTTACTGATGTCTTTCGTACGCAAACCATCGACCACATACAAAGGATCTGAACTGGCATTACTGCTATATCCACGGATACGAATGGCGGGATTCGAACCAGGAGCCGCAGATGCAGAAATAATTTGCACACCGGCTGTTTTACCCTGCAGGGCCTGCTCAGCATTGGTTATGGTACGATTCTCAAAATCTTCTGCTTTTACGGAAGAAATTGCCCCCGTTACAGAACTTTTCTTCTGTACACCATATCCTACAACAACCACTTCATCCAAAGTCTTGCTATCTTCCTTCAGTATAATATTCATAGTACCTGCAACGGCTTTCTTTTCCTGAGTCACATACCCGATATACGAAAAGACAATAGTGGAACCCTCATTCACTGACAAAGTATAATTGCCATCCAAATCAGTTATAACACCATTTGTCGTTCCTTTTTCCAATACACTTACACCAATCATCGGTTCATTAAGCTCATCAGTAATTCTGCCAGATACATTTACTTGTTTCTGTGCAAAAACAGATGTCATACCTACCAAAAGGAACAGCACTAAGGCCATTAACCTTTTCTGTCTAATTTGTGTTACAATCGTTTTCATTTAATATTATTTTGGGTTAACAATGAATTTAAAATATCAGTTTGAAAGAGTAATCAGTACCAGCCCCACAACAAAGAGCACAAACATGGTTGCAATCATAGGTACAGTCCCCTTTGGAGCGCCTTTGAACTCCTTCCATACAAAGAATCCCCAAATCATGGCTACCACCGGTGCGGCATTACTCAATGCATAGGCTATAGCCGGATTGGCAGAACCAGCTCCCATAAAGCTGACTACCATACCACTCATCCAAATAAAACCTCCCAACATACCAATCAGATGTGTACGGGTGTCACCTTTCAGATAATCCTTCATTGTCACCTTGTTTCCCTGAGCCGGATGACTCATAGCAAACGTATTAAAGACAGGAGTCGTGATAAGGACACCGGCAGCAAAACAAAATACACCGGTATAGGGAGTCAGTGTTCCCGTACCACCCGTTACATACTGAGGATCTAGTGATTTTACAACCAAGCCATAGAAGAACATAATGGCCAACCCCGCTACAATAGCCAATAAGATACCTTTTTTAGGAGTAGACGCCTGACTTGCCGACATTTTTCCATAAGCCTTGCCACAAATGCAGATGGCTATCACAATAACAGCTACTCCTATCCAAAGCAATGTCTGGTTTCCAGGGTATACTTCGCCGGCCAAAGATATCAGTAGATAATTAAAAATTATACCGCCTATCCAAGCTAAGCCTCCACCAATGGGAAAACCTATCGACATCCCGGCTACAGCAATGGCTGCTGTCAGAAAGATATTACCGAAATTCCATACAATACCGCCTAGGAGCGCATACTTCATACTATTCCAGTCCATTACTGCCAAATCCCCAAAGAAAGTACGGCCTTCACCTCCCAAGCTACCCAATGTCAGGGCACCTAACAGAGCTGTGAAAAATAAACCGAAAGTCAAATCCCAATAGAAAAGCTCAAAACTCCAGCTTTTCGATGTCACCATCTTCTGCGTATTCGCCCAAGAACCCCAACAGAGGCAACAATAGACACAACACAGAATGGCTCCAATATAGTTGTCAACAAGTATCATAATTTATTTTCTGTTGTTTACCGTGTGTTTACCTATTTATTCATGCACATATAGATTCCACCCCAAATAACCCTCGATGGCCTCATTCAGAATATCCTTTACATCATTACGAACCATAGCCACATGATGTTCAAAACCATTCCTGCAAATATGTTTCATCAAAATCTGTAAGTTATCCACTTTGGTAACAGCTATACATCCATCCATTCCGTACGGATCATCCGTGATTTCACCAGTACCCAAATAAGCCTTGATAGTACCTTTAGTATCATCAGTGGAAATACGGAAGAATGTGAAATCACCTTTAGTCACTTTGCCATATACAGCACCGAATGTATTGACCTTACCTAGCGTACGTCCCAGAACGCCAAGTGTACCAAGCTTTAAGTCATTTCTGACAAACGATTTCGGGAAATTACCGCAATGAGTACACACACATTTATTCCGGTCTTCCGCAAAATTATTGTTCCAGTCAAGTAATGCCGATTGACCTTGCGCTGCCAATGTCAAAGCATACATGGATACAGCACCGGCAATATCAACCTCACAAGCGGCAGGTAGTAGTTTTTCACCCAGCATACTCATTGTCACACAAGCTGCACAACCATAGTTCTGTTCCAAAGAGTCCCAACACTGAACAGCCACAGCATCAATCTGATTGGCTTCAATCCACCGTTCCACAGCCACGCCAAACTTTGCCTGAAGCACCAGCTTGTCACTGTATTCTTTAGGAACTACTGCATAACACTTAATCTCTTCAAGTTTCTTCAGCAGTTCCACATCTGTATCCTCAATCTTACGGGCAGCACCGAGTATTTCAGAAAGATCGACTGGAACGACTGTAATACCACTCTTCTGCAACAGTTTTTCACTGGCACGTACCGTCTGAAAACCGGCTGGTCGGGCACCGATAGCCCCGATACGTGCATGGCGCAAACCATTGACCACACGACAGATACCGGCGAACTTATTAATATCCTTAGCCAATAGTTCAGAGTATATAGAATAGGTATGCAGCGTAGTATCTGTAAAAGGAATACCATATTGATACAAATTATTGCAAACAGAAATTTTACCACAGAAAGCATCACGGCGGCTGTCCAAGTCCACCTTGTCATTCTCGTCGTCACAAGCTTGTACCAAAATGGGAACATTCAAATCAGCCACACTGATAGCATTGATTATTCCAATCTCAAAGCCAAAGTTGGGTAAAGAGACTATAATGCCGTCAATACGGTCACGATTTTGACGGAACAGTTCGGCACACTTCAATCCGTCTTCACGGGTTTCAATACTGCTACTGCCAGTAGGAGTAGCATCTTCAGGTAAAATTACATAGTCATAGCCTTCGTCTGCAAGTGTTCTCAACAGCTGTTTGCGAACATCTTTGGCCAATTCTGAATTAAAATAAGCACGGGTGCCGATAATTATACCGAAGCACATTCTTTCCTTGTTTTTCATCGTAAATAGTTGGTGTTAAAATTATACTTAGAAGATATTTATCCGATTAATTGATTTACTGCTTTCAGCCAGCCTTCACACCATTTCTCCATCAGTGGTAAGTTGCCCTGCGGTTCTATTCGGTAGCGGCTCCGGCGTAATACGGCCACTTGTTCAAAGCTCGTCCATATCTTGCGGGCCATTCCATTCATCACAACAGCTCCCAAAGCCGAGGCCTCCTCAACATCCGAACAATTGATCGGTACACGTAAACAGTCAGCCTGGAACTGCATTAAAAATTTATTTTTTGTAGGTCCTCCGTCAACCCTGATTTCTTTCAGTTTTATACCTGCCTGAGTGGTCATCGCTTTGACTAAATCATTGACTTGATAAGCTATGGATTCAAGCGCCGCCCTAAGAACATGTGGCTTCCCGGTACCTAAAGTCATCCCTAAAATGGCCGCCTTTATATCCCCTTGCCACCAAGGAGCACCCAGTCCGGCAAAAGCCGGTACAACATATACACCTCCATTGTCTTCCACAGTAACGGCCAGTTCTTCTGCTTCATCGGGCGAACCGATCATCTGCAATCTCTGTTCCAACCACTTGATAGTACCGCCAGTACAATGGATATTCCCCTCAAAAGCATAGAACACTTTCCCAAGTGCGGCAAAACCTATGGAAGTGACCAATCCCCGAGGAGCTGTAGCAACCTTTTCGCCAATATTCACCATTACTGAGGAGCCGGTACCATAAGTGACCTTACCTAATCCCTCTTCAAAACACATCTGCCCAGTCAGTGCCCCATGCGAATCGCCCAATACACCGGCAATGACAATAGGGTTCTTGAACAGTCCACCCACCGTAGTCTTTCCAAAAACAGCATCACAAGGCAACAACTCGGGCATCATGGTTTTGGGTATGGTGAACAATTCCAGCAAGTCATTATCCCATAGCATCGTATGAATATTCAATAAAAGGGTTCTGGAAGCATTCGTATAATCCGTCACATGGCGTTTACCATCAGTCAACTTCCAAATCAGCCACGTATCAATAGTCCCCATCAATAAGTCTCCATTATCAGCAGCCCGACGGGCTCCCTCCACATTGTCAAGTATCCACTTCACACCGCTCGCCGAGAAATAGGGGTCTAACAACAAGCCACTTCTTACCTGTACAAACTCACTGTATCCTCTATTTTTCAAGTCATTACAGATATCAGCACCACGCATACATTGCCATACCACAGCATTGTATACCGGTTTACCCGTATGTTTATTCCATACAACCACCGTCTCGCGTTGATTAGTGATAGCCAACGAATACATATTGTCTGCCGTTTCCTCTTCAATCAACTCAGCAATGCTTTTCAGCACATTCCGATAAATTTCTTCAACATCATGCTCCACCCATCCAGTTCGGGGATAATATTGCTCGTGAGTGACATTGACACGCTTCAGCATTTCACACCTCTCATTGAACAGCATAGCCTTGGTGGCCGAGGTGCTTTGGTCTATTGCAATTATCAAGTTTTTCATTTTAGGTATTATTAAAGGCTGATTATTTCTTACTTAAGGAAGTCAAGGGTAGTTTTCACGATACCAGGTGCATCCAACCCATAATGGGCAAAAATTTCGGAAGAACTCCCATGCACCACATTCTCGTCAGGAATCCCCAAAATTTTCACGGGTACGGGATTTTCGGAAATGATTTCAGTCACCATCGCTCCAAGGCCTCCATACTGACTATGCTCCTCAACCGTGATAATACGACCGGTTTCAGAAGCAGCTTTCAAAACAGCCTCCTCATCACAAGGTTTAATAAAGGACATATCCAGTACCCGGACTGAAATACCATATTTACGCAACTCCAAAGCCGCTTGATGTGCATGGTATACGGTTTCACCGGTTCCAATGATTGTCAAGTCGGTCCCGTCCAATAACCTATTTGCCTTACCTATGGCAAAATCAAAATCATCGTTCTCATAGACATCAGGAACTGCTGCACGTCCTACACGAACATAAACCGGTTCAGGATAGTCAATCAAAAACTCAACCAGTTTTTTTGTCTGTCGGGCATCACAAGGCAACACAATATTCATACCGGGGAAAGTACGTAACACGGCAATATCATGCAAGCTATGATGGGTAGCCCCCAAAGCTCCGTAAGCTACTCCTCCACTTACTCCCAATATCTTTACGTTGTTCTGACTATAAGCCAAGTCAACCTTTACCTGTTCCAGACTGCGAGCCACATAAAAACATGCCGGGCCACACACAAACACTTTCTTTCCGCTATGAGCCAACCCGGCTGAAATACCCACAGCATCCTGCTCCGCAATACCACACTCCACGAATTGCTGTGGCAATTCTTTGGCAAAATCATTTAACGTCACCGAACCACGTGCATCCGTTGTCACAGCAATGATATCTTTGTCCATCCGGGCCAATGACAACAAAGTGTCGGTGAAACTTTTTCTGCAAGCTATCATATCAATTATATTCTAAATTTTTTATCCTTTCTGAAATTTCCCGAATAGCCAGTTCATACTGCTCGTTGTTCGGAACCCCATGATGCCATTTGGCCACTCCCTCCATAAAAGACACTCCCTTGCCTTTTGTTGTATGAGCCACCAGCAAATGAGGATGGTGATTTGCATAATCAATGGAACGGAAAGTCCGGATAATGTCTTCCATATCGTCACCATTCATATCCTTTACCTCCCAACCAAATGCCGTCCAACGGTCACGGATGTCATCAATCCCCATCACATCTTCCGTATCTCCACTAATCTGCAAATGATTACGATCTATTACAGCTACCAGATTATCCAGCTTGTACTGCCGGGCAGCCATTGCAGCCTCGTATATGGAACCTTCACCCTGCTCACCGTCTCCCATCAGCACATAGGTTTTATAATTCCTCTTATCCATTTTAGCAGCCATGGCTATACCCACCCCGACAGACAAGCCATGCCCCAAGGCTCCAGTATTCACTTCAATACCCGGAACTCCGATAGTGGGGTGCCCCGAAAGAATGGAACCATATTGCCCCAATGTGTCCAAAATGCCTTTAGCCATGAACCCTCTGGATTCCAGCGTCACATACAAAGCCTCCACACAATGTCCCTTACTCAAAATGAAACGATCCCGCAAATTATCCTTAGGGTTACCTGCATCTACATTCATCACATCAAAGTAAAGAGCAGTAAGAACATTGAGGCAAGACAAGTCTCCACCGATATGTCCGGCTTTTGCTTTATAGATAATTTCAATTAATCTTTTTCGATTTCTTTCTGATTGAAGAATTAATTCTTTTGTTTTCATAGCTTATACACTTTCGTTTCCTTTGCAAATAAAACAAAAGAAAAGTATAAATCGAAAGAAAACGAAAGATTTTCACCTTATATTAACATATTTTACGATTAACAAGAAGGGAAAAGCAAATAAATAAAATATAAAACAAAAGCAATCGATAAAATAAAAGATAATTATTAGAATAAAAAAGAAGAAAAACAGTAAAAACGAACTTTCATTTGACTTTTTTTGACTACCTTTGCGAAAAAATTAAATGATTGCACAATGCTCAATACTATAGACGAAGGAATCAAAGCGGTTCGGCAAGGAAAAATAGTGATAGTTGTCGACGATGAAAATAGAGAAAATGAAGGGGATTTTATCGTATCCGGCGAAAAAATCACCCCTGATATTGTCAATTTCATGATTACACATGGAAGAGGGCTTCTTTGTGTACCATTACCTCGTTCCCGTTGTGAAGAGCTTCAACTATACCCGATGTCGGAAGACAACACTTCTCTTTTGGGCACTCCGTTCACCATGTCTGTCGACCTGAAGGGCTACGGCTGTACAACGGGGGTTTCTGCCTATGACCGTTCTGCTACCATACGCGCTTTGGTTACTGGCAATATAAAACCATCGGAATTGGCACGTCCCGGACATATTTTTCCTCTCTACGGACATGAGAATGGAGTATTAGGACGCGACGGACATACAGAAGCCTTGCTAGACCTGACAAGAATGGCAGGATTGACACCCGGTGGCGCCCTCATTGAGATACTGAACCAGGATGGAACAATGGCTCGTTTGCCTCAATTACTTGAAATAGCAGAAAAGTTCCAGCTGAAAATTATAGCTATCAAAGATATCCAAGAGTATCGCAGGAACAACAAGATATAACAATATATAAAGTAGATATGGCACTAAACCAAAGAAGAGTCAAGATTTTGGACCTAATCCGCGAAGACGGACATGCAAAAGTTCAAGAATTAAGCAGGATTTTCAATGTTACGGATGTTACAATCAGACAAGACTTGGAAGCCCTTGAAAAATTAGGGTATATCCAAAGAGAACATGGTGGAGCTTTCCTAAAAGACGTAGGCTCATTTGCAAAAACCGGAAAGGTCTTCAACCAAAACCATATTGAAGAAAAAAGAGAAATAGCCCGAAAAGCGGTATCGTTTATCCGCGAAGGCGAATGCATCATTCTCGATTCAGGTTCCACCACTACAGAAATAGCCAAACTACTTACGCAATACAAAGAGCTCACTGTCATCACCAATGCACTGAACATAGCGTTGATATTGGGCGAAAATCCCGGTATCACCCTCATCGTGACGGGAGGAGAGTTCAAAGCGCCTACCCTTTCACTGACCGGAAAGATGGCAGCCGACTCACTCAAAGGTTTCCATGCCAACAAATTATTCCTCGCCACAGCAGGAATATCTCCGGACATGAGCCTGACTTATCCAAGCCTCAGCGACCTGATGGTAAAATCGGCCATGATAAAGGCTGCCGAAGAAGTCATCCTGGTAGCCGATTCTTCCAAAATCGGGATAAGCGCATTCGCAAGTTTAGGGTCGATAACTATGGTGAACTCCTTCATCACAGACAATCATATCTCGAAAGAGAATATTGAGAAAATGAAGGGGAAAAACATAAATCTCCTGATTGGATAATTGAAAGGAAAAAAGAGACCCGGCCCTCGTACCCATTTATATTATATTACAAATATAAGTACAATCTGCCTGCATTCCCATGCCTTTTCATCTCACTCACTGAACGAACCGGATTCAGTCAGGGACTGAAAGCCTTTCACTCAAGGACTGAATGCCATTCAGTCCTTGAGTCATTGCACCCCCTCTCAGAAGGTATCAGGAAGGAGGTATAGCAAACCACCCACCCCGTAAAAACAAGCAATAAAATTATAGGACATCCTCCTCTGAAAGCCGATATGCTTCCCTGACCACTTCCTGCGGATAGCCGCACATCTCGATAATCCGGATGGCATTACGTTCCGTCACCGGTCCCGGCTTCAACTTATAATCAAAAGACAATGTATTGTCGGCAACACACTCACAAAAATGAAACAATTCATATTCGTCCTCAAGTAAGGAAGCCAGTTCGACATCGTGAGTGGAAGCAAACACAATACTGTTCTTGTGCGCCAAAGCAGACAGCACAGCTTTGGCTATAGCTATCCGTTCCACCGTATTCGTCCCCTTGAACAACTCGTCCAGCAGGAAAAACCGCCAACACTCCTTTCCGGCTTCCAGCATCTCTCGAACAATTTGCACCTCCTGCAGAAAGAAACTTTTTCCCTCCATCAGACTATCCTCCAGATGGATAGCAGAATATAACGCAGTATCCATAGGAAAACGGAAACTGCGAGCAAAACAAGTATGGAGCACTTGTGCGGAAAGCAGGTTAAGTCCGATGGCACGGATAAAAGTTGTCTTACCGGACATATTGGAGCCGGTAACAAGGACAGATTTGCCACAGAGTGTAATGTCATTAGGGATACAACGTTCTATAAGCGGATGATAAAGCCCTTCTGCATGAAACGTTTCACCCTCGCTGCAAGCTTCCGGTAAAACATAATAAGGCAGCCCATTCCGGAGTTCGGAAACAGAGCAAAGCACATCCACCAATCCGAAATAGCGGAAAACCTCTTCAATCTGTTCCTGTCTACCCTGCAATAGAAAGAAAGCCTTGGAAACCGGAATAACTTCCCGCAGAAAAAACACATTCACTATCTCGGTGAAGAAATAAGCGAAAATGGCGATGTCGCTCTCCAGTCTGATACTGAAACGGAAAGTGGAAAGTTTCTTTCGCAACGGATGCAATGCCTGCAAAGTCTTTTGGATATCCCGATGCACGGATGCACACAACGGAATCTGTGCCAACTTCTCCGCTTGCCTGAGCAACTGCCATAACTGAGGAATGGAAAAGAAATAGCCCTGAATCCGCGCCTTGCTGCGATAGTGCAGTACCATGTTCACCAATACCGATGTGCACAAAATCCCCAAAACATAAAGCGAAGACGTAATGTAAACTATTCCCAACAAAACAAAAGGCGCGAATTGCAAGATAGTCAGCAAACGGTAAAAGCGGCGGGAATACACGGGATGGGAAATGGAGAATAGCGATGCAATGGTATAAGCATCCGGCGTATCCAGTTTCCGCAACTCCGACCGGATTTCTGCACGCAACTCCTTGTCAGCAGAAAGCTTACGAATCACTTCCTCTTGTTCCGAAATCTCCGAAAGACGGTTGTAATGCAACACGTCGTAGAGGTACTGTCGGCCCACACAAGAAGAGGTACGGTCAGCCCATTCGAAAAAATCATCCAGATTGAGGTCATCCCAGGTTTTCTGCGACACCAAATGTTCTGTCTCCCTCGCCGACCGGTACTCGTGGTATAGCGATATATCCGAAAATGACTGTTCCATCAAAGAATTATTTGGAATGATGCACAAAAATAATGAAAAGATTGCATTCTATCTAATTTCCTTGCTGCTTTCCCTATATTATGTTTACTTTGCGGATACAAACACTTTTCATTACTTCACCATTAAAATTATAACAAGATGAAACACACTTTTTTCACATTGACACTGTTTTTACTGGCCTTACTGTCAACATCATGCGGAAACAAGAAAGTAGCATATCAGAATCCCCTGCCCATGGCCTTCGGAGACCCGTTCCTACTGAAAGCTTCCGACGGCAAATACTATATGTACGGAACGGGCGGAGTATCGAACGGTTTTAAAGTATACTCCTCCGATGACCAGGTGACATGGACAGACGAGGGTCCCATCTATCAAGGCGGCACCTCCGACTCATGGGCCACCGACTGTTTCTGGGCACCCGAAGTGTATGAACGGGACGGCAAATACTACCTATGGTTCAGCGCCAACTGGAAGGAAAATCCCACTAAGGAGCAAGAGAACTTCCGTATCGGTGTAGCCGTAGCCGATAAGCCTACCGGCCCTTTCAAAGAGCTGTTCAACCAACCGGTATTCGACCCCGGCTATCCTATCATCGACGCAAACATACTCTTTGACGATGCTTCCGGAAAGACCTACCTCTACTACTCCCGCTGCTGCTACAAACATGCCGTTGACAGCGAAGTTTCAACATGGGCCAAAGAAAAGGGCTGGTTTGACGAGATTGAGGAAAGTTGGATTTACGGCGTGGAACTGAAACCAGATTTCTCCGGTATCATCGGAGAACCGGTAGCACTGCTTTGCCCGCCCCAGACAATGGACGACCCTCAAGCGGAATGGGAGAACCGCTCGGTGACTTCACATGAAGTCAACAGACGCTGGACAGAAGGTTCGTATATCGTGAAGCACAAAAATCTTTACTATATGCTGTACTCTGCAAACTTTTTCGGAGGGAAAAATTATGCGGTGGGTTATGCTACCTCCCAGAACCCCTTAGGACCATTCACAAAAGCTGCCAACAATCCGGTGCTGCAAAAGGATACAGAGCAAGGCGGCATCGTGACCGGAACCGGGCATTGTATGCTCATCGATATTCACAACCGCCTCTACTGTGTCTATCATGGACGCACCGAAACCACTGGTGACGAACGAATGGTATTCATCGACCCCATAGACATCCAACCGGACGGGAAACTGGTAGTCCACGGACCGAATACGGATTTACAGAAAATCACATATTAAAGCCATCAGGCGCAGACTGCACAGCATGTCACGGTTCATTATTCTCCGTGGTTCTCCTATACATTCCGCGCCTGATGAAAATTAAAAAGGACATATCCATACACAACAATCCGCTCCATATTTGTTCCTGACTTCAATTCTATTTTCACCGGTATCCAATACAATGCCTTTCCATTCCAGTACATTTACGGAATCAGGTTTTGCAGTCCCATATGCTTTGCCATTGATATACAATTTGGCAGCTCCGCTATTGCTGAATACTTGCACATCAACAGTTTTGCGGGTTCTGTTTACCAATCGTTTTCCTGCGATATATACAAACTTATCTTCTTGATTCCAGTTTGCCTTATAAAAGTAAAAGGCATCTTTCTTTATTTTCCGGTCGTAAGTCACCAGCCCCTTATCATTGCGTCCCATAATGGTCCCCTCCCTACGGCCTGCCGCCGAAAAGTCGAACATGCACCAGATGAAGTTACACCACAAGAATTCACGTTCCTGAAGCTGTTTCCAATTCTCCACATGATAATAAGTCTGCCAGTTTTCGGGATGCCATTGCCCCCACGGTTCCGGATGCCTCAGCGAGTCTGCCTGCTGGAATACGCATGCCCCGGCACCATACTCGCTGATGCCCATCTTCCGCTCCGGATGTGCTGCATGCTCGCGGTCTATCCAGCGCCCCATGTCATCCATGTTGTCGCCATACCAGCCGAAATACTTGTTGAAAGCAATCAGGTCGGTGAATCCGTTGAAGTCGTCATCCTGATTACTGGCTCCCATAGTGGGACGGCTCGAGTCCAACTGACGGGCCAAAGCATGAAGCTCTGCCGCCATACGCGAAGGACGGTCCAGCCAACCGGAATTTATCTCATTGAACAGCCCCCAGAACAAAATGCAGGGGTGATTGTAGTTCTGTAAAATCAGTTCCTTCAATTGCAGGCGCAAGTTTTCATCATAAGCAGGATTATTCACATAAACATTGACAAAAGGAATCTCAACCCATGCCACCAGTCCCCGCTTGTCCATCTGTTGATGCATGTATTTGGCTTGCGGATAGTGGCAAAGACGCACGGCATTGCATCCCATTTCCTGCATCAAGTCCAAATCTTCGTCATGGTCTTGCGGATAAAATGCCGAAGCGCGTTCCGCCCTGTCCTGATGCCGGTTCACGCCATTCAAACGATAAGGCTTTCCATTCAGAAAGAAACCTTTCTCCGCATCGGCATGAAAGTAGCGGAAACCTATCTCTTCTTCGCGGCGGTCTATCTCTTTCCCATCCTTACGCAATATCACCACTCCTTTATATAAATAGGGGTCCTTCACTCCATCCCACAAATGAGGCCTTTCAAGCACCATGTCCATCACCACCTTTTTATCCTCACCCACCTCTGCACTGGCAACACGGCAAAGCAACTTTTCCTTGTCATATAGTTGAAACTCCACCTCGCAACCGGTCACAGTAGTTTCCCTTGCCGAAAGCAGTGCTTCAATTTTCAAATGGGCCTTTTTCTCCGATACATCGGACTGAGTGAAGAATACACCTGAAGAGGCATAATAAGCAGGTTCTATGCAGACATCCTCCGTTACCAGCAGCTCCACTCCCCGATACAACCCGCCAAACATATTGAAGTCACCGCAAATGGGAGCGATATCCATAGTCTGAGCATTGCTGACACGAATTTCCAATACACTTTCTGTTCCCGGGACCAGGAAATCAGTCAATTCTGCCACAAATGCCGTATAACCACCCTTATGTTGCATCACAAAATGATGGTCGATAAAAATGTCGGCAACCGTCTGTGCAGCCATCACTTTCAAGAAAAAACGTTTGCCCCGATAATGGGCAGGAACAGACAACTTACGACTGTAATTGCATAATCCCCTATAATAATCGGCATTGCCAAACATGCCATCGCCCGCATTCCAAGTGTGAGGCAAAGTAACCTTCACTATTTCCGAAGCAGGTGCCTGAAAACCCCGGTGGAAATTCCATCCTTCATTCAGTGGAATCACCTCTACGGCAAATACACATGTTGACAATATTCCCAAAGAGAATAAAAATAAAATGATGAATCTGTTCATTTTCGATAAAGTATTAGAAGGTTAATCATATTGGCAGGAACCAGTCCTTCCCTGCAAAGGTATGAAATAAATGTTGAATAATAAATGAGAAAAACACTTCAAGACACGCAAGACAACAAACGGATGACATGTTTAAGACTTATACGACCGCGATGCAACATTACAGACCTATTAATGCAACATATTTACGTTTATTTAAATAAGATATTGCTATCTTTGAGAATTCAATTTCAGATTATATAGTATGTCTTTTACAAACTATTTACACAAATTAGTGTTCCCCCTCATTATTCTGTTACTGGCTTATCTGCCGTTAGCAGGACAAACTCCGTATGTATTTCGCCATCTGAAAGTAGAAAACGGGCTTTCAAACAATAACGTAAAAACCATATTGAAAGACTGTGAAGGCTTTTTATGGATAGGGACCGCCAATGGATTGAACCGATACGACGGATATAGCTTTAAAGTGTATCAACCCAAAGAAAAAGACATCCATTCTTTATTGTCTAACGACATCTGGAACTTACAGGAAGACGGTTTGGGCAATTTGTGGATTGGAAGCGAGGCAAGATATTGTATATACGACCGAGACAAAGACAACTTCATTACCGATATTCCCTCATACCTCCTTAAAATAGGCATCCAGATAAATGGTACCTACAAAGTACATGTTGACAAAAGACACAATTTATGGGTACTGCAAGGCCAAAATGCTTTTTACTTCAATTTTTCTCATAAAACCCTTAAAACATTCAAAATAGAAAACTTTCCAGAAGAAACTCCGGAACTGAGTATCAGCGATGATGGTGAAAACCTATATCTTCTTTGGAATTCGACCTTATTGAAACTAGAGAACAACGCAAAGAAATGTAAACGGGTAGATAACATCAGCTTACCCTCCAACTCTATTATCGAAAAGCACATATACATTGATTATCATGGAGGCATCTGGCTATATTCATATACCGATGAACAAATATTCTATAAGAAAAACATAAAATCGGAATGGAACCAAATCAATCTCCATTCCAAAATAGAGACAAAAAGTAATGCGGTAAGGAGCATACTGGATGACTCGAACGGACATGTCTGGATAGGAACGGACCATAAAGGAGTATTCATTTATGACTACGTAAATGATAACCTTGTCAACCTCCTGAATACCCCTATGTCTTCCACATCCCTTGCTTCCAACAGAATAAATACAATCTACCGTGATGATTCAGGCGTCATTTGGTTAGGAAATTTCAAAAAAGGAGTTTCTTATTATCACGAAAGCTTCCATGAATTTATTGATACCCAGCATAAAGAATGCGGTGATATAGCCTCCATTTTAGAGGATAAGGCCGGAAACATTTGGCTGGGAACAGATGGGAACGGACTTTATGTAAAAGAAAAGCAAAAAGGATTTGCCATTCGCAAACTATCCATCCCCGACATAGCCATCATCAGTCTTCTCGAAGACCATAAAGGACGGATTTGGGCAGGAAGTTATCAAGACGGATTGTTCTGCTATGAGAACAACAGTATTCGCCATTTTACTCCAGAGAACAGCCAACTGCCATACAGTGGCGTATGGAGTATGAAGGAAGACCGATATGGAAACTTATGGATAGGTTATGTACTGGAAACTTTGGTTTGTTTTAATCCGGACGCAAATACTGCGACAAGTTATCTACTACCTGATGGGAATAATATCAATGTACTCAATATCTGTTATGACTATGGAGACAAAATGTATATCGGGACTACATACGGACTCTGTGTAATGGACATCGTGACGAGAAAACCCGAAATAATTTATGCCAATCGAAAAGAGACACAGCCATTCAAGCAGCTCTTCATTTCCACTGTATTCAAGGACGACAGAGATATATTGTGGTTAGCCCATAAACAAGGATTGACTGCCTGGGACTTAAAAAATGATTCACTACACTGGTTCGACGTAAACAACGGATTGTGTGACAATCTCATTAACAGTATAACCCAAGACAATCATGGTAACATGTGGCTTGCAACAAGTAACGGATTGTCTATATTGGAAGTAACCCCAGACACCCAGGAAGGAGTAGACTTTTCTTTCAAGAATCTTTCTACCAGAGACGGATTGCCAGAAAATCATTTCAACTCCCATTCCGCTTGTAAATTGTCCAGCGGAGATTTACTGCTGGGAGGCACCAGTGGCTATACATCTATAAATCCGAACAAGCTGACCGAAAAGAGCCGACCGCTGGCAAAGGTGTATTTTACAAATCTGACCATTGGCAATCAACATATAGAAGTAGACTCAATATATGAAGGGCGTAAACTATTAACAACTGTACTTGGCAGAACCCCATCATTGTCTGTCAGATATGACGATTATTTAATCTCCATCGAATTTGCCGCAGGCGATTTGCTGAATGCTGATAAAATAAGATATGCCTATAAACTGGAAGGATTAAATACCCAATGGTACTATACAAACGAGAACAAAGTAGCTTTCACCACCCTTCCTCCTGGCAATTACAAACTATTGATTAAAGCTTGTAACAGTGACGGTATATGGAATGACGAAGCTAGTGAGTTGAATATAACCGTTTCATCTCCAATATATTTATGTAATGTTGCTATCATCTTATACATATTGTTTGCCATTGGTATAATATCCTATGTAATATACCGATTCAAAAAGCATCACAACATAAGACTGGAGCAACAACGAGCAAAACTGGAGCAAGAACAAAAGTTGCTCCTGAATGAGATGAAGCTAAAGTTCTTTACAAATATAAGCCATGATTTACGTACACCACTGACGCTTATCATTAGCCCGTTACAAATGTTATTGTCAGAAACCCTGGATGACGGAATACGCAAAAAACTAAATACAATCAATAAAAATGCACAACAATTACTTACATCGATAAACTCTCTGCTTGATTTCCGGAAACTGGATGTAGGAGCCGAGACAGCTCATTACAAATCGGGAGATATTGTCAACTTTATCCGCGAGATTTGCAGTACTTTTCAAGAGTATGCTCTTGACCATACCATCAGCTTCTGTTTCATGTGCGAAGTAGAAAACCTGAACATGTCCTTCGATCCGGTTAAAATAAAAAAAGTAATGAACAACTTGTTGTCCAATGCCTTCAAATACACTCCTGATAAAGGAGAAATCAATGTACATCTTTATCGCGAAGATGACAATGCATGCATCTGTGTGGCAGACAACGGACAAGGTATCATAGACAAAGACAAGAAACATATCTTCGAACGTTTTTATCAGGTGCAACAAACTTCGGAAAAAACCGGCAGTGGAATCGGCCTGCATATTGCAAACGAATATGTACATCTACACAAAGGAACAATCTCCGTTACAGACAATTTTCCTAAAGGTTCCGTATTTACCGTTAAATTGCCTATCGTCACATATGCCAGTGAAAAGGAGGAATTACTTCCGGAACTGCTAAACAATGACAAAGCTCCGAATGAACTTCCCGTTCCAAATGCGGAAGAATTGCGGTATACCATCTTGTTGGTGGACGACAACAAGGATTTCTGTAGTTTCATGTCTGAATACCTGTCCGATGAATACGCCATACAGGTTGCCTACAATGGAGCAGAGGCATTGAAGATATTAGAAAAAAACAGTGTCAATATTGTAATAAGCGACATCATGATGCCAGTGATGAATGGAACAGAGCTATGTCGGCAAATCAAAACAAACATGCAATGGTCCCACATTCCCGTTATATTGCTTACAGCCCGTATGGCAGAAGAATACAAAAGTGAAGGATTTGAGCAAGGAGCCGATGACTATATCGTAAAGCCTTTTGACTTCAAATTACTAAAGCTGCGCATCAGGAAATTTATTGAATGGACAGAAAAAAGCCATCGTAAATTCTGTCAGAAAATAGAAGTGACACCTAATGAAATAACAATCACTCCACTAGACGAACAATTTATTGAAAAAGCTATCAAAATAGTAGAAGAGCGCATGAGTGATTCCGACTTCTCTGTGGAAATGTTAGGAGCAGAATTGGGGTTGAGTCGTAGCCATCTCTACAAAAAGCTGATGTGTATCACCGGTAAAGGTCCGGCAGAATTCATCCGGATTATCCGTTTGAAGCGCAGTAAGCAACTTCTAAAGGAAAGCCAGAAACAAATTGCAGAAATTGCCTATGAGGTGGGATTCAGTTCTCCAAAAAGGTTCACTGTAAACTTCAAGAATGAATTTGGAATATCACCATCTGATTACATCCGCAGTCTAAAATGATAACTTGAAACATAAAGGTATGTTATTTGAGACATGATAGACCTATGCTATTATGATAACTTTCCATATTTGCAGTAGCTTTTAATAACAGTTATTTTTAAATCTTAAATTAAAGTATTATGAAGTTACACGCAAATGTATGCTCTCAATGGGAATGGACAAAATTGAGACAATTGCTTGTTATCGTGTTACTAGGTTTGGGTATTGTTTCCACGTATGGACAAACCAAAACAGTATCCGGTATCGTTAAATCAGAATCGGGCGGTGAGCCACTTGTAGGAGCCACCGTCAAAGTGAAAGAAACCAATACGGGCGGCATTACCGACATCGACGGCCGTTACACCATCCAGGCAAATCTGGGACAAACATTGATAGTCTCTTACATCGGCTACCGCACCAAAGAGGTGAAAGTAGAGCGCACCACCCGCATCGACATACTGCTGCAAGAAGACAATGAGATGCTGGACGAAGTAGTAGTAGTGGGATACGGTACGATGAAACGCAGTGACCTGACCGGTTCCGTAGTCAGCGTGACGGGTGACGAACTGAAAAAGTCCGTAGTCACCTCGCTCGACCAAGCTTTGCAAGGACGTGCCGCCGGTGTGCAGGTGACCCAGAATTCCGGAACTCCGGGTGGCGGTATCTCGGTCAGCATCCGTGGTATCAACTCCTTGAACGGCAACGAACCGCTCTACGTTATCGACGGTGTAGCCATCTCAGGCAACAACACCAGCAACAGCAGCGTGCTCAGTTCCATCAACCCTGCAGACATCGTTTCCATGGAAGTATTGAAAGATGCATCGGCCACAGCCATCTATGGTAGCCGCGCCTCCAACGGTGTAGTACTCATCACCACCCGTCAGGGCGAAGAGGGCAAAACGAAGGTCTCCTACGAAGGTTACTATGCCTTGCAACAGCTTCCCAAGAAACTGGAAACACTGACACTCCCCGAATATGCAGTTTACCAGAACCTCCGCGCCGCCACCATCGGCTTCGGTGCACGCGAAGAGTTCAAAGACCCCTCACTCCTCAGCCGCGGTACCGACTGGCAGAATGAAATCTTCCGCACTGCCCCGATGCACAACCATCAGATAAACATCTCCGGAGGTTCGAAGAGCATGAAATACTCGCTCTCCGGCGGCTACATGCAGCAAGACGGTATTGTATTCGGTTCGGACTTTGAGCGTTTCTCTTTCCGCGTCAACATGGACAACGACATCAACAAGTGGCTCACCACCGGCTTGCGCGCCTCCGTAGCCCGTACACAGCAGACCAACAACGTAGACGGTTCGGGTGCCATCTACAATGCCCTGAACCAGCTCCCCGAAGTGCCTGCCCGCAACCCGGACGGCAGTTTCGGCATGCAGACGGAGAACATGTATGGAACTTACTTCTCCAACCCCCTCTCCGACCTTATCCAAAATGAAAACTATAGTCGCAACACACAAGTCTATGTCAACGCCTTTGCCGACATCAAGCTGTGGAAAGGACTCGTATTCCGCACGGAATATGCCGCCAACTTCAATTACAGCAACGACTATAAGTTTACCCCCTCCTACGACTACGAGCACTTCAAGCAGCAGTCGTCAGCAAGCCGTGGAGCCGGCAACGGAAGCAACTGGACATTGAAAACTTACTTTACTTATAATAATACCTTCGGCAAACACGGCCTCTCTGCCATGCTGGGACACGAAGCGCAAGAAAACAAGTACGAGTCGCTGAGCGGCAGCCGTACCAACTTCCTCTTCAACTCCGTACACGAACTGGATGCGGGTGATGCCACAACAGCAAAAGCCAACAGTTCCCGTGGTTCATCCGCCATCGAATCATACTTCGGCCGTCTGAACTACAACTACGACGACCGCTACTTGCTGACCGCTACGCTCCGTGCCGACGGTTCGTCTTCGTTTGCCAAAGAAAGTCGTTGGGGTTGGTTCCCTTCGGTAGCATTGGCTTGGAAAGTCAACAACGAAGCTTTCCTCAAAGATGTGGAAGCCATCAACTCACTGAAACTCCGCCTGGGTTGGGGTGTAGTAGGTAACCAATGGGCGGGTTCCTATGCCTACGGCGTCACCATGGCTTCGGCAGCCTCCATCTGGGGTACTGGTTTCTATGCAGGCAACTATCCTAATCGTGAACTGAAGTGGGAAGAAACAAACTCCTTCAATGTAGGACTCGACCTCGCCCTCTTCAACAACCGCATAGAGTTCATCGCCGATGCTTATTACAAGAAAACGGACAATCTGCTGATGCAAGCTTCTCTTCCTACCTACGTAAGCGGTCTGATTCGTGCACCGTGGGTCAATGCCGGTGCCATGACCAACAAAGGTGTAGAATTTACCCTGAACACGCACAACATCCAGACACGTGATTTCACCTGGACCTCAGGACTCACCTTCTCCATCAACCACAACGAAGTGACGAAGCTCTACTCCGAATCATCCGCTATTTCGGGAATCAACGGTTCGGAAACACTGACCTACACCATGGTGGGCGAACCGGTCGGGCAGTTCTACGGCTATAAAGTAATCGGTATGTTCAAGGAAGAAGGAGATTTCTACAAGAAAGGTGCCGACGGCAACTTCCTGCTCGACGAAACGGGCAACCGCATCCAAGTAGCCATCCCGAAAGACCAGACCATCGGCAAATCGGGCATCTGGGTAGGTGACTACATCTATGAAGACCGCGACAACAACGGTGTAATTGATGAGAAAGACCGCACGTTCCTCGGCAATCCGGCACCCAAATTCACGTTCGGCTTCAACAACTACCTTTCTTATAAAGGATTTGACCTCAACATCTTCCTGAACGGCTCGGTGGGCAACAAGGCTATCAACCTGATTCGCCGCACCTTCACCGATCCCATGCGTAACAGCAACCTGCTGAAAGAAGCTACCGGCATTGCCCAAATCGCCATGCACGACCCCGAAGTGGGCGACGAGGTACTTTCCAATGTTTACGTGGCCAACGCCGATGCAGCCAAAGTACAACGCATCACTACCAGTAGCGCCAACGACAACAACCGTATCTCCGACCGCTTTGTTGAAGACGCTTCCTACCTCCGCATAAAAAACATCTCGCTGGGGTACACCTTCCCACAGAAATGGTTGCGCCGTTTGCAGATAGACCATCTGCGCCTCTACGTCAACATCCAGAACCTCTGTACCATCACAGGCTACAAAGGCTACGATCCCGAAATAGGCGCTTTGAACTACAATGTATTGCTACGTGGTGTGGACGATGCGCGCTATCCTTCGCAACGTATCTATACATTTGGCCTTAACTTCAATTTCTAATGAGCTAGACAAATCATTTATCATTTAAAATCTCAATATAGTTATGAAACACAGATTTCTAACCCTTATATCATCGCTCCTTCTGCTTACGGCATGCAGCGACTCATTTTTGGAACGTGCTCCCGAAGGAAACTACGTAGATGTGACATACTACACTTCCGACGATGCACTCGAACAAGCCACTGCACCGCTTTACAACCGTGCATGGTTCGACCTCAACTCCCGCGCCATCGTGCCGCTGGGCAGTAACCGTGCCAACGATAACTTCAGTCGCTGGGGAGCTCCCGAGTTCACCAACTTCAAGGTGACAGCCCTGAGCGAAAACCTTGCCAATGCATGGACAGGTTTCTACTCGGTCATTACAATGGCCAATGCAGTTATCAGTGATGTGCAGACCAAATGTAGCAACAGCGTAAGCGAACGTGCCAAGCGCACAGCCATTGCCGAAGCCCGCCTGATGCGTGCTTGTGCCTACTTCTACATGGTTCGCCTCTGGGGACCGGTTATCATCATCGAAGACAACGACAAAGTGGTTGCCAATCCCATGCAACCGCTCCACCGCGAAGAAGATGTGCTGGAACTCGTTATTCGTGACCTCACTTATGCAGTCGAGAATCTTCCTGAAGTGGCAACCGCCAAAGGACGTGTCAACGCATGGGGTGCAAAAGGCATGCTTGCCAAAGTCTACCTCGCCCGCTCAGGCTGGAAAGGAGGCACACGCGACAACGCCGACCTGGAGAAAGCCAAGGAACTGGCCGCCGACGTGATAAACAACAGCGGCATCAGCCTTTACGAAAACTATGAAGACCTCTTCAAGTATAAGCACAACAACAATCCCGAATCGCTCATTGCCATGCAGTGGGTGCCACTGGGTGATTGGGGCGTATGCAACACTCTGCTTGCCGACCTCGCCGGCAACAGCAAGATGACCGGCGGTGTAAACGTATGGAGCAGCTATCAGGCAAGTATAGATATGCTCCAGCAATATGAGTTGGGCGACACTATCCGCCGCAACGCCACCTTCTGCACACCGGGTACATACTATTCATACATCTGCATTGCCGACGGTGGTTATACTTACGACGGCGCCACCTCTTGCATTAAAAAAGGTGTACCGGGCGGTCCGGACGACGACAACGACGGTTATATCCAGTCCATGAACTCTCCGCTCAACACCTACATCCTACGCCTTGCCGATGTTTACCTGACCTATGCCGAAGCTTGTCTGGGCAACAGCGAAGAACTGACCGGTGGTCCCGGCCTGGAAGCATTGAACCAGGTGCGCGACCGTGCACGTATCCCCCGCAAGGAACGCGTAACCTTCGAAGACATCATTCGCGAACGCCGCGTAGAGTTCTCGATGGAGTATTGTAACTGGTATGACATGGTATCGTGGTATCACTGGAAACCCGACTACATGCTGAATTACTTCCAGAACCAACACCGCGGCTACACAGTAGACCTCATCGTGAAAGACGAAGACGGTTACCTCCACTTCGGCAAGAAAGAAGGCGACACTTTCCTCGAAGGCATAGAAAATTGGCAGGAACCGGGCGAGAACATCGAAATCCACCACGGCAACATCCTGATGCCTTATCCGGAAAGCGATGTCATCCAGAATCCGCTACTGAACGAAGAACCGGTAGCATACGAATTCAGTGAATAAACCAAGTTATACATTCATTATCTCAAATAACGACTTTAATATGAAATATATACATTTTCCTTTTGTGTTGCTCACCATCCTGTTGGCATGCAACCTTTTCACCGCCTGCAACGATGACGAGGGCGGCGGTGTTCCCGTAATCCACCACATCCGTCTTGTCGACCCAGAGAAGGCCGACAGTACGTTCACCGATGTAAATCCGGGCACCATGATTGTAGTCATCGGCGAAAATCTGAATGATGTGCGGAAAGTGTTCATCAACGAACAAGAAGTTTCGTTCAATAGCAACTACGGCACTTCCACCAGTCTCATCCTCACTATCCCCGGCGAATTGCAACTGACGGGTGCCAACCCCGAACTGAAAGGCGAACTGCGTATCGAGACCTCGCACGGCATTGCCACGTACTCCATGCATGTACTCTCGCCCGCACCCTACATCACCCGTGTAGCCACAACCTTCCCCGTGGAGACGGGCACGCCTCTGCGCATCGTGGGCGGTAACTTCTACGAAATTCAGCGCGTTTATTTCACCACTGCCGTGGACGACATCACCAATGCACCTGTTTCGGTAGAAGTAACGGACTACACGGTAAACAAGAACTTTGACGAAATATCATTCAATGCTCCCGCAGGCCTGATTGATGAAGGCAGTCTGGTAGTGGAGTGCTATACCGCATCCGCATTTACTCCCTTCCGTCGCACAGCCCTCCCACCAAGTATCAGCAAGGTAAGCTCCATGATGCCTATCACGGGTACCACAGTTACCGTACTGGGACAGAATTTTATGGATATCGCCTCCATCACAATGGGCAATCGCTCGGTAGATCTCTCTACTGTTACCGTAAGCGAAGCTAACGATATGCTTACCTTTACCATGCCGCGTGCACCGCAAGGCACTTGCTCACTCGCCATTACCACAATGGGCGGTACTGCCGAAGTTCCGGGCTTCTATCCTTTGGAGAATATAGTATTGAACTATGACAACATCGGTTGGTTCTCCTGGGGCGGGCAAGCTGTACCCGTCACTGCCGACGGTACAGCAGCTCCTTTCTTCTCGGATGGTAAATGCTACAGCATATCAGGGGAACTTTCAGCATGGAATTACTGGTGGGGCCAATTGCAGAACGGTGCCGTATGGGGCATTGACACAGCCTTCCTGCCTACCGATACACCGACTTCCGAACTGGCTTTGCAGTTCGAATGCTTCGTGGCAGTGGAATATGGCGAAGGTCCTGTATTCCGCATCTACCTCAAAGGGAATGAGGCTCACAACTACACGAACTATCGTCCGGTGAGCGACTTCACCGGAAAAACCGAAGTAGGCCAATGGATGCAGTGCAGCATTCCGCTCTCCGAACTGGTAGACGAAACCACTTGGGGCGAGTTCCAAAAACGTGACGGTGACGAGTTGGCACTCCAGATGACAAATCCCAGCGAAAACGGTCCATACAACATCGAAATGTATTTTGATAATTTCCGAGTTGTCAAGATACAATAATTTGAATTAAATTCTGGCACAGGATTACACAAAGTGACACCTTCTTTTAAACTCTTAGACGCTGATTCAATTGAATCAGCGTCTAAAAATAAATACACCGAAATTATTAAAACGAAATTTTACCGATACCATGACACAAATCTTCAAGAAAACCTTATTAACCAGCCTGGTTCTATTTCTGATGACAGCTTGCTCTGACGATAAAAAGGAGCTGAAAATCATCGTAGAGCCTACTTCTTTCCATTTTGAACAAACGGGTGGTAGCAAGAAATTCGGTATCACCCCCAATGAACCAGCCACTTTCCAAAGTTCGGAAGCATGGTGCAAAGTAACCTCGGAAAGCAGCACTCCCGTACAGGCAATCTATAACATAACCGTAGAACCCAACACTACGCCCGACGTGCGCAACGCCATCATCACCGTCAGCGTAAAGGAGCATATACAAGAAATCAACGTGGAGCAGGCGGCCTATATCCAAAGCGATGAACCGGAAAAATACACTGTACGCGAGAATCTCACAACCCACCAACTGATTAACGAAATGGGACTGGGCATCAACCTAGGCAACACGCTGGATGCCGTGGGCGACTGGATAGACCCAAGCAACATTCTCAATTACGAACAAGCATGGGGAAGCCCTATTATCACACAAGAAATCATTGAAGGATATGCCAAAGCGGGCTACTCATCTCTGCGCATACCGGTCAGCTGGGGCAATCTGCTGTCCGACGACTTCAAAGTGCATCCTGACCTGATGGACCGCGTAGAGAAAATCCTAAACTGGACCCTCGACTGTGGCATGGTGGCTATCATCAATATCCACCACGAAAACGAATGGATTAAACAAGTACCCACCGACAGCAAAGCAAAAGAAAAATTCACTTCCATCTGGAAACAGATATGTGAACGCTTCGAAAAGTACGGTGACCACTTACTGTTCGAGCCAATGAATGAAATCGGATACGATGAGATTTGGACTCCGTGGGGCGGTAGTGAAGCCGACAAGGCAAAGGCACTGGGATACGTGAACGACCTCAACCAGCTCTTTGTCGACATAGTAAGAAACAGTGGCGGCAACAACGCCAAACGTCATCTGTTGGTGGAAATCTACAACACCAACTTGGAGTATGCTTACGACCCCTTGTTCAAGATGCCGAATGATCCCGCAAACCGACTTGCTCTTACAGTGCATTACTATACTCCCGCAAACTTTGCCATACTGGGTGGAGGCGAGGTTGTCGATTGGGGTGTAGGCCGGGAAAGCTGGGGAACGGAAGCTGACTTCAAGGAACTGAACGACAATATGGACCTACTGAAGAAGAATTGCGTAGACAAAGGAATCCCCGTCATCATAGGCGAATATTGCGCCGACTCCAGAAACAGAACAAAGGAAGTGATAAGACTCTTCTGTGTTTCCGTAACCGAAGCCATCTACTCGCGCGGCATGTGCCCAATGCTATGGGACACTCCGGGGGGACAATACAACCGACAGACTTGCCAGTTCGACGACCCTCTCTTCTTAGAAGAAATGATGGCTATTCCGGTTAAATATCCACGGAATTAAACAAATATTCATAATCAATAATCAATAATCAAATAAAAATGAACAGAATCAGCACTTGTTTCGCCAGCCTATTGCTTTCTTGTGCATTGACGGCACAAGCACAGCAATATCAACTGAATTCACCGGACGGAAAACTAATTGTCAACATCGAAGCCGGACAAGCCCTCAACTGGGCGATTGCCCACGACGGTACCACCGTTCTTTTGCCTTCAGACATTGCCATGCAATGCACTGAATCTGAGGGAAAGCCCATTGCTTTCACCTTCGGCAAAGATGTGAAGGTGACCAAAGCTACCCGCACTTCCGTCGACACTTCCTTCCCCACTCCTTTCTACAAAAAGGCGAGTGTGAAGGACACTTATAACCAACTCACGCTGAAATGCCGTAACGGCTATAGCATACAGTTCCGCGCCTACGACGACGGAGCCGCCTATCGTTTTGTTTCCGAACTGCGCAAACCTTTCTGCGTGAAGGACGAGATTGCCGAGTTCAACTTCGACCGCGATTACCACGCTTTCGTGCCCTATATTAACGACAATCGCGCCGGCGAGCGTTACTGCTACTCCTTCGAGTCCTACTACGATGAGGCCCCCCTCTCTCGCATGTACAAAGACTCGCTTGCCATTACTCCGCTGATGGTAGAACTGGAGAACGGAAAGAAAGCCGTCATTATGGAAGCCGGATTGTCCAACTATCCCGGCATGTTCCTCACTGCCAACCCACAGATGCCCCACGGAGTGAAGGCAGAATTCGCCCCCTATCCACTGGAAACAGTCATCGGAGGCTATGACCGCTTGAACCTCGTCCCTACCAAACGTGCCGACGTTATCAGCAAGCCCAACAATGCCCCCTACTTCTGCCCCAACGGGCGTCCCACAGGGAAACAGACCTATCCTTGGCGTGCCGTGCTTGTTGTTACCCACGACACACAACTCGCCAACAACGACATGATGCAACGCCTCGCACCCGAATGCCGCATCGCTGACACATCCTGGATTAAACCCGGAAAAGTGGCATGGGACTGGTGGAATACTTGTAACCTGACCGGCGTGGACTTCAAGGCAGGCATGAATACGCCCACCTATAAGAAATACATCGACTTTGCCGCCGAAAACCAGCTGGAGTATATCATCATCGACGAAGGTTGGAGCGGAAAGGAATCATTAATGGAAGACATCAGTCCCGAAATCAATCTCGAAGAACTGGTGGCATACGGCAACCAAAAGGGCATAGGCATCATCCTCTGGGCAAGCTGGCGCAATCTTACGGGAGGAGGCGACATCTCCCCTGCCGTGGAACAAGTTATCAGCCACTACGCACAAATGGGAATCAAAGGTTTCAAAATTGACTTCTTCGACCGCGACGACCAACTCGCCATCTCTTCTACCGAACAACTCGCAGCATGTGCCGCCAAGCATCACATGTTGCTTGACCTACACGGACTGAAACCCTTCGGCATCCAGCGCGCCTATCCCAACATCCTCAACTTTGAAGGTGTGAAAGGACTGGAAAACAGCAAGTGGGAGCCCATCGTGAACGGTGCACCCTTGCATGACTTCCCGCGCTACGACGTTACCGCCCCCTATCTGCGCCAACTCGCCGGTCCGATGGACTATACGCCGGGAGCTATGGTAAATGCCACCCGTTCCCTGTTCCGCTCCGTCAACGACCACCCCATGAGTCAAGGTACACGTGTACACCAGATGGCTATGTACACCGTCTTCGAAGCACCCTTGCAGATGCTTGCCGACAGTCCCAGCAAATACATGAAGGAACAGGAATGCACCGACTTCATCGCCAAGGTTCCCACTACCTTTGACGAAACCATTGCTCTTGATGGTAAAATAGCCGAATACATCACGATAGCACGCCGCAAAGGAAACACTTGGTTTGTAGGCAGCATGACCAACTGGACTCCGCGTAGCTGCACCATCGACCTCTCCTTCCTCAGCGAAGGCAACTACGAAGCCGAAATCTTTGCCGACGGCATCAATGCCGACCGTGAAGCTACCGACTATAAAAAAGAAGTACGCATCGTCACTGCCAAAGACAAACTCAATGTACAACTGGCACCCGGCGGTGGATGGACAGCACGAATTACAAAAAAATGAATCTGAGAAAACTGTTTCTGCCATTGTGTTCAGTAGCCTTGTGCCTGCAATCCTATGCACAAGACAAATCCTTCCTTAAGGATATGCTCTGGTATATAGACAACCCTTCTGTATTTGAAAAAGGACAAGAGGAAGGACACGCTTGGCATATGCCCGAAAAGAGCATGCTACTGAATGGGACATGGAAGTTTTTCTGGTGCGATACACCGGAAGGGATACCTGCACACTTTTTTAACCCCGAATTCCCGGATAAGCAATGGGGCGACATCAAAGTTCCCTCAAACTGGGAAATGCAAGGTTATGGTGACAAGCTGTTCAGAAATGTATCTGCTCCCTTCGGGGTGAATCCACCACATGCTCCCAAAGAGTATAACCCTACCGGACTATACCGGCGAACATTCAAGGTACCTGCAAGTTGGGCAGCAAAAGACCAGATATTTTTAAGGTTCGAGAAAGTGGCATCCGCTTCTTTTGTATGGGTCAACGGTCATGAAGTGGGCTACAATGAAGGAGCACAAGAACCTGCCGAATACAACATCACTCCTTATTTGAAGCCGGGCGAAAACACGCTGGCTGTCTGTGTACTAAAGTATTCGGACGGCTATTACCTGGAAGGACAAGATTATTGGCGACTGGCCGGAATCTTTGACGACGTATGGTTGTACGCCACACCTGCTGTCAGGATATTCGACTGGCAAGTAATCACAGAGTTTGATAATACGTATACCGATTCGCAGTTAAGTATTCAGGTAAAAATCAAGGACTACCAAAAGAAGCCAAGCGAGAATTATGGATTGAAAGCTTACTTAAAGGATAAAAACGGCAAGATTATCTGTAACTTTTCCGCAACTCCATTTGAAATGGACGCTGCGGAAAAGACAATACAGTTGCATACCTTAGTACAAGAACCCCAGAAATGGACAGCCGAGACACCCGAGCTTTATACGCTCGGTCTGGAATTATCCAATCCGACCGGTCTGCTGAAAGACAAGATAGAAACGGTCATCGGATTCAAAAAGACAGAAATCAAAGACGGTGTTTTTTATCTTAACGGTATCCCACTGAAAGTCAATGCACAAAATTCGCACATGCAGCATCCCGAAGAGGGACATATCATGGACGAAGCCACCATACGCAAGGATTTTGAATTGCTGAAACAGTTTAATTTCAATGCCGTACGCACCTCCCACTATCCTCCGGTGAATAAGTATTTGGAACTGGCCAATGAATACGGGCTTTATATCATAGACGAGGTGGGCGACGAAGCCCATGCCTCGGAATGGATTTCAAACCTCCCGGAATACGAAGAGATGTATCGCGAGCGATGCCGCAGAATGGTGTTACGGGACAGAAACCATCCCTGCGTCTTGTTCTGGAGCGCAGGAAACGAAAGCGGTGAAGGTATCAACATTACCCACACCATTGAAGAAGGGAAATCACTAGACCCCACCCGCTTCTGGATGTATGGCGGAAATGCATTCTCCCATCCGGCAGAAGATATTATCGGACCCCGTTACCCTACTCCTATGGAACTGGAAATGCAAGTAGGCATAGGAATGGGAGAGGATTCCCGACCATCGTTTATGGATGAATACTTATCGGTTGCAGGCAATGCCGGCGGTGCCCTGGACGATTATTGGGAAGCCATCTACCGGCACCCCCGCCTGATGGGAGGGGCCATCTGGGATTTTGTCAGTCCGGGACTGACCGAACGGATAAGGCAAGTGGACGACCTTTCGCCCTTCCATACTCCCGCCCATCTGATGGGAAATGCCCGCTTGGTGAAGGAAGGAAAGAACACGGTGCTGGACTTGAACGGTCACGACCAATGGGTAGAGGTCTATCGTGCAGACAATGTAGAGATGAACAATAATGAACTGACACTCACTTGCAGAATCTACCCCCGGAAACTGGTAAGCAGTTGCGGCTCATTCATCACAAAAGGCAATTATCAGTTCGGGCTGCAACAACGCGGTAAAGACAAACTGGAATTTTATATCTATACTGATAAAAAGCATTCCGTATGCGCCTCCTTGCCTACTGACTGGGAATACAACTGGCATCAAGTGACGTGTGTCTACGACGGACAGAAAATGTCCATCTATATAGACGGAGCAGAAAAGGCCTCCACACAAGCATCGGGCAATATCCGGAACTTACCCTACCCCGTCAACATCGGTCGGAACGCAGAAACACACGGCCAAGAGACTTCGGTCTACATCTGCGATGCCCAAATGGACGAAGTCGGCATTTTCGCCAAGGCACTGACTTCTTCTTTTCACCCGGAAGAAGCCGCCCTTTGGCTGAACTTTGAGCAAGAGACGGAAAATGGTACATTCTACAGTTACGGCATTGGTGCACGTACGTACGGCAGCATCTGGCCCGACCGTAGCGTACAGCCCGAAATGTGGCAAATGAAGAAAACCGGACAGCCTCTTTCTTTTTCCATGTCGGATGTGACAGAGGGAGTCGTTGAGTTATGGAATCGCAATCACTATACGAATGCTTCCCGATATGCCATACGATGGGAATTGAAAGAAGATGACAAGGTTATTCAATCGGGCGACTTGGCACTCTCAACAGCACCGCTTAGTCGTGAACTGGTGCACATACCTTATAAGAAGCCTGCCCTGATTCCCGGCAAAGAATACCGCCTGATGCTTCATGCCGTCCTGAAAAAAGATGAATTGTGGGCAAAAGCCGGACATGAGGTGGCATGGGAAGAACTTGAACTGCCTTGGAGCCTGCCATGCTCTTCGGAAGAAAAGGTTCAAGGCATACCTTCCTATTCACTTTCGGAGAAAGAATTGATTGTCTCCGGAGAGGGCTTCAAATATGTTTTCAACCGTACTGACGGACAACTGACGTCGATGGTTGTTCAAGATATGGAACTGCTGGAGTCACCGCTCCGGCTGAATCTTTGGCGTGCCCCGCTGGCCAATGAGCTGGACAACTGGAATGCTTCCAGTGCCCGCTCCTCCAACTGGAAAGAAGGTTACGGATACACGGTAGCCACAGAAATGTATTCTGCAGGGATTGACCGCCTGACACATCAGCCCCTCTCTTTTTCGGTGTCCGAAACCACCGAAGGCGTACATATACACATCATTGATGCGGAATTGATGGGCAAAGGAGAAAAAGAGAAAAAAGACCTCTACATCGAAGGAGTACAGAACAACGGCATCATCAACCACTATGAGTATATTATCAATAGTGAAGGGACGATAGAGATACGCCATGTATTGAAGCCTGAAGGGAAAATGCCGCTTTGGTTTCCTCGTATAGGACTTACGCTGACCGTAAGCGATGCGCTCGACCAAGTGAAATGGTACGGCCGAGGACCGCAAGAGAACTATCCGGACCGGAAAACCGGCTATCCGACGGGGATATATGCCTCTACCGTACAAGCTATGTACGAGCCCTATCTAATGCCACAAGATTACGGATTGCGGACAGATGTACGCTGGTTGCAACTGACTACGGACAAAGGCATCGGCCTTCAATTCAAGATGAACGAATGGTTTAACTTCAACATTTATCCGTACAGCACGGATAACCTGACGAAAGCGATGTATACCTACCAATTGCAGAAGCAGAAAGGCATGACCCTGAATCTCGATTATGCCACTACCGGGGTCGGTTGTACAGCCCGCGGTGTATTCGGTGCTTACAAAGCGATGCCGCAGGAATATCGGAGAACCATCAGCATAAAACCTATGATGAAATAAAAACATTGTATCGGACTGGTAAGATTATGAAAAACAAAAATTACTTTATTCTATTAGTGTTGTTTTTAAGCGCTCTACAAATAAAAGCGCAGTATTCATTCGACAACGTGCTTTATGGCGCAGCCTATTATCATGAGTATATGCCCTATGAGCGACTGGATGAAGATATCCGGCTGATGAAAAGAGCCGGCCTGACAGTAGTGCGCGTTGGAGAATCTGCCTGGGGAGTATTTGAGCCGCAAGACGGAACCTTTGAATTTGAATGGATGGACCGCATTCTGGACAAGATGCATGCAGCAGGAATCAAAGTCATCTTGGGAACTCCCACCTATTCCATTCCTGCATGGCTGGCATACAAACACCCGGAAGTGCTGGCAGAACACGCTAAAGGGAACAAAGCCTATTATGGAATCAGACAGAACATGGATTTTACAAACCCGACCTACCAATTCTATTGCGAACGGATTATCCGCAAGATGCTGGAAAGATATGCACAGCATCCGGCAGTCATCGGGTATCAAGTGGACAACGAAACAGAAGCGCGCGGAGTAAACAACAGAGACTATTTCTTCGGATTCAGGAACTACATCAAACAGAAATTCAACAATGACCTGAACCTGCTTGCCAAGGAATGGGGAATGAACTACTGGGGAATGAACATCAACACCTGGGAAGAGTTCTATCCGCGCGATGGAGTGACAAGCCCTTCGTACAAGAATGAATGGGAGCGCTATAACCGGAAGGAAGTGGCCGATTTCCTGAATTGGCAGTGCGACCTTGTAAATGAATACAAGCGTAAAGACCAATTTGTTACTCACTGCTTTATGCCCGACTTCCATAATATAGACCAAGTGGAAAGTTTCAGGCAAATGCAATATCCTGCCATCAATGTCTATCACGATGTACAGGATAAACAAGACGGCCAGCGCATCGCTTATGCCGGTGACTTCGTGCGCACCGTAGCCGACAACAATTACATCGTCATGGAAACCAACGCACAAGGCATCGGCTGGGATGCCCGCACCCAGTTTCCTCCATACGACAACCAGTTGCGGCAGAATGTGTACGCACATTATGCTTCCGGAGCCAATATGGTGGAATACTGGCACTGGTCTACCCTGCACTATGGGCAGGAGACATACTGGCGCGGCGTGCTGGGCCATGACATCCAACCCAACCGCATATACAAGGAATTCACCACCACCGCCAAAGAGTTGGAAAGAATAGGCAGCCACATCGTGAACTTGAAAAAGAAAAACCGAGCAGCTATCCTCTACAGTCATGATTCTTATCATGCTCTCGGCTTCATGCCCTACACTTACAAGAGCAATTATCCCATTGATATGGTGCATAAAGCCCTCTATTTCCAAAACATAGAAACGGACATCATCCCTTGTGACAAGACAACCGATTTCAGCGGATATGACATGCTTGTCATTCCCCCTTTGTATGTGGCTACCGACCAATTACTATTAGCCATTGATGAATTCGTACAGTCCGGCGGACACGTGGTAATGATGCACAAAAGCGGTTACTGCAATGAGCACTCCGCAGTTCGGGCCACCTTGGCTCCCGGGCCGCTACGCAAAGCCTGCGGCTTCCATTACCAAGAATTCTCCACTATCGGTGACTTATCATTAAAGGATAACCCCTTTCAATTAGAGGGAAAGAACCAGATAAGCGACTGGTATGAATTCCTGATTCCCGAGACAGCCACCCCGTTGGCTTATGCAGAGCATCCATTCTTCGGCAAATGGCCCGTTGTCACCGAAAACAAGTATGGCAAAGGCAAACTGACCTACATAGGAGCCTACCCTTCGCAGGAATTGCTGAATGCCATCGTGCGAAAGGCAGCCATCCATGCCGGTATCATCTCTTCAGAGAGCGACGTGTTCCCCATCATACAGCGTTCGGGAATAAACAAAGCCGGAAAAGCCATCCGTTACTTCTTCAATTACAGCAGCGAGAGCAAAGAAATCACTCATAACTATCCGACGTCCAAAGAGCTGATTTCCGGCAAGACTGTAAAAGAAGGAGACCATGTAACATTGCCCCCCTGGGGAATTCTCATCATGGAAGTTTATTGACCATCAGAAAACATGAGAAAAAATGAGAAAAAAGATATTTGCCTTTCTATTGCTAAGTGCCCTATATGCCGGCGCCCAAGAAGTTCCGGACTGGGAGAATCCTATTGTAGTCGGCATCAACAAAGAGCCGTATCATGCCACACTGACATTGCCTTCGCAAAAAGCCGATTGCAAAGAAATCATATCCCTGAACGGCAAGTGGCGATTCCAATGGTCTGCCGACCCGGGAAAGCGCCCGGCCGACTTCTACAAGAATGATTTCAATACCGACACATGGGATACCATCACAGTGCCGGGAGCATGGCAATTGCAAGGTTATGGCAAACCTATCTATTCCAACGTAAACTATCCTTTCCAGAAGGATGCACCCAGAGTAACAAGCGAACCTCCCGCCGAATATTACAGTTACGGGCACAGAAATCCGACAGGCTCTTATGTCACCACGTTCGAGGTGACGCCCGATATGAAAGACAAGTGCCTATACCTTCACTTTGAAGGAGTAAAATCGGCCATGTATGTCTGGGTAAACGGACAGCAGGTAGGCTACAGCCAGAATTCGATGTCACCTGCCGAGTTTGACATAACCGGATTTGTGAAGAATGGAACCAATCGTCTGGCAGTGGAAGTGTATCGGTGGTCGGACGGCAGTTATCTGGAAGACCAGGACATGTGGCGGCTTAGTGGAATACTCAGACCGGTAGAGCTATGGATACGCCCCCGGACAAATATCCGGGACTATAGGTTCAGCAGCGACTTGTCGGACGACATGCGTTCAGCTACATTCGGAACCGAAATTTGGATAAGAAATCAGACCGACCGCAAAGTAAAAGACCTGACCGTAGAAATAAACCTGGTGGGGAAAGACAACAGAGGAAATAAACTCGACAAAAAAATGGTGACTCCCGTAGGTACTATTCAGGCCTTTTCTGAAACGAGCGTCACGCTGTCCGAAATGCTCCGGGAGCCTCAACTATGGTCTGCCGAGAAACCGCATCTATATGACATCCACATCAAGCTTCGCAGGAAGAATGAACTTTTGGAATCATTCGAATACCATTGGGGCATACGGAAAATAGAAATCGCGGGAGACGTCTTCAAAGTCAACGGGAAAGCCGTCAAGCTGAAAGGAGTGAACCGTCACGACTTCCATCCCCGTATGGGATTCTTTGTCGACAGCCGGACGATGGAGAGAGATATCCGGCTGATTAAACAAGCCAACATCAACATGATACGCACGTCCCACTATCCACATCTGCCATTGCTGTACGAGCTATGTGACAAGTATGGAATCTACGTAATGGACGAAGCGAACCACGAAAGTCATGCCTACGGTTTGGGGAACAAAGTATTAGGAGACAACCCTCAATGGACACTGGCCCATGTGGACCGGGCAGTAGCCGTGGTGGAAAGGGACAAGAACCATCCGTGCATCCTATTCTGGTCATTGGGCAACGAGGGTGGAAGCGGTGCCAATTTGCGAGCTATGGCAGACACAATCCGTGCCTTAGACCCCACCAGACCGATATACGACGATACAGACCGCACCGTATCCGATGTCTATGACGAAGCTTATCTGCATCCCAACGCTTTGAAGGAACTTGGCGAGAAAATAACCGACCGCCCCGTATTCATGAGAGAGTATGCCTACGCCATGGGAAATTCCATCGGCAACCTCAAGGAGTATTGGGATGTGATTGAAAAGGACGAAAGTATTATCGGAGCTGCCATTTGGTGCTGGGTAGACCAAGGCATTCCTAAAAAGCTTAACAGTGCACCGTTAAGTTTCGGCGAGAGCCCCTCGTCACTCCCATTACTGCCCGATGAATTCTGGGCGTATGGAGGAGATTTCGGGGACTATCCCAACGACGGTCCCACCGGCATTAACGGGCTGGTATCTCCCGACCGGGTGCCTCACCCCCATTACTATGAAGTACAAAAAGTATATCAATACATCAAGTTTGAAAAGAAGGGAACACAGCAAATCAAATTGACCAACGGGTATGCGTTTTCCGATTTGGATGAATTCGATTACAGCTATGAGTGGATATGCAACGGAAAGGCTGTACGCAACGGCGACCTCCACTTGTCCGAAGGGAATCTGCTGGAGGTACCTTCAAGACCGGATAAGTGTGGGGAACTTTGCCTCAATGTATATGCCACGTTGAAGGAATCCACGACGTGGGCAGAGAAGGGCTTCAAAGTTGCCAAGGAACAACTTACGTATCATGACTATGAATTCCCACAATTGAAGGATGACGGCGGGAAGGCCACGTTTAAGGAGACACCCGAAGCGGTGGAAATTATAGCCGCCGATGCCTTGTTCACCATAGAAAAAGGTACCGGTGCTTTGGTGAGTTGGCGAGTCAAGGGAGAAGAGTTGTTGCACAGTGCCTTGGAACCCTATTTTTGGAAACCGGCAAATGACATTCAGGTCCGCAACGGCTACAATGAACGTTTGAGCGCTTGGAAAAATGCAGAGCAAAAACGTATCGTAAAGGCATACCAAGCAACCGTAAACGATGGTATGGTGATAGTGGATGCCAGTCTCTCCCTCCCCCGGATAGGAGCCGGTTACCATCTCCGCTACACTGTGGACGGCAAAGGCCGCATACAAGTAGAAGCAACCTATCAGCCTGAAAAGGAAGATATTCCGCTGATGCCCAAATTCGGTATGCGCATGAGAATGCCCTCGGCGCTGAACCGGATAGCCTGGTACGGACGCGGCAAGTTCGAGAACTATCCCGACCGCAAGAGCGCCGCTTTCCTGGGAGTCTACGAGTGTGGCATACACGAATTTATCACGAACTACATCGTACCGCAAGACAATGCCAACCGGTGCGATACACGCTGGTTCATGCTGGGAGACAGTGAGCGATGGAAAATACAAGTCAAAGGCTTGCAACCCCTATGTTTCCGTATATGGCCCTACGGGGAAGAAGACCTGGAAGGGAAAGAGCATGCGCACGAACTGCCCGAACGCGACTTCATCAACCTGAATATCGACTCCAACATACACGGAGTAGGTGGAAACGACGGATGGGGCGCACAGACCATGAAGCCATACACCATTGACGGCAATCGCTCCTACCGGTATGGGTTTATCATGGAGTATATGGACAAAACAGAATAATCCGTTCATCAATGCATTCAAAAAGGGAATAAACATTTTGTAAACAACAATAAAGGTATGAAAAGAAACATCTTTAAAACAATTCTCCTATCCGCCTGCATCCTGCAAGGGGGCAGTGCATTGGCACAACAAGAGAAAGCAGAACCGGGCAAGTTCTCACCTACCTGGGAGTCATTGTCCCAATACGAAGTGCCCGAATGGTTCCGCAACGCCAAATTCGGCATATGGGCACACTGGGGTCCGCAATGCCAACCCGAAGCCGGCGACTGGTACGGTCGTGGCATGTACGAAGAGGGCGGTGCTGCCTACAAGTGGCACTTGGAGCATTACGGACATCCTTCGGAATTCGGCTTCAAGGATGTAATCAACGAATGGAAAGCCGAAAAATGGAATCCGGAGAGGCTGGTAGCCCTTTTCAAGAAAACCGGTGCCCGATATTTCTTTGCTATGGGCAACCATCACGACAACATGGACTTGTGGGACAGTAAATACCAATCATGGAACTCCGTCAACATGGGCCCCAAGCGAAACGTACTGGGCGAATGGGAGAAAGCGGCCCGCAAAAACAAACTTCCCTTCGGTGTCAGCATCCACTCCTCCCATGCTTGGACATGGTATGAAACTGCACAAGGAGCCGACAAGAAAGGCCCATACGCAGGAATCTCCTACGATGCCCGCGTAGTGACTAAGGAAGACGGCAAGGGAAAATGGTGGGAAGGCTACGACCCGCAAGAGCTATACGTACAGAATCATGCCCTGAGCGGACATGCTTGGGCTGCATGGGACTGGCCCGAAGGAACCTCTGTCCCCCCACAGAGCTACTACGACAACTTCTTCGACCGCACAGTGGACATGATAAACAAGTATCATCCCGACCTGGTCTATTTCGACGACAGCGTACTCCCCTTCTGGCCCATCAACGATACGGGGCTGAAAGTCGTGTCGCACTACTATAACCAAAACATGAAGCTTCACAAGGGCAATCTCAATGCCGTAGTCTTCGGAAAGAAGCTGGAAGCTAAACATAAAGAGGCCATCGTATGGGATGTAGAAAAAGGGGTTCCATCGGAATGCCAGGACAAGGCGTGGCAAACCTGTAGTTGCCTCGGTACTTGGCACTATAACCGCTCTGCTTACGAAGACAACTGGTATAAATCAGCCGAGACCGTCATCCACATGCTCATTGACATCGTCAGTAAAAATGGCAACCTATTACTAAGCGTACCAATGAAAGGAAACGGCACCATCGACGACAAGGAAGAAAAAATTCTGGAAGACATAGCCGCCTGGATGGAGGTGAACGGAGAAGGAATATTCGACACACGTCCCTGGTGTATTTATGGTGAAGGTCCCTCCACAGAAACAGCAATACCTTTGGACGGAGCAGGATTCAACGAAGGCAAGAACGCACCCTACACTTCTGCCGACATCCGGTTTGTGAAAAAAGGGAAATACTTGTATGCCCATATCATGAAATGGCCCTCAGACGGAAAAATACAGATAAAATCACTGGCTATCGGCAGTCCCTACTGCAAAGGAGAAATCGAAAAGGTAGAATTATTAGGAGGTGGAAAGGCAAAGTTCAGAAGAACTTCCAAAGGCTTGCTTATTGACCTTCCCAAAGACAAGACACCCAATCCAATTTCTTTGGTACTGAAAATCACTAACCGTTAAACTGCTGATATTGTATGAAAAAGGGATTTTTTTTAAGACTATTTGTCCTGCTGATGCTGACATTTTTCATAGCAGAACAAGGCAGAGCACAAACCTACCAACGCACCTCACAAGGCATAAAAAGCACTGTGCAAGGTATAAATATAGATATTAGCTTCTTCTCTCCTGTCACAGTGAGAATCTTAAAATCGCCTGACGGCTGGAAGTATACCAAAGAAAGCTTGTCGGTCATCGGGCAACCGGAAAAAGTAAAACTATCCGTCTCTTCGAAAGGGGGCATATTGACTATCAAAAGCCATCAGCTTACAGTCCATCTCAACGAAGAGACCGGACAAATAACTTTTGCCTCTTCCGATGGAAAATCGCTGTTGCAGGAACAAAATAAAGGCGCACGTTTTGATGATTTCAACGATGCCGGCACAAAAACCTTCAGCGTTTATCAATCGTTCACCTTAGAGAAAGACGAAGCTATTTATGGATTGGGACAATTGCAAAACGGCAAAATGTCGCAACGTAACCAGACCAAACGCCTTATCCAAGACAATCTTGAGGATGTGATTCCCTTCTTCCAGTCCGTCAAAGGCTACGGTCTCTTTTGGGACAACTATTCGCCAACCATCTTCAAAGACAATCAAGAAGAGACATCCTTCCTTTCTGAAGTCGGCGACTGCATTGACTACTATTTCATGTACGGCGAAAATGCCGATGGAGTAGTTGCCCAGATGCGCTACCTCACAGGACAAGTGCCCATGTTTCCATTATGGACATATGGATTCTGGCAAAGCCGTGAACGCTACAAAAGCCAAAAAGAGATTGTTGGCGTAGTGCAAAAATACCGCGAACTGGGTGTGCCCCTCGATGGAATTATCCAGGATTGGAGATACTGGGGAAGCAACTACCTGTGGAACGCAATGGATTTTTTGAACGAAGAATTCTCCGACCCCAAAAAAATGATGGAAGACATACACGGAATGAATGCCCACATTATCATCTCCATTTGGTCAGCTTTCGGACCACATACCAAACCCTATCACGAGTTGGATAAAGGGAACATGCTCTTCAACTTCCGCACATGGCCCGAATCCGGTTCCGAGAAGTGGCCTCCCAATATGGACTATCCATCCGGTGCCCGCGTGTACGATGCCTACCATCCGCAAGCACGCGACATCTATTGGAAGTACCTGAACGAGAACCTACGTTCTGTGGGTATAGACGGCTGGTGGATGGACTCTACCGAACCCGACCATTTTCACCCCATTCCTGAAGATTTTGACACGCCCACCTATTTGGGGTCATTCCGTAAAGTACGCAATGCCTACCCTTTAATGAGTGTAGGTGGAGTGTACGACCACCAGCGTGCCGTAACTTCGGATAAACGCGTATTTATCCTTACCCGCTCAGCCTTTGCCGGCCAGCAACGTTATGGTGCCAATACATGGACAGGAGATATCACAGCATCATGGGAAGTTTTGGAGAAGCAAATACCTGCGGGATTAAACTTCTCACTATGCGGCATTCCCCATTGGAACAGCGATATCGGCGGATTCTTCCTATGGCAATATCCCTTGATGCTGGATGACCCGGATTATCGCGAGCTTTATGCCCGTTGGATACAGTTCGGTACATTCTGTCCCATGATGCGATCACATGGGGAAGGTGCTCCCAGAGAAATCTATCAATTCGGCAAAAAAGGCGAGCCAATATACGATGCGATTGAGAAATACATTCGGTTACGCTACAGTTTGTTACCATACATCTACACAACTGCCTGGGAGGTAACTGCCAATCAGTCCAGCTTCATGCGTGCCTTGGCAATGGATTTTGCCCACGATCGCAACGTGTGGAACATCCACAATCAGTATATGTTTGGCAAATCCCTATTGGTATGCCCTGTAACCCAACCCATGTATACCCAAACAGTTTCGGACACCATCCGTGTAGAAGATTTCAGTACCGTTAAGTCTATGCGAATATATCTGCCTAAAAATACGGAATGGTATGATTTTTGGACCAATCAGAAACGCTCCGGCGGACAATATATCGTGAAAGATACCCCTATTGACATTTTACCACTTTATGTGAAAGCAGGTTCCATCCTGCCAATAGGTCCCGAAGTGCAGTATAGCACCGAAAAATCATGGGACAACTTGGAGATAAAAGTGTATCCCGGTTGTAACGGCGAATTCACACTTTACGAAGACGAGAATGACAACTACAATTATGAAAAAGGAATGTACAGCACCATTACGATGAAATGGAATGACCGTACTCGCATGCTCACTATTGAAAATCGGAAAGGAGAGTTTTCCGGTATGTTGAAAGAACGGAAATTCAACATAGTAACTGCTGATGGCGCAAAAAAGGCAGTGGCTTATAATGGGAAAAAAGTAACGGTTAAAATGTAATGGTTTCTAAAAACAGCTATTAATTTGCATTATGGAAATAAATACTCGTATGAAAAAATATCATCATTATCTTACCCTTTTAAGTTTATTTATGCTGCTCGGCATCCTGAAATTGCAAGCAGCGATACAACTCCCTGCCATATTTTCCAACCATATGGTGCTACAACGTAACTCAGAACTTACTTTCTGGGGATGGGGTATTCCGGGAGAAACAATTTCCATCGCCCCCGAATGGATGAAAGGAGAAATAATCAAAACCCAAGTCAATAATACGGGGAAATGGTCAGCCCGTGTACCTTCCGGCGAAGCCGGCGGACCTTATGAGATTCGTTTCAGCGGCTCGTCAGAAGTAACCTTGACCGATGTCATGCTAGGCGAAGTTTGGCTGTGCAGCGGACAATCCAATATGGAATGGAGCGCCAACCACGGCATAAAGAACGGAGACGAGGAAACGGCAAATGCCCATTGTCCCAATCTCCGAATTTTTCACGTGGCCAGAATAGCCGCCCCGTTCCCTCAAGAAAACTGTTTCTCGCAATGGACACAGTGCACGCCCGAAACGATGCGCAGCACGAGTGCCCTGGCCTACTTCTTCGGCCGCAACATCCAGGAAGAGCTGGACGTGCCGGTAGGAATCATCGTAGCCGCATGGGGCGGAACCACCGCCGAGACATGGACGCCCCGCGAATGCGTAATGAGCGACCCGGTCTTGTGCGACTATCCGTATGAATCCAATCCTTGGTTTCCGGCTGAAACAGGCACGTTGTACAACAGCATGATTTATCCCGTGATGCCCTACGGCATTGCCGGATGCATCTGGTATCAGGGAGAAGCCAACCAAGGCCGTGCCAGCTCCTACGCCCGGGTGATGCAGCGGCTGATAGGCTCGTGGCGTACCGGATTTAACAAGGAATTCCCATTCTATCTGGTCCAGATAGCCCCCTTCCAATACCACTCCAAAGACAACGGACCGGCACTGCTACGCGAGCAGCAGGCCATGTTGCCCGAAATGCTGGACAAGGTCAAGATGATTACCGTGTCAGATTTGGTGGACAATGTGCAGGACATCCATCCACGTGACAAAAGAAGCGTAGGCAAACGTCTCGCCAATCTTGCACTGGACGATACATACCATATATATGCAGGCCCCTATAAAAGCCCGGTCTTTGAAAGCGCCTGCCGCAAAGGCAACCATGTGACAATCTCTTTCAAAGACATAAAGAACGGACTGGCCGTACACGGGAAAAGGATAGAGGGGCTGATGATGGCCGCAGCCGGCCAGGAATGGCAAGAGGCCCGGGCCAGGATAGACGGGGGAAAGCTGATTGTCCCGGTAAAAGGAATCGAAAGCCCGGTTTCCATTCGCTACTGCTTCAGTGACGCTGCTCAAGGCAACCTTTTTTCAACGGAAGGCATCCCCTTAGCCCCCTTCCGGGCAGACAGCATTGCCTCTTCTGAAAACATTCCGGTTTCTACAGACAGCGCTTTGGAAGAATCTTTTGAATTCTCGCCCAAGTTCTCTACCGGCAATGCCAATCCCCTTCTCGACTTCCAATACATGGCCGACCCCACAGCAGTGGTGCACGACGGCCGCATTTATGTGTACGGCACTAACGACCACCAGCAATATGATGTAGTGGGCCGTAACGGGAAAAACACCTATCAGCACATCCATTCGCTGACGATGGTCTCTTCTGACGACATGGTGAACTGGACTTATCACGGAGTAATCAATGTAAAGGCTCTGGCTCCCTGGGGAATGGCTTCGTGGGCACCTTCCATCGCTTCGCGCAAGGAGGCCGACGGCAAAACCCACTTCTATCTGTACTACTCCAACAGCGGTTCCGGTGTAGGTATGCTGACCGCCACTTCCCCCGTGGGGCCCTGGACAGACCCATTGGGCAAATGTGTGGTAGACGGCAATACTCCAGGACTCGGCAAGTGTAAAGCTCCCTTCGATCCGGGAGTAGTCATCGACGACAAGGGCATCGGCTGGCTCTCCTTTGGCGGGGGCGACAGCGACGACTACATTCCCGGAGACGCACGCATCGTGCGGCTGGCAAATGACATGAAGACGCTGGACAGCGAAATAGTTGAAATAAAAGCGCCATACCACTTTGAAGCAAACGAACTGAACTATCTGAACGGCACTTGGATTTACACCTACAACACCAACTGGAAGAACCGGGATGCATGGCCCCACAAGGATATAGACAAGCCGAGCCGGTGCTGCATGAGCTACATGACGAGTCGCACGCCACTTGAGACAGACAGCTGGACCTATCGGGACAACTACTTCAAAAATCCCGGCGACTATGGCATGTCCGACAGCAACAACCATACACATCTGGTAAAATTTCAAGGGAAGTACTATCTCTTCTACCACTCACTGGGCTTGCAGGACAGCCGCGACCTCAAAGTGGGTGTCCGCAGTATCTGCGTGGAAGAAATAGAGGTGGACGAAAAGGACCTCACTATCCACATGGGCACAGCCACAGCCAAGGGCGTTTCACAAATCAAGCCTCTCGACCCGTTTGCGCAGCAACAGGCCGAGACCACAGCCGCCACACGCGGCGTTGCCTTTGAACCGACCGGACAGACAGGCAACATGTCTGCCGTAGGAAACAAGAGCGGACAGGCCATCTGTGTCCGCGGTGCGGAATTCCCGCAATCACCTCAAGCCATACAGATGAAGATAAAAGGGAAAGGCTCCATCGAAATACACATGGACAGTCCAGACGGTCCGCTCCTATCCACCTTGACCTTTGATACCGATACGTGGCAAACATTGACAAAGCCGTTGGACAAACAGATAAAAGGCAAACACGACATTTACTTCGTATTCGGGAACGGAAAGTTCTTATTTGACGAATGGAAATTCACAAAATAATGAATCCGTCGGCAGAATCTGCCCAGTATCTCTTCACCCTTGTGATGATATCGCTGCACAATTCGAGCCAACACACAACAAGCTAGCAAGTTACTTTGCCAGCGTTTTGCCACCATATTGGCAAAGTTTTGCCATGCCTTTGGCAAAGCTTTGCCAATGTGGTGGCAAAACCTTGCCAACTTGTCGGCAAGAAAGACAAAAGCAACATCGCTGTCCGCAAAGAGGCGGAAGCACGTCCTCAATATAATTCCGCTAACGGGAAAGAGACAGATTGGTTCCATTAACGGGCAGAAGTTTTAAAAAATGGGAAGGATTTGGCACAATAGTTCCGCGCAATTTCTCATTTATCGAACAAAAATTGTATTTTTGCCTGCGACTGAAAAATCAGTAATATCATAGAATAGACAATTCCCGAACAAATATGAGCGAAGATTTTGAAGCACCGAAAGATGATTTGGACAAGGAACTCCCGGCCGGGAGCGAAGAACACTCGGATTACAAACCTGCGGACGCAAAGGATGCCAATATAAAGCACCAACTGAGCGGCATGTACCAGAATTGGTTTCTGGACTACGCCTCATACGTTATATTGGAACGTGCCGTACCCCATATCATGGATGGTCTGAAACCCGTACAGCGGCGTATCCTCCACTCCATGCGCCGCATGGAAGACGGGCGCTACAACAAGGTGGCGAACATCGTAGGACATACCATGCAGTTCCATCCGCACGGTGATGCTTCTATCGGCGATGCTCTGGTACAGCTGGGACAAAAGGACTTGCTCGTGGATTGCCAGGGAAACTGGGGTAACATTCTGACGGGTGACAGCGCCGCTGCCCCCCGTTATATCGAAGCACGTCTCTCCAAGTTTGCACTGGACGTGGTATTCAACCCCAAGACCACCGAATGGAAACTCTCTTATGACGGGCGAAACAAAGAACCGGTTACACTACCGGTAAAATTCCCACTGCTGCTTGCACAAGGTGTGGAAGGTATTGCCGTAGGCCTGTCATCCAAAATATTACCACATAACTTCAATGAGCTGTGCGATGCTTCCATCAGCTATCTGCACAACGAAGAATTCAAGCTGTACCCCGACTTCCAGACGGGAGGCAGTATCGATGTATCCAAATACAACGACGGTGAACGTGGCGGTGCGATACGCGTGCGCTCCAAAATAGAAAAGATAGACAACAAGACACTTGCCATTAAGGAAATTCCTTACGGGAAAACGGTGGCCAGTGTATGCGACTCCATCGTAAAGGCCAGCGAAAAAGGAAAAATCAAGATACGTAAGGTAGAGGACCTAACATCCGGCAGTGTGGAAATATTAGTGCATCTAGCCCCGGGTGTATCATCCGACAAGACCATCGATGCCCTCTATGCCTTCACCGACTGTGAAGTGAGCATCTCTCCCAACTGCTGTGTCATCGACGACCAAAAGCCCCACTTCCTCACCGTGAGTGATGTATTGCGCAAATCAGTCGACAACACATTGGCACTGCTACGCCAGGAACTGGAAATCCGTAAGGGAGAGATACTGGAAAGCCTGCATTTCGCTTCACTCGAAAAGATATTCATTGAAGAACGTATTTACAAGGATAAGGAGTTTGAACAAGCCAAAAACATGGATGCCGCCTGCGAACATATCGATGAGCGCCTGACTCCCTACTACCCGACTTTTATCCGCGAAGTGACCAAGGAAGACATCCTCCGGCTGATGGAGATAAAGATGGCACGTATCCTCAAATTCAACTCCGACAAGGCAGAGGAACTGATAGCACGCATGCGAAAGGACATAGAGGAGATAGACTGCCATCTGGCAAACATCGTGGAATATACCGTCGACTGGTTCCGTATGTTGAAGGACAAGTACGGCAAAGCCTTCCCCCGCCGCACGGAACTGCGTAACTTCGACACCATCGAAGCAACCAAAGTCATCGAAGCCAACGAAAAGCTGTACATCAACCGCGAAGAGGGTTTCATCGGAACTGGATTGAAGAAAGACGAATTCATAGGCAACTGCTCGCCCATAGATGACGTGATTATCTTCTTCCGCGATGGAAAATATATCATCACACCGGTGGCCGACAAGAAGTTCGTGGGCAAGAATATACTTTATGCCAACATTTTTAAGAAGAACGACAAACGTACCATCTACAATGTCTGCTACCGTGACGGCAAGGAGGGGACAAGCTATATCAAGCGTTTTGCCGTCACTTCCGTGGTGCGTGACCGCGAATACGATGTGACGCAAGGTACTCCCGACTCCCGTATCACCTACTTCACCGCCAATCCCAATGGAGAAGCTGAAATCATCAAGGTAACCCTGAAACCCAATCCCCGTGTACGCCGTATTATCTTCGAGGAGGATTTCAGCAACATCAATATCAAGGGACGGCAGGCCATGGGAAATATACTCACGAAACTCCCCGTACACAAGATAGCCTTGAAACAACGTGGAGGCTCCACGCTGGGTGGACGGAAAGTCTGGTTCGACCGTGATGTGCTACGTCTCAACTACGACGGGCGCGGAGAATATCTCGGAGAATTCCAGAGCGAAGACACCATCCTTGTCGTACAGAACAGCGGAGAGTTCTATGCCACCAACTTCGACTTGAACAATCACTATGACGATGGCATACGCGTATTGGAGAAATACGATCCGAACAAAGTATGGACCGCCGTACTCTACGATGCCGACCAGCAGAACTATCCTTACATCAAGCGTTTCTGCTTCGAGGCAACCGCCCGCAAGCAAAACTACTTGGGAGAAAACAAGAACAGCAGCCTCATTCTGCTGACAGACGAGTGCTACCCGCGTTTAGAGGTGGTGTTTGGCGGCCACGACAATTTCCGAGAGCCGATGGTGGTGGAAGCCGACGAATTCATCGCCGTGAAAGGCTTCAAAGCAAAAGGTAAGCGCCTGACCACCTATACTATAGAAACCATCAACGAATTAGAGCCTACCCGCCAACCTGAACCCTCGCAGAAAACCGAAGAGCAGGAAACGGATGAAGAACCGGAAATTCTGGACCCCGACCACGGTAAAAGCGAAGGGGACATACTGGACGAGATGACAGGACAGATGAAACTCTTTTGATGAAGGACGGAAATGAAGTATTAGTGGCTAACGATTACTAATTTGTAATTGATAATTTAATATGTACATATACAAGATAATAATCCTATGCGGACTGCTCTTGGGAAGTGTCGGACTGAAAGCACAAGAAGCACAATGCAGCATCGACCGGAAGCTACGGGCTGACTCCACCAACCGTAACCGTATTATCACCCGTGCCACCATGTATGGTGTCGGCTTCACCAACGTGTTCGACACTTATCTGTCACCGCAGGAATACAAGGGTATCGATTTCCGTATCTCCCGTGAAAGCATGCGGATGACACGGCTGATGGGAGGCAACGTGTCCCTGCAAACTTTCTTCCAGGCAGACTTGGGATATACGCACAACAAAGTGGACAACAACAATACATTCTCCGGACTGGCAAATTGGAACTACGGCCTGCATTATAATTTCCCAATCACGAGCAATTTCAAGCTGCTTGCCGGAGGAGTGGGAGACTTCAACGGCGGCTTTGTCTACAACCTGCGCAACGGTAACAACCCCGCCCAAGCACGTGCCTACATCAATCTTGCAGCATCTGGAATGGCAATTTGGGACCTGCGCATCAAGAACCGTCCCATCACTCTACGTTACCAGGTGAACCTTCCTTTGGCAGGCATCATGTTCATGCCGAACTATGGACAGTCCTATTACGAAATATTCACGCTGGGACACTGGGACGGAGTAGTGAACTTCACCTCCCTGCACAACCAGCCCTCTCTGAGACAAATGCTGACAGCCGATTTCCCGGTAGGACGCGCCCGGATGCGCCTTGCCTACATATGGGATGCGCAACAGTCTAAAGTAAACGAGATAAAGACGCATACTTACTCACATGTGTTCATGGTGGGTTTTGTAAAGGAGCTCTATCTGTTTCCTAACAAGAGAAAGTAAAAAGTGACGAGGTGATAAACGATAAGATGATAAAGACAATGTGCATGAAAAGAAGATATCTTTTAATAATTAGGAGTATCCTGCTCACACTACTGCCCCTGCTGAACGGATGTATTCGTGAGGAAGAGTTTGACAATACCCCCCAAGGTAACTTTGAAGCCTTATGGAAGATTATTGACGAACAGTATTGCTTCCTGGACTACAAGCAAATAGACTGGGATGCTATCCATGACAAGTACCAGCCGCTCATTACCCCGGGAATGAGCTATGACGGTTTGTTCGAAATATTGGGCAACATGCTTGCCGAGCTGAAAGACGGACACGTCAACCTGTACTCTTCTTCCAACATGGCGCGTTACTGGGACTGGTATCTGGACTATCCCCGTAACTTCAACGAAAGTATCATAGAGAAGTACTTAGGAAGAGACTACCGCATTGCCGGAGGTGCCAAATATACCATTTTAGAGGACAACATAGGTTACATCTATTATGGCGATTTCTCCAGTGGTATCGGGAACGGCAATTTGGATGAAATCCTACTGTATCTTTCCGCCTGCAACGGCCTGATTATTGATGTGCGCAACAATGGCGGCGGCAACCTGACAAATGCCACCCTAATGGCCCAACGGTTCACAAACGAGAAAATACTGACAGGATATATCCAGCACAAGACCGGCAAAGGGCACAATGATTTCTCAGACCCGACTCCCATTTATGTGGAACCTTCCAACAGCATCCGCTGGCAAAAGAAAGTAGTCGTCCTGACCAACCGCCATTCTTATAGTGCAACCAATGATTTCGTCAACTCCATGCGCTGCTTCCCCAATGTCACCTTGGTCGGTGACAAAACCGGCGGCGGTTCGGGTCTGCCGTTCTCTTCCGAACTGCCCAACGGATGGGGAGTACGCTTTTCCGCCAGTCCGCACCTTGATGCCAAGAAGCAACAGATTGAATTCGGCATCGACCCCGACAAAAAGGTGGATATGAGCAAAGAAGATGAGAACAATGACTTGGACACCATCATCGAGGAAGCGAGAAAAATGCTGAAAGTCACCTTATGAAACGACTTTATCCATAAAACAATTTGCCAGAACGAAAAATCTTCCTATCTTTGTCCCCGCTAAACAGAATTATCCTGCGGATGTGGCGTAATTGGCAGCCGCGCCAGACTTAGGATCTGGTGCCGTGAGGCGTGTAGGTTCGAGTCCTATCATCCGCACGTATTTTGTATTAATGATGAAGACAAACAACTAAAGGCCTCTGAGAACACTTCTCAGAGGTTTTTTTTATGATATTATAAAAGAAAGATTTAAAAATAGGTTGTATCTTTGTCAGATAATTAAAGATTTCAAGATTCAATACCAATCATACCATGAACCTCCAAAGACATTTGCTTTTATTTTGTCTGTCCTTGCTGGTGGCATGTTATTCTTTTGCCAATCAAAAGCCTTATGTCATCAATTTTGCCCGTGATAAATACCATGCAGCCAATAAAAACTGGTCTATTGGACAGGATGAAAAAGGCATTATGTATTTTGGGAATGACATCGGATTACTTGAATCCGACGGTATGGAATGGGAACTCTATCCAATGCCCAATTCTCCGATAGTCAGGGCTTTGGCTGTAGAATCGCACTATACAATCTACACTGGAGGCGCTGAAGAACTGGGACGATGGGACAGAGACCAGTCCGGCAAACTGAAATACACCTCTTTAAATAAGTTACTCCCGCCCAAGGTTTTGGACAATGAAAGTTTCTGGCGCATCTGGATAGACGGAAGCAAAGTCTATTTCCAAACTTTCAGAAATATTTATGTTTATGACCATCAGACAATGCGGCAACTCACCATTCCAGAAGGATTCTTGTTACTGTTGAAAGTGAGAAATGAATACTGGGTACAAGAGATGCATGGTCCTCTGCACCAACTCAAAGATGGCCGGCTAAGTAAAATTGAAGGCAGTGAATTCCTGAATGGAACCACCACCCGCGTTATTCTACCTTATGGTAAGGACCGATACTTAATCGGAACCTCCACAGGCGAAATCTACATTTACGACAAAAAGAACTTCATTCCTTGGAACAATGCTCTTTCCAGCCAGTTGCATGGCCAAGAGCTTAATTGCGGAATCTATTGCGCCAAACGAAACTCCTACTATTTGGGAACCCAGTTAAGTGGAATCTATGAAATAGATGTACAAGGAAATATCCTCAATCATTTCTCGGCTGCCAACTCCCTGCAAAATAACACAATCCTGTCCTTGTACGAGGACAACCGGAATAATATATGGGTAGCTATGGACCGTGGGATTGCCTACATCCGCTATACAGACGGCTTAAGTTATTATCGAAGCAATGATGCCAACTCCAGTGCAGTATATACCGCTACTTTATGGAATGGCTACTTGCTGATAGGCACCAATCAAGGTGTTTACTACACACCGGAAGAGAAAGCAAACGATTTTGAAATATTCTCTTCACTGAAGTTCATCGAGGGTACGCAAGGGCAGGTGTGGTCCTTGCAACTGATTAACGGACATTTATATTGCGGCCACAACAATGGATTGCTTGAAATCTGCCCGGATTTCAGCATCCGTCAGCTCTACCGTCTCAACACCGGTGTGTTCCGTATTGTAGAAGCCACCATCAATGGAAAAAAAATCCAAATTATCGTTACCTACAACGAACTGCGTATTGTCAACAAAGAAACCGGAAAAGTAAATGTCATGCGGCAAATCACTGATCCCATTTATGATGCAGAGATAGACCATTTAGGCAATATTTGGTTAGAAACTGTCAGCAAAGGCATATACAAATGCCGGTTAAATGAAGATATGGACGCTTTCCGCTACTATACCTATTACGGGCATGAAAAAGACTGTACGCTCCCTATACATCTGCAGATCTTCAAAACGAGCGGACGTGTCATTTTCCTGGGAAGTGGCAACCACTTCTATTCTTACGACGAAAATAGTGATACGCTGCAACCCAACCAGCTTCTGAACCAGTGTTTCCAGAACATAAACAATATCAAACGTATTGTTTCCATCAACAGTGAAGAGAGCTGGGCCATCACCGGCTCCTCTATTTACCGTTTCTTCTATGACGGTTATATCGCCCGCATCAACGAGAGCTATAAGGTAGAGACTGATAATCTGTCACTGATTACCGCTTTCGAGAACATCTCCATACTTAACGACTCTCTTTCATTGGTTTGTCTGGATGCCGGTTTTATTCTTCACAGCTCCCAACACAGCAAACGCCAGAACATACAACTCGCTCCTCCCAATCTGGAATTCGTACATACAGGCCAGGACCAGGCAAGTGGATATGCCGACCTGTCCAAGCACCTCCGGATACCCTACAAAGACAACACTGTCACCGTAGGCTTCTCCGTCAATGATGCATTTGCCCAAAGCTTGTTTGTAGAATACCTGTTGGAAAAAGTAGATAGTACCTGGAGCCGACCGGAACAACGTAACAGCATCTCATACGCCCGTCTGCCGGAAGGAAACTACACCCTACACATCCGCGCCACAGACGAATTGAACAATTATTCTCCTGATACCATCATCAACTTCGACATACTTCCTCCATGGTACCGTACCATCTGGTGGTACCTCACTTGCATCCTACTGATTATCACAGTCTTGTTTATTGCCTTCTGGCTGATGAAAAAGCGGTTACAGACCAAACATCTCAGGCACATGAAAGCACAAGAAGCCGAACACCTGCGCAGAATGAATGAGGAGCTACAGAATGAAATCGAGGAAAAGAATGCCGAACTGTTCACACAGACCTCATTCATTATCCGCAAAAATGAACTGATTCTGAAGTTGAAAGAGATTGTGGATGAGATTTGCACCAAGAATACACAAAAGACATTGCTTCCTCTTTATCAAAAGATAAACAATCTGCTTGCCAACAACCTCGACACAGAGGATGACTGGAAAATGTTTCTGATTAAATTCGAGCAAAAGCACCGTACATTCTTCAAAGCACTAAAAGAAGCATACCCACTGCTCACAAACAACGACCTGCGCCTATGTGCCTGCCTTAAACTGAACATGGACACCAAGGATATCGCATCCTTGATGAACCTTTCCATTCGTGCAGTAGAAAACAACCGGTATCGTTTACGCAAAAAACTTAACCTGCAACCTGCTCAAAATTTAAATGAGTTCTTTTTAACTATTGAATGACATCTTTTTTGTTTTTTGTTTGTTCCATGCATAATTCAAGTAAGTTATCCACTTAAATAAATTATGCAATGAAAAAAGAACCTAAACCTATCTTAAAGAGTATCTCGTGGCTGAAAAATCTATTTTTGACGGTATGTTTGTTGCAAGCAACCATGCCAGCCTTTTCTCAGACAAAGACTGTGACGGGTACTGTTACCGATGTATTGGGAGAACCCCTGATCGGAGCATCCGTATTGGTGCAAGGCACCTCAAATGGCGTCATTACCAATATAGACGGTAAATACTCTATCCAGGTAACCCCGGAAAACACGTTGGAATTTTCCTATGTGGGAATGCAGAAACAAGCTATCAGAGTTGGCAGCCAGTCAGTAATTGATGTCCAGATGAAAGACGACTCGCAAATGCTGGCAGAGACTGTAGTCATCGGTTACGGTAGTGCCAAGAAACGTGACCTGACGGGCTCCATTACAAATATCAAAGGTGATGAAATAGCCAATAAGCCGGTTGTCAATCCTGTATCCGCCCTACAAGGTAAAGTGGCAGGTGTACAGGTAATCAACTCCGGTAAGGCAGGTGCCGAACCGGAAATCCGTGTACGCGGTACAAACTCCATCAATGGTTACAAGCCCCTGTATGTAGTCGACGGCCTGTTCAATGATAACATTAACTTCCTGAACCCACAGGATATCGAGTCCATGGAAATCTTGAAAGACCCGTCCTCACTTGCCATTTTCGGTGTACGCGGTGCCAATGGCGTCATCATTATCACTACGAAGAAAGCCAGAGAAGGCCAGACGCGTGTAAATATCAACGGCTCATTCGGTTTCAAAGCCATCACGGACAAGATTGCCATGGTAGATGCAGATGGCTTCAAGACGTTATACAACGAACAATTGAAGAACGAAGGCAATCCGGAATTTAATTTTACCGATTGGACAGGTAATACCAACTGGCAGGACGAAATCTTCCAGACAGGTTTCATTACCAACAACAACATCAGCATTACCGGCGCTTCAGCCAAGCACAGCTTCTACCTTGGAGCCGGCTATGCCTATGAACAAGGCAACATCAAGAAAGAAAAGTACAGCAAGATTACGCTGAACGTCAGCAATGACTATAAAGTGACAGATAACTTCAAGGTAGGCTTCCAGTTCAACGGTGCACGTATGTTACCGGCAGACACCAAAAGCGTTGCCACTGCCTTGCGGGCAGCCCCGGTAGCTCATGTGTTCAATGAAGAATACGGGCTGTATACCACCCTTCCGGGGTTCCAGAAGGCACAGATGAACAATCCGATGGTAGACGTGGAATTAAAGGCCAACACAACAAAGGCTGAAAACTATCGTACATCCGGCAACGTGTATGGAGAATGGGACTTCTTGAAACATTTCCAATTCAAGGTGGTGTACTCCATGGACTACAGTTCAAACAGCACCCGCAAATATACCCCTATCATCAAGGTATTTGACAACAGTGTAGAAGGCAAAATAGAAACCCTTGGTGACGGGAAAACCGGAGTAAGCCAGGAGAAACAGACAGAAACAAAAGTGCAGAGCGATTACTTGCTGACTTACCAGAATACTTGGGGTGAGCACAGTCTGACGGCTACAGCAGGCTTCACTACCTATTACAATGAACTGGAGCTGCTTGGTGCAGCCCGCACACAAGGCGTAGGCCTGGTAATCCCCAATAATCCCGACAAGTGGTACGTAAGCATCGGTGATGCCGGTACAGCCACCAACAACAGTACACAATGGGAACGTAGTACGGTATCTATGCTGGGACGCATCCTCTACAACTATAAAGGCAGATACCTGTTCAACGGTTCTTTCCGTCGTGACGGTTCTTCCGCTTTTTCCTATACGGGAAACCAATGGCAGAATTTCTACTCAGTAGGTGCCGGCTGGCTGATGAGTGAGGAAGAATTCATGAAGGGCATCACCTGGCTGGATATGTTAAAGTTGAAAGGTTCCTGGGGCACACTGGGTAACCAAAATCTGGACAAGCCTTATCCGGCAGAACCTCTGTTGAGCAATGCCTACTCTGCCGTATTCGGTACTCCGTCTGCCATCTATCCAGGCTATCAACTTTCTTACCTGCCTAATCCTAACTTACGTTGGGAGAAGGTAGAAGCATGGGAAGTTGGCGCAGAAGCCAACTTCTTCCGTAACCGCCTGCACTTTGAAGGTGTGTATTATAAGAAAACGACTAAGAACTTGCTTGCCGAAGTTCCGGGCATCTCAGGCACAGTTCCAGGTATAGGTAACTTAGGTTCCATCGAGAATAAGGGTGTGGAACTTGCCCTTAACTGGCGCGACCAGATCGGTGATTGGGGCTATAACATCGGCGGTAACCTGACAACTATCAAAAATAAAGTGTTGAGCCTGGTACAAGAAGGCTATTCAATCATTGCAGGAGATAAGAGCCAGAGTTACACCATGGCAGGATACCCTATCGGCTACTTTTACGGCTACAAAGTGGAAGGCATTTACCAGACCCAGGAAGAAATCAACAGTTCGCCGAAGAATACTTTGGCAACAGTCACTCCGGGAGATTTAAAATTCGTGGATGTAAACGGTGATGGTGAAATCACCACCGCCGACCGCACCATGATTGGTGACCCTACCCCCGACGTGAGCTACGGCATTACCCTTGGCGTAAGCTATAAGAACTGGGATTTGGGCATCGATATGATGGGACAAGCCGGCAACCAGATTTACCGTACCTGGGACAACTACAACTGGAGCCAGTTCAATTTCATGGAGCAACGCATGGACCGCTGGCATGGTCCCGGTACAAGCAACACCCAACCGTTGCTGAACACCAAACATACCATCAACAACCTGAACTCCGAGTACTACATCGAAGACGGCAGCTTCTTCCGTATCCGCAATATATCCCTGGCCTACAATTTCGACCGAAAGTTAATCTCCAAAATCGGCATGCAGGCATTGAAGCTTTATGTAAATATCCAGAACCTGAAAACCTGGAAACATAACACCGGTTACACTCCGGAACTGGGAGGTACGGCTATCGCCTTTGGCGTAGATGACGGCAGCTATCCGATGCCGGCTATCTATACTTTCGGCTTCAACCTGACATTCTGATCCCCCGCTAACCCTATTATTAATCATAGCAAGTATTGAAAACATGAAACTAAGAAACCATATATTATCAACACTCCTGGCAGGTGCAACAGCCCTTGCCTTAACCTCTTGTAATGACTTCCTGGACCGTGACCCATTGGGCCAATTCACCGAAGATGACGCTCCTAATGCCCTGGTAGGCGGAAAGATGTATAACGTTTACTACCTGATGCGCAGTTACAATATCACAGCCGGTATCCCTGCATTCATGGTTCACATGGTACGCAGCGAGGATTCCGAAAAGGGCAGCGACGCAGGCGACGGCGCAGACAACGCTGCCATGTGGGATGATTTCGAATACACAGCCTCAAACGGAATACTGGGTGCTTACTGGGACCAGAACTACAAAATCATCTATCAGTGTAACGAAATCCTGGACGATCTTGAAAAAAGTGAGCACAAAGAAGATACAGAGAACATTCGGACCAAAGGTGAAGCACTGTTCTTCCGCGCCTACTGCTACTTTAATCTGGTACGTGCCTGGGGGGAAGTTCCTTTAGTTACTTTCAAGGTAGTGGAAGCTGCTGAAGCCAATATACCCAAAACCACTGCCGACAAGATTTACGAGCAGATTGACAAGGACTTGACCGAAGCCGAAAAATGTCTTCCCCTGACCTGGAGTGCCGACTATACAGGACGTGCAACATGGGGTGCCGCACGCTCCCTGCATGCACGTACCTACATGATGCGCAACGACTGGGATAATATGTATGATGCTGCTACCGACGTTATCAAGTCGGGCATCTACAACCTGAATACCCCAGTGGACAAGGTGTTTACCGTAGAAGGCGAGAACTGTGGTGAAAGCGTATTCGAGTTGCAATGCGAGGCTACGGATGCCATGAAGGCAGACCTCAGCATCGGCAGCCAGTTCTGTGAAGTACAAGGCGTGCGCGGTGCCGGTGACTGGAACTTGGGGTGGGGCTGGCACATGGCCACCAAGCAGATGGGCACAGCCTTTGAAGCAGGCGATCCGCGTAAAGATGCCACCCTGCTCTATTTCCGCAAAAGCGTGGATGATCCCATCACACCAGAGAACACGAACAAACCTTACGGGGAATCTCCGGTTTCCACCGCCATGGGAGCCTACTTCAACAAGAAAGCCTATACCGAACCGGAACTGCGCAAGAAATATACCAAAAACGGTTTCTGGGTAAACATCCGCATCATCCGTTATCCGGATGTATTGCTGATGGGTGCTGAAGCAGCCAATGAAAAAGGCCTGCCCACCGAAGCCCTCGACTATCTGGAACAAGTACGTGCACATGCCCGTGGCACCTTGACAGATGTTCTGCCCAAAGTAACCACCACCAACCAAAGCGAACTGCGGGATGCCATCCGCCACGAACGCCGTGTAGAACTTGGTCTGGAACCCGATCGCTTCTACGACCTCGTGCGTTGGGGCATTGCCAAGGAGGTGCTTCAAGCTGCCGGAAAGAATTATCAAGATAAGAATGCCCTGTTGCCATTGCCGCAAACTGAAATCGACAAATCCAACGGGGTACTGGTACAGAACCCGAACTATTAAAGAGCCGTGTCGAAAAGATAAACGAGAGTCCTAAGCCATAATCCATATCCATGATATAGAGAAGTGGAAGGCCTGTAAAGGCAAACCGGACTGACTATACGACTGAAATGGCATTAAAAGGCTTCTAATATAGTGTTAGAAGCCTTTTAATATTGTATCGAAAGCCTTTTAATAATCAATTGGCAAAAGAAAGAGGACGGTAAGGTCGACAAAAGAAGGCGCATCAGTCATGCGATGAAAGGAATCACCCACCTTTCATACACAAGAAAAAAGTGACTCTTCAAAACGTATGAACCTAAAAAAAATATCTATCTAAGATACAACACATTACATTAATTTGAGTAGTAAATGAGTAGTCTCATTATTTGTTAAAATTCAAGGACATGTATTGTTGATGAATGTTTTTTTCACTTTCCATTTATCGAAATACATACTTTTGCGAAAAAGTTGAATTCAAGCACTGCGCAGAGCTTAAGAATTAATTTAAACAAGTTATCCACTAAAAAAATTTAATGCAATGAAGAGTAAAGCACATCTTCTTAAAAGAGCTATCTGGCTCAAGAGTCTATTCTTGACGGCATGCCTGTTATTGGCAACAATACCGGCATTCTCCCAGACAAAAACAGTGACAGGTACCGTAACCGATGCTGCAGGTGACGCTCTAATTGGCGTATCCATCCTTGTACAAGGTAGCAATAACGGTGTTGTAACTGACCTGGACGGGAAATATACACTAAACAATGTACCAGAAAATGCAACACTCATTATAAGTTATATAGGGATGTTGACCCAAGAGGTAAAAGTAAACGGACAGTCCGTTGTCAATGTCACACTGAAAGAAGACTCACAGCAATTGGAAGAAGTTGTCGTAATTGGTTACGGTGCAGCCAAAGCCAAGGATTTGACAGCACCCATTACCGTGGTTAAAGGCGAAGCATTGACTACTGTACCTTCTACTACGCCTATGGCAGCCCTGCAAGGTAAAGTACCGGGTGTAAATATCGTGAACAACGGCGCTCCGGGCGAAGGACCTACCGTACAAATCCGCGGTATCGGATCATTCTCTAACAGTAAACCGTTATTCGTTGTAGACGGTATGTTCTACGACAATATCAACTTCCTGAACAATGCAGACATTCAAGAAATGTCTATCTTGAAAGATGCGTCGGCTGCCGCAATCTATGGAGTACGCGCCGCAAACGGTGTAGTCCTCATTACTACCAAGAAAGGCTCACGCAATCAAAAAGCTAAAATTTCTTACGATGGCTATGTAGGTATTCAAAAAGCATCTAATGTATTGGAGCTGTGTAACGCTCATGAATATGCGACTATGCTCCTCGAGGGGAACTATGATGCCTATCAATCACATTTTAAACAGTCCATCGATAAATATGGCGGCAGTTATGCCGACTCGGATTTCCACAATTGGACATTCGGAGCAGACAACGATTGGTATGACTACCTCCTGCGCACCGCTGCCATCACAAACCACAGCTTAAATATTAATGGCGGTTCCGAAAAGGCCGTTTATTCTGTTGGCGTAAGTTATCTGTACCAAGATGGTATCATGGATGTTGACAACAACTACAAACGTATGAATTTCCGCGGTTCTGTTGATTATGATGCGACCAACTGGTTAAAGGTCGGCTTCAACGGTGTCTTCAGCAACTCCACACAACAAGTGCCCAATAACCAAGCTTGGCAGAAGGCCTTCAATTGTCCTCCTATCGTAGCACTCTACGACGAAAACAACGAACAGGGATTCCCCGACAAATTCGGTTCTCCAGATGCAATTGGCTATAGTTCAAACTTCTATAATCCTGTTGCCACTGCCAAATATTTCGACTCAAGCAAGGAAAATTATCAGGTATTGAGCAATTTCTATGCACAGATCGACTTTATTCCCAGCAAGCTGAACTTCAAGACCAACTATTCTTATAGTTTCCTCTCCACTCAAGGTCGCGAATTTACTCCGAAACATTATGTAAGCAGCTGGCAGCAATCAGCCACCACACAGCTTACAAAAAACGAGAACAAATATTACAATTATATTTGGGACAACACTCTTACTTATAATGACCAATGGGGCAAACACAGATTCGGTGCCATGGCAGGCTACTCCATGCGCCAAGAACAATGGCGTATGTTTGAGGGCAAGGCAAGCAATGTTCCTGATGGAGCGGACGAATACTGGTACATCAAGAACGGCGATGCTGCAGGTGCCACCGTAAAAGATGACGGCTACTGTTACAGGGGTATTTCTTACTTCGCACGTCTGAACTATAACTACGCCGACAAATATCTGTTGATGCTTACCATGCGTGCCGATGGTTCCAGCAAATATCAGGAACACTGGGGTTATTTCCCCTCTGTAGGTGCCGCCTGGGTTTTGTCAGAAGAATCATTCCTGAAGAACCAAAAATGGATTGACTTCCTGAAACTGCGTGCAAGCTGGGGCAAACTGGGTAATGACCAAGTAGCTGCAAGCGATGGTTTTGCTTCTATTTCTACCGGTAACAGTGCATCCGGTGTATTTGGCAATGCCACAATCCCCGGTTATCAAAACAACACCTATTTCAGTTGGCTGAAATGGGAAGTCGTTGAAGAGTGGAATGCCGGCATCAACTTCATCACTCTCAACAACCGCTTGAACATTGACGTAGATTACTATCACCGCATGACGAATAATGCTGTGATTGCTCCGCTGCTTCCTTTCAGTACTACGACCCTTGCCGGTAACTACGGTAAAATTCTCAACTCCGGTATTGATGTCAGCGTCGACTGGAATGACAGAATAGGAAAAGACTTTTCTTACAACATCGGTGTGAATATCTCTACTTTAAGAAACCGTGTGAAAGATTTGAATGGCAACAGTATCATCAGAGGTGGCAAGACCGTCAACATTGTTGGCAAGGAAATGAATTCATTCTATGGCTTCAAAATGATCGGTGTCTATCAGACAGAAGAAGAAATCGCCGCTGATCCGATTGCAGTAGCCAACGGCTGCGTACCGGGTGACTTGAAATATGCCGACCTTGATGGAAACAATGTTCTCGACGGAAATGACCGTACGACATTAGGTTCTTATATTCCTAACTTCACTTACGGTATCAACCTCGGTCTTAATTACAAGAATCTTGACTTCCAATTGACGACTTACGGCCAAGCCGGTGCCCAGATGTTCAATCGCAAACGTGCACTCCGTTATTCTTCCCAGAACTACAACTTCGACCGGGCTCAATACGAGAACCGTTGGACAGGACCGGGTTCTACCAACTCTAACCCGTCGGCAGCTGCCCTGCTGAAACCTTGGAACGTAAGCGACCAGAAATATAGCTCTTACTTTGTAGAGAGCGCCGACTATTTCCGCATTCAAAACATTACGCTGGGTTATACATTCCGTAATGTCAAGTTCGGTAACTATACCATGCCGGGCTTACGCCTGAGTTTGACAGCCGATCGTCCCTTCACAACCTTTAAAGCCAATGCATTCAGCCCTGAATTGTCTGACAGCCAAGGTTGGGATACGGAAGTATATCCTCTGACGTCAACTTACACATTAGGCTTGAAAATTGATTTCTAAGAAATAACCCATTAATAATTTAGAACTAATGAAAGCATTAATAAGACCTTTTATATATATAGTGTCCGCCTTGATGGCATTGTCGTTCGCATCCTGCAATGATTTTCTGGACAAAGAGCCCGAAGGCAAAGTTCCTGAAGAAAAAGTAGATTACACCAATATCAGCAATATGTATCAGCCTGTATCGGGTGTATATGCCAAAATACGGACCAGTGGTTTGCACTGGGTGATTTGGGAAATTACCACCATCCGTGATCAAGATGTATTCAGTGGCCAATGGAATGGCAGTGACTATTATAATTTGAGTGAATATAAGTACAATGATTCATTCTGGGGTATCAATGAATTGTGGATGCAATACTACAATATCATCAAAACCGCCAATGCAGCCATCGAATCATTGGACCTATACGCCGAGAATATCACCAACGACAACGATATGAAGAATTATAAAGCATATCGCGGTGAGGTTATGTTTATGCGTGCTTATGCTTATTACCGTCTGGTTCAAGCATTTGGAGCAGTTACTATTCTTCGCGACAACAACCAGACTGATTTGAGCCGTTCTACTGCCAATGCAGTAAACAAATATGCATTGGAAGATTTACAGTACGGCATTGACAATATGCCCCGCATCCGTCCCAATCAAAATGAGCATAAAGGAGCCGTCACAGCTTTCTCCGCTGAAATGTTAGCTGCCAAAATCCATTTGAATATGGGTAACTATGCTAAAGTGGAAGAGCTCACAGACGATATCATCGAGCATGGAAACTTTTCACTCTACCCGGATTTCTACCAATTATTCAAAATTCCGGGAAAACTCTGTGACGAGTCCATATTCGAAAGTCAAATGACTGACTTTGGTAATGGCTCCGGCGATTTAATTGATCCGGGAGAATGGTTTACCTGCCAAGGTCCTAAAAATTCCGGCAGCAACATCAACGGTTGGGGAGACTGCGGTATCTTGAAGTCTTTCCGCGACTGGGCGTATGACCGCGGAGAAACAATACGTGCCACAACTTCGTTCCTGATGGCAGACTCAACAACCCCCGACGGTGATTATATCAAGCCGCAAACGAACCCGACGAATACAGACTGTTGGAATGGCAAAGCCTACACTCCACTAAATCAGCTGACTCCCGGCCGTACGAAATACGGTACAAACAACAATGTCCGTATTTTCCGCTATGCCGACGTTCTCTTGATGAATGCCGAAGCTAAAATCAAGAACGGGAAAAGCGGTGATGCACCATTCAACGAAGTAAGAAGACGCGCCCAAATGCCTGAGCTGACAAATGTAACTTTTGAACAAGTTATAGATGAGCGCCGCATGGAATTAGTCTGTGAATGGGGTGAACGATATAACGACCTTGTACGTACAGGCTTGGCAAAAACAGAATTGAAAGGTTGGTCTGAAGACAAAGCTCTCTTGCCATTGCCTTTCAATCAATACACCCAAATTCCTGATTTACTGAAAGAACCGAAGGATGAGTAAAATCCTATGAACAAATTAAGCTTTCGCAGGTTAATGATAGTAACATACTTATGTACGGGATTACCATTAACTTGCGAAACTTAATAAATACCCTAACAAAACATATCATGAAGAAAGTTTTCAGAAGAACAAGTCTATTGCTGGCCGCCATCCTAATGGGGAGCACCAGTATACAGGCACAAAAATCTCCGCAGGACATGGATCGATTCATCGACGCACTGATGAAGAAAATGACCGTGGAGGAAAAGATCGGGCAGCTGAACCTGCCAGTCACCGGAGAGATCACTACTGGCCAAGCAAAGAGCAGCGACGTGGCCAAGAAGATTGAACAAGGACTTGTAGGAGGACTTTTCAATCTGAAAGGAGTGGCAAAGATACGCGACGTACAGAAACTCGCAGTGGAGAACTCACGACTGGGCATCCCGCTGCTGTTCGGTATGGACGTGATACATGGCTACGAAACCATATTCCCCATTCCGTTAGGGTTATCCTGCACATGGGATATGAAAGCCATTCAGAAGTCGGCACGCATTGCAGCTGTCGAGGCAAGTGCAGACGGTATATCCTGGACATTCAGCCCGATGGTGGACATCAGCCGGGATCCGCGTTGGGGACGTGTCAGCGAAGGTAACGGAGAAGACCCTTTCCTGGGAGGTGCCATCGCCAAGGCAATGGTGTTAGGATATCAGGGAGACAAGCTGAATGACCAACTGAAACGGAATGATGAAATCATGGCCTGTGTCAAGCACTTCGCACTCTATGGAGCCGGAGAAGCAGGACGCGACTACAACACCGTGGATATGAGCCGCAACCGTATGTTCAACGAGTATCTATATCCTTACCAAGCGGCTGTCGACGCAGGTGTAGGCAGCGTGATGGCCTCCTTCAACGAAGTGGACGGCGTGCCCGCCACCGCCAACAAATGGCTTATGACTGACGTACTGCGCAAGCAATGGGGATTCAACGGATTCGTGGTGACCGACTTTACCGGAATTGCAGAAATGGTGGCACATGGCATCGGTGACTTGCAAACCGTTTCTGCCCGTGCCCTTAACGCTGGCGTCGATATGGATATGGTAAGCGAAGGTTTCGTGGGCACCCTGAAAAAATCGCTCACCGAAGGCAAAATAACCATGAAAACGCTGGATACAGCCTGCCGTCGTATCCTTGAAGCAAAATACAAGCTCGGGCTGTTTGACGACCCTTACAAATATTGTGACCTGAGCAGACCGGCACGCGATATCTTCACTAAAGAGCACCGTGACGCCGCACGCAAGATTGCAAGTGAAAGTTTCGTACTCCTAAAGAATGAACCGGCAAAAACCGGACAGGCTCCCCTGCTGCCCCTGCAGAAAAAGGGAACGGTAGCAGTCATCGGTCCCTTGGCGAATACGAGAAGCAACATGCCGGGAACATGGAGTGTGGCGGCAAGGCTCAACGATTATCCTTCCCTATATGAAGGGCTGAAGGAGATGATGGCAGGAAAGGTCAACATCACCTACGCCAAAGGAAGCAACTTGATCGGAGATGCCGCATACGAAGAACGTGCGACCATGTTCGGAAGGTCACTAAACAGGGACAACCGTACGGATAAGGAACTGCTCGAAGAAGCGTTAAAGGTGGCAGCAGATGCGGATATTATCGTGGCAGCCCTCGGAGAATCTTCAGAGATGAGCGGGGAAAGCTCAAGCCGCACAGACCTGAACATACCCGACGTGCAGCATACCTTGTTGGAAGCACTACTGAAAACAGGAAAACCGGTAGTACTGACTCTGTTCACTGGACGGCCGTTAACACTGACTTGGGAACAAGAGAACGTGCCTGCCATACTGAACGTATGGTTCGGAGGAAGCGAAGCCGCTTATGCCATAGGGGACGTACTCTTCGGAGATGTGAACCCAAGCGGCAAGCTGACGATGACATTCCCCAAGAATGTAGGGCAGATACCTTTGTTCTACAACCACAAGAATACCGGTCGTCCCCTGCAGGAAGGCAAATGGTTCGAGAAGTTCCGCAGCAGCTACCTGGATGTGGACAATGAGCCGTTGTACCCCTTTGGTTACGGCCTCTCGTACACTACTTTCCAGTACAGCGACATCGCCCTGAGTGCATCTGCTATGGGACAGGACGGTTCCATTACCGCCGCAGTCACCGTTACCAATACCGGCAAGCGCGACGGTGCCGAAGTGGTGCAGCTCTACATACGTGACTTGGTGGGAAGCATCACCCGCCCGGTGAAAGAGCTGAAAGGGTTTGAGAAAATATTCCTCAAGGCAGGTGAAAGCAAGACAGTTACTTTCAAAATCACGCCGGAACTGCTGCGCTTCTACGACTACGACCTCAAGCAAGTAGCCGAGCCGGGAGACTTTGACGTGATGATAGGTGGAGACAGCCGGAATGTAAGATCTGCACGCCTGACACTGAAATAGTACTTAATAAATATTTAGAAAACATGAAATACACAACTTTTTTTCTTTGTGCCTGCAGCATTTTGCTCCTTGGCAGTTGTAAGAAACAGCCTGTACAAAACGAACAGCCACTGGAAGTGATGACCTTCAACATCCGCCTGGATGCTCCTTCGGACAGTGCCAACAACTGGAAATACCGGAAAGACAATGCCTGCAAGATGATTGCCTACTACCAACCCGACTTACTGGGAATGCAGGAAGTATGCCATAACCAGATGGAAGATCTCAAACAGGGGCTTCCCCAATACACCGCACTCGGTGTGGGACGTGATGACGGAAAAGAAGCCGGTGAATATTGTCCGGTGTTCTTCAAGACAGACCGCTTTACACTTGTAGAATATGGGAACTTCTCTCTGAGCGAGTATCCCGACACCATCGGAATAAAAGGTTGGGACGCTTCCTATAACCGTGTCACCACCTGGGCGGTATTGCAAGAAAAAAACAACGGAAAGAAATTTGTGTATTTCAACACTCACTTGGACAATGACGGCAAAGTAGCCCGCAAGGAAGGTGTACGACTCATCTTGAATAAAATCAAACAGATAGCTCCTGATATGCCTGCCATCATTACAGGTGATTTCAACTGTGAGCCTGATGAGGAACCCCTGCAAATACTGGAAAAAGGCGGAATGCAGAATACATCCAAAACGGCAGGCATAACTTATGGTCCATCATGGTCTTTCCATGACTTCGGCCGTATTCCCTTGGACGAACGCGTATTGCTGGACTATGTATTCGTTACCGACGGTGCGAAAGTTGATCGCTACCGTGTCATCCAGGATATGCCAGAGAATGGTTTCCTTTCCGACCATTGTCCTGTACTCGTCGATTTAACCCTTTAATGAATATAGATATGCTCCTTAAATATTGCTTTTTATTGTTATGCCTGTTGTTGGGATTCACCCAATGCAAAAGCCCCGGCACCCAAGAAACCCTGCCGAGCGATGACGCCCTGATGGACACCGTGCAGCGCCGGACCTTCAACTACTTCTGGGAAGGCGCAGAGCCCAACAGCGGACTGGCACGGGAGCGCATCCACATGGACGGCGTTTATCCGGAGAACGACCGGAACGTGGTTACTTCCGGAGGAAGCGGCTTCGGCATCATGGCCATACTGGCAGGGATAGACAGAGGATATGTCACCCCTGAGGAAGGCCTGCAACGAATGGAGAAAATCGTTACCTTCCTCGAAACCGCCGACCGCTTTCACGGTGCCTATCCGCACTGGTGGTATGGCGATACGGGCAAGGTGAAACCCTTCGGCCGGAAAGACAATGGCGGGGATCTGGTAGAAACAGCCTTCATCATGCAGGCACTGCTCTCCGTCCACCAATACTACATAAACGGGAATGAACAAGAGAAAGCCCTCGCCGCCCGCATCGACAAGCTATGGCGCGAGGTGGACTGGGACTTCTATCGCCGGAACGGCCGGAATGTACTCTACTGGCACTGGAGCCCGGAATACGGTTGGGAGATGGACTTCCCCGTACACGGATACAACGAATGCCTCATCATGTATATACTTGCCGCCGCCTCGCCTACCCACGGCGTGCCTGCCGCCGTCTATCACGAAGGATGGGCACAGGACGGAGCCATCGTAGAGCCCCATAAGGTGGAAGGCATCGAGCTGCATCTGCGATATCAAGGCACGGAAGCCGGACCGCTCTTCTGGGCACAATACTCATTCCTCGGCCTCGACCCTACCGGACTGAAGGATGAGTACTGCACCGACTACTTCCATGAAATGCGCAATCTCACACTTGTGAACCGGGCCTACTGCATACGAAACCCGAAACATTACAAAGGATTCGGACCCGACTGCTGGGGGCTGACAGCAAGCTACTCCGTCAACGGATATGCCGCCCATGCTCCCAACGAGCGCGACGACCAGGGAGTCATCTCCCCCACCGCCGCCTTGTCATCCATCGTCTATACCCCGGAACAGTCACTGCAAGTAATGCGCCATCTCTATGAAATGGGAGACAAAGTATTCGGACCCTATGGCTTCTACGATGCCTTCAGCGAAACGGACAACTGGTATCCCCGGCGCTACCTCGCCATAGACCAGGGACCGATAGCCGTGATGATCGAGAATTACCGCACCGGACTGCTGTGGAAGCTATTCATGAGCCACCCGGACGTACAGAAGGGACTGGAGAAACTGGGATTCTCAACCGGTAAATAAATGATACCCTACACGAAAGCCCTCAGAAGCAGTCAACGCTTGTTGAGGGCTTTTTCCGTTCTATAACTATTGATGATTGTAAAATTATCCCTACCTTTGGGCAAATTCAAACCAATCATCATCATGAAACGTATCTTATTGGCCATCTGCGTGATGGCAGTGTCCGTAGTATCCTACGGACAGAGCAGCCGGGCTCCGTTCACTTTCGCCTGGCTCAGCGATGTACACCTCAATTCCTTCGCTTATGCCGAGGACGACCTCCGGCAATCCATCGAGGACATCAATGCCAATCCTGCCGTGGACTTTGCGATTCTAAGCGGAGACGTCACGGAGTTCGGAGACACCAAAGAGTTCCTGCTGCTGCAGGAGATTCTGAAAAACTTCCGGAAACCTTATCTGCTGCTGCCGGGCAACCACGACGTGAACTGGAGCGAAAACGGCTGTACCATGTTCAACAAGATTTTCAAAGCATCCCACTTCTGCTACGACTGGCAGGGAGTACGCTTCATCGGCTGTGGCGCCGGTCCGAGCCTGCGTATGGGACCTCCCCACATCCCGCGCGAGGAAATACTCTGGCTGGACTCCATTGTACGCGCCACACCCCGGGAGCAACCGATTATCTTCGTCAACCACTTCCCGCTGAACCAAGACCTGAGCAACTGGTACGAAGTGACGGACATCCTCAAAACGCGCAACGTACTGGTGGCGCTTGCCGGACACCTGCACGTCAACCGCGCCTATGATGCCGAGGGCATTCCGGCGGTCATCGGGCGCTCCTCCCTGCGGAGGAAAGACCCGATAGGCGGCTATAACCTCGTCACTGTCGGCAAAGATTCCATCACCTTCTGCGAACGCATCATCAAAACGGAAACCCGCCCCGCATGGAATGTTGTCCGCCTGCATGCGGCAACCGTCGCCTCACCGGGCATTGCGGGCGAAAAGAAAGATACCGTTTACTTCCGCCCGGATTTCAGCATCAACAACACTTATCCTGCCGTCCGTGAAGTGTGGCAACAGAAAGATGTGACCGACGTTGCCTCACAAGGAAGCATTGACGGAGAACTGTATATCTATACCAATACGGCAGGCATGGTCCATGCCTTGAATGCCCGCAACGGAGAAACGGTATGGACTTATGCCACCGGAAACAAGGTATTCTCGGCTCCCTTCATCACTTCCCGACTGGTGGTTGTCACTTCCTGCGACGGGTTTGTCTATGCACTGGACAAAAAGGATGGCTCCGTCCGCTGGAGATATGACACGGGCTACCCCATTGTTGCCTGCCCGGCAGTGGCCGGCGGCAATGTCTACGTGGGCAGCAGCAACGGGAAATTCTACTCCATCCGCTTCGCCGACGGTACGCCCGACTGGATTGCCGACGGACTGGACGGCTACATCGAGTCCCGCCCTGCCATAGACGGCAGACGTGCTTATATCGGAACCTGGGGAGCCATGTTCTATGCCATCGACCGGAGAACCGGAGAAAAGGTATGGAAATTCGACACCGGACGCGGAAGGTACTTCTCTCCGGGAGCCTGCTGGCCGGTAGTACTGCCCTACCGGAAGGACGGGAAGTCATCGGAGCAGGTCATCGTACTCAGTTCCGACTACTTCGTACGCGCCTTCAACCCCGAAGACGGGAAAATCCTCTGGGCATCGGACGAAGCGAAAGGACGCGAATCACTCGGCTTCTCCCCGGACGGAAAGACAATGTACATAAAAGGCATCAAGAACAACATTACGGCAGTCGATGTTTCAAAAGGAAGCTACACTCCGCTTTGGAATACACTGATGCCGTATGAAAGCAATTTCATCCCCACCCGCATGGAAACCACGGAAGAATATGTGTTCATCCCCACCGAATTCGGGGTGGTCCATGCCGTGCGGACAGACGGAAGCGGAATAGCCTGGAGCCATAAGGTATCCCATTCGGCAGTCACCTCACTGAAAAATGCAGGTGACCACCGCCTCATCGTCATGACAATGGACGGGACAGTCACCTGCCTGGCATATCCATAAATGTATTTGCAGCTTATTCACCGCCGCCAACGGAGTCACCGCCGCCGCTCTTCACATCGTCATTGCTGATGGTACGTGCAGCTTTCTTCACGCTTGCCTTCAGCTCACCGATGCGGTAGCTGACACTTACGCCGAAGCGTTGGCGGCTGTACTTATAGTTGCTTTCGCGTACAAAGCCGCTGCCTTCGGTGGTGGAACTCTGGTTCATATACTTCTTGAAGAAATTGCTGGCAAAGGCAGACAAGGTGAGGCGCTTATTCAAGAACGACTTGTTGACACTCACGCCATAATCGAAGAAGCTGCTTCCCTTGCCTTGCAGCATAATCCACGGTGTCTGTCCGAAGACGTTCATACTGATGCGCCAGTCATGGGGCAGCGTGTGCTGCGCACCGCCGTAGGCAAAGAGGCTCCAGCCGTCGTTGCGCATGCCTTCACCGCCCTCCAGATAAGAGTAATTACCGCTCATGTTCATGTAGATGCGTGTACGGGAAGTGGCGTTCCAGTTGACGTAGCCGTTCACACTGGCATAACGGGTCTTGCCGATATTGGCATAGGTAGAATAGAGCACATCCTTGCCCGTGGGGTTCTTCAATCCCTCGATCTCCGTGTCGGGCATGAGCCTCGTCACATTCTCAATGCTGTTGTTGGTGAACGAGTAGCGTGCCGAGATATTGACGTTGAACTTCTGTGTGAAGTTACTGTAACTCAGGTTGAAAGCATGGCTCTTCTCACTGTCCAGCTCCGGATTACCCCGGCTGATGTAGGATGGGTCGGCATCGTTCAGATACGGATTCAGCGCCCAGATACCCGGACGGTAGATACGCATGTTGTACCCCAGGCGCAGGTTGGACATATCCGTCAGCTTATAGCCGATGGAGGCGGACGGCACTACGTCGTCAAAGTTCTTTGTGAAGTCCTCGCCGCGCCCCACCAGATACTTCACATCCTGGATGGTATGCTCGTAGCGTAATCCCAAACGGCCCGAAAGTCTCTTCACCTTCAGTCCATATCCCAGATAGGCGGCGATAATATCGTTCAAATGCTTGTAGTGTGAACTCTGGTCCTTGTTGTATTCATACTTTCCGGTATCGTCCGCATCAAAACGGTCGTCTTCGGAGGAGTTGTTGCGCAGAATGTACTTGGCACCTGCCTCCAATGTATGCAGCTTGCCGATAGGCGTGGTATAGTCGGCCTGGAACGTATGCTCCGTGGTATTCTGCTCACCGTCGTTATGCTGGTTCTTCAAACGGTTCAGATAGTCTGCCCAATCGGGGTTATAGCCATTGTCTATTTCATATTCCGTATAGGAATCCGACGTTTGCGGACGGGTGTTTATCTTGTAGGAGAACGTCAGCATGCGGTCCTTGACCTTGAACAGACGCTGGTAGTCGATACCTCCGTCGATGGAATACCAGGAAGACTTGCTGCGGTTGAAGGCAGAGTAGCTGTAAATGGGAGCAGCGTTTATGTTCTCCGGAAAAGTAGCGATGTAGTCCGTAGAGCCGTTACTCTTGTTCCCGCCGCCCCAAAGTCCGAAAGACATGGTGACCAGGCGTAATGTATCTATTTCGTAGCTGGCCTCCATGCTGCCCGACTGGAAAGAACCGTGTCCCTTGTTGCTGCCGTCATAGTCCAGATTGGAAGAATTCTCCGTAACAGCTTCCGGTGTCACATGCTGGCTACCACTGCTGTAGTTGCGGGGCTGGTCGTTGTAATTGTAATTGTAGCGGGCGCTGACGGTCAGCTTTCCGCTCTTTATGGTACCGAATGCCCCGCCGCCTGCACCGCGGTTGCTGACGTTGGCACTGAACGTAGCCGTATAGCCTTCGAGTCCGCTGCCCACGGTGACGATGTTCAGAATACCGCCCACACCCTCGGCGTCATACTTGGGGCCGGGATTGGTTATCACTTCAATATGCTTGATACTGTTTGCAGGCATACTTTTCAGCACTTCCGTCGGGTTGTTGCTCATCATGTTGTTGGGCTTTCCGTTGACATATACCTTAAAGCTGCTACTCCCGTTCACCTGAATATTGTCCTCGCCATCCACCGTTACCAACGGTACCTTGCGAAGCATTTCCAGCACGGAGTTCGACTGGGCGTCAGGGTCATCCTGCACATTGTACTCTATCTTGTCAATATCTGCCTTCACCAGAGGCTTCTGTGCCACTATTTCCACCTGCCCCAGCTCATTGGAGGCATCTACGATATACAGCGTGCCGAAGTCCACCAGCTTCTCCCCTGCCTTCACAGAAAAGTCCTTCACGATGGGAGTACGTCCCACGGAAGTGATGGTCATCACGAAGTTGCCCGTACCGGGTACTTTCTCCTGGAACTGGCCTTTCATGTCCGTTACCAGCATTTTCAGCGCCTTTGCAGGGGCCTCTTTCTTCACGATTTTAATGGTAGCATAAGGTTCACCCTCCTGGGTGAGTGAGTCGAGCAAAATTCCTTTAACCTGGAAAGAAGTGTTTGCCGTGTTTTGCGCTGCAAGCAGTCCCGAAATCATCAGCATCCATAGCAGCACAGTCCATTTTGTTCTCATTGCGTTTTTATATTTAGTGACTATTCATGTTTATTGTCTTGGTATTAGACGTTTCCCGTTCGAGTTTTGTCACAATGAATTCGGCAAAAATAGCCCCTTTTTCATGCATTTACGAGACTTTCGGAGTTAAAAAAGCAAAAAGAAAGCAATTTAGAGAAAATAGAAGAAAAGTAACAGACAGATATTTGCGGCAATAACAGAGCCGAATCCCCCCAATATCCACGGCCGCAAAGGGCTTTTTCCACCGGCAAAGAATAACGCGTAGCACATGTTTACCGCTATATTGCTGACAATAGCCTGCATGCTACAAGCCGTAATCACCAGCACCGCCACACTGCCCGTTCCTTGAAGCAGGTTCAGGATGAAAGGAGTAATGTCACTGAACCCCGAAATGAAAGAGAGCAAGTTCAGTCCACCCGTGCCGGCATACACCAGCGTATAGTGGGTCAAGATAGTGAACACCACAAACAGCATGGCAAAAATCAGCGCTACCTTGAACTCCAACGGATTACTGCTGTCCTCGTCCTCCGTGGTCTGCGTGCCGTCGTCCACCCGTTTCCGCTTGGAATGCAGATACCATGCCACGGCTGCCGTTACCACCGACATTATCAGCAGGTAGGGATAAATGGTCAGTAGCGTCTCCCGGCTGAAAATACCTATCAATATCAAGAAACGGAGGAACATCATACTGACCGCCAACAACATGGCCGCCACATATTCGGGAGCATCCTGCACAGAAGCCTTACGGCTCTTTCGCGCCAGTACGGAAATGGTAGCCGTGCTGCTGTACAAGCCTCCCACGATGCCCGAAACCAGAATGCCCGACTCATGGAAGACGTAGCGCTTCAACAGATAAGAAAGGTAGGAAATGCCCGATACAACCACCGTGGCCAGCCAAATACTGTATGGCGTCAGGTTGATGCCGGGAATAAGGTTCTCATTGGGCAGCATCGGCAGGATAATGCCGCTGATGGCAAGGAACTTGGCAAGCGTAATCATCTCGTCGTTCTTCATGCGCTGGGCCAGTTCCGTGAAGGTGTGTTTCAGCTCGGTGAAGAGCAGGACGGTCACTATGACCATGACGTAGAACCACGACGGCTGCGTGGCCACAATGGGAGCAATGCAGTAGGTGATGAGTGCAATAATGATGGTGGTTACTCCGAACACATGGTACTGTGACTGCTTCACATAATAGTTCAGTCCGAGCAGCAGTCCCAGAATGGCTCCTCCTCCCATGAACAGACGATAGCCCGTAGGGTCGAGGATATAGAGCAGATAGCCCAGAATGCCTATAAAAGTGAAGGTGCGGTCGGTACCGAAAAGCGTAGTTTCCCCTTCGCGCTTCAAGCTGATTTTACGCTGTGAAAGCCCGATGAGTAAAGAGAATACAGTGACCAAAAGGAAGGTGACCAGTTCTCTTGGCAGGTAGTCGTAAAGTTTCTCCATGACGATTAAACAAGTACGGCATACAATTGGTTTGCTACCATGTGGTGAAAGGGTGTTTCATCAGTTGCGAGTTATAGTAGCGGACATCTCCCGTCACCTCCCGTCCGATGAATGCAGGTTTCACGAAAGGCTCGTCTTCCGAGGAGAGTTCCACCTCGGCCACAGTCAGTCCCTCATTCTCGCCATAGAATTCATCCACCTCAAAGACGTGCTGTCCGCTGCGCACCAGGTAACGGGTCTTGTCGATGACACCCGGTTCGCACAGCTTCAGCAATTCCCGCGCTTCGCACAGCGGAATTTCCTTTTCCCACTCGTAGCGGCTGGTTCCCGATTCATTGGATGCACCCTTGATGGTGAGAAATCCCCGTTCATCGCGGATGCGCACCCGTACTGTCCGTCCACGTACACTGCTGATGTATCCTTGTACGATACGGCTGTGTGCATACGCTTGTGGCTTGTATTCTCCCGTCACGAGGAATTTCCGTTCTATCTCCTGCGGCATGTCGTTTCCAGTGATTTTATCAGCCCCAGTAAGAGTAAGCCACAAACATGGCGATGACCAATACAATGGCTATTACTCCCATCGTCATCATCACTTTCTTGGCTTGTTGCTCTTCCTTCTGGCTGTGCATTGCTTTCTTTTTACTTTTTCCCATGGTGTGTTTTATAGTTTAAAGTTCAACGATGAACAAAGTAAGAAGAAATTCGGGAAGAATGCAAATGAAAGGGAGAAAATTTATTCGCCACTTCCTGCAAACTCCATCAGGTAAGCTTTGATAAAGCCGTCTATCTTTCCATCCATCACACCATTCACATCACTGGTCTGGAAGTTGGTACGGTGGTCCTTCACGCGGCGGTCGTCGAAGACGTAGCTACGAATCTGGCTACCCCATTCGATTTTCTTCTTACCGGCTTCCACCTTTGCCTGCTCGGCCATGCGGTGTTGGAGTTCCTTGTCGTAAAGCATGGAACGGAGAAGACGGAGAGCGTTCTCGCGGTTCTTGGGCTGGTCTCGTGTCTCGGTATTTTCAATCAGGATTTCTTCCTCTTCGCCCGTATATGGATCCTTATACTGATAGCGCAGACGGACACCGGACTCTACCTTATTGACGTTCTGTCCACCGGCGCCACCACTTCGGAAGGTATCCCATGACATGCGGGCAGGTTCGATGTTCACCTCGATGGTATCATCTACCAAGGGAGTGACAAACACGGATGCAAAAGAAGTCATACGCTTGCCCTGGGCATTGTAGGGCGAAACACGCACCAAGCGGTGTACACCGTTCTCACCTTTCAAGTAGCCGTAGGCATAATCACCGGAAATCTCGATGGTACAAGTCTTGATACCTGCCTCGTCTCCTTCCTGCAGGTTGGCGATGGTGGCCTTATAGCCGTGAGTCTCGGCATAGCGCAGATACATACGCATCAGCATGCTTGCCCAGTCCTGGCTCTCCGTACCACCGGCACCAGAGTTAATTTTCAGCACACAGTCCATCTGATCGGCTTCCTCGCGAAGCATATTCTTGAGTTCGAGGGCCTCGACAGCAGTGATTGCCTTGGCATAGGCATCGTCCACTTCCTCTTCAGTCACCAGTTCGTCTTTGTAAAAGTCGAAAGCCAGTTGTACCTCGTCAGTCAAGGTCTTTACCTCATTGTAGCCGGAAATCCATTGCTGCAAGCCTTTCACTTTCTTCATCTGAGCCTCGGCAGCCTTCTGGTCGTCCCAGAAACCGGGAGCCTGGGTGCGGAGCTGCTCTTCTTCCACCTGTATCTTCTTTCCTTCAATGTCCAGATAGCGGTTCAACGCCTCGGTACGTTCTTTGATATCTTTCAGTTGTTCTGCGGTAATCATATATGCATTTACAATTTAGGAAGTGCAAAGGTATAAAAAAACACATAATTCCGCAATTGTCAATCCAATAAGTAATGCTAACGGCAAATGATTCCACCAGAACACCCTAAAGATTTATTCAAAAGACAAGGTGCCGAAAAAGGCCGGACAGTGGAACATGGGGCGTTCCAGCCCGATAGGACTCCAAGAAAGGAAGTGGGGAGTCTGGAGTTTGTCACCACACTTGTAGAAATTCCCTTTCATTGTTTTTCCGTCCAGAGAACCGACGGAATGCTGGAAGAAAGCGGAAACGGGAATAACCATGACCAGTTCCCAGCTGCACTCGCCCAAACGTTCCTCGAAAGGTTCGCCGGCCAACGAGCTCCAACGTTTCACCATGCCCAGCACCTCCTGACTCGCCGTAGGACGGCGCTCATTGACTGCACCTCCCTGAATCAGCAGCCTGCCGGCGCAGTTACATTCGAAATTGTAATAGCGGTCGTCACCTTCGGGAGATACGAAGAATTCCACACAAGCATCTTCCCATACCCGGCCATTGTCTCCGGAGGCCACTGCACGCACACTGGCTTCCTTCACTTTGTAGTGAAGCAGGATTTCGCGCCCCGTATGGGCTATGCGGAAACTCACTTCCGGCTTGTAGGGATAATCTTTCCAGTTGACCACATCAAGGGGCTGAAACTCTATCCCGTTCTCGTCCAGCAAGGACGGCACAGCCTCACCTTCCGGTGAAGCCGTACACATTACTTTCTTTACGGACAAGCTCTTTCCACTCTGGGCATTGCAACAAACCATGCCTACCATTGAAAACACCAAGAGCAGAAGGAGTTTGCTCCCGTAATCTCTCACTATCATAAAACGTCCTTTCATTTCTTATTAGTAGAAGCCTTGTCTGCTACTGCTACATCCCAACCGGAAACAACGTCGCCGTAAAGATAGAATGTCACGTCAAAAGTAGTCTTGCTATTCTCATCCACCACTTGGTAGCAGCGTGTCGCGTCATAGGAATCCACCTCCTTGTACTCGCCCAATGCCAGCGGAGCCGGCTCTTCCTTGCCGGCAGCCTTGGCTATGATTTGCTGCATGCGTTCCTGCATCAGCTTCATAATGCCTTCATGCTTGAAGGGGTCGGGATCCGCCACTTCGGGATGGGTAGCCTTTATCACCCCGCCATTGGCGGCACGCACGGCTCTGACACTGTCCGTATAAGCCTTGAACTGCCTCTTCACCTCCGGAGAACACAGTCCATGAATGGTAAATACGGCAATTCCCTGGGCGCCGTTGTTGAGAGCGACATCCATGCATTCGAACATCATCGGGCCGTCGGTGGCGGTCATGCCGCAGTACAGTGTAGTCATATCGTTCTTGTCGCGTACATTCTCAACCGTACAGTCGGAAATGAAGCTGGCATCGCCCGTATAGAAGGTATGGTAAACCATCGGGAACACGATGTCGAGATTCCATTTGCCCCAGTCCTGGCGCACCATGCGTGAAGCCATCTTCGGGGTGGGGAACGGGGAGGCAGCCATTGTCTTGCCGTAGGAGTGCACCACTTCGGCAATCATATTGGCCACTTCGGTTATCTGGTCGCAACGGAACTGGCGCCACTTCACATCGAGGGAAGGGTCTTCCTGCTCGCGGGGGTCATAACCGTACTGCTCCTTGAACAACCTGAGCATTTCCGGATGGTAACCGTAATCCCACGCAGCGTATTCACGGTCCTGCACAATGCCATAATGGGGCCACAAGGTGGTGGGAAGCACCACATCCACAAAACGATGATAGTCGATGGCAATGCCATTCAAGCCTTCCACTTCGCAGTAGGCCTTGATTTTTTCCTTGATGAACTCGCGGACTTCGGGCAATGCCGGGCAGAGAAACTTGTAATAGCCTACATAGGCGGTAGTGTCTGCCAGGCTCTTGCCGTTACGATTCACGCTGAACCATTCGGGATGCTCCTTCAATATCTTGTCACGGTCGTGTTCCAGATTCATGGTCCATAACCAGGCATACACTTCGATTCCGTGTTTATGGGCAACCGGTATGGCAGCCCGGTAATCGTCGGGAGTCGGCGCATTCAGCATAATTCCATCCATGCCGATGTCGTTCATCACTTGGCAGATGGAGTCGAAGTTCATGCCGGGACGATAGTCCAGCCACGTCCAGAACATGGGATATTCCTTGGTTGTTTCCTTAGCTCCCTGCTGGCACGAGAACATGCCCAGCGCAAGGAACAGCAGCAAGAATGCAGGTAAAAAGCTCTTTTTCATTCTATCTAAATTTTAAGTTTAACATGCAGTTTTTCCATCACCCACGTAACGCCGATTACCACAAAGGCAAAACAAAGGCAGTTGACCAGCCCCATGAATCCATGTGTGAACCAGTCCGGCAGGACAACACCGGTCACATCAGCAAAGCCATAGAAGACATAAGGCACCAGATAAGTGGTCAGCGTAGCCGTTCCGGCAGGGCGTATCAGGTTGAACCAACCTGTGACCTGATGGCTGACCAGATAGCTGAGCAGTGTGTAGAGCCCCACGGAAATGGCAGTCACATAGAACACCCAGGGAGGAGTGCCACCCATCTTGGCCACAATCCAGAAATGGTGTGTCCCAATTCCGACCAGCAGAAGCAGAACGGCAACCGTCAGCCCATTGCGGAGTTTCCAGCCGTCACCCTTGCCGGCATAGCGGGCGCTGAGAATGGAAAGGATGACACCTCCCATTGTAAATGCGGGCAAAGCCCCGTTGCCGATATGCAGGATGGACAACATGCCCTGATAGAAGTTGCGTTCGGGAAAGGCAAGGATAGCCTCACCGCCAAAGCCCTCGCGCAAAGGCGTACCCAGCAGGCATATCAGGATAAAGGCACCCCAGGCAGGCAGCAGATACTGCAACCGGTCACGGCTGAAGATATAGATTACGGCACATACCAGATAGGTCCAGCCGATGGAGCCCAATATTCCCCAATAGGCACCGAATACACCTCCCTGCGGATTGCGGAACGTGAAGGCAAGGTAAAGGAGAACCAATACTCCGATTATTTTAAAAGCACGGAAAAGGTTCTTCTGAGTGCCGGAAGCCGGTTTCGGATATTGGTTCCACACACCGATAAAGCCTATGGCCATCAGGAACCAGTATACTCCTATCGGATAGGGAGCTTCCGGTAAAAGCCGGAACTCCGAGTTCGTTATAAACGCCCCCATCACCAGCAAGGCAAAGGTGCGGGAAAGGATATGCCCCAAGGTGGACTCTGCCGAGAAGCCCTTGGCATATCTGCGCTCAATGGCGTAAGGTATGGACATTCCCACTGCAAACAAAAAGCAGGGGAATACAATATCCGCCAGTCCCATAAAATCCTCACCATAGACGGCATGTTCCAGCCAATGGGGTACGTCATGCACTTTCCAGAAGTCATTGACGAAAATCATGATGAACATGGTCAATGCCCTCAGCATGTCGATGGCCAGGTTGCGCCGTGAATAAACAGTCTTGTCACTCATATCATCTTGCTTTAGAATTCAGAAACCAACATCAGCCATCTGGCTGCCGAAGAGCCCCACACCTCTTTATAAGTAGCCGTATTGAACTGTGGCCAATAGGGCGCGTCCTCATTGAAATAGGACTGCATGCCTACGGGTATCTCTCCCACCGTTTCTCCGGGCAATGCCGTGTAGAGCTGCGGATAGTTGCTGCCTTCCCCATAAATCATGGACTGCCCGAAAGGATTCCGGCCTACAACCCAGAAGAGCTGCTGTTCTGCAATGTCTTTCAGTTCCTTGTCCTTCAGTACCCTGGCACAGATAGCGGCAGCTTTACCGGTAGACAAATGTACGGCAATATTTCCCTTAAACGAGAACCAGACGGGGAATATGCGCAAATAATGCTCTTTATCCAGACGGATACCGTTTTCGAGCTGTTCCTCGAAATCCTTATCGGCACCGCTGCGAATCCCTACCTGAACGGCGTAGAAGTTGGCGGAATCCTTCACTTCATCTTTGTGATAGATGCCACTGGGCACCATTCCATAAGGATATACATACTTCATGATATTCTTCAGATAACCGCCATAGAGTTTCATGGCACGAATCCACTGCTCATACTCGGCATGGCCGGACTGTGTCTCGCAAAGGGCGGCAAGGGCTTCCATATAGGCATAGTCGCGGGACTGGTGGGTATAGTGTACAATGGACTTCCTGGCCAAATCACGGTAGAAGAAGCCGCAGGTCTTGTCTTTGTCTTTCAGCGGTTCGGTGCGCTGGCACTGCAAGGTGTAGCGGATAGCCTTCACGGCCTCATCGGCATACTGCTGTTCGCCGGTCAGCTTGTAGAGCATGCTGGCTGCCCATGAAATATTGGCGTGATACTGGCTTTCGGATGCCATGGCGGCATGTCCCCCACCCTTCTTTATCAGTTCGGCAAAGCCCAACTCATTAAAGCGTTTCATGGCATAACCGAAGTCTTCCTTTGCAATCTTTTTCAGATTGCTCCTGAGGGCTTCATCCTTCTCAACCATCATGGAGGCATACGCTTCAATTCCTGCAAGCAGGAAGTTTTCCAAAGCTCCGTTATGGACAAGCAGTTCACGGCGGCCGGCATCGTCGTCGGTGCCTACCTCACCGTCAGTCCATAGATTGGTACCCCATGTCTGTGCACGGTAACCATCGCCCAGCCGGGTCTTCATCACATAGTCCATTCCCCACAAAGCCTCTTCCATCAGGCGGTTGTACAAGTCGACATTGCCTTTTTCTTTGGCGCGTTCGGCCATCAAGAGCAAGGAATAGGCTATTTCTCCCGTCTGTAAGGTCTGTTGGGACATGTCGGCAGCATCGTGCCATCCTCCGTTTATAGGAATAATATGTCCGTTGTAAGTGGCATGCAAGTCATTATGACAAGCCCCGTGCTTTCCGGGAACGGGATAACCGCAACGCTCGCAGAACAGGAAGTTCACCATACGCCAGGCAGAATCCTCCCACACATCCTGATGGATATAGAAAGGCAAGGTGGTGACATCCCCTACCTGAATGACGTAACGGCCTTGTGTCTTGAAGTCCGAGAAGTCTATCGTCTCGAACTCTCCCAGGCCGGTCTTTTCCTTACGAACAGGACCGGTATAAACGATGGCCTGCGTAGCGGCATCCTTCAACTGGAACTGTCCGCCGTGCTTTTCCACATTGACAATGGCGCTTTTGGGGCTCTCTATACTATAACCGGTAGTAGAGAAGATAATGCGGTTCTGTGCAGGCATCCAGCCTTTTACGGTTTCCGGGTTCTCCACCTTCTGAAGTTCCACGGCATCTACATCGAAGCGAAGGAAGTCGCCCATAGTACGTTCTTTGCCGAACACTTCGATGGCAAATGAAATCTTGGTTACCTTGTCGCGCGCCAGTCCAGACATCTCGACGAAGCATTCGTTCCATTGGTTATTTTTCAGATTGATTTCGTGGTAGCCTTCCCGACCGTAAATGTCGGGTACTTTTATTTCTCCGTCATTCTCCACATAAAGGTTGAGGTAGATGCTGCGTGCTCCTTCGCACGTGGGATAGATATAGAACTTCAGGCGGTTGTAACCTTCCCAGTTCACACCTCCTATATCATAAGAGGCCATGCAAGTACCGCGTCCCAACCCCCAGCCGAGAATCTTTTCCGGATGGGCGGGCGCTTCCAGGCGCAGGCTGTACTTGCCGGACTTGCTCCGTTCGTCAGTCAAACCAATCTTACCGATGCCCTTGTGCGACCATTTGGAGAAATCCTCCATATCACACAGCATCACAGTTTCCAACACTTTCTTTTTCAAGCCGAATGTCTCGAAAGCCTTTGTCTCGTCGAGCGGCAACGGACTGTGCACGTAGCCCGTGCTGACGATGTCGGCTTTCAACTTTTCATCTACTTGGGCATGAAGCAAAACAGCCGGGGCACAAAGCAGACCGGTCAACAAGCAGAGAGGTTTAATGAGTTTCTTCATAATATATTTTTTAAGATTAAATCAGGCTATTGAAAAATGGGGTTCAGTAGCCTGATTGTGCTAAGTTAAGAATTCCCCTTTATAGTAAGAACCGACGAGAAGGTTCAAACCCTAATGTAAAAGCGCAGGTTATTAGTTAATTATTCTAAACCAAGTCAGTTCAGTCGTATACTGAATGCAGCGCATTATAATAACACTGATAATCAAGAAGCTGCAAAGCGAGTACAAAACATCGATAAATTACAACAAATTATTAAAATATCATTGTACTCACTTCGTAGCGGATACATAAAAGAATTTGGGTACGGTGACCCTATATCAATATAACATAAGGAGAAGTATGAAAAACAGATTTCATACTTCCCCTTAAAAAAACATGCTTCAAAAAGTCCTCATCACTTAATCTCTATGATAATAATGCGGATTAGAAGTTCGGTTTATCTACATCCCAGAAGATGCGAGTACCGCCATTGTCCGGTCCGCCCAACATTTCGACGGCTTTGGCATAACCGGTAGGATTATTGCCTTTTTCATTGATGGTGAAGGGTAAACGGCGTGGGCCAAGATCTGTATCAATCTCACCTTGACTGTAGTTCACCATTACCGGGAATAATTTGGGATAACCAGTGCGACGTATCTCAGCCCAGCCATTCATACCTTCAGGATAAATAGCAATCCAGCGTTGTGTGGCAATCTTAGCAAATTTTTCCTCGTTACTCAAAGACTCGTCCCATTTAGCAGTCACCTTGCTCTGGCCTTCAATGCTGGCAGCGGGAATAACGGGGTCTACATACGCTGCAGCAGTAGTCGTACTGCTTAAATAATCGCCCACAGCGGCTCCCCATTGTTCGAACGATGTCCGTATACCCTTTTCATACAAGCTCTGAGCGGTGCCCTTACCATTTACATCCCAACCACGCAAAGCAGCTTCGGCTTCCAACAAAATGGTTTCGGCAGCAGTTGCCAAAATAGCAGGAGAGGTTTCTGTCAAGTTGGGTCGACTTACAATCGCCTTATAGGCATCCGAAAACCCTTCTTCTTCCAGTCCTTTAATACCAAGACGAATACCAAAATATTCACTCTTGCTGTTCTGTGTAGCATACTTATCAAGACGCGCATCGCCCATACCAGACAAGATAGAAGGAATATTAGCACCTAAAACACCATCTCCATAGTTGAATGCAATACCGTAAAGCGGATTGACATAACCGTTTCCTGCAATGCCGAAATTAGCATCATTGGTTTCAATCAATCCATTACTATCGTTCATGGCAGCTTCCGCCTCACTTTTTGCCCAAGCAGCATCATACTTCACAATACGCATGGCCAAACGCAAACGAATGGTGTTACACAACTGCGCCCATTTGTTCAAGTTACCTCCATAGGCATAATCAAACATCATAAACGAAGCCACATCCTTTTCTTTAGCAGTACGCAGCACGTCTGCAGCTTCTTTCAATTCTTCAAAGAATTTTTTATAAGCATCCTGTCCTGAATCATACTCACCACCAGTAGCCGATTCGCCATAGTGAGAATAGATAATACATCCGTATTGGTCGGCAAGACGCGACATAGCTATTACGCGGCAGATGGTATTGATAGCCTCGAAATGGGCATACGTCTCCATATCGTCTTTGCACTTGTTGGTGATTTTCAAGCTTTCCACCATTACGTTTCTATAAGCATAATCCCAACAGTTGTCATTCCATCCTGCATTCATGGCATAGGTCACATTACTTACATTGCCGGCAAATGCAGTAGCCGTACTGATATAGCCTGACCACAAATCGGCATTCAAATTTTGAATAAGCTGATATTCCCATACATTGACACCTGCATTTTTATTATAATAGATAGACTGCATCATGGGAATGAAGTGCATACCAATGTAGTTGTTATCTTGTTTTAGTTCTTCATCGCTCACTCCCTTCGGATTAGTGTTCATATCCTCGAACGCTCCCGTACATGCCGAGAATAAGGTAGCTGCCAGCAGCGCTACAGCTGTAAGTCTAAATATATTTTTCATAATCATATCTACTGTTTAAAAATTAACTTTCAAGTTGAACCCAATCGAACGGTTGGTAGGCATACCAAACACATCAACTCCTTGCAGACGGTTGCTGGTAGAAAGCATGCCATCAGGATCATATGGAGCATTGTTCTTGAAGAAGAACAGGTTGCGGCCTACAAGTGAAACCTGTGCGTTCTTAATGACACCAGTCTTTGCCAACCAAGCCTGAGGCAGACTATAGCCAATGGAAAGTTCGCGCAAACGTATGTTGGTAGCACTGTACATATAATGCTCGGTCACACCCGCACGGCCACCAACCTGATTATAGAAGCCTTCCACATCTGTAATTTGACGGCCTTCCAGCATCACGTAACCACGGTCACGAGTATCACCCGTTGCCTTGCTTACTCCCTGCTGATCGAGGTCGGCTTCCGTCAAAGACATCACTTCACCTCCAAAACGTCCATCAATCAAGAAGTAAAGAGAGAAGTCCTTCCACGTGATTGTATTGCTCCACCCCAAGTTAAAATCAGGAGTAGAATTACCCAGTTTCACCGGATTTGTCTTGTCCACCAATGGAAGTCTATCACTATCTTTTTGTCCTTCTTTTGCAGGTTCATACTGAATATTGCCTTTTTCGTCACGTACAAAAGTAGTACCGTAAATGTCACCAAACGAACCACCTACTTCTAAACGACTCCATACATTGTTACTTTCGCCACCGCTAAATGTAAAATAACCAAAGTCATCACCAGCCAGTGCCTTTGCTTCGTTCTTATTGGTTGCAAAGTTAACACCGGTTTTCCAGCGGAAATCCTTAGTCATGACAGGAGTTCCATTCAACATAACTTCGACACCGGTATTCTGAATATCACCGGCATTGATGTAATATCGGGCGTATTGTGAACCTGACGGAGCATCCAACGTAAAGAGTTGATTCTTTGTATTAGTCTTATAATAAGTGAAGTCGAACTCCAAGCGGCTATTGAAAAAGCGCCACTCAGTACCAAACTCAATGGAAGTAGTCATTTCCGGTTTCAGTTCTGCAAACGGAGCTGTACTGTTGAAATTGATGCTACCACTCTTTGTAATGGAGTTGAGAGGATTTGAAGTATAAGTATTCAAACCGTTACCCACCTTTGACCATGCACCGCGAATCTTACCTAAATCAATCCAAGAAGGTAATTTCAATGTTTCGTTCAGCAACCATGTCACACCTACTGACGGATAGAAAAAGCCTTTGTTTTTGTATTTGGTAAATGCCAATGTTGAAGTCCAGTCGTTACGTGCTGTCACGTCCACATAAATCTGATCTTTGAAGCCTACCTGACCGGTGAAGAACACACTCTGGCTTTGAGTATGGGTTTTCCAATCGGTCAATGAGCCCTTGTTCAAGGAGCAGTTCTGCATAGTGAATACGTTGGGCACAGAGAGTATACCCGGATAGGAATCGAAACCTGTACCGTTTCCTGTATAATCGTTGATGCTGGCACCTACCGAAGCATTGACACTGAAGTTAGTGAATTGCTGTTGATAAGTAAACAAAACATCCCCATAAGAAGAAAGGCTACTTGATTCACCGTAGATGTAACGACCGTTAGTTCCTGTTCCAGCCGGATTCATACCACACAACACCGGGCTGGTACCTGCATACATACGTGTATTGTTCTTGTCTACAACATAGTCGGCACTACCACGAGCCTGTATACTGAACAGGTCATTGAACTTATACTTCACACTCAGATTCAACAATGTACGATAACGGGTATCCTCATTCGGAACCTTATTAATCAACCAATAGGGATTCTGCTCCATATCAGTACCTTGAGATTTATACCAGTTCTGGTCCATTATGTTACGACCGGCATTAAGAATCTGATAATTATCTTTGTAGTAGTTAAAGTCCTTTCCACCTTCAACACCACCACGCGGGAAGTGATAAAGACCTACCAAAGGATTCATGTAATAACCTCCCGAAGTAGTACGGTTGTTCCCCCTTTGATACATCGCATTGATATTGGCATCAACAGTCAGTTTGTTATTGAGGAAGTTGGCAGTTTCGCGAAAATTGAAATTATGCTTCACCAAGCTATTACCTTCCACCACGCCCTTGCCGTAAGTATTAGCATAGGAAAAGTAAGTTTGCATAGCTTGCGAACCCATGCTCAACGAGAGCGAGTTGATAGTAGTGACACCTGTTTTGAAGAAATCGTCTGTATAGTCGGGACTACCTTTGATATCACTGCCCCAACTGGTTGACACACCCGTATAGTGATTCTGGAATTCGGGAATACCGTATGCAGCTATATCGAAAGTGGTGCTGGTATTGAAACTGATACTGGCGCGTCCTTCCTTGCCCTTCTTAGTGGTAATAATCACCACACCATTGGCAGCCGAACTACCGTAAAGTGCAGCAGCGGCAGGGCCTTTCAATATGTTCATGCTCTCAATATCATCGGGATTCAGATTGGAAATACCGTCGCCACGGTCGTAGTTACCACTGTCGTTGTCTCCGCCGATAGTAGTTGAGGTATTTTCGTTGGTAGATGAACCGAACGGTACACCGTCTATTACATACAACGGCTGGTTACTTCCGCTTACCGAACGGTTACCACGGATAATCACTTTGGAAGAACCTCCCAAACCGGAAGAACTCTTATTAATCTGCACACCTGCCGTCTTACCGGCCAATGCATTCATCATATTGGGGTCTTTCACACGTGCCAGTTCATCACCGTTTACCACCTGGGTAGAGTACGTCAGTGATTTTTCTTTCTTTGCGATACCCAATGCCGTTACCACCACTTCATCCAGCAGCTTGGCATCATTCTTTAATGTGACTCTTATCGTCCCCGGAGTGATGGGAACTTCTTGTGTTATCATACCTACGAAAGACACTTGCAGGATTTTCGCACCTGCGGGCGCATCTGTAATAGTGAATTTGCCGTCTAAGTCTGTTACGGCTCCGGTAGTGCTTCCTTTTACCAATACGGAAGCTCCGATAATCGGTTCATTGTCCTCAGCTGAAATAACGATACCGGTAATGGGGGAATTTTGGGCTGCTACCCAACCGATGGCTGCCAGCAGGCAAACCAAGGTCAGCATAATTCTTTTTTTCATAAGCTGTTTTTCGGAAAATAAATATTAGATTAAATATGTGTTAAGTTAATAAACAGATTCTCGGAAATCTGTTATCCCGATCGGCCAGTTTGATTGGCTGTTCCTCTCATTTCTTCTTTGTATGCTTCATAGGCTATTAGTATGTTACGGTTAATATTTAAGCTTATCCAAATGTCTTTATTCTGCAGATTTCTTTCAAGCTCTCGTATATAAAACCGGGGGCACAACCGCAACCCTATCGGAAAAGGATGATTTATTTGCTAATAAAAGTTAATGAAGAAAAGCTGCTGGCAGAACCGGTGCTTTATTGCATGGTTTTAAGCAGATTACGGCATCACCCTTCTCTCCCTCGCCTAAGAGTGAGGCTTTCATTATCTACAAGAGAACTCTCCCCCGGCACCGCGACAAATTAACCTCTCCACTGCGACAAACTAACTATTTTCTCGCATCTCATTATTCTTATCACAGTCATGTTAGTTTCTTACAACAGCTGTATTCTTTTCTTATAACAGCTGTGTTCTTTTCTTACAACAGCTGTTGTAAGAATAATAAGAAGCATAAAAACTGCCAGTCAGCAGTATACAGATGATTAGTTTCTCGCAGTGCAGGGGGTAGTTTCTTTCTGTTCAGAAGAAGGAGATAAAAAAACAGACCGTCCGGCCCGGAATGAAAAAGATTCACCCCAGGTCGGACGGTTATAAACAAAAAAACAAAGTTTTATTCTTCGTACATCTTATCAATCAGCTCCTTGTAGTTCTTTGCCACAACAGAACGTTTCAGCTTCAGCGTATTCGTCAGTTCCCCACGCTCCATGCTGAATGGTTCCGGCAGAAGCGTGAAACGCTTCACTTGCTCATAATGGGCAAATTGCTGCTGCAAGGTATCGATACGGGCACGGAACAACGCCTGTATCTTGGGATGTTGCAGTAACTCATCCATATTGCTGTATGCAATGCCTTTCTCCTTGGCATAATCCTTCACAAAGCCATAAACGGGAACTATCAAAGCGGAAACAAACTTACGCTCATCAGCAATGACAGCAATCTGGTCAATGTAACGGTCAATAGCCAGCTTCGTTTCCAATGCCTGCGGCGAAATATATTTTCCGTTGGAGGTCTTGAACAAGTCTTTGATACGCTCCGTCAGATACAGATGGCTATCCTTCAAATAACCGGCATCACCCGTGTGGAACCAACCGTCACGGTCAATGGCAGCAGCCGTTGCCTCCGGTTTCTTGTAGTAGCCGGTAGTGATAGTCTTACCACGAAGAAGTATCTCGTTGTTCTCGCCAATCTTCACCTCCACATCAGGCATCACCGTACCTACGGAACCAATCTCATAGCCTTCGTTGAGGAAGCAGGAAACGGTAGCCGTAGATTCCGTCAGACCATAGCCCACCACCATGTTTATACCTACAGAATGCACAAACTCGCAGATTTCATCGGGCACAGCAGCACCTGCCGTAGGAAAGAAATTACCGTTCTCAATACCTATCGTCTTCTTCAGCAGAGCATAAATGGTCTTTTCGTAGAACTTGTATTTCAGATGAAGCATCATCGGAGGAGTCTTTCCTTGGCGCAAATAATCAATGTTATGCGTCCTGCCCACCTTGATGGCATCCAACATCATCGCCTTACGCAGACCGGTTTCCTGGGAAATCTTCTCCTGCACACCGGCATAGACTTTCTCCCAAAAACGGGGTACACTGCACATCAGTGTAGGGCGTATCTCTTTAATAGTAGTTTGGATATCTTGTGGACGGAGATTGATGCAGACCTGCACTCCCCGATGTATACAAAGGTAGGTCCATGCCTTTTCGAATACATGGGTCAGCGGAAGGAAGTTCATGGAAACATCCTGGTCTGTCATGAAAGGCAATCGGATATCATGAATGCGGAAAGCCTCTCTATAATTGAAATGATGGAGCATGACACCTTTCGGCTCACCGGTAGTACCGGAAGTATAAAGGATATTGGCGAGGTCATCATCTGAGGCAGCTGCTGTACGTTCTTCTACAATGGCATTGTGCTGCAACTCTTCATCCATTGCCATAAATTCATCAAAATAGATGGAAGTCATGTCGCGCGGATCTTTCACCACAGCACGGTCGAAGATGATGAGCTGCTGCAGAGACTGGCAAAATCCGAACACGCTGAAAGCGGCATCGTACTGGAACTGCTCGCCTACAAACAGATAACGTATCTGTGCATCGTTGATGATATACTGTGCCTGGGCCGGTGAGCTGGTAGCATACAAAGGTATAGTCACCGCCCGGTTGGCGAATGCACCGAAATCAGTAAAGAGACATTCGGGTTTATTCTGCGAGAAGATACCGATATTCTCTTGTGGCTCTATTCCCAAAGCCACCATTGCATTGGCAGTCCGGCGTACAGTCTGTGAGAACTCTTTCCAAGAGATGGGTATCCATTGTGCAGTTTCATAGTCCCTGTATTTCAGGGCTATTTTGTCTCCATACTTCTCTGCCTGGCGATGCACCAGGACAGATAAATGATGATAAGTCATAACTTTTGATATTGGTAAATACGGTACAAAGGTAGTGGTTTCATTTGAAACTAATTTGATATTAGCGGGTAATTATTCAAACTTTACCTTTAAAGTATCCGACCATCCGTTAGCAAATTATCCACAAAAGATACTTTCTTTACCATTAAAACAATAGAAACATATTAAATATCTATATATTTGTGGTGATATACAAACTAAATCAAATTCAATGAACATGAAAAAAGTATTGCTTTTAATGGCTATGCTGACCATAGGTTTAGCAAGCATCAATGCTCAAGACAACCTCAGATGGGGAGCAACAGTCGGCATGAACTCCAGTAACTTCTCCATTACCGGTTTCGACAGTAAAATAGGCTTTCATGCTGGGGTAAAGGCTGAAGTAGGATTGCCTCAAATTTCAGAAGGAGTCTACCTCGATATGGGTGCATTACTTACGCTGAAAGGAGCCAAAATAGACGGAGGCTCTGCTGCTTCTATCAAGTTCAATCCCTACTACCTGGAAATTCCTGTACACATTGGCTATAAATATGCAGTGAATGAGAACTTTGCCATATTCGGCAATGCCGGTCCTTATTTAGCCATCGGTCTTTTTGGCAAAGCCAAGGCAGAAGGAGATATTCTTGACGAATATGAGTTTGATGATAACTCCACCAATGTATTCGGGGATGATGCCATGAAGCGTTTTGATTTCGGTCTCGGATTAAAAGCCGGAGTCGAATTCAGTCAGAAATATCAGATTTCCATCGGTTATGACTGGGGACTGGTAGAGAACATTAAAGATTCAGGCAACAAAAACCGCAACTTGATGATATCACTCAGTTGCTTCTTCTAAACAATATTGAAAAAACAGAAAGGACGTCGGTTTGGCGTCCTTTTCATTTTTTATCCGTAAGTTTGCGGCCAGATTATTTATTTACCGAATATGATTTACGATATACCGACTTTAACTTCCGAAGCAATCGGATTGCTCAAATCACTGATAGCCATTCCTTCCTTGAGCCGCGACGAGGAGAAGGCGGCAGATTATCTGCAGAACTATATCGAAATGCAAGGCATGGCAACAGGACGTAAAGGCAACAATGTATGGTGCCTCAGCCCGATGTTCGACTTAAAGAAACCGACCTTGCTGCTGAATTCCCATATCGACACCGTAAAACCCGTCAACGGGTGGCGGAAAGATCCTTTCAAACCAACGCTGGAAAGTAATGGAAAGCTCTACGGGCTGGGCAGCAACGATGCCGGAGCCAGTGTAGTCAGCCTGCTGCAAGTATTCCTGACATTGTGCCGCACCACTCAGGCCTACAATCTGATATATCTTGCCTCGTGTGAGGAGGAAGTATCAGGCAAGGGGGGAATAGAATGCGTATTGCCGGAACTCCCTCCCATACAGTTTGCCATTGTAGGCGAGCCGACAGAGATGCAACCTGCCATTGCAGAAAAAGGATTGATGGTGCTGGACGTAACTGCTACCGGAAAATCGGGACATGCTGCCCGAAACGAGGGAGATAATGCTATATATAAGGTATTGGATGATATTGCCTGGTTTCGTGATTACCGTTTCCCAAAAGAATCTTCCCTGCTGGGTCCCGTGAAGATGAGCGTAACCATGGTAAACGCCGGTACACAGCATAACGTCATTCCCGACCGTTGTACTTTTGTCGTAGACATTCGCAGCAACGAGTGTTATAGCAATCAGGAGCTATTCGATGAAATACAGAAACACATCACGTGTGAAGCCAAAGCCCGCTCCTTCCGGCTAAGCTCTTCACACGTAGCTCCGGAGCATCCGGTAGTGCAAAAGGCTATTGCCATGAAACGTACTCCTTTCGGCTCACCGACCTTGTCCGACCAGGCACTGATGCCATTCCCTTCTCTGAAGATGGGACCGGGGAAAAGTGCCCGTTCACACACTGCCGATGAATTTATCTTTGTCAAGGAGATAGAGGAGGCGATAGGGATGTATCTGGAGCTGCTGGAAGGAGTAAAAATTTAAATTATCATTATCTGTTCAGCCACGGCTCCGGATTCAGTTTTTCCTTCTCTTTCCTCAATTGGAAGTGTAGCACCGTACGACCATTGTCGGCCCCATCCGAGAAGATTTGTCCGAGAGTCTGTTTGGTGGCAACATCATCGCCCTGCTTCACCGAGGCCGATGACAAGTTGCAATAGACTGATATATAATTCCCGTGACGGACAAGGATATTGAACAGTCCGTTCAGTTTAAAGACAGCCGCCACTTTACCATTGAAGATGGCACGGGCTTGGGCACCCGGTTTCCCTTGTATATCAATGCCCTTATTGTCCAGCTTGACATTGCGCAAACCTTCCACAGAATACTGGCCGTAATGGCTGGTAATGATATACGCTCCGGTGATGGGCATCGGCAACTTACCGCGATTATTAGCAAAGTTCCCTGATAATTCACGGTCTGCCTTACTCATGGAGTAAGTTTCCAAAGGCTGTGCCTTCGGCTTTGCGGGCGTAGAGGCAGTTGCCGTTTTTTCGGTTTTCTCACCAGCCTTTTTACGTGCGGCTGCCTCACGGCGCGCTTCTTCTGCCGCACGCTTACGCGCTTTCTCTATTTCTTCCGCTATCAGACGGTCAATGCGTGCATTGAGCTGATTGGCTTCACGGCGTTTCTTATTCAGTTCGTTCTGCAATCCCCGCTGTTTCTTTTTCAGATTGGCTACCAACAACTTTTGTTCCTTCTCCTGCGCTTCCAGCTTGACTTTCTCCTCTTCACGTTCTTTCAACAATCCTTCCTTGGCAACCTTCACTTGCTGAAGCTCAGTCTTCTTACGGTTCACCTGCTCCTGCTTTTTCAACACTTCCTCGCCTTGCAGGCGCTGATAAGTAGCATATTCACGTACATAGCGCATGCGTCGATAGGTCTGTGCCAGGCTCTTGGCAGAGAAAATGAACATCAGCTTCTCTTCAATGGAGCGGTTCTTATACAAATATTGAACGGACGATTCGTATTTCTTCTTCTTGTCCCTTAGGTCACGTTGCAGGCGGGTCAACTGACGTTCTAATGAAGACAACTCGCGCTCTATGGATTCCACATCATTATTGATAGTCAGAATATAGCGTTTGCGCTCTTCTATCTGTCCGGTCAGTGCAGCAAGACCGTTCAACTGGCTTCCCACATCCTTCTTGGTGGTTATCAACAGCGTTTCCGACTCTGCTATCTGTTTCTGTAAGGCACCACGCTTGCTTTCCAGTTCCTTAATCAGCTTGTTGGACTGGGCAAGGAGCGGAGAAACCGGCAAAAGGAGGAGAAAGAAGAGAAGGAGAAGCTTCATAAGTTATGAGTTATAAGTTATGAGGGATTATCTGACAATTATCAACTAATCAAAGGTCCATCAGCATTTCCAGCAGTTCTTCCAGCTCCACCTCTTTATATTTCTGTGAGAGCTGGGTAGGAGTCAGTGCAAAAGGCTTATCCGAGAAGTTGGAAAGTTCAATCTTTCCCTTTTCCAGAGAGGGTATCCCGAGTTCCTTGCCGGTAAGCACCTTCTTGCCATTGGGTTTGGAAGCAGCATAAAGCAGTTTCTCCAAATGGGCAAAATCCGCCTTCTTGGGCAGCACATCCTTCAGTTCCTTACGTGTTGCACGGACATAACGTTTTCCCATACGGTCTACCAACAGAATCTCATCCGGGGTGACTTCCATACGTGCCACCTCCGTACGAAGTATCGGCATCAGAAAGGAAATCTGCATGCATTCTTCCTTCTTCAACTTCATCGTACCGTTCACAGTAAGGGTGGCATCTTTATGGGGTACCGTCAGCTGCACTTTGGAGGAAAGGCAGGCAGATTCTCCGGACAGAGAACTTGAGTGACGCGAAGTCTTGCAACCGGCAAGCCCCACAGCCAGCAACAACAGCAAGGACAACAGGCGGCATATCCTTGCCATATCATTCAGCAGGTTTAGTTTCATCTGATATATATTTCTTTTTTTGTATTTTCTGTTTCAACGTATCAGAGCGATTGCCCTTATCCCAGGCTTGTTTCCAGTATTTCAAGGCACCTTCCGCATCGCCAGTCATGTAATAGATATCTCCGCAATGTTCCAAGACCACGTCACTGCTATCTTTATCATTCTTTATCGCCTCATCTATGTAGAGACGCGCCTCGGCATAATTACCTTTAACAAACAATATCCATGCATATGTATCGAGATAGGTGGAATTGTTCGGCTCGGCTTTCACTGTCTTGTAGCTCATCTCTTCCGCCTTGTCCAAGTCGCGGCGCTCCACGGAAAGATAATATGCGTAGTTATTCAAGGCACCGATGTTTGAAGGATTGTACACCAAAGCGGAATCATAAGCCGCATAAGCTTCCGCATGCAGATTCTTGGTGTGATAAGCATCACCGATAATGGCATAAAAATCTGATACGACCTCCTTCTTGCTGTCGTCCTTGACGTGCGACAAAGCCTTTTGACAGATGGCAAGGGCATCATCCGTCCGTTCCGCCTGGTTGTAGGCAATGGCCAGATAGAAATAGAACTCCAACATATCGGGATTGGACTCCACACCGGCTTCGCACAAATTCATTATTTCCTTGTAATCCTCCTGGCGCACAGCTTCCCCCAGCAATGTCATACGAGCCGCTGTGTTGGTAGGGTCTATCGCCAGAACCTGGCGCAGAACCGGTCCAGCCTCCTTGTTCATTCCTTTGGAAAGAAGATATTGGGCATACAGCAAAGGTAATTGTGCCTCATCGGGCTCCTGCTCCATGATACGGTTGAAGAGCGTAATGACACGTGTGCTGTCCTTGCCTGCCTGCTCGTTCTGCACGATGAACTGCCGCATCACATTCAGTTTGGTGTCCGAAGCCACTTTCTTGTTCAGCAACAGCGTGTCCAATTGCTGTTCATACAGCTCCTTCTGTCCGGTCTCTTCGTAGTAAGAAGCCAATGAGTACATGGCCATTGCATTGTCCGGCTCTTCGGCCAGCACCTTCTTGTAAATCTCATAAGCTTCCTGCTTTTTCCCGTTCTGCATATAGACATCCCCCAGCACAACTTGATAGCGCATATCGTTGGGATACTCTTCTACCAGACTTTCTATTTCATGAAAGGCGCTCTTGTCGTCCTTCTTTTGCAGATAGATGCGGAACTTCTCCATACTGAGCTGTTCATTCTTGCCCATCCGTTCCTCGAGCTTGTTCAGTATACCGATAACTTTGTCATACTCTTCCTGGCGGTTGTAAATCTCCAGCAAGTTGTATAGCGGGTCCAGCTTATCCGAGAAACGTACCGCCATATTTTCCAACAAGGCAGCGGCTTTCTCCGTTTCGTTTTGCTGCATATACAGATTGGCAAGCCCCTGGGCATACCAGTAATTATCGGGAGCATTCTCCACCGCCTTTTCCAAGGCGGCTTGTCCCAACGGTACCTGCTTGAGGTACATATAATACTGGGCCATCTCATACAAAGCCGATGATGCGTTCGGGTTTATCGTCAGGCAATGTTGCAGGACATCGAAAGCCGCATCATAGTCTTTCTGGACTTTCAGACGGGCGGCTTCAAGAAAGAAGTAGTCGTAACGGCGCTGCTGTTCGGGGGTAAGCTCCTTTACGGGCGAAACGTCGGCTTTCTTCGACTTCTTCCGTTTCTTCAATTCCTTCCGTGCCTTTTCAGACCGACCATACCCGCTCATTTTCTCCTTAGAAGCTTGAACGTTGGCAGCCTGCACTCCGTACGTAGTAAAGCAGAAGGTACCTATCAACAACGCAAGTATTATTTTTACTCTGATTCTCATCTATTTAATTATAAATTCTTAACCCGTAAAACGGAACAATATCCATTCATTTTTTACCCGTATGCCCGAAGCCACCGGCACCGCGCTCCGTCTCATCCAGCACTTCCACTTCCTGCCAAAGAGCTTGTTCGTGACGCGCTATCACCATTTGTGCAATCCTCTCCCCATCTTCGATGACGAAGGTTTCTGCAGAAAGGTTGACGAGAATAATACAAACTTCACCACGGTAATCGGCATCAATCGTTCCAGGGGAGTTCAGCACGGTAATCCCCTTCTTAATGGCCAATCCGCTACGCGGACGCACTTGCGCCTCAAATCCTTCAGGAAGAGCGATATAAAGGCCAGTAGGCACCAGACACCGCTGCATCGGAGCCAGCGAAATAGGTTCATTAAGGTTTGCACGGATATCCATTCCTGCAGACAGCTCAGTGGCATAAGCCGGAAGCGGATGCTTTGATTTATTGATGATTTGTACGTTCAACATGATGTTATTTACGATTTGACGATTTACTATTTACGATTGGGGCTACTTCTATTCTTACAATTCGAGTAATTCAAGTTTCGCAATTCATCTTCCTTTTACTATAAACTTGGGCGAAAATACGGCTTTTTATACAAAATAGTGATACATTTGCAGTTAAATAATAGTAACTTCAATCGTAAATAGTAAATCGTCAAATCTCAAATAACATCATGATGAATTGGAATACGCTCATATCTGCCAAACGCTTCGGACTGGAAGAGTTTCACCAGGAACGCCATGAAAACCGCTCGGAATTCCAACGTGACTATGACCGCCTTATCTTCTCTGCCCCCTTCCGCCGTCTGCAGAACAAAACCCAGGTATTCCCTCTTCCCGGTAGTGTATTCGTCCACAACCGATTGACACACAGCTTGGAAGTATCATGCGTAGGCCGCTCATTAGGCAACGATGTATCGAAAGTTCTCATTGCCCGCCACCCGGAACTGCAAGGCAGCTACCTCACCGAAATAGGCTCCATCGTTTCGGCCGCCTGCCTGGCACACGACTTGGGAAATCCTCCTTTCGGACATTCGGGAGAACGAGCTATTTCCACCTTTTTTTCCGAGGGAAAAGGAATGTCCCTGAAGGGCCAACTGACACCTGCCCAATGGGAGGACCTTACTCACTTTGAAGGGAATGCAAATGCGTTCCGTCTGCTTACCCACCAGTTTGAGGGAAGACGGCAGGGAGGATTTGTACTCACCTACTCCACCCTGGCAAGCATCGTGAAATATCCCTTTTCATCGAGTCTCGCAGGCAAGAAGTCAAAATTTGGTTTCTTCATTACAGAGGAAGAAAGTTTTCGCCGCATAGCAGAAGAACTGGGTATGGAGAAGCAGAACAATGCCCCGTTGAAATATGCCCGCCACCCGCTGGTCTACCTGGTGGAAGCCGCCGATGACATCTGCTACCAGATGATGGATATCGAGGATGCCCATAAACTGAAAATTCTGACTACACAAGAAACCAAAGAGCTACTTCTCTCTTATTTCTCGAAAGAGCGCCGAGCACACCGGCTCAAAACCATGGAGATAGTAAGCGACACCAACGAGCAAATAGCCTATCTGCGTTCCAGCGTTATCGGACTGCTTATCGGCGAGTGCGTGCAAGCCTTTGTAGACAATGAAGAAAAGATTCTGAAAGGAGAATTTGAAGGAAGCCTCATCAACCATATATCCGAAGTACCTGCCAATGCCTACAAGCACTGTGCAGACATCTCCCTGAAGAAGATTTACCGCTCACGCGACGTGCTGGACATTGAACTTGCCGGTTTCCGTATCATCAGTACCCTGCTCGAACTGATGATTGACGCCGTATGTTCTCCGGAAAAGGCATATTCGCAACTGCTCATCAATCGCGTATCGGGCCAGTACAACATAAAAGCGCCTGCACTCTATGAAAGAATACAGGCGGTATTGGATTACATCTCCGGAATGACGGATGTATTTGCACTTGATTTATACAGGAAAATAAACGGGAATAGCTTGCCAGCGGTATAACAGACGACAAGCATTCTTCCGGATAGTCCTATGACACAACCTTATTTGCTCCCGACGTAAGCTTGCACGACTCCGGTTCGCTCGCTATGAATGACTCGATGTGGCGAATGCGCTTTTCTGCCAAAATCTCGTCCACGGCAATTAGGATACCCGTTTCCTCCACATCTCCGAAACCGTAATTGATGGCTGTACCGAACATACGCATGGTAGGGCTGAGACTCATATAGGCATTCACCAGCGGGGGAATATTATACCCCGCCTTACGGATTTCACAATTCAAAATCTTATAGTCTTCCTTAAAAGAGTCTTTACAGAAGAGAGCCGCCAATTCATTCTCGTCCGATTCCAGAAGCAACGGCTTCATCGGAGTAATCAGGTTGTCCTTATCCGCAAAGTGTTTCCGAAGGAAATAAAGAATCTTATCACGGCTCTGACGATGATAGCTGGGATACATAGTCACCTTTCCGAAGAAATACTTCACATTGGGCATGACTACGGTCAGTGCGCCCAAACCATCCCACAGATTATCCAACGCAAACAGACCTTTACTGTCTGCACGCGTAGACTGATACTCCAACGTAACGAACGAACGTCCTAACTCGATGGTCGTAGGAAGATAGTCCTTCAAAAACTTATCCGAAAAGTTAAACATATGGGCAGTTGCCAGAATAGGGGCACCATGTTCGTCAAAACGCACATCCGTACCTAAGATATAACGGTATCCACCCAAAATTTCTTCTGCTTCCGGATTCCAGACAATCAACTGCTTGTACGGGTTGTCCATGATGTCATATTCATCAATATCCATAGACTTGCCCGTTCCTCCTCCCGCAGCACGGAATGCAATCTCGCGCAAACGGCCGATCTCCTTCATTGTATTCGGAGAGTCTTGGGCAGTAATGATATATATCTGATTATGACTTCTATTGGTCATGCGCAGACGCTTTTCCTCAGTCAACTCCGCTTTCAACAGCTCCTTGCTTATCGGTGCAATAACATCTTCCATATTTTTCTGTTAGTAGTTCTTCTTTAATATAAATACAGTTCTCTACAATTTATATACAATATCCTTCACATATTGCGCCCATCCGGCCGGGCTTTTCGATTTGTCGAAAGTTTGCCAGGGAATAGGTTTCCCTATGGTGATGGTAAATGTTTTATGACGATTCTTCAGCATTTCATCTGCCAGGTAAAGCATGGCGATATTGAACTTGATACCCAATATCTTACAAAGATTGGCAAGATTATAAAAGAAGTTGGAATTCCGCCCCTCGAAGTGGATAGGAACGACATCACGGTGGGCTTCGACACTCTTCACGATAAAGGTCTTTTTCCAATCCAAGTCACGGATGACCCCATTCTGCCTACGCGAACAAAGCCCTGCAGGAAACATGATGAGCTGATTGTCCGAAGCAAATCCCGCCTCCACCATTCTGGGGAAGTCTTTGGCCTGCTTTCCCGTCTTGTTGATGGGGATGCAAAGCGGTGCCAGTCCGTGCAGGTTCATCAGCAGGTCGTTGACCATATATTTCACCTTGCCACCATAAAAGGAGCCCAGGACATAACCCAGTGCCACTCCATCCTGCCCACCCAGGGGATGGTTGGACACAAAAGTATAAAGCCCTTCTTTAGGCAGATTTTCCTCCCCCTTTACCACAATATTGGCATCAAGGAACTCCAGACAAGCTTTCAGGAAATCTACACCGACTTTATCTTTCGACTCCCGCAAAAAGACATTCAATTCCTCTTGATGAACGATATGCTTCAAATAAGAAACCACGAACTTGGGGATATACTTAGACTGCTTCGGAGCCTTTTCCCGAAGTATCTTGTCTATGTCAATCAAAAATAAAGAGTCGTCAGCCATTCTTCTTTTGATGAAATGAATGCGCAAAATTAACTCATCTTTTTAATTAATCGCAAAAAAATGACAGAAAACTGCACCCGAAATCTATCAAATAGCACCTAAAAACTGTCAATTGATAGTTTTTCCCCTAAAGTGTGTTTGAAATCCGTCTGCCTGAAAGAGAAAACTTCCGTAAACTTGCAATATCAAGATTAACGAAAAAAAACATAGCACATATGAACAATATAACATTTAAAAAAGACCTGCTCGGAGTTCAAGACGATTTATTGCGTTTTGCATACAAACTTACTTCCGACCGTGAAGAAGCCAACGACCTCTTGCAGGAAACATCCCTGAAAGCTCTGGATAACGAAGAGAAGTATACGCCCGATACTAATTTCAAAGGATGGATATACACCATCATGCGCAATATCTTCATCAACAATTACCGCAAAGTGGTGCGTGACCAGACTTTCGTGGATACCACGGACAATCTCTATCACCTGAACCTGCCGCGCGACGCCGCTTTTGAAAGCACAGAAAGCGCATATGACCTGAAAGAGATGCACCGCATTGTCAACGCCCTTCCACGGGAGTACAAGATTCCCTTCTCCATGCATGTCTCCGGCTTCAAATACCGCGAAATTGCAGAGAAGCTAGGGTTGCCCTTAGGCACGGTAAAGAGCCGCATTTACTTCACCCGCCAAAAACTACAACAAGACTTGAAGGATTTTGTTTAAGCACTCAGCATATAAAACCAGTGATTTCCATAAATTAAGAAGAGTACAGATTTTAGCTGTATCAAAAGAGAGAAAGGCAGGCCGGGACAATCCCGCGTCTGCCTTTCATGGTCTCGCCCCTTGTATTTCGTACACAAACTCATTCAAGCCGTTACGCTTTGCGACAATATTATTTACAAAAATCAGGATAGCAATCTCTGGCTACATCCCACTTTTCCACCTATCCGAGGCACTGAAAGCTAACCAAAGCCACCCGAAAACTGCCAATTGTTAGATTTTACCCCAAAGAGAGTTTGATTTCCGTCTATCAAAAAGAGAAATCATCCGTAGCTTTGCATCATCAATAAAACGAACAATAATTTAAAAAACATCCATTATGAATAATAGAACATTTACCCAAGACCTACTCGGAGTTCAAAACGACTTATTACGCTTTGCATATAAATTAACCTCCGACCGCGAAGAGGCCAACGACCTGCTTCAAGAGACATCCCTGAAAGCTCTGGACAATGAAGAGAAGTACACACCTGATACCAACTTTAAAGGATGGATATATACCATCATGCGTAATATTTTCATCAACAATTACCGTAAAGTGGTACGTGACCAGACATTTGTAGATACCACAGACAATCTCTATCATCTGAACACGCCGCACGACCTCACACTCGACAGCACAGAAGGCGCCTACGACCTGAAGGAAATGCACCGCATTGTCAATGCCTTGCCACGTGAGTACAAGATACCTTTCTCCATGCATGTCTCCGGTTTCAAGTACCGTGAAATCGCAGAAAAGCTGAACCTCCCACTTGGAACAGTAAAGAGCCGCATCTTCTTTACCCGCCAGAAACTGCAACAGGAACTGAAAGATTTCAGATAAGAGAATACGGCAACCTAAGAATTGTTTATTAATTGGCCGGATAAAAAAGTAAATATGCTTATCTTTGGGCAATCATGGGACACAAACCAAGATACCTAAAAAAAAACCGAGTAATTAATAAACAACATGAAGAAACAGACAATCATTACAGCCTGCACATTTGCAGCAATGACAATGGCTACTCCTGCCGTTTTTGCCGTACAGCCGGCCATGAGTAGCCACGTATGCGCCTCCGACGCTATCAAGAAAGACAACCGACCGGTAGAATCAAAACGACTGTTCCGTTCCAAAGCCGTAGAAGAACAAATTCAACGGATACAGCAGCTGCTAAAAAATCAGAAGCTGTCATGGATGTTCACTAACTGCTTTCCCAACACGCTGGACACCACCGTCCATTTCCGCAAGGACAAGAAAGACGGGAAGCCCGACACATTTGTCTACACCGGAGATATCCATGCCATGTGGCTCCGCGACTCAGGTGCGCAGGTGTGGCCCTACGTACAGCTGGCCAATGAAGACAAGGAACTGAAGACGATGCTTGCAGGAGTCATCAACCGCCAATTCAAGCTGATTAATGTAGACCCGTTTGCCAACGCCTTCAACGACGGCCCCATCCCCGACGGACACTGGAAAACCGACCTTACCGACATGAACGACGAGGTGCACGAGCGTAAATGGGAAATCGATTCACTGTGTTATCCGCTACGCCTTGCCTACCATTACTGGAAAACGACCGGTGATACAAGCATCTTCGATGCCGAGTGGATAAAAGCAATCCAAAACATCCTGACCACCTTCCGCGACCAACAGCGCCGTGACGGACGCGGTTCCTACCATTTCCAGCGGGTAACTGAACGCGCACTGGACACGATGACCAACGACGGCTGGGGCAATCCGGTGAAACCGGTCGGACTGATTGCATCTTCTTTCCGCCCTTCCGATGACGCCACCACCTTCCAATTCCTGATACCCTCCAACTTCTTCGCCGTATCTTCGCTGCGTAAGGCAGCCGAGATTCTGACTGAAGTCAATAACCGCCCGGAGCTTGCAAAAGAATGTACCGACCTGGCCGGAGAAGTAGAAACCGCCCTACGAAAATACGCTACCTACAACCATCCCAAATACGGCACCATCTATGCCTTCGAGGTAGACGGTTTCGGCAACCACCTTCTGATGGACGACGCCAATGTACCGAGCCTTATCGCACTGCCCTATCTGGGCGATGTGGACATCAACGATCCTATTTACCAGAACACCCGTCGTTTCGTATGGAGCGAGGATAACCCATACTTCTTCAAAGGTACGGCAGGCGAAGGCATTGGAGGTCCGCACATCGGCTACGACATGATTTGGCCGATGAGCATCATGATGAAAGCCTTCACAAGCCAGAACGATGAAGAGATTAAAACTTGCGTGAAGATGTTGATGGATACAGAAGCCGGAACCGGCTTTATGCACGAGTCTTTCCACAAAGACAATCCCGCCAAGTTCACCCGCGCCTGGTTTGCATGGCAAAACACATTGTTTGGCGAACTCATTCTAAAACTGGTGAACGAGGGCAAGCTAGACTTGCTGAACAGCATACAGTAAAAAAACATTTATCCCCCCTGGATTCTGTGGATGAATGTAATAATCAACCACTCCAGGGAGAATATTATCACTCCTCCCTCCCATCATCTTCCGGTAAGTAGTAACGTTCACAAAATAGACGGGAAGTTAACAAAAAAAGTTTCAGAAGTTAATACTAAAACAAGAAAGAGTTAAGAAAGAGCTTTATCCCAAACTTTGGTTTTTCCAAACCAAGCCTGGGGATAGAGAAACCAAGTCTTGGTTTAGATATCCGCAAAGCTGGGAAAGAAGTTTCCCACCCAAGACACCATTCCACCAACAAGCGACTTTCAAACCAAAGACCGTCATCCTCAACCGAATCTTTTCAAAAGAGACTACACGAATCCCCCACCAGCAAAGCGTTTCAAAAGCAGCTTCATTATCAAATGAATAAGCTATCAACAAGGTGTTGAAAACTTCTTCCTAAGATTTTAGTTAAAAGATTGTGGGGAATTGTGGGGAAATGTGTATTTTTACCGTCGCTTATTATAATAAGGTGAGAAATGATACAATTTTTAGGTAATATCGAGGCTAAGGCGGATGCAAAAGGAAGAGTTTTCATCCCGGCCACCTTCCGGAAACAGCTGCAAGCCGCTTCTGAAGAAAGACTCGTGTTGCGTAAGGACGTGTATCAGGATTGCCTGGTGCTCTACCCGGAAAGTGTATGGTTTGCCACTCAAAACCAACTTCGCTGCCGGCTGAATAAATGGAACGCCAAACAACAAATGATTTTCCGCCAGTTCGTAAGTGACGCGGAAGTTATGACCCCTGACGGGAACGGACGCATCCTGCTCCCAAAACGTTACCTGCAAATGGCGGGTATACAAAGTGATGTCCGCTTCATTGGTGTGGACAACACAATAGAAATCTGGGCTAAGGAACGTGCCGACCAACCATTCATGAACCCCGACGAGTTCAGCGAGGCTCTTGAAGAACTGCTGGGAGACGAAAATATTTGTTGTGACGAAAATAAGCTATAAACAACAGATGATGAAAGAAGAAACAACATATCACATCCCCGTATTGCTGATGCCGAGCGTAGATGCAATGAACATCCGTCCGGACGGCACGTATGTAGACGTAACGTTTGGTGGAGGAGGACATTCGCGCGAGATACTGTCCCGCCTGGAAGACGGCGGCCGGCTGCTGAGCTTCGACCAGGACGAGGATGCGGAACGTAACATTGTGAACAACCCGCATTTTACATTCGTACGCAGCAACTTCCGCTACCTGCACAACTTCCTACGCTATCACGGCATCGAAAAAGTGGATGCCATACTTGCCGACCTCGGCGTATCTTCCCATCACTTTGATGACAGCGAACGGGGATTCTCCTTCCGCTTCGACGGGGCACTGGATATGCGTATGAACAAGCGGGCCGGCCTGACCGCTGCCGACATCGTGAATACCTACGAAGAAGAAAAGCTGGCCGATATTTTTTATCTGTACGGCGAACTGAAGAACAGCCGGAAACTGGCATCTGTCATCGTTAAGGCACGGGCTACGCAGAGAATTGCCACCATCGGCGAATTTCTGGAAATCGTCAAGCCACTCTTCGGCCGCGAACGCGAGAAGAAAGAACTGGCAAAAGTATTCCAAGCATTGCGCATTGAGGTAAACCAGGAAATGGAAGCACTGAAAGAAATGCTGTATGCGGCAACAGAAGCGCTAAAGCCGGGAGGCCGCCTGGTGGTGATAACCTATCACTCCCTGGAAGACCGTATGGTGAAGAATATCATGAAAACCGGCAACGTGGAAGGCAAGGCCGAAAAAGATTTCTTCGGGAACGTATTGACCCCGTTCCGGCTAGTCAACAACAAAGTGATTGTACCGGACGAGGAAGAGATAGAGCGCAATCCGCGTTCGCGCAGCGCCAAGCTGAGAATTGCAGAAAGAGTAATGAATGATTAGTGACTAGCAATGGAAAAGAAGCAAGAAGAAAAGAATACGGAAAAGGTGAAAAAACGCACCTCACTGAAGAACATCATCGGAGGCGACATTCTGGCCACAGACTTTTTCCGCCGCCAAGCCGGATTGTTGTTCCTTATCATGGTGCTTATCATTATTTACATCAACAACCGTTACGAATGCCAACTGCAACTGATAGAGATAGACAATCTTAAAAAAGAGCTGATAGACATCAAGTACGATGCCCTGACACGCAGTTCGGAATTGATGGAGCGGAGCCGCCAATCACGCATCGAGGAATACATCGCCACCAAAGAAAGCGATTTGCAGACTTCCACTAATCCACCGTACTTACTAAAATAATGGAGAATTGAGGATTAAAGTAATTTCAATAGTACATCGTAAATCGTTAAATCGTAAATAACATTGGCTGTAAATAAAAAAAACATAATGACCCGTTACTTCTTCGTCGTCCTACTCATGGGGTTGGTGGGGATAGCTATTGTTGTGAAAGGCGCCATGATTATGTTTGCCGAGCGACAGTACTGGCACGATGTAGCCGACCGCTTCGTAAAAGAGAATGTAACGGTGAAGCCCAACCGGGGAAATATCCTGTCCTCGGATGGCAAACTGATGGCAAGTTCGCTGCCGGAATATAAAATATATATGGACTTCATGTCCGGCGAAAGGGACGAGAAGCGCCGCAAAAAGGACCAGCAGCGCAAGGATTCTATCTGGAAAGCCAATTTCGATTCCATCTGTATCGGGCTTCATCAGATTTTTCCGGACATCAGTGCCGCCACCTTCAAAAGCCATCTGCGCAAGGGGCGGGAGATGAAGAGCCGGAACTACAACATTCTTCCCAACCGCAACCGGCGCATCTCTTACATTCAGTATAAGGAAGCCAAGCGGTTACCCGTATTCAAGATGAACAAGTACAGAGGCGGGTTCCACGAACAGATATACAACCAGCGTAAAAAGCCGTTCGGTTCTTTGGCAGCCCAAACCCTGGGCCGTCTCTATGCCGATACAGCCATGGGAGCCCGTAACGGCATTGAACTGGCCTTCGACACCCTGCTGAAAGGACGGAACGGTATTACCCACCGTCAGAAGGTGATGAATAAATACCTGAATATCGTAGACCTTCCCCCGGTAGACGGTTGTGACATCATATCCACCCTCGACGTAGGCATGCAGGACATCTGCGAAAAAGCCCTGGTAGACAAGTTGAAGGAAATCAATGCCAATGTCGGGGTAGCCGTACTGATGGAAGTGGCTACCGGAGAAGTAAAGGCCATTGTCAACATGATGAAAGCCGGAGACGGCAATTACTACGAAATGAACAGTAATGCCATCAGCGATATGTTGGAACCGGGCTCCACCTTCAAGACAGCCTCCATTATGGTGGCACTGGAAGATGGCAAGATAACCCCGGATACCGAGGTAGACACGGGCAACGGTATTATGAATATGTACGGCAGCAAGATGAGAGACCACAACTGGCACCGGGGAGGTTATGGAAAGATAGATGTGACACGTATTCTGGAAGTTTCTTCCAATGTGGGCGTCTCCTACCTCATCGACAAGCACTACAAGGATAATCCGCAGAAGTTCGTGGACGGTTTGAAGCGCATGAGCATCGACCAGCCGCTTCATCTGCAAATACCCGGTGAAGGGAAGCCCAACATCAAAGGACCCAAAGAGCGTTATTTTGCCAAAACGACTTTGCCGTGGATGAGTATCGGCTACGAGACTCAGGTACCTCCTATGAACATACTGACCTTCTACAATGCCATAGCCAACAACGGGGTCATGGTACGCCCCAAGTTTGTGAAAGCAGCGGTAAAGGACGGTGAGGTAGTGAAAGAATATCCTACGGAAGTAATCAATCCCAAGATATGTTCCGACCATACCCTGACACAGATCCGCGAAATCCTTCGGAAAGTGGTATCGCAAGGTCTGGCAAAACCCGCCGGCAGCAAGCAATTCTCCGTATCGGGCAAGACGGGTACGGCACAGATTTCACAAGGAGCCGCCGGATATAAGTCGGGACGGGTGAATTACCTTGTAAGTTTCTGCGGATATTTCCCCTCGGAAGCACCCAAATACAGTTGCATCGTTTCCATTCAGAAGCCTGGGTTACCAGCTTCAGGCGGTCTGATGGCAGGTAGTGTCTTTGGGAAAATAGCAGAAAGAGTTTATGCCAAAGACCTGCGTTTTGACATACGCAGTGCCATAGACAGTACCACCAATGTGATTCCTCCCGTGAAAGCCGGAGAGATGAACGAAGCACTCCTTGTACTGAATGATTTGAAAGTGCCCGTTCAGAAACAGTTCGCCGGACAAAAGAAAAAGGAACAGTGGGGGCATACACAAGCAGCTCCGTCGGCAGTCATCCTGCAAGACCAGGAACCGGCCTCGGGCACCGTGCCCAGCGTGGTAGGTATGGGAGCGAAAGATGCTGTCTACCTTTTAGAGAGTAAAGGACTGAAAGTAAGGCTAAACGGCGTAGGACGGGTGAGGAACCAGTCCATAGCAAGCGGTAGCCGGATAGTGAAAGGACAAACCATAGCCCTGACACTACGTTAACATGAGAATAAACAAGATTTGGATATACACTATATATAATAAGGTATGAGATTAAGTGATTTGTTGCAAACAATACAGCCGGTCCGGATTACCGGAAGTACAAGCATGGAGATAACGGGGGTGAATATAGATTCCCGCCTGATAGGAACCGGACATCTGTTCATGGCCATGCGTGGTACGCAGACCGACGGGCATGCCTACATTCCGGCTGCCATCGATAAAGGGGCTGTTGCAGTATTGTGTGAAGAATTGCCGGAAGAGCTTAAGGCCGGCATCACCTACATTCAGGTGAAAGACAGTGAAGATGCCGTAGGGAAAGTGGCTACCACTTTCTATGGTGACCCTACATCCAAGATGGAACTCATCGGCGTGACCGGAACCAACGGAAAAACAACCGTTGCCACCTTATTATATAATACTTTCCGCTATTTCGGCTACAAGGTCGGACTGGTTTCCACTGTATGCAATTACATCGACGACCTGCCCGTACCGACCGAACACACCACCCCGGACCCGATAACCCTGAACCGCCTGCTCGGAGAAATGGCAGATTCCGGCTGCAAGTATGCCTTCATGGAAGTCAGTTCCCATTCCATTGCCCAGAAGCGCATCAGCGGTCTGAAGTTTGCCGGCGGTATTTTCACTAATCTGACCCGCGACCATCTGGATTATCATAAAACGGTGGAGAACTACCTCAAAGCCAAGAAAAAGTTCTTCGACGAACTGCCAAAAGGAGCTTTCAGCCTGACCAACCTGGATGACAAGAACGGACTTGTGATGACGCAGAATACCCGTTCGAAGGTATACACCTACTCTTTGCGTAGTCTTAGCGACTTCAAAGGCAAAGTCTTGGAGTCTCATTTCGAGGGAATGTTACTCGACTTCAACAATCACGAACTGGCAGTACGTTTCATCGGAAAGTTCAATGCCTACAACCTGCTGGCGGTATTCGGTACTGCCGTATTGCTTGGCAAGAAAGAAGAGGATGTACTGGTTGCCCTCAGCACGCTGCATCCGGTAACCGGCCGCTTCGATGCCATCCGTTCACCGAAAGGCTACACCGCCATTGTGGACTATGCGCATACTCCAGACGCCCTGGTCAATGTATTGAACGCCATTCACGGAGTGCTGGAAGGAAAAGGGAAAGTGATTACCGTTGTGGGCGCCGGCGGCAACCGCGACAAAGGCAAGCGTCCCATCATGGCCAAAGAATCCGCCCGCTTGAGCGACCGGGTCATCATCACCTCCGATAACCCGCGCTTTGAAGAGCCGCAGGACATCATCAACGACATGCTGGCGGGACTGGATAAAGACGACATGCAGAAAACCATCAGCATCACCGACCGCCGCGAAGCCATCAAGACAGCCTGCATGCTGGCACAGCCGGGAGACGTGATTCTCGTTGCAGGCAAGGGGCATGAGAATTATCAGGAGATTAAAGGCGTGAAACACCATTTTGACGACAAAGAGATATTAAATGAGATAATGTGCTAATATGCCAATGTGCTAATTGCCATGCGTCATGTAGGATATTCATTCCTTTACCAGCAGATATACCAGACATCAATTAGCATATTGGCACATTAGCACATTAAACAATTAAATAATTAACATCATGTTATACTATTTATTTCAATGGTTAGACAAATATGACTTCCCCGGTGCGGGCATGTTTGGCTATACATCCTTCCGTTCGTTGATGGCAATCATTCTGGCATTGCTCATTTCGAGTATCTGGGGAGATAAGTTCATCAATCTACTGAAACGCAAGCAGATTACCGAAACGCAACGTGATGCCAGCATCGACCCGTTCGGCGTAAACAAGGTGGGAGTACCCAGCATGGGCGGTGTCATCATTATTTTTGCCATACTCATTCCTTGCCTACTACTGGGCAAATTGAACAATATTTATATGATATTGATGCTGATTACCACAATCTGGCTGGGGTCGCTGGGCTTTGCCGACGACTACATCAAGATATTCAAGAAGGACAAGGAAGGCCTGCACGGTAAGTTCAAAATCATCGGTCAGGTAGGCTTGGGACTTATCGTCGGACTGACTCTCTACCTCAGTCCGCAGGTGGTTATCCGCGAGAACATAGAAATAGAGAAACCGGACGGACAGATAGAAGTGGTGCATGCCGCCAAGGAAATCAAGGCAACACAGACCACCATCCCATTCTTCAAGAGCAACAACTTCGACTATGCCGACCTAGTGGGCTTCATGGGTGAACATGCCCAGACAGCAGGTTGGATACTGTTTGTGATTATCACGATTTTCGTAGTTACCGCCGTCAGCAACGGAGCCAACCTGAATGACGGAATGGACGGAATGGCGGCAGGGAACTCTGCCATTATCGGACTGACCTTGGGAATACTCGCCTACGTATCGAGCCACATTGAATATGCCGGCTACTTGAATATCATGTACATTCCCGGCTCGGAAGAACTGGTAATCTTTATCTGTGCCTTCATCGGTGCACTTATCGGCTTCTTGTGGTACAATGCCTATCCGGCCCAGGTATTCATGGGCGATACGGGCAGTCTGACCATTGGAGGAATCATCGCAGTATACGCCATCATTATTCACAAGGAACTGCTGATACCCATCCTTTGCGGTATCTTCCTGGTGGAGAACCTTTCGGTCATCCTGCAACGCCTCTACTACAAGGCAGGCAAGCGGAAAGGCGTGAAACAACGCCTCTTCAAAAGAACACCGATACACGACCACTTCCGCACTTCCATGAGCCTGATAGAGCCGGGATGCAGCGTAGTATTCACCAAACCGGACAAGCTGTTCCACGAATCCAAAATCACCATCCGCTTCTGGATTGTGACGATTGTATTGGCAGCGATAACGATTATAACATTAAAAATTAGATAACAAACAAATGAAGAACTAAGAATGAAGAATGAAGAATTTAGCTGTACATCATCTCGCTGCATAGCGATTCTTCATTCATCATTCTTAATTAAAAAAGTATGAGTAGAATTGTAGTATTAGGAGCTGGCGAAAGCGGCGCAGGCGCTGCCGTACTGGCCAAAGTGAAAGGATTCGACACGTTCGTCTCCGACATGTCCGCCATCAAAGACAAATACAAGGAACTGCTGGATAAATACGGCATTGCCTGGGAAGAGGGACACCACACAGAAGAGCTGATTCTGAATGCTGACGAAGTAGTGAAAAGCCCCGGTATTCCCAACGACGCTCCGCTCATTATGAAATTAAAGGAAAAAGGTACGCCCATCATCTCTGAGATAGAGTTTGCGGGACGGTACACTGACGCAAAGATGGTCTGTATCACCGGCTCGAACGGAAAGACTACAACCACCTCGCTCATTTATCACATCTTCAAGAGTGCAGGCCTGAACGTCGGCCTCGCCGGCAACATCGGCAACAGCCTGGCCTTGCAGGTAGCCACGGAGCAGCATGATTACTACGTCATTGAGCTGAGTTCCTTCCAGCTGGACAATATGTATAACTTCCGTGCCAACATTGCCGTACTGATGAACATCACACCAGACCACTTGGACCGTTACGACCACTGTATGCAGAAATATGTGGACGCCAAATTCCGCATCACCCAAAACCAGACACCGGAAGACGCTTTTATCTTCTGGAACGACGACCCCATCATCAAGCGCGAGCTGGACAAGCATGGCCTGCGCGCCCATCTCTACCCGTTCGCTGCCGTGAAGGAAGACGGGGCCATCGCATACGTGGAAGACGGTGAAGTGGAAATCAACGAACCGATAGCCTTCAATATGGAGCAAGAGGAGCTGGCGCTGCACGGCACACACAACCTATACAATTCGTTAGCCGCCGGCATCTCGGCCAATTTGGCCGGCATCCGGAAAGAATATATCCGCAAAGCCTTATCCGACTTCAAGGGAGTGGAACACCGGTTGGAGAAAGTAGCCACCGTACGCGGCGTGAGCTTCATCAACGATTCCAAGGCTACGAACGTAAACTCCTGCTGGTATGCCCTGCAAAGCATGACCGGCAAAACCGTACTTATCCTCGGCGGTAAAGACAAAGGAAACGATTACACGGAAATCGAAGACCTCGTACGCGAAAAGTGCTCTGCCCTGGTCTATTTGGGATTGCACAACGAAAAGCTGCACGCCTTCTTCGACCGTCTGGGACTGCCCGTAGCCGACGTGCAGACCGGCATGCAGGATGCCGTAGAAGCAGCCTTCAAGCTGGCAAAGAAAGGTGAAACCGTGTTGCTCAGTCCTTGCTGTGCCTCCTTCGACCTCTTCAAGAGCTATGAGGACCGCGGCGATCAGTTCAAAGCATGTGTCAGAGCACTATAAGATACAGATGCCGTAACAGTCCTATTACGAATTCCGTAACAAGAACGGCAACTTTTAATTCTTTAATTATTAATTTTTAATTTGCGAAGCATTGGATTTATTAAAGAGCATATTCAAAGGCGATAAAGTGATTTGGATTATTTTCCTTTTCCTTTGCCTCATCTCCATCACAGAGGTATTCAGTGCTGCCAGTACGCTGACCTACAAGAGTGGCGACCACTGGGGACCGATTACGCAGCACAGCATCCTCCTGATGGTAGGCGCCGTCATTGTAGTACTGGTACACAACATCCCCTATAAATGGTTTCAGGTGTTCCCGGTATTCCTGCTTCCGATATCCATCGGACTGCTGGCTTTTGTGATGCTGATGGGATTCATTACCGGCGACCGCGTAAACGGCGCAGCCCGCTGGATGACCTTCATGGGCATTCAGTTCCAGCCGTCGGAAATAGCGAAGATGGCCGTTGTCATCGTTACCGCCTTTATCCTCTCGAAAGGGCAGGATGAAGACGGTGCAAGTCCGAAAGCCTTTAAGCGCATCATGATTATTACCTGCATTGTCTGTGGCCTTATCCTGCCAGAAAACTACTCGACGGGAATGCTGCTCTTCGGAACGGTCTACCTGATGATGTTCATCGGACGGGTATCTGCCAGGAAACTGCTGATACTGGGAGGGGGAATTGTGGCATTCGTAACAGTCTTTGTCGCCTTCCTGCTGGCCACGCCAGACAAGACATTGGAAAATATACCGATGGGGCACCGCTTCACCACTGTAAAATCCCGTATTGCAGACTTTACCAACAAGGAGGAAGTTCCTGCCGCCAAATTCGACATCGACGGCGACGGGCAAGTGGCACATGCCCGTATTGCCATAGCTACGAGCAACGTTGTAGGCAAGGGTCCGGGAAACTCCGTACAGCGTGACTTTCTGAGCCAGGCATTCTCCGATTTCATCTATGCCATCATCATCGAGGAACTGGGACTGGTAGGCGGAATAGTCGTTGTGTTCCTTTATGTCTGCCTATTGGTGCGAGTGGGCCGTATCGCCAAAAAATGCGACCGCACTTTCCCCGCTTTCCTCATTACCGGAATAGCCTTGCTGCTCGTCACGCAGGCGCTGTTCAACATGATGGTTGCCGTAGGTCTGGCACCCGTCACGGGACAACCGCTTCCACTCATCAGCAAGGGTGGTACATCCACTTTCATCAACTGTGCCTACATCGGCATGATACTGAGTGTCAGCCGCTATACAGCCAAGCTGGAGGAACAGCGGATGCATGATGCGCAAGTGCCGATGCTGATAGATGCCGGAAATGCCGAGCACCCGGAACAACCTGCCGACAGCGAAGCACAGACAGCCGCTGAGCCGACAGCAAAGGTACTGAACAGTGATGCGGAGTTTGAATAACAGCCTCTCCCCAACCCCTCCCCCGTAGGGAGGGGAGAAAAGAATAATTGAGTAATGGAGAGCATGCCAATAATACAAAAATAAAAAAGAACAAGAATATGAGTAAAGAGGCGAACAACTATACAACCAAAAGTAACTCTACCCCTCTCCCTACGGGGAAGGGGGTGAGGCTTATCATCAGCGGCGGCGGTACCGGAGGACATATCTTTCCGGCCATCTCCATCGCTAACGCCATAAAAGAGTTGTGTCCCGACACGGAGATTCTCTTCGTAGGTGCCGAAGGAAGAATGGAAATGCAGCGTGTTCCAGATGCCGGTTACCGGATTATAGGCTTACCCGTTGCCGGATTCGACCGTAAACATCTGTGGAAGAACTTCTCCGTACTGCTGAAACTGATACGAAGCCAGTGGAAAGCACGGAGCATCATCAAGGAGTTCCGCCCGCAAGTAGCCGTCGGTGTAGGTGGCTATGCCAGTGGTCCTACGCTGAAAATGGCGGGCATGATGGGTATTCCCACGCTGATACAAGAACAGAATTCCTACGCCGGTGTCACCAACAAGCTGCTGGCACAGAAGGCATGCAAGATTTGCGTGGCCTACGAAGGTATGGAAAAATTCTTCCCGGCAGAAAAGATAATCATGACAGGTAATCCGGTGCGCCAGAACCTGCTCGGACATTCCATCCTGCACGCAGACGCCGTAAAGTACTTCGGATTGAACCCGGAAAAGAAGACTATCCTCATTCTGGGCGGCAGTCTTGGAGCGCGTACCATCAACCAGACATTGACTGCCGGACTGGATGTCATTCGTACCCACCCCGACGTACAGTTTATCTGGCAGACTGGCAAGATATACATTGACCAAGTCAGAGAAGCCATTACAGCCACTACGGGAGAAGCCGTACGTAACCCGCATATCAGTGCCATTCCGAATCTGTATGTGACGGACTTCATTAAGGATATGGCAAACGCCTATGCCGCTGCCGATCTGGTGATTTCACGTGCCGGAGCCGGTTCCATCTCCGAGTTCTGCCTGCTGCACAAGCCGGTCATCCTGGTTCCCTCACCCAATGTGGCCGAAGACCATCAGACCAAGAATGCGCTGACGCTGGTGGATAAGGATGCAGCTATCTATGTGAAGGATGTGGAAGCGAAAGAGAAGCTGCTGCCGGTGGCGTTGGAGACAATCGCTAACCCCGAGAAGCTGCAAGACTTGAGCAAGAATATCGCCAAGCTAGCGTTGCCGGACTCGGCGACAATTATTGCGAAGGAGGTATTGAAGAGCCTCTCCCCTTGTCCCTCCCCCGTAGGGAGGGGGGAATAGATAGTACTGCTATCGTTCTTTTTATAATATCATACTTTTGGAAGAAGAGTTTGAAGAAAAAATTTGAATATGAATAAAAATATAAGCAATAGTAACTCATCTCCCCTCCCTACGGGGGAGGGGCAGGGGGTGAGGCTTGAAGCCATCCACTCCGTTTATTTCGTCGGTGCCGGCGGCATCGGCATGAGCGCTCTGATACGCTATTTCCTCTCTAAAGGAAAGACAGTAGCGGGCTACGACCGTACGTCGAGCGAACTGACAGAACGTCTGATTACGGAAGGAGCACAGATACACTACGAAGAGGATATCGACCTTATTCCGGAGGAGTGCAAAGACAAGGCAAGCACGCTCGTGGTCTATACCCCCGCCGTGCCGCAAGGGCATGCAGAACTGACCTATTTCCGTGAAAACGGCTTCAACATACATAAGCGCTCCCAAGTATTGGGCATCATCACCCGCAGCAGTAAAGGCCTGTGCGTGGCAGGTACGCATGGCAAGACTACCACCAGCACCATGGCTGCCCACCTGCTGCACCAGTCACACGTGGGCTGCACCGCCTTCCTCGGAGGCATTTCGAAGAACTACGGTACGAATCTGCTGCTTTCCGCCACCAGCCCTTATACCGTTATCGAAGCGGATGAGTTCGACCGCTCCTTCCACTGGCTATCGCCCTGGATGAGTGTCATTACTGCCACCGACCCCGACCACCTGGATATATACGGCACCAAAGAAGCCTATCTCGAAAGCTTCCGCCACTACACCACGCTTATCCAGCCGGGCGGCGCCCTGATTCTGCACAAAGGACTGGAAATGCAAGCCGACGTACAACCGGGCGTCACCACCTATACCTACTCGCGCAACGAAGGCGACTTCCATGCCGAGAATATCCGCATCGGAAACGGTGAAATCTTCATCGACTTCGTGGCGCCTGACACCCGCATCAACGATATTCAGTTGGGGGTTCCCGTCAGTATCAACATCGAGAATGGTGTTGCCGCCATGGCACTCGCCCATCTCAGCGGTGCCACCGACGAAGAAATCAAGCAAGGCATGGCAAGCTTCCGCGGAGTGGACCGCCGCTTCGACTTCAAGCTGAAGAACGACCGGATTGTATTCCTCAGCGATTACGCCCACCACCCTGCCGAAATAGCCCAAAGCGTGAAGTCCGTCCGCGAGTTGTACCAAGACAAGAAGATAACCGTCATCTTCCAGCCCCACTTGTACACCCGTACTCGCGACTTCTATCGTGACTTTGCAGACAGCCTTTCCCTATCCGACGAGGTGATTCTGACAGAGATATACCCTGCCCGCGAGCAACCGATTCCCGGCGTGACGAGTCAGCTGATTTATGACAACCTCCGCCCCGGCATCGAGAAATGCATCTGTAGGAAAGAAGACGTCCTCAGCCTCCTCGCCCAAAAGCACACCGAAGTATTGGTAGTGCTGGGAGCCGGAGACCTGGACAACTATGCGCCCCAAATCACCCAACTATTATCAGAAAAATATCATGGTTAAAAGGATTCTACTTTCTATCGTTCTGTTGCTTGTCATTGCTTACCTGGTAGTGGCTGTCACAGCTTTCAACCGCAAGCCCACCTCGCAGGTGTGCCAAGACGTGGAACTGGTGATAAAAGACACGGTATATGCCGGCTTCATCACGAAGAAGGAAGTAGCTACCCTGCTGGAAAAGAAAGGTATCAGCCCCGTTGGGAAAGACCTGGAACGCGTGCGCACCAAGACCTTGGAGCGCGAACTTGCCAAGCATCCCCTCATCGACCAGGTGGAGTGCTACAAGACCCCGAGCGGCAAGCTCTGCATCGAAGTGACCCAGCGCATCCCCATCCTGCGCGTGATGAGCGCCAACGGCGAAAACTACTATCTGGACAACAAAGGTACCGTGATGCCCCCCGATGCAAAGTGCGTTGCACACCTCGCCGTTGTAACCGGAAATGTAGAAAAGTCGTTTGCCATGAGGGATTTATATAAGTTTGGTGTATTTTTGCAAAAGAATTCTTTTTGGAATGCACAGATAGAGCAAATTCACGTATTGCCCGGCAAGAACATCGAGTTAGTGCCCCGTGTCGGCGACCATCTTATCTATTTAGGCAAGATTGCCGGATTCGAGAAGAAGCTGAAACGTGTAAAGGCATTCTACGAAAGAGGATTGAACCAGGTGGGTTGGAACAAATACTCCCGTATCAGCGTTGAATTTGATAATCAAATCATCTGCACAAAGAGAGAGTAGAGAAAGGGATTTACTAATAGCCCTTCTTTATCAAAGCGCAGCAAATAGTAAATTGTAAATAGTAAAATAGTAAATAAATAGATATGGCAACAACAGATTTCATCGCCGCTATCGAGTTGAGTTCTTCCAAGATTTCCGGTATCGCAGGAAAGAAGAGCAGTGACGGAAGTATCCAGGTGTTGGCTTATGCACGCGAAGATACATCCCCGTTTATACACAAAGGGGCCATCTACAACATTGACAAGGCCGCACAAGCGCTGACTTCCATCATCAACAAGCTGGAAGGCCAGTTGAACAACTCCATCGCCAAAGTATATGTAGGCATCGGCGGACAATCATTGCGCACGGTGAGGAATGCGGTAAGCCGTACGCTGGAGGAAGAGAGCATCATTTCGCAAGAACTGGTAGACGAGATTTGCGACGAGAACCGTGATGTACCCTTGGTAGACATGAGTGTGCTGGATGTAGCCCCGCAAGAATACAAGATAGACAACACGCTGCATGTGGAGCCCGTAGGAGTTGCCGGAAGATACATCACCGGGCAGTTCCTCAACATCGTGGCGCGTGCCTCGCTGAAGAAGAACCTCGAACACAGTTTCGAGCAAGCCAAAGTGGAAATTGCCGACGACCTGCTCGTGGCTCCCACTGCGTTGGCCAAAGCCGTGCTGACCGAAAACGAGATGCGTTCGGGCTGTGCACTGGTGGACTTCGGTGCCGACACCACCACCGTGCTGGTCTATAAGAACAATATCCTGCGCTACCTCAGCGTACTGCCGCTGGGTGGAAACAACATTACCCACGACATCACTTCCCTGCAAATGGAAGAGGAAGATGCCGAGAAGCTGAAACTGCAATACGGTGATGCCCTCTACGAGGAGGAAGAAGACGCCGAGACCCCTGCCGTATGCACGTCGGAAGACGGCCGTACCTTTGAACTGGCCCTGCTGAACAATATTATCGGAGCACGTGCAGAAGAAATTCTTGCCAACGTATGGAACCAGTTGCAACTTTCCGGCTACGAGGACAAACTTTTCTCCGGTGTTGTATTCACCGGTGGAGGAGCCAATCTGAAGAATCTTGAGAAAGCCTTCCATAGAGTGAGCAAGATTGAAAAGGTAAAGACCGCCAAGTTCGTACAGACCACCGTCCACACACGCAGCGACGAGCCCAAGAAGGACGGCATGCACAACACACTGCTGGGCCTGCTGGCTGCCGGCAATGAGAATTGCTGCCTGCAAGAGGTGAAGCCGGTGCAGCAGCCTGCCTCCAATGTTCCTCCCAAACCGGTCGACATATTCGTTGACGACGAAGCGCTGAAAGAGCAGGAAGCCGCCGCACGCGCCGCCAAGGCACAGCGCGAGAAGGAAGAGAAAGAACGCAAGGAGCGTGAGCGCAAAGAAAGGGAGCTGCGCGAAAAGGAAGAAAAGAAGAAGAAAAAGAAAGAAGGCCCCAGCTGGTTCGAAAAGACTTTCAACAAGCTTTCCAACGAAATCTTCTCGGACGACGATATGAAGTAATAATGTGATAATGTGCCAGAAAATTAAGTTATTATGGAAGATATAGTACAATTCGATTTCCCGACCGATTCACCGAAAATCATTAAAGTAATCGGTGTAGGCGGAGGTGGCGGCAATGCCGTGAACCATATGTACCGGGAAGGTATACACGACGTGACGTTCGTACTGTGCAACACAGACAACCAAGCGTTGAAGGACTCTCCCGTGCCCGTGAAGTTACAGCTTGGAAAAGAAGGCCTGGGAGCCGGAAACCGCCCTGCCCGTGCCCGCAAGGCAGCAGAAGAGAGCATCGAAGACATCAAGAATATGCTGAACGACGGCACCAAGATGGTATTCATCACTGCCGGAATGGGCGGTGGTACCGGTACGGGTGCCGCACCCATCATTGCACAAACCGCCAAGGAAATGGACATCCTGACCATCGGCATCGTCACCATCCCTTTCCGCTGGGAGGGCGACAAGAAGATAGACCAGGCACTGGATGGCGTAGAGGAAATCAGCAAGCACGTAGATGCCCTGCTGGTCATCAACAATGAAAAGCTGAGCGAGATATACAGCGAGCTATCCGTAGACGACGCGTTTGACAAGGCCGACGACACCCTTTCGGTAGCCGCCAAGAGTATTGCCGAAATCATCACCCTGCATGGAAAGGTGAACCTCGACTTCAACGACGTGAAAACAGTGCTGAAGGACGGCGGCGTAGCCATCATGAGTACCGGCTACGGCGAAGGTGACAACCGTGTCAGCGAAGCCATCAAGAACGCGCAGCACTCGCCGTTGCTGAACAACAACGACATCTTCAACTCCAAGAAAGTACTCCTCAACATCTCTTACAGTGCACAATACAAGCTGATGATGAGCGAAATGGACGAGGTGAAGGAGTTCATGAACCGTTTCAGCCGCGACTTCGAAACCAAATTCGGTATGGCCATTGACGACAAGCTGGAACAGAAAGTGAAAATCACCCTGCTTGCCACCGGTTTCGGTATCCAGGACATCCACATGAAGGAAATGGACGACCGCATCACCCAGCGCACCGCCGAAGAACAGCAACGCCTTGCCGAGCTGGAGGAGGAAGAGGAACAGAGACGCAACCGCCGCGAAGTGTACTATGGCAAGGATGCCAATGCCCGTTCCCAGCGCAGCCGCCGTCGCCATATCTATCTCTTCAATCCCGAAGACATGGACAACGCCGACATCATCAGCATGGTAGAGAATTCTCCGACCTATCTGCGTGACAAAAGTACGCTGAACAGCATCAAGATGAAGGCAGAGCAGGAAGGGCAGCTCGCCACCGAAGCCGCGCAAGAGGCAGAAGGCGGTGCAGGGGGAGTCATCACCTTCTGATTTTTCCGTTCCCGATATGTAAAACCATCCTCCTCCCCTTCGGGGGAACAGGAGTAAACCTATAACAATATGGATTTATTTGAAAAAGTCAGCGAAGACATTAAAACAGCCATGAAAGCCAAAGACAAAGTGGCTCTCGAAACATTGAGAAACGTAAAGAAAGTATTCCTTGAAGCCAAAACCGCTCCCGGAGCCAACGATACCCTGAGCGATGCAGATGCTTTGAAGATTATCCAAAAACTGACCAAGCAAGGCAAAGACGCCGCTGAAATCTATGTACAGCAAGGTCGCCAGGACTTGGCAGACGATGAGCTGGCACAAGTAAAGGTGCTTGAAACCTATCTGCCCAAGCAGATGAGCGCCGAAGAACTGGAGGCAGCCTTGAAGGAAATCATAGCCGAAGTCGGCGCCACCAGCGGCAAGGACATGGGCAAGGTGATGGGTGTAGCCAGCAAGAAACTTGCCGGACTTGCCGAAGGCCGCGCCATCTCAGCCAAAGTAAAAGAGTTGCTGGGATAAAGAAATACACTTCCCCTATCATATAAGCCGTGCTTCAACAGAGGGACTCAGCGTCCAAAGTCTGTTGAACACGGCTTTTTACATACCAATCCATATCCTCCCCCACAAGAGATTATACGCTATCTATCAACGCATTATATTTACCGACCGTTTACCATAAGATGTAAAAGCCGTTACCTAATGATGTAACGACGGTTACCCTATATTGAAACGGTCGTTACCCTATATTGTAACGACCGTTACAGCTTATCGTAACGACCCTTACAGCAGTAAGTAAAACTCCCTACTCCTATAATAAAGGCAGCGCACACTTATTGGGCCGTTACATCGACGATAATCAATCAAAAAGCTCCTTCAATACCTCAAGTGATTTCAATACCGGGAAATCCGGCAGATGCAGACGATAATATTCATTCATAATGTTCAGGCAGCGGGTACGCTCCAACCGGTTCATGGTGAAAAGATGCATCGTTTCATAATTCATGCGCATCAGCTGTGTCAGGCGGGCCGCCTCCTCGGGAGCGATGTAATTGGAATGGAGCTGCGGACGCAAGGGAGTGAAACAAGCATTCTGCAAATCGAAGTAATCTCCGGCATGATAATCCTCCAGGTTGGGATACAAACCGAGAAAACGGGAAAGGCGCATCAGGAAGACCAGATGGAAATTGGCAAACCCCTCCCTGCATTCATCCAGCCAGATGACGGAATGATACAGATAAGCAAACAGCGGACGGTTCTCCGCCTCCTCCCGGACGGCGCGATAAAGGAATTCCGAAAGAAACAAAGCGATGGCAGATTTGTAGGGATCGTAGGGAAGCGTGGCGAAAGGATAAAGAGACTTCGCCTCCTTCACCTTATATATAGTGGCATTAGGACGGAAATCGGCTTCAAGTTCCACCAATGCCAGCGGCTGGAAGAGTACCGGCTTCACCGCCGCCTTGCGCGAACGGGGTATGGACACCATGAAGGAAGCCCTGCCAGCCACCTCCGTATAGATGTCTGCAATGAGAGATGTATCCTTATATTTCAAGGTATGCAGCACAATTCCCAGTGTTTTCTGTAACATTCCCGATTTCTTTATCTGGTTTCAATCTGATAACAAAGCTACAAAAAAAAGCCCGAAAGAAGAGAAACAAAAGGAGAAGAATAAAAAAACAAGGTAAGGAGTGTAAAAAAGCAAAAGCGCGTATCGCACTGATTTTCAATAAATAAAACGTTAACCTAGGACAAAAAGCAACAAAAAGCTATATTTTTTTCTTGCGAATGTTTTGGTAATTCAAAAATAGTTTCTACCTTTGCATCCGCAAACGAGAAATAAAGGCTCTTTGCAAGAGCGGAAACGCTCACCAAAGGATGGCCCGTTCGTCTATCGGTTAGGACGCAAGATTTTCATTCTTGAAAGGGGGGTTCGATTCCCCCACGGGCTACAAAATAAAAAAATAAACGAATTAAAAAAGATTAGTCGAGATGGCAAATCATAAATCATCACTGAAGAGAATCAGACAAGAAGAAACAAGAAGACTTCACAACAGATATTATGGCAAGACCATGAGAAACGCTGTTCGTAAGCTTCGTGCTACTACAGACAAGGCTGCAGCAACAGCAATGTATCCGGGTATCACAAAACTGTTGGATAAATTAGCTAAGACTAATGTAATCCACAAGAACAAGGCTAACAACCTGAAGTCAAAATTGGCTATCTATATCAACAAGCTGGCTTAAGTTGACTGTTACACAAAAGATATTACAAGGCTGGACTTTTTAGTCCGGCCTTTCTCATTTATACCTCTCTATTTACCTGCTTCCACACAAGTTTCTTTTCTGTGCTAAAAAGCTGTAAACTACCCGAATTTATCCGTTTGTTTAGCACCATATCCCGAGGATTTTCACTATATTTGCTCTGTTATTACAATAAGGAAAAAAGATTATGACTGAAGAACAGATTCACTCCAATAACGGGAGCTATTCTGCCGAAAACATCCAGGTACTGGAAGGTTTGGAAGCAGTGAGAAAGCGTCCCGCGATGTATATTGGCGACATTAGCAGCAAAGGGCTTCACCACCTGGTGTACGAGGTTGTGGACAACTCCATCGACGAGGCACTTGCCGGCTATTGCGACCACATCGAAGTCACCATTAACGAGGACAACTCCATCACCGTACAAGACAACGGACGTGGTATCCCGGTAGACTATCACGAAAAGGAAAAGAAATCCGCACTGGAAGTTGTAATGACCGTACTGCATGCCGGAGGTAAGTTCGACAAAGGTTCCTACAAGGTATCGGGAGGTCTGCATGGTGTAGGTGTATCTTGCGTAAACGCCTTGTCTACACACATGACTACCCAGGTTTTCCGTAACGGAAAAATCTATCAGCAGGAATATTCCTGCGGACATCCGCTCTACTCCGTCAAGGAAGTGGGCACAACAGACATTACCGGTACACGCCAGCAGTTCTGGCCGGACGATACCATCTTTACGGAAACAGTCTACAACTATGATATTCTTGCCACCCGCATGCGCGAGTTGGCTTACCTGAACGCAGGCATCAAGATTTCACTGACCGACCTTCGCGTAAAGGACGAAGAGGGAAATGCCAAGAAGGAAATCTTCTACTCGGAAGAAGGCCTGAAGGAATTTGTGCGCTACGTGGACTCCTCACGCGAACACTTCATGAACGATGTAATCTACATCAACACCGAGAAGCAAGGCACACCGGTGGAAGTAGCCATCATGTACAACACTTCTTATAACGAAAATGTACACTCTTACGTAAACAACATCAATACCATTGAAGGGGGTACCCACTTGGCAGGTTTCCGCCGTGCACTGACCCGTACATTGAAAAAATACGCCGAAGACAACAAGATGCTGGAGAAAGCCAAGGTAGAGATTGCAGGCGACGACTTCCGCGAAGGATTAACTGCCGTTATCTCCATCAAGGTGGCAGAGCCTCAGTTCGAAGGACAGACCAAGACAAAGCTGGGTAACAACGAAGTGATGGGTGCCGTAGACCAGGCTGTGGGCGAAGCCCTCACCTACTACTTGGAGGAACACCCGAAGGAAGCCAAGCTGATTGTAGACAAGGTGATTCTTGCCGCCCAGGCACGTATCGCCGCACGTAAGGCACGCGAATCCGTACAACGCAAATCGCCGATGTCCGGCGGTGGCATGCCCGGTAAGTTGGCCGACTGCTCCAGCAAGGACCCAGAAGAATGCGAATTGTTCCTCGTCGAGGGTGACTCGGCAGGCGGTTCAGCAAAGCAAGGCCGTAACCGTGCGTTCCAAGCTATCCTGCCGCTTCGCGGTAAGATTCTGAATGTGGAAAAGGCCATGTGGCACAAGGCATTCGAGAGCGACGAAGTAAACAATATCATCCAGGCGCTGGGCATCCGTTTCGGCGTGGACGGTGAAGACAGCAAAGAAGCGAACATTGACAAGCTGCGCTACAAGAAGATTATCATCATGACCGATGCCGACGTCGATGGTTCTCACATCGACACGCTGATTATGACGCTTTTCTTCCGCTACTTCCCGCAAGTTATCCAGCAGGGTTGCTTGTACATCGCCACTCCTCCCCTTTACCTTTGCACCAAAGGCAAGGCGAAAGAGTATTGCTGGACAGACCAGCAGCGCCAGAAGTTCATCGACACTTACGGCGGCGGTTCGGAAAACGCAGTACACACCCAACGCTACAAAGGTTTGGGTGAAATGAACCCGGAACAGTTGTGGGAAACCACCATGAATCCGGAAAACCGCATGCTGAAGCAGGTGCATCTTGAAAATGCAGCCGAAGCCGACTATATCTTCTCCATGCTGATGGGTGAAGACGTGGGCCCGCGCCGCGATTTCATCGAAAAGAATGCAACGTATGCAAATATTGACGCTTAATAAATAACCAACCTCACATCTTACAACGAGGAAGCCCCGGACGGGCAGGATAATCCTGCTGACCGGGGCTTTTCCTTTATCCCTCTTCTCCTCCAAAGAAGAGGTCCGTCTCCGCACGGAAGAACTATAGGATTCCTTGTTTTTTCATCTCTTCCACTATCAATTCCAGCTCTGCATACCAGTCCTCACCAAACTTACGGATAAGCGGCTCTTTCAGAAACTTGTACACGGGCAGATTTTCCTTTTGTCCCAACAGCATAGCGGCTTTGCAGACATCCCAACGATGATAGTTCACTGCCTTATAGAGTCCGTAGTTCCCCACCCTTATCGGATAGAGATGGCAGGATATAGGTTTGTAGAAGTTGGTCCTACCCTCACGGTAAGCCTTTTCGATGGCACAATAGCAACAGCCTTTATCATCATAGCAGGTAAAGACGCAATCCTTGTTGTTCACAATAGAAGTCACCAGGTCACCTTCACAATCGGTATAGACCACACCTTGCTCCTCTATCACGGTGCGGGCTTCGGGAGAAAGCTCGTCCCAAATCAGCGGAAGCACCTCTTCCAGTTTCTCCACCTCGTCCAGCTCTACGGGAGCACCGGCATCGCCCTCAATGCAGCAAATCCCCTGGCAGGCACCCAAGTCACACAAGAACTTCTCGCGCAAGACATCGAAAGAAACCACAACATCACCAATCTGTATCATAATCGTTCTATTGAAAAAAGACGCGGATTATCCGGATTGCACAGACTCAACTTTAAGAGCATCCGTGGAATCCGTATAATCCGCGTCTAAATATTGTTACGGCTTTGACGCCTTACTTAATCAAATCCTTACCAGTCATTTCGGCCGGCTGCTCCATACCCAAGATATGCAGGATAGAAGGAGCTACGTCAGCCAATACACCGTTCTCAACCTTGGCGTCCTTGTTTGCAGTAACGTAAACGAAAGGAACGGGGTTCAGAGAGTGGGCAGTATTCGGAGTACCATCCTCATTCAGAGCATGGTCGGCATTACCGTGGTCGGCGATGATGATTACTTCATAATCGTTTGCCTTGGCAGCCTCAACGGTGTCTTTCACACATTCGTCGATGGCTTTCACTGCCTTCTCGATAGCTTCGTAGATACCGGTATGTCCCACCATATCACCATTGGCGTAGTTCACCACGATGAAATCGAACTTCTGGGTCTTGATAGCTTCAACCAACTTGTCCTTCACCTCGTACGCACTCATTTCAGGCTTCAAGTCGTAAGTGGCAACCTTCGGAGAAGGAACCAGGATGCGCTCTTCAGCATCGTAGGGAGTCTCGCGGCCACCGTTGAAGAAGAAAGTCACGTGTGCATACTTCTCTGTTTCGGCAATGTGCAGCTGGGTCTTGCCATTGGCAGCAAGATATTCGCCCAATGTGTTCTGTACATTCTCCTTATCAAAAAGGATATGTACACCCTTGAAGCTGGCGTCATACGGAGTCATGCAGTAGAACTGCAGGCCCGGAATGGTTTGCATGCCTTGTTCGGGCATATCTTGCTGGGTGAGGACAACGGTCAATTCCTTGGCACGGTCGTTACGGTAGTTGAAGAAGATTACAACATCACCTTCCTTGATGGTACCGTCGAAGCCACCGTTCACAATCGGCTTGATGAATTCATCCGTAACGCCTTCGTCGTAGGACTCCTGCATAGCCTGGACCATATCCGTAGCAACCTTGCCTTCACCGTTTACCAACAAATCGTAGGCAACCTTCACACGCTCCCAACGTTTGTCACGGTCCATGGCATAGAAACGTCCCACGATGGAAGCAATCTTGCCGGCAGACTTCTCGCAATGGGCAGTCAGCTGTTCAATGAATCCTTTACCGCTCTTCGGGTCGGTATCACGACCGTCCATAAAGCAGTGGATGAAGGTATTCTCGATACCGTATTCCTTGGAAATATCGCAGAGTTTGAACAAATGGTCAAAAGAGCTGTGCACGCCACCGTTGCTGGTCAGTCCCATAAAGTGGATATTCTTGCCGTTTTCCTTTGCATATGAGAAAGCAGAAACAATTTCCTTGTTCTTCAGGATGCTGCCATCGGCACAAGCACGGTTAATCTTCACCAAATCCTGGTAAACGATGCGTCCGGCACCGATATTGAGGTGACCTACTTCAGAATTACCCATCTGTCCGTCGGGCAAACCAACGTTTTCACCGCTTGCCTGAAGCTCGGAATGCGGATAAGTTGCCAACAGACTGTCCCAATACGGAGTAGGTGTATTGAAAATCACATCATCTTTGCCTTGATCGCCGATGCCCCAGCCATCAAGAATCATTAAAAGGGCTTTCTTACTCATAATATTAATCGAATTTAATTGTATAATCTTTTTGTATGATACAAACGTTCTTTATAGTAGGAACCTGTTTTTGCGCTGCAAAGGTACAAAAAACAGCTGTTAAAGCGTACTGTTTCAAATGATTTATGTACTTTTGCCACGCTTAAAAAATAAAAAACAAGAAATATGGACGATTCAAACCCACGAACGTGCAATAGTATTCACCAATAAAACGAACGGAGACGTTGACTGCAATGCCTCTGTTCCAACCTGAAAGGAGGCAAACAATGAGAAAGTATCTCTACAGTGAAAACGGCTTCACTGAAAAGGCCGAATGGCAACCCAACTGCTGGGTCAACGTAGAATGCCCGGACAACGATGATTTCAAATTCCTTACCGAAGAGCTGAAAGTTCCCGAATCATTCTTGGAAGACATAGCCGACGTGGACGAGCGCCCGCGTACGGAAACAGAAGACAACTGGCTGCTGACCATCCTCCGCATCCCGATGCAGAGCAACCAACGCGGCGTGCCGTTCATCACCGTGCCCATCGGCATTATCACCAATGACGGAATCATCGTTTCTGTCTGCTATCACCACACGGAGCTGATACCGGACTTCATCCAGCACACACGCCGGAAGAACATAGTCGTCAACAATAAACTGGATTTGATTCTGCGAATCATCTACTCTTCCGCCGTCTGGTTCCTGAAGTATCTGAAACAGATAAACAACGATGTGGCCACCGCCGAAAAAGAGCTGGAAAAAAGCATCCGCAACGAAGATCTCCTGCAACTGATGAAGCTGCAGAAGACGCTGGTCTACTTCAACACTTCCATCCGTGGCAATGAAGTGATGATAGGACGGCTGAAAAACATCTTTCAAGACACCAATTATCTGGATTTGGAATTATTGGAAGACGTGGTCATCGAGTTGAAGCAGGCATACAATACCGTAAACATCTACAGTGATATCCTGACGGGAACCATGGACGCCTTCGCCTCCATCATCTCCAACAATGTGAATGCCATCATGAAACGTATGACAAGCCTCAGCATTACACTGATGATTCCCACGTTGATAGCCAGTTTCTACGGCATGAATGTGGACATCCACCTGGAGAGTTTTCCGCACGCGTTTATTTTCATCATACTTTTGTCGGCAATATTATCAGCAGTGACATTCGTATGGTTCAGAAGGATTAAGTGGTTCTAAACAGCATCATTGTCCGAAGTTCAGCGACAACTGCCCATCCCCAAGAGATTGAACGTCAAGCGATGATAGGGTGTAGTGCCCCGCTCAGCAATGGCGGCACGATGTTTCTTGGTGGGATACCCCTTGTTACGATTCCAGTCATAATACGGATATTCCTCGTGAAGGCGGTTCATGTAGTCATCACGATAGGTCTTTGCCAAAATGGAGGCGGCAGCGATGGAAAGGTACTTCCCGTCTCCTTTCACTACGGTAGTATGCGGCAAGTCCCGATATTTTTTAAAGCGGTTGCCGTCTATCAGCAGATGTTGCGGGCGGACATTCAGTTGGTCAACAGCACGGTGCATGGCAAGAAAGGAGGCATTGAGAATATTGATTTTGTCAATTTCTTCGGGAGAGACGACGCCCACCGCCCATGCCAGAGCCTCTTTCTCAATCACTTCACGCAAGGCATAGCGTTGTTTTTCCGTCAGCTGCTTGGAGTCATTCAGAAGTTCATTCTTAAAGTCCGTTGGCAGAATAACAGCAGCGGCATAGACCGCACCGGCCAGACAGCCACGACCGGCCTCATCGCATCCCGCCTCTATCAAATCTTTATTCAAATAAGGTAATAACATATATATCGCTATCTTTGAGGCACAAAGATAAATCTTTTTGGAGGGAAACCGGACTTCTAAGAAGAATTAATTAAATTTGCAGAAACAAGACGATGCCATGAAGAAAAACCTATGTCTACTACTTGTATGTCTTCTGTCAGCACTTGCCCCACTGCAAGCTCAAGACATGCAGCAAGCACAGAAATTGATTGACCAAGCACAGAAATACCTGTACAACAACCCCAAACAAGCTTCCTACTATGCAGCTCAGGCTTCTGCCTTGTTTCCCGAAGATGAGCCCAGTGAGGTCCGCGCACAAGCTATGATTCTCTACTGTCAAGCCGAACAATTGTTGGGGAACTTCGACCTAAGTATCAAGAATCTTTATGACACCCAAAAATATATCCATCCCACCAACAAAAAACAAATGGCACAACTCTGCTCCTTGATGGGGCGTGTATACAGCAAACTAGGCGATTACAACAAAGCCATTGAACTGAACGACAAAGCAACCTCCATATTCAAATCCATCGGCGATTCCACCTCTGTGGCCGGATGCTATAACGAACGTGGAGTAATGCACCACTTCATGAGTGAATTTACCGTTGCCGAGCGTTTCTTCCAGCGTGCGCTGGCCATCAACCGTGCCCAACGAAACCTGAAAGAGATTGCAACCAACCTGAACAACCTCTGTCTGTACCGGGGAAATACGGAAGAGAAACTTTCTTTCATCCAGGAAGCCATCACCATCAACAAGAATCTGGACGCCCAATGGTCTCTTGGCGAAAACTATAACAACATGGGGAAACAGTATTACTATGACAAGCAATACTCCAAAGCCTTGGAAGCCTTGCATAAAGCCTACGAGTATGCCCACAACATCGGAGCCCGCGAACTGATTTGCGACAATTACGAATATTCGTCCATGGTATATGCAGCTATAGGTGACTATGCCCAAGCCTATAAATACCTGGAGAAAATGCAGCACCTGAGCAAAGAGCTACAAAGCAGTAACAAGCTGCGTAACATTGAGCAGGAAATCTCCTATAAAAGATATCAAGACCAGAAGCATGCCACTGAAATGCAGGAACAAATCTATGAAATAGAACTGCTGAAACGCAATCTATGGCTCTTGGGCAGCATACTTATTCTCGGTTTGGCTGTCAGTATCTTCTTATATAAATGGTATAAACGCAGAAAAGACCTGCAACTGATTGAAACCCGCTATCAGCTGGAACTCTCCGAACGCGAAGTATCCGAACTGAAACTACAACAGCAAGAAATGGAACTGAAAAACGTGCAGAGTGCTTTGGATGACAGCCGCCAGGAGGTTACCAGCTTTGCCGTGTTCCTAAGAAGCCGCAATGAGCTACTCGACAAGATACGTGGAATGATTAAAGAGGGTTATAAAATGGATAACCAAACACTCATTCCCCACCTGAAGAAAGTGAATGCCTTCATCAGCCAATATCAAAGCGGAGATAAGACAAACAGTAGCTTATTGCTGAATATAGAAGAAAAGAACAAGGAATTCCTGGACCGGCTCGCACTAAAGCATCCTAATCTGACGCAAGGTGAAAAATACCTAGCAACTCTATTACGCGTCAATCTGTCAACCAAAGAAATCTCCATGATAACCGGTACCATTCCCAAAACAATCAATATGAACCGGTATCGTTTACGCAAATCTTTGAACTTATCCACAGAAGAAGACTTGGTTGAATACCTTCAGAGTTTCTAAAAACGAAGCCAAAGAGAAAAGCTCTCTTGTAGATAGATCATATTAGAATATAATACTATTATTCAACGATTTAGCAATCGGATTGTAGATTAAATAACAGTACTTTCAACCCCCTTTGTAGATATTTTATAGATAAAGGTCATAGCCAACCTTTTAATTATATCGCTTCCTTTGCCCTTGTGAAAAACAAAGTATTAACCTTAAAAAACTTTATCACACATGGGTAAAATTAAACAGTATTTCTCAATGCAAAGAGTATTACTACTTGCCTTACTCTTTGTATGTCTAGCGCCGCTAAGTGCATTAGCGCAAACCATCCAGCTAACCGGTACCGTAACCGATACCAAAGGAGAATCTCTTATCGGTGCCAGTGTCCTGGAAAAAGGAACCAGTAATGGTTGCATCACCGACGTTGACGGCAACTTTACGTTGACAGTCTCTCCCAAAGCAACTATGGTAATCTCTTATGTGGGTTATGTAACCCAGGAAATTCCCCTCAACGGGCAGAAGAACATCAAAATAGCATTGAAAGATGATTCTGAAATGCTGGATGAAGTCGTAGTCGTAGGTTACGGTACGATGAAGAAGAGTGATATGACCGGTGCCATTTCTTCGGTGAAAGCGGAAGATTTGATGAAGCGTGCCACTACCAGCGCAACCGAAGCACTGCAAGGTAAAATTGCCGGTGTAAGCGTTTTGAAATCGGGAGGTAATGCAGGTGCAAGCATTTCTGTAAAAATCCGTGGTATCAAGACTATGGGTGACAATGAGCCGCTTTACATCATCGACGGGTATCCTGGTGACATCAACACCATCAATCCGCAGGATATCGAATCCATGGAAATCCTGAAAGATGGTGCCGCCGCTGCCATTTACGGTTCTGTGGCCGCCAATGGTGTAGTCATCGTTTCTACCAAGAACGGAAAGGAAGGAGAGCTGAAAGTTTCCTTTAATACGTATATGACGGTCAACTCGGTAGCCAAGAAGTTCGACATGCTCAATGCAGACGGCTACTTGAAAGTGCACAACATGATGTACGAGAATGCAGGAACAAACAAGCCCGCTTATCTTACGTACAAGAATGGACAGAACCCTACCGGTGCCGATACAAACTGGCAGGATGAAATGCTCCGTACCGGTATCGCACAGAACTATTATGTAAACCTCATCGGAGGTTCTGAAGTTGCCAAATATTCACTTTCTTATGGGCATGCCGACGAGAAGGGTATCTTTAAGGGTAACTCTTACATCCAGGATAATGCCCGCCTGAAACTGAATGCGCACAAATATATCTTTGATTTCGATGCGAGCTTGAACTTCAAGGTCACACAAAGCAAACAGCCCCAGTATTCCTTGAAAGAAATGTACTCCATTTCGCCACTGGTGCCCGTTTACGACGAAAACCAGACATACGGATACGGTCTGACCGACATGTCGGTAGACGGTACCAAGATGGAATTCCCAACCAACCGTAATGTCATGGCAGACGACCATTACAAAGACAGAAAATATACGGGCTACGACATTACCGGCAATATCGGTCTGACCATGAAGCTCGCCCCGTGGCTTACATTCAAAACAAGCTATACGTACGACGGTTACTACTACAACGACCGTTATCATCGTGCCAAATACGAAGCCAATGCACAAGAGCCGAGCCTCTATCCTTATAACTACGAGTACAACTCATACTATCGTAAGCAAACATTCGAGAATGTATTGACCTTCATGAAAGACTTCGGCAAGCACTCCGTTACTGCCATGGTAGGTAACTCCATCATTTCCGCCCATCAGGATAAAAGTTCTGTCAGCGTGGAAGGCAAGAAAACCGAATATGATGTAGTAGGCGGCAGTCTGAGTTCCAGCGAGGTTCCCGGCGGATTCTTCGACCCGACATCTCCCACAATCGATGCAGGTATCGGCGGTACATTTGCCGGCACAGGTACTTTCTACGATTACAACCGCGCTTCTTTCTTCGGACGCTTCAACTATTCATACGCCAGCCGTTACTTGCTGCAAGTGACTGTACGTTCCGACGGCTCTTCCAAGTTCGGTAAAAACAACCGTTGGGGTACCTTCCCTTCCGTAGCAGTGGGATGGAGAATCAGCGAGGAAGATTTCTTCCCCAAAAACACCCCTATCAGCAACTTGAAGTTCCGCGCCAGCTGGGGACGCCTGGGTAGCGAGAGTGCACTGGGCTACTATTATGCGCCAACAATGAGTAACAGCAACACCCAATGGATGAGCTACATACAAGGTGGTAATCCTTGGGCCGGCATGTCCAACCTCTATCTGGTAAACGACGATTTGCGTTGGGAAACTACCGATACCAAAAACATCGGTTTCGACTTCGGTCTTTTCAACAATAAGTTGAGCGGTAGCCTTAACTACTATTACAACACAACGGAAGACTTACTGATTGAAAAAGTCATGCCGCCTTCTGCAGGTATCTACAATCCTACTGTCAACGTAGGAAAGATGGTAAACAAAGGTTTCGAGCTTGAATTGAACTATGGAGACAACATCAACGGTTTCGACTATAATATCGGTTTCAACCTTTCTACCATCCACAACGAAATGTTGAAGGCAGACCCGAACCAGGTACTTTATGGTTCTGCCTGGAAGGGTGACGGCCACTTCGTAACCCAAACACTGAAAGGTTATCCGGTAGCCAGCTTCTGGCTGTATCAGACTGACGGCATATTCCAGACTGATGCAGAAGCTGCTGCTTACGTAAACAGTGCAGGCGAACGTCTCCAGCCGAGTGCCAAAGCCGGTGATATCCGCTTCAAGGATGTAGACGGCAATGGAAGCATCGACTCCGGCGACAAGGTATATTCCGGTTCCGGTATTCCCAAGGTGGAAGCCAACTTGTCATTCAGCGGTTCCTATAAGAACTTTGACCTTTCCTTCCAGTTTGGCAGTGCATGGGGGCACAAACTCTACAACGTAAACCGTCTGTATTATGAAGGAATGGACGCCGGTAGAAACTACTTCACAAGCACCATGAATGCATGGACACCGCAAAACGCAGGAACAAGTATGCCAAGAGCTGTACTGGGTGACCCGAATGAAAATACCCGTGAATCCGATCGCTTCCTCGAAAACGGTAACTTCGTCCGCCTTCGCCAGTTGCAGTTAGGATACAGCTTGTCCAGAGCTTTAGCTAAGAAAATGTATCTTGAAAAATGCCGCCTCTATGTCAGTGGAGAGAATCTCTTTACCATCACTAAATATTCCGGTATCGACCCTGAATTCTCTTCAAGCATTCTGGACACCGGTGTAGACTCCTTTGTATACCCGTTCACCCGCTCATTTGTAGTAGGTCTGCAAGTTACATTCTAATCACCATTAAAAACAAGAAGACAATGAAAAAAATTATATATATAGCCTCTTTCTTATGCGCCGCCTTACTGGCAGGATGCGATGATTTCCTGACGACAGAGTCTCCCGACTTTTCTACAGACAAATACTGGAGAGATAAAGCCGATGTAGAGGCAGGTCTATCAGCGGTATATGGCCAGCTGGATAACCGCACCGGCTCTTACACGGTTGCAGAAGTCAAGTTTGTTGTGGAAACCTTCCGTAGCGATGAGATGGTAAAAGGCCAGGACGTCAACAACTATCCGGAATGGGCTGCATTGTACGGATTCACCTACAACAATGAGAACTCCAGCATCAAAGAATACTGGATGAACAATTACAATGGCATCAACTACGCCAACAACGTATTATACGGTATTGACAAAGTACAGACCAGCGGTGAGAAGATGAGTGCCGATGACGAGAACCATCTTACGGGCGAAGCTCTGTTCCTGCGTGCCTACTATCATTTCAAACTGATTATGAGCTGGGAGAAAATCATTATCCGCAATGAATATCTGACCGGAGAATCCCAGACTCACAAAGCATTGTCTACCAGAACGGAAGCATGGGACTTTATCTGTACTGAACTGGACAAAGCAGGCAGCATGCTGCCACAAGACCGCCCTTCTTCCGAAGCGGGACGTGTAACCAAAGGAGCAGCCTACTCTTACCTGGGATGGGCTTACTTGACCCGTGCTTATGAAGAAAGTGACAAAAAGGCCGAATACCTGGGGCTGGCAGAAGCCGCTTTCAACAAAGTGACCGGCTACGAACTGGAGTCCGACTACGGAAGCATGTTCGACGGAACCAACAAAAATTGCAAAGAGTCCATTCTGGAACTTCAGTTTACCAACAGTACGGCCGACGGTACTTTCCACAAGCACGTACTCCACTTCTGGGTGGCTCCGGGCAGCATGTCCGGTTGGGACGAAATCCGTGTCAGCGACATGATGTACAACGAATTTCTGAAAGAAGGACGCATTGCCGAAGGTAACATGTACGATGCCCGTGCCTATGGTTCCATGATGTTTGATGATCCGTATTACTACGAAGGCGGGCACATCCTGGGGTACAATTACGATGACATCTATGATGAGAATTCCGCCACCCGATATAATTACCGTAAATACATGCCTTCAACTTGGAGCGACTACGCACAAAACTACGTAGGTACCAACATGCCACTGATGCGTTATGCCAATGTATTGCTGATGAAGGCTGAAGTCTACAATGAACAAGGTCATCCAGAAAAAGCCATTCCATTGATTAACGAAGTACGTAGCGTGCACGGCAAGCTGCCTGCCATGACCGGAAGTGACCAAGCTGCTGTTAAAGCGCAAATTGAGCATGAACGTCTGGTGGAATTCACACTGGAAAACTCACGCTTCTACGACCTCCGTCGTTGGGGCAAACTGGACGAAGCCATGAAGGCTGACGGCAGAACCGGATTCAGTGCATCTACCCACTCCTTCCTGCCCATTCCTCTGATGGAGATTCAGACCAACAATGAAATAAACGAATAATCCTTTTCTCCAAATAGTATATCGAGGCGGCATTCGCCCCGGCAATGCCGCCTCGTTTACTTTGAAAGCTTTATCTTTGCACCTGCAAAAATAGACCATACTATCTTTGCCACTAAAAAACGACATAGATATGTTTACAATCATCGGACTAATGCTCACGGGAATGCTGTTGGGCTATCTCTTACGGAAACGGGACTTAAAGAAAATCCACCAAATCATCACCCTGCTCATCTGGCTGCTGCTGTTTATCCTCGGCATCGAGGTCGGAAGCAACGAGCAAATCATCAAGGGGCTCCATACCATAGGTCTTGAAGCTGTGATACTCACCTTGGGAGGGACCTTGGGAAGTGTTATCGCTGCTTGGGCACTCTGGAGAGCCTTGTATAAAAGGAAAGGAGGCAGGGCATGAAAGGAAGTCTTATCATTGTGGGCTTTTTTGTATTGGGTACGATTTGTGGTGTGTGCCATCTGCTGCCTTTTGATATTGCAGAAACCAATATCAGCTATTACGCGCTTTGTGCGCTGATGTTCAGTGTAGGGTTGAGCGTAGGCAACGACCCGCAGACCCTGAAGAACTTCCGTTCACTCAATCCGCGGCTGGTATTCCTGCCCATCATGACGATACTGGGAACACTGGCAGGTTCGGCAGCCGTCAGTCTGATTCTGACACACCGTTCTATAACGGACTGTCTGGCCGTAGGCTCGGGATTCGGCTATTACTCGCTCTCCAGCATCTTCATTACCGAATACAAGGGAGCCGAGCTGGGCACCATCGCCCTGCTTGCCAATATCAGCCGGGAGATTCTGACACTGCTGGCCGCCCCGTTGCTGGTACGATGGTTCGGAAACCTTGCCCCCATCTCTGCCGGAGGAGCCACGACGATGGACACCACACTACCCATCATCACACGGACAGCCGGACAGCAGTTTGTAGTGGTTTCCATCTTCCACGGGTTTGTGGTCGATTTCAGCGTTCCGTTCCTGGTGACATTGTTCTGCTCGATATAGGGCTTTTACCCTCTTTTGACAGACACCGGTCCCTGACAAGAGCCATTTTTATATCACTAAATCCTATTAATAATGAAAACCAAACTTTATACCTTTCTCCTTTCTTCGCTGCTTTGCACCGGTGCCCTGGCCGACAACGAGCCGTGGCAGAACCCGCAAGTCAACGAAATGAACAGAGAACCGATGCACGCCCACTTCACCCCGTTTACGAATGAAGCCAACGCATTGAAACAACGTGCCTTGCCCGCCGACGTACGGTTCGACGTTAATCCTGCAACGGAACGCCGTATCACTCTGGACGGCACCTGGAAATTTCTTTTTTCAAAGAACAATGACCTCTGCCCCAAAGACTTTCACAAGCCCGGATTCAGTACCCGCAAGTGGAGTAAAATTGAAGTTCCGGGAAGCTGGGAACTGCAAGGCTTCGACGCACCTATCTATACAGATACCCGTTATCCGTTCCCGCCCAATCCGCCCTACGTGCCTACCGACTACAATCCCGTAGGTGCTTATATCCGCGAGTTCACCGTCCCGGCTAGCTGGGAAGGCATGGACATCTTCCTTAATTTCGAAGGGGTGGAGTCTGCCTACTATGTATGGGTAAACGGCGAATTGGCAGGATATGCAGAAGACAGCCGCCTACCGTCGCACTTCAACATCACCCACCTGCTGAAGAAGGGCAACAATAAACTGGCTGTAAAAGTATTCCGTTATAGCGACGGTTCCTACCTGGAAGGCCAGGACTACTGGAAATACAGCGGCATCGAACGGAGTGTTTATCTCTACGCCCGCCCCCAGAGCCGCGTCAAGGACTTCCGGATGACAGCGGAACTGATAAACAACTACAAGGATGGCGAACTAAAGCTGGACGTATTCCTCCATCGGCCTAAAGCCGGAGAAACGGTGGAAGTCAAGGTAATGGACAAGGACAAGGTTATCTATGACCGGAAAAAGTCCATAACCTCTGCCACAGACACTTTGTTTACCCAGCAGCAAGTGTTCCCGAATGCACGAGCCTGGAATGCCGAAACACCGAACACCTACACGCTGGTAGTCAGCACCTTTGATGCACAAGGGAAACCGCAGGAATCCTTTACGCACCTTTTTGGCTTCCGTACCGTGGAAATGATGAACGGCATGCAGATGATTAACGGCCAGGCCGTCCTCTTCAAGGGGGTGAACCGTCACGAGCACGACCCGCACAAGGGACGTACCATCACCGTGGGGTCCATGATACACGACATCCAGCTGATGAAGCAGTTCAACCTGAACGGTGTACGCAACTGCCACTACCCGAACAACTATGCGTGGTACGAGCTTTGCACAGAATTCGGACTTTATATGGTAGACGAAGCCAACATCGAGAGCCATGGCATGATGTTCCACAAGGATGAGACCCTTACCAACTATCCCGACTGGGAGGTGCCTTTCATGCAGCGCATGAGCCGCATGATTGCACGCGACCGCAACTACTCCGCCATCGTGACTTGGTCCATGGGCAACGAGTCGGGCTACGGCAAGCACTTCGAAACTCTGTATGACTATACCAAGAAGATAGACCCCACCCGTCCCGTACAATACGAAGGGGGTGGTTACAACTCAAAGAGCGACATCTACTGCCCCATGTACGCACGCATCTGGAGGCTGCGCCAGCACGTGAACCAGCGTGATGCCCGCCCCATGATTCTCTGCGAATATGCCCATGCCATGGGCAACAGTGTAGGAAACTTCCAGGACTACTGGGACTTGATTTACAAGTACGACCAACTGCAAGGCGGTTTCATTTGGGACTGGGTGGACCAGACGTTTGCCATCAAGGACGAGAACCAGCGCGACATCTGGGCTTTTGGCGGCGACATGGGATTTGTAGGCGTCGTCAACGACTCCAACTTCTGTGCCAACGGCCTGATTGCTGCCGACCGCACCCCGCACCCGCACATCTACGAAGTGAAGAAGGTATTGCAATATATCCATTTCGAACCACTCGCCTTCACCCCGAACAAGATAAAGGTCACCAACTGGCACGATTTCATCGGATTGGAAGGATATACCCTCCGCTGGGCAGTGGAATGCGACGGCAAGACCGTTCAGAACGGTGAGATGGATTTCCCCAAGATTGCTCCCAGAAACTCTGCCAACATAGAATTGCCACTGAAAGCGCTGCCTGCCGACGGCAAGGAGTATTTCCTCACACTGCGTGCATTCACCAAGCACGAAGCGCCATTAGTACCGAAAGGACACGAGGTTGCCATCGAACAATGGGAATTGTCTTCTGCACCGTCAGCCAAAACTGTTCAGCCGGTGGAAGGAACGCTGACCGTAGACCGCAACAACGAAACACTGACCGTGAAAGGCAACAACTTCCAGGTAGCTTTCTCTACCCGAAACGGTGAAATGACAGAGTTGAACTACACCGGAAAGAATCTGATTAAAGAAGGGCTACAACCCAACTTCTGGCGCCCGTTGACCGATAATGATATTCCAAATGGGCACCTGATACGCTGCGGCACCTGGAGAAACGCCGGACGCGATGCCAAACTGCAGAACATCGAAGTTGCAGAAGCCGGACAAACGGCTACTGTCACTGCGACCTACCGCATGGAAGAACAAGATGCTGATTTGCAGACTCTCTACAAAATCACTCCCGACGGCAAGGTTCAGGTAACCATGCACTTCACCCCCGGCAAGAAGCCATTGAGCGAGATGCCTCGTCTGGGCATGCGCATGATACTCCCTGCCGAATATGAAATGATGACCTGGCTGGGCCGTGGTCCGCAAGAGACGTACGCCGACCGCAAGACGGGAGCATTGATAGGCCTCTACAACGCCACGGTGTGGGAACAATTCCATCCGTATGTACGTGCCCAAGAGACGGCCAATCATTGTGACGTACGCTGGGTGGCCCTGCGCAATGCTGCCGGTGAAGGTCTGCTGGTAGTGGGCGAGGAACCGTTGAGCGTAAGCGCCTGGAACTTCCCGATGGAGGACATTGAATACCGTCCCTCACAGATGGAGCGCCGCCACGGTGGAAGCATCCAGAAGAAAGATATGATATGGCTCAACATCGACCACAAGCAGATGGGCGTAGGCGGTGACAATACCTGGGGAGCACAAGTTCATCCCGAGTACACCATCACTCCGCACGAATGGAAATACAGCTTCACGCTCGCCCCTCTCGCACCGGAGGATGATGCGGCGGAACAAGCGCACAAATAACCGTTAAATACCTCATTCATATGAAATACAAATTTATACGCATACTCTGCTTCACATTGTTGGCTGCAGGCATCGCAGCCTGCACCCCCGGCATGAAAAGCACTACGGAGAAACGGTATGCCTTCGCCGACATACTGGACATCTCCTACACTCCCGACACTCTGCACCGCTGCTACGGTTGGTTCACCGACGCCGGCTCGTGGATGGGCTTCACGCCGCCCGAACGGCAACAATGGGTCAACGGCTTCTGCGGCCCCTTCAGCCTCGATATGTTCCGCCGCCAGTGGATGGCACAGTCAGCCGCCGTCGTAAGCTTTGCCAAAGATACACAAGAGATTTTTGTTCCGGATTCCACTTGCTATTACCCCGGCGAGCTCTATATGTCGGCACATTCCACCCACGGGAGCATCACGCAACGGCTCAACTTCACAAGTGCCTCGACCGCCTTGCTGCGCATCGAAGCCGACACGGCTGAAGACCTGCTGTTCTCCGGTAGCCAATGGGGCAAAGACATCACCGTCAGCGTAGAACAGAACTCCGTCATCGCCCGTCATCCCAGTGGCGAAACCGTAACCGTGACCTTCACTCCTAATGTAGAGCTGGCCAAGACCGACAATAACTATACAGCCCTCGTCCGCTCTCCGCGCTACCCTGTCAACGTAGCCATCTCTTTCTTCACTTCCGAAAAAGAGATGACTGCCAACCTGCAAAACCTGCCGAGCCTGCTCAACAATCCCGCCCCCGCCCTGCAAGCCAATGCCGAACGTTGGGAAGGTTACCTCACCAAGATACTGCGCAAGGACATGAAGCCCGAATATGACCGTATCGCCGTGAAAGCCGTCACCACGCTCATCTCCAATTGGCGGACACACCGCGGTGGATTGCTTCACGAAGGTATCATCCCGAGCCATGCCGTAGGCTATTTCGTCGGCTTTTGGGCATGGGATAGCTGGCGCTTCAGTGCCGGAACCGCCAAATTCGACCCCGAACTGGCCAAGAACAACATCCGAGCCATGTTCGACTACCAGCAACCGGACGGCATGATTATCGACTGTATCTACACCGACCCCTCCGAGAACAATGCCCGTGACAGCAAGCCTCCCTTGGTATGCTGGGCTGTCGATGAAATATTTACCCATACGGGTGACACCGCCTTCGTTGCCGAGATGTATCCGCAACTGCTCTCCTATTATAGATGGTGGTACGAGAAGCGCGACCACAACCGCAATGGCATGTGCGAGTACGGTGCTACCGACGGAACACTGGAAGCTGCCGCCTGGGAAAGCGGCATGGACAACGCCATCCGTTTTGACGGCGCCGTGATGCTGAAAAACGAAGGCTACGAGGATGCCTGGAGTATGGATCAGGAGAGTGTGGACTTGAACGCTTATCTGGCACTGGAATGCAAACTGCTGAAGAAATTCTCCAGCCTGCTGAAGATACCTTTCGACGCACCAGACTACAGTAGCCAGGTAGCCGACTATTTCTTTGACAAGAACATCAACTTCTTCTGCGATCGCCGCCTGAAGGACGGTTCATTCATCGAAGAGCCGGGCTGCGAAGCCTACACTCCGTTGTGGACCCGGATTGCCACACAAGCGCAAGTGGACAGCATGCTGCCCATGCTTCAAGATACGGCAAAGTTCTCCACGTATATCCCCTTCCCGACCATTGCCGCCGACAATCCCAAATACAATCCGCACGGCTACTGGCGTGGCCCCATCTGGCTGGACCAAACCTACTTTGCCATCCGCGGACTGCGCAACTACGGCTACAACCGGCTGGCAGATGAATATACGCTGCAAGTCTTCGACCGCCTGAGTGGGCTGAAAGAGGGTGCTCCCATCCACGAGAACTACGGAACCCATACCGGCGAACGCCTGAAAGCTCCCCATTTCAGCTGGAGCTCCTCACATCTGTTGATGATGTACGACGATTACGGTAAGTAAACCGGGATTCCATATATGTCATAACTCACCACAGATTACACAGATTCACGCAGATTTTTTTAGTTTATTGATATCTGACATATTTATCTGTGTGAATCTGTGTAATCTGTGGTGAGTTATGACACTTTCATGAAGAACAAAAGCGATATGATTATTATCGGTAAACCTGCACCGGAAGCTCTCCACGCAAAGCTCCCAGCGCATTCATTACCAATGCTTCCAATTCGTCTTCTCCGGGATAGACGTGGACGGGAGCAAGGAAAGACACGCGCTCCTGCAACCGCGAAGTGATGTACTCGGAATGTGCCATACCTCCCGTAAGCAGAATGGCGTCCACCTTGCCATAAAGCACAACAGCAGCACCGCCTATCTCCTTGGCAATGCGGTAAATCATGGCATCAAGCACCAAAGCGGCATGGGTGTCTCCCTCAGCGATGCGCCTCTCTATGGCGGGAATGTCGGTAGTACCCAAATGGGCGGCAAGTCCCGCCTTGCCGGAAATACGTTTCTTCAGTTCTTCGGTAGTGTAACGCCCCGAGTGACAAAGGTCTATCAGTTGCCCGGCGGGCAGGGTACCTGCACGTTCGGGCGAAAAAGGACCGAAACCGTCGAGGGCATTGGGCACGTCCACCGCACGGCCGTGGCGGTGGACTCCTACGGAAACGCCTCCACCCAAGTGACAGACAATCAGATTGAGGTCTTCGTAATGCACGGGAGCTTCGGGCTGCAGGGCACTACGCTCGGCAGCATAGCGCCGGGCGATGGCTCGCTGGTTCAAGGCGTGCCAGATGGTGATGCTGGGCATCAGAGGCGAACCGGTGATGCGTGCCACATCGTCCAGTTCGTCCACCACGCCGGGATCGGCTATGAAAGAGGGGCAGCCGGGCAGCATGGCGGCAAGTTCGTGGGCTATCAGACAACCTAAGTTGCAGGCGTGGGTACGCATGGCGTGGAGCATATCGTCCAACATGGCATCGTTCACGGCATACACACCGCCAGGAATGGGTTTCAACAATCCCCCACGGCCGACGATGGCATCGAACTTAAAGGGAATGTCATTGGCCTCCAGCGCTTCCAGCACCAAGTGCTTGCGGAATTCGAACTGGTCGATGATGCGGGGAAATTGGGAAAGCTCCTCCACCGAATGCCGGATGTTGAGTACCAGACGGGGAGTTTCATCCTCATAGACAGCAATTTTTGTCGAGGTGGAACCGGGATTTACTGCCAGTATTTTCATTGATTACGATTTACAAATTACGAACTACAAATTACTAATTACAATCAAGGTTCTTTCACCCCGCTGGTCAGGCAAGCCATGGCAATGCTGTAATATTTGGACAAACCGGAATCGCTACGCGACGGTAATACCACCGGACATGAGGGTCCTTGCAGCAACCCGGCCATATCGGCATGAGAAAACAGAGATACAGCCTTATAAAAAGCATTGCCCGATTCGATGTTTGGGAATATCAACACATCCGCCTCCCCGTCAATCGGTGATACAATGCCTTTGATGTTACCGCTCGTCTTCTCACAAGAGGTCTTCACATCCAGCGGGCCGTCGATGATGACATTGCCGAACTCTCCGGCTTCCGCCAGTTCTACAATATTCACATAGTCCAATGAATGGGGGAATTTGGCGCTAACCTTCTCCGTGCAATGAATCAGCGCGATGCGTGGCTGCTCTATCCCGAAATGGCGGCAAGTATGGATGGCATACCAAATCATTTCAATGCGCTGTTGCAGTGTCGGGCGGGGAATGACCGCAGCATCGGAGAAAAAGAGCAGTTTATCGTAAGTAGGTATCTGCATCACGGCCAGATGGGTCAGAATCTTTCCTTTAGGCAACAAACCATGTTCCTTGTCCAGAATGGCACGTAGCAAATTGTCGGTATTGATGATGCCTTTCATCAGGATGTCCGCTCCACCCTCGCGTACGATACGCACCGCCTCACGTGCAGCCTCATCGGAATCTTCTATATGCAAGGTACTGACATATTGAGGATATTTCTTCAAAGTGGGATATTTTTCCAATATGGCAGAATCGCCAATCATCAGAAATTCCGCAATCCCCTCCTCCAAGGCACGGGATATGGCATATTCTGTATTAGGGTCATTGGCACAGACTACCGCAATACGTTTCCTCTTATTCAAGGTTTTCAGGTGGGCTGTTAACTGGGCAAAGTTCCGTATCGGTTCCATAACGTTAGATTTTTAGCAAATATCTAAAAAAATGTCGAGAAATACAGCATTTGCCCCGTTGAAATTTTATATGTTTAATATCATTTTGATATGTTCACCACAGATTACACAGATTGACACGGATTTGAACAGAATTTGAATTACTCTGTTGATTATATATCATATATAACCTCCCTCTCTTCTGTTAAAAATCCGTGTTAATCTGTGATATCTGTGGTGAATTGTGTACTTTTGCCCAAAATAGATTGATAATATATATGGGTAGTCTTATTTTCCCTCCGTATCTGCAGGAAGGTGACCGTGTCATTGTTCTCTCCCCTTCCAGCAAGATTGACAAATCTTTCCTGAAAGGCGCCTACAAACGTTTGAAGTCCTGGGGGCTGGAAGTCGTATTCGCAAAGCACGCGGGGAGTTCCAACGGAACGTATGCAGGAAATATCCGGCAACGCCTCGAGGACCTGCAGGAAGCCATGGACGATGAAGAAGCCAAAGTCATATTCTGTAGTCGGGGCGGTTACGGAGCCGTGCATCTGATAGGCAAACTGGATTTTACCAAGTTCAGGCAGCATCCCAAATGGCTCATCGGATTCAGTGACATCACCGCCCTCCATAATCTGTTCCAGCAGAATGGCTTCGCGTCGTTGCACGCCCCCATGGCGCGCCATCTCACAGTAGAACCGGAAGACGACTTCTGCACACAAGCACTGAAGGATATACTATTCGGGCAGGCATTGGGAGGAACCGAAGCATTCAGTTATGTCTGCCCGGGGCACAAACTAAATCATAAGGGAGAGGGAAAAGGCGTGTTGCGCGGCGGCAATTTGTCTGTGTTCTACGGGCTGCGTGGTACTCCTTACGATATTCCCGCCGAAGGCACCATCCTCTTCATCGAAGATGTGGGAGAACGCCCACATGCGGTGGAACGCATGATGTACAATCTCAAACTGGGAGGTGTCCTCGACAAGCTTTCCGGCCTCATCATCGGACAATTCACCGAATACGAGGAGAACAAGTCCCTGGGAAAAGACCTATATGGCGCATTGGCCGATTTGGTGAAGGAATACGATTACCCGATATGTTTCGATTTTCCCGTCGGACATGTCAGCATGAATGTACCGCTGATAAACGGCGCTGCGGTAACACTGAAAGTTGGAAAGAAAGAAGTGAAACTAAGTTTTAATACAGAAAGAGAATGAAACGGAATTATACATTCATCCCGTTGCTGCTGTTGCTGATTGTAGCGATAGTGGCATGCAGCAACAACAGCAGCAAGTCTGCAGCCGATAATGACAGTGAGGGCGATGCGACCAAAGCGACTGTCCAAGTGCCTCAGTTCAGTGCAGACAGTGCATATCAATACATACAGACCCAAGCGGATTTTGGTCCGCGCGTGCCCAACACCGCCGCCCACAAAGCCTGCGGAGAATTCCTTGCCAAGAAGCTGGAAGAATTCGGCGCCAAAGTATACAACCAGCATGCCGACCTGGTGGCTTACGACAACACCATCCTGAAAGCGCGCAATGTTATCGGCGCCTATAATCCGGAAAGTAAAAGGCGTGTACTGCTCTGTGCCCATTGGGACAGTCGTCCTTATGCCGACCAGGATGCCGACAAGACGAAGCATCACAGCCCCATCCTGGGTGTGAACGATGGAGCCAGCGGTGTGGGCGTATTGCTCGAAGTGGCCCGCCAACTACAGCAGCAGGCTCCAGCCATAGGCATCGACATCATCTTCTTTGACGCCGAAGACTATGGCATCCCCTACTTCTATCAAGGTGCATACAAGAACGACACTTGGTGCCTGGGCTCACAATATTGGGGACGAGTACCCCATGTAGACGGTTATAATGCCCGCTACGGCATCCTGCTCGACATGGTGGGCGGAAAGAATGCCACCTTCTACAAAGAACAGTTCTCTCAAAGAACCGCCGGTAAGTACGTGAACAAGATATGGAACACAGCCCACCGCCTGGGCTTCGGCAACTTCTTCCCCAAAGAAAAAGGCACCGAAGTGACGGACGACCATATGTATGTATACAACCTGCGGCAGATTCCCTGCGTGGACATCATCAACTATGACCCGAACTGCGACACCGGCTTCGGTGACTTCTGGCACACGATAGACGACACCATGGACATCATCGACAAGGGCACTCTCAACGCAGTGGGACAGACCTTGCTCGAAGTCATCTACAATGAGAAATAGACCATCAAATAGTAAATCGTAAAAAGTAAAATAGTAAATCCCATGATAAGTATCAACGAAGTACAAGATGAAGTAATTGCCGAATTCAATGATTTCGACGATTGGATGGACCGGTACCAACTTCTTATTGATTTAGGAAACGAGCAGGAACCGCTCGACGAAAAATACAAGACGGAACAAAACCTGATTGAAGGTTGCCAGAGCCGCGTATGGCTGCAGGCAGACGAAGTGGACGGAAAAATTATTTTCCAGGCCGAAAGCGACGCACTGATTGTGAAAGGAATCATTTCACTGCTTATCAAAGTACTCTCCGGGCACACACCGGATGAGATACTGAACGCCGACCTCTATTTCATTGATAAAATAGGACTGAAGGAACACTTGTCGCCCACCCGTAGCAACGGACTGCTGTCTATGGTAAAGCAGATGCGAATGTATGCGCTGGCCTTCAAAGCGAAAGGCATCTAAAGGTTACGACCGACAATATATAAGCTAATAATCAGCAGATTATATTTACCGGATGTTTACCCTATAATGTAAAAGCCGTTACTCCAGAATGTAACGGCTTTTACATTATGAAGTAACGACGTTTACCATAGTATGTAAAGGCGTTTACTGTAGTATGTAAACGGAGTTTCTTAAGGCGGTAAGCATTTCAACCTCTACTTGCGCCTTCTTCTCCCCATTTATCCCTCCTTAAACTCCAGTATATCCCCCGGCTGGCAATCAAGTTCCTTACAGATTGCTTCCAGTGTAGAGAAACGGATGGCCTTAGCCTTTCCGGTTTTGAGAATAGAGAGATTGGCAGGCGTAATATCAATCTTCTCCGCCAGTTCGCCCAAAGATATCTTTCTTCGGGCCATCATTATGTCAAGGTTTACTATAATCATATAATTGTGTTCTATTTATCAATTATTCTTTTCCCACTCACACCTAAATAGTCAAGTCCTGTTCTTCCTTTATCTTCACCCCGGCGGCAAATATCTCGGTGAAAAGAATTATAATAACCAGGGATGTGAAATCCGTATCATGCGATGCAACCACTTCATAGCCCAGCAGAGCCACTTGCTTCACTGCTTCAAGATGATTCAGCCAATCGTGCAAAGTCATCAAGCCGTACAATGCAGCAAACGAATAAGTAAAGAAACGCAACCGGGCTACATTATCCGAAGTAAACACTTCCCGCTTTGAGATGGATACCAGCAAACGTATCAGACAATAGATTCCTACAAAGAAAGGAATGATGGCAAACATGGCAAAGAAGTTCACTATGGAACTCCAGACAGTGGGGACAATCACAGTGCCTATTCTCTTTACCTGATAAGGTACTGACTTATCGGCAAAACGATTCGTCAAGGAATCGACTGCTGTCGTTTCCAAAGGTCTTACATCCACATATACCTTATCAAATAAACCGGAATACTCCGGCTGTGGAGTTCCCGAATGCACATTTACACTATTGTAACCCTCAAGAAAACTATTCTTCATATCCACCCAGCCCGCTATCATCGCATAGGCAAACTCTGCAACAATGACCAATATAGCCAGGATACCCAATATACTTATCTTTTTCATAATCCTCCCCCCACATTAAACCGTTAAATCCTGCTCTTCCTTTATCTTCACGCCGATGGCAAATATCTCGGTGAACAATGCCAACAGCATATAATTGAACCAAGCATACTTGAAAGAATAAGGCAACACCTCGTATCCCTCCAGCTGCACTTGAGAAGCCAAGTCATGATAGATGCCCCATTGCTGCAACTCGAATAAAAGACTCACCGAAATCAGCGCATAGACAAAGATGCGCATCCGACGCACATTCTTGCGCACAAACACCTCGCCTTTCGTGGCAGTAAGCACCAGCCGCGCCACACTATAGAACCCGTAAAGCGCAAACAGTCCCGCAGGAAACAGCAAGAACGATACCCACCGCCACTTCGTACTACGGAAACCTTGCACCGATACCTCACTTGTATTGCAATACATGGGCGTATCCTGTGCCGCACTAATCAAAGTATCGGCAGGCAGCGTATCATCTGCCCGCACCAAAAGTGACACGGAGGGTAAGGCATGAAAATCCTTCTGGTCGCCCGCCTCATTCCAGCCGTCCATAAATCCACTAAACATATCCGTTACAACACTACCAATAAACACTACCAAAGCCAGGAAGGCACATACTCTGATTTTATTCATATCTCTGTCCGTTCTTCTTATTATTAAATCGTCAAATCCTGCTCTTCCTTCATTTTCAATCCAATGGCAAACACTTCACCTACAATCAGCGAACAAAGCCCAAGTACCAGCGTGGTAGTGCTCACCAATTCTGAGAGGCTCAGCTCGTAACCATGCAGCGAGAATACGGTATCGATACCTATAAAATCAAGATATGATGACGCAAAGGTACAGCAGAAGCTGACAACCAGTGCCATTCCCAACCGACGCAGCCGACGTACATTCCGCCAGTTGAAGATGTCGGACTTGTTGATAGAGATTATCAAGCGGATAAACAATACTACCGCCCAAAGGGAAAAGCCCAAATGCAGATATATCAGCAAATACTTTGCCACCACTTTCCCGACAGAATCATGAGAATCTACGCTGACCATCAACGAAGAGTAGGCTGCAGGCACATAACTCCTGCTTTTCTCATTGTAGACGGAATCCCTGAAGAAATCAAACGACTCCATGGAAGAAGGTATCAGGTTGACAACCTTCAGGTTCATCAGTTCCTTGTAGGCAGCAATGTCACTCCCTTTCTTTCCCAGCTCCAGTCCGGTCTGCGCCCCCATCTTGGCTCCCAGAAAGATATAGTACCCCTGCTCCAATACCGAGTAACTCAGTACAAGCATTACCACCAGGCAGAGAATGTTCAATCTTCTTTTCATAATTCAGTTGTTGTTGTATTAGTATCAGATATATTATATTTATTCAGTTGTTTCAAGGAGAGTAGAAGCAACAATATGAAAACCACTGCCCAAACCAGTACATACGGGTTACTCAGCAGATGTGTCACATCCTCCATTTCAGGATGTTTCAGGCTCAGATAGACAGACAAGCCGTTATTCATGATATGTATCAGAATACATGCCATAAGACTCCGTGTCTTATAATAAAGCCAGGCAAGCAAGAAACCGATGAGGCAAGCACCTATTATCTGAACCGGATTCAGATGAAAGATACCGAATATCAACCCGGAAAACAAGATAGCCTTTGCCGGGCTATATCTGCGAAGCAGCTCCTTGGTAATGGCACCACGGAAAAGCAGTTCTTCCAGTACGGGTCCCAAAACAGAAATACAGAGAATACCCAGCCAACCGGATTGCAGTATATCAAATGTCTGGTCCAACAAATTGGGCAAAAAAGTAAGTTCGGACATCAGAAGACCTATTATACATATGGAAGTCATTCCGGCAAGCAGGCTCCATGCCAGATAAGGGACTGACACCGGAGAATACAGATGCTTGTCTCCCGTCAGGTAGTTCTTGCGCCACAAGTACAGTCCCATGAAAACAAAGCCCAGCAGCATGGTAGGCGCCACAGCAATCTGACCAGCCTTGTCCATGTCGAAAGTTCCATAAGCGAAATACGTATACAGCAGACAGAAAGGTCCTGCAAACAGTGCTCCTACAATCTGCATCAAAAAGTAAATCAATACTAGTTTTATTGCCGTTTTCATTGTTCTATTCGTCTAAAAGTTCGCAAAGATACACATTTTCTCTGTCAATCCGTCAAGCTGTGGCAACAAGTCCCATCAGCAGCACCATCACTGTAGAAAGTGACAATACCAATAGTGTAATACTCATGAATGCTCTTCTCATAACCTAAACCCCTCCCTCATTTCTATATTGTTCTTCATTTATTTTACTGCCAGGAGCAATACGTCTTCCTCCGCAGTGGCATGTTCCACCAACAGATTCCAGTCGTTGTCCTTCTTACTCCATTTGTAACTCAAGTAGTTGATGTCATCTCCCGCCTGCAGATAAACAGCTTTTTCCTTCACATCGGAGTAGGCATGCGTCTTGTTGTCCCACAAGGCATATTCCACATCCGTACCGGCTTCTGTATAATTGTAGTTCAAGCAATAGAAGCGTTCAAACGCCTGCTCAATCTCGTTCCATTTCAACGCTTCCTTCTGTATCGTACGCCCTTGGGCATCATAGATGAAATTGTATTTCAAATGGTTCTGCAGAAACTTACCGTTCTCTACTTTATATACAATCTGGGACTCCACCTGATTTCCGTTCATCACTTCATTATAGGCAAAGTTTTCCTGGATATTACCACCAAAAGCATTTATCACTACTGTCACTACAAAGATTGTTGTCATTACTAAAGTTTTCATACCGTTATTGTTTTATTAGTTCTTTATTTTGTTTTTCGATAATCATTTATCGTTTTTCGATATGCAAATAAAAGACCTTTTTTTGATATGACAAAGAAAAACAGAAAATATTTATCGAAAAACAATAAAAAAAATATGTTTTACGATAAATACACAGAAAACAAACATTTCAAACGGGAAAATACATAGAACTGCAAGGAGATAAATGACCTTATCGCCTTATGTTTATAAAGAAAGAATGGATTTAATCTCCACCTCGTCACGGTGAAGCTGGGCAATAAGTTCTTCTATACTGTCGAATTTCAGTTCAGGACGGGTGCGGCGCACAAAGGAAAGACGCATCGGCTGCTGATAAATATCAGCATCAAACCGGAATATATGGACCTCAATACTGCGATCGGGGCCGTTCTCCAACGTAGGTCGGTAGCCAATGCTTAGCATACCGCCGTACTCCTTGCCTTCAACACAGACACGGACGGCATACACACCATCGCAGGGAATCAGCTTGTCAGAATCGGAAACACGGAGATTAGCCGTAGGAAAACCTATCTTACGCCCCACCTGATAGCCGCCGACAACCGTACCGTCCAAAAAGAAATCATATCCCAGATACTCGGCAGCTTCCGAAACGTTTCCCTCCAGCAACAGACCGCGAATAGCCGAGGAGCTGACAGTAACCTCCGTTACCGATGTCTCCTTACTATAAGAATACGCGCGCGCAAGAAGCACCTCCATACCCAATTCGCGACCATAGTGCACATAGTCTTCAAAACCCTCGCTGCGGTTATGCCCGAAACGATGGTCGTACCCCACTACCAAAGCTTGTATCTGATAGCGATCCTTCAGTATGGACATGAATTCCCGTGCCGAAAGCCGGGCTATTTCAGGAGTAAAATCAAGCATCATGCAATAATCCACCCCAGTCTTGGCTAGCAGGGAAACTTTCTCATCACAGGTGGTCAATAACTTCGGATGATAATCGGCCTGCATCACTTTACGCGGATGTACCGGAAAAGTCACGACCGACGAAGCAAGCCCACGCCCGGCAGCTACCGCACACACTTGCTCTATCAGGTAGCGGTGTCCCCGATGTACTCCGTCAAAGAAACCGATAGTGGCTACACTTGGACGGGAACCAATGTCCGATGTTTCACAAAACAACTGCATGTCTCCAATCCTCGTGGGCCTTTGGCGTATAGGTAGAAATACCCAACGCCTCCGCTGTCCGGCAATTGGCCTCAGAATCGTCAATGAAAAGAGTCTCGTTGGGAAGAATACCGGTCTCATCCAGTACTTTCTGAAATATATCGGCATCCGGTTTTGCCATCTTCATCTCATAAGAGAGATAGATATGCTCAAAAAAGTCCTCCGCACGGAAAGCCTTGTAGCGAAACGCGTGCAGACACGACCATTGCCAATGGATTTCATTGGTGTTGCTCAGCAGATAGACCACATATTTTTTGCGCAGTTCCAACAGTAAATCCAATTTAAAAGTAGGAATACTCACTAGGAAACTGTTCCAGGCGTCATCTATCTGGGCATCAGTCACCGGTTTCCCTATCTTTCCACGAATCACTTCCCGGAACTCCGCACTGGTAATCAACCCTTTTTCATATTTCTGGAAGAAATCCTGCTGGTGATAGAGGTCCAACATGACTTCCACGTCCGGCAATCCCAGCTTTCTGAAATTCTCTAAACAGCGCTGGCGGTCCAAATCAATCAGAACTCCGCCAAAATCAATAATAAGGTTCTTGATTCCTCTTCTTTTCATCACTATTTCTGTGTTAAACGTCGGATAAGGCGAACCAGTTCACCTATCCACAAAACAAACGAAGTAGAAACGACAATCGTCATCCAAGTCATAAAATCGAGCGGCACTGTGCGGAATACAGCTCCACCAAACTGTACAATCAGTATCTGTCCGCCCAAAATGGCAAGTATAATCAGCTCCATGCCATAAGATTTAGAAATGCCCTTGAACGCCGAGTCCGAAGTGCCGAACACACGTGCATTGAACAAGTTCCAGAACTGAAGCATAACAAAGAACGTGAAGAACACAGTCAACCGATAGGTAGTCATCCCCCCCTCTTCACTGTTAAACCAGAAGAGCATTCCCATAAGCAATACCAGAAAGGCAAAACCCATTCCCAAAATGTAATACCTCATGGACTTGGTTATAATGAAATCCGTACTCTTACGCGGCTTTTCCTTCATCACGCTCTCACTGGGTGGAATGGACGCCAAGGCCAGGGCCGCAAACGTATCCATAATCAGGTTCACCCACAACATCTGCGTGACGGTCAAAGGAAGCGTCGTACCCACCAGTGAACCCAGGAGAACGATAAACAAAGCCACAAAATTGATAGTCAGTTGAAAAACAATGAAACGCTGTATATTCTTATATAGAGAACGTCCCCACATCACGGCCGTACCTATACTGTTGAAGGAGTCATCCAGCAGCGTGATGTCGCTGGCCTCCTTGGCAACGGAGGTTCCGGTACCCATCGAAAGTCCCACTTGCGCATGGTTCAGCGCAGGAGCATCATTCGTGCCGTCACCCGTCACAGCCACTACCGCACCTTTCTGCTGCAACAGTTGCACCAGACGCTGCTTGTCTGTGGGGCGTGCACGCGACATTATCTTCAAGTCCATCACACGGTCCAATGCCTCCTCATCCGTCAATTCGGCAAATGCAGCTCCCGTAATGCGGTTCTTTTCCGTATCCTCCGGTTTCCACAGACCAATCTGGCGTGCTATCTCGGTAGCTGTACCCGGTGTATCTCCCGTCACAATCTTCACTCCGATACCTGCCGACTGGCATTTGGCAACGGCCGCAGGCACATCCGGGCGGATAGGATCACTGATGGCAACCACACCCAGGAACGACAAGTCATTTTCAGCAACCAATGACACACAATCAGACGCTTCCGCATCATCCACAATCTTGAATGCAAAGCCAAGTGTGCGCATGGCCATATTCTGGTAGTTGAGCAACTGAGCCTCCACTGTAGAACGGTATTCCACCGCATCCACACGCTTGCCGTCCAACATGACATCCTTGCATTTACCCAAAACAATCTCGGGAGCTCCCTTCACATACAGCACCTTCTTCCCAATCAGGGGAGATTGCACCAGGGTAGCCATGAATTTCCTTTCCGTAGAGAAAGTCAGCTGGTCGATAACCGTAGCTTTCTCACGCAGTGCCAGGTAGTCGCATCCTTGGCTGTTCAGCCAAAGCAGCAGTGCCACCTCCGTGGGATTACCCACCCCTTTCGGCTTCTCGCCAGTCACCTCTTCTTCCAGGAAAGCAGTGGAGTTAGCACTGATACCTTCCATTACCAGCTTGCTGAGGTCATCATTCCCCAGCTGCCCGTTATTCTTCAAACTATAGAAGTTGGGTTCATGCACCTGCATCAGATTTTGGGTCAATGTCCCGGTCTTGTCGGTACAAATCACTGTAATGGCTCCCATCGTCTCGCATGCATGCATCTTGCGCACCAGATTGTTGGTGGAGAGCATACGCCGCATGTTCAACGCCAGACTGAGTGTCACGCTCATCGGCAATCCTTCGGGCACAGCCACCACAATCAGAGTAACTGCCATCATAAAGTATTGCAAAGTAGCCTGCAAGGCCGGCAGCCAATCACGGAAGGTATGAAATGAAGAAAAGTCATAAACCAGTACCACATCCTTTACAAAGAAAATGAGAAAAGCCAGACCCGCTACGGAAAAGCCAATCTTTCCAATCAGATTGGCCAATTTGGTCAACTGAATATTCAGCGGAGTAGGTTCCGTATTCTGTTCGGTACTTTGACGTGCCACTTTACCGATTTCCGTAGCATCGCCCACAGCCTCCACACGCATGGTGCCATGTCCGTCCACCACCGTTGTACCGCGCAAAATGCGGTTGGAAGCATACGTAGCCTCTTCGTCAAAGTCAGCTTCTACGGTAGTTTTCGTCACTACCGGCTCACCGGTCAGATTCGATTCGTTCACTTGCAGGGAAATGGCTTCCAGTAATTCACCGTCCGCCGGAACCTCTTCACCGGTTTCCAGCACCACTATATCACCCACCACTACATCTTTACGGGGAATCTCCTGCACATGTCCGTTACGAATTACTTTCACCAAAGTTTCTTCGTTCACTGCATTCAGCAGGTCAAACTTCTTTCCGGCATCATACTCAAAGAAGAAACCGATACCGGTAGCCAGCAGAATGGCTACTATAATGCCGATAGTCTCGGCATATTCATTCTCTACAATGGAAATAATCAAAGAAAACAGAGCGGCAACCAGCAATACCCTTACTACGGGGTCCTCAAACTTCTCCAGATACAATTTCCATAAGGAAGGCCGTTTAGGAGGCGTCAATAAATTTACTCCATGTTCGTCGCGGCTCTTCCGCACTTGTTCGTCGGTCAGTCCGACATGATAATAATCATCCTTTATTGCAGTCATGCAAGTCTTTAGGTTTAATTTTGGAACGCAAAAATACAATAATAATCCGGGAAAACAATACCTATATAATGATTAGTGATTAATTGACTGTCATTGATTCTCTTTTTCCCTCACCAGTTTCGGTCTGGTTGCAGGTTCCCACGGCAATATGAACCAGAAAGTCGAACCTGCCCCTTCTTCCGATTCCACGCCTATTTCGCCCCCCAATTTGCGGACAATGGTCTGGCAAATGGAGAGTCCCAGTCCGGTACCGTTCTTTTCCTGCTTCAGCTTGACGAAACGTTCAAAAACATGTGGCAACTTTTCCTGGGGAATACCGGTTCCCGTGTCTTTTACGTAGAAATAGAGACCTTCCTCATAGGGTCTGAATCCGAGGGTAATACTGCCTTCCTGGGTGAACTTCAGGGCATTCGTCATAAAATTGGATACCACTTGTGCAAGCCGGTTTCTGTCTGTATGCATGGTATATTCCTTCTCAGAAGCCTCCCGGACAATCTGCACTCCACTACCCAACTCGGCCACCCGCATACGGAACTGTTGTTCCAAATCGAACATCATCTGGTTGATGTCCACATCCGAGAACACAAATTCCAATGTTCCGGCTTCTATCTTCGAGAGGTCCAGAATATCAGCAATCAGCTGTTGCAGCATTTCATTGTTACTTTGCACAATTTCCAGGAACTGTGTCTTCTCCTCGTCTGTCGATGCAGAGGCCAGCAATTCCGAGAATCCGACAATTGCGTTCAGCGGGGTACGGATTTCATGGCTCATATTCGCCAGGAACACCGATTTGGAGCGGTCGGCATTCTCTGCCTTCTCACGTGCCAGTTTCAATTCAGCTTCCACTTGTTTCAGTCGGGTAATGTCATGCACGGTAATCACCATGCAGTCACGGTCCTCAATCTCCATATACTCGCCGGAAACATAAGCATTGCATTCCGTAGTTCTGCCTTCGCTATCCCTAAGATTCAGAATAGCTGCCAAATCCGTGAAGTTCTTCCGCACCACAAAGGCATTCTCTATGGCATTCCGCACGGGGCAGTGCTCACACAAATCGTGAGTGCCGCAACCTCCTGCTGCCGACAAGGCATTGTTACAGCGCAGAATATCTCCCACCCGTCCAGTTTCGGCAGGCTTTACAGCTCCGGTAATATCGTAGTAATTGGTGTAGAATACAGTGAAGTCGCGGTTTATCAGCAGTACATAGGCGTGCAGATTCCGCATAATCGCCCTGAACAGCTTGTCGGTCATTTTCATAAAATGTTGTTTTAATAGAGAACAAAAATAAACTATTTTTGTTCAACAATAGAACAAAAAGGGCTTTTAAACGTTATTATAAGAGAATAAACCTAAAAAAAGAAATTTATGGAAAAGTACATTTGCACTGTATGCGATTATGTCTATGACCCTGAATTGGGCGACCCTGAAAATGGAATAGAACCGGGAACATCTTTCGAAGACCTTCCCGAAGATTGGGTTTGCCCCTTGTGTGGAGTAGGCAAAGAAGAATTTGAGAAAGCGTCCTAAGACGCTTTCTTTTCTTTTATATCGCTGCTGGCCTCCACTACATTCACCACATAGTCGCCCAGCTTTTCACATTCTGCAATGATGTCCATATAGTAAACACCCATCTGGTAATCATATTCCTTGTTGTTCACATCCAAAATATTCTGGTTCTTCAGCTGATTGCGGTAATTATTGATTTCGTTCTCCAAATTAAAGGACTTGTTCACATCCGCGCCTGCATGCTCCGGATGTTCCACCACGACAATCATCTGCTCCAAGGCATCATCCGTCAGCTTCATCATGAAATGAATATGCTCGTACTGCTTCTCGGTGAAATCCTGATTGGTCTGGCGCTTGCGGTTGATGGTACGTGCCAGGTTATAACAGCTGTCGCCGATGCTCTCTATCTCCGTCACTTCACGCAGCATGGCACGTATTTGCAACTTACTTTCCGAACTCAGGCGCCCTTCGGACACTTGATTCAGATAATTGGCAATCTCCAGCTCCATGCTGTCACTGATATTCTCGTACTTCTCCACACGGCTGAACACTTTGTTGAAATCATCATCCTTCTCCGTATGCAGCAAGTCCTGCACCATTCCGAACATACGGTGGGTACGTTCGGCAAAGAGATGTATTTCCTTGCTTGCCTGCAAGATGGACAGCTCTGCCGTAGAAAGCATACCGCCCGAGATAAAGCGCAAGCGATATTCCTCGTCCTGCTCCTTCATTGGAATAATGGCACAGACCGTACGTTCGATAAACTTCACGAACCATATCAATATCAGCACGTTGCAGATATTGAAGCAAGTATGGAATGCCGAAAGCTTGAAAGATACGGCCACAGCCGGATCTTTAGTGCCCATCACGTTCTCCACGAACCATGACACAGCCTCGGTAAAGGGGGTGAAAAGACACAACACCCATATCACACCGAACACATTGAACACCAAGTGGGCCAAAGCAGCCCGCCTTGCCTGCGTATTACCGGTCAGTGCCGCAAGGTTTGCCGTGATGGTTGTACCGATATTCTCTCCCAAAACCAGTGCTGCCCCCAATTCGAAACTAATCCAGCCGTTGGCGCACATAATAAGCGTAATGGCCATAGTTGCCGCAGATGCCTGCACAATCATGGTCAACACCGTACCGATACCCACAAAAAGAAGTATGGAGATAAAGCCCATGTCGGTATAGTCCTGCACAAATGACAGCATATCAGGATTTTGGCTCAAGTCAGGAGCATTGTTTTTCAAATAGGAAAGCCCCATGAACAAGAATGAGAAACCGAAAATAAATTCACCGACAGACTTGCGGTTACTTTTTTGAGAGAAGAGGAGAGGAATGCCGAAAGCAAGAAGAGGAAGAGCAAAGGCGGCAATGTCCACCTTGAAACCTAAAGCTGAAATAATCCATGCCGTAACAGTCGTACCGATATTAGCACCCATTATGACACCTATGGACTGTGAAAGCGTTAACAACCCCGCATTGACAAAACTTACAACCATCACCGTGGTTGCAGAGGAAGATTGTACAAGTGCTGTAATCAGCACGCCCGTCAACACACCGGTCACTCTGTTGGTTGTCATTGCGGTCAATATCTTCCGCAGTCTGTCACCGGCAAATTTTTGAAGCCCCTCACTCATAATCTTCATTCCGTAAAGAAACAGTGCCAATGAGCCGAGTAGCTTTAAAAAATCATAAAAAGAATATTCCATCTTTAATTATTTAAGGTGTTTCATTCCTTCACGTGTTATAATGTCCTATATTTAACGTGTCAACCCACTAAAAACGAGACATCATGAAACACATGTTACAAATTTGTTGCAAAAATAATAATATTTCTAAAGAATTCCCTATAGGGAGCTCACTTTTGGATATTTATTACGGTTTTAATCTAAATTTCCCCTATCAGGTAGTCAGTGCAAAGGTCAACAACCGTTCCGAAGGGCTGAATTTCCGTGTATACAACAATAAGGATGTAGAATTTCTCGACATACGCGACTCCTCAGGTATGCGCACCTATGTCCGTTCCCTCTGCTTCATTCTTTACAAAGCTGTCAGCGAGCTGTTTCCGGAAGGAAAACTGTTCGTAGAGCATCCGGTATCCAAAGGTTACTTCTGCAACCTGCGCATCGGCCGCCCCATAGAGCTGGAAGATGTGGCAGCCATCAAGAAGCGGATGCAGGAAATCATTGCCGAGAACATCCCCTACCACCGTGTAGAATGCCACACCACCGAGGCTGTACGCATCTTCAACGAACGGGGCATGAACGACAAAGTGAAGCTGCTGGAAACTTCCGGCTCGCTATATACCTATTACTACACACTGGGCGACACCGTAGACTACTACTACGGCAACCTGTTGCCCAGTACCGGATACATCTGGCTGTTCGATATCGTGAAGTATTACGACGGCCTGCTGCTACGCATCCCCAACCGGGCAAACCCCGATGTCCTGGAAGAAGTGGTGAAACAAGAGAAAATGCTCGACGTATTCAAGGAACACCTGCGCTGGAACTACATTATGGGACTGGGCAACGTAGGCGACTTCAACATGGCTTGCGAGGAAGGCCATGCCACCGACCTCATCAACGTGGCCGAAGCCCTGCAGGAAAAAAAGATAGCCCAGATTGCCGATGACATCTACCACCGCGGCGAAAACGGAAACCGGGTGAAGCTCGTGCTCATCTCCGGCCCCTCGTCTTCCGGAAAAACCACTTTCAGCAAACGCCTCAGCGTGCAGCTGATGACCAACGGCCTGCGTCCTTACCCCATCTCGCTGGACAACTACTTCGTAGACCGTGAAGACACCCCGCGCGATGAGAACGGCAATTACGATTACGAATCGCTCTATGCCCTCGACCTTGAGCTCTTCAACACCCAATTACAAGCATTGCTCCGGGGCGAAGAAGTGGAGCTGCCCCGCTTCAACTTCAACCTCGGGAAGAAAGAGTACAAGGGAGACAAGCTGCGCATCGACGAGCATACCATCCTCATCCTGGAAGGAATCCATGCCCTGAACCCTGAACTGACACCACAGATTCCCGCCGCCAGCAAATACAAGATTTATGTATCCGCCCTGACCACCATCTCGCTGGACGACCACAACTGGATTCCCACCACGGACAACCGCCTGCTGCGCCGCATCATCCGCGACTTCAACTACCGCGGCTACTCGGCACAAGAGACCATTTCACGCTGGCCCAGTGTACGTGCCGGCGAGGACAAATGGATATTCCCCTACCAGGAAAATGCCGACGTTATGTTCAACTCCGCCCTCTTGTTCGAATTCGCCGTGCTCCGCTGCCACGCAGAGCCCATCCTTACCAGTGTTCCACGGAACTGTCCGGAATACGCAGAAGCCTACCGGTTGCTGAAATTCATCAAATATTTCACCCCCGTGCAGGACAAAGAAATTCCACCGACATCCTTATTGAGAGAATTTTTAGGAGGCAGTAGCTTCAAATACTAAGTTTTTATTCTAACTTTGTGAGCAAATAAAACAAACGTACACATGAAAAAAATTATTTCGATACTTCTCTTAGCGACTTTCTGCATCTTTACTCAACTCCATGCGCAAAACCGTGCAGACGAATTGATGAAACAAGCACAAGAAAATCTTACGAAAAAAGAATATATCAAAGCCCGCTATCTATTCCTGCAAGCCTACAATGCCTTTGCCACGCAAGACAAGTATGCCCAGGCAGTGGAATGCGGCGTCAATGCCAGCGCCCTCTACCATCGGGAGAATTACTATAAAGAAGCTTTTGAACTGCTGCGCGGTGCCGAGCAAGTGGTGGCAACCGGCGAACAGAAAACGGGCAAGGCCATGCCCAACCTACGTTTCCGCATCAACAAGGAACGCCTGCAGATGTACATCAACCTGAAAAATCCCGCACGTGCCAAGGAACAGCTGACCAAACTGGAAGAGACCGCCAAAGCCTCTCACAACGACTCTCTGAGCAACGACCTGCTTTATACGCAGGCCAACTATTACTACACCTTCGGTATGAACACACAAGGTGATGCGGCTACCAACCGCCTGATAGGGCAATATAAGGAACAGAAGAACTACGCCAAAGTAGACGAATGCTACAAGACTCTTATCAGTATCGCCCGCAAAGCAAACAATGCCGGACTGGTGGCACGCACCTACGACAAGTACATCCTATGGACCGACTCCGTAAAGGCGCTTACCGCCCAAGAGGAACTGAACGCCCTGAAGAAGAAATATGATGAAAGCCTGGCCACTATCCAGGAGAAAGATGATTCCCTAAGCGCCAAGCAGTACATCATCATCGGGCTTTGCATACTCGCCGCCATCCTTGCCGCCGCACTGGTATTCGGCGCTATCGTATTGCTGCGTTTCATCATCCTCACCCGTAAACAGAAGAAGGCCATCAGCATTGCTAATGAGCACAATGAGCTGAAAACCAAATTTATCCAGAACATTTCCGCCCAAATGGAACCGACACTGGACACGCTCGACGCCTCACTGCCGGGCGTAAAAGCCCTGCATGCATTCTCCAACCATATCCAGGAACTGTCCGAATTGGAAACCACCTTGTCCGAACCCTACGAAGTGCAGGAGAAGAATATCTCCACTTTCTGTGAAGGCATCATGGACAAAATCAAAGGAATGACACAAGAAGATGTCACCCTGACCGTGAATGCCCCCAAATTGAATGTGAAAATCAACCCTGAGCAACTGGAACGCGTCTTGCTGCATTTGTTGGAAAACGCCGCCGAGTACACCCCTGCCGGAGGAAAAATATGGCTGGACTTCAAGAAACGCGGTGCGCACACCCACCAGTTCATCATCAGCGACACCGGTTGCGGTATCCCCGAGGAGCAACGCGAAAACATCTTCAAGCCTTTCACCGAAGTAAAGGACCTGACGCAAGGCGACGGCCTGGGACTCCCCATCTGCTCACTGATTGCCACCAAGATGAACGGCAGCCTGACACTGGACACCGGCTACGCCAAGGGAGCACGGTTTGTACTAGAACTGCACGCTTAACGGCAGGTCGGTACAGAATAGAGTGGAATTCAGCAGCGAGGAAGCTGAACTCAAGCAAAAGAAAAAAAAGTTTGCAAACCTGCCCTCACTGCCCTCACCGCTTTCCTGAAACGCCCTGCTCATCGGCATTGCAGCGGTGAGTGAGAGCAAATAAAAAGAGTGAGGGCAAAATTTGCCCTCACTCTTTTCAGTTCACCCGGTTGCTTGCTGTCACTCCCCTCAAGACGCACGGGCTTTCGTCCACCTCTCCCCCGTCCTTTATTAAGAAAAGCATATACATTTCTTGTGCCAAACGCAGGGTATTGACAACGGCTCACCCAAGTGGTCTGATTTGTTCACCTTGGTGAGCCGATTCGTTCACCTTAGTGGGCCGACTTGTTCACTACAGTGGAGCATTGGCAAATCAAAGGGCTTTTCGGGAGAAACACGTATGCGGAACACAAAGAAACCCTGCACAGCACACGATGAATACGGTTCAAATTGAAAGTTCCACAAAGGGAATGAGAAGCCTGAAGTTGCTTATTGACAGTATCCGTTCTTTGAAAAAAAGGCAAACAGACAAGGACAAGCTAAACAAAAAACATTATTTTTGCAGTGCATCAAGCTGCAAGCCACATGAAAAAACGAACCATAGCCCTCATAGCCATACTGGCCGCATTATTGACAGCCTGCACCGGAAAGACAGACTACAATACAACATTGGTACAAGCAGACTCGCTGATGGCCTCACGCCCGGACAGCGCACTGCACATGCTGCAAGGCATATCAACCAAGAACCTGAGCACAAAAGCAGACCGCGCCTACCATGCACTGCTGCTGACACAGGCACGGGACAAGAATTACATCCGGCAGACGGATGATTCGCTGATACAAGTGGCCGTGCGCTACTATGACACGCATGAGGATGCCCCACTGCAAGCACGGGCATACTACTATTGGGGAAGTCTTTATAGAGACCAGAACGACTATTCCGGAGCCATAGACAAGTACGCCATAGCCTTGTCGCATATCAACGACCACCCAGGAAACGCAGAGCTAAAAACCTCCTTATACAGCAACCTCGGCTATCTGTACTATACACAAGGCCTTAATTCCGAAGCAGATTCTATCTACCAACGGGCAGAATTATTGGCAAAATCGCAAAAAGACACCACTTCTTTATGCTATACTTTATCACAACGTGGAATGATAAGTCTTACACAAGGAAAAAATTATTACCCAAAAGCAGAACAGCAGATGCAGCAAGCCTTGTCTATTGGAAAAGCTTTTTCTGATAGTATGGTATTAGTTCCTATCTACCACTCTTTGAGTATGCTTTACAATCTTATGCCCAAGCCGGGACAAGCATTGCAGTATGCACGCCTCAACTATTCTGGTTTGAAAGATACCCTGCACTGCTATAGGACATTCCTACTACTTGGCAATGCCTATTTCCTGAACGGTCAGTATGATTCCGCCGACATTTTCCTGCAAAAAATACTCAAAGCAGAAAGATACTACGACACCAAAGCAGATGCTTGTATGCGTTTGTCGGAGATAGCACAAGCAAAAGGAGATATGGAAACATCCATTCTTCTGGAAAGAAAGCGAACAATGTATCAGGACAGTGCACAAATTAATCAGCAAGGGCATGACATTCTCAATACCATAATTGCCCGTGAAAGGAATAACAGCAATACAATAGTCAAGCGGAGCACTCTTTATATATATACAACAAGTGTTGTTTTTCTCGCTATAAGTTTCATCTGCATATTCTATTTCAGGAAGAAACACCTGCAGCATAAAGCCGAAAAGAAAGAATGGGAAGAAACGCTGCAGGCCGAAATTGCCAAGGCGAACTTAAAGAGGAAACAAGCATTTGCCGAAAAAGAACGGGAAAATGCAGCCTTGCAAGAAAAAGTCAGCCGACCGGTTGTGAAAAAACCGGCTCATGGACAAGAAGAATACAAGACTTCTGCACTCTACGCCAAAGTGTCCCGGATAACCAAAGAGCTTCAAAAAGTAGAGACAAAAGAGAACCTGAATGAAGAAGAGTGGAGCCAGTTCATAGCCCTTACAAATGCCGGATGGTATGGAATCATCACCTATCTTGATGAAAGATACAATCTGTCTGCAGAAGAAATTCGGATATGCTGCCTCTATTTGGCGCAAGTTCCCGTCATACATATGGGGCATTTCCTTCATATACAATCCCGCAGTACCATCCAGGCAAGAACGAAGAATATCCTATTGAAAATGGGAGCACCTCAAGGACTTTCATTGAAAAATGTGCTGTTTTCTCTGGCAGAACAGTTGAAAAGTAGTAATTAAGGCACTTTTTGGGCACTCCAAGATGAAAATTGGGCACTTTTTGGGCAGTGGTGAATCATCCGAATCCCTAACTTTGTAGCACAAGAAACGATAAAAACACTTATTTATGAAAGCACTGAAAGCATTAATCTTTATCTTATTCTTCTGCAACGGCCTTTCCACTTCGACTGCCCGGGAATGCCAAACCAATGCGGAAACGATTGTACTGACAAGCTATCCGATAAAACCCAAAGATAGAACCGGAAGTACAAGCGAGGAAGGACTTCCCATCAAACGCAGCATCCAACGACCGATAGCCGATGCTTACCTATATAATAATGTAGTGAATGTCAGCTTCAATGGAGACATTGCAGTTGTCAATGTCACTATCACCAATGAATCTACCGGTGAAACCGTCTATTCGGAAACACACAGCAGTCCTGCTGCCCTCAATATAGACCTGAACGGCGAAAGCACCGGCAACTATCTCATTGAGATTGAAACAGAGGATACACTTTTGACAGGAAGTTTTTCACTATAAGCAGTATCTATTATAGAAATAATTCATATTAGAGATTGAATACACTTTTATAGAGACCATTTTAAATTGTGATATTTTGTGCACCAAATATAGGCGGAATCGAAAAGCCCTAATAGAGTAGAATAAAATTAATCCCAGACATTATGAACTTTAATGTGTTAAAAACGAAAGCTCTCAGCAAGAACCAAATGAGAGCCATTAAAGGAGGTTCCGGAACTTGCGGTTACAAATCGCCAACCGGTACTGTGAAATGTGGTGTAAGTAAGGCTCAGGCCATGCATATGGCCACAGAAGAAGGGCATTGGTGCTGCGACAGTTGCGGATCAAGTAGCTACTGCGGATAACAATGGTTTGCTTTTGAATAGGAGAATTTGTTTGATTAACTGTTCTCCTATTCACTTGTCACAGCCATAACTCTACAAGTGAAAGTTTTTTTAAGCAGCAAGTTATTTCACTTATCCTGCATACCTATTATTTCATTTTTTTATTGCAAACCAAATCTATAGTCCTATGATTATATGCATTGTCTTCCTTTTAATAATAAGTCTTTCATCTTGTCAACAGCATCATGTCGCCACCCAAAAGGACGAAAAGAATATAGTAGTGTGCTTCGACCATTACCATCCCAAACCATACAAAACCCCTGGAGGGATAAAACATACACTCATGCCTAAAGCTCTCTATACCGACAATACGGAAATACTTAAGGAATATATGCCGGAAGCAGATTTCGACACTATAACCCTACAGTCGTCCGAAGACTTTAAGGAGTTAGCCCTGAACTATAGAGATTTTGAGTTCATCTATTACCCTTTAATACAAGGAGATACTGTCACTGTCTCTATGGACAGCCTCGATTACCCAATTTTAAGCAGCAAACATCACCTGGAACGCAATAGAATCTATAATATGAACTATGAACTGCGCAAAGGGAGGACACACTCCGGCTTAGAAGCAAAAACATGTTTGGGAAGCGACTGGGTACGGATTGCCCAAAGCATTGACGTGATACGAGCCAACAACTGGACTTCATTAATAATGGATTATTGTCCTTTGGACTCGTTGCATTCTATGTTCAATAGTTACAAAGCAGCATATACAGACACTATCAACCTCTTTAAGAAGCAGCAAATCATCTCGGACAAGGCATACAATCACTATCAACAACTGCTTGAACTGAAAGACTATGAATCCCAGCGGATGTTGAATGAAGACACCACCTTCTATCGCCAAATGGAAGCCGGCATTTCCGATGAGTACGCCTCCTATCCTTCATACCACGAATATCTGGACTACTACCTTTGGTTTACCAACCAACATATCCCGACGATACGTAAAACCCAAGGAGGAAATAAGGACTGGCGACAAACCTTCGAGGAACTATCTGCCAAACCGTTCCAACCCAAATCAATGCAAATCCTGCTTAAACGTTGCATCAAGGAAATCAGCGAGAATTTTTCCGCACAAGACGTCAATCACTATCTCGACAAATATCTCCATATCACCCAAGATACAACGCTATACAACAATATCAAAGAGCAATACAACCTCTCTGCCGATGCCAACCAATTACTGCTGGAGGACATTCAAGGCAAGACTACCAACCTAAGCCTGCTACTGAAAAAGCACAAAGGCAAAGTAATCTATGTGGATTTCTGGTCAAGTTGGTGTGTACCATGCCGTGAAGAAATGGTTCCTTCGGCAAAACTCAGGGAGTTATATAAAGGGAAAGACGTGGCATTTGTTTACCTGGCCTACAAAGATACGAAAAGTAGCTGGAAAAAGGCGGCAAAGCAAGAAGGCTTAGCGGAGATAGAAAACAATTTCATCATCACCAACTCCAAAAACAGCAAGACCTTGGAAGCAATAAAGTTAGATCTGATTCCTCGCTATATCATTTTTGACAAGCAGGGCAGCCTTGTCGAAATGAATGCCCCAAGGCCAAGCGACAAACAAGTTACAACAATAATAGAGAAATATTTAAGGCAATAAATTAACGGCATGAATGCACATCAGAAAATAATAAAAGACAATGTAAGGAGCATTCTAAAGATCATCACAAATCATTATGGTGTCAAGTACTCTGCTGCATTATATCAAATATTGAAAGAACACCCGGATTTTCCCAGTTTCCTTTCTTTCCAATATATATTGCACAGAATGGGCAAAGATAGTTTTGCCATACATACCAGTTATGAAGAACTGACAAACATGCCTGCTCCTTTCATTGTCCACGGTGTAACGAATGTAGACTTATTCTTATTCATAACAAAAGCCACCGCCGAATCCGTTCAAATCATTGACGAGAAGGGAAAAGAAGAAAGTATAAAAAAAGAAGATTTTGAAAAAATGTGGGACGGCAACATTCTCATTATTGATAATCTGCCGGGAAAAATCAACATACCATCAAAAAGTAAACTTGACCTCTTTATCAAATTAGCCAAGTACCCCTTTCTCATATTGTGCTTAGTAGCCCTATGTACTTATTCACTAATTTTAAAAGGAGTAGGAGATATCCTTTTTTATGTCTATCTTTTAGTTCTATTAGGAGGATTGGGCACGTCTATTCTTTTGTTTATAGAACAAATAGATAAATATAATGTACACATAAAAAGATTGTGCTCATCTAATGGGAGCAAAAGTAACATAGATTGCTCATCTATATTAGATTTCAAAGATGCTTATTTTATGGGGCTTGCTTCCTGGAGCGACATAGGATTTGTATATTTTACATCTCTTTTGACCATATTATTAGTTTTACCATTCGGCACATCACAAGCGTTTATCAACATCCTCTCCTTATTCAGCATTGGATATGTGTGTTATTCACTCTTCTATCAAAAATTTGTAGCACAAAAATGGTGCACACTTTGCCTTTCTGTACAAGCTATTTTTATCTTCTTGTTTATATTAAGTATATGTACCATAACAATCAATGGCATTTACGAACTATTAAACACTAAATCCGTAATAGATATTATAATGATATTCTTGGTTACAGCATCTACTTATGCAGTCACTAAACCGTTAATTGCTTCTCAAAAGGAATATACTGCCTTGAAAAAGAAATTCAACGAGCTTATATACGATGAGAATATTATACAATACCTTTTCCAACAAGAGCTTCATCTTACGGATATAGACGAGGTGAGCAAATTGTCTATAGGGAACACAAATGCAGAGACTTGTCTTACTGTAGTTTTCAGTCCTATCTGCGTTTCTTGTATAAAAGAGCTGCAAATACTGATGCGAATTCTTCAAAGAAAAGATAACATCAAGTTGGATTTGATATTCTTGTTGGACAAAAAGAAACATCCGGAGTCTTTAATAATAGCTAAACACTTACTCTCTGATTATCAAAAGTCTCCTGAACAATTCATAACCATATTACAAAAGTATGTTGATGACTACCCTATCAGCAAGAATAAAATCATGCAGGATACTAAGTTTTTGCAAGAAGCTCCTCAATACGATTCTTATCTTAATGCGCAAGAAAAATGGTGCAGAAACCACAAGCTTTACAGTACACCCATCCTATTTATTAACGGGAATAAACTGCCAAACTATTACAACATTAAAGATATAGACTACTTATATAGTTAATGAAATTAAATGAAATCCTTCCCTCACTACTCCCAGCACGATGTCATGGACTGCGGTCCCACCTGCCTGCGCATGGTGTCCGCTTTCTATGGCAAGCGCTATTCTTTGGAAGGTTTGAGGGAAAAGTCATTCATCACTCGCGAAGGTGTTTCCATGCTGGGTATCAGCGAAGCGGCTGAGAAGATTGGATTTCGGAGCATCTGTGTGCAAGTGAGCTACGAAATGCTGCAAGAAGCCCCTTTACCTTGCATCGTCCACTGGAACCAGCAGCATTTCGTTGTGGTCTACCGGATGAACAACAAGCATGTATGGGTGGCCGACCCCGGAGCAGGCAAGCTGAAATACACCCGGGAAGAATTCTGCCGTTACTGGCTCAGTGCCAAGAAGGACGGAGAAGATACGGGAGTGGCACTGTTGCTGGAACCTACACCGGAATTCTATGCACAAGAGGATGAGGGGGAAAAGACAGACTATAAAGGCTTCGGCTTCCTCTATTCTTACCTGCGCCCCTACAAGCAACTGGTGGGACAACTGCTGCTGGGACTGCTATTGGGCAGCATGATACAGCTGATGCTCCCCTTCCTCACGCAGAGCATCGTGGACTTCGGCATCAACAACCGGAACCTCGGCTTCATCTACCTGGTACTCATTGCCCAGCTGATGCTCTCCTTCAGCAGCAGCGCCGTGGAGTTCATACGCGGATGGATATTGCTGCATCTGGGCACACGCATCAACATCGCCCTAATTTCGGACTTCCTCGTCAAGATGATGAAGCTCCCCATGGGCTACTTCGACACCAAGATGACGGGCGACATCCTGCAACGCATCAACGACCACACGCGCATACAGAACTTCCTGACCGGAAGCAGCCTCAGCGTGGTGTTCTCCATGTTCAACCTGCTTGTTTTCAGCATTGTGCTGTTGCTGTACAACGGCATGATATTCCTTATCTTTATGGGAGGAAGTGCGTTCTACGTGGCCTATGTCTGGCTCTTCATGAAGAAACGGGCAGAGCTGGACCACAAGCGCTTTGCCCAGCAGAGCGCCAACCAGAGCACCGTAGTGCAACTGGTGAACGGCATGCAGGAGATAAAGCTGAGCGCCTGCGAACGGCAGAAACGGTGGGAATGGGAACGCATACAGGCAAAGCTGTTCAAAGTAAACATCAAAAGCCTGGCGTTGAGGCAGTATCAAGACTCGGGAGCGGTACTGATAAACCAGACCAAGAACATCGTGATTACGGGGCTGGTGGCCTCGCTCGTAGTGCAAGGGGAAATGACGCTGGGCATGATGCTCTCCGTGCAGTACATCATCGGGCAGCTGAACAGTCCGGTGAACGACCTCATCACCTTTGCCCGCGATATGCAGGATGCTCGCCTCAGCATGAACCGCCTGGGTGAAGTGCGCGACAGCCCCGATGAAGAAGACCCCACAAAAGAGCTGATAAGGGAGATACCCGCCGGGAAAGACTTGCGGATAGAAAAGATGAGCTTCAAATACGACCCGTTGAACGAAACGCCCACCTTAGACAACATCAGTCTGGAAATCGCATCGGGCAGGCAGACTGCCATCGTAGGCATGAGCGGAAGCGGAAAAACCACACTGGTGAAGCTGCTGCTGGGATTCTATCCTCCTGCCGGCGGTCAAATCCTGCTGGGCGACACTCCGCTGGAGAACTTCAGCATCCGCGAGTGGCGCAAGCGGTGCGGCGTGGTGATGCAGGACGGGGTCATCTTTTCGGACAGCATTGCCGGCAACATCGCCCCCGGCGTGGAGCACATCGACAAGGAACGCCTGCGCCATGCGGCGGAAGTGGCGAACATACACGGATTCATCGAAGAACTTCCATTAGGCTACAACACCCGGATTGGCCAGGAAGGGCACGGATTGAGCCAGGGACAGAAACAGCGCATACTCATCGCCCGTGCCGTGTACAAGAGTCCGGAATTCATCTTCTTCGACGAGGCCACCAACGCACTGGATGCCAACAACGAGCGCATCATCATGGATAACCTGCAACGCTTTTTTGAAGGCAGGACATCGGTAGTGGTGGCGCATCGGCTGAGCACCGTGCGGGATGCAGACCGGATAGTGGTGATAGAGCAGGGACGGATAGCGGAAACGGGGACGCACGAGGAACTGATAGCGAGGGAAGGAAGGTATTACGGGTTGGTGAAGAATCAGCTGGAGCTTTGAGAATGGAAAGTTGAAAATGGAAAATGGGAGGAAGGACATAGAATTGCGGAGTGAGGAGGTGCAGGAGATACTGACCCGTCCGCCGCATGCACTGGTACGATGGGGCATCACGGTGTTCTTCGTGGTGCTGGCACTCTTCTTCATAGGCGGGTGTTTCTTTAAATATCCCGACGTGATAAGTGCATCCATTACCATCACCACCGAACATCCGCCGATATGGATGGTGGCACGGGGAAGCGGGAAAATAAAGGAGGTGTACCACAAGGACCGGGATTCCGTGTGGACGGGAAACATCATCGCCGTACTGGAGAATCCTGCCGTGACGGAAGACGTGCTGCGCCTGAAAAGGCAGCTGGCATCCTTCAATCCGGCAGACAGCAGCGCCTGCGCCGGGCAGTTCCCGGAAAAGCTGTCCCTGGGAAGCATACAGAATGCCTACGCCTCTTTCTTGAAAAGCCTGACGGACTACCGCAACTTCCTCTCCTTGAACCTCTATGAGCAGAAGGTGGAGGCCACCCGCCGGGAGTTGCAGGAATACCGCAACTACATCGCCCACCTGAACAGACAAGCGGAACTGGACAAGGAACAAGTGCGGATAGCATCTACCGTACACAACCGCGAGAAGAAACTCTTCGATGAGGGGCTGACCGCCCAGTCGGAATACGAGGAAGCTAAACTGACATTCCTCAACAAGCAGCAGAATCGGGAACAGCTGATGACCTCACTGTCTTCCGCCAGAATACAGGAAGCGCAGTTGCAACAGAGTATCATCGAGACACAAATGGAGCAAAGCCGGGAGTCCAACAATCTGAATATAGCCCTGCAGACAGCCTACAACGAATTGCTGGTAAGCATCAATGATTGGGAGTTGACTTGTCTCTTCATCAGTCCGGCAAGCGGCATACTCTCCTACAACCACATCTGGCAAAAGAACCAGAACGTCGGTAGCGGAGACAAAGTGTTCTCCATCGTAGCCAAAGACCCGGGAAACATCATCGGAAAAATAAAACTTCCCGCCGGAGGTTCGGGAAAGGTAATGGCCGGACAACGGGTAAACATCAGCGTAACCGGTTATCCATACATGGAATTCGGTTTCTTGACGGGGAAAGTGACAATTGTCTCGTTATTGGCTGATGAGGAAAGCGCCTATACCGTCACCGTAAGCCTGCCGCAAGACTTATGCACTTCCTACGGCAAACAGCTGGAATTCAAAGGAGAGCTGACCGGTACGGCGGAAGTGATGACAGACGAACGGAGCGTGACCGAGAGGTTGCTCAGTCCGCTGAGGTATTTGTGGGAGAAGTATCTGTAAAAGGACAGTGAAAGTTTGAAGTATAATTAAAACTTTTCGGTATATGAACTTTCCACAAAACCTGAAAAGTAATAAAGCCTGCCGCATCCTCACACAAGATGCAGCAGGCTTTATCATTCTATATCTTAACGGATTCAGCGCAATGCCTCCACCTCTTCCGGCGTCAGTGGAATTTTCTTACCCAGACGGCGCGCTCCCGTTTCGGTAACCAGATAATCCTCCTCATTGCGGATGCCACCGAAGTTGCGGTATTCTTCCACCTTATCATAGTCAATGAAGTCCATAAACTTCTTCTCTCCCCTCCACAAATCAATCAACTCGGGAATGAAATAAATGCCCGGCTCAACCGTATGCACAAAGCCCGGTTCCAGAGGGATGGCAAGGCGCTGGCTCTTTCGGCCGAACTGCGTACTCTTGGGCTGGCCGTCATAGCCTACCCAAACTTCACCGAAGTTCTCCATATCGTGCACATCCATTCCCATCATATGCCCCAGTCCGTGAGGATAGAACAGCGCATGGGCACCTTCGCGCACGGCATCTTCGGCATTGCCCTTCATCAACCCCAGCTCTTTCAGCCCCTCCACCATCACTTGGGCGGAAAGCTCGTACACCTTCATATAGGGAATGCCCGGGCGAAGCGCTTTAACAGACTCCAGATGCATGGCGTTCTGGATTTCGTAAACGGCACGCTGGCGTGGAGTAAAAGTCTTGTCCGCCGGCACGGTAGACGACATGTCACCACAGTAACCCGAAGGCAGCTCGGCGCCGGCATCAATCAGGAAGAGGTCGCCCGGCTTTACTTTATTTCCATGATAGTGGTTGTGCAAAGTCTGCCCGTTGATAGTGGCAATCGTGGCAAAAGACAACTCGCAGTTGTTCATCTGGGCGATGCGGTTCATTTCGGCCACAACCTCGTATTCGTACATGCCCGGACGAAGCACTTTCATTGCGGTAATGTGCATGTCTGCAGTCACGTCGCAGGCCTTTTCTATTTCTGCTATTTCTTCTGCCGACTTGTAGTTGCGCTGTGCCACCACCGCACGGATAAACGGCACGGACCCTTCCTGACGTGCCGGAGGAACGCCCAGCCAATCCATCAGTTTCAATTTATGCTCGGCACGATAAGGGGGCAAATAATGGATGGTCTGTCCCTTCTGTACAGCCTTGTGCAGATAACCGACAATGTCGACAAAAGGACGGGTTTCGGAAATGCCCACGGCAGAAGCTTTTTCGTGAAGGGTGGGCTGGATACCCATCCAGATAATATGGTCGATGGTCAACTCATCGCCGAATATGATTTCTTTATCTTCGTCTATGTCGATGAGAGCCGACAGCCCGGCAAACGACAAGCCAAAATAGTAGAGAAAAGTGGAATCCTGGCGGTAACGGAAAGTATTGTCCTCATAGTTCAACCCTTGTTCATCGTTACCCAAAAACAGTAATACTCCGGAGCCAATCGTTTTTTTCAGCCGGGCCCTGCGCTGCACATACGTTTCTTTAGCAAACATAACGTTCCATTTTTTAGTAGTTATATGGCAAAGATAGGAACAAAAAAGCAACCAAGCTCCCGTTTTCTTGTTAAATATCATAAGAGAAGGTTTCGCGTTCCCGAACTATTCACTATTTTTGCGGTAGAAATTTCCCTTATTCGTAATTTGTAATTTATAAAGTATGGCACAAGGTTCCCGACAAGTACAGACTCAAGCGCAACAGCAGATACAAACACTGTCGCCGCAACAGATTCTGGTGGTAAAGCTGCTGGAACTCCCTGCCGTGGAGCTGGAAGACCGCGTACGTGCCGAACTCTTGGAAAATCCGGCACTGGAAGAGGGTAAGGAGGATACTCCCGGTGATGAATACCCCGACACTCCTGATACGGAAACCGGAACGGAAGACGGTGGAGACACCAGCTATGATTCTTTAAGCGATTATCTGAACGAAGACGATATCCCCGACTACAAGCTGCAGGAGAACAACCGCAGCAAAGGGGAGCAGGCAGAAGAAATTCCTTTCTCCGACGCCACCTCTTTCTATGAAACCTTGCGCCAGCAGCTCGGCGAGCAGGACTTGACTCCGCACCAGCGCGAACTGGCCGAATATCTCATCGGCTCGCTGGACGACGATGGCCTGCTGCGCAAATCGCTGGACAGTATCAGCGACGAACTCGCCATCTACGCCGGTATCGACGCTTCTCCCGAAGAGCTGGAAGAAGTATTGAAGATTATACAAGACTTTGACCCCGCCGGTCTGGGCGCCCGCACCCTGCAAGAGTGCCTGCTCATCCAGATTCGACGTAAGGAAGCGCAACGGCCCATGCCCTCGCCTCCACAATACTATATAGAAGAAGATATTCTTACCCAGTGCTACGAAGAGTTCACCCGCAAGCATTGGGACAAGATTATGCAGAAATTAGGTATCAGCGAAGATACCCTGCAACAAGCCGTTAAGGAAATCTGCAAGCTGAATCCCCGTCCCGGTGCCTCGCTCGGCGAAGCCATCGGCAAGAACATGCAGCAGATTGTGCCCGACTTCCTGGTAGACACTTATGACGACGGTACCATCAACGTGACACTGAACAACCGCAACGTACCGGAATTGCGCATGAGCCGCGACTTCACCGAGATGGTGGAAGAACACACCAAGAACCGGGCCAATCAGTCTAAGGAGTCCCGCGAAGCCATGATGTTCCTCAAACAAAAAATGGATGCCGCACAAGGTTTCATCGATGCCGTGAAGCAACGCCAGAATACGCTGATGACTACCATGCAGGCCATCATAGACCTGCAACGTCCTTTCTTCCTCGAAGGAGACGAGTCATTACTCCGCCCCATGATTCTGAAAGATGTTGCCGAACGCACCGGGTTGGACATCTCGACCATCTCCCGTGTGAGCAACAGCAAGTATGTACAGACCAACTACGGCATCTACCCGCTGAAATTCTTCTTCAACGACGGCTACACAACCGAAGACGGCGAAGAGATGTCTGTACGCGAAATACGCAAGATACTCAAAGAGTGCATTGACAACGAGGACAAGAAAAAGCCTCTGACCGATGACGAACTGACCGAGCTGCTGAAGGAGAAAGGCTATCCCATAGCCCGCCGCACGGTGGCAAAGTATCGCCAACAGATGAATATCCCCGTGGCAAGACTGAGAAGATGAGAGAAAAGGATGAGCGATTAGGGATTAAGGTTTAAAGATTAGTGCATTCAAATAGTAAATTGTAAATAGTCAAATCGTAAATAAAATTAGGTTGTGGAAGAGCATATTATAGCAGATAAAACTTTAATCAGAACAGCGAAAGTGATTTCGGCGGTATTCACACCGTTCTCCATCCCTTTCCTGGCATTTCTGGTTCTGTTTATATTCTCGTACCTGCGCATCATGCCGTTGCAGTACAAGTTGATAGTATTGGGCGTGGTGTATTGCTTCACCATCCTGATGCCTACACTGACTATCTTCATCTTCCGCAAAATCAACGGTTTCAGTCCGGAAGAACTGGTGGAACGAAAAAGGAGATACATTCCCTTTATTCTGACCATCACTTCTTATGTATTCTGCCTGCTCATGATGCACCGGCTCAATATCCCGTGGTACATGACCGGTATCATACTCTCCGCCCTGGTAGTGATGATAATCTGCGTCATTGTCAACTTAAAATGGAAACTGAGCGAACACATGGCAGGCGCCGGAGCCGTAATTGGCGGACTGGTAGCTTTCAGCGCCTTGTTCAGCTACAATCCCGTATGGTGGCTATGCCTCTTTATACTGGTGGCTGGCGTGCTGGGCACCGCCCGCATCATCCTGCGACACCACACACTGGGCGAAGTTATGGGAGGCTTTGCCGTAGGGCTTATCTGCTCGTTGCTGGTACTCCACCCGCTGAGCAACATACTGTTCCGAATCTTCCTCTTTTAAGAGCCTTGTTTAATTTTTAATTTTCAACTTTTAATTTACATAGTATCAACCCTTAAAAACTAATGATCATGAACTTCCCGACTAATGTAAAGTACACCAAAGAACACGAATGGATTCGCCTGGAAGGTGATGTAGCCTATGTAGGTATTACCGATTATGCACAAGAGCAACTGGGTGACATTGTGTTTGTCGACATCCCGACCGAAGGTGAAACATTGGCTGCCGACGAAGTGTTCGGTACCATCGAAGTAGTAAAAACCATATCAGACCTCTTCCTGCCCGTAGCCGGTGAGATTCTGGAGCAAAACGAAGCCCTTGCCGACCAGCCGGAACTGGTAAACCAGGACCCATACGGCGAAGGCTGGCTCATCAAAATCAAACCCGCCGCTGATGCCGACTTCGACAGCCTGCTGGATGCCGAAGCCTACAAAGCGCTGATAAACGAATGAAATGAAAGGATTAGGGGTTAGCGATTAGCACCGGACGGAATGATAGCGCAGTCCCTAACCCCTAATCGTTAATCCCTAACCCTTATAAAATTAACCCTTTAATAATTTAAAGATTCATGTCTCCAATCGTTAGCATCATCATGGGTAGCACTTCCGACCTCCCCGTTATGGAGAAAGCCGCGCAATTGCTCAATGACCTGCATGTACCGTTCGAAATGAACGCTCTCTCTGCCCACCGCACACCGGAAGCAGTGGAGGAATTTGCCAAGAATGCCCGTCAACGCGGCATTAAAGTGATTATTGCCGCTGCCGGTATGGCTGCCGCCCTGCCCGGCGTCATTGCTGCCAACACCACACTGCCGGTAATCGGGGTTCCCGTAAAAGGGTCCGCACTCGATGGCGTAGACGCCCTTTACTCCATCATCCAGATGCCTCCGGGCATACCGGTAGCCACCGTTGCCATTAATGGTGCCATGAACGCTGCCATCCTTGCCGTACAGATGCTGGCACTGAGCGATTCCTCATTGGCTGAAACATTCGCCGCCTATAAAGAAGGGCTGAAAAAGAAAATAGTCAAGGCAAATGAGGACTTGAAGGAGGTGAAGTACGAATACAAAACCAATTGATTTACGATTGGACGATTTACGATGTACGATTGAAGATACCAAGAAGTAATTTCAATCGTACATCGTAAATCGTCCAATCGTAAATCTTTTAATCCTTTAACTGTAAATATCATCGTGGATCTATTTAACTATTCCCGACGGGAAACATCAGAAGTAAACATCGGAGCCACCCCTATGGGCGGCTCCAATCCTATCCGCATACAAAGTATGACGAACACCGCTACGCAGGACACAGAAGCCAGTGTGGCGCAAGCCAAACGTATTGTCGACGCCGGAGGAGAGTATGTACGCCTCACGGCCCAAGGCATCAAAGAGGCTGAAAACCTGATGAATATCAACATAGGCCTACGCCAGGACGGATATATGGTGCCGCTTGTGGCCGACATTCACTTCAACCCGAAGGTAGCGGACGTAGCAGCGCAGTATGTAGAAAAAGTCCGCATCAATCCGGGAAACTATGTGGATGCAGCACGTACTTTCAAGCATCTGGAGTATACCGATGAAGAGTATGCCCAGGAGTTGCAGAAGATACACGACCGCTTTGTACCCTTCCTTAACATCTGCAAGGAGAACCATACTGCCATCCGCATCGGCGTAAACCACGGTTCATTATCCGACCGCATCATGTCGCGCTATGGCGATACACCGGAAGGCATGGTGGAATCTTGTATGGAGTTTCTGCGCATCTGCGTACAAGAGAATTTCACGGATGTGGTCATTTCCATCAAGGCATCCAATACAGTGGTCATGGTAAAGACAGTACGCTTGCTGGCAGCCGTCATGGAGCAGGAAAGTATGCGATTCCCGCTGCATCTCGGTGTAACGGAAGCCGGAGACGGAGAAGACGGACGCATCAAATCGGCCTTGGGCATCGGCGCCCTGCTGGCAGACGGCTTGGGTGACACCATCCGGGTTTCCCTGAGCGAAGCTCCGGAGGCGGAAATCCCCGTAGCCCGCAAATTGGTGGACTATATCGTGCAGCGCCACGACCATCCTTATATCCCCGGAGCAGATGTGCCGGAATTCAATTATCTCTCTCCCACCCGCCGCGAGACTGCCGCCGTACACAATATCGGCGGAGACAATCTGCCCGTGGTCATTGCCGCACGCTTAGACGGGGACATGGACTTCAATCCGCAATTCATGCCGGACTATATCTATACGGGACGTTCCATCCCTAAACAACTTCCGGAAGGCATGCAATGCATCATCGATGCCGATGTCTGGATGGAGCACAGTAACGGCAGAACGGAACCGGACAATGCCTGGCCTGCCTTTAAAGGAGACCAGCTTCCTTTCCTAAGCAGCTGCGGCGCTTCCTTGAAATTCCTCTTCATCACGTATATGGGGCTGAATGACGAAGCCATCGCCTGCCTGAAGTATCATCCGGAAGTCGTATTGATTTCGCAAAGCAATCATCCCAACCGATTGGGAGAACAACGCGCCCTGGTACACCAGATGATGAAGGAAGGCCTGAAGAATCCGGTAGTCTTCTTTGAACACTACGCAGAGAGCGAATTGGAAAATCTGCAAATCAAAGCGGCGGCAGACATGGGAGCACTCATCTTCGACGGTCTGTGTGACGGTATCCTTCTCTTCAACCAAGGAGAAACCATAAGCGGCAAAGTAGTGGATGCCACTGCTTTCGGTATCCTGCAAGCCGGACGTGTACGTACCAGCAAGACCGAATACATCTCTTGTCCCGGCTGCGGACGCACCCTCTACGACCTGGAAAGTACCATTGCCCGTATCAAGGCAGCCACCGGCCATCTGAAAGGACTCAAGATAGGAATCATGGGATGCATTGTCAACGGCCCCGGAGAAATGGCAGACGCCGACTACGGCTATGTGGGCGCCGGACGAGGCAAAATCAGCCTCTACAAGAAGAAGGAGTGTATCGAAAAGAACATTCCCGAAGAAGAGGCGGTAGAAAAGCTGATAGAACTGATAAAAAGTAACGGAGATTACGCTGAAAGGACTTAAGTCTCAGCGCAGATATTCGTCAAAGTCCACCTCTCTGAACTTAAAGTTATGATGTTCGGAGGGGTGGTAGGCTTTATTCCAAGTCGAATAGGTCTTCACATCTATCTCCCTTGTCTTCCGGTTAAAAGTTACAATGCGTAAGTAGCCCTCACCTCCCAATCTACTGCCTTCCACACCACGCTGATAGTTTGCCAGCATCTGATACACTTTATTTCCCTCTTTCCCTATAGAGACCAGCGTGCCGACTCCGCTTTTCAAGACATGCCCACAAAAGACAGCTATCACATTGCGATGTTTGAGAAGCAATTTCTCCCAGATTCCAGCACCATCGTTCACTGTGCGCCCAGACTCTTTGCCGATGCCATATCCTTGAGGGCGCCACCAGTCTTTCCCGTCATGCAACGTACTGTCACAATACAAATAGGCGTGTGTATTCAATATGACAAGCTTATCCGGATGAATACCCACTATGGAATCGGCCCATTGCAGAGCCTCATCAGAAGGCCCGAATTCCAGATTCAAGACCAGCCAATCGGTATCGCCCGACCTAAGGTTTATGTAATAGTTATCCAATGTCTTTCCATCCGCACTGCCTCCCCAATAACTCTTCTGCTTATAGTCAGAAAGAGGGAAATACTTGTTGGCCATTGCAGTGTTATGCACGTCCGAAAACTTACCGGGCTTACTGCCAATATCGTGATTTCCCCATACGACAGAATAAGGTATTCCTGCTTGGCTAATACGATGAAAGGCTTTCTGCATATACGCCCATTCCACCGGAGAATTATCTTGTGTCAAATCTCCCACTTGGAACACGGCATCTATTTTCTTACGATTGGCAACCAACCAGTCCACTTGCGAATCAAAGACCTCCGGACATTGTTCCAGATAAGTCTGCGTATCCGGCAATACCACAAAAGTACTTACCCGACCAGAAGTGATGCAAGAAGTAAAAAAAGCGCCCCCTAAAAAGAGAATTCCGATAACAGACAATACTCTCATCATTTTTTCTTCTGATTAAACAGCCAACCCATAAACTCAGAATCATTGAACGCCGGTGTCCAACTGCCATGATTGACTCCAGGGAATTCGATATACTCAACATCGGCACCGGCAGCCTTCAAGGCCTTGTAAGCCTGACGCGAACCTTCTACCGGAACAATGTTATCGGCATCTCCGTGATAAATACGGAACTTCACGTCTTTGGCGGCAGAAAGCCTTGCCGGATTCACAATACCACAGATGGGAACGGCTGCGGCAAAAACTTCGGGATAACGTATCGCCAAATCAAACGTCCCCATACCGCCCATGGAAAGTCCCATCACATAAATCCGGTCTTTATCCACCTGGGGCATAGCCAAATAGGTATCCAGCAACTCCTTCAATGTGCGGAATATACGCGTAGGCTCCTGTACCTCGGGCATTTCTCCAGGTACAAACGACTTGGGACGACCCACATAAGCCCAATAATCTTCCTTAGGACACTGGGGAGCCAATACAAAAGCCGGATATTCCTCTCTGTTCACCGGATTGAGCCACATCTGCCCACCATGCACCAATTGCTTCTGATTATCATCTCCTCGTTCGCCCGCACCATGCAGAAAAAGCACCAACGGATATTTCTTCCCTGCCTTTTCTGCTTCGGGACGCAGCAAACGGTACTTCAACGAATCTCCCTGCGAAGAGACATACACTTTCTTTTCATACTCTCCATACAACTCCTGCGCATACATACACACAGACATCAACAGCATCAAGGCTGTACAAACTGTATTCTTCATATCCTACAAAATTAATGTTCAATTAAAAAGTCTACTATCTCACTCTTCTTATATCCCACCCGGAAAGCCTGCACTGCCACCCGGTCTCCCTTATGGACAACAAACGGCTCAACATATAGATTCCAATGTTTCTCTCCATTCCGTCCCCGACCATTCAACTGATAGGCATAAGAGACTCCAGGAGTGGAACACTCCAGCTTAACCTGCCCCCCTTTTGTACAATCTGCGGAGCTGACACGAGCGGCTGTACACCGTCCGGCCACATAGTTTGTACTATTTCCGGTTCTGTCAGCGGACGACATTGCCAATATTTCCTTTCCCACTGCCGATACACCTTCCGCAAACGGTTAATGTCTTTCCGGTAAGCCGGATCATTAATCAGATTGCAGATCTCATGAGGGTCTTTCTCCAAATCATAGAACTCTTCACGCGGACGGGGCCAAACAAACCAGCTTTCCTGATTCTCATCGAGCGCGCCTTCTTCATGGAGTTGAAGCATACGGCGCATCATCGGCATGTTCAGACGAAATCCTACCGGCTGATAGCCGGGCTGATTGGGAGTATAATTACAGATATAACGATAACGGCAATCGCGCACGCCCCCCTGCTGGTCATAGCACTTATCCATACGGTCACGTGCGGCAAAAACATAGCGCCGCGATGGCGAAGCATATTTCCCAGCAAATGCCTTGCCATCCATATAGGCAGGAGGCTTGATACCCGCCAATGAAAGAATCGTGGGTGGAATGTCAATGACACTGCGAAGTCCATCATCAATACTGCCGGCCAATCGTCCGTCCGGATAACGGATAATGAGAGGAATATGGGTACCAACCTCTGTTATTTCACGTTTCTGCCGAGGAAGCGGTCCGCCATTATCCGAATAAAAGATAAGAACAGTATTATCCCACTCGCCTGCAGCCTTCAGTTCATCAATCATCTGGCGGACAAAACAGTCCATGCGGTAAATATTGCTGTACATGACAGCTATGTCGCGGCGCACAATGCTGTCCTCAGGATAATAGGGAGGCAGTACCACATCGTCGGGAGAGACGTATAGCGTATCCTTTGCACTTTCCCATACCTTCTGCTCATGCGAAGCAAGGGTATTGAATATAGCGAAAAAAGGCATTCCCTTAGGACGATTGCACCAATGCGCCTGCCTACCGCATTCGTCCCAAGCTGTCAAAGGCGATAGAAACTGATAGTCGGTCTTCGGATTGTTCGTACAATAATAACCAGCGGCACGCAACAGCTCAGTATAGCATTTAATTCCTTCAGACAACACAATATCGTAACCGGTTACTGCTGGCGGACGTGCAATCTGCCCCCCTTGCGTACGCATATAATTAGCTTTAATATGTTTGGGATACATTCCCGTGATGAGTGCCGCACGCGAAGGAGCACTGACACCCACTGTCCCGTAAAGGCTGGTATAGCGTACGCCCTCTGCCGCAAGGGCGTCAATAGTGGGAGTCACTGCCACACTGTCACCAAAACAGCGTAGCCAAGGACTGATGTCTTCGCATACCACACAAACAATGTTGGGACGAACAACCTCGCCATCCTCTGCAGCAGAAACAGAAGTTCCACCGGCCTTTACTCCCTGCGATACAGCACAAGCTGCCCAAACGGTACCACCACACAAAAAAGAGTGTATTATCTGTTTCATTATTACTCAATTTACATAATCAGTGAGCCTCTCGAAGAAAGACACGTTGCGAAATACCATTTTCATTAAACGATTCGATGGCAAAATAATATTTTTGTCCCACTGTGAGGGCACGTAAGTCTAATGAATTATCGCCATATACCATCCACGAACTATACAATTTATCAAGAGCAACACCCCACAATACATTATAGCCTTGCGCACCCTTCACCGATTTCCAAGAAATGCGGGCATTACGTTCGTCCGCTTCACGCACTACCGTAAAACCTTTTACCGTAGCCGGTTTTTTCCCACGTCCCAAACCGAACACGCGAATATCCCCCATTGCCAGATTCTTGCCCGGCACGTAATGGTGGCGATAACGAATATAGCGTGCTTCTATCGGTTGATCCAGTTCTATGTAATTATGAGGGGCATCACGAAAACTGTTACGATAGTCTGCCAATATTTGCCAACGGACACCATCCACCGAAGCTTCTACAAGATAGCGTTGCCGGAGTTTTGGCATACGTCCCCAAAATCCGGTTTCCTCATAGTCAAAAAAATTCAGTTGCAAGGCATACACGTCGCTCACCTCTTCAAGGTCTATCTCCACCCATTGTTTATCGTCATTTTTTCCGGCCACCCAGAAGGTTTTCAAGTTCTCATCCGTCACATTTTCCACCGGATAACTTTCCAATTGCGAAGAAGCCTTCACGGGTTTGCCATAAGAAAGCAACATCCAGCCCCGGAAACCACCGCTTGTCGTCTGTCGCGAAACCTGGTCGGGAGAATAGTGAGGATAGTCACCGAAATAAGTATCAGAGTACATCACACCGTCTTCATCAAAAAATGTAGGAAACATACATAACCTACGCTCAAACTTATAATTAATGGACAGATGGATTGTACCGAAATGCCAGTATATTCCTCCCGGACCACAAACCGTACTTCCATGCCCGGCACCGGTAGCAAATCCTCCCGGCTTGTAGCAGAACGGATTATGAGCCGCATACTGAAAGGGACCCAAAGGAGATTTTCCTACATAAACACCGTCACCATACACATTGAACTGAGTGCCCGGAGCGGCATATTGCAAATAATATTTCCCATTGTGTTTCGTCATCCACGCACCCTCGATGAATGGTTTGATGTCACTGGTATGATTTTCGCCAAAACGTTCCCATCCATGGATATCGGGACGGAGATAAAGCAATGAGTCTGGCTTTTTCGCCATCGGAAGGAATTTATTTGTCATATCAAGTTCCTTGCCGCGGATAGGCCAACGGTTGGAAGAGCCCCAATACATATAAGCACGTTCATCATCATCAATGAAAAGGGCAGGATCCTGAAGGTCGTGGAGTACCGATGGCACTGCCTTCCAGTCCCCCCGTTTGGGATTATCGGTATAAAGTATGCTCATGGCTCCGGATGGATTCCCACAAACATAGAGTACGGAATCTTTATAATTATGGGCAGCAGGAGCATTGCAACCTTCGAAATACCATTTTTCGGGAGTAATAAAGTCCCAATTCAGCAAGTCCTTGGAATGCCAGTAACCCCAGGAACGGGTAACGAACATATAATACTCCCCCCGAAACTCCACTACAGCAGGGTCGGCACCCGAACGATAGGACTTGCCCAAATGGGAATTGTGAAAAGGATAAGTATAGTCCAGATTAAGAGGGTTACAGTAGGTAGTAGTACGATATTGTGCATGTAATGAACCGACGAACAACAACATCAACCAAGCGATGCAATACGACTTTTTATCCATAGTTTTATTAAGCTGACAATAAACAAAATACACATAAAACGACAAATGAGGGTGTGTCAAAACGGTTGATGGCACACCCTCATTTTACAACACATTATCTCACTTCTTTAACGGCAGAAATTTGAGATACACCGCTTTCATTGAAAGCTTCGATAGCAAAATAATATTCCTGGTCGGTAGAGAGACATTTCATCAGATGCCTACACTCGTCACCATACACCATCCAAGAACTGTAAAGCTTGTCCGGCGCAATACCCCAAAGGATGTTGTATCCTTGTGCACCTTTCACCGGTTTCCAAGTCAGCGTGATGTCACGACGATCTTCGTGACGGTGAGGGTCAAATGTCTTCACTTGAGCAGGCGCCTTACCTTCGCCCAGACCGAAAATACGGATGGCAGAAATGGAAAGGTGCGGTGTAGGAACATGAATGTTTTTGTAACGTACATAACGTACCCGAGCAGGGGTTTCCAATTCCACGTAATCGTGCGGAGTATCCTTGAAACTATTGCTGCGGTTGACGAGGCGCGTCCAGTTGATGCCGTCCACAGAACCTTCGATGGTATAACGGTGGCGTAGGCTGGGATAACGGCCATACATGTCACTCTTATAATCGTTGTAATTCACCTGAATAGCGTTTACAGTGGCAGGTGCCTGAAGGTCTATCTCCACCCACTGTGTTTCATCGTTGGAAGAAGCCAGCCAATAAGTCTTGCAATTCTCGTCCGTCAATCCGGCAGCAGTATGACCTTCTACAGCCGAAGAACCTCTGGCAGGCTTGTTGTAAGAAAGAAGCATCCAGCCGCGGAATTCACCCTTCTTTCCAGGCACAGTAGGCGCATAACGGGGATAATCACCAAAACGGGTGTCGCAATACATGATGCCGTCTTCGTCAAAATAAGTAGGGAACATGCAGAGACGGCGTTCCCAGTGCATATTAATGGGCAGAGCCATGGAACCGAAATGCCAGTATTGCCCACCCGGTCCGAGCACCGTACTTCCATGACCGGCACCGTTGATATAACCGCCAGGCTTATAGGAAATGGGGTTATGTTTCTGATAGGTATAAGGTCCCATCGGATGGTCGGCCACATATACACCATCGGCATATACATTGAACTGAGTGCCCGGAGCGGCATATTGCATGTAATACCTCCCGTTGTGCTTTGTCAACCACGGTCCTTCGATATAGCCGCCCAGCACGGTATCGGCATGATTTTCTCCAAAACGTTCCCAACCATGTTTCTCTGAGTCGAGATTGAAAAGTTCCAGCTTCTCGCCTTCTTGTATGAAACGATGGTTCTTGTTGAGCTTCATGCCGCGAATGGGCCACTTGTTGGAAGAGCCCCAGAACATGTAAGCACTGCCGTCATCATCAAGAAAAAGGTCAGGGTCTTGCAAGTTGGTGATGATGGCAGGAGTGGCTTTCCAGTTACCCGACTTGGGGTTGTCGGTATAAAGCACACTCATCACACCCGAAGGATCGCCACAGACATAAAGTACTGAATCCTTGTAGTTATGTGCCGCCGGAGCGTTACAACCTTGTGGATACCAGTTTTCCCCCGGATTGATAAAATTCCAGTTTTGTAAATCCGTAGAATGCCAGTAGCCGTGCGTACGGGTAACGAACATATAATATTCTCCACGAAACTCTACTACGGCAGGGTCGGCACCCGAGCGGTAGGAGATATCTTTCGAAGAATTGTATATCATATAGGTATAGTCTACATTCAGCGGATTACAATAAGTATCCATGCGCATGTCCTGCGCCAAAAGGGGAGACGCCAAGCATAATAATGCCAGCAGCAGATTAGTAATCAGTCTTCTCATTATCTTTTATCTTTATTATCAGGTTATTAATGTTCAATATGTCTTCCGGTAGCTTTTCAGCGGCATAACTCCTGCGGCACATCGTATTCTTTTTGCAAGCGTGCCAGTTCAGCCTTCAGTTCGGTGGTAATCTTCTCCATTCCCTTCTTCCCATAAAGATTGTGCATCTCTTCAGGGTCTGTCTTGAGATCATAAAGTTCCCAATTGTCATCCACGTAGAAGTGCATCAGCTTGTAGCGTTCCATCTTCACACCGTAATGGGCACGCACGCTGTGGAAGCCGGGAAACTCATAATAGTGATAGTACAAGGACTTACGCCAGTCGCGCGGTGTCTTGCCTTTTTCCACCAGTTCCTTGAACGAAACGCCCTGCATGTCCTGCGGAATGGAGATGCCGCACATATCAAGGAAAGTAGGAGCAAAGTCGATGTTCTGGGTCAGACCTGTAACTTGCGTACCCGGTTTGATATGTCCCGGCCAGCGCATCACCATCGGCATACCAAAAGACTCTTCGTACATGAAACGCTTGTCAAACCAGCCATGTTCGCCCAAGTAGAAGCCTTGATCGGTGGTATAGACTACAATCGTATTCTTGTCCAACCCCGTACGTTTGAGATAGTCCAGTATCTCGCCCACACTCTCGTCCACACTTGCTACACAAGCCATGTAGTCTTGCAGGTAACGTTGGTATTTCCATTCAGCCACTTCCTTAAATGAACGTGGCTTGGAATAGAACTCATTATTTCGATCGCGGTAAGCATCAAGGAAACGGCGGCGTTCTTCCGGTGTCATTGTTCCCATGAAAGCGTGCGGCCAAGGGTCAAAGAGCAGGCTGTCGCTATCGATACCCGCAACCATCTTCAAATCGTGACCTTCGTACATGTCACGGTATATATTCATCTTCTGCATCTGTGCTGCGTAACGTCCCTCATAGGCATCGTAATAATTATCGGGAAGCGGGAACTTGGCGTGTTCATACAAACGATAATGCCGTTCGGCAGGTACCCAATTGCGGTGAATGGCTTTGTGGTGCATCATCAAGAAGAACGGCTTGTTCTTGTCACGACCGTTGTCCATCCATTCCTCACAATATTGAGTAATGAGGTCGGTCACATATCCTTTATGAATAGTAGTGTCCCCCTCGGTAATGAACTGTGGGTTACAGTATTCGCCTTGGTCATTGAGAATCATCCAATGGTCAAATCCCGTCGGCTTGGAAATAAGATGCCATTTACCGATGACGGCAGTCTCATAGCCGCCTTGTTGCAACAGTTTAGGCAACGTCTGCTGAGAGCCGTCGAAACCTAGTGCCCAATTCTTCATGAAGCCGTTCTTATGGCTATGCTTGCCAGTAAGTATCGCGGCGCGACTGGGGCCTGAAATAGAATTACAGCAATAATTATTCCAGAACACAGCTCCTTCCTGCCCGATACGGTCAATATTAGGAGTAGGTGCCACTTTACCTATAGGATGACCATAGATACTCATAGCCTGCTGTGCATGGTCATCACTCATGATAAAAATAATGTTAGGACGTTCACCGTCTTGCCTGCCTTGTTCCTGAGCCTGAACAGCAGGAACCAATGGAAGCATGGCAAGTCCTAAAGATAGTTTATGATTCATCATCTTCAATGATTTATAAGATTTTTCAATTTATCATATCAACGTAAAAACAGATTCATTCCGCTCATCTGCCGACGATGTTCCTACCCAGAGCCGGAATTCCCCCGGTTCCACCTGCATCTTCATATCAGCACCACAAAAGGCAAGGTCTTCTTCAGTCAGCACAAATGTCAGCGACTTCTTCTCGCCAGCCTTGAGATACAGCTTTTGAAAACCCTTCAATTCTTTCACCGGACGAGTCACACTTCCCACAAGGTCGCGAATATAAAGCTGTACCACCTCTTCACCACCGACTTTACCGATATTGGCTACATCCACTGTAACGGTAAGTGTTTCCCCCTTTTTCAGCTCCTCCTTGTCCAACTTCAAGTTATCCACCTCAAAGCTAGTATAACTTAAGCCATATCCAAAAGGATAAAGCGGAGAATTGGGACAGTCAATATAAGAAGACTTGTAATCCATCTTCGGATTGTCCGGAGGAAGCGGTCGTCCGGTGTTCTTGTGGTTATAGTAAAGCGGGAGCTGCCCCACCGAACGTGGAAAACTCATTGTCAGCTTTCCGGCAGGATTATAGTCGCCTGCGATGACATCGGCAATGGCATGACCACCCATCGTGCCCGGATACCAGGCTTCGAGAATAGCATCCATATTCTCGTCCTCCCAAGTAAGTTCCAGCGGACGACCGTTCATCAATACCAATCCGATGGGCTTACCCGTTTTCTTAAGTTCCTTCAGCAAGTCGCGCTGCGAAGCAGGCAGGGTGATGTCCGTGCGGCAAGCAGCCTCGGCACTCCAGTTCTGGTCTTCACCGGCAGCAACCAGAATGACATCTGCCTGACGAGCCACGGACACAGCTTGTGCAAATCCTGCAGTTCCAGGCTTACGAAGATCGCAGCCTTCGGCATAAAGAAAACGTACGTTCGAGTTTCCGTACTTTTTTTCCAACCCTTCAAAAAGAGTGACACTCCGTTGACGGTCTCCCCGTCCACCCCAACCACCGTTCACACTGTTACGTTCTTTCACCATAGGGCCTATCAAAGCTACAGTCTTACGTTCGGAGGGTTGTATCGGGAAAAAGTCATTCTCATTCTTCAACAATACTACCGACTTACGAGCAGCATCGCGCGCTGCTTCCAAGAACTCGGGTTTCATGATAGTAGCCTTCTCACGCTCCTCATTCAGATAGCGGTAAGGATCGTCCATAATGCCTAAAAGGAATTTCATCTCCAGAATGCGGCGTACGGCATTATCAATGGTTTCTTCGTTCACCTTGCCCTCTTTCACGGCTTGCAGCAGATGTGCATGAAACACACCTCCGGTCATATCCATCTCGATGCCCGCATTGGCAGCCAACTCGGCGGCATGAGCCTCGTCGCGTGCCACGCCGTGGGGAACAAGCTCATTGATAGCCGTATAATCCGTCACTACAAAACCGTTGAACCTCCACTCATCGCGAAGCACATCCTGATAAAGGAACTTACTGGAAGTGCAAGGCACACCGGAAATCTCATTGAAGGCAGTCATGAAAGTAGCCACACCCGCATCTTTGGCAGCCTTGAAAGGTGGGAAATAAATATCGCGCAAAGAGCGCTCGGACACATCAGTCGTATTATAATCACGACCAGCTTCAGCAGCACCATATGCACAGAAGTGTTTGGCGCAAGCCAGCATCTTGTCCAGCCGCATCAAGTCTTCGGGCTTCTCACCCTGGAAACCGCGTACACGTGCGGCAGAGAGCAATGAACCCAGATAAGGATCCTCACCAGAGCCTTCCATTACCCGTCCCCAACGTGCATCACGTGAAATGTCCACCATGGGGGCAAAAGTCCAGTTAACACCCACTGCCGAAGCTTCGGCAGCGGCAATGGACGCACTTCTTTCTGCCAGTTCGGCGTCCCAGGCACACGACTCGGCCAAAGGAATAGGGAATATCGTTTTAAAACCGTGTATCACATCGAAAGCAAAAAGCACTGGAATCTTCAACCGGGATTCCGCTAGTGCCGTCTCTTGTGTCTTGCGGATAGCGGCAGAAGAAGTGGCATGGAAAAGACTGCCTATGTATCCTTTCTTCAATAGAGGTTCAATGTCCGTATTTACTTGCGGACCGGTCACAATATCGCTCTTGGCAGAATATTGGGTCATCTGACCTATTTTCTCTTCAAGTGTCATCAAGGCAAGTACAGAATCGACACGCTCTTCTATCCGTTTGTCACCGCTGTAACTCTGCCAATCACCGGCTCCTGAAGTACATGCCGTACCCACAGAAAGTATTAGGGCAGCTCCAATCAATAATTTCTTTTTCATAGTAAATGCTTTTATAGTTTTAAGATAGCCATTACGGGAGCATGATCGGAGAGATAGCTGTTGTCCGGCTTATCATCAATGGTTCGGTAACGCTCCACCTCTACAGCACCTTTTATAAAAATAAAATCTATCAACCTACGTTTCTCTACCGGGATGCGCCCGAAGTCATGGAAACTCCATGTCGGTCCGTAAGCGACTTTCGCCGTAACGCAAGCATTCTTCATTCCACCTTCCGTCAATACAGTGACCGGCTCGGAATCTACCGTTCCATTAAAGTCTCCGGTAACAATTACCGGAAGGTCACCCACTATTTGTTTTATCTTCTCAAGTATCAGCACGGCACTTTCGCGACGTGCCACTTTACCTACATGATCGAAATGAGTATTGAAAGCAGCTATTTCCCTACCACTCACCTTGTCTTTCAGTACCGCCCAAGTCACAATACGCTCGCAAGCCGCATCCCAGCCTTTCTTTCCGATGGAATCAGGAGTTTCACTCAGCCCAAAATTTCCACTCTTCAATAGTTCGAAACGGTCTGTCTTATAGAAAAGAGAGCAATACTCACCTTTCTCTTCTCCATCTGCACGACCTACACCGAGAGCGGTATATTGCGGAAGACGCTCCTTCAAGTCATCGAGTTGGTTCTTCACCACCTCTTGCATGCCTATAATGTCCGGAGCATAATAAGCAATCATTTGTGCCGCATGGTCCTTGCGGTATTTCCAATTGTTCATACTGTCCGCCACATGATCCAAACGGATGTTGAACGACATCACCTCTACTTTGGCTTCCGGTTGCCTGCCGCACGAGGCGACAAGCAATGCGAAAACAACCAATACACTATTGATAAACACGTTTTTCATGGTTACAAACCTTTTTAATCTATGTAAAACCTAATCAGAATCAAAGAATCCTATCAAACAACCTAATCGACCTTGTTCAAATAAGGAGAAGTAAAGCCTAATCTCCTCAAACCCTTCTGCACATCGGGATGACTCATGAAAAGTTTCCAAATCAAACCGGTACGATAGTTCTCTATCATCACAATAATCGGCCCTTGGTCAATGGCAAGATACGAAGGTGCAAACCAATTCTCCGTCAAATTGAACGCATCCTTGAAACCATATTCACCCCAAAGACGGTCACCCAACTCTTCATAGAAATAACGCATGGCTTCCAAAGAATATTCAGGTGCATATGGAATAGAGGAAAGAGCAGCGGTAGGTGTAATCACACCACGGTCATTACCGGGACTATGGGCAGAATAACCTTTGTCACCGTCACTGGCAGTCAATCCCCAACATTTTTCGCCGTAACCCTTGTAACCCTTCGGATTGTCAATGCAGTAGGCACGGTTAATCAAGGTATGAGCCTTCATCTGTTCCTCGTAATCGGCATAACGATCTTTCAAGCCACGTGGGTCAAGCCCCATGTAAGAATAATGAGTGAAGAAGAGAGGACCTCCCTTTCCGTGGTTGTTTCCAAGAGGAAGCTTGATACCGTAATACTCCCGACCGTTCAGAAAAGTATTCGCATTGGCCCAGCCTTTATGATAAACGCTCTCGGCAATCGGATAAGTAGGGGAAGACGCGCCCAAAATGTAAACAATGTGACACTCGTTATGACCTTTAATCTGATGATTCATCGCCCATCCGTTGTTTGGCGACCAATGCCAATACATCACATCTTGTCCCTGAGTAAAAAAGTTCCATTCTGCTTGACGCCACAGATTATTGATTATCCCGCGGATACGGTTTTCCGTCGGATTATCCTTTGTAAAATACTGATGGGCAGCCAACAAGCCTTCGAACATGAAAGCGGATTCTACAATATCCGCTCCATCGTCCTTACGACTGAAAGGAATGGTCTTGCCGGTTTTACCGTTCATCCAATGTGCCCACATGCCGTGATAGCTGTCGGTATTCTTGTCGCTCAGAAAGCGGACTATCTTCAACATACGTTCAGCGCCCTGTTCGCGAGTGACAAAACCACGCTCTATGCCGACAATGATAGCCATCACTCCGAAACCCGAGCCACCGATGGTAGCTGTCTCGGCACCTCCGTTGCTCCGTTCATGTGCCAATCCTGATTCGGGATGGGCAAAATCCCAAAAGTAACGGAAAGTTTGCTTCTGGACAAGAGTCATGAGTTCATCATCGGAGAGTTGCTTTTCTGTCACATCAGATGGTGGATTTATGGCATTTACCGAGCACGAACAAACCCCAAAAAACAAGAAAAAAAGAAATATATTTTTCATAATACCTATTTTTAAACATTTTAACCACATAAGAAGTAGGAGTAGCCTAAGGCTACTCCTCACACACCTTATTTATTTTGCTTCAATATTCCTTGAGAAATATCAATCTGCTTCTGTGGAATGTAGAATGTAGAATGCTGGCTCATATTGAAGTTTGTCTTTCCATGGGCCTTCAGCATCTTTTCCGCATATCCGGGAACAACTTTATCAGCACGAATCAAATCAAAGAAACGGTGTCCTTCCATTGCTAATTCAATGCGGCGCTCATTCCATATGATTTCACGCAACTTAGCTTTATTCCTCTCTGTTATTTTAGGTAATACAGTGGGATCATCACCGGACTTACGAGCACGGTCTCTGACCAATTCCAATTTAGCCAGGGCGTCATCTACTAATGGGTCGCTTTCACCATTTGCCAACTCATTGCAGGCCTCAGCATACATTAACAGTACATCCGCATAACGCAGAAAATACAAGTGGCAATTTTGTTTAGCAAAATTATTGGCATTCCAATAAGTTGTAGGCCACATTGTCTTTTTATTGGCACGCGGTTGTACTCCCGGTTCGTCCTTGAAGTTTATAACCCCAACTCCTTCCATATTTTCGCCATCGTAAATGATAGTAGCCTCCCGTCTCGGATCACCTGATTCATAAGCCTTATCCAAAGATTCTGACGGAGAACAGAATCCCCAACCTTTGAAACCTCTGACACCTTGCCACTTCACATATTCGGAAGCCTTATCTCTCGTCTTGTCTGATCCCCACAAATACTGGTCGGTCAGCATCACTTCATCAGAATAATAAGAATCCGGGCTAAACAAATCACGGTAATTGTGATGCAGGTTATATTCTCCCCTACTTATTACCTGCCCTGCATATTGTTTTACACTTGCATAATCTTGACGGAACAAATAAACTTTAGCCAACAAGCCTTCTGCAGTTCCTTTCGTAACTCTTCCTCTCTCAGCAATCCCCCATTCATCACGGGTTGGCAAATTCATTGCCGCATAGGATAAGTCATCAATAATCTGCTGATAAATAGCTTCTTCAGAAGCGCATGGCTGATCATATTCATCGGGATTCTGAACTTTAGTAACCAAAGGTACACCACCGTAAGTTCTCACTAAGTTAAAGTAAAAGAAACCACGGAAAAAACGTGCCTGTGCAATGCTTCTAATCTTTAACTGCTCATCTTTCAACACATCCAAGTTATCCAATGCTACGTTACAGAATCCAATTCCTTTATAATTTCCGGTCCACCAGCCGTTCAATTCTGTTGTATAAACATCATAAGTAAAATCATTCAATGAATTCACGCGAGCATAACTACCATCTGCCGGTGAACTTCCTGTATCAGAATTGTCACTCGGCACCTCCATAATGCCAAACCAAGAAAAGCCGATCAAGTCCCAACTTTTCATTTGAGAATATATAGCATTAATTCCCATCAAAGCACCTTCTTCTTCCCCGAAGAAAATATCTTGCGTCAATTTCCCTTGCGGCTTTGTATCCAAAAAATCAGAACAAGAGGTAAAAACCAATGCTGAAGCTAATAAAAGTGAATATATCTTTTTCATAATCATTTCCTATTTTTATTTTCCATTAGAATGTAAGATTCAAGCCAAAACGGCAGGTAGCGGTAATCGGATAAATATCACGGTCAAGCCCCCCTAAGATTTCGGGAGTAAATCCGTTATAATTCGTAAAATAAAGCAGGTTATTACCTGAGAAGTACAATCTCAAATTCTGGATATGCACTTTTTGCATCAAGTTTTTTGGGAATGTATATCCAAATTCCACAGTCTGTAACTTCACATAGTTGCCACTCTCAACATAACGGTCGGAAACAAAATAATTGTTACCCTCAAATGTCATGCGCGGAATGGAAGTATTCCTATTGTTTTCAGTCCATCTATCCAAGAACGAACGATCCCAGTTATCAACACCAGCATTTCTTTCAGCTTGTTTGGCATTATAAATCTTATTACCAAAATTACCCTGCAAATCAATTGACAAATCAAAGCCTTTCCAAGCGGCAGTTATACCCAAACCACCGATAAACTTCGGAGTAGGAGAGCCTAAATCCGTACGGTCTTCAGCAGTTATATATCCATTGCCATCCGTATCTGCATAAATCAGATCACCCGGAGCTACATTTGCCTGATACTTCTTCTTCGCATCACCGGAAGCAGCCGCAGCCATCGCATTATACTGCTCAATCTCCTCATTACTTTGGAAAATACCAATAGTCTTGTAACCATAAAAATACTTGATTGGCATTCCTTCTTCTGTCATATGAACACTTTTTCCGGAACCTATATCCCCACTGGTGATACGTTTACCTCCCAAATTAGTCACCTCATTCTTAATTGTAGTTCCAGTCAAGCGGATGCCATAACGAAAATCCTTAAACGAGTCTTCCCATTTCACCGTAAAATCAAGTCCAGAGTTACGTACTGAGCCCACGTTTGTTTCTACAGAGGCAAGTCCTACAGAAGCAGGAACATCCACATTTACCAACATTTCTTTTGTATCTCTTCTGTAATAGTCAAACTCTAAAGAAAAGCGATTATTGAACAAGCCTAAATCAAAACCAAGATCCAACTGCTCTGAACGTTCCCAATGGATTTGTGTATTATAAAGAGAAGTTACAGTACCACCAGAATAATAATCACCACCAAATACAGCATCATAAGTAGGGGCTACATTAGCCAATGCATAATATTTGTCATTACCAATCTTATCATTACCAATTTGCCCCCAGCTACCTCTAATCTTCAAGTTACTCAACCATTCAACATTATCTTTAATAAAAGCTTCTTCAGAAATCCTCCATCCGGCAGCTACTGACGGAAAATATCCCCAACGGTTATCCGGTCCAAACTTCGAAGAGCCATCGGCACGTATAGAAGCCGTCAACAAATATCTGTCCATTAAAGCATAGTTGGCACGGAACAAGTAAGACATCATGGCTTCATGTTTTCCATTATTCTCAAGTCCACGTGTATCGCTTGAAGACTGATCCAAATACCAATAGTCTTCCACTTCTGAGAAGAAATTACGTCCTGACCCGCCTAACTTTTCATTAGTGTATTTTTGAGCAGTAATACCACCCAAAAGATTCAGACGATTTTTATCATTGATTTGCCAATCATAAGTCAAGATATTCTCCCACAGCCAAGTAAAATCTCTAGTCCATGTTTTAGACAAGCTGTTCTCATCTACCTTTTGATACTCCGAGATATAATACTTAGGAGTAAAATTACGACTTCTACCATTAATATAATCAATGCCCAAGCTGGTCTTAAAATTCAACCCTTTAATAACTTCCCAATTCAAGAATGCACTACCCACAATTCTATCTTTCCAATTATCACTATTCATATAATGGAGGGTAGCAAGCGGATTAGCAGTAGATGCCACCTGAGGATCGGAGAAATTACCATTCTCATCATAAGGAGTAATGATAGGGCTCAGTTTATAAGCGGATTTTACAACTCCCTTATTTTCATTTTTTGTATGACTGAAAGAAGCCGATAAGTTATGCCCGATAGTCAAATGTTTGTTTATTTTATATGAATTATTGGCACGCAAAGTAAAACGGTCATAAGAATTTTCCTTTATGATACCATCCTGTTGGAAATATCCGGCACTCAAATTATAACGTACCTTTTCTGTTCCGCCACTAACAGCAACTTGATAATCACGGACAGACGCTACTCGGAAAATCTCATCGAACCAATTGGTCCCTTTTCCGAAAGAAGCCGGGTCATCATAAACAAGACCGCCATCTGGATTAATATTCAAGTTAGCTTCATTTTGCAGCATAGCATATTCAGAAGCCGTACACATCTCAAACTTACCGCTCTTTTGGAACTGAAATCCTTCACTGGCAGTAATGTTCACCTGTGCTTTACCTTCAGCACCTTGCTTGGTGGTAACAATAATTACACCGTTAGCACCGCGAGAACCATACATGGCAGTAGCAGAAGCATCCTTCAATACCTCCATGGACTCAATATCATGGTTACTCAGGAATGATATATCGTCCATAAACATTCCATCAACCACATAGAGCGGATTGCTATTATTAGTAGTACCGATACCACGAATGCGCACTTCAGGAGAGCTACCCGGAGCACCGCTTGCAGAGATAAATACACCGGACACACGACCTTGCAATGCGTTAGCCACATTAGGTGTAGAAATCTTTTTCAAATCATCGCTCTTGATAGAACCAACAGCACCGGTCAAGTCTGATTTACGCTGTACACCATAGCCTACAACTACAACTTCATCAATCAACATATTGTCTTCTTGCATTACTACATTAATAGTAGTACGACCATTCACTGCTATTTCTTGGTCTTTCATACCAATATAGCTATAAAGCAAGACAGCGTTACTGGGAACATTGGTAATCTTATAATCACCATCAAGTCCAGTAACGACTCCTTGTTGAGGAGCCCCCTTTACCGAAACTGTAGCACCAATAACAGTCATTCCCGTCTTGTCGGAAACGACACCCGAAACCGTAATTTTGTTCTGCGCCATCGAAACAACGGCAAACAGCAACATCACACATGTAATTAATAAATTTTTCTTCATTTTGTATTGATTTAAAATTCTTTTGCAAAAGTATAGGAGCAATTGATGTATGTCAAAAAACAAACTACCACAAGATTACCACAACCTGCTCAAGCACTACAACGCAACTACTACAGCATTGTATAAAACACTAATTCCCAATAATATACACTAGGAAGTTATTTAAAAAATTATTCAGAATGCAGGCCTATCCAAATAGAAATATGCTGTTGAAGTTACATGATCTTGGCGGTAGAAATTAACAAATCCTGGTGGAAAGTCTTTATCCGTGATATGTAGGTCTGAATCTTCATCTAATAAACGATAGAATTTCAGTTTACCGCTTCTATCTATAGTAACCGGTACAAGAGGAACCTTCGCCTTGTACAGTTCGAGTACCTTTTGATATGGAGCACCTCCAATCTGCTGCAATGTAACTCTTATATCATGACGAAAATAAATCGGGTCCTGCACGTGGAAACGATACATACTCCACCAACAACTGTCCGCATTTGCAATCGGACAACCTTGATAACGGTGGGAATACTCGCCCTGCCCCCAAGCCGTACCAATATAGTCTTCAACTCCCGTACCACTCAATGTGGGAAATTCCTTATCTCCGTCAATGTAGAACTTGATTTCACCTTCTCCCCACCAAGTAGTTTCATACGCCTTATTGGCAAAGATACCCAAGCTTACCCCCAAAAAGCGCCCCTTGCCCGATAGTTGGGGAAGAACAGTATAATCCACTCCCAACTTGGTGGATTTGTCTTCACGCCAGACAGCATGAAAATAGCTCATCTCCGAATCCCATTCCGGCAATTTAGTAAAGTTGATATCATAAAACAAGTGTGTCAAGTCCTCATCCGAGGTATTCACAAACACCACTTTGGCACCGATGCGGTAAGGCATCGGAATAGAACAGTTAAAAGAACGCTTCTCCGGATTAGAAAAGAAACAGTTCTCAAAACGAGATGTACGTGACAGCGGATTCCCAAAAAAATCTCCCAATGGGACATCCACTGCCGGAACAACAGAATTATCCCAATAAAACTTGATACGCAACGCACGAAGCATCTTAGGGTTACGTTTGCTGACTGTCAGCCAAATACGGTTAATGATCCCGGGTCCTTGCTGAGACAACAAAACACAGCTGTCTCCCGCCATGATTCTGCCGAAAGCACTTCCTTTTGCACCTTTATTGACTTGAGCTGCCGTTCCCTTGGCACCGGTAGGATTTTCAAAACTTGTCCACCGCGTTTCATGACCTTCAGGCACTTTCCATATTTGGGCATGCCCCAAAAGAGTAAATGCTAATAAAACAGATATAACTAATAATGTCTTCATTTCATATCCTCCAGCAATTTATTCATTTCCCCAAAGGTCAGCCTTATTCCCTTTATTCTTTCTCCACTCATGACGCCATTTGTGCATCATCACATTGTTTACCATCGGCTTCAGCTTACGGCCCGCCTTGTCGGGTATGGTGGGAACAGCCGTCGCCTTGTCCTGATACCAGTAGGCAACGGTGGCCAGGTCGAGGGTCAGGCAATTGTTGTGCCCATGCTCAATGGTGGCTTTCAGCCCTTTCTCAAAGAAGACGGGATCTTGAATAAAGAACCGATAGACATGTGTACGCCCCAAGAATCCGACATCATTATTCACACGTGGATAGCCGAAGTAGATATGCTGGTAGGGCTCTTTCGGGCACCAGGCGGTGTTGAACAAATCTTCCGTACCGGTTCCTATCAAGGAAGACTGTTTTTCACCGTCGATGAACCACATGTCATCGCCTTCACCATACCACATGGGGGTAGGGCACTGTACATAATAATTCAATCCCACAAAATGGCCCTTTCCCTTGATATCGGCAAACACATAATTGTCGGCTCCGTCCTTATTCTCCGTCTGCTTACCCACGGAACCCCACTCGGTCTCCCCCTCGGGAAGCGCTTCGGTAATCTCACGGTTGAACCACGCATGGAAACGCCCCATGCCCTTGGGCAGTTCCTTCATCTCCACATAGTCTATGTAGTAGTAGAAGGCGCCGATGTTGACATCCGTCTGATTCTCTATCTCAATGCGCGCACCTTTGGCAAAAGGCATGGCGAAATAGCTGCACAAACCCGTACCACCGTTGGGACCGGAAGAAAGGGCAAAAGAAGCATAGTTATACTGTTCGTTCCATCCCTGGCCGAAAAAGGGACCGATGGGGGACACGACAGAAGGTTCGTCGCTGCCGTCCCAGTACATCCGAAGGATGATGTCGTTACGGGAAAGCTGGCGCGGTCCCGGAGACATCGTTATCCAGATATGGTTGATTACGCCTGCCCCCTTGATGTCGGCCAAGACAGCCGTTTCGCCCGGCTTGATGGCCTTCAGGTGGTCACGGTTGTTGCCCGTACGGTCATAACTGCTGACACGGCGGTTGCGCAAGCCTTCCTTCATCTTGGCAAGGTCATACATTTCACTAGACATATTGGTCTGCGCAAAAGCGCTGCCTACTCCCATCAAAAGGGAGAATAAACCTACAAAAAACTTTTTCATCACGGTATTCTTCATTTTTCAAATTATGTTTTTCATCAATCTATCGGTTGTCACTTTCTTGTGGCATCCGACTTCCTTATCTTCTCCTCCAGTATCCGCGCCAGCCTGCGTGCCACTTTGGGATGCTGTTCATACACATTTGTGGTCTGGTATGGGTCTTCCTCCAGATTGTAAAGCTGCACAGAGGGTGCATCCGGCTTTATCCGGGCATTTTCTATATCGCTGTTCACCCGATGGGTGAGCTGGAAAGCGGATGCCCCGCCCAAGTCATGGTCACCGACATTCTTTCCGGTAAATCCGCCGCTGTTTTGCGCCGGAATATAGACCCACTTCCCTTTGCGAATGGAAAGATGGCTCTTTTGGGAAGGACAGATTATAATATGGTCCCGAATCATTTTCCCGGGATTTCCGACAAGGGCAGGAAGCATGTTGAAACTGTCCGGCCCGTCCTGCTCCTGCAATTCATATCCTGTGAGGGCAGCCAAAGTGGCAAGCATGTCAACATTGGACATCAACTGGTTGGATACGCTGCCCGCAGGAATCCTGCCCGGCCAGCGGACAATCATAGGAATGCGATGCCCGCCTTCCCAAGCTCCGAACTTGAAACCAAGAAGCTTGCCGTTGATATGGTGTCCTGCCTTCCAAGCTCTCTGCCCTCCATGATTCAGCATTCCCCCGTTGTCACTGGTGAAGATGAGCAGAGTATTTCCCGCCAGCCCTTCCTCATCGAGGGTACGCATAATCTCGCCTACCACCCAGTCCAATTCATGGATTGAATCACCGTAAGGTCCTGCCTCACTGGTACCTACAAAGCGTTCGGCCGGTGTAAAAGGATGATGGATGTTGGTGGTAGCATAATACAAGAAGAAAGGTGAATCCTTATGTTCCTTTATCCACTGCACGGCCCGGTCTTTCAAAGTAGTGGCTACAGCCCGGTCTTTGTACAAACGGTGCGCAGCCGTGGCTCCACCAATAGAGTTGATACCGAATTTTTCATCGAACTCCTCCGTTTCTGCCCTCTTGCCTCTTACAAACGGGTCGTTGGAATCATAACCCACCACATGATGGTTCTCCACATAAACAAAAGGTGGATGACTGTTGAGAATAGGCACACCGAAGTAATAATCGAATCCCAATTCAAGTGGTCCGGGAGCCAGTTCCTTGTTCCAGTCCATCTTTTCGTCCGTACGGAATCCAAGATGCCACTTCCCCACGATGGCAGTGGAATAGCCGGAACGTTTCATCACATCCGCAATTGTGGTGCGTGCCGTATCAATTTGCAGAGTCTGATTCAGGAAGATTGCCCCCCAAATATCCTCACGGCAAGGATATTGACCAGTCATTAGTCCATAACGTGAAGGCGTGGAAACAGCCGAGGATGAATGAGCGTCCGTAAAGCTACGGCCCTGCGATGCCAGACGGTCTATATTGGGAGTCTTGACCTTGGTGGCACCGTAACAACCAATGTCGCCATAGCCCAAGTCATCAACGTTGATAATGATTACATTGGGCTTGACCTCAGTGGAAGCCGGAGATTGCTGCGCGACGGCAGGCAAAGCGCTGAATCCCATCCCTACTGTGAAGGAGAGGGACCCGGTGAGAAGTTTGTGTTTCATGTTTCACTCAATTTATCGGTTAATACAACATCCTTGCAAATAGAAGGTCAATGAATCCTGAATATCTTTATCCCATTCAAGAACGTCATTCCCTTCACCGCCTCAAAGTCCACTGTAAGGTTTCCACCGGTTACGGCAATACGCAATTTCTTGGATATGCAACGGTTCCCGCCTACTTCTATCGCCGGAGAGAAATGGCTCAACCAAGGCCGACCGTTGACAGAAACATTGAAGACACTGCCGCGGAAATCGGCATTGTCTAGGGTAGCGACAGCTCCCAAATCGTAAGTCACCCGTTCGGAACGTGCGTTCAGGTCAGCAAAAAGAAGTTCCACTTCATAGTCGCCGTCGGGCAAGTCGAAGCGATAGGCTTTGATGCCCTTGCGTTTGGTCTGGAGCAAAGGAACGTTACGGGTGTCTTTCACTTCGGCAGTGGTTCCGATACGTCCCGGAGAACGGCGGAAAATCTCTCCACCTATGTAGCCCCAACTCCCAGGAGTATAAGCTTGGTCGGGAAGCCAGCAAAGATCACTCTTGTCATCCGTAAAGAAACAGTTGCTGCCCACGTTCACTGCAAGTTCCAGCTGTCCGGAGCCGGCTGCCGCGATATAGCGAGGCTGCATCTTCACAAAAATGTCCGAAACCTGCTCCACCTTCTTCCCTTGATAGATGCCGGATGCTACAAGCGTGTTTCTTCCCACAACAAGAGGTACCCGCCACCCAGCATGGCAATTCTCAATGTCTTGTACAGAGAGTTTTTTCCCATTGACAGACAGCTCTACCTTATCCAGATTGGAATACACTTTCACCGGATGTTCCACTGCTTCGCCGTCCGAAACCACAGTCCGATGCTTCCAGTCATCCACAGCAATGTGCAGCACCGGAATATCCTTACGCAAAAATGCCTGAAAATAATAAAACACATCTTTAGGCCGGCGATCATTGTACATCAGCCCTTTATTATTAATGTGTGGCGTAGCCTCCTGGCGATTGGCAGAACTGAAATCAATGAAATTCCACTCTGTGGCGCCGACTATGAACGGCCGCCTCATGATAGCGGGCAGATAGTATTCGAGGTACAACTGCTGCCATTGCATGGAGAAATCGAATATCTGCGGCTCGAGCGACTGCAAGCGCGGGTCGGAACCGGCACCGAACTCACTGATTATTAACGGACGGTGCGGGTATTTACGATGCTCTTCGTCCACAAAGCGGTCGAAAGACTTGAAGTCGTTCTCATACCAGCCCTGATAAAGGTTCCAACCGGAAATGTCGGTGATATTGCTGAGACCGATTTTATTGTAAATCTGATTGCCGTGGTAGGCCATCGTACTCAGACGGTAGGGGTCTTCCCTCTTCAGAGTTTCCTCCAGATGCCGGGCAAGCGCCAAGGTATTCTCGTAGAAACCGTTGAGCCGTTGTTTCTTCACCCGATACTGCAGCTGGATGACAGCCTCGTTCATATACCCCCACATAATGACGGACGGATGGTTGTAATGCTGGCGAATCATTTCGCGCAAGGCGCTTGTGGCATTCGCACGGAACTCGTCACCCAAAGCTATCAAATCTACTACCGGAATCTCCTCCCATACCAGCATGCCGAGTTCGTCGCAAGCACGCAACACGGCATCGTCCTGCGGGTAATGTGCCAGACGGACAAAGTTCACACCCATGTCTTTCAGCAACTGCATATCCCTGCGGTGCATCTCATCCGAAAGCGCTATGCCCATCGGCATCTGGTCCTGATGACGGCAAGCTCCCATAAGTTTCAGGGGTTCCCCATTCAACTTGAAGCCTTCCTGCGCATCCACGCTGAACCAGCGGACCCCCAAAGGGACACGTGTCTCATCTTTCAACACCTTGCCACGCACATCTTTCAAAGAAACTTTCACGCTGTACAGATAAGGGGAATCGGGCGACCACAACTGTGGCTTTTCCAACTGTAACCGCTCCTCGAAGGCGAACGCCCCGTCGGCATCTATCCGGACGCTGCGCAAAGATTGGGCTACGGTCTTCCCATCGGTATCCAGCACCTCGACGTCCAACTTCAACACCGCACGCCGCACATCACGGTTCACCAAAGTCCCACGCACACTGATTTCCGCCCTATCCTCACTCACGGAAGGCAAATCGACATAAATGCCCGTAGAGGCATAGTCGGTAAGGCTGATGTGCTGCTTTGCAGCACTGATGAGCCACACATTGCGGTAGATGCCGCCAAAGATGGTGAAGTCGCCGGACAAAGGAGGTATCCGGTCGTTCTGATTATTGACGTGCACCATCAGCAGATTCGGGGCATCAGTCCTTACTTTATCCGTAATGTCTACGGTAAAGGCAGAGTAACCTCCTTTGTGGGTAGTGAGCAGCTCGCCGTTGAGGTACACATCTGCCAGAGAATTGACAGCATCAAATTTCAGGTAAAGCTGCTTATCCCGCATCTGCGCGGCATCCGTACGGAACTCTTTCTTATACCAGGAAGAAGCCCTGCGGTAGTTACGGGTAGAATAGGCATCCGTATTCCAGGTATGTGGCAGATGTACCTGTTCCCAACCTTCCTCATGACATCGCACTTTCTGGAACCGATTGTCATTATACGCAACATAATACCAGCCGTCATTGAAACTCTGAACCACCCGCCCGGCATTGACAACCGGGTACATGGTGGACAGACACAATATTAATAAAAATATTTTCTTCATGTTTTTCAATAGATTATATTATTCCACACAAGTCAGGCAAATACTGCAAGAATGCTGCATATAGTTTGCAGTGAAAATGCAGACAATATGCAGCAACAATGCCATCTCAACGCAGTGTCTCGAATGCTGCATATTGCCGCCTCGGGAATCAGTTAGAGTAACGTGAACGTTGCTTTCTTTACGTCCCGGCTATTTCTGCCAATCATCACCTCAAAGTTACCGGACTCGCATACAAAATCAAGATTGTAGTTGTAGAACTTCAGCAATTCGGGGGTAATCTTGAAAGATACTTTTTTAGATTCGCCGGCTTTCAGGAAAATCTTTTCAAAGCCTTTCAACTCTTTCACCGGACGGGTTACACTTCCCACAAGGTCACGAATATAAAGTTGAACCACTTCTGCACCGTCTCTCTTGCCGGTATTGGTCACAGTCACGGTAGCAGTCAGTTCGCCCCTATCCGTCATGCTAGTCTTGTCCAAAGCCACGTCGCTATAAGAGAATGTTGTATAGCTCAAGCCGAAACCAAAGGGATAAAGCGGTTCATTGTCTATGTCTATATAGTTGCTGCGGAATTTCTGGAACCATGCACCGTCGGCAAGAGGGCGGCCCGTGTTCTTGTGGTTGTAGAACAAAGGAATCTGTCCCACGCTCTTCGGGAAAGTCGTAGTCAGCTTCCCACTCGGATTCACATCACCAAACAATACATCACCGATGGCAAAACCTGCCTCACTGCCCGCAAACCATACATTCAGAATGGCCGGCACGTTTGCCTGCTCCCAGTTCAGTACCAGCGGACGACCGGTAAACAGCACCAGTACCACCGGTTTTCCCGTTTTCAATAATTCCTGTAACAGTATGCGTTGGGTGTCCGTCATTTCAAGATTCGTGCGGCAACTGCTCTCTCCACTCATTTCCGAAGACTCACCGAGCGCAGCCACAATAACATCCGATTTGGCAGCCACGGCAAGAGCCTCGTCCAGCAACTCCTTGTCCGAACGATTGTCACGGTGTAAAGAACGTCCGAACATAGTGGCACGTTTCTCATATTCGGCATCACTCATCAAATTACAGCCTTTCGCAGTCAGTATTTCGGCTTTACCGCCTGCTACCGCCTTCAAACCTTCAGCCAAAGAAGTAGCATTCTTCAATACGGCAGCCACACTCCAAGTACCCGGCATATTACTGCGACTGTCTGCCAACGGACCTACCACAGCAATAGTGCCCTTCTTGGCCAGCGGAAGCACATTACCCTCGTTCTTCAGCAACACCAAGCTCTCCGAAGCAATCTTACGCGCAACGGCACGATGCTCTTTGGTAAAGATTTGCTTCTTGGCACGCTTCACATCACAGTATTTATAAGGATTATCGAACAAGCCCAACTTGTACTTAGCTTCCAAAATACGGCGACAAGCCACATTAATTGCTTCTTCTGTCACTTTTCCTTCTGTCAATGACTTCTTGAGCGTACCAACAAATGCATCGCTCACCATATCCATATCTACACCAGCATTCAGCGCCAACGCGGCAACAGTCTGCGTATCGCCCATGCCATGGTCGGTCATTTCTGTAATTCCGGTATAATCTGTCACTACAAAACCGTCAAACCCCCACTGCTTACGCAATACATCCGTCATCAACCACTTGTTTCCAGTGGCAGGAATGCCATCGACCTCATTGAAAGAGGCCATCGCACTGCCCACACCGGCATCAACCGCCGCCTGATAGGGCAACATGTATTCATTGAACATGCGCTGATGGCTCATATCTACTGTATTATAGTCACGTCCTGCCTCACCGGCACCATACAAGGCAAAATGCTTTACACAAGCCATAATCTCATCATTACGGCTCATATCCTTTCCCTGATAACCACGTACCATGGCCTGCGCAATGGCTGCTCCCAGAAACGGGTCTTCACCGTTGCCCTCGGACACACGCCCCCAACGGGCATCACGGCAAATATCCACCATCGGACTGAATGTCCAGCAAATACCGTCGGCACTGGACTCAATGGCCGCAATACGCGCCGATTCTTCAACCGCCTTCATATCCCATGTACACGACAATCCCAAAGGAATGGGAAACACCGTTTCATATCCATGAATAACATCCATACCGAATAAGAGAGGAATACCCAAACGACTTTCTTCAACCGCCTGCTTCTGTACATCGCGGATACGTTCCACACCTTTCAGATTGAAAAGCCCGCCCACTTCACCGGCACGAATACGTTTGGCCACATTACTACTTTTAGCCTGACCGGTCGTAATCTCACCGGTAACCGGCAGATTCAACTGACCTATTTTCTCTTCCAGGGTCATCTTCTTCATTAAATCGTCAATGAAACGATTCATATCGACCGGAGATTTCTGCGCATACGCACTAACGGCAGTAAACATCAACAAGGCTAAAAATGATTGTAACTTGAAAAGTAAATGCTTCATGTCTTTCATGCTTTTAATTTATAGAAATATTATTTTGCTGCAAATAAAAGAAAAGCATGCGACAACCTCCACATCCCGCACTACAATAAAAGTACATCCATCACTAAAAAACAAAATAGGAAGTACAATATTAGTACTTCCCCCATTAATATTTTACTGTAAAACAGTTATTTAAAATTTATAAGGAAATCAGTTAGACTTTCTTCCGGAAGCAGATTGAATTTCTTGCGCAACCGGTATCTTGCAGCATCAACCCCACGCGTGGAAATATTGAGCAACTTCGATATCTCCTTTGTCGGCATATTCAAGCGAAGCAATGCACAAAAGCGCAAATCTCCTGAAGTCAAATCTGTATATTGAAGTTTCAGATTACGGAAGAAGTTTTCGTGTATACGGTCAAAATTAGCCTGAAACATAGTCCAATTCTCTTTATCGGACACTATATTGCTATTAACTAAAGTGAGCAGCTTATCCAAGTTCTTACGGCCATACTGCCCCGACAACTTTTGCCGCTGTATCTCTTCTTTCAAGGAATTCAGAAATTCCTGATGGGCGATATTTGTCATTACCACACTGGACAACTCCTTGCTTTTAAAACGCAAATCGGCCTCAAGCTGCTCCTTTTCCAACTCAACAATCTTCTTCTCTTGCCGCTCGAGTTCTGCCTGATGGGCTACGCGCTGCCGTTCAATCACACGGTCTTTCTTTTTCTTCACGAAACGGTAGACCAGATATTGCAACAAAGCCAACAGACACAATCCTGCCAAGATATAACTTCCCACAGCCCAATAAGACAAGTACCACGGAGATAATATCTCAAAAGGAAGCTCTACCGATGCCAAAAACCTATCAGTATTATATATCTCAGCTTGGAAAATATAATTTCCATAAGGAAGACGGGCATACATTTTCTGCAAACTGCGTCCACTGGGCACCCATTGTTCGGAATAGCCATCCAACTTATATCTTACCTTATAAGTATAATCACTATAAACCGGATAACACAAGGTAAAACTCACTGTATTAAATTCGGACTCCACCCGGACTCCCGGCTGCGCCACCAATGTTTTCCGCTCACCACTGAATTCATCAATAGCCCGCATTCCCGAAATCCATAAAGAACGTTTGACTCGGGATTTATACAACGAAGAACTATCCGTCTCAATACGGGCAATGGCATTGTTCAGGCAAAGATAGGAATGATTATTTCTCTTGTCATAAGCCACGCTTCCACGCTCTTCCACTGCCAGACCGTCAAACAAAGAATATGGAATCCGGAGTTCTATATCGAAAGTATTTATCGCACATTTCACCAAATACACCGTTCTGTCCCCTACAAACCAATAACGATCTCCACTTGCACGACTCACAGTCTTGATTTCCCTCAATTCCGCCAATTGTTCATTCATCGTTTCATAAGGAACAATCGAGTCGGTCATATCTTCATAAGTATAAAAGTATTCTCCATTAGAAAAAACCACCCGACCATTGATTTTAAAAAGCGTGAAACTTCCACCCTCTACTTCTCCCAAACTCTCATACTTCCGCACATCCTTTACCAGCTTCATATCCGGATCAATCCGAAAGCGATACAAACCATTCCTTAAGTGTTTCGCCCAGATATTCCCCTGATGGTCCACTTCTATATGGCGAATCATGTGACTGAACCCACGTAAGGACCGAGTAAAATAATACTCTCCCGAAGCAGTTTCCGTATATAAATTCAAAAGCGCATAAGTCCCCTCCAATAAAAAAGACTGTTCCTTCAATTCAATCTTTTCCATACACATCCCTCCCTTTGCGTCAGCCACCTGCTTTGACTTCAATCCCGATATAAGGAAAGTACCCTTGTTGTGTCCGCAAAAAATCTGTTTTCCCCATTCATCGACGAACCACGCTTGTTCTTCCAAGCCCGGAACCAATTCAGCCTTTCCATCCTTAAGCCAATAAAGTCCTTGATTAGAAGCAATATAAGCTTCATTTTCCCTTACTAGAACATCATATACCATACCTATTTTACGAAACGGAGGTTCATAATAATAGATTAGAGAATTATTGTGTATATAGGCAATACCTTCATCCAAAGCTGTCCATATATTATTGTCATCATCACAATACAACTTCAAAACAGTATTGTTCTGTAGTTTATTATCCGTATTGACCTTCCAAATCAGCTTTCCTTTTTTATCCAACGCATATATGCCATCGGATATTGTGCCAACAACGTAGCAACTGTCTTTGGTCATCACCGCACGATTAATGGTATGCTTCCTGAATACATCATCACATTCGGTTTCCCATTTTTCCACCCTCCCATCTCGATAGAGAAAACCTCCCTGATTACGGGTAAGCATTAAAACCGCATCATCATAAGGAAGCCCAGCCAGGACATCGCTATTCCCAAATGCCTTTCTGGGAATAAGTTCTTCCATTTTCCTGCCAGAAAAGACACAAAGTCCACCATTTATTCTTTGAGAATAAAAAGTATTTCCAACCTGAAATAAGTTCAGAGGAAGACTCTTCATCCGAGTACCTTCCACCGAATTTCCATTATAAAAAAAGAGAGAACCAAACGATTGAAAAACAATTTCTCCTTGAACGCAAACAATGTTCCAGATTTCATCGTTATGAAAAGTAAAATCCTTCACCTCATCTTTTAGCGAATGATATTCAAGGGTATTATAAGGAGTACGGACAAAATAACCGAATTCTTCGTAAGAGCCTACATAAATTCTTCCATCTTTACTGATATATATAGCACGCACAATTCCTTTTGTCGGTAATTCATACAACCGCCAAGCACTTCCATCAAATTCCAGCAGTCCATTATTATTGCCAAAATACATCACCCCTCTTTCATCTTGTGCAATAGACCAATTCTGAATACCGGCATTATAATCCGACACCGAATAGCTCCTCACTATAGGAGAAAAAGGTATGGGTGAAGCTTGCAGCAAACTACTGAAAACCAAAGACAAGAGAAACGTTATTGCAATTCTCATGAGTACTGTTTATAGGTATTTACCAGCAAAGATAAAGCTTTTTGCGTTTTCGTAAAAACAAAATCGCAGATTATCCTCTTTTATAGAAAGATAACCCGCGACAACTGATAACTCACTTTATTAATTTTCAGCCGTTTTCTGTTTTCCCAAAGGAATAGAAACCCCCAAGTAAGCATTGACATTCTTCGTATTCTTGCCAAAGAACATATAGTCTGTTCCCGCAAAGAAAGGACCCAGTTTCAGTGCCAGACCGAAGGTTTTACCGGCTCCTTGAAGTACGGAATAGCTGGCAGCTACATTGAAAGCATTCGTCGGACGGATGCAGGCAGAGAAAGTCAGCTCATTCAAAGTTTTCGGTTTGGCAAAACGACCGGTATACAAGGCACCCACTACCAGCCAATCATTCAGTAAGGCATATTCAGCGCCAAGAACCATTGTAGAAGTCAATCCACGGGTACGGCTCTTCTCAGAAGCCTCCTCCGTCTTGAGCTGCAACATGTCATAGTTAAGAATCTCGCCGCTGTTCACAATATTCATGAACTCCTGCTGCGAGGCCGGGTCAAGAAGATCATAAGTCTGCTCTGCATTGGCTCGCGCTATACTGGTATTCGATTTAGACCATTTGATAAAACCCAAATCAAGAACTGAAGCAGAAAGTGTCAATTTATCCAGTAACTTGTAAGATACTCCCAAATCAATAGCCCCACCATATCCGGCAAAACCGAAACTGCCAAAATCGATTTCATCGATATAATCGCCACTCTCATTCTCGGGAAGCTCCAACAGCTTTGACGAGTTCTCCAAAGTTGCATCCACTTGAATGGAAGCTTTACTCGTCACTCCTGAAGAGCCGACAGAAGGAGTTTCCACATGAATCTGGTTGATGTTCAGCTTTAAGTTACCGATACCCAGCAGCATCTTCACCTTACCACCTACAGCCAGTCGGTCTGTGATATTCCTTGCAAAGCCAAGGCCGACTTCCGCATAGGAATTTATCTCAAGCTTCTGTCCATTAATGGTTTCGTTAATACCCAAATAGTCAGAAATATTGTCACCAAACTCCCGGCTGCTCATGTTATTCATAAACTGGAACATGGTTTTCGGTATGGCGGCACCGATATCATTACGCAACCCCACATTGACTGACCAGAAGTTCTTTCCTTTATACCACCCGGCAGACAGAATGTCGGTACTCAAATTCACATTCAAGTTATTGGTAGCATCCAGTCGGTTCATAAAGTCATTGCTCATGAAATAGTCGCTGTCATCACTGTTCTCAATAATGTCCATAATATCCCTATACCCCAGGGAACTGGAGTTGACGGTAGCATTCAACGAACCTATCACGGGAATATTCAGATAACCGCGTCCCGGCATCAAGGCCGGATTGAGCTGCATACGCTGGTTACTTCCTTCCATAAAGTAGGAAGTGCGCAGGAACTGGGCTTGTCCGGAAAGAGAGAAGCAAAGCAACAATACCACAGACAGCCATACTTTCAGAGAATTCAATCGTTTCATAACCTTGTCAATATTTTCATTATCACCTGCAAAAATATAAAACAAGTTAATACCCTACAAACAACTTAACCGGATAGCCGTGCATAAAAGGCTTATACAGAGACTATCCGGTATAAATTAAGGAGCAAATAAAAGAACCCTCTTAAGAATGCCCTTATACTATTTCATCATAAACATGCTCATTTGCTCTCGTAGCGGTACTCAGAAAAACCGGGGCTGCCTCCTTTCTTTGTTGCAGAGACATTGACGTCACTGTCGGAGCACTCAACATTTCCTTGTATTTTGCCGGAGCAGTCAGTATCTTTACAGCCTCTTTCAAGTCATCATCATCTTTCAACTGCTGGATAATGCTTCCACGCTGGAAATAATAACGCTTGATGATTTCTACCGCAATCATGCCCTTGATGTCCTTGGAGAAATGGTCAAGGTCACGGTCCAGATTATGCGACAATTTTTTCTCCAGCGCTTCAAACTCTTTCGAAGCATCAGTCAGATAGCCCTCAAATTCGGCCATCTCCTTCAGGTTCTTCAGCATCTTCTCTGTCTGTTGGTCGTATTTGAAGTCCGCCTTCTTCACCATCGCCTTGAAGTCCGCATAATCGGCATCTGTAATTTCAAACTTCTCTGCTGAAGGGATGGTAGGATGTTTCAGGCAATAGTCCGTTGCATAATTGAAAATAAGATTGTCATTGACAAGATAGAACAGAATGTTGGGCAGCTTCTCCTGCTTCACCGCAATGTCCGGAGTCACGCCTCCGCCATCACGCACTTCACGTCCGGCAGCCGTATGGAACACGGTAGTAAGGCTGTCCGGAATACGTCCCACACTGCCGTCCTCATTCCGGTGCTTGTAGTCGATAGCCTGCACACAACGGCCGCTGGGAATATAATATTTGGAAGTCGTCAGCTTCATGGTACCACCGTATGGTAACGGACGGGTGGTCTGCACCAATCCCTTACCGAAAGTACGGTTACCGATAATGACCGCACGGTCAAGGTCCTGCAAAGAGCCCGCAAGGATTTCTGACGAAGAAGCCGTTCCGCCATTGACCAGAACAGCCAAAGGAATTTCCAAATCCAACGGTTCACGCAATGTCTTGTAGGTATTGCTGGCTTGCTTAATCTTACCCTTTGTCGTCACAAGTGTTTTTCCGCGAGGCAGAAAGAAGTTGGCTATCTCTATAGACTCATCCAGCAAGCCACCCCCATTGTTCCGCAAGTCAATCACCAACGAAGTCATCCCCCGCTTCTTCAAGTCCAGAAAAGCCTGCTTGAACTCCTTGGAAGGATTCCCCGAGAAGGTGCTGAGATTGATATAACCTATATTATTATCCAGCACCGTATAATAAGGTATGAACGGCAATTGGATGGAACGGCGCACAATGTCGAAATCCAACGGTTTCTCTGTACCGGGACGTTGCACTTTCAGCTTGAAGCTGGTACCCACTTGTCCGCGAAGCATCTCGCTGACTTCCTGGTTGTTCTTTCCGGCAAGGTCTTTTCCGTCAATTTCCATCAAAATATCTCCGGCTTTCAGGCCTACATCGGCAGCAGGCATATTCTCGTATGGCTCAGATATCATGGAACGTTTCAGTTTCGGATTCCAAGTAATCACAGAACCTATACCACCATAGGAATTCTTCAGCATCTGCTCCAATTCGCTTTGGTCATCTTCCGGATAATACTCCGTGTAGGGATCCAGCGAGTAGAGCATGGCATCAATGCCTTCACGGATAGTCTTGTTCGGATCAATCGTATCCACGTAGAACATATCCAACTCTTTCACAATGGAATTGAATATATCCAGATTCTTTGCTATTTGGAAACTGCGGCTATCACCACTCTTGAATCCCCAAAAACAAACGGCTCCCGCTACAATCAGCAAGGTAACCATCCAGCGTATCTTTAAAATTCTTCTCATAATTATGATAATGTGCTAATATGCCAATGTGCCAATGTGCTAATAACCTGCAGCGTAATAGCGAAACAAATATTGCGCAGCCAATTAGCACATTGGCACATCAGCACATTAATTAATTAATAAAATTTCTTCCTTGATTTTTTCCCATTGTGCAGCCTGAAGCTCCGTACCCACCACTTGTATCACATCTTTGGAGAGAAGGGAGCCTATCTTGCCACATTTCTCCAGCGAGTAGCCACACGTCAGTCCATACAAGAAACCTGCCGCAAAATAGTCGCCAGCTCCTGTAGTGTCCACCACTTTCTCTACCGGAGCCGCTTGTACCTGCACCATCTCTGTACCTTTGCGAATCAGAGAACCACGGGCACCCACCTTTACAATGGCTATGCTACACATTTTGGCAATGATGTCCAATGCTTCCTCCGGTTCCTTACCCGTAAAGGCCTTTGCCTCTTCCTCATTGGCAAAAACAATATCCACATATTTGTTGACCAACAGAGAGAAAAATTCAAGGTCTCCTTCTACTATATTGTAGCTCGCCATGTCCAAACATACTTGTAAGCCGGCCTCTTTAGCCAGCTCAATGGCACGGAGAATCATATCATGGTCTTGCACCAGATACCCCTCTATAAATAGGTAAGCATATCCTTTGAACATATCCAGCGAAAGATCTTCCGCCTTCAATGTAGAAGCCGCCCCCAAATAAGTGCCGAAAGTACGCTCCCCATCAGGAGAAATGAAAGTAGAGGCTACACCGGACGGAAGGGTAGTGGAAAGCAATAAATTCGCCTCTGTCCCATGCTCCAGCAGGCTATCCCGGAAAAAGTTACCGTAAAAGTCATTGCTTACTTTTCCGATGAATCCCGTACCCGCACCAAGGCATGCCATTGCCCGAATTGCGTTTCCGGCAGAACCTCCGTTAGCCAGGTGCGTCTTCATCCGGCTGAAATACTCACTAATTTTCAAGAACTTATCTTCATCAATCAGCGTCATGCTTCCTTTCGGAAGCTGCATCTCCGTCAAAATATTATCATCTTCAATGATTGCCAGCGCATCGACCAAAGCATTGCCCAACCCAATTATTTTATCCATCTTCGATATTTTTTTTGCAAAGATATTGCATATTTCAAAATATCCTATTACTTTTGCAGCGCATTTGAGAAAAAACAACATTCTTCCTTAGCTCAGTCGGTTAGAGCATCTGACTGTTAATCAGAGGGTCCTTGGTTCAAGTCCAAGAGGAAGAGCGAAAAAAATTGAATGCATATTCTTCCTTAGCTCAGTCGGTTAGAGCATCTGACTGTTAATCAGAGGGTCCTTGGTTCAAGTCCAAGAGGAAGAGCAAAAAGGTTCGTCAATCAGGCGAACCTTTTTTGTTTTCTCCATCAGCCGCACTTAACGAACAAACGGAAATCTTTCATCTTTCATGAAATTAACATATATTTGTGGAATATTTATAGGGAATTTATCCCGACCTTCTGTCTTTATTTGCAGAGCCATGAAATTTAATTCAAAAATACGACTATAATGAGAACAGCCCTACTCTTTTTAATCATCGGATTGACTGTATGTACATTTTGCAAAGCACAAGACATACCCGTTCTGCCCCAAGAAAAGTTCCGGCACCATGAATTTTCCGTCAGCTATGGTTTCCTGCCCATTACCGATGCCAACAGCATGGCCGAGGAGTGCTTCGCTCCGGTACTGAGTTTCGGAGTTTATGCACGCGAAAAGACAAACTACTACGGCGCTCTGAATATCAGCTACATCTATAGATTCAACCGCAAAATCAGCCTGGGAGTAACCGGAGGAATAACCGGCAACAAAGGGAGAGCCAGCAGCCTTTATGAAGCTTTGGATGAAAACACCAAAGACAACCGAAGGTATCTGTATGTTCTTCCCACCTTCCGGTGGCACTGGTTTACCCGCCCCAAATTCTCTCTGTATACCTCAGCAGGGCTCGGTGCCTATTTCCTCCGGAACAGTTTTGGAGGAGAAGTCTTTCACAAGACAAGATTCGCTTATCAATTCAGTTTTCTAGGCATCGAATACGGAAGCCGGTTTGCCTTCTTCACAGAATTCGGAGTAGGATATACCGGAACAATCGTAGCAGGCGGCCGTTATCGTTTCTGACTTATGAGGTCGCTACCGCCAGTGTCAATACACTGATGCGCACACCCTCCACTTCCTTGAGCGCATCGGCACAAGCCGTAGTGGTGGCACCGGTAGTCAATACGTCATCTATAATCAGTACATGCTTCCTTGCAAAAGCGTCAGCACGACGCAGACAGAAGATACCGTCCACATTCTCCCACCGTTCATAAGAGGATTTACGGGTCTGCGTTTCCGTATGCCTCATACGGGCAACGGAAGCAGTATCCATGGGAATACCGGTGACAGCGGAAACGCCGCGGGCTATACATTCGCTCTGATTGTACCCACGCATTTTCCGCTTACGCGGATGCAGAGGAACGGGGACAATGACATCCACATCACTGAAGAAACCGGTAGCCGACAACTCCGCCGCCATAAACCGCCCCATCACTTCGCCAAGGTCTTTCCTCCCTCCATATTTCAACTGATGGAGAATGCGGCGGAAATCACTCCCTTTATGGTAAAAGAAACAAGATGTAGCATGTTCCAGAGGTATCTTCCCCCAAAACATACGTTCCACCGGATTGTCCTTACGAAGATGATAGTTTGTCCGGGGCATATCCATATTGCACTTCATGCAGATGCCCTCTTCACCCTCTTGCAAGATAGCACCACACACGGCACACTGACGCGGGAAGAAGAGATGGACAAAAGAAAAGAACCAGGTTTTAACTATGTTTTTCATCGTATAGTATTAAAAAAACGGCAACAGAGCAATACACTCCATCGCCTTGTTTGCTATAATGGCGAGACCTCACCTGCCAGCTTCAAGAACAACGGATGCAGCGGTCCGTTAGTGGCAATGATATGATGTCCGTCCAAAAAGGCGTCACTACCGCAAAAGTCAGTGATTCTTCCACCAGCCTCCAGCACCATCAGCGCAGCCGCAGAAAAGTCCCATTTGCCGATAAACGCCTCAAGCCAGGCATCAAAACGTCCGGCAGCCACATAGCAGATGGCAAGCGCAGCAGAACCGGTCATGCGGATACCTGCCACACGCCCGTAAAGTTCATGAATCAAATGCTCACCGGTACGTGCATACCGGTCGGAATTATAAGGGAGTTCCGTCACTACAAAGGCGTCCTCCACCTGCTGGACAGACGAGACCTCCATCCGTTCTCCATTCACATAAGCGCCACCTCCCTGCCAGGCATAAAAACATTCATCCCGGCAAGGGTCATAAACAACTCCCAGCAACAGAGAATCCTTGTCGCGCAAAGCGATGCTGACACAATAGGGAGCATTATCATGAATATAATTCGTTGTCCCATCCAACGGGTCCACTACCCAACAGTAGGGTTCATCGTGATAGACAGCAGAACCTTCCTCGGCTATAAATCCAGCCTCGGGAAGAAGTTCCCGAAGCGCAGCCACCACCCGCTTCTCCGATTCCTTGTCTACATAAGAGACATAATCATGAGGTTGTTTCTTCCGTACCGCTTCCCGGCTGAAGTTTTTCCGCTCTTCTTTCAAGAAATATCCGGCTTCGCGGGCTATGCAGCAGACAGACTCTGTCAATATCTTCAAATCTTCCATCTCTCTACATATTAGTTCCCCGCAGCCTCTTCTGCCTGCCGGTAAATAAGCCGACCACACTGGCTGACCGTCCATCTTCCATCTTCCAAACGCACATTCTTTGTATCATCATCTTCCACATTCCAAACATATCCCCCCGCAGGAAGGCCACGGCGCTCCAGAATCTCATTCGGCATTCCCTCTTCCGAAAAGAACAGTTCCACTTGGGTAGAATCGGGACTGAACACCAGAAACAACATCTTCTCCGCATCATCCACAGCGTTCATACGGACTCCTTTTTCCCACAGACGGATACAGTCTTTCTGAGTCTCACTCCAGGTATATCCGGCAGATGCAATGCAGCCATGCTTATCCTTATCATCACCAACGACATGTACCGTATCGGCTTGTCCAACAACTTCCGCAGTCTTTCTACTCTTGCTACCACAAGCCACAAACAGTGCTCCGACACATAGCAAGCACATAAATGTTCCTCTTACATTCATCTTTTCTCTTTTTAATTGCTTTTTGCTTGACAAAGTTAAGAACAAATAACCAATTTAAAAAATTTCCATTCATTATCAATGACATTCAGCCATAAATATTCAAATGAATAAAGTTTAGAATAAAACGGTTACCGTTCTAAACAAGAAAAGAATGTTCACCCACTTAATCATATATTACGACCACATAATCACAAAATGTCACAAATAGTACATTAGCGTCTAAAACAGCCTTGTAGGGCTACACACATTTTCATAAATTTGTAAAACATGTTATACTTCTATACCCGTTGGCGGAATTAAATTCAAAGAATACTTATGTCTAAAAAGTTGCGCATATCGTTGATTTTTGGTAATTTAGTAGTGGCCAAACTATTAAATACAAATCCCCGTATGCACAACTTATATACAAAATTCGCCAAAATTCTTGAGATATGCAAGCAGCTTTCTGATAAACTTGTGAATGAAAAAGGAAACATTCCTCGTCGTGGTCCAATTTCTAAATTTTCGGATTTGGAAGTTGTTGCATTATCTCTTGCAGCTGAATCTGAAAGTATAGACAGCGAGAACTGGCTCTTCGAATCAAAGCTCAATGAATACCAAGACAAGATACCCAATCTCATATCACGCAGGCAATTCAATGACCGGCGGAAACACACCGCGGGATTGTGTAAGCAAATCCGTAAGCGAATGGCGGAGATTATAGACGGCGGAGAAAACCTCTTTTTTGTGGATTCCAAACCTATAGAGGTATGCCGTGTTGCAAGAGGGAAACGGTGTAAAATGGGACGTACAGGAGAGTTCTCGCAAGCACCGGATTTCGGATTCTGTGCGGCACAGAATACTTATTATTTTGGCTACAAACTCCATGCTGTCTGTGGATTAAGCGGTGTCATACATTCTTATGACCTTTCAAAGGCAAGTATGGATGACCGTAAGTTCATGAAGGATGTCAAGCTCATTTATCACGACTGCAACATGTATGGGGACAAAGGATATATCGGAGCGGACATACAACTTGATTTGTTTGAAACAGCGCATATAAGGCTTGAATGTCCCTATCGTATCAACCAAAAAGACTGGAAGCCCACTTTCATTCCTTATGCAAAGGCCCGCAAGAGAATAGAAACGCTCTTCTCACAACTGACGAATCAGTTTATGACCATCAGAAACTATGCTAAAATAACAAACGGTCTATTTGCCAGAATTATTGGCAAGATTAGTGCGATGACCGTATTGCAATATATCAACTTTATTAACGGAAAACCTATTGGGAGAATTAAATACGCACTAATTTAATTCCGCCAATGGGTATGCAATCATTCTTTCCTACTCAGGGGTTACGTGTGCCTAGTGGAATGTTTTTGAGGTCAAGTTATTGTGGGAACTATCATAACGCCACCACCGATTTAAATAATCGGGTGAATATCTTGCATATTCATAGGGATGTCAGTCTTTTTAAAATATTCGAAACTGACTTTCAAATGTATTATGTCAAGTCAGTAGCCGGCTCCGTAAGATGCGTGCGCGACCATAAATGAAACGGAAAGAACTATTACTTGGGATTCCGGTGGCGGCAATTGCCATCGTTTGCATTGTTTGCATCGTTTGTGTCGTTTGCAGCGGTTGCAACAGTTTCCACGGACGGCAACGGGCCACTCATGGAGGGGACAACTCCTCTGCCGATACCCTGCAAGGCTCTCCCCGTGAGTTGCCCCTGCCGGAAGTTCCGGCTTTGCTCACCGCCCCCGAAGAACGGGCGGCCTACGTGCTGGAACACTTCTGGGACGGGATGGATTTCCGTGATACCCTCCGCAGCCGCGACCGCCTGTTCATGGAGCAATGCTTCGTGAACTTCCTCTCCCTCTTCCCCCATGCGCTGCCCCAGTCGCTGCCTTCCCCCGTAGGCAGGCTGCTGCAACGGGCGGCAGTGGATTCCGTCGCCTTCCGCTTGGTCAATAGCCTGGCGGAGCATTATTTGGACGACCCCAATTCCCCCATGCGCAACGAGGAGCACTACATCCTCTTTCTCGAAGCCCTGCTCAGCCTGCCCGGCTTGCCTGAAGCGGAACGCATACGCCCTGCCTACCGGCTGGAGACCACCCGGAAGAACCGTCCCGGCACCATTGCCGCCGACTTTGCCTACACCGACCACCGGGGAAAGAGGCAGACCCTGCACGGCACGCCAGCCCCCCGGCTCCTGCTGCTCTTCTACGACCCTGCCTGTTCCCATTGCGCGGAGATACTGGATGCCTTGCAGGAAAGCCCGGCTCTCACCCGGCTGATAGCCGCCGGAGAACTGGCCGTGCTTGCCGCCTATACCGAAGGCGACCGCCGCCTGTGGGACGAGACGAAAGCCGCCCTGCCGCAGGAATGGACGGTGGGCATCGACAACAGCCGCATCGTGGAGCGCGAGCTATACTCCCTGCCCGCCATGCCGGTCATCTACCTGCTGGACAAGGATAAGCGCGTACTGCTGAAAGATTCCTCCCCGGCCGGTCTTGAGGCATTTCTTTCTCCATGCCCGAAATAGAATTACGTGAGTTCGATATAAGAGATTGACTCACATCTGAGCAGTTATGAGTTAAATGTGATATACGGACTATCTCAATCAATCAGCCTCATTACTATCAGCAATATGAGTCAAGCATTTTATATCGAATTCACGTTAGAATGGGTGGAGCTTCATGATTCGAACACCCTGCTCCGTGCCAGCATGCAGGCGCCCACCACGCCCGCCTTGGCCTTCAAGCCGGACTGGATGATGACGGCATCGCGGTTCACAAGGTTCAGCGAGTATTTCCTCACGGCGGTGCGGATGGGCTGGATGATGTAGTCGCCCGTCAGTGAGAGCGTTCCCCCGATGATGACCAGTTCCGGGTTGAAGATGCTGATGAGCCCAGCTATCTGACGGCCCAGCTTCTGCCCTATCTCTTCCACAATCTCGATGCAGAGCAGGTCCTCCTTCTCCACCGCCTCGATAATTTCGTCCATCGTGATCGGGTTTTCGGCCTCCGCCGCCCGTTCGGAGAGGATGGAACTTTCGCCCCGCGCTATCCGTTCCAGCAGGGTGCGGTGCAGGGCCGAACCGGAAGCCTCCGTCTCCAGACACCCCTTCTTGCCGCAGTGGCACAGTATCTCGTTGTCGAAGGCGTTGACGTGGCCGAACTCGCCCGAGAAGCCCGACTTGCCGGTGTATATCTTCCCGTCGATGATGATGCCGATGCCCAGCCCCCAGCTGATGTTGACAAAGAGGATGTCCTTCTCCCCCTTCACGCAGCCCTGCACCAGCTCGCCGTAGGTCATGGCGCGTGTGTCGTTGTCTATGCATACGTTGCATCCTATCTTCTCGCGCAAGACTTCCGCCAGCGGCCGCTCGGAGAAGTTGAAGGTACTGAAGCTGTAGCCCGACTCGGGGTTCACCCGCCCGGAGATGTTGAGGTTGACATTGAGTATCTTCCCGGTTTCGATGCCCGTTTCGCGGATGAACTCCCGGACGAGGACACACAGCTCTTCCAGCCCCTCCGCCGTATTCTTGAACTTATAGGGGATATTCATCTTCAGATCCACCATGTCTCCCTTGAAGTTCATCAGCCCGATGTTCAGGGTGAACTTCTTGATGTCCACTCCGATGAAGTAGCCCGATTCCGGGTTCAGGCCGTAGAGGCTCGGATGGCGGCCGCTGACGGTCTCCAGCTTGCCGTAGTCGTTGATGTAGCCGTCGTCACACATCTCGTTGATGAACTTGGTGACGGTGGGTACGCTCAAGTTGAGCTCCCTGGCAAGGTCGGGAATTGTGGAGCTACCGTTGTGCATGTAGTGGGTTATGATCCGCTTCTTGAGGAGCCCGTTCTTGCTCCCGATTTCTATTTCATTTAGTAAATTATGTGCCATATGCTTATTGTTTTTCCATATTATCCCTTACATACTAAATTCCATATTTTTTCGGACTCTATTCAGTCGATATTTTGGTATATACAACCGTATATCCATAATATATTTAGAAATACATGATTAATAATTGTTAATTATTAAACAATTATTAATGAAAAATCTTATAAGATGATGCAAATATAATAAATATATTTATATTTGCAAGGTGACAATTAAACATTTATCATAGTAAGTTAATTTAAAATCTATACTTCGAGTGAAAAACACAACTGTTCTCCGCTCCGTAAAGAGAAACAATACCTGATAAGCTTATTTTTAAATTTATTAAATATGAGTACTCGCAGAGATTTTCTGAAAAAAACAGCGTTGTTCGGTGCTTCCATGGTGGCTGCGCCTTCGCTGATAGCCGGAGGCCGGGAGGAGGGTTCGTTCTTCGTTCCCGGGCAGGAAGAAATTGCCCCCGCACCGGCAGCGGGCAATGCACTCCGCATCAGCGGCACCTTCCTGGACGAGATTTCCCACGACATCCCCCACCAGAACTGGGGCGAGAAGGAGTGGGACCGGGACTTCCGCCACATGCGTGCCATCGGCATCGATACGGTCATCATGATCCGGTCCGGCTACCGCAAGTTCATCACCTATCCCTCCAAGTATCTGCTGGGCAAGGGTTGCTACCGTCCTTCCACCGACCTACTGGACATGTTCCTCCGCCTGGCGGACAAGCACGGCATGAAGTTCTACTTCGGCCTCTACGACTCGGGACGCTACTGGGACACGGGCGACCTCTCCTGGGAGATTGAGGACAACAAGTACGTGATAGACGAGGTGTGGCAGCAGTATGGCAGCAAGCACAAGAGCTTCGGCGGGTGGTATATCAGTGGCGAGATAAGCCGTGCCACCAAGGGTGCCATCGATGCCTTCCATGCCATGGGCAAGCAGTGCAAGGACGTTTCCGACGGACTGCCCACGTTCATCTCGCCGTGGATTGACGGCAAGAAGGCCGTCATGGCAAGCGGCAGCAAGCTGACCAAGGCCGATGCCGTCTCGGTGGACGAGCACGAGCGCGAGTGGAACGAGATATTCGACGGCATACACGACGTGGTGGATGCCTGCGCCTTCCAGGACGGGCACATCGACTACGACGAGCTGGATGCCTTCTTCACAGTGAACAAGAAGCTGGCGGACAAATATGGCATGCAGTGCTGGACCAACGCCGAGAGCTTCGACCGCGACATGCCCATCAAGTTCTTCCCCATCAAGTGGGACAAGCTGCGCATGAAGCTGGAGGCAGCCGGGCGTGCGGGCTACGACAAGGCCATCACCTTCGAGTTCTCCCACTTCATGAGTCCGCAGTCCGCCTACCTGCAGGCAGGCCACCTGTACGACCGCTACAAGGAGTATTTTGGAATTTAAGATTTCTGATTTCAAATTTCAAAGTACTTGTCAACCCGTCAAATCAAGAACTCAAAAACTCAAATCATCCATGAAATCTAAAGTCAATTTCTCTTATCTGATCTTCCTCTCCGTGGTGGCCGCTTTGGGTGGATTCCTCTTCGGCTACGACGCGGCGGTCATCTCCGGCACCATCTCGCAGGTGACGGCCCGCTTCTCGCTGGACGAGATACAGGTGGGCTGGTTCGTGGGGTGCGCCCTAATAGGCTCCATCATCGGCGTGCTGATGGCAGGCAAGCTGAGCGACCGCTGGGGACGTAAGGTGACGATGCTCGTGGCAGCCGTCTTCTTCTCCGTGTCCGGTATAGCCTGCGCGTTTGTCGGCTCGTTCGAGCAGCTGGTGGTGGCACGCATCCTGGGCGGCATCGGCATCGGCGTGGTCTCCATCGTCTCGCCGCTCTACATTTCCGAGGTCTCCATCGCGCAATACCGCGGACGCCTGGTTTCGCTCTACCAGCTAGCCGTCACCATCGGCTTTCTGGGAGCCTACCTCACCAATTTCCAGTTGCTTCACTTCTCGCAGAGCGGCGCGGTGCTCAATACCGGATGGATGAACCTGGTGTTCGTCTCCGAAGTGTGGCGCGGCATGCTCGGCTTCTGCAGCCTCCCTGCCATCCTCTTCTTCTGCATCATCTTCTTCATCCCCGAGAGTCCCCGCTGGCTCATCCTGAAGGGGCGCGACGAACGGGCAGTGGGCATCTTCCGTAAAATCTACCTCTCCGAGGTGGAGGTGGACACGCAGCTGCAAGACACCAAGTCCGTGGTGCAGTCCGAGACCAAGTCCGACTGGAAGTTCCTGCTTCAGCCGGGCATCTTCAAGGCCGTGCTGATAGGGGCTGCCATAGCCATCCTGGGCCAGTTCATGGGCGTGAATGCCGTGCTCTACTACGGTCCCACCATCTTCGAGGAGGCCGGCCTGTCGGGCGGTGATGCCCTGTTCAGCCAGGTGCTAGTGGGCATTGTCAACGTGGTGACTACCGTCATCGCCGTGTTCATCATCGACAAGGTAGGCCGCAAGAAGCTGGTCTACTACGGTGTGTCCGGCATGGTGCTCTCCCTGCTGCTCATCGGCTTCTACTTCCACTTCAGCGAAAGCATGGGCCTACCCAACTCTTTCCTGCTGTTCTTCTTCCTTTTCTATGTCTTCTGTTGTGCCATCTCCATCAGCGCGGTCATCTTCGTGCTGCTGTCCGAGATGTACCCCACGCGCATCCGCGGCATGGCCATGTCCATCGCCGGCTTTGCCCTGTGGATAGGCACCTACCTTGTGGGCCAGCTCACCCCCTGGATGCTCCAGAACCTTACCCCCACCGGAACATTCCTGCTGTTCGCCCTCATGTGCGTGCCCTATATGCTCATAGTCTGGAAGCTGATTCCCGAAACCACCGGCAAGTCGCTGGAGGAGATAGAACGCTACTGGATGAAGAAAAGATAAAATCGACCTGACACTATATATAAGGAATACTCAACTAAATACATAAACTATGGATTTTAAAAAATTAGCAGAACAGTACAAAAGCGAGTTGTTTGACAATGTGCTTCCTTTCTGGCTGCAACATTCTCAAGACCGCGAATGCGGAGGCTACTACACCTGCCTGGACCGCGACGGACACGTGTTCGACACGGATAAGTTCATCTGGCTGCAAGGCCGCGAGGTGTGGCTGTTCTCCATGCTCTACAACAAGGTGGAGAAACGCCGGGAGTGGCTCGACTGTGCCATCCGGGGCGGTGAGTTCCTGAAGAAGTACGGCCACGACGGCAACTATAACTGGTACTTCTCCCTCGACCGCCGGGGCAACCCCCTGGTGGAACCCTACAACATCTTCTCCTACACCTTTGCCACCATGGCGTTCGGCCAGCTCAGCCTCGCCACCGGCAACCGGGAGTATGCCGAGATTGCCAAGAAGACGTTCGACATCGTCCTCTCCAAGGTAGACAACCCCAAAGGCAAGTGGAACAAGCTGCATCCCGGCACGCGCAACCTGAAGGGCTTCGCCCTGCCCATGATTCTCTGCAACCTGGCACTGGAGATAGAGCACCTGCTGGACGAGGACTTCATGGTGAAGACCATGGATACCTGCATCCACGAGGTGATGGACGTGTTCCTCCGTCCCGAGCTGGGCGGACTCATCGTCGAGACCCTGAACGCGGACAACACGTTGGTGGACTGCTTCGAAGGCCGCCACATGAATCCCGGCCACGCCATCGAGGCCATGTGGTTCATCATGGACCTGGGCAAGCGCCTCAACCGCCCCGAACTGGTGGTGAAAGCCAAGGACACGGCACTGAAGATGCTGGAATACGGCTGGGACAAAGAGTATGGAGGCATCTTCTACTTCATGGATCGCAACGGCTGTCCGCCCCAGGAGCTGGAGTGGGACCAGAAGCTGTGGTGGGTACACATCGAGACCCTCATCTCCACGATAAAGGGCTACCGCCTGACCGGCGACCCGAAGTGCCTGGAGTGGTTCGAGCGCATCCACGACTACACCTGGAGCCACTTCAAGGACACCGAGCATCCCGAATGGTTCGGCTACCTCAACCGCCGCGGCGAAGTGCTTCTCCCGCTGAAGGGCGGTAAGTGGAAAGGCTGTTTCCACCTCCCCAGAGGCCTCTACCAATGCTGGCAGGTGCTGGAAGAACTCAGTAAATAACGGAAAATGGAAAGTTGAAAATTGAAAATTATTTTCCATTTTCCACTTTCCATTTCATAAGAATTTTATTAACTCAAAACCAAAACAAAATGAGAAAAGAAACTCATGCTAAGAAAAACACCCGATGGATGAAAGCCGTGCTGCTTTCGTTCTTCGCGCTGTTGCTATGCTCCGTGAGTGGTTATGCCCAGAACATAACCGTTACGGGTAAGGTATCTGATGCCATGGGCACGTTGCCCGGTGTCAGTGTTGCCATCAAGGGTACCACTAACGGTACGGTGACCGATGTGGACGGAAAATACTCGCTGAATGTAGCAAAGAACGCCACGTTGGTATTCTCTTTCGTAGGTATGAAGTCACAGGAAGTGACTGTCAATGGCCGCAAGGTGATAGATGTTACCATGACGAACGACACGGAGTTGCTGGACGAAGTGGTGGTGGTAGGTTACGGTACTTCCAAAAAGTCATCACTGACCAGTGCCGTATCTGCCGTGAAGGGTGACGAACTGCTGAAAGCCCCCGCCACCAACGTATCGCAGTTGCTCGGTGGCCGCTTGCCGGGTATCTCTTCCTTGCAGGAATCCGGTGAACCGGGCTTGGACCAGGCTTCGCTGAAGATTCGTGGTTCTGTATACAGCGTATCGTATATCGTGGACGGTTTCCCCGTGAGCAATATCAACGACCTGGATCCGAACGACATCGAGAGCGTATCTGTACTGAAGGACGGTGCCTCGGCTGCCGTTTACGGTTTGGCAGGTGCCGGTGGTGTCATCATCGTCACTACCAAGCGCGGTGAGGCCGGCAAGACCAAGGTGACTTACGATGCCTCCTACGGTGTCTCCATGAATGCCAATTTCCCGAAATTCATGAATGGCCCGCAATACGCACACTACTACAACATGGCGCAGATGATGGACCAGCTGGCAAGCGGGGCCATCAAGGATCGCAGCGAATACACACCCTACTATACGCAGGAGAACATTGCCGCCATGACCAACGGCGACCCCACGGACGGATGGGACAACGTGGACTATATAGATAAGGTATTCGGCACGGGTACCAACCAGAAGCACAGTGTGACCGTGCAGGGCGGCAACGAAAAGATGCGTTACTTCACTTCGCTCGGCTACTTAGGACAGAACGGTAACATCGACAACTTCACATACCGCCGCTACAACCTGCGTGCCAACATCGAAAGCGAATTTGCCAAGCATTTCAACTTCAAGCTTGGTGTATCGGGCGTAGTAGGCCGCCGCAGTACACCTGCATTCAACTCCGGTGGTGGTGATGACGGCTACGAAGAAGTGGGTTTCCTTTCCATTGCACGCCAGACCATCCAGATGCACCCTTATCTGCCCGAACGCTATAACGATATGTACACGGCAGCTATACAGAAAAACACATCTTTGCCCAACAGCCCGCTGGCAGCCATTTATGAATCCGGCTACAAGAAAACACGCAGTTTCGAGGGCAACGTCAACCTGGAATTGACCTACAATGTGCCTTGGGTGAAAGGATTGGCATTGAAGGCCAATGGTTCTTACAACTATTCCACTTCACACAACAAGAACCTAAATACGCTATACTCCGTCATGGGTTATAACAATGGTACTTGGAGCCAGTACGAAGATCCGCGCGGTACAGCCAACGGTACGGAATTGGGCGAAGGACAGACTAATTACGAACAGATGGTAGGCCAGGCAAGCATCAATTATGCCAACAGCTTCGGCCTGCACAATGTGGAAGTGCTGGCACTGGTGGAGGCACGTGACAATAAAAGCCACGGTTTGTCAGCCTACGCCAAGAATCTTCCTTTCATCCAGTTGCCGGAACTCGGTTCTGATGGCGGTGGCGTGCCTACCGACTCCCCGATTGGCGGATGGAGCGCAGCTTCACGCACAGCCGGCTATGTATTCCGTCTGAAGTATGATTATGACAGCAAATACATGGCAGAATTCACCGGTCGTTACGATGGATCCTACAAATTCTACGGCATGGGCAAACGTTGGGGTTTCTTCCCCTCGGCTTCATTGGGATGGAGAATCTCAAAAGAGAACTTCATGGAGAGCCTCGAATTTGTCAACGACCTGAAAGTACGTGCCTCTGTCGGCTTGCTGGGTAACGATGCCGTTTCCGAATATGCATTCCTCGGCACTTACAGTCCATGGTCCACCGGCGTGATTTATCCTTCGGGTTCTGCAGTGAAAGCACCGGGCATTTATACCAGTGGAATCCCTAACCCCGCACTGACTTGGGAGAAAACTCTCTCTTGGAATGCCGGTTTTGATGCCACCCTTTGGAATGGATTGTTAGGCATTGAACTGGATGCTTTCTATAACTACACATACGATGTGTTGACAGGAATGGGTGGCAACAAACCCTCTTCCATGGGTGGTTATTATACCACGTATGGCAACAACAATGCACTTGATTCAAAAGGTATCGACATTTTGCTGACTCACCGCAATAAATTCCATGTGGCAGGAAGTCCGCTGCAATACACCGTCAGCGGTAACTTGACTTACTCCAAGACACGCTGGCTGAAGTATCTGGACGAGCCCAACACCGTGGAATGGCAGAAGGTAGTGGGCACCGCCTATGGCACCATCTACGGTTGGAAAGCCGACGGGCTGTTCCGCACGGAAGAAGAGATAGACAACTCTGCCTGGTATGGAAGCCGTCCCTGTGTGGGCGACATCAAGTATGTGGATATGAATGGTGATGGTAAGATTGACAGTCAGGACCGTGGTGCTTTTGGGCGTTCCAACCGCCCACAACTGACTTTCGGCTTGAATCTTGGTGCCTCTTGGAAGGGATTCGACTTCAACGCCCAGTTCACCGGCGGTGCCCTCTTCGACGTTTCCATGACCGGTACTTACTATAACGGCTACGATGACAACACCATCTGGACACAAACTTTCAAAGAAGCAGCCAATTCCCCACTCTTCTTGGTGGAGAATGCTTATAGCATCGACAACCCGAACGGCTCTTTCCCGCGCATCACACTGGGTGCTCCCGGCCACGGCGGCGACAACGGTCTGAGTTCTTCCTTCTGGTGGAGAGACGGTAAATATGTGCGACTGAAGTCGGCACAAATCGGTTACACCTTCCCCAAGGCCTGGATGAGCAAGCTGAACATCGAGAACCTGCGCATCTTCGTGGAAGGCAGCAACCTCTTTACCATCGACGGGCTGCCCGAAGGCATCGACCCCGAATCGCCGGGCGTGAACAACGGTTACTATCCGCAACAGCGCACTGTGATGGGTGGTCTTACATTAACTTTCTAAAAAACTGATAAATATGAAAAAGATTATAGCAGGATTGTGTCTTATGGGAGCTACGCTGGGGCTGACCTCCTGTAACGACTTTCTGGATATGACCCCTACCGACAAGATTTCCGACAAGGGGGTATGGACCAATGTCAGCACAGCTGAATATTCTGTAAACTATCTATATAGTTACATTTATGATGTGGTAGCAAGTCAGTGCGTGGCGGGAGAGACGGAAGCCTTGACCGACCAATTGAAATACGGTTCCTATAACTACAATTCGCTTTGCTTCATTCCCAGTGAGATAGCCTACGGCGGAAGCAACCTGACAGCGACCTACGTAGATGCCTATTTGGGTTATTGGGGTAGTTGGTACAGTGCTGTACGCAGAACCAATCAGGAAATTTCTTCCCTGAAGAAGTACGGGACCTTGGCAGAATCGGATGCCGTGCGGCTGGAAGCCGAGATGCGCTTTGTACGTGCTTACCTCTATTTCGACCTGATGAAGCGCTACAAAGAGGTCATCATTTACGATGAAGACCTGACTGCCATCACCGAAAACAAGGCACTCAATACCGAAAAAGAGGGCTGGGACTTCATCCAGCAGGATTTGGAATACGCGGCAGCCAACCTGCCCGAGGCTAAGGATGCCAAGGGCCGTGCCAACAAGGGACAGGCATGGGCTTTCATGTCGCGTGCCATGCTTTATGCCGAGCGTTGGGAAGCCGCCAAGAAAGCAGCCGAAGAGGTGGAAAAGCTGGACTACGCTCTGGAAGCGGACTATGCGGACAGCTATATGAAGCCAATAACCGAAGGAAACAAAGAAGCCATTCTGCAATACTGCTTCGACCGCAAGCTGGATATCACTTACGGCTTCGACTTCTACTATACTCCGGGCGGAGACTATAAACTGAACGGACAGACCGGCGGCGGTTACGGCACGCCTACACAGGAGATGGTAGAATCTTACGAATATGCCGAAGAAGGTGGTTTCCCGGACTGGAGCGCATGGCATGCCGAAGGCGTAACGGACACTCCACCCTACGAAGAGTTGGAACCCCGTTTCCAAGCTTCCATCCTCTACAACGGAGCATCCTGGAAAGACCGTACCATCGAATCGTTTGTAGGAGGCAGTGACGGTTTCTGTGTATGGAACAAGGAACCGGAGCCCCAAGGCCGCACCACGACGGGCTACTATCTGCGCAAGCGCGTAGACGAGAGCCACGACGTCATCAACGAAAACGGAAGTGTACAACCTGTCACTATCATCCGCTTAGGCGAGGTGTTGCTGAACAAGGCAGAAGCTTGCTACCGTCTGAACGATGCTGCCGGTGCCAATGCTGCCGTGAAGGCTATCCGCGACCGTGTAGGACTGCCTTATCAGGACAAGGCAGGCGAAAACTTGTGGAAAGCCATCCGTCAGGAACGCAAGGTGGAACTGGCTTACGAGGGACAGTGGTATTGGGATCTCCGCCGCTGGAAAGTGGCACACGAGCAATACCCTACAGGCTTGAACGGCTATCAGGTGCACGGCTTGCGTATCGAGCAACAGCCGAACGGCGACTTTGTGTACAACTATGTATCTGTGGATGACAAAGACCGTAACTTCCCCGAACGGATGTACCGCTTTCCGTTGCCGTCTGGCGAGTTGAGCAGCAATGCCGCAGTCTCTCAGTACCCCGAATGGAAATAAACTATAGACAAGTATGCAATTATGAAGAAGATATATACTTTATTAGTAGGAGCCTTGGCATTGCTTTCCGCTTGCCATGAACCTGAGTATGTGCTGCCTACCGCAGACCGTCAAGGTCTTTCCAGCCTGACTGCCATCTTCACTTCCGGTCCGTTTGTAGACCAGGAGATGGCCAAGCTCAGCATCTCAGAAGACGAAACGAGTGACCGATATGTCATCCAGGTGCCCTGGTACTATCCCGAGACATCGGACGACGAGACTGCACAATACATGAGCAAGGTGCGTGTGCGTGCAGAGTTGCAGCCCAACTGTAACATTGAGCCGGGACTGGGTATCCTTGACCTGACTCAGGAGAACTACTTTACCTACACCAATGCCCAGGGCGTGCAGCGCAAAATCTGTATCACGGGCGAACGGGTGAAGTCGAACAAGTGTGAGTTGCTGGCTTTCAGCATCAACGAACCGGTCGTGGCCGGTGTGGTGAACAAAGGTGCCAAGAAGGTTGCCTTGATTACGCCGGACGATTTGTCCGCCTGCCTGGCCGAGGCACAGGTATCTCCCCATGCCACCATCTCGCCCGACCCGTCGGCAGCCGCCATCAACTACAACGAACCGGTAGAGTTCACCGTAACGGCAGACAACGGGGTAGACAAAGCCGTTTATACCGTGATGAAGGAGATTCCCGAAAAGATAGCCAAGGGATTCAATGCCAACCATACGGAACTGCTCTTCAACTTCGACCCGGTTTCCAACTTCGGTGCGCCTAACTATGCCGTGGGAGTAGGTCCTACACTGGCTGCTTTGGGCGGCCGCCTGGTAGTTTGCTACGGCGACGGCTCTACGCCGGTTTACCTGAACGGCTTGAACGGTTCCAAGATGGGTGAAATCAACTTGGGCAGTGCCCAGGCCGGTAGCGTGACGAACGACGAGGCAGAGAACTTACTGATTGTAAACCACGCCAACGGTGGCGAAACGGTGAACATCTACCGCACGGCTTCCGTGAAGGATGCGCCCACGCTGTTCCACTCGTTCACCAATTCTTCAACGTTCCCGATGGGTGCCAAGATAAAGGTAATCGGTAACATCGACGGGGATGCCATCATCATTGTACCGAACGAAGGTATTGCCGGAGTATCAAGTAGCAGTGAATTTACTGTAATCTTGGTTCGTGGCGGTGCTGTGGCCGGTGTACAGGCTATGAATATCGCATCGACAGGTGTTGCTTGGGGCGGTGCACCCGTCAACACAGCCGGTATTGCAGCCGCAGGCATTGACCCGACAGCAGGTGTATTCGAATCTATGTACGACCCGAGCAATTTCCATTGGATTAAGAGCGATGGCAGCATTGGTGTTGAACTTGGCTCCGACTCCAGCGGCTGGGGCAAGAATCCGAACTGTATCGACACGAAACGGTTCAACAACGCTACTTACGCAGCATTGTTCGTTGTCAGCCACTTCCCGCATTGGGGCATGGGACCGGAACTGTACGTATTCAATGCCGACGACCCGGCTGCCATTTCGGGCGACAACGTATGGGATTCTCCAGCATTGGCCATGAAAAATAATGCTATCGACTGGTATCAGACAGCTGATGCAGGCATTGCTTCAGGTGACGTGGTGATAGCTCCCTCAGCCAATGGTTTCAAGATGTATGTTTATTATTACGACCACAACAGTGGTGTAATCGGTGGTTATGCCACTGACTGTATTGCCGATTGACCTGGTTTAAGTTTTCAGATGGCGTCTTCCCCCTCTACCTTATTAGGTAGAGGGGGAAATACCCTCTGTTTTCCGTAACAAGCGTCCAAAGGAAGCATGGAGGAGGCATAAAGTAAAGAGTAAGTTTTCAATAGGTGTTTTACCTCTCCTGTCGTTTCTCTTACGGATGCTTCTCTTTTCCGTAGCTTGGCAAGGTATTATTCCTTCCATTAGAAGAATACCTTATGCGGATATAGACTGGAATTAGTGCAAATAAATTCACTACCATCCTATAATTATAGGTGTAACGGGCAATTCGCTTATAGTATGAAGCATCCCGGATAAGAAAAAGAACCAATAAATCCTACAAACTATACTTACTTGGAGCGGTATGTATGGCTCCTAAAAATATTGATACCAGAATGAAAAAAAAATTATGGATAGCCTCGTTCTTCTGCCTATGCCTCTTTGCCTCCTGTGGGGGCGATGACAACAAAGTGCCTGACTGGAACTGGGGCGAAGAAGAAGAGGAAGGAGGCACAGACAAGCCGGAGGCGAAAGAGAAGCCGCGGTATGTCTGGATAGATGCTGCCGGCAATTTCGAGCGCTATGCCAACAGCATAGACAACATCAAGGAAGACCTGCGAAAAGTGAAAGAGACCGGATTCACCGACATTGTGGTGGACGTGCGCCCCACGACGGGTGACGTGCTCTTCAAGTCATCCGTGGCCGAACCGCTGAAGAGAATCGACATCTGGAGCAATGCGGGCTACGTATGGGCGGAGCGGACTGCCACATGGGATTATCTACAGACTTTCTTGGACGAAGGGCACAAGCTGGGTCTGAAAGTGAATGCCTGTATCAACACCTTTGTAGGTGGCTATCTCTGTCCCTACGGATTAGGCTATGAAGGTATGCTTTATCGCGATGCCTCGAAAAAGAAGTGGGCCACGGTAATCAATGCCACAGGCAGACAAGTGAACACCATGGACCTGCAAAACTACGAAACAGACTGGGGAGTGAAATTTCTCAACCCCGCCAACAATGAGGTGCAGGAGTATCTGCTATCCTTGCTCTCCGATCTGGCCAAGTACAAGCCTGACGGCATAATACTGGACCGTTGCCGCTACGACGACTATGGCCTAATGAGCGACTTCTCGCCGGAGAGTCGAACGGAGTTTGAATTATTTATAGGTGAATCAGTGGAAAACTTCCCTGCCGACATCATGAAACCCGGAACGGATATCCCCGGAAAATGGTATAAACGTTGGAATGCGTTCCGTGCCAAAACGATACACGACTTCATCATAAAGGCGCACGATGAGGTAAAAGCCGTCAGCCCTGACACTCGCTTCGGAACATACGTGGGAGCATGGTACTCCACCTACTACACTAGCGGTGTAAATTGGGCAAGCCCCAAGTACAATCCCGCAGCAGATGGTTCTTACTCCCGATGGGCGGACAGCGACTATAAGGACTATGGTTATGCCGACCACCTGGACTTCATCTTCCTTGGTGCCTACGCGGCTGTCGATAAAATCTATGGTTCTACGGAATGGACTGTGCAGGGCTTCTGCAAACTGGGCGGTGCCAAGCTGATGGGCGACGTGCCTTTTGCCGGCGGACCGGACATAGGCAACGGCTCGGGCTGGGAGAACGGAGGACAAGCCAACCAGGTGCCCAAGTCCATCAATGCCTGCATCAACGCCTGCGACGGCGGCATGTTCCTCTTCGACCTCTGCCACATCCGCATGCACAACTATTGGGATGCCTGCAAGCAGGGGATAGACAATTATCTGAAAACAGTAAAGTAAATCAAAGTGATTTAGGCGCGGATTGCGTGAGTTCCGCGGAATCCGTGTAATCCGTGCCTAAATTATAATTGCATCGTAAGGGAATCCTTACCCAATTCATAATTCAAAATTCATAATTCCAATGAATCATCTGTTAAGAATCTTGTGGACTCTGGTTCTTCCGCTGATGGCGGTAGCACCGACGGCTGCCGCCATCAGCGGAAGTTTTATCCAACCCTGGCTTGTGGCCGACTGGGACGATGCCCGCTGGCAACAGGAGTACGCCATGCTGTCCGAAGCAGGCATACACCGACTGATCTTCATGCACACCGTACACACGGACAAGGAGGGAAAGGCACAGGCCGTTTATCCCACCCGGATAGAGGGTATCGCCCCCGGCACAAACGACCTGCTGGACGGCTGCCTGCGCAATGCACAAAAGGCGGGGTTCGAGGTCATCGTGGGGCTGAACTTCGACGAACGGTGGTGGAACACGAGCAAATGGACTCCCGAATGGATAACGGAACAGATGATGCTGGGCAACCGTGTGGCCCAAGAAATCACGGAGAACTACCGCTCACGCTATCCCGGCACGCTGAAGGGATGGTACTGGGTATGGGAGATTGAAGCCTCTTTCATTGTGAACTCTCCCGAACTGGGCGACCTGCTGGTGAACGCCCTCAACATCAATCTGGACTGCCTGACCCGGCTGACACCCGACCTGTCGGTGATACTCTCCCCCTTTATGAACAGCCAACGGTGCACTGCCGAAGCCCACGCCAAGGTGTGGGGCGGCATACTCCGCAACGCCCACCTCAAGGACGGCGACATACTGGCACCGCAGGACTGCGTAGGGTCGGGATTCCTGAAACCGGAAGAGACGGCACAATGGTTCAAAGCACTGGCCGCCGTCATCCCCGCCTCGCCTAAAATCAACTTCTGGGCAAACATCGAATCGTTCGACCAACGGTTCTGGACTACCGCACCGCTGAACCGCATCAAGATGCAGGCGGACAACGTGGCTCCCTACGTGAGCGACATGATTACCTTCGCTTACAGCCATTACTATTCGCCGGAGCGGATTCGTCCGGCGTTGCACCGGGCCTATTGCCAATGGGCAAAGAGCAGTGAACTGCCTGCCGCAGCACGCCCGGCCCAAGTGAACAGCCTCTCCATCGAAAAGGACGGAGAGAAAACCCTACTGAAATGGACATTCAACCCCCAAGAGCCAACCCTCCTGGGACACCATATATATAAGGATGGCATCCTGATAGGTGACGTGCAAAGCAATCATTGGACCGCAACCGCCACACCGGATACTGCCACCGCCACCTTCGACCTGACCGGCAAAGGAAACGGACACTACGAAGTACGCGCATATAATGTGATAGGAGAAGAGGCGGAGAAGATTTCTGATTTCTGATTTCATCCACTATATGCAGGAGTTAAGCTGAAAAAATGGCTAATGGTTAATGATTAATGGGCTGTGCTATCTTGTGGCTTGTAACTTGTAGCTAAAAATTAACGAACTAATAAACTTAAAAACTTAAAATAATGAAAAGACTTTTTATCTGTACCCTGATGACCCTTGGCATACTCGCTTCATTGAGTGCCGCCAATCCGTATGGCGGCAAAGTGACCTGCAACGGCAAGGGCGTGCCCGGCGTAATCGTGACCGACGGCATAGACTGTGTGACCACCGGCAAGGACGGTGCCTATACTTTGGAGCGTAACCGCGGTGCCCGCTTTATCTACCTCTCCACCCCGGCAGGCTATCAAGTGGCCTGCAAGAACAAGACCATCGGGCAGTTTTATCAAAAGATAGACCCGGCAAACGAAGTCTACAACTTCGAGCTGGCCAAGAACCGGATAGACGACAAGAAGCATCTCTTCACCGTGCAGGCCGACCCGCAAGTGACCAGCGAGAAGGAGATAGCCCTCTACGGCAAATACTTGGATGACATGAACGCCTACCTGAAGCAGTATCGTGGCAAGACCGACCTTTTCTCCATAGACTGCGGCGACATTGTGGGCGACTCCCCCCAGCTCTTCCCCGCCTACATAGACACGGTGGCGAAGCTCGGCATGCCCGTCTACCGCGCCATAGGCAACCACGATATGACCTACGGTGGACGTTCCTGGCAATACTCCTTCAAGACGTTCGAGGAGTATTTCGGCCCCTCGAACTACTCGTTCAACAAGGGCAAGGCACACTACATCGTCATCAACAACAACTTCTATGTGAACCGCGACTACCAGTACATAGGCTATGTGGACGAGAGCATCCTGGCATGGATGGAGCAGGATCTGAAGTATGTGCCTGCCGACCACTTGGTGTTTGTCATAGCCCATATCCAAATCAGCACGGAGAAGGAACTGGAATGGAACACCCTGCACCAGGACGAGACGAGCAATGCCCGTGCCCTGTTCGACCTGCTGGAGGGAAGGGAGGTGCATTTCCTGACGGGACACTCCCACTTCAACCACAACGTATGCTTCACCGACAGGATGATGGAGCACAACACCACGGCTGCCTGCGGCATCTGGTGGAAGTCGGAACTGAGCATGGACGGCACGCCTGCCGGATATGGCGTGTACGAGGTGGACGGCAACCGGGTGAAATGGCTGTACAAGAGTGCCGGACAGCCGGACGGCTACCAGTTCCGCGCCTATCCTGCCGGAAGCAGCGACGAATATCCCGCAGACATCCTTGCCAACGTATGGAACTGGGATGAGTTGTGGAGAGTGGAATGGATGGAAGACGGCAAGGTAATGGGCAAAATGACCCACTACACCGGCTACGACCCGCTGGCAGCCAAGATATGTGCCGACAAGAGCATTGTGGAATACGACTGGATAAACCCCATCCACACCCGTCACATGTTCCGCGCCACGCCCAAGAACCCAAAAGCAAAGTTGGAAGTCAAGGTGACCGACCGTTTTGGCAACGTATATACCCAAGAAGTGAAATGAGCAGAAGGTGTTTCCACAGAGCCGTTGTGATGCTGGCAGCCGCAGTTGTGCTGGCCGGTTGTTCCCTCCGCACCGCCGAGAAGGTGGATGTCCTGGTGGTGGGGGGCGGCACGAGCGGCGTGGCTGCCGGGCTGCAATCGGCACGGATGGGGGCGCGTACCTTTATTATAGAAGAGACCGACTGGCTGGGCGGCATGCTGACCGCCGCAGGAGTCAGTGCCGTGGACGGTAACTACCGCCTGCGTGCCGGGATATGGGGCGAGTTTCTCGACAGCTTAGTCATGCACTACGGCGGATCGGACAGCCTCAAGACGGGCTGGGTGAGCAACGTGCTGTTTGAACCAGCTGTGGGCAACGACCTCTTCCACCGGATGGCTGCCGCCGAACCGCTACTCACCGTGAAGCACGGCACTGCCTTTGTGGATGCCCGCCGCGAGAAAGGCCGTTGGATAGTCCGCACGGAGCACGCAGGCAAGACGGAGACCGTGGAAGCTCGGGTACTGATAGATGCCACCGAACAGGGCGACGTGGCTCGTGCACTCGGTGTGCCCTACGACATCGGCATGGAGAGTCGCGAGGCGACCGACGAAGACATTGCCCCCGAAACGGCCAACGGCATTGTGCAGGACTTGACCTATGTGGCCATCCTGAAGGACTACGGGCACGATGTACGGATAGCCCGTCCCGAAGACTATGACCCCGCACTCTTTGCCTGCTGCTGTGCCAACCCGCTGTGTACCAATCCGCGCGAACCGAACCGTGTATGGTCGAAAGAGATGATGATGAGCTACGGACGGCTGCCCGGAGGGAAAATCATGATAAACTGGCCCATCGAGGGGAACGACTACTATACCAACATGATAGACCTGAGCCGCGAGGAACGCGAAGCGGAAATCGCCAAGGCGAAGCACAGAACGCTCTGCTACCTCTACTTCCTACAGAACGAGCTGGGGCTGACTACCCTGGGGCTGGATGACGAAACCTTTCCCACCGAAGACCGCCTACCGCTGATTCCCTATCACCGGGAATCGCGCCGCATACATGGCAAGGTGCGCTTCAATCTGAACCACGCCATGCATCCCTACGAACAGCCCGAACCGCTCTATCGCACCTGCATTGCCGTGGGCGACTATCCCGTAGACCATCACCATACCCGCTATACCGGAGCCGACTCGTTGCCCGATCTCCATTTCCACCCTGTGCCCTCGTATGGCGTGCCTCTCGGTGCGTTGATACCTGCGGACAGGCAAGGGCTGATTGTGGCCGAGAAATCCATTTCAGTGTCCAACATCATGAACGGCTCCACACGCCTGCAACCGGTGGTGCTGCAGATAGGCCAGGCGGCAGGGGCATTGGCTGCCTTGGCAGTGAAGCAGGGCTGTACGGTGGACGAGGTGCAGGTGCGCGAGGTGCAACGTGCCGTGCTGGATGCAGGCGGTTACTTGCTGCCTTATCTCGACGTGCCGAAAGATTCCCCGTACTTCAAACCCTTGCAGCGCATAGGCTCGACAGGCATCCTGAGAGGGGAGGGGCGCAACGTGGACTGGAGCAACGAGACGTGGATTCATGCCGACTTCCTGCTGCGTGCCTCCGACCTGCATTGCCTGGCGGAATACGGAATGAATGCTCCTGATGACAAGGCTTTGCCGGAACGGACGGTCAGCATCGCCGAAGCGGTGCATATCGTCACAGGAAAAGAAATGGGAACCGTGTGGGAACAAGTGGAGGCGATAGTCCATAAGTATGCCTGGAGCGACTGCGACACCCAACGTCCGATACTCCGCAAGGAGTTTGCCGTATTGGCGGACGAACTTTGCAACCCGTTTGCGCGGGCGGTAAATATAAAGGGAGAGAGTGACTGATTTCATTTAAGAGAGCCATCGGCTTTTAACTCCCTGAACGGAAGGAGTGAAGTGAAAACTTTCGAATAACTTCCATAAAAGGAAGAAGCATAAAGCATAAAGTATAAACTAAAAAATAAACGTAATGACAATGAAAGCAAACTTAAAAAATCTGTTGCTGGCAGTCCTGGTTTCCACGAGTGGCGCAGCATTCACCTCTTGCGGACAGCAGGCCGCTGTAGAACCTACCAAGCCCGCCTTGATGTGGTTTGATGCCGAAGCGAACTTCGGAAGGTTTAATCAGAAAGACTCCATCGACTTCTATCTGGAGAAAATAAAGTCATTAGGCTTTACCCATGCCGTGGTAGATGTGCGCCCCATCACGGGCGAAGTGCTGTTTGAAAGCGCCTACGCCCCCAAGATGGAAGAGTGGAACGGTGCCAAGGCGGGTGACTTCGACTATCTGGGTCACTTCATCGAGAAGGGACACGAGCTGGGACTGGAGATTCACGCCTCACTCAACGTGTTCTGCGCCGGGCACAACTACTTCGACCGCGGATTAGTGTACAGCGGACATCCCGAATGGGCATCCATCGTCTACAACCCTGAGCGTGGACTGATACCTATCACGGAGGAGAAAGACAAGTATGGCGGCATGATAAATCCCCTGAACGAGGAGTATCGCACCCACATACTCAATGTGCTGAAAGAACTGGTAGGCAAGTACCCGGCATTGGATGGCCTGATGCTGGATCGCGTGCGTTATGACGGCATCAGTGCCGACTTCTCCGACCTCTCCCGTGAGACCTTCGAGGCATACATCGGTGAGAAGGTAGAGAACTTCCCCGAGGATATATTGACGTGGAACAAGGAGGGCAAGCGTCCCAAACCCGAATTGGGCAAATGGTCGAAGAAGTGGTTTGAATGGCGCACCAAGACCATCACGGAGTTTATGGGCATCATGCGCGATGCGGTGAAGAGTGTCAACCCCAATATTTCCTTCGGCACATACACCGGTGCATGGTATCCCTCTTACTATGAAGTAGGGGTAAACTTCGCCAGCCGTGAATACGACCCCTCGCAGGAGTTCGACTGGGCCACACCGGAGTATAAGAACTACGGCTATAACGAGCTTCTGGACCTCTATGCCACCGGCAACTACTACACCGACATCACCATCGAGGAGTATAAGAAGAGCAACAACGTAATCTGGAACGAGACCGACAGCCAGGCACAGCAGGGCATCTGGTACTGCGTGGAAGGTTCCTGCCAGCAGTTGCGCCGTATCCTCTGCGGCCGACCCTTCATGGGCGGCATATTGGTGGACCAGTTCTACGACCATCCGGAGAAGCTGACCGCCACCATTGCAGAGAATCTGAAAGACGCTGACGGCCTGATGGTGTTCGACATCGTGCATATCATCACCAAAGACCTTTGGAAAGAGGTGGAGGCAGGTATGCGTGAAGGTGGAAATCTGAAGTAAGGGACGAGCTACGAGTGACAAGATATATACATATATAATATGGCTATGAACAAGACAACTGATAATAACAAACAGCCCACCCGTCGTGCATACTCGCTCGATGCGCTGCGAGGCTACGCCATACTGACCATGGTGCTATCCGCCACCGTGGTCTACGGCATATTGCCGGCATGGATGTACCATGCACAGGAACCGCCCCCAACCCATGCCTACCAGCCAGACCTGGCAGGACTGACCTGGGTGGACCTTGTATTCCCCTTCTTCCTCTTCGCCATGGGTGCGGCATTCCCCTTCTCGCTGCGCCGCAAGTACGAGAAGGGCTGCAGTATGTGGCAACTGGCCTACGGGGCGGTGAAGCGCGGCGTGCAGCTGATGTTCTTCGCCATCTTCATACAGCATTTCTATCCCTATATGCTCAGTGCACCGCAGGACGTAAGGGCATGGCTGTTGGCATTGGCATGCTTCGCCGTACTGTTCCCCATGTTCATGCGCATACCGTTGAAGATGCCCGAGTGGGCGCATACCTCCATCAAGCTGGGTGCCTACGGTGTGGCTACGGCGATGCTGCTCTGCACGGACTATGCCAACGGAGCGGAGTTCAACCTCTTCACCAGCAACATCATCATCCTGCTGCTGGCCAACATGGCGCTGTTCGGTTCTCTAACCTATCTGCTGACCATGTACAGCTGGTGGGCGAGGGTGGCGGTGTTGGCTGCCCTGGCCGGCGTGGTACTAAGTGCGCAGGCGGACGGCTCGTGGGCACAGATGTTGTGGGGCTATACCCCCGTGCCGTGGATGTACAGGTTTGAATACCTGCGCTACCTCTTCATCGTGTTGCCGGGCAGCATGGCGGGCGAGCTGGTGATGAAGTGGATGAGCCGTCCCACGAGTGAGGACGGTGCGGAAAGCCCCCCCCGTAAGGTGGCCTACGCCATGCTGTGCATCTCGGTAGGCATCATCCTGGCCAACCTCGTGGGGCTGTACAACCGTTGGAGCTTCCTCACCCTGATACTCTCCGCGCTGCTCATCCTTGCAGGCTGGTGGCTGACCCGTGGCCTGTCGGACAGCGGCATCCTGTGGCATGACCTGCTCCTGCTGGGTGCGGCACTGCTGCTGGTGGGTCTTTGCTTCGAGCCGTTCCAGGGGGGTATCAAGAAGGACGGGCCGACCTTCGGCTACCTCTTCGTCACCTCCGGACTGGGCTGCATGGCACTGATGGCTTTCCATGTGGTGTGCGACTACTTCTGTTGCCACCGCAGCACGTCGTTCCTCGTCATGTCCGGTCAGAACCCTATGATTGCCTACGTGGCCTGCGACCTTCTCATCTATCCCTTGTTCAATCTCTTGGGAATTATGAAATGGTTGGGTATCTTTGCCACCAATCCGTGGTTAGGCTTCCTGCAAGGCCTGCTGCTCACGTCGATGGCCTTGCTGGTGACGATGTTCTTCACACGCATCAAGTGGTTCTGGAGGACATAAGGAGAGTGACCGGCGATTGATGTATAACGATAATCTGATATATAAAGGATGATGACAAACGGCTGTATGTTCAACCGTTCCCGTCATTCATCCCTTAGAATGGAACAACTAATGATAAAATACAATATGAAAAAACTTTCTATCTTCGTCCTGGGCGCCCTGTTGTGCGGTGCGCAGGGAGTGAATGCAAAAGGTACGGACAAGGAAGTACGGGGCGACGATGCCGCCGTGCGTTACACGGGCCGTACACAGGTGGACAACGATGGATCGGTGACCTTCGACTGGGTGGGCACTTACCTTGAAACCCGTCTGACAGGCGGCAGATTGGCCGTGCGGCTCTCCGAGACCGGGACGAGCTATTACAATGTGTTTGTGGACGGCAAGCTGCACAACGTGGTGAAGGCTTGCGGTAAGGATACGGTGATAGACTTCGTGAGTGGAGTAAGCCGCAACGCCCATGCCCTGCGCATACAGAAGCGCACCGAGGGCGAGTTTGGCAAGACCACCATACACCGCTTCCTGCTGCCCCAGTCGGGTGCGTTGCAGCAAGCAAACATCGAGCGCAGCCGTCACATCGAGTTCATCGGCAACTCGCTGACCTGCGGCTATGGCACCGAGGGCAAAGACCGCAACGAGCCGTTCAAGTTAGAGACCGAGAACTGCAACCTGTCGTTCTCCACCATCGTCTCCCGCTACTTCGATGCCGACTACACGCTCGTGGCCCACTCCGGACGCGGTGCCGTGCGCAACTATGGCGACACCGTGCGTGTCTCTGCCGTGACCATGCGCGAGAAGATGCTCCAGACTTTTGACGAAGGTTCCAAGGAGCAGTGGGACTTCAAGGCCTACACCCCCGACCTGGTGGTCATCAACCTCGGCACGAACGACTTCTCCGTAGAGCCGAAACCCTTCAAGAGCGAGTTTGTGGCATCGTACACCAAGATACTGAAGCAGTTGCGCCAGCACTACGGTGATGTGCCCATCCTCTGCATCTATTGCTGTACCATCCCCGCCCCGGTGTACGACTATTACGAGACCGCCCTCGTCGAGATGAACGATAAGAACATCCACCTGTTGCAGATGAAGAAGGACCTCTTCAATACCGAAGCAGACTACGGTGCCGTATGGCATCCCAACTACAACGGCCAGCGCAAGATGGCCATGGAAATCATCCCGATGGTATCGACAATCACAGGTTGGGAACTGTCGGGGAAAGCAGTAGAATGACCAATTATTAATCATATCCCTCATGACCAGCTTTCTCAAATCCGCAGCCCTCGTCGCCCTATGCGCCCTGGCAAGCTGTACAAAGCCGCTGGAAACGGCTTCTTACTCGGTAGTGCCCCTGCCGAGCGAAGTGACTCCCTCGGAAGGCACTCCCTTCCGCCTGAACAGCAGGACTTCCGTGTTCTACCCCACAGGCAACGCACTGCTGAAACGCAATGCAGAGTTCCTCTCCGAGTATGTGGCACAATCCATGAACTTCGCCCTCCCTGTCAGGGAACAGGCGGAAGGCGAAGCCCCCGAACATGCCATCACGCTGGTACTCGACTCTACCATAAATAATGAGGAAGGCTACCGCCTCTCCGTGACGGAAAAAAGTATCAGGATAGAAGGGCGCACCGAGCAAGGAATTTTCTACGGCATACAGACCTTGCGTAAGTCGTTGCCTGCCGTGGCCGAGAGCAAGAGCATACTGCTGCCCGCTGCCGTAGTGAACGATGAACCGCGCTTCACCTACCGCGCCATGCACCTCGACGTGTGCCGGCACTTCTTCCCCGTGGAGTTCGTGAAGAAATACATCGACCTGCTGGCTCTGCACAACATGAATACCTTCCACTGGCACCTGACCGACGACCAGGGCTGGCGCATCGAAAGCAAGAAATATCCCAAGCTGAATGAAATAGGTTCTGTGCGCCACCGTACCGTGGTGGGCTACTTGGGCAGCGGCGAGTATGACAACACCGACTACGGCGGCTACTACACTCAAGAACAGATGAAAGAGGTGGTGGCCTATGCGGCAGAACGCTACATTAACGTGTTGCCTGAGATAGACCTGCCCGGTCATACCCTCTCCGTGCTTGCCTCCTATCCGGAGTTCGGCTGCACGGGCGGCCCGTATGAGGTGTGTCCCGACTGGGGTGTCTTCCCCGACGTACTCTGCATCGGCAACGAGCAGGCCATGCAGTTCGTGGAGGATATTCTGGGCGAGCTGATAGAGATATTTCCCTCCAGGTACATCCACATCGGAGGCGATGAGGCACCGCGTGTCCGTTGGAAGAATTGTCCCAAGTGCCAGAAGCGCATCGCCGAGGAAGGCCTGAGGGCAGGAGGCGGATTCACTGCCGAAGACCGCTTGCAGAGCTACTGCATGCAGCGTGCCGAGCGTTTCCTCAACGCCCGCGGACGCAGCATCATCGGTTGGGACGAGATACTGAACGGTGACGTGGCTCCCAATGCCACGGTGATGTCCTGGCAAGGCTCTGCCGGTGGCATCAAGGCTGCGCAGATGGGACACGATGTCATCATGGCTCCCAACACCCACTGTTATTTCGACTTCTATCAGACTGCCGACACCAAGGACGAACCCCTTGCCATAGGTGGATGCCTGCCCGTAAGCAAGGTGTATGAACTGGAACCCACGGCAGGACTGACCGAAGAGCAGGCCAAGCACGTCTTGGGTGCGCAGGCCAACCTTTGGACGGAATACATCGCCACTACCGAACACGTGGAATATATGCTGTTGCCCCGTCTGGCCGCCTTGGCCGAAGTGCAGTGGACGGCTCCCGACAAGAAGGACTATAAGAAGTTCGAGAAGCGTGTAGTGCACCTGATGGAGTTCTACCGCCGCGATGGATTCAACTTCGGCAAGCATCTCTACAACCTTCATGCCGCTGTGCAGCCCGATGTGGAGAAGCATCAATCCCTTATTACCCTGAGCGCGATAGACGATGCCCCCATCTATTACACCCTGGATGGCAGTGAGCCTACCACGGCTTCCACCCGCTATACGGAGCCTGTCTCCATAACTGCCTCTACAGAGTTTCGTGCCGCAGTGATACGTCCCGATGGCTTCAACAGCTCGTGGCAAGAGACCTTCTCCTTCAACAAGGCTACGCTCTGTCCGGTGACTTTCCTCACGGTGGAGCCGTTCCCCAACTATACCTTCGATGGTCCCGTGCTCTTGGTGGACGGCAGAAAGGGCAACGAGAACTTTGCCACCGGTGCATGGATGGGCTTTGCCTCTGACCGGGCGGTGGAGCTGCTCGTCGACCTGCAACAGCCCACCGAGGTGAAGCACATCAGCGTGAACACCATGACCTATATGGATGCCTGGATTATGGCACCCACCTCCGTCACGGCATCCGTCTCCACCGACGGCAAGGAGTTCACCGCTGTGGGCACCCAGGGCGCTCCTGTGGATACCGACATCCATAAGCATTGCGTCGATACGCACGACTTCGATTTCGACCCCGTCAATGTCCGCTACGTGAAGCTGAGCCTGCAGCCTTCGCCCGCCTTGCCCGTGGGCCACGCTGCCGAAGGCAAGGCTCCCTTCCTCTTCATGGACGAAATCGTGGTCAGTGATTGAGGCTTGATGTACTTGTGCCCCAATCGTCACTCTTGAATAGATAATCTTCAGGCACGGATGACACGGATTTACACAGACGTTGTTTAATTCTCTCCGTGAAGTTCCGTGTCATCCGTGCCTGAAAGAAAACAATAGAAGCGTTTGTGCGTATCCCCTTTAATCCTTTCATTCTTTAATTCTTTCATTTTTATAATAGATGAACATTCATTTCTCAAAGAATATTGCCGCCATGCTGCTCTGCCTGCTCTATGCGCTGAACGGTTTTTGCGGAGACAAGCCGGTGAAACCCATTACCGGCACGTGGATAAACCTCGCCTATCAGGACGTGCGAAACAAATATACCAACCCCACGGTATCGGACAATACCGGCCCCGAACTGTGGGAGCAGAAAGTGCAGGAACTGCACGAGATGGGTATGGAGTACCTCGTCTTCATGGCAGTGGCGAATGAAGGTCGTGCCTACTACCCCTCCCTACTGATGCCCCACGTCTATCCCGAAGGGCGTAAAAGCCCGGTAGATGCCATCATGGATGCCGCCGCACGCTTCGGCATGAAGGTATTCATGAGTACCGGCTGGGCCAAAGACCAGGACGACAACCTGCGTGACCCCGCCATTCGCCGCCGCCAGCAGGAGATGATGCAGGAGCTTGCCGGGCTGTACGGCCACCATCCCGCCCTCTACGGCTGGTATCTTCCTGTGGAAGACTGCCTCTGCCCCCTCTTGTCCGAACATGCCGTAACCGCCGTCAACGCACTGACCGACAAGGCACGTTCCCTCACCCCCGGCAAGAAGATCCTCATCTCCCCCTACGGGCTGGTGGACTCCGACTTCACCAATCCGGAATACGAACGCCGCCTCTCACGCCTGAAGGTAGACATCATCGCCTACCAGGACGAGGTGGGCTGCGTGCGCGAACCCTTCCCCATGCCCCGCCTGAAAGAGAACTGGAAGAAACTGCGCGACATCCACAACCGTCTGAACATCGCCTTTTGGGCCAACTGCGAAACCTTCACCTGGGAGAAAGCGACGAACGACCGCACCTCTGCCCTCATCCCCGCCGCCTATCAACGGTTATTGTCACAACAGGTAGCCGCTTCTGTGGCCGGTGTGGAGTGCATCATCTCCTTCATGTTCTGCGGCATTATCGAGAAGCCCGATTCTCCCTTTCAATTGGGACAGCCCTACTGGTCGGGCATCGCCTACCGCAACTACATGGACTGGCTGAACGGTGGCCGCTACTGGAGGCTGCTGGAAGCTTCTCATCGTGGGACATTGGGTAACGGCATCCCCGTTTCGACCACTGTAAACGGTAATGTCTCCTCTCCGCTGCTGGATGGACGTACTGCCGACGAGAATCCCGACGATTCCCGATGGATGTCTTTCGGCAAGGGACGACACGAGCTGACGATGGACTTCGGGCAGGAAATCAGGCTGGACGAGCTCTTCTTGCGCCTGCTCGACTACCGCCCGGGAATGGTGACACAGCCGGACAAGGTGTATTTCTATGTTTCCTCAGACGGTACTTCCTATCGGTTGCTGTCTGTCCGCAATGCCCCCTGCTTCCCCAATGCCGGGCACGATGCCTGGATTGACGGTATTCTTCTGGAAACAGCGAATGTGCCTGCCCGCTACCTGAAGCTGGTATTCGATTCGCCTCACTCCGTATTGATGGATGAACTGTATGTAAATCCCACCGGGCTATGCGACGAGGCCAATTCTGATTTTCCAGACACGGATTGAGCGGATTTCTTTCTTTTACGCAGCAAAGACTATCTGTTTTTCCCTTCCAGCCTGTGGATGCTCTTTTCTACCTCTAAGTCCAGTACCTCGTTCCCGATGTAGAACGTGGCATTATAAAAAGATTGTGATAATGCCACTTATCAAAACTAGATGATTATCACAAGTGCACATCTTATTTATCTGAAAATCAATTAGACTTTTGATAATATTATTGTATATTGTTCATTTTGATTATATGGCAATATCGCCGAAATTAAAAAATCATACACAATGAACGATTACAAATCCATTCCACGCAATGAGTTCTTCGTTTACTGCAAAAGAGCTTTTGAGAGTTTCAGACTGTCCACTTACATGACCGACAGGTATTTACGTTACATCGAATACATATCCCAATACATGGAGGATATGAATATTGATTATTACGATTTGAATTTCAGTCTTGCTTTTCAAGAGAAGATTGCAAAGGCTGATAATTCTCCAAATCAACGAAAGTCAAAAGAGTATTCTTGTGCGTTAAGTCTTATAGACAGGTTCATTCAAGGCTTGCCGTATGTTGCACAGCGAAAGAAACTCAAGACATACAATTTCCCATCCAATGAATTGGGTGATTATGCAAACAAGTTCATTGAACACATAAAAACAAGGAAATGCAAGAATGTTACCTTAACCCGTTGGCGGAATTAAAAAGATAATATATTGATGTTTAAAAAGTTGTGCATATTATTGATTTATAGTATATTAGAGATGGTCAAACCTTTAATATATCATCAATATATGCACAACTTATATACAATATTCAGTAAAATTCTTAAGATTTGCAAGTAATTTGGCGATAACCTCATAAATGAGAAGGGAAATATTCCTCGTCCAGGTGTTGTTCCCAAGTTTTCAGATATAGAAGTTATAGCTTTGAACCTTACATCCGAAGCCATGGGTATAGATAGTGAAAGTAATCTTTTTATTAGACTTTCTGAGTATAAGAATAAAATGCCCAATCTGATTTCAAGACGCCAGTATAATGACAGGCGTAAAACTACATCAACCTTATGCGACACTATCCGTAAAAGAATAGCTGAGAAGATAGATGGTGGTGAAGAATATTTCTGTATTGATTCAAAACCTATAGAGGTATGCCGGGTAGCTAGAGGGAAACGTTGTAAAATGGGCAGAAACGATTATAGTAAAGCTCCATCATTCGGATATTGTGCATCTCAGAAGAATTATTACTATGGATATAAATTACACGCTATTTGCGGTTTAAGTGGAGTTATCCATTCCTTTGACCTGACAAAAGCAAGTGTTCACGATATCAATTATCTTAAAAATATCAAATATGAATATCATGACTGCAGCATTCTCGGAGATAGAGGATATATTAGTAAGAATGTGCAACTGGATTTGTTTGAGACTGCAAATATAAGACTTGAAGTTCCATATAGACTGAACCAAAAGGACTGGAGTCCTACATTCATCCCATTTGCTAAAGCCAGGAAAAGAATCGAAACGGATTTCTCACAACTATGCGATCAGTTCATGATAGTGAGAAATTATGCTAAAGATACAGTAGGATTGTTTACCAGAATACTAGGGAAAATAAGTGCATTTACAATCCTTCAATATATAAACCACATTAACAACAAACCTATTGGCAGACTTAAATATGCGCTTATTTAATTCGGGAGTGTAATTTAAACTCTGTCTGGTTTCTATTTTATTAAAATCTCAACAAATATAATTTTTTCTTTTTGGATTTCCAAATGCTTCTTAAGATAGTTTTCGAATGTGTGCAAGGGCGGCGAAGAATGAGCCGTTTATATACCCTTGCACACATCCGGGAACTACCTTTTCTTTGCGTTTGAAAAGTCAAAAAGAGGAAATGGGTTATATCTCCAGAGGCATTCTCTCTCCAAATTTGATTCGTAGCTGTCCGGCAGTTAACGCCCAATTCTGGAGCGGATGCGTCCATTTTTTGGAGATGTTCATTACAGCCAAGTAGATTAATTTCATCAATGCCATGTCATTGGGAAAGACACCTTTGGTTTTGGTCACTTTTCGTACTTGACGGTGGAAGCCCTCGACGGCATTAGTTGTGTAAATCAGTCTTCGGATATGCTCGTCATACGCAAAATAAGCCGATAGATTATCCCAGTTCCGTCGCCATGATTCTAAGACAACAGGGTATTTTTTACCCCATTTATCTTCTAGTTTATCAAGGTTTAGCTCTGCTAAATCTTTATTAGGGGCTTGGTAGACTGTTTTCAAGTCTGACATAAACTCTTTTTGATCTTTTGAAGATATGTATTTCAAAGAATTTCTAATCTGGTGTATGATGCAATTCTGGATGATTACCTCAGGAAAAATAGTGCTGATTGCTTCCGCAAAGCCCGTGAGATTGTCTATGCAAGCGATCAGAACATCTTTCATGCCACGTGCTTTCAGGTAGGTCAACACGCTCAGCCAGAAGTTGGCACCCTCACTTTCTGACACATACATGCCAATCAATTCTTTATGTCCATCTTTTTTGACTGCCAGGACATTATAGACTGCACGACTTTCTGTACGACCACCATCCTTCACCTTGTAATGCATCGCGTCAAGCCAAACTATTGTGTACATTGATTCCAGTGGGCGGCTTTGCCACTCCTTGACCTTGGGAACTATGCGTTCAATGATTTCACTTAGCGTGTTGTGGGAGATGTCAACATCATACATCTCCTCGATATGGGAGGAAATATCCCTAAGGCTCAACCCCATGCCATACAGACTGATAATCTTGGAAGACATGTTGTCTGCAAGAATCGTCTCACGTTTTTTAAGAATCTCCGGGCTAAAGCTACTGTGACGATCCTGAGGTGTTACGATCTCTATTTCGCCGGCCATAGTTTTGACTCGTTTGCTTCCACGACCATTACGCTTATTACCGTTAAGACGCTCTGAAGCGTCAAGGTGAGAGGACATCTCGCCATCTAAAGCGGCCTCTAAAAACTCTTTTAACAAAGGACCAAAAGCTCCGTCTTTACCTGTGAGCGATTCGCCACTACGCAGTTGAGATAACGCTTTGTCCCGCATCTGCTGATACTCTTCACTGTTTCTATCCATAATACAAAGATAATTGTTTAGAGACAGAGTTCAGATTACGCTCTCTTTAATTCCGCCAACGGGTACTTCTATATATACAAATAATGTAATCTTTTAAAATATGAAAAAGACTTTATCCATTTTAGTATTCTTATTTAGTTCCATAGTAATATTGGCACAATCAGTAGAATATCAAACATTTATTTACACGAACGATGATTTAGCTAATGAAATTCAAAGTTTGTGTGAAGAAAGAAATTCCACCCGCAGTTATATGGGAGATTTGTTCAATGCCAGTAAAGAGTCTGTCAAAGGCATTGCATCCGGATATGTGACATCCTTCATTGATTTAGGAGTAAATGCCATAGGTTCTTTATTGACACGGAATTCTCGCCTAAAAAATGAGTGGGAAGAAACTATACGTACTGAAAATGTTTATACCACTAATATCAGCACTATATCAGAAATAAACGATTTTTATAAAGAGACCTCGTTCGACGGAGCGTTAGACCCTAAAGGCATGAAATTTGACGGAATAGGATGCCTGCGAAAAGAAGGGAATGATACGGTCTTTTACATTTCATGTCATATTGATCGTAACAAGATTAACCGTATCATAAACCACTCTAAATTTGAATTAGCACTCGACACCCTTATCATCTGCCCAACCCGCTCTAACTTGCCTAACTCTGTCTTAAATATTCCTTTTTCATTTGAAGAAAGAAAGAATTTCTGCTTTTCTATGACAATGAAGTTGACTTCTTCTTGGATGAATGAAATCGTACAGTTACAAAAAGACCAGGAATTAGGACAATTTTCATTAGAAATACCTGTAGATTCCAGCCAGCTTGACCGCAATGGCTTCTTCCGTTATATACGAAAAGACAATGAAGTCGCCAAATACAAAATCAGAGGCGAAAGTTTTATCGTTCCTCGCTCTTACATGGGTTTCCGTGATGAAAATGACGAATACAGAATCAGCTTCGGTACTGGGGAATACAAACTATCCATCGAGTTGAAAGAAACCTGCGACGCTACAGACCAATACCGGAAGAACTGGAAAGAAGACCGGAAGCGCAGAAAAAAGTTGGAACCATCCGAAGACATTATGACACGTAGCTGGCAAGTTGTCTCCAGCCAGCAATGGAATGAGCTGACCAAACAATGGGTCATTACAACCTTAAAGGCACCGGCAGATATTATAACACAAGATGTAATTGACAAGTTGGGACTCGAGGCTGAAACAAGCTATTAGAAATATCAGTTCACCTCTGCCCATCATTATCCCCAATAATTGTACAATTATAAAAACCTATTTTATGTAGCATAAGACTCATAAGTAGCATCAAAAATAGGAATGCATATGAACCGTATTATCATTTTGGTCATTTTTCTAAGTTTCACTACATCTCTTCAAGCACAAAGTGTCGAATCGGATGAATTGTTTTCCAAAGGGGTAGAATTGTACAATCTTAAGAGATATAATGAAGCCATCTCCTATTTCAACAAAAGCAACAATATTGACAAAGCACTATTAGATACGACTAACTCCCGGCGCTATTACTCAGAGATGTGGCTATCCAGCTGTTATATGCAATTAGGGAAAATAAAGGAGGCCCAAGCCATTAGCCCCGATTATTACATGGTACCTCCTATAGATAGGAGGCTCACCGTAGAGTCAGACCGTTTCTCTGAACTATCCAACATGTTTGCACAAGCTGGAAATCTGGAACGTGCATTGGAGTATGCTTTACGCTGTGCAGACATAGAAAAACAAGTAGCAGGAAAAGAACATATTTGGTATGGAAACAGTACCATTATCATAGGGAATCTATATTATGCATTAGGGGACTCTATCAATGCAGAAGAAAACTACCTGATAAATAAAAATATATGCAAGCATACTTATGGTGAATACTCTGAAAGATATGTTGATGCCCTTCTGTCGCTTGCATCTGTAAATACAGACTTCTCAATGAAAGACGGATTGGACAAAGCTACTCGTTATCTAGATGAAGCCTACAGCATAGCTCATAAACGATACCCTTTACTCGAAGCACAAATTGTCAACCAACAGTCGGTCATTGCATTCAGGAACAAAAACTACGAACAGGCCAAAACTTTGATGATGCAAGCATTATCTCTATGTGAACTAGCAGAAGGAAAAACATCAAACAATTATGAAATTTTATTGTCCAATACCATTGACTTATACCAAATGTTCGGACAATATGACGAAGCTATCACTCTGGGACAAGATTTTTTAGAGGCTTGTAACCAAGCTAATCGCAGCGATTCAATACCGGCATTTATTATGGTAAAAATAAGCCAAGCCAATATTGCCAAGGGAGATATAAACAATGCCCTAGTTCAAATAGAAAAGGCTGAAAACATAATGCGCCAATATGGCACGGCAAAAGTAGATTATATCAATATTCTAGGAATTATGTCAACAATATATTCCAATGCCGGAAATAAGCAGAAAGCCATCAGCCTTAATTCCAAAGTTTTGGAGTTTTATGAGAAAAAAGGATGGTTACAAGAGATAAGCTATATAGCTGCACTCAACAATCAAGCTCAACTATTCACAGATATCGGCGATTATGCCGGAGCAGTACAACTATACGAAAAATCATTAGAGCTCACTAAGACAATATGGGGAGATAAACATTTGCAATACTTATGTACAATCATCCTATGGATAGAACCCTATATACTCTTGAATATCGGAAACACAAATAAACAGGCCATATTTCAAAATCGGGTAAAAAAAGTCTTTATTGATATCCAGGCACGCTCACTATCACCTACTGATATAGCTCAAGAAGTAGATCCGGACAAATTCTATATGGCAATAGAGAAATTCCTACATCTATATTTAATGGACGCCCCTCCTCAACAAGAAATACAAAGCCTTAAGGAATTTATCAGCAACCTAATAAAGAATGATTTAACACCGAATTTAGGAGAAGAACATCCCATCACCATACAGTACGAAAATGATTTGGCCCATATCTTATTTCTTCAAGGAAATTATAAAGAAGCCATCCTAATCAAAGAAAAACTACTTGAGAGTTCAAAAAAAATATATGGAACGGTTAGTAGCAGTAATTTAGCAGACATCGGAACATACTATTTATACAACAACGATATTTCCAACAGTTGTATCTACTTTGAGCACTGTCTGCAACAAACACAACAACAGATATTCTCTGACTTTCGATGGCTTACTGCCAATGAAAGAGCCTTATATTGGGCACGATACAAGAATATGATTGAAAACATCATCCCCATGTCCTATAAAGCTCAAGGGTATGCACGCTTCCTACCATTAAGCTACAATGCCCTACTTTTATCCAAAGGTATGTTACTCAATTCGGAAATAGAGTTGCACAAGCTCCTTCAAAGCAAAGGGAATAAGAATATAAGGGAAAAACTGGACAAATGGCGCTCACTGAACATGCAAATTGACCGTTTATCCTCACAAACCTCACGACCTCAACCTGAAATCATCGAAAAGCTTACTGCTGAAGCTAATGCAATAGAACGCGACCTATTATCTTCTTCCAAAGAATTTGGAGATTACACTCGTGCATTGGCAATAACATACGAAGACGTACAAAACAGTCTCGGTCAAAATGATATTGCTATTGAGTTCGCGGCTTTTTATACTCAACCAGACTCTTTACTTTATTGTGCCTATGTCCTTGATAAACTCCATCAACCCCGTATGGTCATACTAGGTACGCAAAAAGAATATGAAGCTACCCTAAAGGAAGCCTATTCAACACCGGCATTTTACAACCTCGTATGGAAACCTATCGAAGAATACATGCCTGAAAATGGAAATATCTATTTTTCTGCATTCGGTATCTTTCACAAAGTCGGCATTGAATACCTACCCAAGACAGAACAACGCAACATGATCAGACTTTCTTCAACGCGAGAATTGGCACTGGCACATAAGAATAATATCAAGAAGAAAGCAGTACTTTACGGAGGATTAGAATATAATATGGGGGCAAAAGATCGTGACCGGATACGATTAGCTTATTATAATAGCGAAAGCACTCCTGACTTAGTATTCAGAGATGCTCCCAATATACAAGACTTACGGCAAAAACGCAGTAATCTCAGCTATCTAAATGGAGCAGAAACAGAAGTATTATCTATAAGCCAACTATTAAGAGGCAAAAAGATAACTACACTGTTGCAAATGGGTATGGATGGAACTGAAGAATCATTTAAAGCATTATCTGGCAAACAAATCTCCTTATTACATATTGCCACTCATGGATTTTATGAAGAGCCACAACCATTCATCTCAACATCACCGTATGACAATGATTATAGAACTAAACATACTGAAGAGAACTCTCTTTCACGCTCCGGACTATATTTAACTGGAGCTGCCGACTATTTAACCGATAACAATCAATATAGCCCTACAGACATGGAAGATGGAATTCTTACTGCTAAAGAATTGTCACGCCTTGATTTTCGAGGACTTGACTTAGTCGTTCTTTCTGCTTGTCAGACGGGGCTGGGAGACATTACCAGTGAAGGAGTTTTCGGTCTGCAACGTGGATTTAAAAAAGCAGGTGCACAAACTTTATTGATGAGTTTATGGAAAGTAGATGATACAGCAACTTTATTGTTAATGACCGAATTCTATAACAAACTGATAAATGGAAACAGTAAGAAGCAGTCACTCTATAAAGCCCAACAATATTTACGTACTTATCAAAATGGAGTCTATGATAAACCAGAATATTGGGCGGCATTCATCATGCTGGATGGCATAAATTAGAAAAACAATGGCGATGAAAGCATCATATATCATATACATATTATTCATCCTTTTACCAAATGTTGTCACCATGGCACAAAGCGTAGAATCAGATGAGCTGTTTTCTAAAGGAGTCCATCTATATAATATGAAGAAATACAAAGAAGCCATTCCCATTTTCCAAGAGAGCGACCGATTGGATAAGATAGAGATGGACTCAACTCATAATCGACGGGACTATTCCGCCATGTGGCTTGCAAGTTGCCACTACCAACTTGGAGATGAAAAACAAGCTCAAAAAATATCTCCATATTACTACAAGCTCTCCCCCATAGACCGCCGTCTAACCATTCAATCGGACTCGCTATCAGCCTTAGCAGATAAAGCATTCGAACACCAGGACTATACAAAAGCACTGAAATTATACAAACAATGTGACGCTATAGAAGCAACTATTTTAGGTAAAAATCATATCTGGCGTATGACAACAATAGCCAATGAAGGTTATTGTTATTCACAATTAAGCGACTCAACCAATGCTATAAAATGTTTTGAAGCACACCAGGCAGCTTGTCAACAACTGTACAATTTAGAATGCGATGCCGCAATGAACACCCTCTTTGCCTTGGGACATGAATACTACAACCATCAATTTGAAAATCACTACCTCAAGGCGTTAAATGCTTACTTTCAAGCTTACGAACTGGCTAAGAATCTCAATGATTCCATCAATTACAACTCCTCCCTATACTGCATCTCTCTCTGTTACTTCAGTCAATCACAAGAAAACAACGGCGATGAGCAAGGCAAGTATCTTGAAAATGCAGAAGTATTTGTACGCGAACTAAGAAACGACAATGAAGAAGACCGATATTTAAAAAATCTAATTTACGACAACCTAGCTAATTTTTATAACAAGAAATCAGAGGAATACCTGCAAGATTCCATCACGCTGCAACAAGCGTTGGATTATAGCCAAAAAGCCCTTGAAACATATCAAAAAAAACCGGATGCAGACCAAGGCGTAAAAAGACTATTAGAAATATACAAGATGGATTGCCTGATTCGCTCAAACAAAATGCAAGAAGCGATAGAATTGGGAGAAGATTTATATGCAGCTTTCCTACCCATACGGCAACAAGAGAGTGAAAACTACCAGACACTACTACAAAATCTATCCTATTCTTATAAAGTTTTGGGAAATGAAGAAAAAAACATCTTTTACTTAAACTTACTGAGTACCTCATACACTCAATCCAACCAAACACAAAACGAAAAGATACTTGATGTCTTTTATGAGCTATCGCAAGCCTACTATAGAACTTCTCAATACAAAGAGGCACTCCACTATGCTAAAACAGCCAAAAAGATTTGCAATCGGGAAATATACCCTGAAAAATACCCCTACATATTATTCAATCTAGCACAAGCCTATTTAGAAAACGAACAAACCAACAATAGTTTAGCATGTATCAATGAGATACTATCTATCACACAGCCAGATGTCGATATATATATACATGCGTTACGGTTAAAAACCAGCGCATACAACTATATCGATTCTTCACAAGCACTTGACGCTTGTTTGCAATGTATAAAACCTGCAAAGAAGCTATATGGCGAACATTCATCCTTTTATCGGGCATTGCTATATGACATAGCCAACCTTTATTATAACTTGGGAGATGCATTTAGTGCCTTACAATATGCAGAGGAAGAGATGAGGCTAAATCAGCAATATGCAGACACATTAGATATCATCTATTTAAGAAACCAAACAACATTGGCAAACTTATATAGTCACTACGACCTCGGCAAAAGTGCAGCCTATTTCACTTCCGTAGTAAGAAAAATAACCCATAACGAATTTCTGACAGAACAGCATTGGACTTACCTACAATGGCCGATGGAAAAGCGTATCTCAGAGTTATTGTTCCTCATCCAAGTATTCAATAACATCTTTGATACCATAACATCGCTTCCCGATATGGAAAATAATCCTGAATACCGTACACAAATGGACAGTACACGAAACGAATTCTTAAGGTTATGGAATAAGAGTGCAAGAAATTTTGAGGCGAACATACCCAAAACTACAAGCAATAGCCATACTTTACGTGCTTCTATATGCAATTCTTTAGCAACCACCTATTACACTTTATCCATGAAAGACGAAGCATTAGACTATGCTACTAAAGCTATGGTATATGTACCAAGAAAAAACAAGGAGACTTACTCATCCATTCTGTCTGATGCTGCATTTATCTACTACAAGTATGGATTGTATGACAAGATGATTACCCCTCTCAAAATCAGCCATAATATTGATAAGTCAATGTTAGTAAATACATTCAGAAATGTTCCCAAATCTGTCAGAGAACGATATCTCGCAATGATGCAATCCTCTTATAACTTTATTATAGAAGCTGCCGAACATACTCAGATGAAAGAGCTTTGCAGTATGGCCTATGACGTAAATCTGTTCCTGAAAGGATTAATGCTCAACACAGACATTGAATTTGAAAAACTGATATACGAATCTGGCAACGACTCATTGCAGACAGCATATAATAAATGGAGAGACCTAAGTCTATTCAACGATAGACTATCAAAACAAGATACCCAAGATTCATTATTCTCCGATTCTCTGATGCATCTGGAACAAGAACTGGAATATCGCCTCATCAGAGAATCGAAAAAATATGGCAGTTATGTCAAGGGGTACTCTACAACCTGGAAAGAGATATGGAAGGGATTGAAGAAGGATGATATTGCCATTGAATTCTGTACATACTATTCGAATAATACTGAAGAATATGCTGCCGTTTTATTGGAGAAAAAAAGCAAGTATCCAACCGTAGTTCGCCTATTTTCTCAAAAGCAGTTATCAACGATTCCAACTACCGATTATTACAATACTACAGCGCTATCCAATCTCATTTGGAAGCCTCTACATCATTATCTCGCTGAAAAAAAGAATGTCTATTTCTCACCCTCAGGAGAATTAAACAATATTGCCATAGAATACATACCACTAACAGATAAGAAAACATTTGCCGAATACTATAATACATATAGGCTATCGTCTACTCGCGAACTCATCAAAAATAAGAGAGAGGGCATACGAACAAAAGCGGTTCTTTACGGTGGTCTAGAATATGAAAGAGGACAAGGAGACATTGAGGCCATGCGGAAAGAACTGCAAAGTGCAAAATCCCTAATAGCATTCCGTGATGTCCCGGAGATAGACTCTTTAGTATTACGCAAAGGAATCTCTTTTTTGGAAGGAACAGAACGAGAAGTGCAGACGATAGATACCCTATTACGCAACAAACAAATTCCGGTAGCCTTGATGAGCGGCATGGCTGGGACCGAAGAATCATTCAAACAATTATCCGGTCAATCCATCACCTTGCTTCATGTGGCAACACATGGTTTCTACAGTCCACTGACCGGCCACTACACTGCCCAAAGAAGCTTTGAAGAACAAGCTCTAAGCCGGTCTGGTCTGTTTCTGTCCGGAGCAGCCGCCAGCCTTAACATGAAGAAAATCCCGGAAGATATAGAAGACGGTATATTGACTGCCAAGGAACTTTCTAAGTTAGATCTGTCAAACCTCAATTTAGCTATCCTGTCAGCTTGCCAAACGGGGTTGGGAGAGATCGTAGGGGACGGCGTTTTCGGATTGCAACGAGGATTCAAAAAAGCCGGAGCCCAGACACTCTTAATGAGTTTATGGAAAGTAGATGATACTGCCACCCAGCTACTGATGGCAGAATTCTATAAGAACTTGGTTTCCGGACAAAACAAAAGAGCAGCTTTTCTAAATGCCCAAAAATATCTGCGTAGCTATCAAAACGGAATCTACGACAAACCAGAATATTGGGCAGCCTTTATTATGCTAGATGGAATTCATTAACTAAATATTTAGAAACACCATGAAAAGAGCCCTAATCAGCATGTTATACTTGCTTACCTTTTTAACAACATGTTTTTCACAAACAGCCACATTGTCAAAGAAGATGGCAACCTATCGGGATTTTTGTTTGAAAGTCCGCGAAGGAGTAGAACTGAAAAATGTACAAACCTTGAAAGAGTGTATAGCAGAGTGGACCGGTGACATCAATACTATCATATATCAGAATGATACGGTCAGAATTACCGACTTTGACCGATTCTCCGTAACGGATGGCAGTAACGAAGTGGGGCTAAACAAACACTTACTATACCGTCCCGAATTTATTGATTCATTGATTGTCTACGACATAAGCTTTGCCAATAACTACATTGAGAAACCCTTACTCTTACGAGCATCCTACGACTGTAAACTCGTACATCGCGCGCTGGCACCACATAGTAAAGGTACATACTCATCCAAAGGTTCCGGAAAGAGAGAACTTCTGGTTGTAGCAGAGAATGGTGGCACCGTGAACCTTTACGTCAACGACGAAAAAAACGACATCCATGTATCAGACACATCTCCTCAAGGAAAAGCCGCCGCTTGGGTCTGCTGGGAGATGGATAGTTTCGGCATATATACAATAACCGTTGAAAACACTTCCGATAAAGAGATAAGTTTCGTGATAACATCCAACTAATTATGAAAATATTCATTGCATTATTACTACTGCTGGGCAATGTTTATATACATGCGCAAAGCAACTACAATGAACTGTTCACCCGTGGGGAAGAGTTCCGTAGTAAAGGTTTATATACAAAAGCACTTCCATATTACGAAAAGGCAGAAAAGGTAGTAAAGGCCAATAGTCATAAATTAGCCCTATGGAGAGTGATGGCAGAATCCTATAAAGAAACGGCAGATTATAATAAATCTCGCTTGTACTACGAGCAAATACTCCATACGTTCAAAAACTTTCCTTACAAAGACGACGTCTTACTGAATCTCAGTGACATTTATCTACTGACCGGCTATTACGAAAAAGTCATCGAGCTACTATCTCCTCTCAACTTAAGAAAAGGCGAAGACAAACGCCTGATTAATCTGTCCAATGCTTACGCACAAACCGGTAACTCCCAAAATGCATTAGCACTTTTGGACACAGCCATCAGTCAACATGCAACAAGCAAAGACAGCATCTTCAGAAGTGCCATCCAAAATAAAGGATACATTTTGTGGAATATAAAACGCCATAAAGAAGCTTTCGAGTTATTAAGCTCCGCTTTGTCTCTATATACAGAAAATGATGCCGATCGCTATTTATGTTTGGGTAATCTGGCCATCGTAGAAAGCGAATTAGGAGATTCAGCCAAAGAGCAGTCTTATTTCAAGAAAGCGTTGGCACATATAGACGAAGCCATATCCTGGCAGCAGATAAATATCGGAAACACCCATCCAGACTATATTATCTCATTGCGGAAAAAAGCAGAAATCCTACTTAAGATGAACGCTCTTCCAGAAGCAACAACTCAATTCAAAATATATTTTGAGAAAGAAAAAGACTACATCATCTCCAACTTTGCATACATGACCGAACAAGAACGAATTAACTTCTGGAATACAAAAAAGAAAGTATTGGCAGAATGTTATGCAACGGAAGGCTTTGACCCCGACTTTTTGTTTGATGTAGCTGTATTCTCAAAATCTGTACTATTACAAACCAACATCAATATATGGCAATTGGTATCTGGCAATCAAGAATATACACAACTTTATGAAAGGCTCCATGAACTACGACTGTTACTCCGCTCATCAACCGGTAAAGAGAGACAAACTCTACAAAAAGAATATGAACAACAAGAACGCCTATTAATGAACCGGGTAAATGCTTATAAATTCTTTCTTGACAATTTGAAAGTCAATGGAAAAGACATAAGCAGAGCACTGACAAATCAGTCGGACAAAGCCATTGAGTTCATACAATATCTCAAGAATGACACAACACGTTATGCAGCATTGGTTATGCAGAAAAATAAAGCAGTTCGCTTTATTCCCATGTTCACCTTGGAAGAAATAGAACAATACACAATACAGAATAAGAAGAACTTCGGTACGCTAAAAGAGGCTATATATTCCAGAAAAATCATAGATAAGAACCACCTTTATTCCGACACGATTTTAGGGAAAAAGATATGGGATAATCTTCTTGGCGATACACCCTCCAAAACTAATATTTATTTCTCACCGGAAGGTATATTCCATCTGCTGGGTATAGAATACCTCTGCTTTGACCGCCCCGACTGCAAAATATTCCGTCTGTCATCTACCAGAAGACTATGTGAAGACAGAGGAACAGCATCCAAGCCTTCTCTGTTACTACTCGGTGGATTAAATTACAATGATGACTCTGCCGTCATACAGCACCCCGATACCCTGCCTGATCGCAGTGCCAGTGAGATATTAGGTAGAGATATGTTACCACCCGTGGTAGGGCAAGGATATACATACCTCAATGGCTCGCTGGCCGAAGTAAACAAAATTCGTACGCTTATATCACCCAATAGTTGCCAACTATACCAATATTCCAAGGGAACAGAGGATATCGTCAAACAAGATATGCAGAAATACAATATGATACATATATCTACTCATGGATTTTGTTTCGACTATCAGATAGTACCATCCACATTATACCTCAAGGATAATGTTTCAGAAGATTTATCCTTGTCACGATGTGGAATCATACTTTCTGGAGCCAACCGGACAGCTAAACAAGATGCCAACAATAAATACGTGGAAGATGGCATATTGACAGCAAGAGAATTATGTAACCTTAATCTAACACATGTGGAGCTGGCTGTTCTTTCCGCATGTCAAACGGGATTAGGTCGTATTACGGCCGATGGAATTGCAGGGCTGCCCAGAGGATTGAAAAAGGCCGGTGCCAACGCCATCCTTGTTTCACTGTGGGACGTAAACGACCACGCAACACAGTTACTCATGACACAATTCTATAGGAACTTGCTTAAAGGAAAAAATAAAATTGAGTCTTTACATGATGCACAAACCTATGTGCGTAATTATGAAATCGAAGTGGAGACGGGAGTTGGTAAACAACAATGGAAATCCCGGGTCAGGCAAGAAATAGACAAAACCAAAGAAAAATCTGCTTCTCCGCAAACCACCAAAATAAAGAAATATCAAGACCCATATTATTGGGCAGCCTTTTTCTTGATTGACGCGATTTAGACCATATTATCCAGATATCACCTCCTTGGCTATCCACGCACAAGCCTCCGCATCTGCCAATGCATGGTGGTGCTGCTCCAGTTGGTAGCCACAACAAGCTGCCACTGTGTGCAACTGATAGTTGGGCAATCCTTTCAGGACGCGACGTGATGCCTGCAAAGTACAATGAAACTCATAATCCGGATAATCCATGCAGTAAGTACGGAAAACAGCTTTCAAGCAGCTTTCATCAAAGGCCTTGTTGTGCGCTACCAATGGTAAACCTTCAATGCGTGGAGCTATTTCCTGCCACACAACGGGAAAGATAGGAGCATCCTGGGTATCTGCCAACGTCAAGCCATGCACGCGGGTATTCCAATAAGTATAATACTCCGGCTCGGGACGGATAAGGCTATAATAATGGTCCACAATTTCTCCATCGCGTACGATAACCACTCCTACACTACAAACACTGGTACGCTGTTCATTGGCCGTTTCAAAATCAATGGCTGCAAAATCTTTCATCCTATCAGAGAATTTAATGACTCCCAAAGATAGAAATAATATTTGCGCAAGAAACATAGTCAATAAACAAATATGCTACTAACTCTAATTACCAGCGCCTTACCTTTACCAAGTCGTTACTCTATTCGGTAAAAGCTTTTACTTCATAGTGTAACGACCGTTACCTAAGAATGTAAAGCCCGTTACCCCATAATGTAAACACCTTTACAGCCTATTGTAAACGCACCCGTAATATAAAAAAGAACTCCGTTCCTTTCATACTACACCTGGTTTCCATTATCTTTGTCCCCCGGACAAAGGCTAAAATATCATGGAACATCCACTTTCGCAATTCAAATATTGTCCGAAATGCGGTTCAGCCCATTTCGAAGTTCATAACGAGAAGTCGAAGCAGTGCGCCGACTGCGGTTTCGTCTACTACTTCAACCCCTCTTCTGCCACCGTCGCCTTGATACTGAACGAGCGCGACGAGCTGCTGGTGTGCCGCCGCGCCAAAGAGCCTGCCAAAGGGACGCTGGACCTCCCCGGAGGCTTCATCGACATGACCGAGACCGGTGAGGAAGGCGTTGCCCGCGAAGTAAGAGAAGAAACCGGCATGAAGGTGGCAAAGGCCGAATATCTCTTCTCCCTACCCAATATTTACATCTATTCCGGCTTCCCCGTACACACGCTGGATATGTTTTTCCGTTGTACTGTGGAGGACACCTTGCACTTCGAGGCGATGGACGACGCGGCAGACCTCTTCTTCCTCCCCTTAAAAGATATCCGTACGGAAGAGTTCGGACTCGGCTCCATCCGCAAAGGAGTGGGTATCTTCCTGGAAGACATGTGGAAGAACAAAAGCGAATGATTATTCGTTCCTATTATGGTATATATCCTAAAAAAGCCAAACAAGTGTAACATTTCCGGGTTAAAACCCGTATTTTTGTAAAATACCTATTCTAACAAAAGAAGATGAAACATAAAATCTCCCGAATATTGTGCACAGCACTCTGTTGCGCACCTTTACTCGCCTCAGCACAAACAAGCGAGAAGAGTACTTCTCCCAAGCGACTCTACCAAGAAGGACAAACGCTGTTCCAGCAAAAGGCCTATGCTGCCGCCATCTCCCCGTTGCAAGCCTATGTACGCCAGATGAATGCAGACGGCAAGCCTCTGCCCGATACCGGCGAGCGGCAAGAAGCGGAATACATGCTGGTATGCGCCGCATACGAGCTCAGAGACCCCAAAAGCATAGACCTGCTCCGCGCCTTCCTGGACGAATATCCCGATACTCCCCATGCCAACCGCATCTACGCACTGATTGCCTCCGCCTACTTCTTCGAAGGCAATTATGACGATGCCCTCGCCATGTTCAACTCCGCCCGCCTCGACCTGCTGGGTTCCGAGGAGCGAGACGACATGACCTACCGCCTTGCCACCTGCTACCTGAAAACGGGCAACGTAAAGGAAGCAGCCATCTGGTTCGAGACTCTGCGTAGCACCAGCCGCAAGTATGCAGCGGACTGTGCTTACTACATCTCTTATATCCGATATACCCAAGGACGGTATGACGAAGCGCTCAGCGGTTTCCTGCCTTTGCAGGACAATGCCAAATACAAGGACTTGGTTCCCTATTACATCACCGAAATCTATCTGTTGAAGAAGCAGTACGACAAGGCGGAAATCGTGGCGCAGAATGCACTGTCAGCCCATCCCGACGGTCTGAGCTACACCCACACGGCGGAGCTGAACCGTATCCTCGGTACAGCCGAATACCATTTCGGGAAGTATCACGAAGCCGTAAAGTCCTTCGGACAATATATAGAACACAATGCCGAATCTGCCGCTCATAGAAGGGATGCCCTTTACATGCTGGGAATGTCCTATTATCAATGCGGCGTGTATTCGCAAGTCCCCTCCGTCCTCGGCAGAGTGACTGCCGAAAACGACGCCCTTTCGCAGAACGCATACCTGCACATGGGACTGTCTTATCTGCAACTGGCAGACAAGACCAAAGCGCGTATGGCCTTCGAGCAGGCTGCCGCCTCCAACGCCGATATGAAAGTCAAGGAACAAGCCGCCTATAACTACGCCTTATGCATCCACGAGACCTCCTATTCCGCTTTCGGCGAATCGGTGACCGTCTTTGAGAAATTCCTAAACGAGTTCCCGAACTCTCCTTATGCCGAGAAAGTCAGCAACTACCTGGTGGAAGTGTACATGAATACACGCAGCTACGATGCCGCACTCAAGTCCATCGACCGTATCTCCCATCCCAGCAAAGCCATTCTGGAAGCCAAACAAAAGATTCTGTTCCAACTCGGGACCCAGTCTTTTGCCAACACGCAGTTCGAACAAGCCATCGGTTACTTCAACCAAAGCGTCACGTTGGGGCAATACAACCTCCAGACCAAGGCAGACGCCCTCTACTGGCTCGGCGAGTCTTATTACCGCCTGAACCGGATGAGAGAAGCTGCCCGCAATTTCAACGAATATCTGTCACTCACCCGGCAGAGGGATACGGAAATGTTTGCCCTTGCCTACTATAACCTGGGCTACATCGCTTTCCACCAGAAAGACTATTCGACGGCAGAGAACCGTTTCCGCAACTTTGTCCAACTGGAGAAAGGCGAAAACCCGACCGCATTGGCAGATGCCTACAACCGCATCGGTGACTGTAACCTGCACGTCCGCCGTTTCGAGGAAGCCAAGCAATACTACGCCAAAGCCGAGAACCTGAACACTCCCGCCGGAGACTATGCCGTCTATCAATTAGCACTGGTATATGGCATGCAGAAAAACTATACGGAAAAGGTGAGCATGCTGGACCGACTTGCAGCCAAATATCCCAACTCGCCCTACGCCATCAATGCCCTCTACGAGAAGGGACGCTCCTACGTACAGAGCAACAACAGCCGCCAGGCTATCGCCACCTTCCGCGAGCTGCTTGCCAAATACCCCGAAAGCCCCGTCAGCCGTAAAGCCGCCGCCGAAATCGGTCTGCTTTACTACCAGAACGATGACTATGACCGTGCCATAGAAGCCTACAAGCATGTGGTCACCCAATATCCCGGAAGCGAGGAAGCCCGCCTTGCCATGCGCGACTTGAAGTCCATCTACGTAGATGCCAACCGCGTGGACGAGTTTGCCGCCCTTGCCGCCCAGATGCCGGGAGAAATCCGCTTCGAACCCAGTGAGCAAGACTCGCTGACTTACATCGCTGCCGAAAAAGTATATATGAAAGGCGAAGCCACACCTGCCAAAGAGAGCTTCACCCGTTATCTGCAAAGTTATCCGGGAGGCGCTTTCAGCCTGAATGCACACTACTACCTCTGCGTCATAGGCAAAGAGCAGAAAGATGAAGAGGCGGTATTGGAACATGCCGGAAAACTGCTGGAATACCCCGATAACCCATATTCTGAAGAGGCTTTGCTGATGCATGGAGAAATTCTGTTCAACCGCCAGCAATATGACCTGGCATTGGCCGACTACAAGAAATTGCAGGCCAAAGCCACCACGGCAGAGCGCCGCCAGCTTGGCGCTATCGGTGTACTGCGCTGTGGAGCACTGATGCATGATGATGCGGAAGTCATCAACGCCGCCACAGCCTTGCTTGCCGAAGCCAAGCTGTCTCCGGAGCTCCGGAACGAGGCGTTGTACTACCGTGCCAAGGCATACCTCAACCAGAAAGCCGACAAGAAGGCAATGGATGACCTTCAGCTGCTGGCCAAAGACACCCGTACCCTTTATGGAGCCGAAGCCAAATATCTGGTGGCATTACAATGGTACAATGCCGGTAATTATGCCTCTGCAGAAAAGGAAATCCTTAATTTCATCGACCAAAGCACACCGCATGCCTACTGGCTGGCACGCAGTTTCATCCTTCTGTCTGATGTATATGTAGCCATGGACAAGAAGCTCGATGCACGCCAATACCTATTGAGCCTGCAGCAGAACTACCAGGCCGACGACGATATAGCAAGCATGATTAACGAAAGACTGGAGAAATTGAAGTAAGAAATATAGCACATTATGAAAAAGATACAATATATCCTCGCAGGAACTATGCTTGTCTCCCTCTCTTTGGGAGCACAAGCCCAGACACAACCCCAAGACACCACCATGAACCGTACGGTAGTCGTGGAACAAGAATATAATCCGGACATCATGGATGCCTCCAAAGTGAACGTGCTTCCCAGGGTGGAACCTCCTACCGTCAGCAAAAAGGCGGTGGAATATGACGCCACCCTGATGCCGGCAACCCAAATCCCCGCAGGTATCATGCAAGCCTATACCGGAAAAGAGACGCAGGCGAAAGCGCTGCCCGGATATGTACGCTTGGGATACGGTAACTACGGTAACCTCGATGTACGCGCCAACTACCTCTTCTCTTTATCCCCCAAAGACCGCCTCAACCTGACATTCACAATGGATGGCATGGATGGCAAACTGGACTTGCCGGATAATGGCGGGAAGTGGAATTCATTCTACTACCGTACCCATGCTGCCATGGATTATGTACATGCCTTCAGCAAAGTCGATTTGAATATTGCCGGAAAGTTCAACCAAAGCAATTTCAACTTCCTGCCCGACTTCGTCAGCAACAAGCAGAAATTCGTTTCGGGTGATGTACATTTCGGGGTAAGTTCCACGAGCGACGATATGCCTCTCCAATTCCGTGCCGAAACCAATTTGTTGGTCTACCAGCGCCAACACGACCTCATGGTGAGCAATATCAAAGAAAATATCGTGCGTACCAAAGCCGATGTCACCGGTTCCATCTCCGATGAGCAGACCATCGGCATGGCTTTTGCCATGGACAATACATTCTACAGCGACGGACGTTTCGAGAATCACACCGACGTAGACTTCAATCCATACTATCTCTTTCAGAATGACGACTGGAAAATACGTCTCGGCGCACACGTCGACCTGGCTTTCGGTTTCGGCAAGAAGTTCCGCGCCGCTCCCGACGTAGAAATACAATACATCTTCTCGGACAGCTACATCCTCTACGCACAAGGTAAGGGAGGACGGCTACAGAACGATTTCCGCCGTCTGGAAACCATTACGCCTTATGGCATTACAAACCAGCAGCTTGACAATACCTACGAACAGCTCAACGCAGCCGTCGGCTTCAAGGCAAGCCCGGTCAGCGGATTGTGGTTCAACCTATACGGCGGGTATCAAGATTTGAAAAACGACCTGATTGACACTCCGACTGTCAAGTCCGACGGGATAAGCAATGTTTTCCTCACAGAAGACACCAAGAACCTCTACGCCGGAGCCGACCTGAGCTACAACTACAAGGATGTTTTCTATCTCGCCGCCAATGCCGTCTATCGCCATTGGACAACGGACTCAGACGGTTCTGATGTCGTAGTAAGTTTCAAACCGGCCGTAGAAGGCAATCTCAATCTCAAGGTACGCCCCATCTCCCCACTGCTTGTCGGCATCGGCTATCAGCACATCTCACGCCAAGGCGTGGAGGGCAACAAGGCGGACCCCGTCAGCAATCTCTATCTGAACGGCAGCTACGAACTCTTCAAAGGTATCTCCGTGTATGCGCGCGTGAACAACTTGCTGAACAAAGATTACCAGTACTACTGGGGATACCCTTCAGAAGGTCTCAGTTTCTTAGGCGGAGTAAGCTTCCTCTTTTAATAGAGGCAGCACAAGCCGAAGCTCTAATTTGAACAAAAAAGGTCATTTTTGCTAAATTCTCCTTATATTATAAGGTGGGAAGAATCTTTTTTTCCTACTTTTGCGGGCGAATTCAGTGGCGGGAGTCACTAAAAAACAGAAATTTATGCAGAAAAACCTTGTCATAGTCGAGTCTCCGGCGAAAGCAAAAACCATCGAGAAATTCCTTGGAAAAGATTTCAAAGTCCTTTCCAGCTACGGCCATATACGTGATTTGAAGAAAAAAGAATTCAGTATTGACGTAGACAAAGACTTCAAACCGCATTACGAGATACCGGCGGATAAAAAGAAACTCGTAACCCAGCTGAAAGAAGAAGCCGAGCAGGCAGAAACCGTATGGCTGGCTTCCGATGAGGACCGCGAAGGGGAAGCCATCGCATGGCACTTGTACGAAGTGCTGAAACTGAAACCGGAACACACCAGACGTATCGTCTTCCATGAAATCACCAAAGGTGCCATCCTGAAAGCGATAGAAAATCCCCGTGACATTGACATCAACCTGGTCGATGCCCAGCAAGCCCGACGTATCCTGGACCGTATCGTAGGTTTTGAACTTTCACCGGTATTGTGGAAGAAAGTGAAACCTGCCCTTTCTGCAGGCCGTGTACAGTCCGTAGCCGTCCGTCTCATTGTAGAGCGCGAACGCGAGATACATGCATTCCAAACCGAAGCATCCTACCGTGTTACCGCCGTATTCCTCGTTCCGGACACTGACGGCAAAACAGTGGAAATGAAAGCCGAACTGGCGCACCGGCTCAAGACAAAGGCAGAAGCTCGGAAATTGCTGGAGAGCTGTAAAGCAGCTACGTTTACCATCAGCGACATCACTACCCGTCCGCTGAAGAAAACTCCCGCCGCCCCGTTCACCACCTCTACCTTGCAGCAGGAGGCTGCCCGCAAACTGGGATTCACCGTGGCACAGACCATGATGGTGGCGCAACGTCTGTACGAATCCGGATTGATAACCTACATGCGTACCGACTCCGTCAACCTTTCCGAACTTGCCGTCAACGCCAGCCGTGAAACCATCTCCAACCTGATGGGCGAACGTTACGTACACAACCGCCACTTCGCCACCAAGACCAAAGGAGCGCAAGAAGCCCACGAAGCTATCCGCCCCACCTATATGGAGAATGCCAAGATAGAAGGTACCCCGCAGGAAAGAAAGCTGTACGACCTCATCTGGAAACGTACCATCGCCTCGCAGATGGCAGATGCCGAAGTGGAAAAGACAACCGTAACCATTGCTATCAGCAACGAGACGGAGACTTTCACTGCAACCGGCGAAGTGGTGAAATTCGACGGTTTCCTCCGTGTCTACCGCGAATCATACGATGATGACGTAGAAACCCAGGAAGATGAGGCACGCCTACTGCCCCCTCTGAAAAAAGGACAGAAGCTCGAACATGAAGGTATCACCGCTACCGAACGTTTCACCCAACACCCTCCCCGCTACACGGAAGCAAGCCTTGTGCGCAAATTGGAGGAACTGGGTATCGGACGTCCGTCTACCTATGCTCCTACCATTTCCACCATCCAGCAACGCGAATACGTGATAAAAGGAGAAAAAACGGGTGAAGAACGCACCTACAATGTGCTCAACCTGCAGGGTAATGAAATAACGGACAACAACCATACAGAAATCACCGGAGCTGAAAAGTCAAAACTGATGCCGACAGACACCGGTATTGTGGTCAATGACTTCCTGATAGAGTACTTCCCGGACATCCTTGACTACAACTTCACAGCGAGCGTCGAAAAGCAATTCGACGAAATAGCCGAAGGTGACAAGCAATGGACCGCCATTCTGAAAACATTCTATAAGAAATTCCATCCTTCGGTGGAGAACACGCTTGCCGCGAAAACCGCCCACAAGGCAGGCGAACGGATTCTAGGAACAGACCCCGTCAGCGGAAAACAAGTGTCTGTAAAAATCGGACGTTTCGGCCCAGTAGCACAGATAGGTACTGCCGAAGATGAGGAAAAGCCCCGTTTCGCCCAGGTAAAAAAAGAAATGTCCATCGAGACCATTACGCTGGAAGAAGCGCTGGAGCTGTTCAAACTTCCCCGTACTCTCGGAGAGTACGAAGGCAAGAATGTAGTCGTAGGTGCGGGACGTTTCGGACCTTATATCCAGAACAACGGCTTGTATGCCTCATTACCCAAGACAATGGACCCGATGACTGTTACGCTGGAAGAAGCTATTGAACTTTTGCAAAAGAAACAAGAAGCAGAAGCCCAGAAACATATCAAGAAGTTTGAGGAAGAACCGGAACTGGAAATCCTGAATGGACGCTATGGCCCTTACATCGCTTATAAAGGCAGCAACTACAAGATTCCTAAAGACATCATCCCTCAAGACCTGAACCTTCAGGCTTGTCTGGAAATTGTGAAACTGCAAAGCGACAAGGATACGGGCAAGTCTAAGCGGACTGCAAAGGCGGTGAAAGCAACGAAAACGACTAAAACAACCGCCAAGGCAACTGCCAAAACAAGCAAGACAAAATAGGACTTAGTCTACACGTATAAAATGGGAGAAAGGAGACGATAATTTAAACTTCTATTATTTCTACCACAAGAATAAATATTGCACTATAAAAAAATAAGCCCGAAGAAGTATCCTCGGGCTTATTTTTTTATAGTACAATGTTTACATCCTATCCGGCACCTCAATTCCCAGCAATCCCATACCTAAGCGTACCACCTTGGCTACATTCTCGGACAATGCAAGGCGGAATACCTTCACTGCTTCGTTCTCCTCACGCAAAATGCTGAAGTCATGGTAGAACTGATTATATTCCTTCACAAGGTCATACGTATAGTTTGCAATGATGGACGGACTGTAGTCCTCACCTGCCTGCTTCACAATAGCGGCAAAGTCGGCAACCATCTGTATCAGTCCCTCTTCCTTCTCACTCAGTTCAATGCCGGCAGGCAACTGGGCAGGGATTTCGATACCGGCCTCTTTTGCCTTGCGGAGAACAGACTGGATACGTGCATAAGTATATTGGATGAACGGCCCCGTATTACCATTAAAGTCGATGGACTCTTTTGGATTGAATGTCATGTTCTTGCGGGCATCCACTTTCAGGATGAAGTACTTTAAGGCACCCAGACCAACGATACGGGCGATATTGTCTGCCTCTTCCTTTGTCAGACCATCCAGCTTACCCAGTTCATTGCTGGTTTCCTTGGCTGTATCAATCATCTCCGCCATCAAGTCGTCAGCATCAACTACTGTACCTTCGCGGCTCTTCATCTTGCCCTCGGGAAGTTCCACCATACCGTAAGAGAAGTGCACCAACCCTTTACCCCATTCGAAGCCCAGTTTGTCGAGCAGGATGGACAATACCTGGAAATGGTAATTCTGTTCGTTGCCTACCACATAAATCATCTTGTCGATGGGATAATCTGCAAAGCGGAGTTTGGCAGTACCTATATCCTGCGTCATGTAGACGGATGTACCGTCCGCACGCAACAGTAGCTTGTGGTCCAACCCCTCACCCGTGAGGTCTGCCCATACAGAGCCATCTTCTTTCCGGTAGAAGAAGCCTTTCTCCAGGCCCTCCATTACCTTCTCCTTACCTTCGAGGTACGTGTTTGATTCGTAATATATCTTATCAAAAGTTACACCCATCATACGGTAAGTCTCGTCAAAACCTGCATACACCCAGTCGTTCATCTTCTTCCAGAGCGCACGTACTTCCGGGTCATTGGCCTCCCACTTTACCAGCATTTCACGAGCCTCCTTCATCAAAGGAGATTCAGCTTCCGCCTTGGCTTTGGCTTCTTCCTCATTCATGCCTTCGCTTTGGAACTTGGCCATCAGTTCTTTCACTTCCGCTTTATAATGCTTGTCGAAGGAAACATAGTAATCGCCAATCAAGTGATCTCCCTTCTTGCCGGATGATTCGGGAGTTTCACCATTTCCGTACTTCTGCCATGCCAACATGGACTTGCAGATATGAATTCCACGGTCATTGACAATATTTGTCTTTACTACCTTATTACCGTTGGCAGCCACTATATTAGCCAGCGCATTTCCTAAAAGATTATTGCGTACATGGCCCAAATGAAGCGGTTTGTTGGTGTTGGGAGAAGAATACTCAATCATCACCAATGGAGAGTTGTCAGTAACAGCCACGATACCGTACTGCTTGTCCGCATGAATGCCATTCAACAATTCTATCCACGCAGAGGAGGCAATGGTCAGGTTCAGGAAGCCCTTGATGACATTAAATGCTGCAACCGAAGGCTCGTTTGCCTGCAAGTATTCACCGATTTCCTGGGCCGTCTGCTCCGGTCCTTTCTTGGACATACGGAGAAAAGGGAATACAACCAGCGTGAGGTGTCCCTCAAATTCTTTCTTGGTTTTCTGCAACTGCACTTGTGCGGCAGGAACATCCTGTCCGTAAAGCACTTTCAGTCCGCCGATGACGGACGATACCAGTTTCTGTTCTATATTCATGATTCAAATGTATTTTCCTGCGTGCAAAGATAGCGTAAACCGAAATCAGTACAAAACAAGCAGGCTTGTTTTTATGGCCTCACAAGATATTCAACATACAAAGAGGGGACGCTCCTTGTAAAACGTCCCCTCTTTGTATGTTGAGTATACTGTTCTTATTCAGCTGTCAATTCCGTACCTGGTTTGAATTTAACAACTTTCTTTGCAGCAATCTCGATAGGCTTTTTAGTAGAGGGGTTGATACCCATACGCGCTCCTCTTTCCACCACACTGAAAGTTCCAAAACCAACCAATGATACTTTATCACCGGCCTTCATTGCCTTAGTGACTGATGCGATAAATGCATCCAATGCTTTCTTTGAATCAGTCTTTGACAAACCAGACTCCGCTGCCATAGCGCTAATAAGTTCCGCCTTATTCATAATGCTTAAAATTAATTAATATGTTACACAAAAGATATTTTTACTTTTCATCACAAACCTCCACAAAAATAGAGCAATATTTCTGAATATCAAATAAAAACATTAAAAAAATATTGGAAAACAACGAAAAAGAAGGAATAGAATCTGCTTTTTCTGTTATAGAACAGAATTTATTCGTATTTTTGCCGGAGAAAGCAAAAACAGGCAACTGTTTTTGAACTGTAAAATGAATTGAAACAACAGATTATGAATACTATACCTACTGTAACCAAGAACCTTTTAATCATTAATGTGCTGATGTTTCTGGGTACCATCGTCGCCCAAAGCTACGGCATCGACCTCGCCCAATATCTGGGATTGCATTTTTTCCTTGCCGAAGATTTCAATGCAGCACAATTGATAACATATATGTTCATGCACGCCGGATTCGCGCACATATTTTTCAACATGTTTGCTGTATGGATGTTCGGACGTATTTTAGAGCAGGTATGGGGGCCAAAACGATTTCTGTTCTACTATCTGGTGTGCGGTATAGGAGCCGGAATTATCCAGGAGGTGGTACAGTATATTCATTATGAGACAGTACTTTCCGCCTATGACAGCGTAAATACTGGCATGGCCATCATCCCGATGGAGGAATATCTCAATATGATGACTACCGTGGGAGCTTCGGGAGCAGTATACGCCATTCTGCTGGCATTCGGCATGTTGTTCCCCAACCAGCAAATGTTCATCTTCCCGTTACCGGTTCCCATCAAGGCCAAATATTTTGTTATCGGATATGCCTTGATTGAACTTTATGCCGGATTTGCAAACAGTGCAGGAGACAATGTGGCTCACTTCGCACATCTGGGTGGTATGGTATTCGGCTTTATCCTAATTATGTACTGGAGAAAAAAGAATAGAGGAAATGGCTACTATTATAACTGATTTGAAAGAAACCTTCCGTAGGGGGAACATTTATATCCAACTGATTTACATCAATGTAGCGGTATTCATACTTACTACGCTAACCGAAGTCATGTTCCAGTTGTTCAACCGGAGTATAGCAGGCGTATTCGAATGGTTGGAACTGCCGGCATCAGTCCTACGCTTCATCCTGCAACCATGGTCACTACTGACATATATGTTCATGCATGCAGGATTCATGCACATTCTTTTCAATATGCTGTGGCTTTACTGGTTCGGTGCACTGTTCCTGAGTTTCTTCTCTGCAAAGCATCTCCGGGGTGTATACATTCTGGGAGGAATTTGCGGCGGTCTGCTCTATATGGCCGCCTATAACATTTTCCCGTATTTCCGTCCCATGACAGACTATTCTTTCATGCTGGGCGCTTCTGCCTCTGTACTTGCCATTGTAGCCGCCACCGCCTATCGCGAGCCCAACTATCCGATACGGCTACTGCTGTTCGGAACCATCCGGCTGAAATACCTGGCACTCATCGTTATAGGCACCGATTTACTGTTCATCACCTCCAGCAATGCCGGTGGACACATCGCACATTTAGGAGGTGCGCTGGCAGGGGTATGGTTTGCCGCCAGCCTCAGCAAAGGTAGTGACCTGACCTCATGGATAAACAAATGTCTGGATACCTTAGTTTCCATCGTCAGCTTCAAACCTAGAAAGCCGAAAATGAAAGTACACTACGGTACTGGCAAACAAAAAGATTATGATTACAACGCACGGAAAAAAGCCCAATCCGACGAGATAGACCGCATTCTCGACAAATTAAAGAAATCGGGATACGAAAGCCTTACTACAGAGGAAAAGAAAAGCTTGTTCGACGCGAGTAAACGTTAAACCAATGGAAAATGGAAAACGGAAAATGAAAAATGAGAATATAACCGCCACTCTTATTTTCAGTTTTCACCTTTCAATTTTCAACTATTATAATGAAGCATCTCGGTAATTTTGTCGCTCTCCTGATTTTAGCGGTCAATGCCTTATTTACGGGCCTATTACTGTTCACCGCCTATAGTCCGCACATCCAGCCGGTCACACATCCGGTGCAATCGTGCCTGGGGCTGACATTTCCCGTGTTCCTGATGATAAATGCCGGCTTCCTCATTTTTTGGCTGGTCATCCAGCGCTATAGGTCGGCTTTGCTGCCCCTAATAGGGATGTTGCTCTGCTATTCGCAGATACGCACCTATCTGCCCATCAACTTCCATACAGACCACTTACCGGAAACAAGTATCAAACTGCTCTCCTACAACATTATGGGATTTGACGGTGCCGCCAAACAAGATGGCAAAAACCCGATATTGACCTATTTGAAGGAAAGTGGCGCCGATATCCTCTGTCTGCAGGAATATTCCACAGTACAATCCTCAAAGCATCTTTCGCAAAAAGACGTAGAGCGGGAACTCAAGGCATATCCATACCACCGCATCAACACAGTGGGTAGCGGAAAGGGACATACCAACAAGATAGCATGTTACTCTAAATTTCCGATTCTCTCGTCACGCATATTGGATTATCCCAGCGAATACAACGGTTCGGTACTCTATGAAATCAAGATTGGGGAAGACACGGTTACCCTCATCAACAATCATCTGGAGTCCAACAAGCTGACCAAAGCCGATAAAGTCGTGTACGAAGACATGCTGAAATCTCCCGAAAAGGAAAAAGTGAAAAGCGGCGCACGCCTGCTCATACGCAAGCTGGCAGAAGCATCGGCCATCCGTGCCCCGCAAGCTGACACTATTGCACATGAAATAGCCGCTTCACCGCATCCTTACATTATTGTATGCGGCGATTTCAACGATACCCCCATCTCCTATACCCACCGCACCATCGCCCAGGATTTGGACGACGCATTCACCCAATCAGGACGGGGGCTGGGCATCTCCTACAACCAGAACAGATTCTATTTCCGGATAGACAACATACTGACAAGCAAGAACCTGAGAGCCTACAATTGTACAGTAGACCGTTCCATCAAAGAGTCAGACCACTATCCGATATGGTGCTATATCACTAAGAGATATTGAAAATTAATACTTAACCATTTAATACTTAGAAAACAATGTTCAAGAAATGTATTCTAATTTTAGCAGTAAGTTGTATGATGTACTCCTGTGCCACCCAGACGGAAAGCAATCCGTTCCTTACCGAGTTTCAAACACCCAATGGCGTGCCTCCATTCGATAAAATCAAGTTGGAGCACTATGAACCCGCATTCCAGAAAGGCATGGAAGAGCAAAATGCCAACATCCAAGCCATCATTGACAATACGGAAGCCCCTACTTTCGAAAATGTCATTGTTGCCCTTGACAACAGCTCTCCCACCCTGGACCGTGTAGGTGGTGTATTTTTCAACCTGACGGAGGCCGAAACTACCGATGAACTGACAGCCCTTTCCATGAAACTGGCTCCGACATTGGCCGAACACGAAGACAACATCTCCCTCAACCAGGAGCTTTTCAAGAAAGTGGATGCTGTCTACAGCCAGAAAGATGCTCTCGGCCTGACCCGCGAACAACAAAGGCTGCTGGAAAAAACCCATAAGAAATTTATCCGTTCCGGCGCCAATCTTCCGGCAGACAAACAAGCCCGTCTGCGTGAGATCAACAAGCAGCTTTCCACACTCGGAATCACGTTCAGCAACAACATCCTGAACGAAAACAACGACTTCAAGCTTTATGTAGGAAAAGAGGAAGACCTCGCCGGACTTCCCCAATGGTTCCGCGAAAGCGCCATGGCTGAAGCCCGTGCCACCGGACAGGAAGGCAAATGGCTGTTTACCCTCCATAATGCAAGCCGCCTGCCTTTCCTTCAATACTCTGCTAACCGGCCGCTACGCGAACAGATGTACAAGGCCTACATCAACCGCGGCAATAACAATGACAAGAACGACAACAAGAAAATCATTACCGACATCGTACGCCTGAGACTTGAAAAGGCGCAACTGCTGGGTTTCGACTGTTACTCCAACTTTGTATTGGACAATACAATGGCAAAGAATTCCACCGCCGTGATGGACTTCCTCAACAACTTGTGGAGTTATGCACTCCCCAAAGCAAAAGCCGAAGCAGCCGAACTGCAAAAGCTGATGGACAAGGAAGGCAAAGGAGAGAAACTGGAAGCATGGGATTGGTGGTACTACACCGAAAAACTCCGTAAGGAGAAATATAACCTCGAAGAAGAAGAGATTAAGCCCTACTTCAAACTGGAAAACGTACGTGAAGGCGCCTTTGCCGTTGCCAATAAGCTCTATGGCATCACGCTGACAAAGCTCGAAGGTATCCCCGTCTATCATCCCGATGTAGAAGTGTTTGAAGTGAAAGCCGCAGACGGCTCACAAGTAGGTATCTTCTATGTAGATTACTTCCCCCGTCCCGGCAAAAGCGGTGGTGCCTGGATGAGCAATTACCGCGAACAACAAGGCAGCATACGTCCATTGGTATGCAACGTATGCAGCTTCACCAAGCCCGTAGGCGACACTCCTTCCCTGCTGACTATCGACGAAGTGGAAACTTTGTTCCATGAATTCGGCCATGCCCTGCACGGATTATTGACCCAATGCCAGTATAAAGGTACTTCAGGCACCAATGTCGTACGCGACTTCGTGGAACTCCCCTCTCAAATCAACGAGCATTGGGCTACCGAACCCGAAGTATTGAAAATGTATGCCAAGCATTACAAGACCGGCGAGGTCATTCCCGACAGCCTGATTGAAAAGATACTGAACCAGAAAACGTTCAACCAGGGTTTCATGACTACCGAGTTGCTGGCCGCCGCCATCCTCGACATGAACCTGCATAACCTGACTGATACCGAAGGTCTTGATGTCGTTGCATACGAAAAAGAAGCGATGGACCAACTGGGGCTGATTCCGGAAATAGCTCCCCGCTACCGTACCACATACTTCAACCACATCATCGGCGGTTATGCTGCAGGCTACTACAGCTATCTCTGGGCCAATGTTCTGGACAACGATGCCTTCGAAGCTTTCAAGGAACACGGTATCTTCGACAAGCAGACAGCCGACCTCTTCCGCCAGAATGTTCTGGAAAAAGGAGACAGCGAAGACCCGATGACTCTCTATAAAAACTTCAGAGGAACTGAGCCTCAATTAGACCCGATGTTAAAAAATCGCGGTATGAAGTAAGATTTGTGAAAAAAAAGCTATATTTGCAGCCTTGTATGCAACAGAATTTAATTAAAAAGTAATCATAATAAACTAAAAGTAACATGCAAAACAAAGGATTTGTAAGGGTTTTTGCGATATTGCTCACACTGGTGTGTGTGTTCTATCTCTCCTTCTCTTTTGTAACTCGCCATTACACAAGTAAGGCCAAAGAGTTTGCAAAAGGCGATGTGAAAGTAGAGCAGGACTACCTCGATTCTCTGGCTAATGAGAAAGTGTATTTCGGCAATTGGACGCTGAAACAATGTCGTGAGATGGAAATCAGTTTAGGTTTGGACTTGAAGGGTGGTATGAACGTCATCCTTGAAGTTTCCGTACCCGATGTCATCAAAGTATTGGCTGACAACAAGACTGACGAAGCATTCAACCAAGCATTGGTCACTGCCGCCAAACAAGCTACCACAAGCCAGGATGACGTGATCACCCTATTCGTCAGAGAGTATCACAAGCTTGCTCCGGGTGCTCCTCTTTCACAACTGTTCGCAACCCAACAATTAAAAGACAAGGTAACTCAGAAATCTACCGACGCGGAAGTTGAGAAAGTATTGCGCGAAGAAGTAAAGGCAGCTGTTGACAACTCCTACAATGTACTTCGTACCCGTATCGACCGTTTCGGTGTAGTTCAGCCCAATATCCAGAGTCTGGAAGACAAAATGGGCCGTATCATGGTAGAACTTCCGGGTATCAAAGAACCTGAACGTGTAAGAAAATTATTACAAGGTTCCGCCAATCTGGAATTCTGGGAAACATACACAGCAAAAGACGTTACTCCCTATCTGCAAGCTGCCGACACCAAGTTGCGTGCCATCGTTGCAAGCGAAACTCCGGCAGAAGAGGCAGACAGCGCAGCTACCGAAGCTCCTGCCGTAGCCCAAGCTACCAGCACAGCCGACAGTCTTGCCGCTGCTTTAAAGGGTGAAAACAAGACACAACCCGCTGACCTTGCACAAATAAAGAAAGAACACCCGCTGTTCGCAATCTTGCAAGTCAACCCCAGCGGACAAGGTCCTGTTGTAGCCTATGCCAACTACAAGGATACAGCTGAAATCAACAGATACCTTTCCATGCCGGAAGTTCAAGCCGAAATGCCGAAAGACTTGCGTCTGAAATGGGGAGTATCTCCTTATGAATATGATCCGAAAGCTCAGACTTTCGAACTTTATGCCATCCGTTCTACAGAACGTAACGGCAAGGCGCCTCTGGAAGGTGATGTAGTGGTTAGCGCCAAAGACGAATACGACCATTACGGTAAACCTGCCGTAAGTATGTCCATGAACACTGACGGTGCACGCCGTTGGGCTCAGCTCACCAAGCAGAATATCGGCAAGAGCATCGCTATCGTGCTGGACGGTTACGTTTACTCCGCACCGAACGTAAACAATGAAATCACTGGTGGTAACTCACAGATTACCGGTCACTTTACTCCGGAACAAGCAAAAGACTTGGCAAACGTGTTAAGATCAGGTAAGATGCCAGCTCCTGCGCACATCGTACAAGAAGATATCGTAGGTCCTTCACTGGGACAAGCTTCCATCAATGCCGGTATCATGTCATTCATCGTAGCATTGATTCTGCTGATGGTTTACATGTGCTCTATGTACGGATTCATTCCGGGTATGGTTGCCAATGGTGCTTTGGTGCTGAACTTGTTCTTCACGTTGGGTATCCTTTCTTCTTTCCAGGCAGCATTGACGATGTCCGGTATTGCCGGTATGGTGTTGGCGCTGGGTATGGCTGTGGATGCCAACGTATTGATTTACGAGCGTACCAAAGAAGAACTCCGTGCAGGCAAGGGTGTGAAGAAAGCATTGGCTGACGGTTACTCCAACGCCTTCTCTGCTATCTTCGACTCCAACTTGACGTCTATCATCACCGGTATCATCCTGTTCAACTTCGGTACAGGTCCTATCCGCGGTTTTGCCACTACACTGATTATCGGTATCTTGATTTCGTTCTTTACTGCCGTGTTCATGACACGTCTGTTCTATGATTATTTCATGGGCAAAGACAAATTGCTGAACCTGACATTCTCTTCCAAGATTTCCAAGAACCTAATGGCGAACGTACACTTCGACTTCATGGGCAGAAACAAGCTGTGGTTGACCATCACCGGAGCTGCCGTAGTTGTATGCATCGCTTTCCTCGCTACCCGTGGACTGAGCCAGAGCATCGACTTCACCGGTGGACGTAACTTCAAGGTACAGTTTGAGAACAAAGTGGAACCGGAACAGATTCGTGAACTTATCTCCAGCAAGTTCGGCGATGCCAATGTCAGCGTTATCGCTATCGGTACAGACGGCAAGACTGTACGTATCAGCACGAACTACCGCATTGAAGAAGAAGGTAACAACATCGACTCTGAAATCGAAGCATATCTGTATGAGACTCTGAAGCCGGTATTGACTCAGAACATCACTTTGGAAACCTTCATCGACCGCGAAAACCATACGGGCGGAAGTATCATCAGTTCCCAGAAGGTAGGTCCGAGTATCGCAGACGATATCAAGGTTTCAGCCATCTGGTCCGTTGTACTTGCATTGATTGCCATCGGTATCTATATCCTGATCCGTTTCCGCAATATTGCATACAGTATCGGTTCAGTAGCCGCATTGGCTTGTGATACCATCATCATCCTGGGTGCCTACTCTATCTGTTGGGGCTGGATGCCGTTCTCTCTGGAAATCGACCAGACCTTTATCGGTGCCATCCTGACAGCTATCGGTTACTCTATCAATGACAAGGTGGTAATCTTCGACCGTGTACGCGAATTCTTCGGCCTCTATCCGAAGCGTGACAGATTCCAGTTGTTCAATGACTCATTGAACACAACTCTGGCACGTACCATCAATACTTCACTGAGTACTTTGATTGTGTTACTGTGTATCTTCATCCTCGGTGGTGATTCCATCCGCAGCTTCGCATTCGCCATGATTCTGGGTGTTGTATTCGGTACAATGTCTTCTCTGTTCGTTGCATCTCCTATCGCTTACATACTGATAAAAGGCAAAAAGAGCAGTGAACTTAATGAAGTTTCAGAATAAAAGGATTTTACTATAATAATATCCCTAATTAAGGGGCTATCTATTTTCGAATAGCCCCTTAATTAGGGATATTCAGTAAATGTCATAAAAAAGTAAGATGGCATATGCAGATGATTTGCTCCTACCATCTCATATGCCATTTTATTGTATTTTCTCTCTCTGAGCTAAAATCTTATCCGTTTGGAAGAAGCCTAACAACTTCCTCTATAGGATTTCTGTTTTCCTGTTCCGTACTTTAATTTTCGATAGTGAGTAATACTGTTTTTGTGTACCGAAACGGCCTTCGAGCCTGGTGGCTTTGAAAATTCTATAAACAGAAGTTACTTAACACCTATTCAATACAAGCGATGATATTCAATTCTAAAACTTGAAGCATAATTGTAAACTTCAGCATGGCCAAGCGAAGGGTTACATTTGCCAAGTTGAGATTGATAGGACCCGGTACCTTTCACTGAAAAGATCTCTTAATCAAGCTTCATATCAGAATGAGAAACACGAGACCTAAACAATGCCAGCTAGGCATAAAACTGATTGGTCATTTCGACTCCTCCTTGTGATTAAGCCATCAGACAAACGTTACTTATGAACATTTTTAAGTGTTTTCCCAGGGACATCATGCAGTTTCGGGCGACTTGGACGTACGTTATAGATGTTCATCCATTTCTCAAGAATATCGCGTAATTCTTGCAGTTTCTGGCCATATGAGTTTTCCATTATCAGGTTTCTCATTTCCCCTCTGTCATTTTGCATATCAAACAGCTGTTCGCGATATCTTCCTTTATCGTAAAGCACATATTTATAACGTTCGCTACGTACTACCCAGCCCCTCGTCTTGCTACCGTCAAACCGTGTTTCGGTGATGATATATTCTTGATGTAAAGCTTGCGGATTTCCTTCCTCTGCAATTTTCCGGAAAGACTTTCCTGCTGCTCCCTTCGGCATTTTGGCACCTGCCCAGTCACACACGGAGGCAAAGAAATCTACACCGTTACTAATAAGCTGGGGTAACACTTTGCCTGCATTCTTCTTGCCTGGCAGCGTTACAATAAGAGGGATATTGATAATCTCCTCATATAAAGCAGACTTCTGGTTCCAACGATGGGCACCTATACCATCGCCGTGATCGCTGGAAAAGATTACCACTGTATTTTCCCAAAGATTATTCCGATCGATGGCATCAATAATCTTTCCTATTTCTCTATCTACTTTTTCTACCAAGCGATAATAAGTATATCGGTACATACGCCAGTCTTCGGGGGTAAAACCAGCGGTTGGATATACATTGTAGTTATTGATTCTTTCACTTTCAATGACGTCAGCATCATACGGGTTTTTGGCAAAATTGGCAGGCAATCCCGGACAATCCCGTATATCAGGTATATCAATATTTCCATAAGGGAAGTTCTGACGACGTGCATATTCGCAGATATTATGTGGGTTGTCATAGGAAGCCACCAAAAAAAACGGCTTTTTATGTTTGCGCGAGAGATATTCGGCACAAGCTTCTGCCAGCCCATCATCACTATGTTTATATATATTGTCGAAGCCATATTCTTTGTCTGGAACTTCGAGTAAAGGAAGATGCCATTTACCGCCATAGGCACAATCATAACCGGCATTCTTTATTAAAGTGCCCAGTGTTTGTGCCTTAAGAGAGTCGGGCATCGGTGATCCGTTGACAGACAGCCCTACTGCATCCGGATAGTACCCTGTAAACATAGCTCCACGTGAGGGGCCACTGAGTGGAGCTGTACAATAAGCGTTATTAAATAGTATACCGGCCGCTGCCAAACGGTCAAGGTTGGGAGTGTGCAGATCCGGATTTCCGGCACAGCTCATGGCGCTGGCCGTTTGCTGATCGGTGAAGATGTAGATGATGTTAGGACGTTCGATGGCAGAAGCCATAGAAGAGCATAACAACGAAAAACAAGCCAAATACTTCATTGAATTTTCTTTTACCATATTATTTCAATAATTCAATTTTGTTTTAAAGTGATATCATATTTCAAGTTCCGGTAAGGCATCAACCAGCCTTTTTTCTACTTTCTTTCCGTCTACCCGATCTATGATGGTCGTAGCACCTTTGTTTGAGTCATAATTGAAGTCCAGCGAAACACCGTTCTGTTTATTCTCTATATACAAGAACGCATTACCTTCACCTTCCAGATTACATTCGATAACCCATTCTTCTACTGTTATGCGGTTCCTTTCACGATTAATTACAGCATCGGCACGGTTGTTTCCATGTACATCAATCACATTGAGAAAACAGATTTTGCTGCAAGAAGCTGTCGTTGCTGTAAAATGATAATGATTGGAGAGAGTTTTGCCAAGTCGTTTTTTCCAATCAACAGCAGCCACAAAAAAGGTGTCTGTTTGCGCATAAGTCATTTTCTGTGAGGAGAACAGATGAGCTATAGATACTCCGTCTGCCTTGTTCTTTCCTAAGATGCGCAATCCGTCTTTCTCTTCAGCGACTTCCATGGGCAGTTCTACCGTATGCAGCAGATAATTCCATTCTACCGGTTCTTTACCAACCAGTTCGTCATAAACAACGAACAAACCCGAACGTCCCAGCTGAACAATATGTCTTCGAAAAAAATCCAGTTTATTCTCATCCCAACCTTTCTCCGGTGTATACTGAGTACCAGACAAGCGCCCACGTTCCAGCCACAACGGAGAAACCACTTTTCCATAAGCGTTAGAAGCATCACCTACAACGTAGGAGATTTCTTCTCCTTCATAATAGCGAGGAATCCATCCATAACCTTCCGTTCCAATCTTTTGTCCCATACCATTCACCAATATGGAATTATGGGCGCGAGTATTCCGATAAGCATACATGCAATGGTCATCTGTAAAGCCGGTACGATGTCCACTGCTATAGAAAATTGCCTTTCCACCAAAGAAAGTATTGAAGGCGTTTTGATTAGCTAAAGCATGGGAAGTGGCACCATAGGGGCTGCTACGGAAAGAGAGCATGGCATTGTTGGTGTGATGTCCTATGTCTGTGTTCATCAGTGCAGTGCCTGTCTGGCTGAAAACTTTGGACTGAGGCAGCTCCAACAGCTTACTACTATAAGCAGGCCTCTCCTTTTTTGTCGTACAACGATACCAGGTCAAGTCCGCCGGTTTGGCTTCAAAAGCTTTCGACAGAATATCAGGGTCTTCCTGCATAATTTCGTGTACATAAGCTGCCGCCCACGGATTGTTACATTCGCGTGCCAGCGCATCTGCATATCCTACGCGACCTCCATTCGGAGTGCGCTGTCCCTCATGCGAATTGCCATGTCCTCCGGATTTGGAAAAGGGAGGTTGCTGGTAAATGACATATAAAGCATTGTTGTTATACCACGGATCGGCAAAGAAATTGAAACCGGATATACGGGAGAAAAAGGCCGGTACCTCTATCAGTGTGCGTATATTTACATGAAAATATGAATCTCCATTATGCCAAGCACCATCCTTATTCAGTCCCGGAAGACGGGAGATCCATTCATTATAGCAATAATCTGCCCACACGGATGCTTCCGGAATCTCACCAACTGTGGCAAAGGCCGCCATTGTAAGAATGCGGAAAGTCATTTGCCATACATGATTGTCTGCAATACGGTTCTCCAGATGATTAACGTATTCATTATAGAATTTATTCCCGATATTCCGGATATTATCTAATAATAACTGTTTTTCTGACGGAGACAACAGGTTGTAGAACCCGTCGTACGCCGATGTGCTCATAGAGAGCAAAGTGGATAGATTGAAGTCACCTGCAAAGTATTTGCTTGTTTGCCAGGAAAGGATTTCACTCAACCGGTTGATGCCTTCACGATAATACTTCTTGTCTTTCGTCAGCAGATAGGCGCGTACCAATGCTTCCACATTGGCTTCTTCTCTATCCACAATCTTACGGCTCTCGCGGATAAGGGCTGACTCACGCTGTACTACATTGGTTAATGTAACTACATTTGTTGTATCTATCTCTTCCTGAAGATGCTTCAACGGATGAGAAATGCACCGGGAAGCTTTGTCCATATAGGCCTGAGCTTCCGGATTATTTTTATTCTTCGTTATAATTTCCTCCCAATCATCCGCATCCAATAATACGCGTGGGTGGTGAGACGTATATTTTGCCAAGACTTTCTCCAATGTGGGCGGATTAAATTCCGGTGTATCTTTACCTATATGGAATTGATAAACCGGTGACCATTCTTCTTTACCTCCAGGAGTGACGTAAGCATATTGCCAGTACCATTTTCCCTGAGCCAGGCACTGGAAAGGATTGAAAAAAGCCCAGGCGCGTTCCCCAATCAACACTTCCTTTTGAAAGTTCTTGTCCTGAGAAATACGAATCCGATAGACTACTTTCGGTTTTTCATCCACTTGTCCCGGAACTCCATCCAATACCGGACCTAAATGCGGGAATTTATCCGGCCACATAAAGCGCGGCGGATTCATCTTAACGCAAGCACCATTCGCAGGAGAGGGAGTTGCACGAACTTCGTGCATCAATGTCTTGCCGGAAACTGTTATGACAGCAGATTGCTCGGAACTGCCACATGCCATCAATAGGCAAAAGGCGGGTAAGCCTAATAATATCTTTCTCATCTCAGTATTTTATTTTTGTTTTTGAAACCAACCAGTTCTTTCAGGCTGACTGTCTTATTGTTGACCAGTGGATGTGCCCAAAAACCGATAAACGTAATATATCCCATGAAAACCAAGATAAGGAGCATTCCTATGCGTAATGAAGTGGTATCGGATAGCAGACTGACAAACAGCGGACCTCCTGCGCCTCCCACAATTCCGGAGCAAAGAATACCGGCAAAAGAACCGTGATTCTGGGCTACTGTGTTCAGAGCCAGTGAGAATACGATGGAGTACATCATTGAAATGCAGAAACCGATTGCCGGAAATGCACATACCGCAACTTTTGCAGAACCGAACAATGCGATCAAGAGTAAACTCATGGAAAGCAGTCCTGATATTTGTAGGAGACGTTTACTGTCTATCAGCTTCAGCAAGAACATACCAAATAGGCAACCGACGGTCATCGAACCCCAGAAATAACTGATACTTTGTGCACCGACAGTTTTTGGATCAATGCCATGATACTGTTCCAAGAAGGTACTCATAAAAATAGAGACACCCTGTTCTGTACTGACATAACAGAAGATTCCCAAAAAGAAAAGCCATACGTATTTTTGACGGAACAATTTTTTATAGGAAGAGGAGGAACCACTGCGTTCATCATCTTTCAATTCAATGCGCGGAAAATGAACGAATGACACAACGAGCAGCATAGCCAACAACAGTGCTGTAAATACCCAATACAGAGAAACCCAGGGAAGAGTAACCGGAGTAACTTTTGCCAGAATATCCAGCAAAAAGTTCTGTCCCTGCTGATAAACTTCCGGTTCCAGTGCATGTATCAGCCAAGTGTAAACCAAGGGACTGATAAAAGAGGCTACTCCGAATACAAACTGTGCCAACTCTGCTATAAACGCATAATTCTCCTCTCCGCCGACAACACGTTGCAAAGGGTTGATTACAGTTTGCAACATGGCCATTCCCAAACCAATGATGAAAGAAGACAGAAGCAGTATCAGGTAAAAAGGGAAACATGCAAACAAGGTAGTACCTATAAATGGCATTAGGAAGCCGGTAAATAGCACCGGCTTTTCTCCATATTTATCTATTAATATACCTGCCGGTATCGACATGATGGCATAGGCCAAGAAAAAAGAGGTCGGAATAAACCCTGCCATTGCCAGATCCTTCAGTTCAAAGTTATGGATAATGTCGGGGATTAACGGCCCGAGAATATTCGTAATGAATGAAATAGTAAACCAAAACATCATGATTAATGTCAGCATACTCCATTTCTTGTTACTTTTCATGATATATCGTTCATTTTAAGATTAATGATGCCGCTCCGATAAATCCGGCTTTATTACCCAATGATGCGGCTACAATTTCTGTATTTAAGGCACAATCGGCTATAACATGCTCTCGAACCACTTCCCTTATTTTCTCTAAATAGAAAATACCGGATTCTGTAACCCCTCCTCCCAATACAATCCGTTGAGGGCTGAATATATTGACAAATCCGGCAATTCCTCTTCCCAAATAGTAAAAGTGTTCACTCATGCATTCAACAGCCATCGGAAAATTTTCATGATACAGGCGGACTATTAGTTCTCCGTTTATTTCCATATCAAAACTCAGATTCCGCTCTTTAGCCAACGTGCTGAAATGCCTTACCAAAGCAGAAGTCGAGGCATAATGCTCCAGGCAGCCGATCGCTCCGCAGGCACAACGTTCACCGTTAGCAATCAATGGCACGTGTCCCAGCTCCGTACCCCGATTGGCATAGCCGTTGAATAATTTGCCATCAATGATGACGGCTCCACCGATGCCGGTTCCCACTGTCAGAAACACCACGTGGGTACACCCCCTCCCTGCACCATATTTCGCTTCCCCCAACCCCATCAGGTTGGCGTCATTTCCAACGACTACCGGTAGTTTCATCTGTTCTTCCAAAAGAGAAGCCACATCTATGTTTTCCCAACCGATAATATTTTCTGCACCTCCCAATACGATACGGTTCGTCTCATCTACAATTCCGGGTGTACCAAGCCCAATGCCCAATACTGTCCAGTTTTGTTTGGCAGCTTCATCTTTTAACAACATGACAGCTTTTATCAACTGCTCTATTACTTTTGCAGCTGAAACAGAAGCAAAAGAGGGTAATTTTCCCTCAAAGAAAGAATTACCCGCTTTATCCACCAAAGCATATTTTATAGATGTACCACCTAAATCAATGCCAATTGCATATTCCATAGTTTATTATATCAAATAAGGAAACATTATGTTCTTTCTACCCATATAGGAGAACTCCATGCCCATTGCTGGTCACGCTGGCGAACCCTGACATAGTAATAGTCCGTATCTCTTTCGGGTTGGGTATCCTCCATATAATGCTCAACCGTAAAGCAACTTTCCGGCATTGCACGGTTGAAGAGAATAGCCTCACTGAGCCACCCTATCATGAAATGTGAACGGGAACCTTCCAAAAGTTCACCCAACGAATGCTCAAATTTCTTGCCATTGAATTCGGCTGTAATCACGCCATCTTTAGGCATAGTCACATCCAGAATGACAGCTTGCGTGGCAGGAGTCGTGGTATTGGGGTTTTTGGAACTGTACATATCCAACTCTGCATCCTTACTTGTAACAGACACAATACGGTTAACTTTTGTCTCAAACTCAGATTCTCCCGGTTGCGGAGAAGTGAAAGCGGCGCCACGGAAGCAAGGTTCCACAGCATTGATAGTTCCTTTATTTATGGACAGCTTTCCTTGCCAATGCACATACTGCTCTTCGCGGTTCCAACCGAAATCAACTTTTACCTTGCAGCGTACCATATCTCCTTCCGGCATCTCGGGCAACAACGGACCGCTTAAACGAGCAATACACTTTCTGTTCTTAACGATGTCAATATAATCAATACAGCTACCTCCCTCCACATTCAGATAAATGCGGCGACTGTTTCCCCGTACGACATCGCCCGGGAACGCATCATTCAAACGAAAATCTATATTGATTTTATCACCGGTGGCACAGCATACATGACGGTTCTTCATGGCATCCCAGATTTTATCACGGCTCAATGATTCCGCAAGGATACCTATGCGACCGTCACCGTAACTTCCCGGATAACCTGCATGTTGGTCGGTCGAACCCATAATACCGAATTTTTTACCTTGCTCCAATCCGCATTGAATAGTACCTTCCCATTGGCGAGGACCCATGTCATGCAGATAACTGTAATCTCCCTGATCGCTTTCTGCCAGTCCATGGCGCGAATACATCTCTACAAACGGGGTCTGGTCTCCTTCCGTAAAGAAGTTCCAGTTGTATCCGCGATAGCCAGTCTGATATCCCATGTGATGCGGAGTTATGAATACCTTATGTCCGCGAGCTTTCCGTTTCCAGTCTTCAATGGAAGTACATTCCACCAGCGGTGCGTCCAAATCATAATTCAGAGCCACATGGTCGCCATGTTCCATGCTGTGCGCCTCATAACCAACAAAAGCCAGGAATTCTCCTTCCTTATTGTATTCATTGGTCATGGCGACATATTTCTCATAACCTCCCTCTCGCAAACGCTTGAAGGCACCGGTATGATAATCGATCACCCACTTCAGACGGGGATCATCGGCTCCGGGAATATCCGGCCACATGGCATGAGGAGTGACAGATACAAAATCCAGTTGTTCTTTGGCAGCCTCAAATGCAGAACGCATGTCGCCATGACCGTAGGTTATGTTACAATGATTATGCAAATCTCCCCAGAAATACTTCAGATTACTGGCAGAGGGCATGACTTTCTTTCCTGCGGCAGTTCCTTGCTGACATGCAGATAATAGGCTACCGGAAGCGGCCAGCCCGACAAGAGACCAGCCGGTATGCTTTAAAAAATTTCTTCTGTCCATAATTTAAATTTAGATTATCTGTTTTTCATCAATCGTCTGTCACCTTTGAATAACTCTTTGACCTTTTCATCGGGGTCATCATCCTTATACTGTTTTTGAATCTTTTTCAGCAATGAAATGAGTTCCGCTTGTTTGTCGGCATACTCCGGTTTACCAAACACACTGTTCAGTTCACTCGGGTCATTCTTCAAGTCATACATTTCCCATTCGTCCACATCGTTATAGAAGTGAATCAGCTTGAAGTCAGCGGTACGAATGCCGTAATGCCTTTTAACCGAGTGCTCTGCCGGATACTCATAATAGTGATAATAGGCGGCTTTTCTCCAGTCAGCCGGTGTTTTCCCCCCATTCTCCAGAATGGTCCTGAGAGACTGTCCCTGAATATCTGCTGGTATATCTGCTCCGGCAAAATCCAGCAGGGTAGGAGCAAAATCCACATTCATGGCAATAGCGCTCGATACACTCCCCGCCTTGATGGCCTTCGGATAACGGATAACCAATGGCATGCGCTGGCATTCTTCATACATAAAGCGCTTGTCGAACCAGCCATGTTCGCCCAGAAAGAAACCCTGGTCCGAAGTATAGATTATGATTGTATTGTCCAATTCACCGTTTTTCTCCAGATAGCCGAGCAACCTTCCTATATTTTCGTCCACAGCTACAATAGTTGCCAAGTAATCGCGCATATATTGCTGGTACTTCCAACTGATCAGTTCTTTCCCTCTTAAGTTGCCGCTACGGTATTCTGAAATACGCTGGGCGTATACCGAATCCCACTTATCTTGTACATCAGCCGGCATACGCTTGTAGACTTGATAGAGGCGATTGGTCGTATCTTTCAGCATTTCTTCACGGGTCAGTAGTTTCAGATCCCAGTCATTGGTCAATGTATGCTCGATGGACATATCCTGTTCTATAGCAGCAGAGCCTCTGCCTTCGTATGTATCGAAAAGCGTGGCAGGTTCGGGAAACACGGTATTGTTGAACATTCCCAAATGACGAGGAGCGGGCATCCAGTTACGGTGAGGGGCTTTCTGGTGATACATCATGCAGAAAGGCTTGCTTTTGTCTCTGTGTTCCAGATATTCGATAGCCTTGTCTGTAATAACGTCAGTTGTATAGCCCTGCTCTACAATCTGCTTTCCGTTCTCGTTGAAATCGGGATTGTAATAATCCCCCTGTTCATGTTGTCCGGTCAGGATACACCAATAGTCAAATCCCTGAGGCTCGGTAATCAGATGCCATTTGCCGACAATTGAAGTCTGGTAACCGGCGGCCTGCAACAATTTAGGGAAGGTCTGTTGGTTACCATCGAAAGTGCTGGCATTGTCTGTGAATCCATTGATGTGGCTGAATTTGCCCGTCAGGATACAAGCTCTTGACGGGCCGGATAAAGCATTGACCGCATAACAATTGTCCATACGAACACCTTCATTGGCAATCCTATCCATGTTGGGAGTCTGAAGGAAACGTCCACCGTAACATGACATAGCTTGCGTAGTATGGTCGTCCGTCATCATAAAGATGATATTCGGACGTTTCACTTCCTCTTTGCCGGAACTGCAAGCGGACATTCCGATGGCAGTCAAAGGCAGAAATATGTATGATAAACGATTCATTATAAAAATCTTTTATAACCCGTTGGCGGAATTTAAGAAAATCCGGACGATTGTGAACTGCAATAAGGCACGGAACAGCAATCTGCATTCCTTACAAATAATACAGATGCAAGAAATAGCAGTATACTGAACCTAATTCAGTCGTATATTGAATGCCATTCAGTCGTATACTGAATAGGGTTCAATCGTATACTGAATGCAATGCATCCAATAGGTACTGATAATCAAAATATTACAAAGCAGATTCATACCTTCAATATATTACAACAAACCATTAAAGTATTATTGCAGTCATTCCGCAGCGGTAATGAATTAATTCCGCCAACGGGTTATTATAGTTTATATTCCAATTGACGTTTCTTTCCGCCAACAGATATTTCTATTTTCACCCCATTTTCGTCAAATGCCTTGTTCAGGAACTTAGCTTTGAATATAGGGAAGGAAGCTGTATTTTTCGACGGATAAAGAATAGTTATGTAACGTACAGCGTCCGAATCCTTTTTATCTATATCAAAAGATACAGTTGTACGGGGTACTCGTAAACGATAGGCAGTTGAACGCCAGCCTTCTTTTTCTTTCATTGAAATTTTCTTCTCGGCAAAGCATTGCAGTTTCACGTTGCTTGGGCCGTCATAAACTGTAGTCAGCATATTATTCTTTCTGTCTATATTTACAGTACCTTCACACAAATGGTAGTTCAGATTCACTACTCCTTGGGCGTTTCCCACGGCTTCATCTACAATTACAAAATAAGATTGGTCTACAAAGAAAACAGAACGTCTGTGTTTCAAACCATCATAATGCGGATTCTCAGTCACCAGAATCTGCTCATTGCCTTCGGGCTTCCATAGTTTGGTGACAGACTGGGTTGTTTGCAGGTTTTTCCCATCCAATGTCAACGTATTGTGAGAACTTGTCCGGCGAAACCAATTACGAAGTTTCATTACTTCATCATCACCGGCATAGACGTAGGAACCGCTATCCGGGAAGAGATTCCGGCCATTGAACCAAAACTCAAAAGTTCCGTTGTCCGGCTGGCAGTGCCATTCCCCTTTGGGACCGGCCTTTACAACCATTACGGTAGCATCCTGCTTCCAGCCGTTTCTGAAAGTAAAGAAGCCGGAAGTCTGCGCACCGTGAGAAAGGTTGGGCAAGGGAGCGCCTTCACGACCTTCTGTGGCATAATAACGAATCCACTCACAATCAGGAAATAGCTTGAGCCAATCCTGATAATTACGGATTTCTGCCGGACGGTCTCCCAACTTGGCATCACTGAAACAAGGATTGCTGTAATCCGGAAAACAAATGTTGGCATAAAACTCAATCATGCTCTTGACTGTATTCACGTATTCGGCTGGAAATTCCTGACGGAAGCCATTAACATCCGCCATACGCAAAGCCTTGCAGAAAATATTGATTGCCGCCAGATGATAATGCGGGTCCAATTCATATTGACCACCATCCGGATAGACTTGTTTTTTAATTTCGCGGTTCAAAATGCTTATCCCACTTTTTCTCCATTCGCTTACTTCCTTAAATTCGGGGAAAAACGCACCCGCATATACCATGCGCTGAGCTTCAAACAACAAGTGGTTACCCTGATCCGAGTAATTGCCAAGAATATGCAGTGCATGCCGGTGATAATTAATCAGAAATTCAGTCAAGAACTCCGGAGTGAAAGCCTTTGAAGAAACGAACAACAGGAATTGCAGCGTTTGATCCTGCAAACGGTTGCTCACCTCCAGAGGACGCCATGCAAAGCGTACATTTTCCGCATTTCCCTTTACCTCGCCTGCGCTGACCAGTTCGTATTCTTCTTTCTCTACCCCTGTCAAAGGATTCTTTTTAATCCAATCCATATATTGGTATGCCCATTCTTTAGCATATTTCTCGTCTCCAGAGATTCGATATGCCTTACCCATTGGGGTGAACCATTTGTGGCGGTGCAATTGCCAGCGCAACTCATTGTCTTGTACCGGCCAATATTGCCAGTTGATATCTTTGCCGTAATTATAAGAAGGCTGATATCCTTTGTGCACAAAAAACGTATGTTCCAAGGCATCATCCGCCCATTTCTGTTCTTCCTTGGAGATCTTGATATTCTGCATATCGATATCGGGATGTCCTATGCCGGTACGTTGGCGGTAATAGTCCAATAAGGCTTTGGCAGCCTCATCCCATTGTTGTCGGTCACATGCAGCTTTCACTCTCTCCAATCCCGGATAATCCAGATTCAGTAAGTCGAAAGCTTCCTTCCGCAACTGCTGTGCTTCCGCACATAACACAACCAGCAGAAAAGTAAAGCTAAGAATATACTTTGTTATCTTCATGGTATATTAATTTTGTTTATAGCGATTTATAATCAATTCCTTTTACTTGCATATATCGGGTTAAAGCCTCCAGATAGTAATAATCGGCATAATTGATAGGTGTATCAATTTCAGAACCATTAGGCAATGAACCTGTAGAGTGCATCAGAATAAATCCCTGGTTGGTGCCGACTTTTGCCAAGTAAGCATCGGAAGAGAGAGACTTGAGCAGTTTCTCGGCGTAATCAAAATAGACTTGTCCGTCCTCTACAAGAGTACTGAGCTCTATCAGGGCAGAAGCTGTGATAGAGGCGGCAGATGCATCACGAGGCGTCTCCGGTGTGTTCGGGGCATCGTAGTCCCACAAAGGAATCGCATCGTCAGTCTTTACACGTTCCATGATTAATGCCGCGATATTTTGGGCTTGCTGTAAGAAGGCTGCATCTTTCGACTCACGATAACAGGATGTATATCCATATACTCCCCAAGCTTGTCCGCGCGCCCATGAGGAATCATCATTTTTCCCCTGATGCGTACATTTCATTTCTACGCTGCCATCGCTATTGTAGCTTACTACATGGTAGGACGAATGATCGTTTCTAAAGTGGTTTTTCATTGTTGTCTCAGCATGTCTCAATGCGACTTCTTTATACTTGGAATCATTCGTAAGATGATTGACGTAAAACAATAAGTCCAGATTCATCATATTATCAATAATCACAGGGAAATTCCACTTCCCAAAATCCCAGGAACGGATACAGCCTATGTTCGAGTCGAAACGACCGCACAAATTATCAGCAGTCTGTACCAATATCTGACGGATAGTGTCGGCAGGAGACAGACGGTGCGCATTACCATAACTGCAATTCACCATGAATCCGATATCGTGTGTACCTTTATAATCTTTCAACGGATATAGGTAATTCGTAAATTTCACCGCATCTTTTTTCAAGTCTTCTATACCAGTCAACTGATATGCGTACCACAAGTTTCCGGGGAAAAAACCGCTTGTCCAATCATAGATGGAACTGCAATATCTACGGCTTCCCAAGGCATCTTTCACAGGTTTCATCCGCAAGGAGTCTTTAAAAGTTACAGGCTCTCTTTGTAACTGGCTACAGAGAAAATCCATATCGTATCCCGTCCAGATGGAACGGGGCAACAAGACTGAATCCCCTACATCCGCCACTGTTTCTTCCAGTTGTTGCACAGAAGTGTCTATCGCGTTTTTCAACCAGCCGTAATCTTCCTTTGGTTGACTGGGTGAACAGCCAGAGAATCCCTGCAATGTAGCAACTGCGTAACAAAATAATAAAAATTTCTTCATAAATATATGCATATTCTATAGGTTATATCTGCTCAAATTATCATCCTTACATACAAGGATGGAGAAACAGTAAGATGTTTATACTTTCTCCATCCATTGTCAGTTCATACCCAGAAAATGAAATTACTCAAATCCCGGATTGTTTTCTCCATTCAAAGCCGCGTTCGATTGGATTTCGGCCAATGGAATGGGGTAAAGTTCATGCTTGCCTGTGGTAAAGTTATGGCCTGCTACGTAATTGGACTTAGCCCATTTCACCGGATTCCAATCTTTACGTGCAGCATCCGTTATATATTCATCTGGTCCCGGAATCCATGATTCCATGTAGTTCTGAGCAGCTTTTAAAGATGCTTCCAGAATACCCCATCGTAGTAAATCATATTTACGTTGACCTTCGTAGCAAAGTTCAAAAGCACGTTCCCAATACAATGCTGTACGGAATCTGCCGGCATCATCACCATCCGGAATAAATGGCAAATCATACAATTTCGGAGCCTTCAACAAGCTTGAATAATTGGCTGTACTTATAGGAGTAGCACCGGCACGTACACGGACGTCATTCAATAGTTTCCATGCTTCGGTTGTGTTGCCGATTTCGTTATAAGCTTCAGCTGCCATCAGAACAGCATCAGCATAACGCAACGGAGCATAATTGACGCCTGTATTGTTGGGATCCACAAAACCCGGAGCCATCCATTCTCTGCGCCATTTGCCCGGATATCTGTTCAGATTTTTGTTGATATCGGCAGAAGTATGCGATTTTTCCTGAGTTTCTTTATTTTTGTCCCACTTGATAGCATAATCCACGAAATTCACGTCACGACGTACATCTTTTATGCTTCCATCCTCATTTGACTCATAGAAAGACTTCCAATATGGTAATACCACAAAGAAAGCATTGGCACGTCCCATATAACTGCTTGTGCCGGGATAACTTCCCGGAGCATCTACAAGTGGTCCGTTGTAAGTTGCCCATACACCGGCATTGTCCTTCAAACCTTGGTTGGGTTCGAAAGCGATCTCCCAAAGAGATTCCTGATTGTCCAATGTCAGCTGAGAATAGTTCTTAAACAGTTGCTCATAACCACCTGCATAAAAACCATGGTAGCCTTCAGCCTTCAGAGCTTCCCATTCTTTAATCACCGCTTCAAAATATCCCTTTCGGGTAGTATCATCCGGACGGGTCAATTGACGCGATGAACAGTTCAGGCTATAGCCAGCGCGTTGCAAATAGACACGCATCAGTAAAGTATGGGCAGCACCGCTACAAGGTATTTCAGAAGAAGCCACTTCACGACCAGATTTCAAATATGTTTTTGCATAATTCAAATCTTCGATGATTTGGTCATAAATCAGCTCACGGTCGGTACGAGGTTTGGATGTATTAGCAAAACCATTCGTATATTCCGTGCTGAACGGTACATCACCAAAGAATTTCACTAGGTCAAAAGCTATGTAGGCACGGAGGAATCGAGCTTGCCCGTCAATTTCCTGCAGGTTTTTGTTTTCTGCAAAACCTGACATAGCCTCGATGCTGGCAATAGCCACATTGGCACGATCGAGAGCTTGGTAAGCACATCTCCATACACTAGCAATCCAAGTATTAGAAGCATTGTACAGATAGTGGGATATGTCACGGCGAGTTCCGTCCGAACCGGTTCCACGTACCATGAACATGTCGTCCGACCCAAAGAACGGCATGATATTTTGTCCATAATAGTCTGTAGTTTCAAGACAGTCATAGATTCCGACTACAGCCATCTGGGCTTTTCCTTCTGTCACGAAATAAGTATCTTTCTCGTAGAATGAGCTGGGCTTTTCAGTCAGGTCACAAGAAGTAACCCCTACAAGCATCATTGCGCCAAGCGCATATATCATTTTGTTTTTCATCTTATTATTCCCTTTTTAATTCTAATTAAAATGCTACGTTCACACCAAATACGAAAGAGCGGCTTCTGGGGTAAGCACCGAAATCGACACCGGGAGTTAACGCGCTACTCATGGTAGATACTTCCGGATCGAAACCGGTATAAGGAGTCCATGTAAACAAATTATTGCCCGTTGCATACAGACGCAATTTGGTCAGACCAATTTTATTTATCACTTTCTTGGGGAAGGTATACCCTAAAGTGATATTACTCAATTTCAAATAAGAAGCATCTTCAATGGCCCAAGAATGAATGTAGGTGTTGTTGGATCCGTTATCACCGAAATGAGCTACTGTTTTTCCCTGGTTCACTGCTGCCAGTTCTTCCGGATTCGTAATCAGTTCACCATTGGCATTAATAGTCACCCAACGATGAGCATCATCAGCTACCGACAGAACGTTTTTATTAGTAAGGGCAGTCTTGGTATTGGTCAACTTAGTAGCATTCAGTACTTCCGCACCATAGCTGTAAGTAAAGAAGATGCTCAAGTCAAAATCCTTCCAACTGAAAGTATTGTTGATACCGCCATAGAAATCAGGCAAGGCATTACCAATAATGGTCTTATCACTTTCAGTAATTTGGTTGTCTTCACTACCGTCCACGTTCTTAAATTTCCAGTAACCTGGCTGGATATTCTTCTTGTCGCCATGATAAGGTACACCGTCCTTCAATGTATAAGTTTTGGTTGTAGCATCGTAATTGAAGTCTTCCACCTGATACAATCCGTCAGTCACATAACCGTAGAATTGTCCCAATGGTTGATTTACTCCAATCTGATGGGATGCCCCCGCACCACTATAACCAAAGTTGGCCAGATACAACTGTACATCTTCACCTGTCAGTTTCTTAACCTTGTTCTTGTTGTGGGAGAAAGTAACCGAAGTGTTCCAAGTAAAATCTTTGGATACGATGTTTGCCGTATTGATAGTCAAATCCACACCCGAATTTTGAGTTTCGCCTGCGTTGATAACCATACTAGTATAACCGGAAGAGTTAGGCAGTTTGGCATTCAGCAGCAAGTTGCTACTGCGATTGATGTAGAATTCCGGCGAGAATGTGATACGCTGGTTCAAGAAACCAAAATCTATTCCTACGTTGAATGTCTTATTTGCCTCCCATTTCAAATCGGGATTAGGCACCTGACGAGAAGCATAGCCTGCTTGTGCACCGTTGCCATTGGCAGCAGTAACAGAATTCATAAGAGCAAGACTTTGATAACTACCAATACGATTGTTACCCGCAAGTCCATAACCGATGCGGAATTTTAAGTCGGAGAAGATTCCCAGATCCTTGATAAATTCTTCTTCGCTTAAACGCCATGCAGCCGAGAAAGCCGGGAAATATCCCCACTTGTTGTTCTTACCGAACTTGGAAGAACCGTCAGCACGGACTGAAGCAGTAAAAAGATATTTATCCATCAGGTTGTAGTTTATACGTCCAAAGAAGGAAAGCAATTTATCATCGTAGTTTTCACTGGAAGTGGGAACACCTGGAACACCCAGTGAGAGGTCTCCCAAACCTATTTCATCATTCGGAAACTGACTGGCACTTGCAGAAAAGCTGCGTGACCATCTTTCCACATATTCATGTCCGGCAATGACTGTAAAGTCATGAATTTTGTTTTTCCAAGAATAGGTCAAAACATTGGAAGTCTGAAAACTGCTATTTTCCAAATTAGTAATTGAACCTTGAATACTGGAACGCTTACCTGTAATAGACTCATCACCATAGAATACATCATTACGGCGAGTCTGATAGCGCATACCTACCGTACTACGGAAAGATAGTCCTTTCAGCAGCTTAATGGTAGCGCCACCATTGGCCTGGAAAGTACGCCATTCCCTATCGTTGAGCTCTTCTGCTGCCGAAATCAGCGGATTCTGCATAACGTTGCCATTATCATCTGCCAACAGAGGATCTTCGCCGTATAATAAATCTTCATCTACCCCCATAATACCTACTGTAGGACGATACTGCAAGATGTGCTGCATCTTGTTGAAGCGGTCACCACCTTCTGATGTACCCATGCCTTCCACACGCATCTGGTCGTAACTGATACGTGAATTTACCGTTAACCATTTGTTTATCTCATGATTCATGTTGAATGAGATGTTATGCTTTTTACTACCGCTGTATACCATAGCACCTTCTTCGTTGTAGTATGAGTAAGCCAGACTGTAATTCATCTTCTCCGTCTTTCCGGATACACCTACACGATAGTTTTGAGTAATAGCATTACGACCCAAGGTTTCATCTTGCCAGTCGATACCCTTGCGACCATTATATATGGAAGCGAGATCGCTGAACTTACCGTATCTCTCTTCCCATTTGGTCATACCATCCGCACCGGAATCTCCTGTACCCATTCTCCACAATGTACGTTCGTAATCCAATCTGGCAAATTCACCGGCATTAAGTACATCCAATTTGTTTGCAATCTTTTTGACACCGACATAACTGTCAAAAGTCACTGTAGCCTTGCCACCTGATTTACTACCATTCTTCGTAGTGATTACAACTACACCATTGGCACCACGAGCACCATAGATGGCAGTGGCCGAAGCATCCTTCAACACGTCAATGGTTTCAATTTCAGCGGGGTCGAGGGTAGACATACCGTCTTCACTGGGAAAGCCGTCGATAATGTAAAGAGGTTCGTTACTTTGTGTGATAGAGATACCTCCACGCACACGTACGGAAATGGAAGCACCCGGAGTACCTTCACTCTGCTGCACCATCACACCTGCCATGCGTCCGGTCAAGGCTTGTGTAACATCACTTACTGGCACTTTAGAAAGTTCTTTGCTGCTAACGGAGGTTACCGACCCGGTCAAATCTCTACGAGGAACGGCAGCATAACCAATTACCACAACGTCTTCCAGTAATACGGCATCAGCCTGTAGAGTCACATTGATTACACTTCGGTTATTGACTTTCACTTCTTGCGGAGTCATACCTACATACGAGAAAACCAATACATCTTTGGATGCATCATTCACTTTCAGAGTATAGTTACCATTTACGTCGGTAACTGTTCCAACACCGGCAACACCTTTAATGGTTACACTACCTCCAATCACTTCATATCCTTCACTATCAATCACCTTACCAGTTACTGTCAAACTTTGTGCGTATGCAGCCAAACTGACAAAAGCGAGGATAAACATTAAAAACAATTCTTTCAATTTGTACATAATAAATAATCTAAGGTTTAACTTTAGAATTTTTCTGATGACAAACATACGACAAGCACTAAAAAAAGTGCAAAAGTATTGTTTTTGTTACTTTTACTTTTACACTTTTTCCATACCAATATTGTTCACTACACACTATTTTTGTGCAAAAACAACTTCACAGATTACCACAAAAGGAAAATCATCCGATTAAGCAATAGCTTTATCTGCTTGGATTGCACGAAAAACAAATTGTACAAAACATCTTTTCAAGGCTTATTTCAAGAAATCAGCTCGTATCGGAGCAAAACAGTCAATCAAAACTCCAGGCTCCAGACAAACGCAGCCATGCAAAATATCCGGTTCAATATAAATACCGTCTCCCGCTTCCACAATCTTCTTTTCATCACCCACTGTAAACTCAAATTTACCACTTACCACATAAGTCGTTTGCGTGTGGTAATGCGTGTGAGGAGTTCCTATAGCCCCTTTCTCAAATTTGACTTTAACCAACATTACTTGCCCATCATAGCCCATAATCTGTCTGGCCACACCTTCACCTGCCGGCTCCCACGCTTTTTCTTTCTCTATAATAAAAGTATTGCTTCTTGTTTTCTTAATAGGACTATCAGGCACTCTATTATTGGCATTCAAACCCGTTACCGCAAAAAGAACTACTCCAATCATACATACACATCTTTTCCATGTTTTCTTTTTCATAATTAGTAAACTTTAGTTGATTAAATATATTATTCTGATATTGTTTCAAATTTATAAATAGTGACCTGCCGATATATTTCTCCCGGCAACAAACTTGTAGCAGGAAATTGAGGATTATTGGGAGCATCGGGGAAATGCTGCATTTCAAGACAAAATCCATAATATCTGCCATATTTCTTTTCACCATGACCAATAAGATAATCCATATTTGAATTTGGAATATAAAATTGCATTCCCGGTTCAGTAGTGTATGCTTTCAACACTCTACCGGATATAGGTTCCACTACGATAGCTGCCAACTCTAACGAACCTGGGTATTTATCCAGTCTATAATTCACATCATATCCTTTTCCCATTTTCTGTACTCTTTTTTCCACCGATTGTGGAGAAGTATAATCATATACAGTACCCACCACAGGCATTAACTCTCCGGTAGGGATACCCATGGAATCTGTAGGAGTTATGGAATCCGCATAAATCCTATAAATATGATTCAACACGTTTCTGGTGCAACCTGTTAGATTAAAATAACTATGATTTGTAAAATTAACTACCGTAGGCTTATCCGTAGTAGCTGTATATTCCAGAACAATCTCATTATGATTAGTCAGTTTGTAAGCCATTGAAAGTTCCAGATTACCGGGAAATCCTTCTTCCAGATGAATACTGCTATATTTAAAAACCACAATAGCTGTATCTTTTACAACATAAAATGTATCCGTTTTAAAGATCCGATGACTAAAGCCGTTTGTTCCACCATGGATAGAATGCCCATTATTATTCTTTTCCAGGTGATAAGTCTGCCCATTCAAACAGAATTCCGCATTTTTAATTCTATTGGCAAATCTTCCTACCGTAGCTCCCAATTTTGGATGTCTTCCCAGATAACATTCCAGACTGTCAAATCCCAAAACCACGTGTTCAAAACGCCCTTGTCTGTCAGGAACAAAGACGTCCGTCAGCGAAGCGGCATAATTCGTCACTTGAACAGACATTCCGTTCGCATTTACCAATGTAAACATTTCTACAGTATCCCTTCCGCTAAGGATGCTACTGTTCTTAAATACAGATAGCTGGCATAAAGAGGTTTGCCCACACGAAACTGATAAACATGAGATAATTATTAACGCCCCAATTACACATGCCTTCATAACCAAGTAACTAATATCATTTCTTTCCATATTCTGTAGGCAAACAACCGATATACTTCTTGAAACGTGCCGCAAAATAAGAAGGAGTGTTATAGCCCACCATAAAACTGATTTCTGAAACGGTATACTTTCCTTCTTTCAATAACTGACATGCTCGGTTAAACCGTATCTTATGTATAAAATCAATAGCAGATTTTCCCGTTATCGCCTTTAATTTCAAATGAAGATTCGAACGGCTCATATTCATCTCACGCGCGAACTGTTCTGTAGAAAATTCCACATTATCCATATTTTTCTCAACAACAGCAATAGCCTTCCGCAACAGTTCCTCATCCATCGTATTGTTCGTAAGCTTTTCCGGTTTTATTTCCGTCATATTGGAATATCGCTCGAATATACGATAACGTGTACGCAGCATATTCAGAATCTTGGTTCTCAACACTTCCATAGAGAACGGTTTGGCAATGTAATCATCGGCTCCTACCTGTAAACCTTCCAACTGATACTTGATATCTACTTTGGCAGACAACATATAAACCGGAATATGGCAAGTACGTAGATTCTGTTTCACTAACTTGCATAACCTAACGCCATCCATTATAGGCATCATGACATCTGTTATAATCAAATCTACATCCTTGTCTTTCAGAATATCCAGCGCTTTTTGCCCATTCTCCGTTTCCAACATATCAAACAGCGCAGACAGACCGTTCACCAAGTACCGTCTCAGTTCCCTATTGTCCTCTACGACCAAGATAGTACCACGTTTACCGTTTACTTCATCCGTACTATCCTCTTCCCCGAACTTTTCGTCATCACCGATATAAATGTCATTTGCATTGGTGGAATATACACGTTGTTCTCCTTCATTCCCACTTCCTCCAAGCAACTCTTCTTGCGTATATACGGATTCATCCTGCGGCAGATAAATCGTAAAAGTAGAACCTTTACCAACTTCACTCTGTAGAATAATCCGCCCATGATGTAATTCCACCAGACGTTGAACCAATGAGAGCCCGATACCACTCCCTTCACGTCCATTTTCCACCTGATAAAAACGTTCAAAAATCTTTTCCTGCTTCTCCAATGGGATGCCAATGCCTGTATCTATCACTTGCAAGACAAGATTGTCACCTTCTATGTAAAGTTTCACAGTGATACTTTCGCCGACTTCGGTATATTTAAAGGCATTCGAAAGCAGATTATTTGCAATTAAATCCAGATAGTTCTCATCGAAAAGAACATTTTTATCTTGCAACTCTGTATAGAAGTTATAGTCTATATCCTTCCTTTTAGACAAACTTTCATAATTCATAAAACAGTTCAATATCCGCTTATAAGCATTGGAATACACAGCCCTGAGTTCAAATATCCCTAACTCAGCACGCCGGAAATCCATTAACTGATTAACCAAATGCAAGAGACGGTTGGTATTCCGCTGCACATAAAGCAACCGTTCATGCTCCCAATGCCCACTGATACGATCAAGTAATTCCTGCAAGGGCGCAACAATCAAAGTCAACGGAGTCCGTAACTCGTGCGAGATATTAACATAAAAACGGATTTTCATCTGGCTTATCTCTTCCCGCTTTTCTTTATCAAGCCGTTCCATTCGTATCTCAGCCTGCATACTCTTGCGTAGCCAGAAGAAGCGTACGATACCGAACACCAACAAAGCAAACGACAAAGCAAACAAGGAAAGCGCCCACCAAGTAGAATACCAAACCGGCAATATATGTATATGAAGTATGGCGGGTTCCTCATTCCATTTACCATCATTGTTTGCTGCTTTTATACAAAAAGTGTAATCCCCTGCCGGTAAATTGGAGTAAGAAACAAGGCTGATATCATTCTGCTTATACCATACATTATCATATCCCTCCAGTTTGTAGGTAAATGTATTATGTTTACCCGCTATATAATTGGAAACGACAAAAGAAATGGCGAATGAATTCTGAGATGAAGATAAAGTTATACGATTCACGTATGTAATACTTTCCTTTAAGATTCCGGTTTCATCATCCGGTAATACCTCCTTATTATGAACAAATAATTTATTGATTACAGGTTTGGGAGCATAAGGATTATCAATCAACGTTTCAGGACGGAATGAAGTAATGCCGTTGACTCCACCAAACAACATGTAGCCATTGTCTTTTCGACAATAAGCCCCAGCATTAAACTGGTTGCCTTGTAATCCGTCCATAATCGTGAAATTACGAAACTTCCCACTCTCCGGATTCAGGCAACTCAACCCTTGATTCGTACTTATCCATAAACGCCCGTAAGCATCTTCCAGAATTCCATAAATAACATTACTCGGCAGACCGTTTTCTGTGGTATATTGCAGGAACTGCTTATCACTCTCTTTCAAAGCAAACAATCCGTTACGTGTTCCAATCCACAGATATCCGGAAGATGTTTCATAAAAACAATTCACAAACGCTTGCTTCAACACAGAAGCTATCTGAAAATCCGTATTAGGGAGCAAAGAGGTACCTACCTGGTTAAAAACAGAAATTCCCATTTCTCCCCCAGCCCATATACGTTTCTTTGAGTCACAAAACAACAAGCGATTGTATTGCTGCAATTTGTGCCCGTCCTCATCTACATCAACAATCGTAAAGTTGCGTTTATCTATATCAAAATGCAATAAATATTCCAGCGATGCCACCCAAAGCCCCCCATACCCGTCTGAAATGATAGAATAGATATTATTGCTCGGCAAATTGCTATTGTGACGATTATAATATTCTATGTAACCGGATTTACGATGCAAAACCATCATTCCTCCGGCATGTGCCCCCACATATATTCTATCTTGTACCTCATCTACATACACCGTCTTGATATCCTTGAAAGGTACATCCAGATTGCCCGAATTGAATAGATAATTCTTATATAGCTGAGAGGCATTATCATAGTAATTCAAACCGCCATCGCTCGTGCCAATCCACAAATTATGCTTGTTATCCTCAACAATGCAACTGACCACATTATTACTGAGTGAGTTCAAGAACGGGACATGTTTGATACGCTGGAAACGGTTACACAAAGGATGATAATAATTCAGCCCTCCCCAGTAAGTACCCAGCCACATGCCACCCTGCGAATCTCTGAAAATACTCCGGACCGAATTCTGCGATAAACTTCCTTCCTGAATCTCAGAGCTTTTAATGGACGAGAAACAGTCTGATCCCTCCTTGTAGATATTCAATCCACCATAGGTTCCCACCCATAGGCGATTCTCTGTATCCAGTGCTAAAGAACGCACATAGTTTGAGTTCAATCCTGATTTCCCATCTTCATAACGATAATTCTTCAGCTCCTTTGTCTTCATGTCGTACAGATAAAGTCCATCTCCCTCCGTAGCCAGCCATATTCTATTAAACATCTGGCACAGAATGGCATGAACCCGGATGCCGGCAGGCATATCCACCAGTTTCTCCAAAATACCGTTTGACAAAGTATAAATATATACACCTTCCTCAGTACCTATATAGATACAATCATCCTGACGTACCAAAGCTGCCGGCTGCAATCCATGCAAAGAAGAGGATAATGTATCCGAAAGGAAACACTCTTTCTTTACATCAAAAAGCAGAATGCCTTCGGCAGTACCCAACATCAACCAATCTTTTTTTATCGGGATAATACTGGTCACAGCTACGTTCAAGCCATTTCTCTTATAATAATAATTGGAAAATTCATCTTTATAATGATTGTAAAGAGACAACCCCTCACGAGTTCCTATCCAAATCCGGTCTGAATCATCCATTGTGATGCAACGGGATATATCGCTGGCAATACTATTGGGATGGGTATATTGATGGCGATATACAGTAAAGTTGTAACCATCATATTTATTCACACCATCATACGTCGCAAACCATAAATTCCCTCCCTTATCCTGATTAATCGCAAAAATCGTACTATGCGACAATCCTTCCTCCAAACCAATATGGGAAAAGTGAATATCTTCAGTGATATCGGCATTCAACATGTAGGGGAATAATACTTCTAAAAGCACTAACAAATATTGCTGTATTTTCATGTTTGTAATCTATTATGAGGCAAATAAATAAAATACATTAGCAAAAGTAAATATTAATCTGTATTTTCTTGCCAATACTTTCCGGTATTATTCGCAAAGGTACAAAAGAGAATCCTGGAACCGGATTAAAGATTCGTCCATCACTATCTGTCGGTGCTACATCTATATATCCTGCTTCGCAAGTGATGTACAATATCCCCTTATTTTTTTTTATGGAAGCTTCTCGCGTACTTATCCTCACCTCTTCTTTGGGCGACGCGATAACTGGCAACACAAGGTAAGCCGAGTCATTGCAACGTTCCACGCTTATGCTCACTCCTTGTTCTGAAAATGCATAGTTCACCTCTACCAGTACTTCTCCCTGCTTTGGAGACTGTTGATTGATATCAACCAAATGAGAATTTACATTGAATCGGCAGAACCCGTTTTCTATAAAACAAGTAATGTCCGTATTCAAATCGTCCAGATTACTATATGCAACTCCATCCTGAGTCAATTCAACCCGGGGGGTACCTCCCATCAGATATTTACGGACATTGTCCTGCATATTGGGAGCTTCAATCAGTTTATACTGGTTCATAGTCGCAGCAAATATAGGTCCTGCCTGAGCATGCCACAACAACGAAAGGGCACCTCCCATTGGATGAGTCCCTTTCACTTTATATTCGGCATCATATCCGGTAAATGTGGCACGCCAATCTCCTTGGGATAAAAGCCACGTACGAATATCCTTAAAATGCTTCACTCCGTAAACGGAGTCACGGGGAAGCTTTTCCAAAGAAGTCATTTTCACAGGAGGCAGTTCCAAAAAAGAAGCCAACGCCTTGGCATGCCCAAATGTATGATGAATACAAGGAGAAACACCGGATGCAAAATAATGCATTCCTCCATAAAGAAGTCCACCATGAGTAGCCTTACTCAATAAACGGATATTGCGGCGAATGGCTTCCAGACATTCCGGATGACGGGCAGCAGCCATCAGATAATAACCTCCCATAAAGCCATCACTGGTACGCCCGCCCCAATAAGTCCATTTAAAGCTTCGTGTTCCCCAACTGTTGTCCCAAGCGCCATCGGGTAACATAAACTCAAGATGAGTTTCCATAGAACGTTCCACAAGCGAAAATAGTTCCATGTCGTTTGCCATCACTGCATAATATGCCATATTAGGCAGTGATTCTTCTACATTATAAAGCAAATCTACCGGACGGCAACCGTTTGGAGTTTCTGAGGCGATATTAGGTCCCTCGCCATACAAGAAACAGTCATTCGCGGTAAAATATTCTTTTAATCCGCGAGCTATCTCTCCGGCTTCCTTCTTAAATTCAGGCCGATTGCACATCTCACCGATAGCGTATAGTGCATAGGTTGCCGAAGCAGAATAGTTTACATTCATATTTCTCATGCCTTCTCGCCTTCGGCTATAAATGAAAGGATTGTTCATCATAAACTCACCAGCCTCTACCAATCGCTGTTTCCAATGATGATGGGTTGAATCATCCAATAGATGTCCGTGATAATGCAAAGCTTCATAAAGAGCAATCGCTGCAAATACCGTCGTACCGTTCCAATCCGATACATGTACATCGTTCATCCATGACCCGTCCGGACGGTGTACATTCTCCATCCACGCCATCAAGCGCTTGGCTCCGAGCAAATATTTTTGGTTCCCGGTCTTTTCTGCCAAATACATCAAAGGAAGTACGGCATCACCTATACGTCCATGCATACGGGCACATGCAGGGCACAAGACTCCTCCATCAAGTGCGGAATCGGAACAAGTGTACTGATAAGCCAGAAAAGCATCCATCCATTCCGTCAACAGCTTATCCGCTTCACTACGCAATGAATCATCAAAAGAGTTCGCATTTACATTCCGTGCTTGTCCTGCCAAAGATGATACACAAAACAGCACCATCATAAACAACATGTTTTTCATATCTCTTTCATGGTTAGATTTTAATGCTCAAAGTTAGTCCTTTGTTATCAGTATTTCACTCTCTTTTTATTCAATATCATGCCAATGGGCGTTTAAACCTCTTGTAATATTGTTGAATCAATGCTAATATTGTTGAGACCTCACTTGCCAAAACAATATTGGTACACTTTTAAACATAAGGAAGTCTCGGTTAAACACAAACGGACTACTTTAGCTGCGGGAAACAAATGTTCTTAATTCTTAATGCCTTATGAGACACCTACCTTTATTAATGTGTACTGCCTTCTGCGGATTGTATTCCACACAGACAAAGGCGGCAGACACAAAAAACGAAAAGCCCAATATTCTTTGGCTCACCTTTGAAGATACTAGTGCATACGAATTCGGTTGCTACGGCAACAGAGGAGTACATACTCCCAATGCGGACAGCCTTGCCGCCCGCGGCATACAGTTTATGAACGCATGGTCCGTAGCTCCCCAGAGCTCGGCTGCCCGTTCTTCACTGATTACCGGATGCTATTCAAGCACTTACGGCATGGACATCCATCCTGTGCCCTACGATACACCTGCTGACATCTTCTTTCCACAGAAATTACGCGAAGCCGGATATTACTGTACAAACAACAGCAAGACACACTACAACTCTACCACTGACAATAAAATATGTTGGGACGAATGTAGCAACAAAGCCTCATACAATAGTCCCAAACGAAAAAAGAACCAACCCTTTTTCGCTGTATTCAACACGGTAACCTCACACATGGGACGCATCCGAACTTTCCATACAGACGGACGCAGAGATTACACACGGGAAGGCATATACCCGGCACTGCTTTCATTGCCTGCTTATGTTCCCGACTTGCCGGAAGTACGTTCCGACTATGCCGGTCATTTAGAAGCAGTACAAGACGTGGATACCTGGCTGGGATTCTTCCTGAAAGACCTGAAAGAGAAAGGCTTGGATGAAAATACAATTATATTTTTCTTCAGTGACCACGGCGGTTGTATACCCCGTGGTAAAGGATATTTGTACGAAAGCGGTCTAAAAGTACCTCTGATTGTCTATTTCCCGCCCAAATGGCAACACCTGGCCAAGCAGGCTTCAGGCAAAGAGTACAGCTTGGTCAACTTCACGGATTTAGGGCCTACCGTACTTAGTCTTGCAGGGGTAAAACCACCCAAACAGATGCAGGGCAAAGCACTTTACGGCAAGTTTGCAAACAAAGAAAAACGCCAGATGCAATTTGCATTAGCAGCCAATCAATTGCATCATTTCATGCCGGTACGCGCCGTTACCGATGGGCGTTTCAAATATATCCGTAGTTATATCCCCTATCGTCAGTTTGCCCTGCGCAATTATTATCAATGGGGAATGCCTTCCAACAAAGCATGGGATAAACTAGTATTGGAAGGGCATAATACCAACCCTAACTGGAAACTGACTTTCGAAGCCCATCCGGCAGAAATGCTGTTTGACCTTGAAAAAGATCCGGATGAACTGCACGACTTATCCGGTACTCCCGAATATGCAGAAATCTTGTCCAAAATGCGCCAAGCACTATCTGACCATATTCGTGTCACCGGTGATTTGGGGTTCTTCCTTCCCACTTCACGCACCGGTCATATTCTTTACGACAAAGTGCGCAAGGAGAAATATCCTCTGAACGAACTTTATACTCTTGTTGAAACAGCTGGAACAGCAACCACCGCCTCTCTGTCTATGTTAGAAGAAGCAATTACCAATCCGCTATCCGAAATGAGATTCTGGGGAGTAGTAGGATATGCCAAACTTGCCAGAGAAAAGCAAATATCTTCTTGTCCGCAAGCCTTGTTGGCACTCCTCCAAGACAGTAATCCCTACATCGCTTCCGAAGCCGCCTATGCCGCAGCCTATCTGGGTAAAAGTCAAGAAAGCGTTGCCCACCTAATTATTCCCACAGAGGAAAAATACAGAAAAATAGGGTACTCTTCACTGGAATGCTTATCTTTAGACCCTGATATGCGTGACTGTATCCGTCCTTTCCTGTCGGAGCTGAGAGAAGCCGCAGAAACCCTGCCACGCCTTGAAAACGAAGATGCCGGACTCATGGCGCGGGGAATCCTCGTGAACTTGGGTGAAATGTATATCCAAGACCTATATGGTCCTGAAGCTTATAAAAGAGGTCTGAAATTTAACTATGGTCGTAGAGCAATGATACCGTTGCCCAACTAAAAGGAATAAATTTATGCGTAGTACAATCAAAATCGTAATTTTATTGTTTTTCATATGTACTTCCATGTCCGGAGCTTCGTTTCCGGACATGGAAAAGTATATGCGCCAACATGCCTTGATATGGGAACAATTACCCATGCAATGGAATGAAGGTGCTTTTTTAGGTAATGGATTGGTCGGCATGATGGTATATGCCGATTCCACACTCAATGCATTAGTTTTCCATCTGGGACGTCCCGATGTCACAGATCATAGGAAAGCTCCCTACCGAAAAACCTCCATCGGCACGGAAGAGGCAGATAAAATGGTGGATTTTTGCAGGCTTGATGTCGGTAAAATGCTATTATTCCCTGAAGGGAAGATACTTTCAGGCACTTTTTATCTCGACATTTACAATGCCGAACTGACCGGACACCTAAAAACAGACAAAGGAGACTTGACTTTCCACGCCTATACTCCCCAACCCGAAGAAGTGAATATCGTGGAAGTTTCCTCCGGAGTCCCTTACCGCTGGAAGGGGATTCCCGGGAACCCATGCTCTCCCCGCATAAGAGTATTTCCCCATTTGAAAGAAAAATTAAAATACAAGGACAACCCCGCACCTGTCGTCGACCAAAAAGACAAAGAAGGTAGTTGGGTACAGTCCTTGTTGGCGGGAGGAGACTATGCAACCTACTGGAAAGAGGTGCCGGGCGGAAAATCACGTTCCGTATTGTACGTGTCTACAGCCAATGAAGTGCCGGCTTCATCCCTCTCTCTTGCCAAAGCCATGAAGACTGTAGAAGCAACACAGATTACAGGAACTAAATTGTTGAAACAAAAGACACGCCAGTGGTGGAATGCCTACCACGAACGTTCTTTCCTTTCCATTCCGGACAAAAAACTGGAGAACTTTTATTTCATACAGATGTACAAACTTGCCACTTGTTCTCATCCGGATGGCCCGGCAATGGACGTAATGGGCACTTTCTTCAAACTGAGCCCATGGCCCAGTTTCTGGTGGAACCTAAATATACAACTGACTTATATGCCCATAGGACCAGCCAATAGGATGGAACAAGGCAAAAACTTCCAGCGACTGATGGATGAAGTGTTTCCTTCACTTGTCCGTTCTATTGAACCATGCAAGATAGGTGACTACACCTGGGCATTGCAAAACTATTATATGTACCTGCGATATGCCGGTGCTGACTGGCAAGATATCAAACAACAAGTAGTTCCAAAAGCACTGGACGCATTTGCCGTATTCGATAAAATACTGTGTTATAAAGAAAACACATGGCATCTCACCCATATTGAGTCTCCCGAATATGAAGGGTTCCAAAAATACAATGACAGCAATTACGGATTAGCTTCACTGAGCTGGTTGCTCCAAACATTGATAGCATGTCATGACAGAACTTCAAGCACTCATCCCGACTATGCACGCTGGAAAGAAATCCTGACACGACTGGCTCCATATCCCACCAATGAAAACGGTCTGATGATTGCCGCCAACAAACCGCTGGAGAAGTCCCACCGCCATTATTCGCACCTATTGGCCTTCTACCCTTTCCGACTTTTACATCCCGATGTACCAGAGAACCGTAAATTCCTGGAGAAATCCATCGAACACTGGTTGTCTTTAGAAGATGGGAAAGGATTAGCAGGATATTCCTATACCGGAGCAGCTTCTCTATATGCCTATTTGGGTAACGGTAACAAGGCTTACGAACGCTTGGCACATTTCATCAACAAACCAATCGGAATCAGCATTCTGCTACCCAATACATTCTATGTGGAAAGTCAAGGCAAGAATCCGGTAATAGAAACCCCATTAAGTGCTGCGGCCTCCCTTACTGAGCTGCTTATACAAAGCTGGGATGAGACTATACGTATCTTCCCGGCTGTGCCAGACCATTGGAAAGATTGTGCTTTCCATGCCCTCAGGGCGGAAGGAGGATTTACCGTCTCGGCTCAACGCCAAGACGGAAGAACCGAATGGGTCAGCCTGACCAGTGAAAAAGGACAACCTTGCCGTATACAGTTATCCGGATGGGATGCCGTCCATCAGCTATCTGCAGGACGTACCGTCTCCATCAAACCGCTGGGTAATGAGACCTATGAACTGGACCTGAAAACCGGAGAAAGCGTAACGCTGGCCCCTGACAAATCAACAAAATGCAAACTACGCCTTATCCGGGCAAAAAACAAATCCCAATCCAACTTCTATGGAGTGAAATCAAGAAAAGGTTTGCCCGAAATAATGGAATGGCCGGAATTAACTCCCATCAAGGAACGTGTGAATGTACAGGCCGACTCTGCTCGTATCCGACAGATTGTCGACGGCTGTTGGGTGGCCGTAGGTACCAATAAGTCCCATGCCATACAACTGGACTACTCCCGTCCCTTTCAAGGACAGCCTTCTTACCGTTTTGAGCTGAAACAAGATGACAACACTCTGGAAGGCTACTCTAAAGGAGAAACCAAAGGTCGCGCCGAACTATGCTATTGCTATGCCGTATCCGACGATTTCAAAAACTATCCGGCAGATGAATATCCCAATGCTCAAAAGATGAAGACCGTCTATCATTATGGCAAGGGAAGTTGCCCGCAAGGTTCATCCATGAGCTACACATTCTCTGTTTACATTCCACATACCCTTGACAAAAACGTATCTACCATCTTTGCCCAATGGCACGGCATGCCAAGCCGTACACTTGTGTCCGACCCTGATGGCAAAGTAATGAGACTCAGTACCAAGGAGTTTCTGGAACTGGAGAGGCGAATGATTTTCAAGAAAAATACGGCATATGATAAAATTATCAAAATCAACGCCCAAGGAGATACCCTCTACAGAGCAGGGAAACCGAACGGTTGGCTGATAGAACAAGGCGGTTATCCCCCGCTTGCCTTCGGCTTTTCACAAGGTTATTTCTACATCAAAGCCAATTCGGACCGCAAATGGCTGACGGACAAGACCGACCGCTGTAATGCCAATCCTGACAAGGCAGAAATCATGCATCCAGTCACCTCTACCTTCAAAACCTCGACAATAGCATATAAAATGCCATTCGAGAATTTCCCCAAAGATTGCTGGATAACTTTTCAGGTAAATATAGACTGGACCGAATATGGAAAAGAAAAAGAAACCATTCTTAAACCCGGACTTCTTGACGTAACCATGTCCTACCGTCAATCAGAAAAGGAAGTGAAAGAACATATCGTAAACAATGAGGAGATACTGATTGGCCGCAATGACGAAGAAGGATATTACTTCAAATTCGGCATATACCGTGTCGGCAACAGTACCATTCCGGTTTGCTATAACCTAGCCGGTTATAAAGAGCAGTTCCGAAAAGTAACGACAAGAATCACGCAATTTTAAATCCCATATTTTTCAACTCAACACAGAACGATTGATTTCTTGTTTTTTCGTAGAAAAACAAAAAAGGAAGAAATAATAGCCGAATTCAACAAGCAACAAAAAGCCCGCCACCTTAATGGAGACGGGCTTGAAAAGTAGCTCCGAGGGGAATCGAACCCCTATCTAAAATTTAGGAAAGTCTTGTTCTAACTCTAATAATCAGTGGATTACAACGGATATTGTGATTTTTGTAGAATATTTGTAGAAATAGTATGATAATTAGGCTTTCTACAAAGAAAATGGAAAACCCCACTTCTACAAAAAGAAGCGAGGTTTTCACTAATGCAACACCGATATAAATTCGGCACTGCAAAGATACAAAAAACGTGCGTACTTCTCAGTATGCACGTTCTGAAATGAAAAAAGTATTCTACAAAAGCTATTTTTTTAGCTCTATATATTCAGTATATGTAATTTTGTTGTGTGGATTTGAATTTACAACATCCATCTTTATAGCCTTCACCCCAAATCGGAAGAAAAGAAACTTTTTCGGTATCTTGTGTATGATATGGTGTAATGTATCGGCACTTTCTATCTTAGCGAATAATACCCCTTTATCAATAGTTCCCCTTAAATCTATCCAAGAATCACGCCATCGAAAATTTAAAAGAGTATCAAGCTGGTTGCGATACACTATGCTATCACGTACTTTTGTTTCTATTTCTATTTCCGTTTTAGTGGCTGTTGTTGTAGCTGCCTGAATGCGTTTGAGCTTTATATTCAAATCATCTACTGTTTTGGTAAGATCCTTGTTCTTCTTTTCCAACTCATTTTTCGTCAGTTCCAGCCTTAAAACAGAAGTAGCGTTTTTCCCTGCTTCCGTTTTGTAGTGTTCCACATCTGAAAGTAATGCTGCTTGATTACTATCCAAGCGATCACGTTCTTTCCTTACGCTATCCAATCGTTTAAACAGAAAGATATTTGTTCCTACGAGTAAAACAAGCGCAATAAATAAAAATTTACGCATACTCTTCTATATATTTAAGGATTGAATCAACGTGCAACTGGATAATTTGAGCCTTTCCTTCAGGAGATAGTAGAAACTTGCAATCTGTTTCATTATCCATAAAGAAGTTTTCCGTTAAAACAGCCGGGCATGAAGTCTTTTTGAGAATGTAGAAATTATTTTCCCAATCTCCATCCCCATCCGACCAATCACCTCTAATTTTCCAAGTTCCTCCAAACATTCTATTAGCCATATCCCAAAAAACTTGCGCCAAATCATCAGCTTTTGTTTTTCCAGGACTGGTATGTATTTCCCATCCTGTACCCTTGCCAGTTCCAGAAGCGTTACAATGAATAGAAACAAGAAGCGTTTTTGTCTTACCGTATCGGGCTGCTATCTCGTTTGCTCTTCTGGCTCTTTCTGCTAAAGGTACGTCTATATTTTCCTTTACCAACAATTCAGCATCTATACCTTTTGCTCGTAATTGGTTATATACGCCTTTGGCAATTTCTCTGGCATATTCCCACTCAAATAACTGTGATCCGTCCGACCACTTCGGAGATCTTTTACCTGGTGTATTTTCTCCGTGTCCGTTGTCTAATAATACTTTCATACGTTTTTATTTTCATTTTTTTCGCTTAAACATTTAGTTACTCCAGCCGAAGCAAACAAAGCAGTGATAGCACCGACAAAAGCCGATAATCCCATAAGATCGGTTTTGATAGACTTGTTTACGATTACTTCATAAACCAAAATAAAACCGACAATAAGCAGAAGGAAGCACCCCATTAAGGTAACGGCAACAAGAAAAAAACTCTTGCTACTGTGCCCCGATCCATTTTTGATAAGTTCTTTCAGATATTCTGTTACTCTCATAACTTGCGTTCTTTTACTTCTGGAAGGATATACTGAATGTGCATGGCTGCAAAATGAAGTTTTTTTCTGATTGCTTCCTCATCAAAATCATCAGGGATGGATTCTGTAAAATCACAGACCAAAGAACCAACCCAATCATGGGTAGTATCATGTAATTTTTGAACGATTAAAGACTGTGTTCCATTGGAGCTAAACATAGCCTTTGCACGTGTTCCATCCAAACTATCAATATCACGTATCAGCATAAGTTCATTTCGAGCCATTGAAGCCGTAAACTTTGGAAGTTCAGACATCTTAATATCTTGCCAAAAGTCACTAATACGGGCAACCCCTTTAGCGGTAACTTCATACAAGATTGTGAGATAATGATTATCTCCTAAAGGATATGGTTGTATAATATACACACGATCACATGAAAGATCATTCAATACTTTATGAATTTCACCATACACACGAGCAGAGTTTTCACTTCTGCGAGTGCTTTTTCTTTCTAATTGTCTTTCAAGTTCTTTAGCCTTAATATCAGCAAGCCGATTATGCTTTAACTGATTATACGCAAACCAGCCCGTACCTAAAGCTGTTATACACGCAAATAATGCTGCCCAATCCATATTTTATTAAGTTATTGATTAATAACTGCAAATATAATTTATTTGGTGTACATATACACCATTTAATACAGAGAATTATATTTTTGAAGCTATTAAGGCTTCCAATTTGTTTATTTCATCCCGTACACTCTGCCTTTGTTGGTGAAGATTCTCTATATCATACGGCATATCAAGCCCGATTAAAGAAGCCTCATAACATTTCGTTATACGATAATCACCTATAACGCTGTCATTGCTGGTAAGAGAGGCTTTCAGTTCATCTATCTTATTCCGAACAAGTTTAGCGTTAAATCTTTGCTCGTATTTATAGCTTATTTTATCTCCAGCGTCATAAGGTACAATACGAACACTATAGTATTCAGGACATTGTAATTTTGTATCATCCACAAGCTCTACATGTTTCCATCCTAAAGCGGACAACTCAGTTTGTTGCTCCTGGATTGATACTATTCTCGTTTCAATCTCTCCAGTTTCTTCATTTTTAAACTTCTCACTGTATTCCTCTAAAAATTTAGAAACAAGAGATCCGTTTTCGTTTATATAGCCATATTCAATCATAATATTAAAATTTATATCTACTAACTAACCATGCTGATTTTTTTACACCATCGACATACCCCACTGTAAAATGGAATATAGCACCCTGACCTTCGCCAATATCATAATAATCATTTTGGGTGTGATCATCATACAACACATTTCCGCTACGTGGGTAAACTCTCATATATCCTGTCCACCATTGCTTAAAAAATATAGTCCTACCAATCACACCATCAGAAGGGAGGTAAACGATTTGCTGGTTTCTTGAATATCCAATAACCAAGCTGTCTGTTTCAGACAAATAAACAGAAGAAGAGCTTTCTTCTATAGCCTTTCTATGTAAAAATAGACCTGCTGCCATCAAATTCTGGAAGAAGCCACCATAAGCGGGGGCTGTGCCACTGTTTGAAGCTCTACCATATACGCCAGCTAAAAAGTTTTCATTGTTCCAATCACTTTTATTCACAGTACCAAATCCAAGCCCTACGATAGAAGCCTTATGCGTATAACCCAAAATAGCCGAAACAGCTTGTGTTTCTGCATTATTACAAAAGATACCCGTAGGCGACATATAGGCTACACGGCTATTGCTTTTACTTCGGGCTTCAATCAAGCCGTTATTCGCATCTATCGTAATTTTAGATCCCTGATATTGGCTTTCTGAATAATCACCACCAGAACGGCTGGATTCTATCAATATACGAGCCATTGAAGCATCAAGAATGATCTTATTACCATCCAAGAGTGTAGAAACAATCTTTCCACCACTCATAAACCAATCTCCGATATTAGCACCCTCAGCCAATAGCAAATTAGTTGCTATACTCTCAAACTCAGCACCGAAATCATTCCAATAAGCAGTATCGGTAGGTACATGATTTTGAAAGCCATTTCCGGCATCCACTCTGGCAACATAATAGTGTCCGTTATATTTTACTGCATCTACACGTTTTGAAGTACCATAGTAAACTTTAGAGCTGCCATAGACACCACGATAAACCATAGTCGGACCAGTATCTCCATTTCTACCATCCACTCCATCATACGGAGTTTGCCGGGCTGGTGTACTCCAGTTCTGTATCAATGAATTTGTTTCACCATTGATTTTTGCTACTGTAAACCATAAGTATTGCAAGTTTCCTACAGTTGGAACGGTTGTGCTCCATCCCGAAGGATTACGGCTCGTTTTACTCAGTGAAGGCGGTGTACTTCTGGAGCCATTAACAGCGTACCGATATTCAAAATAATCACCATTTATACCATCATCCCCAGTTTCTCCTTTTTCTCCAGTAACACAAATAGCCTCTGTAGTAATGCTGTTGCCGTTTGTGTAATTAATAACGGATCGTGTCCATATATACCAACCATTTTTCCAAGTTGGACGTGAATTAGACCAGCTACCATTTAAAAGGGAAGTTGCAGAGGATGATAAATAATATTGCTCAATTATTGAACTTATACCATTGCCTGTTTCTCCCTTGCCACCTGTGATACAAGCTGCATCTGTATATACTATGTCGCCATCCGTGTAAACAACTTTAGTTTTACTCCAAATGTAATATCCATCTTTCCAGGCTGGAGCTGTTGTCTGCCAACCGGATGTTGGTGCTGTAGTATTACTGGATGATATGGCATACAGAACGTCTGTATTTGAAATACCCACACCTCTTTGGGCTACAATAATCCAATAGTTACTATTATTTGGAGAAATACCTTTAACGGGATTCTTTGATACAAAACGATACATAGAATAGCCAGTTCCATCATCATAGATAACCTCATCACCCCAATAATAGGTATAAGAGTTGTCATATACGCCACGAAAACAACCTATAGGGCTTTCATCGCCACTTTCACTTTGCACGATTGTGCCTTTCAGACGTAATTTTTTATCTCCTTTGGTATTCCAATCAAAATAGCTGTCTGAATTTCCTACACGAAAAGCGTTATTCACAAAGTCCATGAAATTTAGCCCATCGCTTGAAACGATTCTGTCTGTAGTTATTCTTCCTGGAAGTATCTCTGTAAATCCGAATAGTTCGACAAAGGAACGATCCTCTTCAAATTCACTGTTTAGAATACCTACAAGGAAATGATAATAACCCTCTACACCTTCCAGCTTGATAGCGTTTTTACTTAAGACGTATGATCCAGTAGTGCCATTTTTATTAGCCTTCACATAGAGATAATACCCTACGGTTTCCGTCAAAGTTGGAGAAGTGTATTTTTCAATATCCCAAAACTTATACTCACTGGCTTTATGCCCAGAAGAAAGTGTATCAATCCCGATAGTCATGTGCTGTAATATTCCACCTGGAGCCGAAAGCACTTTCTTTTTGCTGTCATAGGTAACGAGATATTCTACTTGTGTCGGATTGGTTTTGTTGTTCACGAAACGAAACTGCAAACTTTCATCGCCAACAAGCAAACTCATTGTTTGTACCGAAATCGGACTGATAGAACCTGAGAAATGCAAAAGAGCGTCATTCAACATTGAAATAGTTTCTTTTGCATCCCTGAAACGTCTTTTTGTAAACTGAATAGAGTTTTTATATTGGTTATCGGTTTTAACCTCGTTACTCTCTATCTTGTTTAATTCGCTTGAAACCGTTGCGCCAGTAGTCGTATTGGATAATTCAATAATCGGGCTGTAAGGTCTGTGTATATACTCCTTAATACTGGTAATCCTTATCTTTATACCTTCTGGTATGAATTGCGGATCTTTAAAGAGTATGTAACCGCCCAATTTTATTTTGCCACCAATAGAGAGCCAACGCTTTTTGGAATAAATGCTATCCAATTCTCCTTTGAATGTGAATTTTGGATCTTCATTCTCATAAAGATATTTGGCTGCTTCCCTGAACATATCCCAGCTTGCACCTTCTTTCGTTGAGTTATTGCAAATGTACGCATCCGGCAACTGTATTCCGAACACAGCGTATTTATCCCCCAGGTTAGGCTTATATATGTCATTGGGCATAATCTGACCGTCTATTTCTTGTGGAGTTATCAAGAATTTACGTTCTTTATGAACGTATTTAACTTCAAATTCTTTATTACTACCAGCAAGCATACCAGACTGAAATATAACAGTCATGTTATTACCTTCTATCACATAATCCTCAAAATTCAGATCATCAGGAATAGAACTATCTATAAAATCATAGAAATTCTTTTCTTTATCGGAAACAACAACATTAGAAACACTGCCTACTCTTTTAGGTGAAATATGAGAACAATCCAAACTATCCTCTTGAACATCCGTAAGGGTTGTATCAGCCCGTTTTATATACAAGCCTTCCGCATCCGAAACGTAAGCACGCCCTTCATACTCCAATCTTTGATTTTTGGGCAAAAGCAATTCCTTAGATCCATATTTGCTAAAGTCTATATTCTGCTCCCCACCTTGAACGTACAATATGGTAACTGGTCTATTTCCGTCCTTGTTGGAGCGTCCTAAACCTGGAACAAAACCTTTATCTTTCCCATATTCAAGAGGCAAAGGTTCACCCTTGTTATATTCAACTTTACGCAAGTGTATTGTTTTGATAGCCGGATCTATTTCATACTCCGTCTTAAAGGTATCGGCAATAGTAGGCAAAGCTTCACTACAAAAGATATGGTTGTAGTTAATAGTCTTTTCTTCTGCTTCAATACATTCGCCAACTTTCCAACCGCTATCTCTCATGTTGAGATTATCTACAATTAACTGTAGATGCTCGTGAGGTTTTGCAGTGTAATCGAACTTTAAACGCTTAGAAACAATATCCCGGCATTTGTATTTACCCAATATTGCGCCTATGTCATACATTACAAGAGTGTATTCAAAATTCCGACTGCTTTTCTTCTTGAAGTCGTCAGGATCCATAAGGTAGTAAGTGATATTCTTGTAGATACAATAAGCTCCTACGGGAATGTTTATGAACTCTTCACTGGCAAAGTACAGATAAAGAGTGCCTACATTCTGTAAAGCCGTATATCGGTAGCTGCTTGTATCTACCAGAATATCAATCTCCTTGTTGTTGAAATGTATTTTCATGTTTACTAAGTGAATTGATAGATCTTACCATTTCCGCATTTCATCCCTTTAATCGTAGTGCTGAAAGGGAAAGCGTCTTTGGGGATCTGATCCAAAGTTTTCTTTAAAGAAGCTGCGTTTGTGAAAAACTTACCATCCGCACCATTGCTATGTTTAAATTTCACAAGGTATCTTCCTTCACCGTGCGAAGTCTTTACATCTGGAATGAAATCTTCTACAATGATCTCACAGTTCAGCACATCCGAAATAGAAACCTGGCTACAGTTGAACATTTTACGTTCATCTTGTACGGTTACACCTAACTCACTAAACTTTTTCATCACAATATAATATTAAGTTCCTTACAATCGTTATCTATCATTTCTTTGATAGCTTTTCTCTTTTGCAAATATTCCTTGTAATCATTGGTAGCTGATTTTTCAGTAAGAATACCGAGCTGGGCAGCGTTATAGTCATTGATAATCTTGGCTTCTTTATCCGAATCCCACAAATGGGTAATAACTGCCTTTTTTAGCTTATCATTTGTAACCATTCCCCAAACAACAACTTCGTTACAAGTCCATTTTGTAGCTTGCCCATTATCTCCAGCTTCTCCAAAATGGTTTTCTACTTGAACTTCCTGAATATCCCAACGGTATGTGTAAGAACCATTCCCGTTAGCCTCTAACTTAGAAGGCTTAAAATCGTAGTGTATCATATACTTGCTTTTTAATTATTGTTTTTAATAGATGCTTAGAATTACTATATTTAGCCCAGCCAAACCAACTGCAAATAACTTGCTTGTATTCCATATCGGAAATGTGCTTTTTCTTATTCAGCTTGGCTGCCTTCCTACATAGGTTCTTTTTGATTCCCTTCCGAATAAGGGTATGGGTATGGTAAAAGACATACCCGACAAAATCAATACCTCTATGGCTATCAATTTTGAATACTTGAAACTTCCATTTCTTTTTTCCAGTTTTAGGATCCACTTTACGAAGTGATAGCTTTAAATTGTCATGCAGATATTCTTCAATCTCTATACGGAGTTTGTGAAGCTGTTTAGGATCATCGCCTAAAATCACAATATCATCTGCATACCTAAAGTAATATCTTACCTTCTTAACCTCCTTTATCCAGTGATCGAAGTAAGCCAGATAAATATTAGCAAAATACTGACTTAGATAGTTCCCTATGGGTACGCCATCGGCACTGTCTATAATCACGTCAAGCAACCAAAGCAGATCTTTATCTTTGATTTTCTTCCGTAATATTGTTTTCAAAATATCATGGTCTATACTTGGATAGAACTTCACTATATCCATTTTCAAGCAGTAAGTAGTGTGTTCTGGATCTTCTTTCAAAGCCTTCTTTACTTTATCTGCTGCTTTATGAATACCACGATCCTTAATGCAAGAATAGGTATCTTCTGTAAATAAGGACACCCATATAGGCTCCAGAATATTCATAATGGCATGGTGCAAGATTCTATCAGGATAATAAGGCAAACGGTAAATAAGCCGTTCTTTGGGATCTCTGATTATAAATACCTCATATTTAGAATTTACAAAAGTCTTGTTTTTCAAAGATTCGTGAAGAGCCAGTATGTTTGCTTCCCTATTCCTATCGTGTCGTTTGACACCATAAGAACGCAACTTGCCTTTTCTGGCTTTTTCATCAGCCAGGCGCAAGTTGTCAAGTGAAATAATTTGCTCGTATAAATTACTTAATCTCTTCATATTCTTTGTTTTTCGTACTCAGAGCCTTCGGTTTCCCTACCAGCACCTTTATGAGTTATGTTATCTTCTACCAATAGGTAAGGTCGTTGCTTCGTATGTTGAGTTAATTTTGAAAAATCATAGCTGAGAGCTGACATTCGCATTCGTATTCGAGGGGGTGTTATTCGTATTCGCATAACCGAAGCCTGCATGATCGCCATTATTCGTATTACCGCTGAAAAGGACACCCACCAGCAACCAACCTATATTTATTTGTTTATTAATCATTTAAGTTTTGCAGTCTAAACCTGGCTCGCTTCACGATTCAGGAATAAAACAAAGCCGAGAGCCGACATTCGCAGTCGTAGCCGAGGGGGCGTCATTCGCATGCGCATAACCGAAGCCCGCAAGATCGCCACTAGCCGTAGAACCGCCGAAAAGGACACCCCTAAGAGCGTTAGATCCTATATTGGTATAGAAGTAATCACACCAATAGGTAGTAGATCCACCTCCGACTACAGAAGCAATCAAATCGCCAAATTCACCGAAAATCATTTCTTTTGCATAACCTTCTGCACGTGCAGCCAATCCTCTAAGCGTATAGCCTGTGTAGTTACTATCGTTGTATTTAGAAGGATCATCGCAAACATACACTTTAGAAGTTCCTCCGTCTGAATTGGTTTTCACTTCTATATTTACTCCATCCGTCCACTTCCAGACGTGCCCGAAGGGATTTTCAATACCACGATAGCGAGGTACGGTAAATACTTTGCTGTTTTCTCCTTCTGCTTTCTCTAAAGTGTAAGCTACTTCACCAGAAGCATTTCCCAATTCATCACTCGTACCGCAAGGAATAATAGGATAATAACCACTAAAATTGTTCCACTTTGTACCATCCCATGTAGTTACACCATTACCCAAACCACCCTGAGCATACCCGTTGCTATCTTTCTGGGCATTGAAAGCCAACTGGCAGTTAAGGTTTCCATACTCTATGTAATAGAGCCATGCCAAAGTGATATAAGCGTTATAGTCCATGCAGTTCCATTGCGTACCAGCTCCCCTTTTACGAGCAGCAGCACGAAAGTTTGTTCTACTCGTAGATGTAGCTGGCTTGCCTAATTGGGATTTAGGCAAAGCATCCCAATCTGCTTGGTTATTACCACCTCTGTAATCAGCCGAAGTATTTACTACAGAAGCCAGTTTACCAGTGCTACGTTGGATTGTTGCCTCATAAGCCGAGATATAGCATTTCTTTACGAAATGATAACCAGGTATCGGGTATTCACTGATTCGTACACCTCTTTTGTTTCCATTGGTATAAAATCTTCTCCAGTGAGCAGGGATTTCCACCATAACCATACCATTGGAACCATCCCTTTTATGCGCTTTCCAGTTGGTAGGGTTTAGGTATTCAATAACCTTGCCTTCATCTGATAGCAAACACCCTTTCATCTTGCTTTGAATTGGCAATGTTTTATGCAGTGTCATATTGCCAGTACGGGTAAGAACCGAAGAAGATACTGTTACATCTAATTCTACGCCATAACTACATTGATCCTCTGCATAAGGTAGCATAGCAGCCAAACCAGCTTGTTTGCTTTCTCCGCTTTTATCCAATACCTCAGTTGTGAGGTCGAAAGGGTTACTGCTGTCTGCTACTGGTAATTCATTTAATCTTTTGCCATTGTCGTAAGCTGTAATAATCTTTTTTACTTTAGCTTCCTCTTCTGCTGTAAGTGCCATATTTTATAGTGTTAAGAAGTTAAACAATAAAATTTACTAAGTTAATATGATACCACCAGAGCCGGATAAACGCATACCATTACCAGAAGTAAGCCTTATTCCTGGCTCCTGTACTTCAATCTGTATAGTTTGATAAATACCCGTATTTTCCGTTGGGATAACGTGAATTTTACTCATCCCTACACCGTTAATCATAAATACGCCATCAGGAGTGATAGACACCGCCCGATCATCACCGAGAAACAATACATTCCTACCAGTATCTACGGGAAGTAATTCTACCTCAACTTTGAAAGGCTGGGTATTCCTGTAAGTAACTTTTTTCGGGTAGTTTAGCTTCATGGAAGTAGGGATCAGCTTGTATTTTGAGATTAGCGATTCTTCCAGTTCCTCCAGCCTTGCGATAACTACCCTTGCATCGCCAGTAGCTTCATTTGCATTATCTTTAGCAGTATTGGCTTCTTCTGCCTTTTCGTGAGCTTCATTAGCTTTTGCGTTGGCATTGTTGGTAGCCTCTACTGCCTTACCTGCTGCGCTATCGGCTGCTGTAGCTTTTTCATTAGCCAGTTTAGCAGCGTCCTCAGCCTTTTTAGCTGCTGCTGTGGCGGTTGTTCCACGAGCTATACATTTCCACCAAGTAGTTTCGGTTAAAGCGTGTCCTTTGTTCCCGTCCTTGATACAGAGATAGCAACTATCATCCGTAGTAATGAAATCAAATGTATTATATGTGGTAGCTGATGAATAAGTTCCCTTATCCACGAAAGCAACCTTTCCTAATCTTATGTTTCCTTCTGCCATATCACTTGGGGTTAAAAATTAAAAATCCTTCATTGTCAATATCAAACATATCAGCAGCTATATCATCCTGGTAATACATGATCAGTTCCATTGTATCGGGATCAATCGTAAAAGTAGGATAGAGAATACCGCCTTTTGCCAAAATCCCGGTATCTACATACTTCTTTTGCGTTTCATCCCATTTCCACCAGTTGCCATTTTCACCCATTTTCGGGGGATTATCCGCTTGTTCTTTTGCCCTATTTGCCTGAGTATTTGCATTGTTAGCTGCTGTTTCTGCCTTTTGTGCTTTCTCATTCGCATTAGTAGCTGCTTTGTTGGCATTGGCTGTAGCACTTTCAGTTGCACTTTTTATCTCTTCCAATCCTTTTCGTGCATTATCCGCATTGGTAGCTGCTGTATTCGCTTTTTGAGTAGCCAAGTTTGCGTTGGAAGTAGCAGTTTTAGCCTGTTGGGTAGCCTCATTAGCATTATTGGTAGCCGTTTTCGCTGCCTCAGTCGCTTTATTTGCGTTTGAGGTTGCAGTGTTGGCACTTGAAGCAGCATTGTTAGCAGACTTGGCAGCTTCATTTGCACTGTTGGTTGCTTTTACAGCGTTCTCGTATGCCGTTTGAATGTATTCCAAACTTACTTTCACGCTGGTTTGTACCCCATTGATTAATTTAACTCCAATAGTGTACAATCCTTTCAGGTTATCCGAAAGTGTCAGCTCGCTTATTTTCTTCTTTTTAATAGCCATAGCTTTTCAAATCTATATAAAACTCACCATCTTCTGTAACTATCAATTCTCCAGCCTCAGAAGCAAGTAAATATTCATCCCCTCCAACTCTAAAGGCAGTAAATACCAACGTTAAGGTAAAAACGCACCAAATTTGATCGTCAGGGGAAAACAGACTTACTTTTGAGCTTTTGTAGTAACATGGGTATTCCTCGTAAGTGCTTTCAACGAACAAGGATCTTTCAGCCGTTTGTACCTTCACGCCTTCGCCTTCGTCTATTTCCACAACCTTTATCAGATCGTGAAGGAAAGCATTGTAATTTCTCCAGAACTCCGTTAGATTCTTAGCGATTAAGCAACAATTCAAGGCAACTTCTTTATGTTGGTACACTACTTGTTTGCCATCATAAATAGCCCCATTTTGGGTAGAAAGGTTACGTAACATATTTTTCTTCACTGCTGGAGCTTTAAGTATTTGTGCCTCGCTTCCTTCCAATACACGAATACCGTAAACGGAGAAATCTATCCCGTCTATTTCATACCCCTGCGTAGGTATATTGGTTGTCGATAAAGGAGCCGTATATTTATAATCTCTCAAAGGGAAATCATCTGCGAATTTTAACGAGAAACTTTTAGCACCGATATACAGAGCTACATTTACCTCTGAAACCAATCGGAGTTTACAAGTATATCCGATTCTTTTAAACTCAAAGGTATGGTAAGCTCCATCGGACAACAGAGAAATGAAATCTCCAGTCTGATACATACCTACTGCGTTGAACTTTATTTCAAGTTCTTTAGTATCAAGTTTAGGATCCGACAAATCCACTTCGATACCGTCATACTCAGCCCAATCATTAGAAACTTCTGGTGCTTTTAATGCCGGGAAAGCAACAACTTCGTTATGCCCACCCTCAGCAATAAAAACCCCGAACCGAGTAAAAGCGTCCGTACCGTCTATGTATAAGTTATTTTTCATTTCCTCATTATTACACCTTTATCATTCATGTTACCTATGCTTTCTTTCATTTCCTTTATATTGGAATTGATAGATTCCAGATTCTTGCAATAGCTTGTATTTTCTCTGATACCAGTTAATACCTCAAGAAACTTGGCACAATGGCTAACCAATGATTTAATACCTTCATTTATAGAATAGGTATGTCCTTGAATTGCAGTTGTCCTTCCGTTCAGCTCGTTTACGCTGTCCTGGCTTGCTGCTATGCCGTTATTGCTGGAAACCTCACGATTCTCTGTTTCCCAAAGGTGAAAGCCTTGTTTGTTTGCTTCTTCTTTCCAATGCTCCATCCATTGTTGGGCATTATTCATATCCGTACCGATACCTTGATAGAAAGAGGAAACCAAATCCCTTGCTTCCTTAGCTATTTCTTCTTCTGTTTTGCCGGATCCATAGATTTTCTCCAGATCCGCTTGTAGTCTTTTGAACTTATCAGAGAAGAATAAAGAGTAGGCAATCTGTTTACCCAAATCTTCCAATACAGAAGATCCTTTTTCTCCAAACTTTTCCCACGCATCTACACCGTCATTTTCAATAGCCTCAGTGATACTATCCATTATACTATCACCTAAAGAGCCAAAAGTACCCTCTAAGTAATCTCTTAGTGCTTGTTGGGCTTCTTCCGCTTGTTCTTGAAGGTCTATAAGGTTTTGCAACAAATTCCGATTCTCATCGCTCATTGTTTGAGTGTCAAGAATGGCTTGCGCTCTTTCTTTGTTCAGATTTTTTTCACCATCTATTAAATCCGGGTAAACCTGGAGTACCGAAGTATAAATATCATGCTGCTTTTTCCAAAACCAAGCTCCAGTAGTGTAACTTCCCGTTTTTATGGTTATATCATTAAGCGCACCTATACCCTGATTGTACGCATTTAATTTTGCATTGTATTCATCAAGCCCCCAGTTCCCTTTAGGGTTAAACTGAAACTGATAAGTTGGTTTATCCCCCTTTAGGACTTCTTTATATTCAGCTATCGCATCACGATATACCTCTATTGCATTGATAGCTTTTTCTATTTGATCTGTACCAAAAATAGATGTTGCTTCCTCCAAAAGTAAATTTTGCTCCATGAGCAATAAGTTGTACTGGCGTTGCATTTCCAGTTTGTTCTCGGCTACTTCTTTAAGTGCCTCTTGGTGTTCCTTTTCAGCCTTAGAGGACAACCCAAACAATGAAGTGATAAGGGAAACGGCTGTACCGACTATGGAAAGGATAACCGAAGCTCTTTCTACTCCTTTGATAGCTTCTGCACCAGTAACCGCCAACGCTTGAATACCCGTTATCATAGAAATTATACCTCCTGCGATATTGGTAGCAGCAGACAAAGCAGCTTTGGTTGCATCATCCATCCCGTCAAAGTCTGAAATGATATTATTAACAGTATCATCTACCTCATTCATCACCTTTAGGGTATCGCTCCACTTCTTTTTGTTTTTTTCAGCAGATGAAATGCTTGCGTCTTTTGCCTCAGCAACCTCTACTTTTTTCTCCAGGGTCTTAATTTGCGCACGAAGAGTAGCTTTTTCTTTATCATCCAGCTTGCCACCTTCTTTTTTCAGTGTGTCTTGGGCTGTTTGTAAAGCCTCCTTTAGCTGTCTTAGCCCCATAGAGGATATTTGTTCTGCCCATACATTAAAAGTCGCTTCACGAGTAGCTATCTCTTGATCTAAAGCGTCCAAAGCATCTTGTTTATCACTTTCAGCCTGAGCGATATTTTCTTCGGAGAAAGTAACTTGCCTTCCGGATTTCTTATCTTTCTCATTAACAGCTCGCATTTCGTCAATATCTTTCTGAAATTTTTCCTCTATCTCCTTGCGCTTTTCCGCATAGGTCTGATACTGCTTTAGCATTTCTTCTATTGCAGTCTGGTTGCCAGTAGATAATTTCTTTCCAGCAGCATTTTCAAGAGCCTTAAATTGTTGCTCATCCTGCTCTGATAATTGGTTGGTAGTTGGCTTAAATGTACCATTTTTGCCCTGAGATTCCCATATAGTTTTTTCCCACTCTTGAATTTTTGTTAGCTTATCCTCCTTTTGACGTTTGATCTGCTCCATTTCCTGCTCATAGTTGAGCTGGTTTTGTTCCAATGTTTTAGAAAGTCCTTCCTTATAGGTGTTGATCTCAGCTTGCCTTACAGCAAATTCCATATCCTTTTCAATACGAATCTGCTCTTGTGCATTACGTTTTATCTCATCGGAATAATCCTTTTGAGAAGAGGACGTTTTCCTATCTGGTAACTTTTTACTCAGTGAATCTATACGTCTTTGATAGTCGTTGTATTCAGCACTACCCTTAACGGTTTCTTTCTGCTCCTGTTTCAGTTTAGAAATACGGCTCTCTACTTGGCTAATAATTTGTAGCTCGTTTTCACGTTCAAGAACGGTAGCCTTTAATTTAGCTATATAGCTTTCCTGCCCTTTTACAACAGCATCGGTTACTACTTTGCCATCAGACATTAAGCCGTTGTTATCTTTGAGAGCCTTTTTGAAAGCCTCCAGTTTTTCTTGACCTTTAGTAATGGCTGCTTCTATCTCAGGAATGGATTTACCTTTGGTATAAAATACCTCTTCCTGATTACCAGTTTTCTGATTTTGGTTAGGATTCTCCCCGAAGCGTTTTTGAGCCTCTTTTATGATATTATTATAAATGCCACGAGCTTTGAATACTTTGGTTATTTCATCTTGCAAGTCATTAGCTATGTAGGTTTGCGCACCTATACCAGTCATGGGATCGCCAGGCAAGTATTTGGTTTCGTCAAACTGCTTTATAATATCCTGGATTTCTTTAGTAATTTCCCCCTTACCTTCCAGCACTGGCTTAATCTTCCAGTAATAAGTTTCCGCAAGGTCGATACCGTCTTTATCCTTCTTTCCCTTGAACTTATCTTTTAGTAGCTCTTCTACAGTTTCTTTGGCTTCTACCTCCTTATCCATGTAGTCATTAGAAGCCTCATTAACCGCTTTATCCATAGCTCTTGCACGAGCTGATTTTTCGGCTTCTTGCGTAATGATACGATAAGCCTTAGCCAGATCATCCAAAGCGTTCTTTTCATCCCCCAGCCCCTTCAAATACTCACCGTATTTGCTCATTATGGCTTCCTTTGCAGAACGGTATTCATCCGTACCTTCTTTGGCTGCTTTCAAACGTGCAAACATCGCATCAATTTGCAATCTTTCAGCTCCAATAACCTTTTCACTCTCAGATATGGCGTTATTTAGTTTTTCCTGCGCCTTTTCTGCGTCAGTCTGATAAGTGATAAGTTTATAAATACCATAACCGAGAGCTGCTATAGCTGCTGCTGCCAAAGTATAAGGATTTGCCAGCATAACGGCTTTCAACCTGGTAGCTACAGCCGTAAGCCTGAGCTTTGCAGTTGCCAACAAGTTTGTTGTAGTTACATTGGCTGCTTGTGCTGCTGTGTTGGCTGCTGTCTGAGTGGTATTCAATGTTTTAGCAGCCGTTTCTACCGCTACTTTCTTGGTGCTAAAATCACGTGTGGCTGCTTGGTATTGTAAGGCTGCTGTTTCTCTGGCTGTTTCGGCTGCGACTAATTTTCTTTCTGCTGCTTCTACTTGTTTTGCAGAGCCAGTAGCACCGATAGACATAAGTTCTGCTAATCTTTGCTTCTCCAACTCTTTAGCAGCAAGGTATTCGGCTTTCTTGGCTGCTACGGCTTGGCTGGCTGCTGAAACCTCTGTACGAGCTTTGGCTAAAGCTGCGGTTTGAGCCTCTATATTTGCTGCCATTTCAGCTTTTACGGCAGTTGCATACTCTAACGTGCCTTTGGTTAAATTCTGTTTTGAAATGGCTGCTTGCTGCTCTACAGTAAGCAATTTGCTTAGTTCCTCAGCTTCTCCAGTGGCTTTAATAGTAGTAACGGCATTTTTTGTAGCAGCAACCGAAATTACAGCAGCTTTGTACAAGCCATAAGTAACAATCAATTCTTGTATAGTTTCACCGATAGCCTCGTAGTTCTCTATAGCGGAGATACCAGTTTCCAGTATTGAATTGATTGTTCCCTCGTTAGCTTTCCCTACTTCGTTAAGCATTACAGAAATAGCATCGCTCATGTTGGAGATCTTACCCGTAATAGTCTTACTTTGCTCTTCCATCAGGTTGTAGAACATACCGCCAGAATTTGTAAGGTTTTCTATAACCTTCTGAACTTCGGGGAATCCTACCTTTCCTTCGGAAACCAAAGCCTTAACTTCATTTTCAGCTACACCCAACTCTTTAGCTAATTCACGAATCATCGGAATACCTCTACCCGTAAATTGGTTAAGATCCTCAGCATATAGCCTGCCTTGTGTCATGGTTGTACCGTATAACCAGGCTATATCTTGTAATGGAATAGATAAGCCAGCAGCGATATTTCCTAACCGTACCAAAGTGTCATTCACTTTGTCAGCAGCTATACCATAAGCAAGTAATTGTTTTGCGCTACTTGACACACCAACGAGATCAAACGGAGTTTTAGCAGCAGTATTAACAAGCTGTGTCATTAAAGCATCAGCTTTAGCCTTACTGCCCAACATTGTATTGAAGGCAACTTCTAACTGTTGGTATTCGCCTCTTACCTGAGCTATCTTCTGAGCATATCCCAACGCTTGTTGAGCCGTGAAAAATCCAGTTGCAGCAACCGTTATTTTACGAAAAATATTGTCTATCCTGCTACCTTCCTTTTCGGCTGTGTTGCCTATGCTTCGGAAAAGAGAGTTAGATTTCGCCACATCGCTTTCAAATTTGGCGTTATCCAATCCTAAAGCCCACCATGTTGTACCTTCGTTGTTATTCATCTTCGTTTACGTCAAATATTGCGTTATTTACTGCATCCTGATTATTGGGATCATCACCATTTAGAATAATGCCAGTATCTTTTTTACCATCCTTCTTTGCTGAGAAAGAAGGCAGAACCGCATTATACAGACGAACATTGGCAAAACTCATTTTATATAGGATATAATCAAAAGTCAGATTATAAGCCTTTGCCATTCCTGCTACTACCGCCCAGATGCTATCGTTTCCTTCGGATCCGCTTCCCCTGCTTTTGTCGGTTTGAGAAGGTTTATCTCTATCAGGGAAGCGGTAAGCCCGAAAAAATCTCCTATCTCCATCCTGTTTATGATTTTAAGGGTAAGAGCGTTCACTTTACTTGGTGAAATTTGTTTCAAGATCTTATCGGATAAAACAGCCCTGTTATCAATCGTAACCTTTTTGCGTGTGCGTACCAAACCGAATAAAGACTTTTGAACTACGGTTGCTTCTGTAGTTATATTCTCAGCTCCTAAAATGAGAGTAGCTACAATATCGCCTAAAACCTTACAATCTTTCGCAATACGGAGCGATTCAAATGTAACCAGGCTTTTATCTAACTCTACTTTAGGAAGCTGAGAAATAAGTTCAGAGGCAAGGATAAGAGTAGCAATAGAAGGAGGTGCAACCTCGTATGTTTCTTGTCCTATCTGTATAGAATACGGCTTTTGTAAGATCGTATCAGACACAAGCCCTTCTATGTTGTCTTTTCCCTTGTTCATAGTTCAATTAACCTACAGATAATGATTCTGCTTTTTTATACTTCTCAATCATTTTACCCGTCTTGGGCTTCAATGAGCTAAAGATGTATTTTAGCATTTTACCCTTTGCGGACGACCATTCTTCTTCAACCTCAACAGAGCATTTACGCATGATGAATCCATCCAGCGTATCATCTTCAGGAGTAAGGCGTACTGCATATTCATCTTTTACAACTCCGTCCTCTTCCGGAATAGGATCCTCTGTGCCAGAAGGAATAAACACACTCATAGCAAGCTGCTTATAAGACTTTTGCATTTTTCGAGCTACCAGTTCATGCCCTTCTCCGTACAATTCTTGCGCACTTCCTTTTACAGTTGTAAGAAGAACTGTATTTTCTTCGGCTGTGGGCATTGTTTTGAAACTGGAAGGAGCTGCATCTTCAGCACCAGTTAGCCCAAATTCGATCAGGGGTTTACCCCATGTAATACCACTGTTTGCCATAACTTAAAATGTTTTTAGTTCAAAATTGATCTTTACGTTTACAAAGTGCATAGCTACCTTTTCTGCTTTGTAGCTTTTAATTGTTGCACCTAAAGAAAATCTGTAATCAGTAGGTTTCAAGGCTCTAACAACCTCATCGGCTTTGCGTGCCAGATAACGGCATCTGCCAACATCTTTAACCAATACCTTACTGCCATTGTCTTTGTCGGGAACATAAATATTTACCGTTACGGAGCCAGTTTGAAACTGCCCATCCAAACCAGTAAGAAACGATACAATTATATCCTCTTCCATAGGGTTTAGATCTCGTGTTCCTTCACGATAAACGTTACCTTTTATTTCCTTTGCAAGTTGGCTGTTTGTGATAATGTTGAAAACGTCCAGCTCTATTTCATCACCTGTCTTATTCATTTCATTTCAAAGCCTAATTGTTTCATAATCTGAGGTACAAGTTTGTTAGCCAGCAGTTCGGAAGAAGTAAGGACATTATAATTACGGGCTTCTACATAAGCTGCGTAACTCATTCCAGTAGATACAATCAAGACAATACCGTTTTGATAGTTCTTTTTCAAGCTATCCAAATGCTTCTTTCCGTTTTGCCCACCTTTTGTGTTGGCAAAAGCACTTTCTTCCATAACTTCACCATTAAAAAGTACGGCATAACCGATAGAGTTTCTAAGGTTTCCCGTTCTGTCTGTATAGTTGCCGTTTAAACGGGCTTCTTTCAGACACGCTTCACCGACATAGATAAAAGCCTTAATAGCTCTACCTATAACGGCTTTCTTGGTATCATCAAGAAAGTTGCTAAAAGCACTATCCGGCGTTTTCTTCGTGAATCCCATCAAACCGTAATCTTTACTCTTCCTGAGCGATTAACAAACTCAATATCCTGTACTTCAAACTCACCCAAAAACTGTGTTCTATCATTGGTAAGTTTTACCGTATCAGCTTGAAAATCCCTACTTTCAATTAGGATCTCATAGCTTTTATCAGTAAACTTACCTTGTTGATAGATCGTGTTGCTATGCTTTACCGTTTTGTACAGACAACGTATAGGCTCACTCCATGATACGGTAGAGATAATCGGCTCACCGTTACCATCCAAACCGCCACCAGATAAAACCTTATACTGTATTGTTCCGTTATATTGCATAACTTACCATTGGTTAGAACCGTCTGATACAGAAGATTCTTCGACAAAATCAGAGCTATCTATATTGTACTCCCGACAAATAGCGGAGATACTTTTATTAATACGATCCGCATCCCACCCGTCAGAAATTCCACTTTCCGAATGGCTGTTTTCAGTCATTCCCTTAACGACACTGATAGCAGCCTTCACCAGTTCAACATCTTTGGGGATGAAGTTTTTAGAAGGATCTATATCATTATCCAAAAGGGTAAATTCAAGTACATTCTGATCCGGGTAGAAGCCGGAACATATTTTAGTGCATAAAGCACGGATAGCGTCTAAATTCGTCATAGGTTACTCTTTACATAAGATTTCAGAAAGAGCCTTGTTTTGCTCTTCTGTAAGTTCACCGAGTTTGTTGGTGATTGCTTGAACGCCAGCATTTTTATTGATTGAAACGCCAATCTCAGCCAAAGCACCTTTTACAGCACCGATTTCAAACTCTTTATCAAAAAGGCTAATTTTTTCGGGTTTATTTCCTTCTTTGTTAGCCTCCTTGATAGCAGAAATACTGCAAATTCCTCGTGAAACAAGATTATTTACACGATCCAAATCGCTTGTTGATAGAGTTTCACCGACTTGGTAAATTTTCTCCTTGTTGTCCTTATCTTGGAACTTCTTTAATACTTTTAATGTTACCATATTGCATCGTTTTTAGCCGACCAAAGAAGCTGCTGCTGCCTTCTGATCGAATTGTTCTTTCGTATAAAAAGTTACTCCCTCTACTGCTTCTTCCGGCTCTTCAAAGCCTCTAACTTGCAAGCAGACAATACCGTTAATTTCAGTGATAACCGGGATCAAACGGGCAGATCCTTGTGTATATTCACCAGCCTTTTGCCCTGTAGATTCACCAGTACGCCATTTGGCTATACGAATACCGTTACCAGCATTCATGTAATCTACATTGTCCTCTTCAAACAGCTCGTTATCTTCAATAGAAGGCTGGATAAAGCCAATCTTTCCAGCAGGTTTAAATACAATCATATTGTGATTCCAGGGATCTAACGGCTCACGTTCTCCGTCCTTTTCAATACCCACAAGACGGGTGATCTCACGAACTTTAGGCAAACCGTTATCAGCAAACAAGGTGTTCAAGTCTGGGATAGTAACAACCTTGCCGGATTTGTCCTTACCGTAGGCTGCTTCTCGAATTGTAATATCTCTTCGGATAAATGCAAGCAGTTCAGGAGCCATCAGTAACTCTTCAAATACGACACCTTTGTTTTTGAACAAGGTAACGATCATGGTAAGAGTTAGAATAATATCCAACTTGCCAGCTTTTGAGTTAGCGTCATTCCACAATAAGGCTGAAACGAGTTTGTTAGCTTCATCCATCAGGTAATCAATTTCAAACTCACGTCCACCAGGGTTGTTGATAGAAGGAATGAAACGACAAACACCGAAGTTTGATATAGCTTTCAGAATCATAAAATCAGCAGTATCTTTGCAGCCCAGATAAGCGTTTTCCACATCGTTACGCAAAGTCTTTTCAATCTGCTTAACCTTTTGACCGTCTTTCAAGAACGGAGATTTATAAACTTCCAGCAACTTGCGGTAAGTGGAAGCCTTCATAAAGAACTTATGTCCGACACGTGGAATTTCTTCATTCCAAATATCAAAACCGTCAGAACGTCTTAACGGAGTGGGGGATTCATCACCGATCAGGGTTGCCATCACACGCAAATGATATTTGCCCATAATACCCTCAGCTCTCAAAGAGAGTTGCGGAGCCTCCCAATCAAACCACTCATCCGAATAAGTTTTCTGGAACAATGCTACTTCACGTTCTGAAGCCTTATCCAGTGTCTTTTTCCACGTTGCGAGAAAATCAATAGGTTTGCCATCTTTAAACAAACCAGTAAAAGTTGAATAAATAGATTTCATTTAGCACCTCCTTTTAATAAGTTTGCGACAATCGAATGTGAGAGTTCGCTTTTAAATAGCGTTTCGTGCTATCCTTCATGCTGTCGGGAATAGGCAAAACACGTCTTTCCATTACAGCATATTGCATAGTGTCCTCTGTAACATCTATGGCTGTTTCAAACTCTTTTACAGTAACTTCTTCGATTGTTAAAGAGTTAGGTTCACCAATAACAGCAGCATTAGTAGAGCTTTCAACAACCTCTACAAGCACATCATCTACTGCCAAACCTGAGATCTCGGCAGAAAGTGTAATTACATACGGAGCGTTTGACACACCAGGCTTTTCAATAGACACAATAGAAGGAGCATCTTCAAAAGTTCCACTAACGGATTTAGCTTGTAACAGCTTATCTCCAACAGAAAAGCAGGGTGAACAATAGCCATTTGAATACAAAGTGATAACTTTCTTATCCTTTGTGCCGATAGCTTTAACCTTCGCTGTTTTTACAATCTGTACCTTTCTTGTAACTTCATCGAAAATAGCGAGTGTTCCGGCAGGGATAATATCACCTACAGAAAAACGCTGTTTCTCCCGATCCAGATTAAAACCGCCTGGTACAATTTGCGGACTGCCTGTGAAAATCGGTTTTTCACCGACAAATGAAATTTTTGTTCGTTTCATTGTAAAATGATTTATTTAACGATAATTGATTCCAGCAACGCATCGGAAGCCTCTTCAACATTCTTTGCGTTTGCTGTTTTTACACTCTCTGGATCTTCCGAAATAAGGTTTTGAGTTATTAAGTCTTGTTTCAGACCAGCGCAATAAGCATCTGGATCCTCTTCATCAGGAATAACCAAACCCTTTCTTCTCCATTCGGGAATACCATGCTTGTTAAGAGCTGCTTGAACGGCTGTTTCACGATCTTTCTTAGCTTGCTCTTGTTTCATTTTATCCATTTCCGCTTGAAGTTCGGAGATCCGTTTGTTTGGATCGTTGTCAGGTTCCTTTGGCTCCTTCGGTTCTTTAGGTTCTTTGGGTTCCTTCGGTTCTTTTGGCTCCTTTGGTTCCTTCGCTTTGTTAGCCCACCTGGTAGCTTCTCCTTGACTTTCTTTTGCCACATCCGCTATTTGGTTTGCTACTTTTTCGATTTCCGCTTCATCAGTAGAATCATCCTCAATGCTGCCACCCATTTTTTCGGTTATCGCAGTAAGGTACTTCTCTGATAAACCAGTGTCCTTACATAAGTCTTTGACTTTCTTAAAGAGTGTCTTATTCATATCAATATTACTTTAGTTATACTGCAAATGTAGGTAATATTTTCAATAACGGTGTATATATACACCAATGTTTTTTATGCTTGTTTTCTTCAAAATCAGAGCTGTAATCTTAAAATATCTATTTTAATAAGTAGAATAAATTAAAGAGCATAGATTTTCGCAATGTTAAAAAATGCTTTTTCTGAAATTATTTTGCAGTGTTTTTGAAAAGCTATATATCTGATAATGATAATATTTCTATGTTTCACTTGGTAAATATTGGTAATATCACTTGAAAATATTACCTATTTCATTTGGTAATATTACCAATGTTACATATATTTGCAACGTAATAAAAACAGTTACACGAAAAGAATATAAAACTAAATACATTCAGATATGACACAGAAAGAATTTGAAGAAAGAACGGGTTTAAAACTATCGGCAGATGGTTATACGGAAGTAGAAGAGTGCTACATGAATACAGACCTTGATAAAGACGCTTTTTGTAAGTTGTGGATGGAGAACCCAACAGCCCTAAAAGAGATAGAGCGAAAGACGGTATTAGTACGTGAACTTTACGAAGAAAGAAAGTGCCTTACAAACCTTCTGATAGATCAAGCTGAAAAGTGGAGCGCATCAGATTTGAGAGAAAAGGCAATCGCCATGATCGGGGAAAAAGAGTATCTAAGAAGAAAGATCGCCAAAGGGTACAACCTTTGGGATGCTGATAAAAAACTGTTAGACGAAATTTTAAGAAAATAAGATATGGCTATTAATTTCAGAAAATTAAAATCGCAAATTAAGCCATTCAAGCCGGAGGTTAAAGATGGCTACATCTTCATCACAACAGACGAACAGAAGAATAACGGGTTATTTAGTATTGCAAAATGTGGAAGTAAACGTGGGCTATTATCTGCATTGAGTGAATACATTAAAGATGATGAAGACTTCAAACGTGAATTTACTATATAATAATCAGGTAGCCTACGGACTACCATAATGTAACACCGAATATGAATAATACAATTTACATCAGAGTGCTACAGCACGATAAGAACGACCAGATACGGATAGGTGAAGCCTTTCCTGCTACAGACTTGAATAAGGCAGAAAAGGACATAATAGCCCAATACGAAGCAAAGTGCGCTTGGTGCGGTGGTTTTAAAGCTGCTTGTGAGAAATATTACCAACGTATTGCTATTGTTCGTGCGGACACGCTGGAAGTGATACGCCCAATTTACCCAAATAAATAATTATAGCCCTATGAATGAATACACATATATAATTTTCGATCACAAGGGAAAACGCTTGGGCAAAATTGAATTTGGGAAACGAATAAGTGTACCATCAGCCAGCGAGATTGAAGAAGCCATAAAAGACGGTTTCCCCAATGGAGCGACTTATAAATTAATCGTGCCTATAAACGTATGTATAAGCCAATAGAGATATGAAAAGCAATGTTTTGAGGTTTGATTACTGGTTTTCTTTCAATTATAAACGGTTGCGAAGTATCTTAGGATGGCAGCTAAATGAGGACGTTTTTCACGATACTTATTTGCTTCTGAGAAAGGATCTGCTATTTATAGACTTGCCAATAATAGACTTTGAGCCTTTATTTTGGGGAATTTATAAAAGAGCCAGGCTTCGGAACATAGCTAAAGAAAACCGATACTACAGACCTAATGAAATATTTTTCCAGTTAATAAGCATGGAAGAAGGTTTATCGGTTGAGGAGCTTGTAGAGCCAGATAAACTTGCAAAAGATATTCTTTCCTTCATTAAGCATAAATACCCGAAAAATGATTATAGGTTATTTAAGCTAAAAGTTTATGATACCGGGTGCTCTTATAAGGATCTTTCAGATTATACAGGTGTTTCAGTAAGCACCATATATCGTAAAATCAATTCAATAAATAATGCTATCCGAAGTAATATAAGTTTTGTAAACCGATATTCATGTATAGCAATCGTATAATATTAAAATTTACCAATTATGAAACTTGTAATATACAATAAACAAAACAGCCAGCCAGTAGGACAACGCAACGGAGAAAGGACTTTGAGATTTAATCGTGAAAATGGTATGATCTACATTTCTAAGTCTTTTGCTGCTGAATTAGGCATTAAGGATATAGATAAAGTTCAGTTTGCCAATGATGAAGAAAATACAAAGGACTGGTTTATTTGCAAAACTGATAGCGAACAAGGCTTTTCTATCAAGTACGACAAAGGCGGTATTCGCTTTATGAATAAGTTCCTAAGTAATAAGATACTTGATTGTGCAAAAGTAAAGGATAACGCTTCCTTCCTTATGGAGAAGGAGCCTATTACAGTCGATGGTACTAAGTATTTTAAGATAATGCTTTCTTCTCCCATAATTGTAAAGCGTTCACCGAGTAAAAAGGCAACTATAGATAAACGCTAAATAGAAAAGGTATGAATACATTTTACATGGTATTTGTGGAAGGGTGTGCTACCCCAGCTTGCAAACATGATAGCTTGGATAGTGCGGAAAAAGAAGCGAAAAGGCTTGCAACTCTTTTAAAAAAGAAAGTATACGTTTTGTGTACTATAAAATCAGTTGAAGATACTCAATACAAAATTGAGGATTGCCGACCTGGTGAAAGTGATTTACCATTTTAATTTATATGGAAAATGCAAAAACATAAATTCCCCTATAATTGGAGGCTTTCAGAAGCCAAATTCACGAAAGATAAAGGCAAAGTGTTCTCTTGCTTTGCGTGTGGTGGTGGCTCTACAATGGGTTACAAGTTAGCCGGATTTGATGTAATTGGCTGCAATGAGATAGACGCAAAGGTTAATCGGTGTTATGTGGCTAACCACTCACCCCGATATAATTTTTTGGAAGATATACGAACATTGAGAGAGAGAGAGAGAGCTACCGCCCGATCTTTACAATTTGGATATTTTGGACGGTTCTCCCCCATGCTCCACCTTCTCCATTGCCGGAAATCGTGAAAAGGATTGGGGTAAAGAAAAGAAATTCAGAGAGGGGCAATCTGCACAAGTTCTTGATACGCTTTTCTTTGATTTCATAGCTTTAGCAAGGGTATTACAACCAAAAGTTGTAGTAGCCGAAAATGTGAAAGGTTTACTTATGGGAAGTGCAATAGACTATGTTAGGCGCATATATAAAGATTTTGATAACGCAGGCTATTATTGTCAGCATTTCCTTCTTGATGCGTCAAAAATGGGTGTTCCTCAGAAAAGAGAACGGATCTTCTTTATTTGCATTAGACATGATTTAGGGATCAATTTTTTGAAGGTATCTAATCTGTTTAACGTAGAACCATATATAAACATGGAGTTTAACGAGGATCCTATAGTATATGGTGCTTTTGCGGATTATAAAGGAAGAGCCTATGAAGGCAGAATGAGAGAACTTTTTGAACTCAGGGAACAAGGGGATATAGCACTATCAGAAGCCTATAAAAAACTCACTGGTAAACGTGGCTTTTTTAATCAGCAGTTCTGTTATGAAGATAGAGTTTGTTATACATTGTCTGCACACCTGGATTCATTGATACCATTTAAGCAGCCCGTCTATCTATCCACTTCTGAGGTATGTAATATATCCACGTTCCCACAAGATTATAATTTTTGTGGTTTATCGCCACACTACATTTGTGGTATGAGTGTTCCACCCGTAATGATGGCTCAGATAGCCACACGTATTTATGAACAATGGTTGTCGAAATTATGAAAGGAATAACTAAAGCAGCAAAGCAAGCCAACGGACGAAGCCAGGCTTGCGCTACGTGTCCTCTAAATCGAAGTAGAGGTGTTTGTTTACCCGAAATACAAAGGGTTTGCTCAGATGCGTTTGTAGAAGGATTTAAAAAAGGTGTAAAATGGCTGCAACAAAAGCAAAAGGAGGTATAAAATGAAAATTAAATTGAATTGGACATACGCCAAAGGTGAGTTAGATACTGATACATTGAAACTTATTTGCCTACCAGCACGAGGAAAACGCTTGTTTGGTGCAGATGAATTGGATGCAGAACTTTGTATAAAGGACGGGATGAATTACCAAATAGCCGAAATTCATTTAGGCGATGTGGAAAGTTCAAACATACTTTGTGAAGAAATCACAAGGCGTTGGAATGAGTTTGAAGATTGGCACGAATGCAAAGAGGACACGGAAGACGTGCCACCAATTGGAACATATTGCATTTTAAGGGTAGAATATCTATGCTGTAGTAACAAATGGAAAGTAGATTACTTGACAGCTTATTACAATAAATACGGGTGGACGGAAGATTATTTAGACCAAATAACCTGCAACTACAAGGACTACAAGATAACCCATTGGAAACCGATAAACAAACCGAAAGGAGTTGAGGAATGAGATACGCACTTAGAAAACAGGATAAAATAGCTTCTGTATATAGTGAGGCTTATTTGAAAGAACATATCATAAGCAGCCTTGATTCTTATTTTGGCAAATGCGATGATGAGCGCATAATAGATGATATTTCACAAGAGGGGTATGTAAGCCGTGCTGGAGAAGATTATCCACTTTTAAGGATTAACGATCTTTTGGATAATAACGCTATGTTGGAGTTTGCCGTTATAGGTCAGCAATACGATGTATTAAAACTATCCTTCTTAGGACGTATGAAAGGATAAACTTATGAGTAAGTGCCATTACATATACGATAAGCAAGCTGGCAAAGTCTTAATACCTTGTTGTTGGGCTGTTGTTTTGAGCAATGATATACGGGATTGTACTTGTAGGAATGAGGATCTTACGTTTGCTCAATTTGAACGTGAACGATATAACAAAGAACTTGAAAAGCGTAATTCTATCATAAAAGAGCTACAGAGCGAAAACAAGTATCTACATAAAGAATTAAAACGGCACGTTACTTTACTAAGTAAAAAGAAGTAGCATTTTATTTGTTATACTTAATAGAATAAACTATATTTGTATTTGACATGAGAATAATTAGAACACATTCAGGAAAGGAAGTCAAGATCTTTGCTGAAACTTTTGAGAACGAAGCATACGATCAGATTAAGAGGCTGGCTAATTATCCTGCCTATGAAAACTCTATTATACGAATAATGCCAGATAGCCATGCTGGTAAGGGGTGTACTGTTGGTACTACAATGACAATAACCGATAAAGTAACGCCAAACTTGGTAGGTGTTGATATTGGTTGCGGTATGCTTACTGTAGAATTGGCAGATCAATATATAGACTGTGAGAAATTGGATTCCATTATAAGGGAAACGGTTCCCAATGGGTTTAATATACATGATACTCAAAAGGCAAATTTTGATTTTTCAAACCTACGATGTGCAAAGCAAGTAGATTTAAATAGAGCTTATCTCTCACTCGGTACACTTGGAGGCGGTAATCATTTTATAGAGGTGGATTATTCAGAAAGAAACCATAGGTACTATTTGGTTATTCACTCTGGCAGTAGAAAGTTGGGAGGCGATGTTTGTAAACACTATCAAAATTTGGCTGCAAATACAGAAAGTGATCGGGCGATTGAAGTACGCAATACTATTGCCAGATTGAAAGCAGAAGGCAGGGAAAGGGATATTCAGGAAGCGATTAAGAATATTTCAATTCCTGGTAAGGACAAAGAGCTGGCACATCTTTCAGGTGGTGATTTTCACGACTATATTAATGACATGGCAATAGTACAACGTTTTGCTGTACTTAATCGTGCTACTATGGCAGCGATTATCATTAATGGGATGGGATTTACTGAGGTAAATAGATTTGAAACCATACACAACTATATTGATTTTAGCCGTATGATCCTTAGAAAAGGTGCTGTGAGTGCTGAATTAGGCGAGAAGCTATTAATACCTATAAATATGCGTGATGGTTCCCTTATCTGTGTTGGGAAAGGAAACCCGGACTGGAACTATTCAGCCCCACATGGAGCCGGACGTTTGATGAGTAGGAGTAAAGCAAAGGAGTTGCTTAGTATGGAGGAATACCAAGAATCTATGAACGGAATATATACCACTTCTGTAAGTAGAGCGACAATAGATGAAGCCCCACAAGCGTATAAGTCTATGGAAGAGATTAAAAATGCTATCACTGATACAGTTGAGATCATTGATACGATAAAGCCAATATATAATTTTAAAGCATCAGATTAGAACGCTTTAATAAATGGAATGGATTATGAAGTTACCGAAAGTTATTCATGTAGAATTGAGAGAGCCGTACAATGGAAAAAGACACTTCTATTTCGGATCTATTGCTGCGATCTTTGACGAGCTTTCAGAGGAACAAATAGGTATCAAGAAAGAAAGTCTTTGGAATGTAGATCTAAGTCGGGTTGAGTATCAAAACAAGTATTGTACAATCCGTATGGGCGTGCTTATAAGGAAGAAAACATTTAGAGGTAATACTAAAATTGGAGGTTAATATGTTAGGTGCAATAATAGGCGATATTGTAGGCTCACGGTTTGAGTTTAACAATACAGATAACTATAACTTTGAGTTGTTTACGGAAGAAAGCACTTTTACAGATGATACGATTTGTACTATTGCTATTGCGGACGCTATCAACAATGGGGAACACTACGAAGATACGTTACTGAAATGGTGTAGAAAATATCCAAACCCTAAAGGAGCATACGGAAGCAGTTTTGCACGTTGGATAGCCTCAGATACACCACAACCATATAATAGCTTCGGTAACGGTTCTGCAATGAGGGTTAGCCCCGTAGCTTGGTTCTTTGACGACTTATATAGAGTGAAGAAAGAAGCGGAAGAAACCGCTATCGTAACCCATAACCACCCGGAAGGCATAAAAGGAGCTGTAGCGATTGCGCACGCTATTTACTATTTGCGCACTACCAAAAACCTATCCGGGCTTGAAAACGAAATGCAAATGTACTATCCTATGTTTATGATCGGAAACTATTACGCTGGGGTATTTAATGAAACTTGCCAGGGAACTGTACCTATTTGCCTGAAAATTATCATTTCCAGTAATTCTTTTGAGGATGCAATAAGGAAGGCTATTTCGTGGGGAGGTGATAGCGACACTATCGGTGCTATTGTAGGATCTATGGCAGCAGCTATCTATGAGATCCCTAAAGAAATAGTAGATCATGTATTCAATTTGTTGCCTATTGATATGCTTGATGTTATAGGTAACTTCTATCATAACTTAAACAATAAATAAGATGGCTGATAACTGGAACAAAGCCGGATTCTTTTCTGGCATAACGGAAGATTATTCAAATTACCATTGGTACAAAGGAGAAAAAGAGAATCCGTATAAAAGTGATACTTTTCACCCTTTGGCAGCTTCTTTTTGGGAGTATGAGAAGGAGTTTCATTATTCCTACTTGGATGCTTGCGACACAAAAAAGCCTTTAGATGAAGCGTACAAGGAATGGAAAGAGCAACTATTATCAGAGCATTTACCAGGTAAAAGCCCGAATCCAGAAGGAGATACAACCAACTGGGAAAAATCGTTTGAAACAGGTAAGAGGGAGGTGTAAAGCCTTCCTCTTTTTTGTGTCGTGCCTAAATTAATAACATAAACGGATTAATTTTCTCATAAATAGCACTATATTTGCAGTTAGAAATAAAATATGAACTAATATAGCATTGGCTATTGTTGCGAGGATCAAGAAAACGACCAAAATTTCAAACAGCCCTCAGAAACAATGTGCTAATGCCTGCGCTATGGCGTGGGCATTACTCTTGTATGGGCTGTTGGGTACTTGGTCGTCCCTCTTGATCGTGCAGAGTAAGCCCACGTTTTTTTGTGGGTTTATGGGTAGCCAATTTTAATAGGTTATTAACCTCTAAATTGCACGATATGAAAAATTTATTCTTATTTTTAATGTGTCTTATAACTTGTAACTCTATTCATGCTCAAAAAATTGTCAAAGACGAAATAGATGAGTTTACAGGTAATCGAATAACTGAAACAAATTACATTAGCTTTAGTGATGGTTTTACTTGCGCTTTGCATAAAGTTAATAATACAATAATTTTAAAGACTACCTATAATTGCGGTGATAAAGTTTATAGCATGGAAAAAGGAGCCGATTTAATGCTCAAATTAGAAAACGATAGTATCATTACATTAAACAACGAAGAGGATGCCGTTGCTGAATATTGGAGTCTAAATCTTGGAAAAACCTTTATTGAGCATTTTAATCTTAAAACAAGATATATTATTCCAGATGAAGTATATACTTTGTTGAAAACGAATAAAATTCGGATGGTTAGATTTTACACTACAGATGGCTATATAACTGAAACTGTATCAGAAAAACGAGCAAAAAAAATACTGAAGCTATTTAGTTTGTTGAAGTAAAATTGTATGTTTTCATCTGTTGAGAGCTGATGATAGCTGCTTTAGGGCAGTTCAGAGCCATTGCCAGCGTTGGTAATGGCTCTTTCTTATATCTCTTCCAGCTCAACTACCCAGCCTTTTCCAAAGCCATATTTTCGTGTTTCTTCCTGATAAACATTCAGCACCTTAAAACGGGATCCGGCACGAAACACAATTTCATCTTCACTGGCATAATGGGAAATGGCTTTTACATCTACACCCTTCTTACTTTTGATAACCAGCATTAGGTTATCTCCAAAGATAGCAGTTCTATCAATATTGGTAGTAGAGGACATGAAGGCTTTGTTTACATAGGGTTGCCCGGATGATAGACACGCTTTCATTTCTTGAATATACTTATCCAGCTTCATAGCGTCAAAGCTGATACCAGAGAATACAGTACCATTATAGCGAGGCATTTTTTCTAAGGCAGCATTACAAGCCGGATAATATTTTTGGCATAATCCCCCATAATCTTGTATTTTGCCAAAGTACGGATCTACAATACCATAACCGTAATTATTACACCACTTGGAGCCGTATGTATAGCGGTTTATCAAAGCAAGCTCATCTACGGATATACCCGTTTTTTTGCTATAACGCTCCATTGCTCCAGCTTCACTACTATAGTTCTGCCAGCGTCCACCGATGGCGTTATTAGCACTATGATTAACTGGCGCATTTATATACTCTTCCAGTGCTTTTTTTGCCAATTCCTCAGTTTCTCCATTCAGCTTAACCAGCTTGCCTTGTTTTGACACATATTTTAAAGCCAACTCCTTTTTATAATCAGCAAGCCGGACATAACAGGCACTTACTTCACTATTCCACTGACTGCCGTATAGATCCATAGCCTTATCATATTCAGATTGGAGCCTTGCTATTTCCAGCTTTTCTTTTTCTGTTGCGTAAAGATCCAAAGTAGATCCGTCCGCACCTTGTTTAACCAGCTTTGCGAGCCGAGCCTTTTCTATCTCTTGTATTTTGGCAGTCGCTTTTGCTGTCAAGGCTTGTATCTCATTTGCAGTTGCTTCATTGGCTATAGCCTCATTCAGTTCTGCCAGAATCGAATTTAACGGTTTACTCTTGCTTTTATAGTTCAAAATAGGCTTGGCAGCATTTACGGCTTGCTGGTATTGAAATTTTGCCTCAACTATAGCCAGCTCTTTTTTAAGCATTTTCACCATTTCGGGAGAAGTCGGGAATTTATTCTTTTCCTCAACCCAATTAGCTTCAAACTTTAGCTTCTTGATTTGGTACTCCAAATCACCAGTAGAGATTTTGGCTTTGAATGAATCGAAAGCCTCATATAGCTTTTGTACGTTTTCTTCCCCATATTGAGCAACCAGCCCTTTGTAGTGTTTTTGCTCAGGTGTGAGAGGATGCAAGATTTCTTCTATATCCGTATAGTTATCCTTGACGAAATAGGGTAGAGTGCCTTTTGTTTTGGCTTCATTCATGCGATCTTCGTTATCCTTTACCCATTGCACAAATTCATCTGGAAACTCCGTTATTTGCCCTTTCTTGCTTATTTCTTCATCTTCTCCAGCCAGGATCTTGTTAAGCATATCCTCTATATCATCTTCACCAGCTAAAATAGGGATCATGTAGCACCGACAATTCGGATGCCAACCAGTCCATTTAAACGTTTTGGGATATTTGCCAGCAAGCTCATCGCAAATATCATGGCATGGGTGGTTGTTTGACAGCTTGATTTCATAGCCAATTATAAAATCTAATTGCCCCCATCGTTCAAAATCAGCAGTTCTGTAGGCTATATTGGTTTCTGTACGTGCCAAACGTTGGGCATTACGGTATGAAGATCTATATACACCACGTCCAGGATGATATTTCTTTGGGTTATCATCTACCCATTTATAACTTTCGGTTTCTTTATCATATACCCTACGTTTCCATACACGACCATACACAGTATTTCCGTTTTCATCCTCACCGACCTTTATTCTGAATCTTCTGTAAAAGCGATCAGGATCTTGTAGGTAGGTCTGTATTTTGGAAGCTAACTTGTTGGCTCCTGTACCCTCTCCTATAGCCAAATCCAAGCAGTTTTCAAGCTCTTCTTTAAATTGTCCTGTGTACCTCCATACCTTTTGCGATAGGCTTAGCCCTTCTTCTCCAGTTTTCCGAGCAAAGAAAGCGTCCATAGCCTCCATATTGCGCTTAAAGAATCGGGCAAAGTGGTTATCATTGATAGAGTTTTCACCGAACACACTTTTTACCAGCTCATCGTTATGTTGGTTGGAAAGCAGCCATTCATTTTGCACGTCATTCCTTATTTCTTGATACAAACGGCTGTACATTTCTCTAAATATGGCTGTAGCCTCATCACTATAGCCATATTCGGAGAAAGAGAACGGTTTACCTTCTTCCAACTCCGTACCTTTTACCAGGTTAATAATCTGGAGTAAGTAGTTTTGATAAATCGCACGTACATTAGCTGCGTACCCTTCTGTACGTTTAAACAGCTCTTTTTGTAGCTGCGTGGAATTGACGTATTTAGTTTTTGCCATTGCGCTTTAACTCAAAGTGTTCACAGTGATCTTTGTTTAAGAATTTAGAGTATTTGAAGAAAGGACACCGACAAAGGAAGAACTCACCTTTATAATCCTTCTCGTGCCAGTCGTAAGAGTGCTTGCAATCCCTACAATGGTACTTTGTTTCTGATGGTTTTACTTTATTTGCCATTATTCACCTCCACCGAACACATCTATTCTGTTTAACTCCTGCTGTTTAGCTATGGCTTCTAAATCTTCCTGCTTCAAACGCTCAATTTCCGTTTTTGCATCTTTGATAAGGTAGCTCATTTCCACATAAGTTTGTCGGCTTATCGCTCCATCGTTATACTGCTTTGATATATCAGCAAGAATATCGCTCACATCTTCACCGAATGGTTCTTGAAACTCATGCCCTAACTGTAATGCTTCATATTCGGCTTTGTGTTGGTAGTCCAAAACATTACCAAGAATAGCACGTAGCAAATTACCCGTTCTATTCATGTAATTATCGTGGGTTTCCTTTCGTTTCTCAGCCTTAATCACTGCAAGCAGCATTACTTTTCTGATAGCTTTAGCAGACAGATTGCCCAAACTCTTCATATTGTCAAAATCTATGTTAGGAGTAAAAGATTTTGAAAGAATATGCTTATCCAGCCGTTCGTATTCATTTGCCTTGCTTTGTGAAGCCTGATCCCATGTAAGATATTCAACCTTGCCACCCTCCTTTAGAATGAATAGTTTTGCCTCTTCTTCTGCTTTAGGCAAGCTGTTAAGCACTTCTGCGGTTGCTACCATTGCCGGGTTAGCAAATCTATCATTTACATCTGCATCTGTTGATTCCATGCTTTCTACACGGTGTATCATGGGCTGTGTTCCTTCATGCTCTAACTCTTGTTCAAAGAGGATAACGGGAATTTTCCCTATCACATTAGGGATTGCCTTCACTTCCCAACCTACACTAACACGCTTACAGTAGTAAACCGTATCATCTTTGTAAATATCCACATGGTAGATGCTCCGATTGCCGGATTCATTCAGATAATACCCCCAAGCAAAAGCAGTCATACGCTTATACTGATCTTTGATAAGGTAAATATCATCACCGTTTTGTTTAGATAACACATTCAATAATACATCTGGTTTTCCTTCTTTATTTCGGAACACATGAAATAGCATAGCGGAAGTACCCTCAGCACCAGCAACACGTTTAGCCTCTCTTACATTGGCGTTGAAGCGTAAATGCTCCAGCAGTTTTATATATTGCTCAAAAGCATAATCAGTACCTTTGCTTCTTTGCGTCCATTTTACGGGTCTACCATATAAGAAAACAAGCGCAATTTCATTGATGAAAGACTGATAGGGGATAGGAATTTTCCAACGCTTTTGCCATCTAAGAAAATTCCCTTTCTTATCATAAACGGCTTTATCCTGCCTTTTCATAACCTCATGGTTTTCTACCTTGTACTCCAGCAAGGCTTTTTCAGCAAAGCCGGAGCGATCTTGCATATAGTTTAAGGCTCTTGAAATATCCTTAGCCTCCAACAAAGCTGTAAAATTCTGTTGATAACCTACAGCAGCTTTTACCTCATTCTTGATAACATTAAAAAATCCCATAATTCAAATTTTTAAATAACTCCTAATCTTGCTTCTATATCATCTGGTATATCATACTCGTTATAGTCAAACCAACAGCGCATTAAAAACACATCTCGCCAGTCTGGAGAACATCTAATTTCCTGCTTGATTTCCTCTTTCGGTTTTAGCTTTAATTTGCCTTCTCCGTCCACATCCCATGTTTGCAACTGCTCCAGTTCAAGGATAATTTGCTCTTTGTCTGCCGAGCTTAACAGTTCCTCATTGATCCCAATCTCTGAGGCGTTTATGTGTTCTGCCAGCTTGTAACCGCATTGTGTTTGCAAGTTCTGGTAGTTCTCATCCTTTAAAGCACGACTGTTATTTACAAAGCCTTGTATGTCGCAATTATCCACCACGCCACCGCCTACACCGTCCTCATCAGCGATACACCGCCATTTAGGTATTCTGTATTTTTTCTGGAAGTGTTGAATACATTTCTGTATGTCCGTAGTTTTACTTAGTGGAAAGCATTTTAAGTCTATGATCGTATAACCATCCCAAACGCAAATCCGGGCGTAATCGGATCCAAATCGGGCTATATCTGCTGTTATATAGTTCTTCCCAGTGGTTATTGATAGCAGATTATTAAAAATGGCTGTAATCGCATCGTGAGAACAAAGCGCATTGGGGTTGTCGTCATACTCCCAATTACCTTTTAGCAAACGCTCTCTTTTAACCTTATCTTTGGTTGTTCTCAAACCTTCTATGTAGTCTGGATCTATGAAGGGGTTTTCTTGTACCAAACAACCCAGATAGAACATATACTCAGGTAATATACCTTTCTTGAATGGAGTGTAAAAGGTATCATACATCCAGTTCTTTTTAGGGTTACACGTGATAAACAACTTTCGTTTTAGCCCTAACTCATTATTCAAGTGGCGACCTACACGAGTTTTAAGAGTGTCATAAGCACCGAAGTTTACTTCTCCACCTTCTTCTATCCAACCGCCAGTATATTCTATAGATCCGTATCTTTCATAAAAAGGATCTCCAGGCTTATACATCAAATCCAGCAAATCTATACGGGATCCGTTGTAAAACTCTATATAGTTATACTGCCCATTGTATTTGTACAAAGTATCTTCTACTCCGTATTGGTTACAAACCTTATAGAAAGTTATTAAGGTAGATTGGGTAATACGCTTTAACTCAGCTCGACCAATAAACCATTTGGAACCTGGATAACAAAGGCACATAAAAAGAAGCCAGGCAGCACCAGTCCACGACTTAGCACCACCAGCACCACCACCATACAAAAACTCTGCGTGCTCATTGTCTGTAAGGATCTGCAAAGCCTTTTCCTGCTTTTCGTGCTTCTTTCCATCCTTAACAGTAATGAAGTCAAAACAGCCACGTTTAAACAGCTCTATTTTGACTGCAAGAGCCATTGGTATTTGTATGTTTTTATTTTTTGCCATTCATCTTTTCTAATAGTCCATGATAAACCAAAAGATCTTCGGTTGAAAGTTTGGATAGATCCGGCTCCAGTCCACCAGACACATTAGCGTTTATATCCCCTTCTATCGGTTGGGCTGCTTTGCCAAAAATTCTATCGAATATCATTTCAACCGTTGAAGTCCGACCAAAGCGAATATCTGTGAAGATTGCACTGATAATATTACACACCCAAATAGGAGTAGTGCTATCTTCTCTGTTTGCGTCAGCCATGATTTTATTTAGCTCTCCTTTGGAGCGTTCAAGAAGAAACCGAATTGTTTTATAATAGTCCTCTTTGCTCAGCTCATAATCTACTTTTTTACCTGTAAGCTCTTTGAGCTGTTTATACATTGAGGGCTTCCGACCATTTTTCTTTGGCTGGTTTTCGCTTGTGAATCTATTCCCTATGTTATTGCCTTTCTCAAAGAGTGCCATTCCGTTGTTTATTCGTTGTTTTTGGCGTATATATACACCAATTAAAGAAAGAAAAAATCAGATAGGAACTCCCACCTGATTAATTCTTTACCTGGTTAATTTATCATTGTTCCTTTTGTTCCTGCTCTTGGTACTTTGCCCAAAACCAGGCTATCATATCACCGTTGTAGTTGTCTATGTAATCATCTACAGCGTCCAACTCATCCGATAATGCTTCGGCTTTGTCTATTACGTCATTGAAGGCTTCTTGTTCTTCTTCCGTAGCCATAAACGGATCATACTTTTCATTTAGCTGCTTTTGAATAAGCTGCTTTTGCAAATCGGTTAATTCTATTTTATCCATAGCTCAATATTTTATTGCATTTTCCGCAAATATACGTTATAATTTATACTTCTTGATTATATCTTTAGCTGCTTTTGTGTACTTATCTGCCTTACCATGAACGGCTTTTGTACATACTTCTGCCCAGAACTCGTTTACATTGGTTTTGGCATATTTACCATAACCTTGTTTCGACTTATCATTACCCCATTTCTTATAAAGGCTGTTTATGCTTTTACTTGCTGCCTTTGCATTGGGGCTTGTTAAATGGTTGTTCCAAGTTGCGTGCGCCAGCTCGTGAGTAACAATATGTGCTACTGGCTTGTTGGTTTTCGTCAAGTGTCCGCTTTTGTAGCCTTTTTCAGCCCATTTAGCAACGCTTTGGGTTGTGGTGTTTTTCCCATTGAAAACGGATTTATTCAAAACGACTTGTTTAGATACTCCATTTTGGGAAATATGCACTCCACCCGTACCAGCCTCCAGTTGTCCGATCTTAATATCTTTCTGTCTTACTCCCAAAACAGAGTGAAAACGTGAGATACTTTCTTTTACAGTCTTGTACACCTTCGGGTTCTTAATTGAAGCCAAAGGTTCCAGTTTGCCTACCTTACCTTTGTAGTTTGAATCGCCATTCGGCAAACCTCCATTACTTCCGCTTGTTTTTGCCATCTTTTTTTGAACTTTTATCGTTAATAAAGTCCTGGACGTAAACCAGGCTGTTATCTATGCAAAACTTTCTGATCTCATCACCACCGCCATACACAAGCAAGTTAGGAGTTTGCAAGCCGGATATTTCTTTGGCTACTTCAAGCTCTCCTTTCAGATATTCCAACCGACCAGCATAGCCACGAGTGAAAAAAGCGTTATACCCTTTTGGTAAGCCCAGTTTATTATACTCTTTGAACTTCACAGAAACATTCAGATCTGCGTACACCTTGATACCGCACTCTTGAAAGTATCGGCTTATCCAACGTTTCTTGTAAATCTGTTGTAAACCGTAAGCTATCGGGGTTGTATCGTAAACGGAAAGGTTCGGCTCTACCAACGCTTTTACACCACTGGTTAGCACCTTGATCGGATCTTTCCAAATAGCTTCAAAGCGATAATCATCTACATAGAAGTGGTAAGTAGCAACATCTTTCCTTAATCGGCTATCAGCTCCCCAGGGGGCAAAAGGCAAAAGAAGTTTTCCGGCTTGTTCTTCCAGCAACAAATTAGGAATGTCAAACTCATTATTGCTCTCATACAAACAATCGTTAAGCATGGATCTGTAAAAATCCTCTTTTTCATCCGCTATCGGATCATCTTCCGAGCCTTCCTCTTTCTCGTTGTCCTCTTGTTCTTCATCGGCTGCTTCCTCATCTTCCGGCTGTTTATCCTCTACTGGAATATCTAAACCGATAAAAGAGAAATCAGCCTTGTTGCTCCAATCTCCAAGCTGTAGCTTTTCAAAATCCCATTCACCATTGTTGATGTTATCCCTTAGAACTATATCCGCTTCCTGCTCTTCGGTCAGGTTGTGGTACAAGATTGTCGGCACTTCCGATATTTTCAGCTTCTTTGCAGCCTTTATCCGTTGGTGTCCTGCCAGTACATATAACTTTCCTTCACGCTCAGATAAGGCTATAGGGCGGTGCTTCCAGAAACCATTTATGCGGATGGAATCTACCAAACGCTCTAAATCTCTCTTGCTTATCTTTCGTGGGTTATCATCCAACAGAGTTAGATCCGAGATTTTACGGTAAACAATCTCTATCTCTTCCATGTTAAACCTCCTTTTCAAATTCAGGAATACGGGCAATCTTTCTGAAAGCCTCCACAAAGCGCATCAACAGATAAAGTTTCCGCTTCCCTAAAAACATAACCTTATGCCCGTCCGTCATTCTGCCTACAGCGTAAAATTTTCCTCTATAATGCAATGGCAACGGGAATTTATCATATACATAGATACAACCGTTCTCTATACTCGTGATCGTTGCCACCCTATTAAACTTACCATCCAGATATACGGTAATAGATTTACCTGGTGTAATCGGATCATACGGTAGGAAAAGATTTGCAAAGTGCATAGCGGTAATGAATACCGCTAAAGCACCTGCTACTATAAAGATAGTTGTCGTAATAGTCATAATATCAATGTTATCAATTAATGCAAAGATATAAATTTTGGTGTATATATACGCCAACAAAGAGCAAAAAACATCTAAAAGCCAAATACTAACATGGCAGCATCCCTACTATGCTCGTTGGTTTGCTTTTTCCATCCCGTAAGCTGCTTGAAATATTCCTGGCTCATCTTTGTTATATTCCGTTTAGGAGCAACCATTTCAAACTCAACACCAAGTTCGGTAAGGTAATCTTCCCAAATTGTAGCATCACGTTTTACGGATCCTACACCTTGTAGCCTCTTCCGTTCCTCTTCACGTGTCATTCTCTCTGTACCAAACCAGGTGCGTTGTCGTGGATCTTCCACTCTTACTATGATTTTATCGCCTACACCCGTCTTTTGCATATCCGCATAAGACTGAACAACCGCCATAGCCCTATGAATAGGCATTTGTTTTACCATTTCCAAAGAACGCTTTCGGTTATCCCAGATAGCAATCCCGGTATGTACACCTGTATCAATCCCTATATAGATCATTCTTTCCCTTCCTCAAATTCAACATCTGTCGTATCGCTAAAAGATCCTGGAATCTGATAAAGCACTACGGTATTATCGCTAATCTGCTGTTCCCTTGAAGGCATTAGCATTGTCATAAGACAATTATTCGGAGCGTATTTATAGCGAATCTCCTTAATCATTGGCAAACCTATAGGATGTTGGCTGTGAATAGCAACGCTCAGAAGGTTATCAGTCATTTCAACTTTGACAATAGCGCAACCATGAAGAAATGTACCAAACCGATATTCCCCGAACTCATCTTTTGTAAACGGATCGCTTTTTGCAGTTGATTCAAGTTCTTTTATAAACTCCGGGTTAAGTTTCTTCTTTTTCCAATACTGAGGAAGTTGAATATTAATCTTTTCCATAACATTACATTTTATATGGTGAAACAATATCGTAAATAGATTTGCATACTTGAATGTCATACAAGGCATCATGTAGCCGGCTTTCGTCTATTTCTATACCGAGTGCCTTTGCTACAGTTCCTTGCTTGAAATTTTCCATCTGTGAGCGTTGAGAAGCCAGATAAGGAGTTGCCAAAACCATTACATCTATAGAATTGCTCCAGAAGTAAGATCCGAAATATTTATCCCCATTCTGTAAAAACCATGCACGGAGAAACTGGTTATCAAATGAAGCATTATTATAACCAGCAAGGAAAAACTTATCCTGCTTATTGTACTTATCCACGTATTTGTTCAAAATAGCCGTAAATTGTCCGTACACATACCCCATTGCCGGATAAGATAGAATCTGCTCTTTGGTTACACCAGCCACATCTAAAGCCTCTTGCACTATTTCCGCTTTAGGGTTAGGCTGTACCTTGAAATCAAAGGTTTCTTTTACTTCACCGTCTATAACGATCATACCGCTAATTTGGTGGATCCCATGTTTGTTTACTAACGTTCCTGTAGTTTCCAGGTCAAAAAACACTACTTTCATTTACTCAATTTTTTATATTGTTTCATTGCATTACTCAAACTCTCTGTTTTATCCAGAAGGATAGCCAGCTTATCCACATCTACCATAACACCTCCATCCAGATAAGCCCACACCTTACGGAGTGCCTGAGCTATCTCTTTGGCTTCCTTAGCCTCTTTCTGTACAGCGTTAATCTCTTTATTGGTAACAGTCCTTTTTCCTTGCTTTTCGGCTAATTCTACGGCTTTTCTCGTGGCGTTTACTTGTTCCTCTTCCGTATCGTAATTGGCTACAATGTCCTTAGCAGCAGAAGCCGATATTTGTTTGTTTATAATACGTTCCTGAATCTCTATAGGGAGATCCATTAGGGATAAACATTTACTCACAAAAGCCGGAGATTTTTTAAACTTTTCAGCTATCTCATTTTGGGTATATCCGAACTCTTCTTTAAAGCGTTTGAACATGATACCGCACTCATATTCAGAAAAACGCTTTCCCTCATTTCTCATCATCTGCTCGATTAGAAGCTCTTCCGTACTTGTGTCTTTAGGCAGCTTCAAAGCCTTAATGTAAGGAATGTTTGTACCCTCTTCAATCGCAAGCATAGTAGCCCGATAGCGTCTTTCACCATCCACCAGCTTGTACCGTTCTATACCGTCCTCATCTTTGAAAGGAAGTACGGTAATAGGGTTAAGAACTCCTTTAGCCTTGATTTGTTCCTTTAATTCCTCTAAATCGAAATCTCTACGAGCATTGAAATCATCCATTACCACTATGTTACGTGGATCTATCTGGAAAATATCAGTTCTTTTTGTTGCATTAGTTTCCATTTTTATTAACTATTGGGTTGATAATGTTTACAGCTTTTCTTTCTGGCTGTTATCCGTTTACCTAACTTGTAGCAATACATTTGGGTTGTATGAGGATAACACCAATAGTATTTACATTCGCTACAGTGATTATTCTTCATCATCGAAATAACCTTCGTTTTCATCTAAAAAGTTATCAAAAGCATCATCGCAATAAGAGCCTTCACAAAGAGAATCGAACGTATGATCTATTTCACCTTTTCGCCAGGGGCAAAACTCGCAAAGTTCATCACCAAGTTGCTCTTTTAATTCTTGTTCGCTCATATCAGTACCGAAAATCTGTAAAATGAATAACTACACCTTCAAAAACATTCTCTTTGTTGTTCCCGAAAAACCATTCTACAAAGTCCTCCACGCTCAGACCATCATTTTTCGCTACTTCATGGATTGAAACTTTCTTGTTGTCTATCCATATTTCAGGGTAAGCATCCTCAGAGCTATATGTCATGGTTACGTGTTGCAGTCCGATTTTGGGTAATTGGGCTATTTCCTTTTGCTCCGAATTATACGGTCTGCCAGTCCATTCACGTATTGAAAGATATTTTTTACCAGAAACAATATCTTTATACCGTCCATTCCATACATTTTTTGCGTTGTATCGGATTGTATGGATCTTACTTTTGTCTTTCAGCTTCTTTTCAAAGTCTGTAGCCTCGCCAGCTTTGCTATGAGTTACGGGGAAAGACTTGCATAAGGTCAATATTACTTTTTTCTTTTCCATCTTAATTGTTGAGTTTTATATATTTACCAGGTATATTAGAATATTCCAGTATTTTTGCGTTTTCCTCACCAAAGGCTATAAGAACGCTACCGCACCCTGGGCTATCTCCTTGTGTACCATCTGGTCGATAGAATTTTATTCTACCCTTCACAAACATTATTGCGCTTGCATTTGGGAAAATGAGATCTTGAAACATCTTGCTATCACAGCGATTAAAAAGCAATGCTATACCGTTGTTGTTCCTTACCATCTTTTCCACAAATCGCTCAATAAGAGGACGTGAATACGGAGGATTTAACCATACTCTTACCCCCCCCCATTCAGTTTTTAAACCATCCTCAGAAGGCGTTATATGTCTTTTGGCAGTGTTCCACAAACGGTTTTCAGGAGCGCATGGATCAAGATCAAAACTCCCTAAAGCGTCCACTATCCATTTGGGAGTGTACCACTCATCCGTTGTCTGCTTACTTCGTTCAAAACTCGTATTCATAATGTTTACTTGGTAAATTTTAATATTCCTTTCCGTGTTTATCTTCCCTACCTTCGTTGTAATACATCTTTTGCTCAATATGCCACAGTAAGTTAATTTTGAGAATTTCGGATAGTCTTCGTATCTGGTGAAGAGCATAGTTAATCTGTTCTTCCTGAGAATATTTATAGTTCACCAAATCTTTTACGATAGCATATATATTTTCTGTAAAACTTTTCTTAGGAGTAACTACGTGTTGCAAACAGAATCTATTTAAATTCAAATTATTTGCTCCAGCAAGATCCAGTAATCGAATAGCAGCATCCGCTAATTCATCTTCTACTGTATCTTTCACATACTCTTCAAAGTTTTCTCTGAAATACTTGTTTTCATGGTGGAAAGTACGATCATCGAATATTGTTTCTTTTCTGTTGGCTGGTACTCTTGCAAACTTATTTCTTCTATGGGCGTTCACAGCTTCCATAAGCTCTGAAATAACCAGGCAAAGAAAGTGCTTATCGCTTGGTCTGCCTTCCCAAAATCCATGTTTTACAGCGTTGGAATGGGCTTTGTCTTTTAACTCGTTCCAATTTATCTCACTCATTTTCTATAACTCTTGTTTTGGTAATAAATACGTTCAAACATTTCTTCCATCCGATCAGCTATTCTTATACCGTAACGTTCCCCAAAATCGGAATCTTTGAGATTGGAAGTTGCGATAGTGAATAACTGTCTATCATATCTGGCATAAAGCAGTTCTACCACTGGTGAGAACTCGTTACCCCAACTTTTTACACTTGCTGGTTCAGTTCCTATATCATCAATAAAAAGCAGTTCTTGATTTTTGAGCTTATTGAAGTACATAGGATCATTAGCCACATTTTTTGCCAAATCCAAAGCTGAAACCCGGAATACACCTTTTCGCTCACTGGATATGGAGCTATTGTGTAGAATACCGATAAGGTTACAAATCGCCTTGCCTAAAGTAGATTTGCCGGATCCCACTATTCCATATAGCAGCAATCCTACTTTATAATCGCCAGTAAGCCATTTTGCAGCCTTTTCTATTTTCTCCAGTGTTTCCTTATCTTCCTGAAACGGAATACGCCTTTTGCGCACCTCATGCTGATAGCACATAAGCAGCATTTCCTGAACCGTTTCCTTAGAATATCCTTCTATTCTAAATCGTGTTTCTGTAGTCGTTTCCAGTTGCCGATCCAGGATCTTTTGAAGCTGATTCTTTATGTTTATATCCATACTTTTGTATTTCTTCGTTATATCTATTTACTACCCAGTTTAGTATGGCTCTATAGTCAGAACTATACTTTTTCCCTTTTGATCCTTTATAGTTATCAAGTATTTCAATCATCCGTTTGGCTCCTTCCTCAGAATATTCAGCGCATAACTTAGCGTATTCATCCCTTGTTAGTGTTACGAACTCAGCATACTTGTATTTTTTTGCCTTCTCAGCCTTTTTTTGCTGCTCTGGCGTTAAAGGTGGTGGGCTTTCTTGTGGAAACAGTAAAACTTCCTGTTGCGGTTGTTGGGGCTGCTCTTGTAGGATCGTTTCTGCTTCTGCTTTTGGAATGAAAACCCTTGCCTTAGTGATCTCACCCCCTTTCTTACCTGCCAGCCTTCTTTTCTCACTTATCAGGTTGTCTTTTACCATACGCCTACTATAAATAGCTCCATCTTCCCGAACTTCACACACCTTGTTTTCTATCAAAGAATCTACCCATTTAGAAGATCCTGAGCAATCCGTACCTATGATACGGGCTATATCTTCTTTCGTACAAGGCTGTCCGTTTGGCATAACCATAACACCACGTTCTACACTTTCCCACATATAGCATAACATATCCATCCACAAGCCCCTAACGTCTGGTGGAAGTACCCTTAATTCAGGACACCTCAACCAATCGCCAACATAGAAAGGCATAGGAGTTTCTTGTTTTCTTGCCATAGAGAGAATTTTTAAGGAAGCCGGGATAATTCCCAGCTTTCCTATAATCATGTTTGAACGGTTACACTTCCAGAATTGCAATATCGGGGGCAATATCCTTGATCTTATCCAGCACTTCATCAATACACTTATCTCTGTAACTTTCCATCACTTCATTTGCTCCTGGCGAAACAAGTTGCAAAAACACTTCTCCATTTGTCAGATAATGATCGAACTCAATTTCGATGGGCTGTTTTGCAGTTCCCTTGAAGATAGCCATGTTTACGGTAAAGCTCTTCGGTAAATTACTTTCTACCTGGCAACGGTAAACATCAGCAACGGAACCAGAAGGATCTCTTTGTTTCTCAATCTCTGCCTTTGCTTTTGCATTGAAGTTTTTGAGATTGGAAACAAGTACCATGCACTTTTCTTTATCTTCAAACAAACCACGATTCAGACGCAAGAATTGTCCTAATTTGGCAGGGATCCAGCCCTTTTCACCATCATTAATACCGAACTTCTCAAACGTTTCAGATACTTCAACCGTACCAGTGAATGTGTTTTTATTGTAATAATCATCTTCGTTTACAGTGAGCTGAATTGTCATTTTCTCACGATTCACAACGACATTTGCACGTTTCTGATCTACAGTATCTATTCGCTTTGAAAGCCATTCATACGGAGTGGAGATAGTGCCGGAAACACTGATCTTTTCCGGGGCTTTGGTTGCAAGCGGTTGTTGTGCTTGTGCAGCGTCACCAAGTCTATAAACTACTTCAATAGGTTTCTCTCCAGTGTAATGTTCGATGTTAATGTTCAAACCTTTGTTTTTTTCTTCCATAATATTTAAAAAATTAAGATGTTAATAAATTAATTATCTGTGCCAGTCAAGCGCACTGCCATTTGAATTGTTTTCTGCCTTTCTTCCGGCTTCATAGGTCTTTCCTCCAGCAAATAACCGTCTGGCGTATAGTAACCTACTCTTCCTTCGTCTTGATCTATGAACTTGTAGCACTCACCTTTAATGTACTCACCGCCTTTTCTCAAATCATCAAGCATTTTTCCGATCCGTTCTTGCAGTGGCTTCATTTTTCCTTTGAAGTCAGCTTTAACTACATCAAAATTTTCTGTCAGTTCTTGCATCTGTATCTGAACTTCTACAAGGTTAGCCCGAAGCTCATTAGTTTCTTCCTGAGAGAACTTTGAGAGATAACTTTTCTCTACGACCTCATCGCAGCTATCACGTAAAATTTGCGCTCTTTGCTCCACTGGAGTATCAGCCAACATTATATCTTTCATTGCAAAATAAGTTTGATTATTAATGAATTGAAGTCTATTTGAAAGTGGTACTTATTCAAGAGAACAAACAGTAAGATTGCGATTCCTAATATGTTATCTATAATTCTCCATGTAAACCATTTCTTAGGGATAAGGCTTAAAACAATCAATGCAAGAAAACCTATCCATTGAGAGCTTATTAAACCTATGAAGCACAATATAAGGTAGATCCAGTTGCACATTCTCCAAACAGCGAAAACCGGGCTTATCTCAGTGAGATCGTTTTTGTCCTTATACTTTTCCACAGCAGCGAAAACTTTTTTGCAAGCTGCCAAATTCAGCACTTCAAAGAAAAGGCAGAAGGCTATCAGTATATAAAATATTGTTGTCATTCTTGCACCTTCTTTACATTAAACATCAAATAATCAAACCACAATTCAATGAATTGCTGCCCGAAATACTTTGCTTTCTCTCTTGATTCTTGCCAAAGCCGAGAGCCGACATACGCACTCGTAGTCGAGGGGGCGTAATTCGTATCCGCAGAACCGAAGCCCGCACGATTGTTTAGAGCGTCAATAATTGGAATATACACAAGCCCTTCTGTTTCTTTGATTTCTCTCTCAGTCCACAAAGCAAACCAGGGGAAATAGAAACGGCTGTTACCGCTTGCATCCGGTTTAGGCTGGTAATTCTTACCCCACAAAGCCCGACTGATTGTTTCAAGTTTGATTAAGGCAATAATCCCTTTTCTTACTCCAGCAGAACGCAAAGCCTTCTCATCAATAGGGGAACACTTTAAAGCAGCACACGCATCCTCATAACTTCGGATTGTCGTGTAATCATCAAGGGTAGGGGTTGGTTTCTTTTCACCTTTGCAGAACAAGGCTACCAACACGTTTTTCACTTCTTCACTTTTAGCAACGTCTAAAGCTGCCTTTACTTCAATCTCAGTAATTTCAATTACTTTCATCTTTTAAAGATTTTAATCGTTTGACAATTTTGTTAGTTAATCGTATCGCATTATCCACTCTGGTACTTCTACCTTCGTGTGGGATATTTTCTATTAGCACTGGAATAAGCCGGATAAGCTCATTTACCAAGTGATTAGGTATTTTCTTCATCGGCTTTCCTCCAGTTAGGATCGGGATCAGGTATTTCTATATTCAAGTATTCCAAAGCATACTCTCTGAGCTTCTCGCAATATGTTGAGAATGTTAACGTGTCCATTGTTGCAGTTGATCCGGGAAACTCTATAATCTCACCCGTATGCTTGTTTACTACTTTGTCTTTAGTCATTTGAGCCTTAAAAAACTCGTGTACTTGTTCCACGCTTGTAAACTCCCATCCGGCATTAAGCAACCCATCTAACAGCATTGGATAGATACACCCCCATAGCCAGCCGTTTTGATCGTTGGAACGTGGCTTCCTAACCTTTTTCACTATTACCTGGTAAATCCCATCTACCGAATGAGAAAACAAGTCGTATAACGGTCTAAGGTTAAATAGCCCACCCTTCTTTTCTATCAAAACTTTATTTGTCATATAGCTGTAGCTGTTTTTCTAAACTCTTTCTAACTGCGTGTATAGCTCCTTCTCTACCTTCAAGGCTTCTCAGGTAATCTTCCAGCTCCTTACGTGTTTCTGCGATATAGTAGCCTTCACTTGTGGCGATCAGCCCAATCACCATACCCGAAAGTCTAATATGGTTGATAATCTTTCTTATTCGTGGACTATCAATTTTACACCCATAAGACTTTAAAGCCGAACACATCGCTTTATTTGTAATCGCTTTATATTTACCTACCTTACCGTGAAGCCCTTGTACTATGAGAGGCAGAATAACTTTGTCCTCATAATCGGTTAGAGGTTTTGTTTGCTCTGAAAATCCTTGTATCATACCTAAAAATTGTTTAAGGTTATACTCAAACCTGGTTTAGCAGCATAAACCGCCTTTCCAGTAATTTTTTGCACCTCAGATACAAATAAATGCTCATCGCTGTTATTAGATGAGAGGTGTAAAAGAACTATGTTTGCAACGTTGCTCAAATCGTTTTCTTTTAGAGCTTGTTTGCAACTTTCCAGCTCCATGTGAGAAACCATTAATCTGTTTCTTTGTGTAGGAAGGACACGCCCGGCATTAATGCTTTCTATCAGTTTTGTATCAGAGTAATTACATTCAATCAATATATGATTCAATCCAGAAAAAGTATATCCAGACTGGCAACTATCCGTTAAAAACATAATACTACCACAATCCGGGTGCTTAATGAAATAGCCAACACAAGGTACATCATGGAAAGCAGGGAAGGGGATCACCCGAAAACCACCAAGCAGATAGCCCGATCCTGTTTTAATGGCTTTTACTCTGGAACCTTTCAATTCCTTGCTTTCTATCACTTCTGGAAGAGCCAATACATGAAAGCCACAATCTACCATTGCCTTAGCATATTTAGCATGATCGTTATGCTGATGAGTTATTAAGCAGCCTACGACTTTGCGAATATTGAAATCCAAAGCCTTTTTTACGTCTATGAAACGTATTCCAGCCTCAATAATCAAAGCCTCATTGCCGTTATCCAGTATGTAGCAATTACCACTGGACGAGCTGCCCAAAACTCTTAATTCCATTCCCATTAGAAACCTGGCTTATTTTCATTGGAAGCCGTTGCAGTATTGGCACTGGTATTAGAAACTTCCTCAAAGCTAACATCTGATACATCAAAACGTTGTGTTCCCATTGTGGGCATAGCGTCTGTATGCTCTTCCGCACCCTCAACATCATTTTCAAATGCTTGTTGCATTTCTATAGAGAGATAGCCGTATTTACTAAGTAAATTTCTGATAACGGTTTTGATAGCCATCCCATGAAAATTACCGAGCCATCCAACGGTTTTACTGTCTGCCGAGAAAGGCAGCTCGGCAAGTTTCATAAGGCTTTCTACGGTTGTTTCCTTCTTTAACCCTTTGGAGTAGCGTTTGGCGTGGGTAGCCATTTGTTCAACAGTCATGTACAACGTCTTAGAGAAGCCGTTAAGCAATTCAAAATAGCAGAAGTAACCTATGATCTTATCAGACTTCTTTTCTCCGTCAAAAGCGATCTCGCCAGTAAGTTTGTTCACTTTACGAACTTCACCATCAAAAACGACATCTGCGTTAATGGTACGGTATTGATTGGATCTTTCCGCAAGCTGAATATAACCCTTGTACCCCAGTTGAAACGTTGGCTCCATAACCTTGATATACTTTTGGATAGGCTTACCGTCTGAGCCTATTTTGGGCTTACCTTTTTCGTCCAAATCATCTACTTTTTTGCTGTTATTGAAGGGGATAATGAAAGCGTACCCCAAAGCCTTATTAATTGGCAATTTCAAAACAGCAGCTTTCAGACATTCCGCTACAACCGCTTTCGGCTCGCATAATTGTAAATTTGAATCCGAGTTGTATAGATCAATAATGGAAGCAACAAATGTGGAAGCATTCTTAGACAGCGCATTTTTAAATTGTTCCATTACAGAAGGAGCGTTAAGCATAGTTTTCAGCACATCTATTTTTTTTGCCTGTGCTGGCATTTTCGTTGATTGGGTACTAACTACTTGTGTACCACTTGAATTTTCTTGTGTCATAAAATTATTATTTAAAGTTGTTTGTATTCTTCCATTGTTCCATTTCCGGCAACACGTATCATCAAAGATTTATCTTTGCTAACCACGAGGTTTATTACTTGCGACATGGTAGGTATAAGATCGTTCACACTTTCCCGATTATCAATGAAAATGGGTGCTGTGATACCTACAGATCGACATATAGCGTTTATTATATCCAGCCCAGCATTGATTTTTGAAGCATTGTTTACATCGGCAAACGGCACACCATCTACAGAGCAAAAGCAGGTTATAGCCTCATTCCCATTCAACTTTTCGCTAATAAACGAGAACTTAACCAAAGAGAACATTCCGTTAATACGTTCCATCAACTTGTTGTCTTTTTCTTTCTGGAAGTCTTGTACCAAAAACTCCAAACGTTCTTGTTCTGCCAGAGCTTCATTGTTTTTATCTCTTCTATCCTCCAGATCCTCAATAACTTTATTGGAACGTTCTATAGTATCACGTTTACCCAGCTTCTTATTCAGCTCATCTATAGCCTCAGAAAGAATAGCCTTAGCTTCTTTCAACTCTGTTGTGTCTATAGGTTTGGCTTCTGCCTTTAACTGGTTTTCAAGATCTACGATTTCATTACTGAGAGAAAGCCAGGTAGGATCGGAAAGAATGATCTTTTGTGTATCTTGTTCTTCCGGCATATTCCCTTTACATTCATTGATATTATGCACCAATATTTCTTTCTCGTTACTCAACTGAGTTATAGCAGCTTGAATAATTGAACACTGCTTTTTAAGCTCTTCAACTTTTGCAGCTTTTTCCTTGCCTTCATTTTGCACTGCTTTCAGTCGGTTTGCCTTGTTGAGATTAAAGTTGTCCTGTAATTCTTGTTGCTTGGCTTGAATATCTTCTACCTCCAACTCTCTTTTACAAGTCGGGCAAATAAAAGCTCCTTCCGGGTACTGTAACGTTTCCGCATCTATGGCATAGAACTTACCTCTCAATACTTCCAAATCATTATTTAGAGCTTCGATAGTAGCTTTGATACGAGAATGATCCTCTTGTTTACGGGATATTTCAGCATCCTTGCTTTTAACTTGATATTCCAGCTTTGAAATATTATCCAGTACGTCATGGTAGGATTTATTGGCATTTTGTCTTATCTCATTTTCTCTTTGCGACTTGGCAAGTTTTTTGTTCCCGATTTGCTTTTGCAACTCAGATTTGGCTTTGAACTCTGCTTCTATCTGTTTGCTTTTATCGGCTAACTGGCTATCAATATCTTTAATTTTCTCTTTTTTGTCGGCTATTTCCTTCTCCAAAACCGCCCAGTCCTCACTTTCAGGCATTGCATCACGTACCGAATCAATTCTACCAGGAATACCCTTTAACTCATCTTTGATAGCTGATTTCTTAGAGGCTATTTCTTTTGCTAATTGCTCTAAGGTTCTGCCTGAAATAAGACTAATCAGCTCTTGAAACTTTGGATTGATATTGGCTACTTCCTCATTCGTAACGTTACCAGCCATTTCAAGCAACATAGCTTTCTGATCTTGCGCCTTCATGGTCGGGAAATATAATGGGTTAGTAATCATTCTAAAAACATCTTCCGGCAAGATCGCTGCTACTTCCGCATCATACTCCTTTTTCGTTTTGAGTTTTACACCATTCAAATAAAACTCTGTAGCATGGTTTTGAAGGACACCAGCGTTTACACCACTTCCCCATTTTTCAACATAGTTACGTTGCAGTTCAACATCTCTACCATTGATAGACAATACACCAGTTACGCTATGTACAAGGTGTAAGATTGGTTTTCCATCTTCTCCCAACGTTTTAATGTTAAAGTTGGTATCAGCCCTATTCGTGCTGTCCTTCCCAAATAACAGCCACAAGAACGCATCTTGAAGCGTTGTCTTTCCTGTGCCATTTCCACCACAGATAAAGGTATTTTTATCTGTAAACTCTACTGTTAGATCTTGAATTTTCTTGAAATTCTTTAGGATCAATTTCTTTAAGAATACTTCTTTCATAATTTGTTTATATAAGTGTCTATTTTCTCTGTCTTTTCGATAGTTAATAATTCAGCTCTGGAGTATAGTATTTTGGAGCGTTTCTCTGCCCCATTCCTTGTAGGGTGTACAAGTTGCTGGCGTACCCACCGTTTTACACGAGCCTCACCGAATGATTTATAAGCCTCCCTTTGGGAAATAAGATCTTTTGCCGGAAATACCATTTTTGCATAATTGGCAGCTCCAAGCTCAGCCATATCTTTACAGAGATTTTTAAGCTCGTATAGCTCCAGTACAATACCCATTATCTACATTTCCTTTTCCGTAATCTTTTAGCCCTCAACATTTTTCTGAAATAGTGCTGTACGCTTTCTGTATTGTACTGGTTATCTGTATAAAGTACATAGAACATCAGGAAGCACATAGCCGTAAATAGAAGTTGGTGCGAAGCTGAGAACGCAATAGCACATACCAGGCAAGTAACCCCTAAAGCACCGAATATGGAGCAACCAACCAAATTTAAAAACGTGTCCGAACTCATATCAATGTTGCATTATTGTTATTTGAATAAGTTGTTTTGCATAGCATACCGCATAAACTCAGGGAACGAGTGTACACCGACTTTTCTAAAACTGTTTTTTCGGTGATTATTAACGGTATTCAAAGAGATAAATAATTTGTCTGCTATTTCTGAATCTGATTTGCCTTCATAAAGCAGCCTCATCACTTCAAGCTGTCTATCTGATAGCTTTGAATTAAATTTGGGGGCGCAAATGATCTTATCGCTTTTACACTCGCCACGTAGAGGACACCCGACAAATTCAAAACGGAAATTCCAGTTCTCATCAATATCTATCACATTATCGTATAGACCAAAGTTGCACTTTATAAATCTCCGTACAGCCAAAAAATCACGGTAACGCTTATTTTCAGAACTCTTTGAGTAAATTTCCATTAAAGCCGTATAAGCCTCAGTATAAAATTCTCTCAGTATTTCCAAGAAAGCCTGGATAAACTCAGTATCACTTTCTCTAAGTTGCCTTTCCGCTTCACCTAAAGGACGCATAGTAACTTCGCCTTCTGGTGTGGTGTAAAATTCGATAGGTTTCATATTACGATGCTTCAGGGAATAAATACTTAGCAGGAACTTTAAACTCTTTCTCTAAAACAGATTGCGCCAACGCATCCGGCTTTTGTGTTCCAGCGATCCAACACCGCACGGTTTTTACGGACTTCTTAGTAATCTTAGCCACCTTTTCTACAAATTCAGTTTTAGGAGCTTTGATACTACTTCTTTCGGGCAAATTCTTATACATTTGCGTAAAAGTAGGATAGTCTTTTTCTGTTAATTCGCTCATTTTCATTTGAAATATTATCACTCCTATAGGTTATTTTGCCTATATTTGTGGTGTTATTACTTTTATTACGTTGCAAATATATGTAACATTGGTAATATTACCAAATAAATATCGTAATATTTTAGTAATATTTCAAGGAATATTATCATGTTATATTTTAAAAAGTCAATAAATGATTGATTTAAAAAGACTTAGGAAAGAAAAAGGAATCACACAGAAAGAATTAGCTCAACTTCTTTCATGTGGGCAGAGCTTTATTGCCAACGTAGAGAATGGCAGAAGGGATTTACCACCCGTCAAAATTGAAATATTAGAAAGGAAATTTGGTAATATTTGCAGTTATATTACCAATAATATAGAAGAGATAAAGCCAATAGAAAATAAGCCTAAAACCATTGCGCCAAAACAACATTCACAGACTGAAAAAATGGAAGTATCTACAGATATTCTGTTTGCTGGTGCAGACGCTTTTTCCAGGCAGCTAATACAGCTAATGAACGAGAAGCTGATAGCACCCTATTCTATGATTACCGAGAAAGAAAAAGAGATAGAACGGTTAAATAGAGAAATAGGTCGCCTCGAAGCATTGTTAGAGGTAAGCAAAAAAATGAATGCCCAGCAGGAAGATGTTGCAAAATGTGCAGATGCCGTATAGTATTTGGCTTTAAACAGATTAAATATTAGAGTATGGAAGATTATAGCAAACTTGTAATAGAATTGTACAGAGAGCAATTCTTGGCTTATACAGTAGGTTTACCCGTAAACGTAGATAGCATTTTCAGTGTTCAAGATTGCCTTCTTAAAGCGATTGATAAAGCAAAGGTTAATAATGAGCCTACAGATTACCTGGTGAATTTGAAAAATGAAGTTGATTTTTTGAAGTACCAAATTCTAAGATAATGAATAATGCAGAAGCTAACAGACCTATTGCAAACCGTTTCTTTGAAGCCTTTGATGCTCTTGTGGCAATGGGTAAGATAAAAAGCGTGAGAAGCTATTGTGATCCCAACGGTGTAGATAGGCGAAATATGGAGTTACTTCGTAAAGATCCTACACGAAACTTACTACAACCATTTTGGCTGGTTCCTTTGATTACTGAATATGGTGTTAGCGCAAAATGGCTTCTTACTGGAAAAGGTAAGATGTTAGAAAAATAAAGCGATACTTTAAACAGTGTCGCTTTTTCTTTTCCCCTTAACAATCCCCTATATATACTCTATTATTAATATATAATCTTCTTATTATTATATTATATTATATATATACCCCCGTTTAAGTTTTGCTTAGGCAATTTGCTTAAGCAAAAGTGTTTTTTGTGCAAATCATCACAAAAGCCGTTTGCATTATAACAAACTGATAATCAGCTATATATTAGTGGTTTGATATGTAAACATACGGATACAACAAATTTTGCTTAAGCAATTTGCTTAGGCAAATCTTCAAGCAAAAATAACATTTTGCTTACCTTTTTGCTTAGGCAAATTGCTTAACCAAATTGCTTAGGCATTTTGCTTAAGCAAAACGCAAAGCATTATACACCAACAAATTACACTTTATTGGTGTGCTGTTGTATCATCTTCATTTTGCCTAAGCAAATTGCTTAAGCAAAATAGTTTTCTTTGTACTTTTTCATTTATAGGCTCCTTAGTTTCGCTGATATTTATATTCACCAGGTTAATTACTTTCCTGTTCGCTTGATCTATAGGATCCCATGATTTTTTTATGTAGATGTCCGTTACCCTCATACTATCATCAACATGATTAAGAGAAGTATGTACGGTGTATTTATCTACTCCTGCATCATTTAAAGCTATAGTAGCCCATGAGTGCCGAGCTGCGTAAAACTCCAAATCATCTACACCAACTAACTTTCCTACTTTCTTTAACCCCTTGTTTAGAGCCGTACTGAAAGTATTTACATCTGCATACATCGTATAAAACCTGAATACCCTTTTTCCTGTAGGATCCCGATATTTATCTACAAGAGCTTGGTATTCCGGTTCTACTTTGATTGAGATTTCAGCTTTATCAATGCGTCTTTCTTTGGTTTTTATTCTTTGGTATGTAATACGTCCGTTCCTATAATCTGTACAATTATATAAGTCTATAGCATTCATGCCAATTAAACCAAAGCTCAGCAAGAACACATCTTTTGCAAAATTGAATCTATTAGTACCGGGCTGGAGTATCTTAGTATATTCCAAATTTGCAATAGTTTGTATTTGCTCAACCGTCAAAGCTCGCTTTCTCGTTGCCGGAAGTTTCGGGAAATCAATGTGAGAAAAAGGGGAATAAGGTATTCGGATAACTCCAGCATCCTCATCGTTGAACTCTTTTTTCGCTCTGTTGTATATAGCCCTCATCCTATTTAAATAGTTGTGAGTTACATACCCCCTTGTTACATTTGGCTGTTTGTTTATCCAATCAGCCCAATTTTGCAAAAACTTAGCTGTTATTTCGGATAACATAACCTTTTCCCGACCAACAAACTTAACCAATGATCTAACAGCACATATATAGGTATCTGCATTACCTCCATGCCCTGCTTCTTTCATTCGTTTTATTTCCTTCCAGGTGTAGGCTGCAATATCAAGATCAAATTTTTCATTCTCATTATCGGTAGTAATGATTCTGATAATTTGCTCCATAGTCATACTGGTTTGCCTTTCACCCCAACGATCCAAACGTTTACGATACGTCCTTATCATTTCATCAGTAAGATCTATGTAATGCTGATTTTTGATTTTAAAGGTTTTCTGGGTAATATCTTCCTTATATATAAAATAAGGTGTAGCCAGGTATCGCTTTTCTCCGTTGTGTGTTACACGTATCTTAATATTATAGGTTCCGTCCTTCTTTTTTTGATGGGCGTAAACCTCCGCTTTAAATGTTGCCATAACTTTTGTAGAATATTTGTAGAACTATTTACTGCAAAAGTACCTCACTTATGCGGATTATGCGGTAACACGATCACTACCAAAATCTGTCATTTTGTACCCCCGATGGGAATCGAACCCATATTTTCGGTTTAGGAAACCGACGTTCTATCCGTTGAACTACAAGGGCTTATGCAGATTTGCACAAATTTTCAAAGAACTATTGCCTATCATTCAAAGGATAGATTGGGCTGAAAAATCGGTTACTCTTTAGGAAATTCTTGTTCTATCCGTTGAACTACAGAGCCTCAACTGATAATCAGCGGAATATGTAGAATATTTATAGAACTTCTACACTATTTTTACACGACGCAAGCTGATTACGGATGCAAAGATAATGTATTCTGCCGATTTTCCGAAAAAAGTTTTGTTAATCCGATTAACTTTCCGAAATTTGCTGCCTATGTAAACGGAATAGTAATCCTCAAATAATCTATAGTAATTCGTAAGTTATGGCAAACGACATGATGGTCAAAGAACTGGAGCAAGTGGTAGTCCGCTTCTCCGGAGACTCCGGCGATGGTATGCAGCTCGCCGGCAACATCTTTTCAACAGTTTCGGCTACCGTGGGCAATGATATCAGTACATTCCCCGACTATCCGGCAGATATCCGCGCCCCGCAAGGCTCACTCACCGGTGTTTCCGGTTTTCAGGTACATATCGGTGCAGAGAAAGTCTATACCCCAGGTGACAAATGCGACGTATTGGTAGCGATGAACGCCGCCGCACTGAAAACCCAATATAAGTTTGCTAAATCCACTGCTTGTATCATCATCGATACAGATGCTTTCCAGAAGTCAGACTTGGAAAAGGCCGCTTTCAAGACCGATAATCCGATAGAGGAAATGGGTATTAAGCAGGATGTCATCGCCGCCCCCATCTCGAAGATGGTGAAAGACTGCCTTGCCGACACCGGAATGGACAACAAGTCCATGCTGAAATGCCGCAATATGTTTGCAGTAGGCCTGGTATGCTGGCTGTTCAACCGCGATCTGAAAATAGCCGAAGATTTCATCCGCGAGAAATTCGCCAAAAAGCCCGAAATTGCCGGAGCAAATATCAAGGTCATCCATGCAGGATATGACTACGGACACAACACCCATGCTTCCGTAGCCCATACATATAAGATTGAAAGTAAGACTACCGTTCCCGGCAGATACATGGATATCACGGGGAACAAAGCAACTGCTTACGGTTTCATCGCCGCAGCTGAAAAGGCTGGCTTGAAGCTGTTCCTCGGCTCCTATCCCATTACTCCGGCAACCGATGTACTGCACGAACTCTCCAAGCACAAGTCTCTGGGCGTGATGACCGTGCAATGCGAAGACGAGATTTCCGGTTGCGCCACTTCTATCGGCGCCGCTTTTGCAGGTGCGCTGGCTGTGACCTCCACTTCCGGTCCCGGTGTCTGCCTGAAATCGGAAGCTATGAACCTGGCAGTCATTACAGAACTTCCGCTGGTTGTGCTCGACGTGCAACGTGGCGGTCCTTCTACCGGTCTGCCCACCAAGTCAGAGCAGACAGACTTGTTGCAGGCATTGTTCGGCCGCAACGGTGAAAGCCCAATGCCCGTCATCGCCGCCTCTTCACCCACAAGCTGTTTCGACGCAGCCTACATGGCAAGCAAAATTGCACTGGAGCACATGACCCCGGTCGTATTGCTGACCGACGGCTTTGTTGCCAATGGCTCCGGCGCCTGGAAGCTGCCCAAACTGGCAGACTATCCCGCCATCACCCCTCCCTACGTGACTTCCGAAATGAAGGACAACTATACTCCGTACAAACGCAATCCCGAAACAGGTGTCCGCTATTGGGCCATCCCCGGACAAGAAGGCTATATGCACATCCTCGGCGGTCTGGAGAAAGACAGCAATACCGGTGCCATCTCCACCGATCCCGAAAACCATGACTTGATGTGCCACCTGCGTGCCGAGAAGGTTGCCAAAATCCCCGTACCTGATGTAGAAGTGCAAGGCTGTGCAGACGATGCCGATTTGCTGATTGTCGGTTTCGGCGGTACATACGGCCACTTGTATTCGGCCATGGAAGAGATGAACAAGGCAGGCAAGAAGGTTGCCCTCGCCCACTTCACTTATCTGAATCCGCTCCCCAAGAACACGGAAACCGTTCTGAAGAAGTACAAGAAGGTGGTAGTTGCCGAACAGAATCTCGGACAATTTGCAGGTTATCTACGTATGAAGATAGACAACTTCACCCCGTACCAGTTCAACGAAGTCAAAGGACAACCGTTCGTCGTTGCCGAGCTGGTCGCAGCGTTCAATAAATTAATTGATAATTGACAGTTGACAATTGATAATAACCATGCGTAATATGCGGATTATCAATGACCAGCCACCAATTATCAACTATCAATTATCAACTATCAATTAAAAAAGATTATGTGCGAATATACAGCAAAAGACTATAAAAAAGGACAACCCCGTTGGTGTCCGGGTTGTGGTGACCACTTCTTTCTGGCTTCACTGCACAAAGCAATGGCAGAAATCGGCAAAGCTCCTTGGGAGAATGCCGTCATCTCAGGTATCGGCTGCTCCAGCCGTCTGCCCTATTACATGAATACGTATGCGATGCAGACCATCCACGGACGTGCTGCTGCCATCTCTACAGGTGCCAAGGTTGCCAATCCCAACCTGACGGTATGGCAAATCTCCGGCGACGGTGACGGTCTGGCCATCGGCGGTAACCACTTCATCCACGCCGTACGCCGTAACATCGACCTGAACATGATTCTGCTGAACAACCGCATCTACGGTCTGACCAAAGGTCAATATTCTCCGACCTCTCCACGTGGTTTCGTCAGCAAGTCGTCTCCCTATGGTACGGTAGAAGATCCATTCCACCCGGCAGAGCTTTGCTTCGGTGCCCGCGGCCGTTTCTTTGCCCGCGCGGTAGCTACCGATGCTCCGGGGACAGTGGAAATATTGAAGGCAGCCATGGCTCACAAAGGGGCTTCCGTTTGCGAGATTCTGCAAAACTGCGTTATCTTCAATAACGGTACGCATGACTCCGTAGCCAAAAAGGAAGACCGCGCCAAGAATGCTATCTACTTGAAACACGGCGAACCAATGCTCTTCGGCGAGAACAACGAATACGGACTGATGCAGGAAGGCTTTGGTCTAAAAGTCGTGAAACTCGGTGAGAACGGCATTACAGAGAAGGATATCCTTATCCACGATGCCCACTGCATGGACAACACCCTGCAACTGAAGCTTGCCTTGATGGAAGGTCCCGACTTCCCGATTGCACTCGGTGTTATCCGCGATGTGGAAGCTCCTACTTACGACGATGCTGTTCATGAACAAATCGAAGAGGTGTCTGCCAAGAAGAAGTATCACAACTTCGAGGAATTACTGATGACGAATGATACGTGGGAAGTAAAATAAACCACTAAGATTTTTGCATAAGTTGCTTCCACACTTCCACTCATCTGCCGAAATTTCTTATCCAACGGCATTTCAGATGCTGTGGAAGCAACTCAAAAGTATGGAAGCGCATTTTGCTTCCACACTTTTGAGTTGCAATATTAATAGCTTGTATCATTTCTTATTAATATTATGTTTGCACGAAACAAATAAGGTGCAAACATGATATTAATTTCCTAAAAGTAAGAGTACCTCCCTATCCTTTCTCTCACAAACCGCAGGCTGATAGTTCCTTCGTTCGAGTAATCCTTCCCAGATAAAGGTCAAAAACACTCCCACCCTGAAAAGAAAATGCAACCACTGCAACTGCACCAGATTTTATTGCAGCGATAGAACAGACCTCCGACGAACAAGACTTCAAGGGAAGAGAGGGAAATTGTGGAATACCTACTGTGGATTTTTTCCACATCTCCACACCACAAACACCCGAACTTTCCTTTTTCCCGATAGAAAATAAGCAATTGATTATCAATATTATTCATCCTTAAAAGGATAGTCTGCCTTTCGTTTGGCATACCTCTTGCTAAAATATCCGCCGAAAGGACGTAACATTTATAATAAGATAAATCAATTATTTTTCAGTAGTATGAAAATCAGGATGAGAAAACGGTGTGACATTCCACATTCAGCGTCGCACTTCCAAAAAAGTTTGATTATTGCAAGTTGGTTATTAACATTTCTTTTCACCGGAACAGCCTTTGCACAAGAGAACCGAACCATTACAGGCATTGTAAGAGATGTAACGGGAGAACCGCTTATCGGTGCCAGCGTCATACAGAAAGGCACCAACAACGGCGTCATTACCGATGTGGACGGCAACTTCACACTGACCGTTCCTGCAGATGCAACACTCTCTATCGCTTACATGGGCTATGCTACCCGGGAGATAAACCTGGCAAAACGAAAAAAGCAAGGCGACCTGAAGATTACACTCAGCGAAGATACCCAGCAACTGAAAGAAGTCGTAGTAACGGCAATGGGTATCAAAAAAGACACGAAACGTGTCGGCTATGCCATCAGTACCATCAGTGCAGACGAATTGGTAAAGGCAGGAGCACCCAACTTTGCCTCTGCCATGTACGGTAAAGCACCGGGAGTCCGCATCACACAGACACAAGGCGGTTCTGCCGGAGCTGTCTCCATCAACGTACGCGGACTGACTTCCATCACTGGAAATAACCAGCCACTCATCATTCTGGACGGTGTACCCATCCGCAACGGCGGCACGGGTAAAAGCACGGACTTCGCCGAATTTGGCAACGACGGACAAATCCGTTCCAATGGTCTGGTAGACATCAACCCAGAGGACATCGAGAGCCTCAGTATTCTGAAAGGAGCTTCCGCCACAGCTCTCTACGGCTCGGAGGCTGCAAACGGTGCGGTAGTCATCACTAGCAAGCGCGCCAAAAGCGGCAAGCTGACGGTGGACTTCAATGCCCAAGTCATGGCAAACTTACCGGCTTATCTACCAAAAGTACAGACCGTATACGGGCCGGGAACCTACAACACCGCATACAGCGATTATGAGAAACAGACGGGAGGCTTCTATCAGAGAACCCTAAACGGACAAAGCTACAAAAGCCTCCGTTCCACCACCTTGTCCTTCGGCCCGAAATACGACGGCAGCGAGGTACTTTACTGGGACGGGAAGATGCGCCCCTACCAGGCACTGACCGACAACCCGTGGAAAGAGTTGTTTCGCACCGGCTGGACCCAGACTTACAATCTCGCCATCTCACAAGGGACGGAAACCACCAGCAACCGCTTCTCCTACACATTCATGGACGAGATTCCCAATGCCCTGACCGGAAGCTTCACCAAACACAACTTCAAGCTGACCGGTTCGTATCAACTGGCGAAACCGCTGAAACTGGAATACTCCCTTAACTACATCGTACAGAATGTAGAAGACCGCCCGCAAACCTCGCTCAACCTATACAGCGGTTTCGGCAACATGTTCTCCACCTTCCTGGACATTCCCTATCTGAAACAAAGTTACGTCACCAGTCTGGGATACCGTAATACCTTTGTCGGAGGAAACGCCACGCTGACTCCTGAGGAATCATGGGCCTACGACCCCAGTTACGCCACCGGAGTGAACAACATGCTGTGGAATATGTACCATCACCATAGCGACGAGACAGAGAATCGGCTCATCGGTATGATTCGCCCCACCTGGCAGATAACCAACTGGCTGAGTCTGCGCGCCCAGGTTTCAACTGATATCACAGATGTGAAGCAAACACTGAAATATGAAAGCGAACAACCCAATTCCCTATACGACCCCAACGGTAGCTTCCAGTCCATCAACCGCCGTTACGACATTGTCTATGGAGATGTTATGTTGAACTTCAACTATAATATCAACCGCTTCGACATTGCCGCCACCGTAGGCTGGACCGGACGCTACGAAAATATGAACAATATGAGGGTCTCCACCAATGGCGGGCTTGTCACGGAAAACTGGTTCGACCTCAATGCCAGCCGCTACACGCCAAGCAGTACCCTGCAACGTATGGAACTACTGAAAACCGGCTATATGGGTACACTAAGCCTGGGATGGGACAACTATCTATTCCTTGAACTGACCGGACGCCAGGAACGCTCGTCTACCCTAAAAGACCAGAGCTTTTTCTATCCTTCCGCTAATCTGAGTTTCCTCTTCACCCAAGCCTTCCACATGCCGTCATGGTGGAACTATGGAAAACTGCGCCTCTCATACGGTATCGTAGGAAATGCTCCTGAAACCTATACCGCCAATATCGTCTACGAGCAAGGTTCGGACAACGGATTCACCTGGAACACCATTCCCTCTTCATGGGGGAATGCAGATATCCGTCCGGAAAAGAAGTACGAATACGAGATAGGTCTGGAAAGCAAGTTCTTAAACAACCGGTTGGGTATAGATGTATCTTACTACAACAACCGTGTAAAGGACCAGATACTCTCCACACCGCAACCTTCCACATCAGGCGTAAAGAATGTGTTGATGAATGTGGGCGAGGTAGCCAACCACGGCTGGGATATATCAATCAGTGCCACTCCCATACTGACCAGAGATTTCCGCTGGGACCTGACAGCCAACTATGGTGTATATAAGAACAAAGTAGTGAAACTGGCCGATGGAGTGCCCTATCTGGAAATACTCAACTCCGGAGGCAGTGGAATAAAAATACAAGCTGTGGAAGGCCAGCCAATGGGTGACATCTATGCGCAGGTTCCCCAGGTGAACGAAAACGGTGAGTACCTCGTTTCCGATAAAGGGCTTTACCTCAACCAAACCGAATTGCAGAAAGTCGGCAACATCAATCCGGCAGGCGTAGGAGGTCTATTCAACTCTTTCTCCTACAAGAATGTATTCCTCGATTTCAGTATCGACTTCCGCATCGGAGGAGATGTCATCAACGAAATGAACCAATATGCCACCGCAGTGGGTCTGACACCCGAATCCCTAAAGTACCGCGATACGGAACACGGCGGACTGTCCTATTACTATCCGGGCGACAACAATTCCAGCGGAATTCCGGTACAAGTAGACCCTTCCACGGGTGCCGGCCCCAACGGAGAGATAATCTACCACGACGGCATCATCCTTCCGGGTGTAGTGGCCTCCACTGGCGAAAGAAACACACGTATCATTCCGGCAGGCTATTACTACAACACCACCTATAATTGGGGAACGGAGGCCGAACAGCTGACATACCGCCATTCGGTATTCGACAATTCTTATGTCAAACTGCGTGAATTGACCATCGGCTACCAGTTTCCCGAAAAGATAATTTCCAAACTGGGACTGGGCCGGCTGAGTGTGTCGGTCTTCGGACGTAACCTCTTCTACTTCTACAAAGCACTGAAAAACTACGATGCGGAGTCGTCCGTCGGAACATCCTGGGCCAACCAGGCTACCGTGGGAAGTTCTACCACAGCTACCCGCAGTTTCGGTGTTTCACTTCGTGCAAGTTTCTGACAAAACAACCATCCAAAAAACAAAAAAGAGTATGAAAAAGACAAAGATATTATCCCTTGTTTCATTGGGAGCATTCCTCTTGACAACATCAGGCTGTACGGATTATGACTTCGACAGCAAATACGAAGACCCCTCCAAAGTAACCCAAGTCACCATCAGTAATCTGATGGTAGGAGTCTTCCAAAAAGTAAAGGACTATGATGTTTATGAATACAACCGGTTCTTCGGATTCGATTCACAGTTTACGGGCAAGTATGCACAAACCTTCGGCTACTCCAACACTACAGATATGTATACCCCCGGCTATATACCCGCCATTGACGGACAGTGGGACAATGTGTATTCGGCACTGGCCCAGTTCCGCAAGCTGGAATCTCTCTACAAAGAAGAAAGCGCGGCAGAGCAAGCACAGGATGAGGCATTCTATCTTGCCGCCAAAGTACAGCTGTACGATTTTTTCGCCGCCACAGTGGACGTTTTCGGGGATATGCCTTTCTCGGAAGCTTGCATGCTGCCGCTTACCAACGATGTAGGTAAATCGTATGCTCACTATGACAAGGCCGAGAATATATATAAAACCATTCTTGACGAGCTCAAAGAAATTGCTCCGCGGTTCCGCTCCATCCCCACACCGAGGAACTTCAATACACAAGACTTTATCAACAACGGGGACATGGACAAATGGGAACGTTATGCAAACTCCTTGCGACTGCGCCTTGCCATGCGCGTAGCCGCGCAAGGAGACTTGCAGACGGAAGGCCGTACCGCCATCAAGGAAATCCTGGAAAATCCGTCGGCCTATCCGTTGATAGAGGAACAAGAAAACAACATCCTCATTGTCAACCAGAAGTCTGGGCAACTGAACTTCACTGCAGGCCACGGACTGGGTGACTGGGTAACCAACCGACTCGCTTCGGGCGCCATCATCGACCGCATGCTGGGCCATGGCAACTACGATATGACCTGCAATGACCCACTGAGCGGCGTTTATGTGAAAGGAGAAGATGACCCGCGCATCCTACTCAACTTCAATCCCGTGAAGATTACCAACCAGAACACCGGTCAATTGGACGAACACCGTTATCTGGGCACAGACCTTACCGTGGCAGATGAGCTGACGGAATATTACAACTCGCAGGCACAAGACGAAGTCAATACCAGCAACACCGGTTTCTCACAAATCACGCAGAAAGGTTTCTTTTGGGAAAACGATAAATTCGACATGCTGATAATGGCCTCACCCGAAATCCATTTCCTAAAAGCGGAAGCCTATGAAATGGGGTATGGAGTGGCAAAGAATGAAGCAAAAGCGGAAGAAGAGTTCAAAAAGGCTGTCAGCCAATCCATCACGCTTTACTACTATTACGACTCGGTAAGTACGGGTGAAAACGCGCGCCGGTATAATGCCCCCACTGCCGAAGAAACAGCCTCTTTCGCTGCTGCCAAATGGAACAGCACGGAATATGCAGACAAGCTGGATGCTATCATTACCCAAAAGTGGCTGCATTTCGGTTTCCTGGCCAGTCGCGAGGCATGGAGTGACATCCGACGTACCGGCTATCCGTCCGGCCTGGTCTTCCCCGAAGTGGCCGGTACCATCACAAATGTGCCGAACCGCTGGAGATACCCGAATACGGAAGTCAACTACAATCCCTACTATAAAGAGGTGTCGGCCGAAGACACTTACTACCACAAACTGTTCTGGGCAAAATAAGGACTTTGTTTGCAAACCCATTCTGCCCGGAGAGTGTACCATAACTCACCACGGAATTACACGGATTAACACAGATTATCTTTGGAGTTCTGATAATAAAGAACTTTTAGTTATGTTGATCCGTGTAATTCCGTGGTGAGTATGTATTTACCTCTCAGTTTCTTTTATTCCGAACTATATCCTTCCTTTTTAGAAATCTTAAGGATTGCCCGATAGGGAGATTGCAGGAAACCACTGTCTTTAATGAACGACGGATAAACATCGCTTCCGCAAAAACTGAACTATAACATAACGGAGTAAATGAAAAAACATTCAAATGACTTGATTGGCGACATCGTGAAAGCCTTCGGCAAATATGCCGACCGGCCGGCATTCGTCATCGAAGACACTGCCTGCACTTATGGAGAGCTGGCAACTTGCGTACAGAAAATATCCTCCCTATTCAAGGACAGAGAAGACAAAATTATCGGCATCGTCGCGGAAAACAGACTGGAAACATACGCATCCATACTATCTGCACTGATTTGCGGAAAGGCATACGTCATCCTCCATCCTTCCTACCCCAAACATAGGAATGACAGAATTGCCGGCTTAGCAGGCATCCGCCTCGTGCTGCATACCAAGAATATCCATGTCTTGAACCTCGACACCCGGAATCTGGAACTGATATGCACCTCCGAAATAGAGCAGGCAGAGAACTCCACCACGTTCCACGCCGCAGAAGACATCCTCCATACGGCAGAAGAGGAAAATGCCTACATTATCTTCACTTCCGGAAGCACAGGCGAACCCAAAGGAGTGCCCATCTCCCGCCGCAACCTGAATGCTTTCTATACCGCCTATCACCGCCTCGGCTGGCAACTGGACGAGAACGACCGGATGCTGCAGATGTTCGAACTCACTTTCGACGTTTCCATCGTATCCTTTCTGTATCCGCTGACGCTGGGTGCTTGCATATACACCGTTTCTCCGGAAGGCGTGAAATACATCAACGTAATTGAAACTCTGGAAAAATACGACCTGACCTTCGCTGCCGTAGCCCCTTCACTGCTCCAGTTGCTACATCCCTATTTTCCGGAGATACACCTTCCCGCACTGAGATATCTGGTGGTTACTGCCGAGGCATCTGACGCGGAGCTGTTGGGTGCTTTCAGAAAATGCGTCCCCAATGCCTCTTTCATAAACCTATACGGACCGACAGAGGGAACCATCTACTGCACTGCCTACCGGATACCCGTCACCTCCTGCAAGCATCACAACGGCATGACCGCTATCGGAAGGCCTTTCGAAGGCATCGATGCCCTAATTATGGATAACGACGGTCGCCCGCTGCCTACCGGAGAAACCGGCGAACTATGGATTAGCGGCAATCAAGTGATGGGTGGATACTGGAATGCTCCCGAAAAAAACGGGGAATGCCTCGTAGAGACCGCCAATGGAAAAGTATACTACAAGACGGGAGACCTCTGCCGGATGGATGCCGACGGTGACATCATCTATTGCGGACGAAAAGACTCACAGATAAAGATACAAGGATTTCGCATTGAGCTGAGCGAGATTGAACATGTGGCAAAAAACTTTTTCAACGGTGAATGCCGTGTAGTCGTCATTCCCAAATACGACAACGACAACCAGTGCGAACTGCATCTCGTCGTAGAGAAGAAACAGCTCGACAAACAGCAGATAGAGGAATATCTGTGTAGCAGGCTTCCCTACTACATGATTCCCAAACATATGCATTGTCTGGAACAGTTTCCGCTGAACACCAGTAGCAAAACAGACAGAAAGAAAATACAAGAACTAATTTAAACTTGACAATGGATACACAGACTATTTTGAATGAAATGAGCCTCATCTTTCGAGAGGTACTGAAAAGAGAGAACATCGTACTTGACAATGAGACCACCGCCCAGGATGTGGAAGGATGGGATTCACTGACCAACATGCAACTGATAAACAAGATAGAGAAGAAATTCAATGTACGCTTCACCTTCAGAGATATTGTAAAACTCAAAAACGTGGGAGACATCTGCCATGCCATTTTAACCAAAACCAACTAGGAAATGTCATTCATATCCCTGAACTTCGTCGTACTGTTTGCGTGTACTTTCATTCTATACCATACGCTTCCTTCACGATTCAGAAAAGCGACCTTACTGACAGCCAGCTGCCTCTTCATAGGCTTCTACCACCTCGCTTTTCTGATAACGGCCCTCATCCTCACGCTTACCACCTTCTACCTTGGCAAATGGATAGGACAGGCCAAGCGGGAAAGCGGCATGAAGGGAATTTATTTTTCAGGTGTGTGTTTTCTGGTTGTAAGCTGGTTGGCATTCCGGTATGCTGACCGGCTTACAAACTGCCACATTCTCTTTCCACTGGGAATCTCTTTCTATACTTTCCAGGCCATTTCGTACCTGACAGAAATCTACTGGCAAGAAGAAGAACCGGAAAAGAGCCTGCCCGACTTCATGATATACATGCTCTTCTTCATGAAGTTCCTTTCCGGTCCCATAGAAAGAGCAAGTGACATGCTCCCCCAACTGAAGTCCTGCAAAGCCACGGACTATACATCCATGGTCTACGGAATGAGACTGATTGTCGTGGGACTAATAAAGAAACTGATACTGGCCGACTCCATCGCCCCATACATAGACGGTGTCTTCGGGTCGGTATACACAGCCTCGGGCGTGCAATTGCTGATGGCATGCCTCCTATATCCGATAGAGCTGTATGCCGACTTCTCCGGATATACCGACATCGCATTGGGAGGAGCGCGCATGCTGGGATTCAAGCTCAGCCCAAACTTCAACCGGCCGTTCATTGCACAGACCACTGCCGACTTCTGGCGCCGATGGCACATGTCGCTTTCATTCTGGGTACGCGACTATCTGTACCTCCCGTTGTCCTCGAACCTGCGTGGATGGGGACAATGGGGCGTATTTCTAAGTCTGGCGCTGACCTTCACGGGACTGGGTATCTGGCATGGTGCCGGATGGAACTTCGCTGTCTACGGACTAATTCAAGGTGTCATCATCTTCTACGAGATGAAGACCACAGCATTTCACCGCAGACTGAAAGCCCAATTGGGAAGCCGCTTATATGCCACATTATCCGTCGTAAGGACCTACCTACTTTTTGCCGTATCTCTGATATTCTTCCGGGCGGGCTCCATGGCCGAAGCGTTCCACTACATCAGCCACCTCTCCTTCGGCGTACATTACAGTTGGAAGGAAATGAACATCGGAATGCCGGACCACAACAGCATTGTGGCAGGAAGCGCACTCGTACTGATATTGGTTTACGAATATTTCATGTCCAAGCATGATTTGCTAGAAGCCCTCGGACGACAGCCGGCAGCCGTAAGATGGAGTATCTATTATCTGCTCGCCATAATACTTTTCACACTGGGACAGTTCAACTCGGACAGCTTCATATATTTACAATTTTGACAATAAAGACACATGATGAAGAAAAACAGCGAACGGAACGCAGCCATACGTTTCATGAAAAAGCTCTTTATCCTTTTTATCCCTTTTATAGCTCTACTGGCAGTCTATTTCCTGGACGACCCTTTCATGGTCCTAAAGAACTATGAACGATACGACCAAACCCCGGTTGTACTAAACGAAGGGCACGTGGGGTGGCAGATGTATCTGAACAACCGGGATACCATCCCCATCGACTCCTATATCATGGGAAACTCCTGCACTATGGCCTATCAATGCCATGAATGGGAGAAATACCTCCACGGCGGAAGAGCCGTACGGCTATTCGGAAATGCCGAAAGCCTTGCCGCCGTCTGCCTGAAGCTGAAGGCACTGGACAAGGCAGGTGCAACAATCAAGAACCTGCTGCTGATTATCGACAAGGAATCATTGCACAACGACCGTTGCCTGACCGGACATTCCAACATTCTGCCACCCGCCATATCGGGAATAAGCAGCTTCAAGTTTCAGAAGGAATTCTGCCAAGCCTTCTTCTACCCGAACTTTCTCTTCCCCTATCTGGACTACAAGCTGTTCCATACCTATCGCCCTTACATGAAAGGGGTTATAAACCCCTATGGCTCCACCCGAAACCCGGTAACCAATGACGTGTTAAATCCCAGAGAGAAAATGATAAAGGAAGAGGGAGATAAGTACTGGGAAAACCGGAAAGGAGAATTCACCAAAGAGAAAATGAAGAATTATAGAGACGGGAAATACCGGGAAGCCCCCCAAGTGCTCAGGGAAAAGCAAATCAGCTTGTTGCAGGAAATAAAGTGGATTTGCCGGAAGCATGATACCGATGTGAAAATCATTATCAGTCCCGACTACCTGCAGGTCAACATAAACCATGCCGACGTAAAGACGCTAAAGCGCTTCTTCGGAAAACGGAATGTGTTTGATTTCACCGGTATCAACGAATACACGGAAGACATCCACAATTATTATGAACCGGGGCATTATAGGCCCGCACTTGGAAAAAGGCTGATGGAAAAGATATATGAACCTTATATCTTGTCACCGAAAGCCAGATCTCCGGCATCTCCCAGCCCGGGCACGATATAGGAATGCTCGTTCATCTCAGGGTCGATTGCCGCACACCACAAGGTCACTTCATCTCCAGGGAACAGCTTTTCCAGATGCTCTACGCCCTGCCGGCTGGCTATGACACAGGCTATCTGCAACTTGGCCGGCATCCCCTTGGTGACGAAGGCCTTCCAGGCCAATTCCATACTTTCTCCCGTGGCAAGCATCGGGTCTACAATCAATAATGTCTTCTTGGACAAATCCGGAGTAGCGATGTATTCGATGTGTACATCCACCGTGCGGCATTCCTTATCCTTATAATAACGGTAAGCGGAAACAAAAGCGTTCCCGGCATGGTCGAACATATTCAAGAATCCAGTATGCAAGGGCAGCCCGGCACGGAAAACAGTGGCAATCACCACCTCGTCATCGGGTGTGCTGACCGGCGCCACTCCCAAGGGAGTCTGTACCTGCTTGACAGAATACGTCAGTTCCTTACTCATTTCATACGCCATTATCTCTCCAATGCGTTCAATATTACGGCGGAAACGCATACGGTCGCCCTGGACTGCTACATCACGAATTTCTGCCACGTATTGGTTCAAGACAGAATTTGTCTCGGCAAAGTTGATAACCTTCATAATTATAGAATGTTTTGATGTGCAAAGTAAACGAATTTCACCTAATTTGCAACATTCAGTTAGCAGATATTGTTATGGTTTTATAAAAGATTTCCTATTAGAGAAAAATTTCTCTAATAGAGCTTTTCTTTAAAAAGAAAGTATTACTTTTGTAGGCGAAAAACAAGGGACCTGCTGAAAAGCAGGAAAAAAAGAGCTTTTCTACACCCGTTTTCCCTTGTAAATCAAAGGTAAAAAGAGATTAAGGAAAGAGATTATAAACCAAATACCAACATTTTAAATCATTAAAAGAAATGGCAAATTTAGATTTAAGCAAGTACGGTATCCAAGACGTGAAGGAAATTATCCACAACCCGTCTTACGATGTACTGTTCGCAGAAGAAACCAAACCAGGTTTGGAAGGTTTTGAAAAAGGTCAGGTAACTGAACTGGGTGCTGTAAATGTAATGACAGGTATCTATACCGGTCGTTCTCCTAAAGATAAATTCTTCGTAATGAATGAAGCCAGCAAGGATTCTGTATGGTGGACTTCTGAAGAATACAAAAACGACAACAAACCTTGCTCTGAAGAAGCTTGGGCTGACCTGAAGGCTAAGGCTGTAAAGGAATTGAGCGGCAAGCGTCTGTTCGTTGTTGATACTTTCTGTGGCGCCAACCCCGCTACTCGTATGAAAGTACGTTTCATCATGGAAGTGGCATGGCAGGCTCACTTCGTAACTAACATGTTCATCCGCCCGACTGCTGAAGAACTGGCTAACTACGGAGAACCCGATTTCGTATCATTCAACGCTTCTAAGGCAAAAGTTGACAACTACAAGGAACTGGGTCTGAACTCTGAAACAGCTACTGTATTCAACTTGAAGACCAACGAACAGGTTATCTTGAACACTTGGTACGGCGGTGAAATGAAGAAGGGTATGTTCTCTATCATGAACTACAAGAACCCGTTGCGTGGTATCGCTTCTATGCACTGCTCTGCCAACACTAACATGGAAGGTACTGACTCTGCTATCTTCTTCGGTCTGTCCGGTACTGGTAAGACTACCTTGTCAACTGACCCGAAACGTCTGTTGATCGGTGACGACGAACACGGATGGGATGACGAAGGTGTATTCAACTACGAAGGTGGTTGCTATGCTAAGGTTATCAACCTGGATAAAGAAAGCGAACCCGATATCTACGCTGCCATCAAGCGTGACGCTCTGTTGGAGAATGTTACAGTAGCTGCTGACGGTAAGATTGACTTCGCTGACAAGAGCGTAACTGAAAACACTCGTGTTTCTTATCCTATCTACCACATCAATAACATCGTTAAGCCGGTTTCCAAGGGTCCTCACGCTCACCAGGTAATTTTCTTGTCTGCCGACGCATTCGGTGTATTACCTCCGGTATCTATCCTGAACCCTGAACAAGCTCAGTACTACTTCTTGTCTGGCTTTACTGCTAAGTTGGCTGGTACAGAACGTGGTATCACTGAACCGACTCCGACATTCTCTGCTTGCTTCGGTGCTGCTTTCTTGAGCTTGCATCCTACTAAATATGCAGAAGAATTGGTTAAGAAGATGAACAAGGTTGGTGCTAAGGCATACTTGGTTAACACTGGTTGGAACGGTAGCGGCAAACGTATCTCTATCAAAGATACTCGTGGTATCATCGACGCTATCCTCGACGGTTCTATCGACAAGGCTCCGACGAAGGTTATTCCTTTCTTCGACTTCGTGGTTCCTACTGAATTGCCTAATGTAGATCCGAAGATTCTTGATCCTCGCGATACTTACGAATGCGCTTGCCAATGGGAAGAAAAAGCAAAAGACCTGGCTGGTCGCTTCATCAAGAACTTCGCTAAGTTCACTGGCAACGAAGCTGGTAAGGCTTTGGTTGCTGCTGGTCCGAAGCTCTAATCTGACAATAAAGTTAGAAACATATGGAAAAGGTATCTCCTCCGGGAGATGCCTTTTTTCTTTTTTAATATCTCTATCTCATTGATAATCCGAAAGTTTTAGTAGTTTTGCAGAAACCATTATTCAAATAAAGCAATATGAAAAGTATCAGATTGATGTTGGCAGGCGCAAGTTTGTTACTGCTCTGCAGTTGCGGTGCCCAGGTCCAGAAAGAGACCCAAGTTGCCAATGCAAATGAAAGCAAAGAGAATGCGGTGATTGAAACCATCATGTCACGCCGCAGCATCCGCCAGTACAAACCGCAAGCCGTGAATCGCGACACCATGCAGATTATCCTGGATTGCGGTATCAATGCACCCAACGGACAGAACAAGCAATCGTGGGAAGTGCGTGTAGTGGATAACCCGGATTTCATCAACGGCATCACGGAAATCTACAAGAAGGAAAATCCCAAAGCCGCCGAAGACCCGAAATTCAAGAACATGTTTCGCAACGCTTCTACAGTAGTATTTATTGCCAATGACCCGTCTTATGACCTTTCGCAGATTGACTGCGGACTGCTGGGTGAGAATATGATTCTATCAGCCTGGTCCATGGGAATCGGTTCTTGCTGCTTGGGCGGTCCCACGCGCTTCATGACCTCTACTCCGGCTGCTGCCGAATACCTGAAGAAACTGGATATTCCGGAAGGCTATCAGCTACTTTACTGTATCGCTTTCGGCTATCCGGACGAAACGCCCACTGCCAAACCCCGTAATGCGGCAAAGGTAAAATTCATCGATTGACTTTCGTTTGAATGACGACAATAAAAAGGAGTGCCTCACCTTTCGGCGGGGCACTCCTTTCATATATAACAACTAAAACTCTTCTGTTTATCAGTTCTTGTTTGCGCGTTTACGCTCAAGCTCATCGAGGATAACCTTACGCATACGCATTGATTTAGGAGTAACTTCCACATATTCATCCTCCTTGATGTACTCCAGTGCCTCCTCAAGAGAGAACTGTACGGGAGGAATCAGACGTGCCTTGTCATCCGAACCACTGGCACGCATATTGGTAAGCTTCTTGGACTTCGTTACATTAATCACCAAGTCGTTGTCATGGGAATGCTCGCCCACTACCTGGCCTGCATAAACCTCTTCCTGCGGGAAAATGAAGAATTTGCCGCGGTCCTGCAACTTGTCAATGGCATAGGCAAAAGCCGTACCGGACTCCATGGCAATCATAGAACCGTTGGTACGCCGTTCAATCTCACCCTTATACGGTTGATATTCCTTAAAACGGTGCGCCATGATGGCCTCTCCGGCGGAAGCGGTCAGCACGTTGGTACGCAGACCGATGATACCGCGCGACGGCATGTCGAACTCAAGATTTACACGTTCGCCGGCACTTTCCATCTTTACCATTTCACCTTTACGACGGGTCACCATATCAATCATCTTGCTGGCATATTCTTCGGGAACATTGATGGTCAGCTCTTCGATAGGTTCGCATTTCACGCCGTCAATCTCCTTGAAGATTACCTGCGGTTGCCCTACCTGCAACTCATACCCTTCACGACGCATGGTCTCAATCAGTACGGAAAGATGAAGCACGCCACGGCCGGAAACAATCCACTTGCCGTCTTCCTCGCTCTTGCGCACACGAAGAGCAAGATTCTTATCCAACTCCTTCATCAAACGGTCGTGGATGTGGCGGGAAGTAACAAACTTACCTTCCTTACCGAAGAACGGAGAGTCGTTGATGGTGAAGAGCATACTCATCGTAGGCTCGTCAATGGCAATGGGCGGCAACGCCTCCGGATTTTCGTAATCGCAGACCGTATCTCCGATTTCAAATCCTTCGATACCTACCAATGCACAGATGTCACCGGAAGACACTTCCTGCACCTTTACACGGCCCATACCTTCGAATGTATGCAGTTCCTTGATTTTTGATTTCACGATACTCCCGTCACGCTTTGCCAAAGACACGTTCATGCCTTCTTTCAATGTACCACGGTGCACGCGGCCCACAGCAATACGCCCGGTATACGAAGAATAATCCAGCGAAGTAACCAGCATTTGCGGTGTACCTTCCAACTGTTCGGGGGCAGGAATATTCTCCAAGATACAGTCCAGAAGCGGATAAATGTTATCAGTCGGCTGCTGCCAGTCGGTACTCATCCAATTATTCTTGGCAGAACCGTAGATAACGGGGAAATCCAGCTGGTCCTCGGTTGCATTCAAGCTGAACATCAAGTCGAACACCATCTCGTACACTTCTTCGGGACGGCAGTTTGGCTTATCCACCTTATTTACAACAACGATAGGTTTCAGACCAATCTGCAGAGCTTTCTGCAATACAAACCGTGTCTGCGGCATAGGACCTTCGAAAGCATCCACAAGCAGAATGCATCCATCCGCCATATTCAATACACGTTCCACTTCACCTCCGAAGTCACTGTGTCCCGGAGTATCAATAATGTTAATCTTGGTGTCCTTGTAGTTGATAGAAACGTTCTTTGAGAGAATCGTTATACCTCGTTCACGCTCCAGGTCATTGTTATCCAACATTAATTCACCTGTGCTCTGGTTGCTGCGGAAAAGATTTCCGGCCAAAAGCATCTTGTCAACGAGCGTCGTTTTCCCATGGTCCACATGGGCAATAATTGCAATGTTTCTAATCTTTTGCATATAATACCTATTATTTTCAGGCGACAAAGTTAGTGATTTTGGATTAGATATGCAGTATAGATATGATTTTTTTGCTGAATATCATTGTAATATAAAAGTTTATCCCTATCTTTGCAGCCCCAAAAGGGAATATTTATAATAACTTTTAATTAAACATTATGTATTTAGACGCTGCTAAAAAGCAAGAAATCTTCGGCAAATACGGAAAGTCTAACACTGATACTGGCTCAGCTGAGGCTCAGATAGCTTTGTTTTCCTACCGTATTGCTCGTCTGACTGAGCACCTTAAGCTCAACAGAAAGGATTATAGTACAGAAAGAGCTTTGACTATGTTGGTAGGTAAACGCCGTGCGTTGCTGACTTATCTGAAGGACCGCGACATCACCAGATATCGTGCTATCGTCAAAGAACTCGGCTTGCGTAAGTAATCTACTTGCGGCAAAACCATCAAAAAAGGAAGTTTTCCAAAAGGAAACTTCCTTTTTTGTTTATAATCCGATTTATACCTAATTTTGTATCCATGAAAAGAAAAGTATCAGCAGCAAATCTTTCGATAGCAATCACTTTTCTATTGATACTGCTATCATTCGGCTTCGGTTATCGCAGCTATTCGCAGGCAGAACAACGTGTGGTCTCTGACCTGAATCAAGCGCTGCAACGCACAGTATTGCAGCACAAGGGATTATGGTTGAATGCAGATACCATCCAAACCTATGCCAAGTTGCAAGAAGTGATGGGCACTCCCGTTTCCGTAAGCGGTTTCCACAGAGCCTTTACCGAAGCATTGTCCATCACCGGATTGAAAGATGTTTCTACCCTTTCGCTACATATACTGAAAAAGAATGCTCCCGCCACCGTATTCAATGAGATTCCTGCCGGATGTCTTGCCAGCGACACATTAGTATGGCTCTCCACCACAGCCGATGCATCTGGGCTGACACTTTCTTTCCGGGGATATGCCCGCTGCTCAGCTGCCATGCTGTTCAGCTTATCCAAGCAGACAATTCCGGCAACATTGCTATTGGCCGCCCTGCTCTGGGGAGGATTCACTTTCTTCTATTTCCACCGGCACACAAAGACTAATGCCAGTAACGGGCAGCAACAAGAAAACTTCATTACCTTCGGCAACCTTTCGCTTTCCCTCCAGGAAGCCTGCTTCTATAACGAACAGCAGGAAAAGCTAAAACTCACCCCCATGCAGTACACACTGATGGAGATGTTCTACCTTTCTTCCTCACACCTACTTTTCAAATCCGACATCTGCCAATCGCTATGGCCGGGAAAAGACAATGCAGACGAAACGCTTTACACATTGATACGGCGTCTGAAGCCCATTGTCGAGGACAACAGCAACCTCAGAATAACAACAGATCGTGGTCGCGCCTACGGACTGGAAATAAAAACCTAAACATTATAGAATCATGAAGACTAACAAACTTATCCTATTAGGGCTAATCTGCCTAACTGTCGCAATGCCGACAACCGCCCAAAACCGTAACGAAAAGAAAGCGCGCACTGAACGTGCTGTAAAAGAAGCTATTGCTGCTAAACAATACAAAATCAACGTAGATCGGATGCAACCGATGAGAGGCGGTAGCCGTAACCTGACCACCAACTATACACTGGAAATTAGAAACGACTCCGTTTTCTCTTACCTGCCTTACTTTGGAGTGGCCTACAATGCTCCGTATGGAGGAGGCAAGAGCCTGAATTTCAATGCATCCATCACCGGATACACAACCAGAGCACTCAAAAAAGGCAAAATCCAAATAGACTTCAAGACCCGTAGTGATGAAGACAATTATGAGTACCGCCTCACCATCTTTCCCGATGGTTCTACCAGTATCCATGTGCAACCCATGAACAAACAGTCCATCTCGTTCACCGGAGAGATGGATACAGAAAAGTAATCATCTTCCCCCTTTAAAAGGACAAAAGAAGGCATTGTCAGTCTATTGTCAGGCAAATGTCAGACAACTATCCGCTTTTTGTTTCTTCCATCCCGGCAGAAAGCGGATACCTTCGTGTCCCGAAATCAAACAACAACCGGAACATGAAACAGATAATATGTATTCTTGCCCTGCTCCTAATGAGCGTCACGACAACAAAAGCACAAACCAGCCCGGCAACACCCTCCATCCGAGGTAAAATTCTCACAGAGGAAAAGCAACCGATAGAGTTTGCCAACATCGCCCTCCTTTCCGAAGATTCCACCTTCATACAAGGAACGTGCAGCCGAAGCGACGGTAGTTTTGAACTTCTCCCTCCCGCTCCCGGAAACTATCTACTACAAGTTTCTTCCATCGGTTACAAAACCCTTTGCCAGCCTTGCCCCACCGGGAGTACCCACAACTGGATATTGCAAACCGATGCCGTGCTACTTGCGGAAACCGTCATCACCGCCGCCCGCCCCGTTTTCCGACTAAAGGGCGGAAAGTTGGAGACAAGCGTACGGCAAACCCTGCTAGCATCCTTGAATGATGCCAACGACGTATTGAAACATATCCCCGGACTGCGCTCCTCTGATGAGGGGTATACCGTTTTTGGCAAAGGGACACCGGTCATCTATATAGATAACCGCCTTCTGCAAGACAACTCCGAACTACAACGCCTCTCTGCCGCCGATATTGAAAAAGTGGAGCTCATCACCAACCCGGGTGCAGAGTACGATGCTACCGTTAAAGCCGTTGTGCGCATACGCACCGTACGTAACAAAAGAGACTGTTTTGGCGGTAATTTCCGTGCAGGAATCACCCAACGGAGACGCAGCAACCATTACGGACAAGTCGATCTGAATTATCAGAAGAAAGGACTGTCCCTACTGGGCATGCTATACATCAATTATGAAAACAGAAAACGCCACCAGGAGGTTCGCTACCAGATACCGTCCGAAATACAATGGGATGTAAATAACCGGGTTCACTTATATAATAAGGGACTACTTGCCGGAGGAAAAGCAAGCGCCAGTTACGACTTCACCCCCCAACACAGCCTCGGTGCCTCCTATGAGTTTCATCGTACCCCCGATTATCACAGCAGTGACCATTCGGCATATACCGTCCGGGCAAATGAAGAATTGGCCGATCACACCATACATTCCTCCCAAAACTTGCAGCAAACCAACCGGCACCAGCTGAATGCCTACTATCAGGGCAGCATAAAGCAACTCCACATAAACTTCAACACCGACCTGGTATACGGAAAAAGTTATAATCACCAGGAGGCTAAAGAAGAAAGCCAGACCGAAGGCAATCGCGACATCAGCTCTTTCAACCACGCCGACAACCGCCTTTATGCCGCCAAGTTGATTCTGACCCATCCCCTTTGGAAAGGTGAACTGAAGACCGGTGCCGATTACACCTTCATCCGGCGAAATGACAATTTCCTGAACCGGCAGCACATACTTCCCGATACAGACAGTCAAATCGACGAAAGCAAGTCTGCCGTCTTTGCCGAATACTCACTGACATTAGGAAAAATCAGCCTTCTTGCAGGACTGCGCTTCGAGCATGCCGTCTCCGACTATTGGGAGCAGGAAAAGTACGTGTCCGGTCAAAGTCGTACTTACAATGACTGGTGCCCCAACCTATCGGTAGACTTTCCTCTCGGCAAAGCCCAAGCCAATCTCAGCTATACAGCCAAAAGCAACCGCCCCAGCTTCTTCCAGCTACGTAGCACACTGAGTTATAACAACCGTTTCATCTACGAAGGCGGAAACCCACTGCTCACCCCCGAAACCAACCACGACCTGCAGTTCACGGCCCTTTACAAGTGGGTACAATTCGGACTTAACTACCAATACCGCCGCAATGCCATTGCCTTCATGACCAAAGAATACGAGGACAATCCGGATGTTGTCATCTTCACTACCGGAAATTTCAAACGGATGCAGTATCTCACCGCCTCTGCCCATCTGTCACCCACCGTCGGCATCTGGAAACCGGAGCTCGGCATCTACTTCGCCCAACCGTTCTTCAAAGTCACCAATCAAGGCAGTAGCAAGAATATGAACCGCGGCAGCATTTACCTCTTTCTGCAAAACAGTCTCCAGCTTCCGGACGAGTGGATTCTCTCCCTTGATGCCGACTACCAGAGCGAAGGCAACTTCGGCGCCATGCTGCAACGTTCCTATTGGGGCATAGACGCTGGCATCCGCAAAACATTCTTCAACAAAAGGCTGACGCTTGGACTGCAAGCCAATGACCTGTGGAATTCCCGGTATGGCTCCTTCATGCTGTTCGGTCCCCGGCTGACCTATACGAAAAAGGCAAACCCGGACTCACGCAGCTTCTCCCTGAACCTAAGCTATCGTTTCAATGCAGCAGGCAAAGCGTACAAAGGAAAGCACGTATCGGAACAAGACTTGAAGCGGCTATAAACAGAACTTTGGGGAAGAAAGAGAAACAGAACAGAAGAATATTATACAAATAAGCCGACCTGCGGAGATATTTCAGCAATATTTTCCCTCAGAATGTTGCATCAAGTAAAAGTTTCTCTTATTTTTGCGGTTTAAGAACTATAAATTATAACTTTTCGACCCCAAAATACTATCATTATGGATACCAGCAAAATTGTAGGAGAAAAAATAAAATCACTCCGTGAAAGCCAATCCATCAGTATGGAAGAACTGGCACAGCGTTCGGGACTTGCTATCGAACAGATTGAACGTATAGAAAACAACATCGACCTTCCGTCACTGGCTCCCCTCATCAAGATAGCGCGTGTACTGGGTGTACGTTTGGGAACTTTTCTTGACGACCGGGATGAGAACGGTCCCGTGGTCTGCCGTAAGGACGAGTCGCAGAACAGTATCAGTTTCTCCAACAATGCCATCCACAGCCGCAAGCATATGGAGTATCATTCACTCTCCAAATCCAAAGCCGACCGCCATATGGAGCCGTTTATCATTGATGTGGCCGCTACGGACGACAGTGACTTTGTACTCTCCTCACACGAAGGCGAAGAATTCATCATGGTGATGGAAGGGACCATGGAAATCAGTTACGGCAAAAACACCTACCTGCTCGAAGAAGGTGACAGCATCTATTACGATTCCATCGTTCCGCACCACGTACACGCCTATGAAGGGCAGGCAGCCAAGATACTTGCAGTAGTTTATACACCAATTTAAATTAATGGAAAATTGAAAGGTGAAAATGGAAAATGATAAATACTTTCTATTTTCACCTTTCAACTTTCCACTTTCAACTTCCACATCATGTTATACGAACGTACCCTCGGCCAATGGTTGGAACATTGGGCCGAAACAACACCAGACAAAGAATATATCGTTTACTCTGACCGCAACCTGCGCTTCACCTGGAGCCAGTTCAACCGCCGGGTGGACGACATGGCCAAAGGACTTATCGCCATCGGCGTGGAACGGGGAACACACGTAGGTATCTGGGCAGCCAATGTACCCGACTGGCTGACTCTATTATACGCTTGCGCCAAGATAGGTGCCGTTTACGTAACGGTAAACACCAACTACAAACAGTCCGAGCTGGAATATCTCTGCCAGAACTCCGACATGCATACCCTCTGCATCGTCAATGGCGAAAAGGACAGTGACTTTGTGCAGATGACCTATACCATGCTTCCGGAACTGAAGACTTGCCAACGCGGACACTTGAAAAGCGAACGTTTCCCTTATATGAAAAACGTCATCTACGTGGGGCAGGAGAAGCACCGGGGCATGTACAACACGGCCGAAATACTTCTCTTGGGCGACAATATAGAAGACAGCCGCCTGAATGAGCTCAAAAGTCAGGTCACTTGCCACGATGTAGTGAACATGCAATACACCTCCGGCACTACGGGATTCCCGAAAGGCGTCATGCTGACCCACTACAACATTGCCAACAACGGTTTCCTTACCGGTGAGCACATGAAGTTTACCGCCGATGACAAGCTCTGCGTCTGCGTACCATTGTTCCACTGCTTTGGCGTGGTACTTGCCACCATGAACTGCCTGACACACGGCTGTACGGAAGTAATGGTGGAACGCTTCAACCCACTGGTAGTGCTCGCCTCTATCCACAAGGAGCGCTGCACGGCACTTTACGGCGTACCCACCATGTTCATTGCCGAACTGAACCATCCGATGTTCGACATGTTCGACATGTCCAGCCTCCGTACGGGTATCATGGCAGGTTCCCTCTGCCCGGTAGAGCTGATGAAGCAGGTGGAAGAGAAAATGTACATGAAGGTAACCAGCGTTTACGGGCTGACCGAAGCTGCTCCCGGAATGACCGCCACCCGGATAGACGACCCGTTCGACGTACGTTGCAATACCGTAGGACACGACTTTGAACATACGGAAGTAAAGGTTATCGACCCCGAAACCGGAGAAGAGTGTCCCGTAGGCGTACAAGGTGAAATGTGCAACCGCGGATACAACACCATGAAGGGTTACTACAAAAATCCGGAAGCCACGGCCGAAGTCATTGACGAGAACGGTTTCCTGCACTCGGGAGACCTTGGAGTGAAGGACAAGGACGGCAATTACCGCATCACAGGACGCATCAAGGACATGATTATCCGCGGTGGTGAGAATATCTATCCCCGCGAGATAGAAGAGTTCCTCTATCAACTGGAAGGCGTAAAAGACGTGCAGGTAGCCGGTATTCCCTCTAAGAAGTACGGTGAAGCCGTAGGCGCTTTCATCATCCTGCACGAAGGAGTGGATATGCACGAATCGGATGTACGAGACTTCTGCATCGGCAAAATATCCCGCTACAAGATACCCAAGTATATCTTCTTCATCAAAGAATTCCCCATGACGGGAAGTGGCAAGATACAGAAATTCAAGCTGAAAGACCTGGGATTACAGCTTTGCAAGGAGCAGGGGATTGAGATTGTGTAATAATAAAGGATAAGGGATTAAGGGTTAGGGATTATTGGGGTCGCATAGACTTTAATATAGGTATAAACCCATCCCTAATCCTTAATCCCTAACCCCTTATTTTTCTTCTTTTTCCGGATATTTCATATTCTCCTCTTTCATCTGTTCCAATACCTCATGCAGGTATTTGGCAGACTCCCATTTAGCCATCGGAAGGTCGTGGAGCAGGTAGTTGCCGCAATCTTGCGGAGCGGCACCGGGGACTTCACCTTCATATTCGGCAACAAAGCGGAAGGTGTCCTGCATCAGCGCCAGTATGTCCTGCGGCTTCAAGTCACCTTTCATCAGCAGATAATTACCGGTGAGGCAGCCCATGGGGCCCCAATAGATAATCTTGTCCTGCCACTGCGGGTCATTACGCAGGTAGGTGGCGGCAAGATGTTCGATAGTATGCAGAGCACCTTGTCCCAAGGCAGGCTCACGGTTGGGCTCTTTCATACGGATGTCGAAAGTAGTGACTGTTTCTCCGTTCACTTCATCCTGGCGGGATACGTAAATACCGCGCAACAAGCGGATGTGGTCAATTGTAAAACTGGGAATCTTCTTCATGAGTTATGAGTTATAAGTTATGAGTTATAAATTGCTGGGAAGGGTGGAGAGGAAGGTCCATATCGTGAGGAACGAACGCTCTGCCATGGTTCCCCAGAAATCGGCATACTGCGAAGCATGGTCCTCTACTCCGGGTGTGTCGCTGATGATGCGGAAGCTGAGAAAAGGAACATTGTACAGATAGCAAATCTGCGCAATGGCGGCAGACTCCATATCAACGGCAAGACCGTCGGGGAAACGTTGCTTGATGGTATCCAGCTCCGTACGGTTGGTGATGAACTGGTCGCCGGTACAGACAAGTCCACTGTGGATGCGGCTTTCCATTCCGGCTTCGTTCAGCGACAAGGCATGTTTCAACAGAGAGGAACATCCCTCGTAAGAGGCGGGAAAACCTTGCACTTGTCCGTACTCGTTACCGTCGCCGCACCAGACGTCGTGATACACCAGACGTTGGCTTGCCACTACATCCGTCACCTTCAGGCAAGCATCAATGCCGCCCGCCACACCGGTGCTGACGATGCAGTCCGGAGAAAAGCGCCGTATCAGTTCCGAAGCTCCTACCGCTGCACTCACCTTACCGATGCCACATTGCGTCAAGATTACATGGTTACCGCCCAATGTACCTTCCACATAGCGGAAACTACCATCGCCCGACGTATTCTTATCCTGCAAGCGCTCCACCAACCGGCGGTGTTCGCTGTCCATTGCACTGATTATCCCTATTGTCATATCTATAATAATTTAAGCTTGCATATTACCATTAAAGCACTTTAATCTTTTTTTGGAAAGGCAAAGGTACAACATTCTGCCGATAACGTGACAATAACAATCTGCATTTATGTATCTTTGCCACAAAAGCGAAGATAGGCTGCACCTCAACAAAACTTTTTCATGCAAGCATGAAAGTTCTGTATTCGGTTTGCACTATCTTTGCCCCACAATTGATTAATTGATAACTCATAACTTATAACTCATGAAGAAGCTTCTTCCCGACCTTATTGCCATCTTGGCATTCGTCCTTCTTTCCTTCGCCTACTTCTTCCCGGCGGATATAGAAAACCGTATTCTCTTTCAGCACGACACGGCTGCAGGAGCAGGGGCAGGACAAGAAGTCAAGGAGTATTACGAACAGACGGGCGAACGCAGCCGTTGGACAAACTCGCTGTTCGGCGGTATGCCCATGTATCAGATAGCCCCTTCGTATGACTCCACCAAGTCACTGCAGTGGGTACAGAAAGCCTACCAACTCTTCCTGCCCGACTATGTGTGCCTCACATTCATGCTGATGCTCGGCTTCTACATCCTGCTGCGCGTCTTCGGCATACCGGTCTGGCTGGCCGGACTGGGCGGTATCATGTGGGCATTCTCGTCCTATTTCTTTATCCTGATATCCGCCGGACACATCTGGAAGTTCATCACCCTTGCCTACGTGCCGCCCACCATAGCGGGCATCGTGCTCGCCTATCGTGGGAAACTGCTGTGGGGAGGCATCCTCACCGCCTTGTTCGTGGCCCTGCAAATCACCTCGAACCACGTGCAAATGTCCTATTACTTCTTCTTCGTCATCCTTTTCTTTGTGGGAGCCTACTTCGAGAAAGCATGGCGTACCAAGACATTGCCCCAGTTCTTCAAGGCAAGTGCCGTACTGATTGTGGCAGCCCTCGTCGGCATAGCCGCCAACGTATCCAACCTCTATCACACCTATGCCTACAGCAAAGAAACCATGCGCGGCAAAAGCGAACTGGTGCAGACCGGCGACGCTGCCAAGCAGACCAGTAGCGGGCTGGACCGCGACTACATCACCCAGTGGAGCTACGGCATCGACGAAACACTGACTCTGCTGGTGCCCAACTTCAAAGGCGGAGCATCTGCCGCCCTCAGCCAGAGTGAAACCGCCATGAGCAAGGCAAACCCGATGTACAGCAGTCTGTACGGCTCACTGACACAATATTTCGGTACCCAGCCCATGACGTCGGGTCCCGTCTACGTCGGAGCCTTCGTCTTGTTTCTGTTCGTACTGGGATGCTTCATCGTAAAAGGACCGTTGAAGTGGGCATTGATAGGAGCCACCTTCTTCTCCATCGTCTTGTCCTGGGGCAAGAACTTCATGCCGCTGACGGATTTCTTCATCGATTACGTCCCGTTGTACAACAAGTTCCGCGCCGTGTCCTCCATCCTTGTCATAGCAGAGTTCACGATACCTTTGCTGGCTATCTTTGCCCTGAAACGCCTGCTCGAAGAGCCGGAAATCTTAAAACAGGAAAAGAAGCCCCTCGGCATCAGCCTGCTGCTCACTGCAGGCATCGCCCTGCTGCTTGCCGTTGCCCCGGGCAGCATCGGCTCCGGCTACGTGCCCGCCCAAGAGGCACAGATGCTGCAGAATGCCGTCAACCAGCAGATGATACCCGCCAACGAACTCTCCGGCATCCTTGCCAACTTGGGAGAGATGCGTGCCGAACTCGTCAGCAGCGACGCCCTGCGTAGCTTCATCATCATAGGCATCGGCTGCAGCCTGCTCTGGCTCTATGCAAGCGGCAAGCTGCGCAGCTCGCTGACCATTGCAGGTATCACCATACTCTGCCTGGCAGATATGTGGGGGGTCAACAAGCGCTATCTGAATGATGCCCAGTTCGTGCCCCACTCCATCCGTACGGAAACCTTCACCAAGACGAATACAGACGAGCTGATACTGCAAGATACCAGCTTGGACTATCGTGTATTGAACTTTGCCACCAGCACCTTCGATGACAACAATACCTCCTACTGGCACAAAAGCGTCGGCGGTTATCACCCGGCCAAGCTGCGCCGCTACCAGGAAATGATAGAGCATCACATCTCTCCCGAAATGCAGGCGGCCTACAAGGCCATTGCCACCGCCGGAGGTGAGATGGACAGCGTGGATGCCAATAAGTTCCGCGTACTGAACATGCTGAACACCAAATACTTCATCTTCCCTGCAGGACAGCAAAGACAAACCGTTCCCATCCTCAACCCGCACGCCTACGGCAATGCATGGTTTGTAAACAAGGTGCAGTATGTGAACAACGCCAACGAAGAGATTGACGCCCTGGACAGCATCATACCCACAGAGACAGCCGTAGTGGATGCCCGCTTCAAGGATGTACTGAAAGGCGCCACGGAAAGTTATAAAGACAGCCTCTCCAGCATCCGCCTGACAAGTTACGCACCTAACCGCCTGACGTACGAAACAAACAATGCCCAAGACGGTATTGCCGTATTCTCCGAAATCTATTATCCGGACGGCTGGCACGTAACCATCGACGGACAGCCTGCCGAACTGGCACGCGCCGACTATATCCTGCGCACAATGTATGTTCCTGCCGGACAGCACACCATAGAAATGCGCTTTGACCCCACCAGCCTGCACGTGACGGAAGGCATCGCCTACGGAGCACTGGCACTGCTGGTGATAGGTATCATCGTGGCAGTGCTGATAACTAAAAGGAAGTATGTAAAGGCATAAAAAAAATATCATATCATTCCCCCACAAGCACCCGACGCATTCCGCTATTCATACCCTGATACGGAATGCGTCGAGTGCTTATGTCCGTTCCGTTATTCCCTCATGTTTGTTCTGTCATTCCCTTATGTCTGTTCTGTCAACCCCTATATATTGATGAAAAACCACGGCTGTGAAGCATATTCTTCACAGCTGTGGCACGTCTTCTTCACGACTGTGGAAAAGGCGTACCACAGCCGTGCGCACATGATAAACCCAAAGGCTTCTCAAGACAAACCACCGTGCAAAACACAACAGAAGCCTATGTAGCACACAACGGAAGCCTATGCAAGAGACAAGAAAGCCCGGTCAGATGCGCAAAAAAACCGTTTCTACCCTCCCGGGTAAAAACGGTTCAAGTCAATAATACATGAAAAAACGCTATTTAGAGAGAGTCTCTTCTATAACGGAATGGTTCTCTTCCTTCTTCACTCATCATCAGCAGTTCTCCGAACTGACATCAAAGTTAGGGAAGCATAACAAGAACAACAAATAGAATCTACGAAAAGGCATATCTCATCGACAGAACGGAAAAGAATGAACCCTACAATAGGGAAAAGAATGAAAAAAAAGCTATAAACAGTCGGCAGAACGATATATTTCAGTAACTTTGCTAACGTGAAAACAAGCTGCACCCCAGCATAAAAAAATGAACAGTATGGAAACTACCAGACAAAATAAAATAGCCCGTCTCTTGCAGAAGGAACTGAGTGATATCTTCTTGTTGCAAACCAAGTCCATGCCCGGCATACTGATTTCCGTCAGTGCCGTACGCATCAGCCCCGACATGAGCGTGGCACGCGCTTATCTCAGTATATTCCCCTCGGAGAAAAGCGAAAAAATAGTCAAGAACATCAACGGAAACATGAAATCCATACGCTTTGAACTGGGTACCCGCGTACGCCACCAACTACGCATTATCCCCGAACTGAAGTTCTTCGTAGACGACTCACTGGACTATCTGGAACGAATTGACGAACTGCTGAAATAATGTCCCTTCCCTTCCTTATAGCCCGCCGCTACCTCTTCTCCAAGAAGAAACACAATGCCATTAATATCATCTCCGGTATTTCGGTGTGTGGAGTGGCATTGGCTACGTTGGCGTTGGTATGCACCTTGTCCGTGTTCAACGGTTTTCAGGACATGGTGGCAGGCTTTTTCACAGCCTTCGACCCGGAACTGAAAATCACCGCCCGCGAAGGTAAGGTTTTCGACCCGCACGAAGCGTGCATCCGGCAAGTACACGCCCTGTCCGAGATTGACGTGTGGACGGAAACACTGGAAGAGAATGCCATGGTGCAGTACAAGGACCGCCAGGCAATGGCCGTCATCAAGGGAGTGGAGGACAATTTCGAACAGCTTACCTCCATCGACAGCTTGCTCTATGGGACGGGAAAGTTCCTACTGAGCGACTCGGTGGTGGACTATGGTTTTCTGGGTGTGGAACTTATATCCGAGTTGGGCACCGGCATTCAGTTCGTAGACCCGTTGCAGGTCTATGCCCCCAAACGGAACGTACGGGTAAACATAGCCAACCCCACTGCGGCTTTCAACCGGGAGTATCTCTTCTCGCCCGGCGCCATCTTTGCCGTCAACCAGCAAAAATACGATTCACGCTACATACTGACGTCACTCGACTTTGCCCGCCGTCTGTTCAATTATGACACGGAAGTCTCTGCCATCGAGATGAAACTGAAACCCGGTTCCAACATCGGCTCCGTACAAAAGAAAATAGCAGGCATTCTCGGCGACCGGTTCATTGTACAGAACCGCTACGAGCAGCAGGCCGATGTTTTCCGCATCATGGAAATAGAGAAACTTATCTCTTATCTCTTCCTCACCTTCATTCTGGGTATCGCATGCTTCAATGTCATCGGTTCGCTGTCCATGCTGATACTGGACAAACGGGAGGACGTGAAGACACTGCGCAATCTGGGTGCCGATGACCGGCTCATAGCGCGCATCTTCTTGTTCGAAGGCAGGATGATTTCTGTGTTCGGCGCCCTCTCCGGCATCGTTTTAGGATTGTTGCTGTGCTTTCTGCAGCAACGTTTCGGGTTGATTTCATTGGGGGGAGGCAATGGAAGTTTTGTAGTGGACGCTTATCCGGTAAGTGTACATGCCACGGATATTATTCTGGTATTCTTAACGGTCATCACTGTAGGCTTCTTGTCCGTATGGTATCCGGTGAGATACCTCAGCAAGCGGCTGCTGAGAAAAAGATAAAAAACAGTTACTTCTTACGGATAATCGTCAATCCGTCACGCAGGGGAAGAATGACTTTCTCCACACGCGCATCCCGCGCCACCAAATCATTGAAGGCTTTGATACTGATTGTTTGCAGGTCTGTGCGATGGGGGTGTTCTTCCAGCACATGGCCATCCCACAAGGTATTGTCGGCAATGATATATCCACCGCCGGAAAGGCGGGCGAGCACCATTTCATAATACTCTATGTATTTACGCTTATCTCCGTCAATAAAGGCAAGGTCGAAAGTGAGGTCCAGTTGCGGTACCAGCTCCAAAGCATCACCGATGTAGAACCTGATTTTATCCGCGTAATCGGAATTCTCCAGCCACGGACGGGTGAAGTCCTCCTGCTCGTCGTTGATTTCAAACGTATGCAGCATCCCGCCCTCTGGCAGTCCTTCTGCTATGCAAAGTGCGGAATATCCGCTATAAGTCCCTATCTCCAGCACCTGCCGGGGACGAATCATCCGGACAAACATCTTGAGCATACGCCCCTGCAAATGTCCGGAAGCCATGCGGGGATATAGCAACTTGACATGCGTGTCGCGATAGAGCGCTTTCAGATAATCGCCCTCATCATCAATGTGCTGCAAAATGTATTCGTCAATCGTCACTTTGTTAATGGATTATAGGTTAGGGATAAGGGATTAGGGGTTAGGGGTTAGTTCTGCGCACAATTATTAATTAATCATTAACCGCTAATCCCTAACCCCTTATCCTTAATCCCTTATCCTACAAGTATCTGTTACTGTTAGGCAGCACACTATCTTCAGCATGCTTCAAGGCATCTTCTACGACATTGATTTCAAGGAAAGAGGTCTGTGTGCCTTCCTTACCGCTACTCAGGTAGCCCACCATGTCCGTAGGACATAAACGGCCTTCCTTCAACAAGCGGCGCAAGGCTGCAAAGTAATACTCCTGCCCGTTGGCAAGTTCGGGCATATAGATAGCTTCCACACCGTAGGAAAGGGCAAGGTGCCGCATGGTCTTTTCCTTGTAGCAGATGGCCAATACCGGATATTTGCCACGGAAAGCGGCAAGGTTACGGGCAGTACGGCCGCTGTAACTGTCGGTGATGATTGCACGGATTTTCAGTTTGGTGGTAGCCTTTACCGCTTGTTTGGCCAGGAACGCAGTCACGTCGTTGCTGTTCTCGTCCAGCGGAATACGGATATCGTTGTCAGACAGCTTGTCTTTCTCCGCTTGGGCGGCAATCTTGGTCATCGTCTTCACCGCTTCTACCGGATACTTTCCATAGGCGGTTTCACCGCTCAACATCAAGGCATCCGTACGATAATAGATGGCATTGGCAATGTCCGTTACCTCCGCACGGGTGGGACGCGGATTGGAAATCATGGTATGAAGCATCTGTGTGGCAACAATCACCGGCTTCTTGGCAAGAATACACTTGCGGATGAGCACACGCTGGATGCCCGGAATACGTTCCTGCGGAACTTCAATACCGAGGTCACCGCGAGCTATCATCACACCGTCGGCTACTTCCAGGATTTCATCGATATTATCAACGCCTTCCTGGTTCTCAATCTTAGCAACAATACGGATATCGCTGTTATGAGCGTCAAGAATCGCCTTGATGTCGAGTATATCCTGCTTATTGCGCACAAAGGAGTGGGCAATGAAGTCTATGTTCTTCTCAATGGCATAAAGGATATTGGTGCGGTCCTTCTCCGTCAGAGAAGGCAGATTGATGCGGACGCCGGGAACGTTGACGCTCTTGCGGCTGCCCAGAGTAGCCTCATTCTGTACTTCGCAGAGCAGGTAGTCGGGGGTCTTCTCTACAACAACCAACTCCAAGTCACCGTCATCAATAAGGATATGGCCGTCCACATTCAAGTCTTTGACGAAATGGGGATAGGATACCGAGATACATTCACGGGTAGTCTCCTGCTCCGGGTTGCCTACCACCTTCACGCGGTCGCCCGCCTTGAAAGGAATGGGCTCAGCCAGAACCGTCGTGCGGACCTCCGGTCCTTTCGTATCCATCAGGATAGCGATGCGGTTGGAAACCGAACGCACATTGTTAATCAACTTCTCGGCACCTTCACGGCCAAGATGTGCAGTATTCATACGTACAACATTCATACCTGCATCGAACAACTGCTTTATAAAATCAACATCACAGCGCTGGTCAGAAATCGTTGCGACAATCTTCGTTTGCTTCAATAACATAATCTATATACCTATTTTATTTAATAATCTTTTAATGCCTCCATGGCCAGACGGTAGGAGTTCAGCCCGAAACCGAGAATGACACCCTTGCAAGCGCAGGAAATCATGGACACATGACGAAAAGCCTCGCGGGCATGTACATTAGAGATATGCACCTCAATCACCGGAGAAGTGACCGAACGGATAGCATCTTGCAGAGCGATGGACGTATGGGTGTAAGCACCCGCATTCAAAATGATGCCGTCCACATCAAAACCTACCTGCTGAATCTTGTCTATCAGCTCTCCCTCAATGTTGGACTGGAAATAGTCAATCTGTACATCCGCATATTTCTTACGGAGTTCGGCAAGGTAGTCTTCAAAAGTAACGCTACCGTAAATGGAAGGTTCACGTTTGCCCAAGAGATTTATATTGGGGCCGTTAATAATCTGTATCCTCATAACACAATTTTTTATACCTTTGCGGTGCAAAGATAGTGCAAACCGAAAGCAGATGCAAATTTATTTGCAATTTGCTGAAATGCAGCCTATTTTCGCGAAGCAAAGGTAGAAAAAAGAAATGAAATCAGAAGAAAAATCCACGAATAAGGAGAAACAAACGCTGATAATCAGAAAGTACCACCAGTATCTGAAACTGGAAAAAGCACTCTCACCCAATACAGTGGATGCTTACCAAACAGACTTACAGAAGCTGCTGCACTTTCTGGAAGGAGAGGGTATCGCTATCCTTGACACTACCCTGGATGACTTGCAGCATTTTGCCTCCGGACTGCACGACATCGGCATCCATCCCCGCTCGCAGGCACGCATCTTGTCGGGCATCAAGTCATTCTTCCATTTCCTCGTCATGGCCGACTACCTGGAGGGAGACCCCAGCGAACTGTTGGAGGGACCCAAAATCGGATTCAAGCTTCCAGAAGTACTGACAGTGGAAGAGATAGACCGCATCATCTCCGCCATTGACCTAGGCACAAACGAGGGGCAACGCAACCGGGCCATCCTCGAGACTCTATACAGTTGCGGCCTACGGGTATCGGAACTGTGCAACCTGAAAATCTCCGACTTGTATTTCGACGAAGGCTTCATCAAGGTAGAAGGTAAGGGCAGCAAACAGCGCCTTGTACCCATATCGTCCCGTGCCATCAAGGAGATAAGGAACTGGTTCGTGGACCGCAATGGAGGCTGGAAAATCAAGAAGGACTTCGAGGACTATGTATTCCTGGCACGCTGGGGCAAAAATATCTCGCGCATCATGGTATTCCATCTCATCAAGGAACTGGCGGAGAAGGCCGGCATCACCAAAAACATCAGTCCGCACACCTTCCGCCATTCCTTTGCCACCCACCTGCTTGAAGGAGGCGCCAACCTGCGCGCCATACAAAGTATGCTGGGTCACGAATCTATCGCTACAACAGAAATTTACACACATATTGACCGGCACAGATTGCGCAGTGAAATCATAGAACATCATCCCCGCAATATAAAGTACCGCAAAGAGCGGGAAATTCATTAAATTATGATAAAATTGCTGCGCGAGTTAACAAACTGTAATAGGATTTAATATCTTTGCGTTGTTGTGTCCATGCCCAAACAGTACACTAAAATGGAATAGACAAATTTCAATTACAAACAATTAATTTATACCTAAAATGACTAAGAAATTGTATCTGCCGTTTTTAATGGCAATGGTTGTTGCATTAATGACATCGTGCAGCAAAAAGATGGGTGAATTGTCATCAGATTATTTCACCGTAACTCCTCAAGTTCTGGAAGCTGTGGGTGGTAAAGTTCCCGCTACAATCAACGGAAAATTCCCCGAAAAGTACTTCAATAAGAAGGCTGTGGTAGAAGTGACCCCTGTGCTGAAATGGAATGGCGGCGAAGCTAAAGGCCAGTCGGCTGTGTTCCAAGGCGAAAAAGTAGAAGGTAACGACCAGACTATCTCTTACAAGATGGGCGGCAGCTACACTATGAAGACATCTTTCGACTATGTACCGGAAATGGCCAAATCCGAACTGTATCTGGAATTCAAGGCTACAGTAGGCAAAAAGACTGTCACTATCCCTGCTGTAAAAGTAGCTGATGGTGTAATCTCTACTTCTGAGATGCTGGAACAAACATTGGGCAGCGCTAACCCCGCCAATGGTGACGACGCTTTCCAACGTATCATCAAAGAAAAGCATGACGCCAACATCATGTTCTTGATTCAACAAGCCAACGTACGCGCCAGCGAATTGAAGACTGCCAAAGAATTCGGCAAAGAAGTGAAAAACATAGACGAAGCTGAAAACAAGAAAATCAGCAACATCGAAATCTCCGCATACGCTTCTCCCGATGGTGGTGTAGGCTTGAATACTACACTGGCTGAGAACCGCCAGGACAACACGGCTAAAATCATCAACAGAGATTTGAAGAAAGCAAAAATCAATGCAGCAGTAGACACCAAGTATACGGCTCAGGACTGGGAAGGCTTCCAGGAACTGGTATCCAAATCAAACATCCAAGATAAAGAATTGATTCTTCGCGTTCTTTCCATGTATCAGGATCCTGAACAAAGAGAACAAGAAATCAAGAACATCTCTTCTGTTTATAAGACTTTGGCTGACGAAATCCTGCCGCAACTGCGTCGTTCACGCCTGACTTTGAACTACGAAATCATCGGTAAGTCTGACGAAGAAATCGCAAACCTCGCCGACAGCGATGCCAAGCAGCTGAACATCGAAGAATTACTGTATGCCACCACCTTGACTAAAGATGCTGCCAAGCAAGAAGCCATCTTCACAAAAGCTACTCAAATCTACCCGAACGATTTCCGTGCTTACAACAACTTAGGTAAACTGGCTTATCAGGCTGGTGATCTTGACAAGGCTGAAAGCTACTTCAAGAAAGCTCTCTCCATCAAGGATGCTCCTGAAGCAAACATGAATCTCGGTCTGATTGCCTTGACCAAGGGCGACAGAACAGCAGCAGAAAGCTATCTGAGCAAGGCTTCCGGTTCTAAGGAACTGAACGAGGCATTGGGTAATCTGTATGTTGCTCAAGGACAGTACGACAAGGCTGTCAGCTCATTTGGCGACACTAAGACTAACAGCGCTGCTTTGGCACAAATCCTGGCTAAGGACTACAACAAGGCTAAGAACACACTGGCTGCTATCGAAAGACCAGACGCTTATACTGACTACCTGATGGCTGTACTTGGCGCAAGAACCAACAATACATCTATGGTAACCAGCAGTCTGAAGAATGCCATTGCAAAAGAACCGGCTTTGGCAAAGAAGGCTGCTTCTGACCTGGAATTCGCCAAATACTTCACTAACACTGACTTTATGAATATCATCAAATAATAAAGGTTAGATTGAAAAGAACGTGCCCGGCATAGAAATATGTCGGGCATTTCTTTTTATTCACACCAAAAAGAAGTATTTTCGCGACGAAGTATCAGAAAAAGAACCGGAATGAAGAAAATATATCTTGCATACCTTCTGCTTATTATATTGTATGCCTGCGGCAGCAAAAATACAAATTCAGTCTACCTAAATGGTGAAATCAAAGGGCTGGGGAATGATACCCTTTATATATATGGTACGGACAAGTTCTATAACCGTATGGACACTCTGCTTGTCAAGGATGACAAGTTCTCTGCAACCCTCACCACCGACACACTTGCCTCTACATGGTTGCAATTCAGTGACGGTACGGAATATCCGCTTTACCTGGACAAAGGAGACAACATAAAGATAAAAGGTTCTGCCGCCGAACTTACTTCACTGGAAATCACGGGGAATGTTCCCAATGAAGAACTGACCGCCTTTCAGAAAGAGTTGAAAGGTTTGAGTACTCCCTCGGAGAAAGCATTGGAAGAAAAAGCAGAAGCCTTCATCAACAGCCATCCTTCTTCACTGGTAAGTATCTATCTGCTGGAGAAATATTTCGTGCAAAAACCGCAACCGGACTTCTCCTTAATCAAAGAAATGACAGAACACATGACCGGAGGCCTGAAAGACCGCCCATATGTGGACGAACTGCTTGACCTTATCCAAGAAGAAGAGAAGGTATCCGTCGGGAAAACCATCCCTTACGTCAACCTGCCCAATGCCAAAGGCACACAAATCAGCCGTACTAGCTTTAAGGACAAATATCTGTTGATACATTTTTGGGCATCTTGGGACCCGCAAAGCATGGAAGCCAACGCTGCCCTGCGCCGGATTTACAAGAAAGAAGAAAAGAACAAGCTATTCGCACTCTGGGGCATTTCCTTGGATATCGACAGAAAGGAATGGGAAGAAGCAATCAAAAGAGATACCCTGAAGTGGGAACAGAGTTGTGATTTCTCCGGATGGAACACAGCGCCCATCAAACAGCTCGCCATACAAGCATTGCCTGCCAATCTGTTCCTTAGCCCTTCCGGAAAAATTGAAGGGAAGAATATGAGTGAGGAAGACATCAAAAAGAAACTGGAGGAGATAGAGCAAAAGGAAAAAGAGAAGAAAGAGAGTGAAAAGAAACTCAAAAAACAAAACCGACGGTAGCCTATCCTGCCATCACTAACCCCTAATCACTAAAAACGTGCTCATAAAAGTTTTTGGAGCGGCTGTTCAAGGTATTGACGCAACCCTCATCACCATTGAAGTCAACAGTTCCAGAGGCTGTATGTTCTATTTAGTCGGTTTGCCGGACTCTGCGGTCAAAGAAAGCCATCAACGTATCATATCTGCTTTGCAGGTCAACGGCTACCGGATGCCGACCAGCAATATTGTCATCAACATGGCTCCGGCTGACATCCGCAAGGAAGGTGCAGCTTACGATTTACCTTTAGCCATCGGCATACTTGCCGCCAGCGAAGTTATCCAGTCCGATAAGCTGGAACGCTATCTGCTGATGGGTGAACTAAGCCTTGACGGCAGCCTGCAACCTATCAAAGGAGCACTCCCCATTGCCATCAAGGCCAGAGAACTGGGGTTTGAGGGTATGATTGTACCGCAACAGAATGCCCACGAAGCGGCAGTAGTAAACAATCTGAAAGTGTACGGAGCGGGAAACATCAAGGAAGTTATAGAATTCTTTAATGGCACGCAGGAATTAACCCCTACGTTAGTCAACACCCGCGAGGAATTCTATTCCCAGCAGAGCAACTTCGATTTCGACTTTGCAGAAGTAAAAGGACAGGAAAATGTGAAACGAGCCTTGGAGGTAGCTGCTTCGGGCAGCCACAATATACTTCTCATCGGTTCGCCGGGCAGCGGTAAGTCCATGCTTGCCAAGCGTCTGCCATCTATACTTCCTCCCCTCTCTTTGGGAGAGAGTCTGGAAACGACCAAGATTCATTCTGTTGCCGGAAAGTTGGGCAAAGACGGTGGACTCATCTCGAAACGCCCGTTCCGCGCCCCTCACCACACCATTTCTACGGTAGCGATGACCGGTGGAGGAAGTTTCCCCCAGCCCGGTGAAATCAGTCTGGCACATAACGGAATTTTATATCTTGATGAACTGCCAGAGTACAGCCGTAACGTATTGGAGGTTCTTCGCCAACCGCTGGAAGATAGGAAGATTACCGTGTCACGCATCCGATGCAATGTAGAGTACCCGGCAAGTTTTATGCTGGTAGCCTCTATGAATCCGTGCCCATGCGGGTATTACACGCATCCCACCAAGGCTTGTGTGTGCAGTCCCGGACAAGTACAAAAGTACCTGAACCGCATATCCGGACCTTTGCTCGACCGTATCGACCTGCAAATTGAAGTCACCCCACTCCCCTTTGAAGAGATGGCAGATTCCCGCCCCGGCGAATCGAGCGCCACCATACGCGAGCGTGTGATACGTGCCCGACAAATTCAAGAAGCAAGGTATGCAGACATTCCCGGCATATATTGTAATGCCCAGATGAACAGTAAACTGCTTGCTCGCCACGCCCGTCCGGATGACAAAGGACTTGCCATGCTCAAAACTGCCATGAACCGACTGAACCTTTCGGCCCGCGCCTACGACCGTATATTGAAAGTATCACGCACCATCGCCGACCTGGAAGGCTGCGAATTGATACAGCCGGCACACTTGGCGGAAGCTATCGGATATAGAAATCTGGATAGGGAGGACTGGGCAGGATGACGGTTAATGATTAATGATTAGTAATTAATGGGCTGCTCATTGAGAGCAATCATTAAACATTAATCATCGTTTTTCTATCCGAATGCGCGCATCCACCGCTATCACCTGCTTTTCAGTCGCCAACAATGGATTGATATCCATCTCCTTGATTTCCGTTGCAAAGCGCAGCAAGGTGGAAAGCCGTACAATAATTTCGGCAAATTTATCTTCATTCACTCCCTTCTGCCCACGCGTACCTTTGATAATCTTATAGGCACGCAACGAGTGAATCATGGAGTAAGCCTCCTCGTAGGACAACGGTGCAAGACCGGAAGATATATCCTTCAGCACCTCCACAAAAATACCGCCCAGGCCGCAGAGTACCACATGTCCGAACTTCTCTTCATATTTGGCACCGATAAACAATTCCGTCCCTTTCAACATCGGCTGCACCATGATAGCACTAGCTTCGGGAATCTGCATCATACGGTCGAATTCCAATGCCAAATGCTGTTCACTCTTGATATTGAGCACAACACCGCCCACATCCGACTTATGCACCGGCCCCACCACCTTTGCCACCACCGGGAACCCCGTGCGACGCGCAAAGGCAAGCACTTCTTCCTTGTTGTCCGAAACAAACTCCTCCACAATAGGAATACCTGCAGAGCGGAGCAATGCCTGCACATAGTGCGGGGCGATATAACCGTCCGCAGGAATGGAATCTATAATCCGGCGGATACGGGGAACATCCACTCCAAAGAGCTCGATTTCATTATTGGCAGGCCGCGGGGCATTCATTATCCGCGAAAGTGCCGTACCCAAAGTCACTTCATCGGCAAAGTTCACATGGCCTTTTGCCAGAAAAGCAGCAACCTCGGCTCCTGCCGTATTGATGGAAGGAAGAATCGGAAAAATCGGCTTCTTGCAATGCAGCATCTTCTCGTGCAGCACATCATACATTTCAAACATGGTCACCAGCCCCGGAGTGCCGAAAATAGCCATTACAGCATCAATATTGTCAAACTTCTCCTCACAATACTCCAGACAGAGGCGCAGATGTTCCGGCGTACCCGTAGCCAGAATATCAATGGGATTCCCCACAGCCGCACCGGGGAAAAGCTTACCCTTAAGTTCCTCCGCCACCGGTCCTTCCAGTTTCGGAACATTCAGTCCACCCTTACTCAATGCATCGGTCAGCATCACTCCCGGACCGCCGGCATGGGTAATGATGGCGAAGTTTTTCCCTTTCAGTTCCGGCAGTGTGAAGATACAACCTACGGTCGTCAACTCCTCGCGCGAATAGCAACGCACAATACCCGCCTTACGGAACAAGGCCTCTACCGCCGAATCGCTACTGGCAATGGCCCCCGTATGCGAACTCGCCGCCCGGCTGCCGCTTTCGCTACTGCCCGCCTTGATGGCCGCAATCTTGCAGCCCTTCTTGATGAGCGAGGATGCATGAAACAGCAGACGGTCGGGGTCACCGATACTCTCTATATAAAGAAGTTTTATTCTGGAATCCGCTTCCGGATTGAAGTGTTCGTCCATGTATTGCAACACATCCTCCACGCCGATTTGCTTGGCATTGCCCACAGACCATACAGAGTTGAATTGCAATCCCTTGGTCACGGCGCTCTCCAATATGAACACCGCTGTGGCACCGGAGCTGGAAATCAGGTCCACCCCTTGCGGATGCAGTTGCGGGATGGGCTGGCTGAATACACTGTGATGCCACGAGTTCATAAAACCGATACAGTTGGGGCCTATCAGAGAGGCTCCATACCGGTTCACCGTTTCCAGTATGCGATCTTCCAGCACAGCACCCTCATGGGTCTCCTCACCAAAACCGGCAGAAAGGATAATGAACGCCTTCACCTGCTTCTCCGCAGCAAGCATCTCCACCGCATCGGGACAAAGCGCGGCAGGTATGGCAAGGATGGCTAGGTCCGTATCGGGAATGTCCTTCACATCCGCAAAGGCAGCAACACCCTGCACTTCAGTCTCTTTCGGATTCACGGCACGAAGCTCACCGGTATATCCGCCGCTAAGCAGATTTTTCAGGATAGCCCCTCCGGGTTTGTGTACATTGTTGGATGCCCCCACTACCACAATACTGGCCGGGTGAAGTAATTGGCTTGTTATCATAGTCTGTTTTACATTAAGTTAATGATTCATGCACAAATATACATTTTCCATACATAAAAGCAATCGGTAAAAGAGAAAATAAGCTTAATCCCTTTGCAAAATATAAATAAGTTTACGGAAGTATATATATTTGTGCCATCAATAACAATACGCAGAAAACTACCCTATATGGAAAGCCGTGTCAAAGAGATAGATTATCTGAAATGCATCTTCATCACCCTGATGATTATCTTCCACCTTGTATATATAGGCGACAAGTATCCGTATGCGAAACAAATCGTCTATACGTTCCACATGTCCGCTTTCCTGATTATTTCGGGCTATCTGGCCAATAACCGGAAGGATGCCCGAAGCTTTCTCCGCAAGTTTCTATGGATTTTCATTCCGTATGCCTGCATGGAGGCGGCCTATACGGTGATGTCGCATTTCCTGCCCGTACGCGAAAGTGTAGATGCCATTACTCCTACCGTATTGCTCGACAAGATATTCCTCCATCCGATGGGGCCTTACTGGTATCTGCATACACTGATTCTGTGCAGCCTCATCTATTATATCACATTCCGCTATGTACGGCTGTCGGTTGTCTCCCGGCTGGTTGTGACCGGTGTCTGCCTGTTTGCCCTTTCCCATTGGGGAGGATTGATGAACTTCTCCAATGCCCTCTATTTCCTTATCGGCATGACAGTGAGCCAAAGCGGGCTTCGTTTTACACAAGTCTTTCGTGCCACAACCTTCGCCATTGTTCCATTCGTAATACTATGCTGTTTTCCCGCCAATCTGGATAGGGGTACTCTGGCAGGAGTCGCCATCACCTGGCTTTCCATCAGCCTGCTGTTGGCAGCCTACGGCTATCTGCCGGTACAAGCCAAACGGCTTTCCTTCTTTATAGGGCGCAATACGCTGGTCATACTCCTTTTCTCACCCATTTTCACCATTCTGTCCAAGGCGTTTCTGCCCGTGTTCGCCTTCGACCCTACGGGGATGCTGTTCCTTGTCACTGCCACCGCCTTCACTCTTAGCGGCTGCATGGGTATGGCGTGGGCTATGGACAAGATGCACGTTTCCAGATTCTTCTTCGGGAAGAGGACTATATTGTGCTGAGACGGTTCACGTCTTCGCCCACAAAGGGAAGTTTCACCACAAACTCCTTTTCGTCCTTAAGAATCTCCACCAGCGTGCCGTATAGGGCATACTGCCGTTGCAGGTTCTTCAATCCCGCTCTATTACTGGCCACATAGTTGCGCAACTGAAGATTGTTGCGTACCGTAATCCCTTCGTTTCCTATGGATATATGGACTATCAGCGGCGACTTCTTTGTACTGATATTATGCTTCAAGGCATTCTCCACAAGCATCTGTATGCTGGCAGGAATGACGAGACAATGATGATTCCGCAAATCATCTTCTATCTCCACATGCAGCGCATCGCCAAAGCGGATATGCTCCAGGTATAAATACGACTCTACGAACGACAGTTCTTCCTGCACGGTCACCGTAGCTCTGCCATGCGTAGTGAGCAGATAACGGTACACCGTAGACAGCTTCTTGGCAAACCGGTTCGTCTTTTCGGTATCCTGATAAGCAAGGGAGGCAAGGACATTCAGACTATTGAATAAGAAATGGGGATTAATCTGGTTTTTCAGCACCTCGAACTGATACAGCGCCTTCTCCTTCTCGATGACAGCCATCTGCTTCTCCATCTCCGAACGTTGCAGGCTATAGAAGAATATCTCTATCTGCAGAACGATAATCCAGTTCCACGGCACTACCGGCAGGGAGTTTCTCAGGATATGCCAGAAATTTCCATGCCCGCCCATCAGCAGGAAGTTCAAGATGTACGTCAACAGAACAGCCAGTGCAGTGGTCAACACAATATCCACCAGAATCCTCACCGCATTGTTGCGCTGTTTCAGTCTTTTATATATCAAGTTGATAACCCCAAAGTCGATGAACCCCAGCCCTATGCACAAAGGAAGATTCAGAAAGAACTGCACCATGATATTCGCATACCACGGCTTACCGCTGATGACGTTATAAACGCACCCTATGACAAGCAACGAGACGGAAACCGTCAGTATAAAAAGGAATATGTATCTCTTATGCCTCATAACTTATAACTCATACCACTCCGTCCACCCATTTCAAGAAATCGGCCACGCGACTGCGGCTCACCAATACCTCGTGCGGGCACTCCGGCTCGAAGTAAAGCTTCAAGCGACTGCCGAAGTACCTGGAACTCTTCCGGATGGACCTAATGTTGGATATGCAGCTCCTTGAAACCCTAAAGAAAACATCCCTATCCAGCATTCCCTCCAACTGGTCCAGCGAGTAGCTGATGATATACCGTTTCCCGGAGAAGAGGTGCAGATAAGTCAGCTTGTCCTCGCTATAAAAGAAAGCGACATCCGGAGTTTCTACGTAACGGAAGGTATCGCCCACCTGCACCAGAAAGCGATTCTTCTTGTTGGCTGCCAAGTAGCCGAGTTCCAGTTGCCGGTATTCGGGAGCCGCAGAACGGAGGGCACTGTTGCGCTCGAACTTGCACAAGGCTGCTTCGAGGTCGCTTTCTTCAATGGGTTTCAGCAGATAGTCGATGCTGTTTACCTTGAAAGCCTTGATGGCATATTCATCGTAGGCGGTGGTGAAGATAACGGGCAAATCGACGGGACACTGCTCGAATATCTCAAAGCTCAACCCGTCGGACAAGCGGATATCTACAATCATCAAGTCCAGGCTGCCCTGACGCAAGAGCAGTACAGCCTGCTCCACGCTCTCTGCCCAGCCCGCCAACTGCCAGGAAGGGCGCAGCCGTTGCATCATACGCTTCAGCTCTTCGTAGGCGAAGCGCTCATCTTCTACTAATAAATACTTTACCATAAAACGTCTGTTATTGCGACAAAGATACTATTTTACCTCTTGTCTTTACTAAAATGGCATTTGTCATTTCAACGTATACCTGAATCCCACCGTCAGGCGCAGAGTCGGTCTGAAGCAGGGCTCGTCCTCATCATTCTTGAAGTTATTGATGAACCCCTTAAGGCTGCGGTCCGACATACTGATGCCACGTATCCAGTTACCGCCCACTCCCAGATAAACAGCAGTCTTCCTACTCAACTGGTACAAAGGGCTGATGTATGACCTCAGCATGACGGTAGAATAGATTTTCGATTTCCCGTCTACTTTCGTCACGGCAGACATGCCGTCCATATCGAGGGCAGTCAGTTCCAGCTTCAGCTTCTTGTTCAGCCAGGTGGCAACGGATACTTTCATGCCGCTGGACATATCCACTTTCAGTTCATACCTGCCGGAATTCCTCCAGCTGAAATACATCATGGGCAGTATCATCGGAATACCGTAAGAGTTGGTCAACCCCGCACCGATGCCCAAGTCGAGGTTCTTCCGCAGTTTATAGACAAAGATAATTGCGCCATTAGCCAGTAGAGCCTTCATGGAAACCCCACCCAACGGAGTATAGACCCCACCGCCCACAGAGGCTATGATACTCCACTTGTCGGACAGAGGACGGATGTGGGAGATATTCAGACTGGCATTCAGTATATTGTCCGGATTCAGCTCCCTGGCCTGCCCTTTATTATTAAATATGCCGTATGCAGCATTGACGGTTGCCGACCACGCCACCAGCCTGCCCTTGTCGTCATGCCTGACGGAAAGCGGCAGGTTATACCTTCCCGATACCATCATCAGGCTGCCCGAGCCATACTCGTTGCCGAGGTCATCCTTCAGCGAACTCCCGGGCAGATAGTCGTAACTGATATAGCCTTGCCCCCGGCAACAGAACGGCCACGCCGCAAGCCACAACACCAATAGAATCACAGAGTTTATCTTCATGGGAATATGCAAATGTTTTCTGCAAATATAGGCCTGCGCAAGGTTGCCGGACAAGTACTCCCGGACGAAGTGCGGAATAAGGATGCCGAATTGCAGAAAACAGAGAACCGTTAACAATGAGCTCTGATTCAAAGAAAGCCAATGATACCCTGCAAAACCCAAAACTCGGGTAAAATAAAAGACCTCATTTTGATAATATTAAATCAATATTGGTTATATTTGTAACGTTTTATAATAATTCATTAATAGTTGATAATTGAAAGATATGTGCAGGACATATCTTTCAATTATTCAGAAACGATTATCCACCTTAAATCAAAATGTATCACCAAAGAGATAGGATAATATGGGAACTCTGCCTGAAAGGAGATCGCAATGCTTTTGAAGCCTTGTATCGAAAGTACTACCCTATATTATACAATTATGGAAAACTATATACCCAAGATGCGGACATCGTAAAAAACTGTCTGCAAGATTTTTTCTTGAAACTGATTTCCAACTATGCCAACCTATCACAACCTATTTCCATACACGCTTATTTATTGAAAGCTTTCCGCCACACCTTGTACAACAAATTAAGGTCGGAACAAGCACGCCACGACATCCAGACCGGCTATACCGACAGTGTATTTAGCGTCAAAGCAGAACAAATCATAGACGAAGAAGATTACTCACCAAGAAACAGACTCATCTGCCATGCCTTGAAAACACTGTCTTCCAAACAACAGGAAATTCTATACCTATATTACATAAGAGATCTAAGCCATGAGGAAATAGCCGAGTTATTGAATATCAACTACCAATCCAGTAAAAATCTGCTCTTCAGGTCAATTACCAAATTAAGAGAAATGCTCCTACCTACGGAGGATGTCAGGGAATGAAAACAAGCCGCCTACGCTTCCCCTATTTACCACGAATCAACAACGACAGACAGCCTTTTCCGGAGGTTGTGCCAACAAAAACATCTTTTATCGAAAAAAAACAGAAAAACATGAGTACCGAAAACCATTGTAAACTGTAATATCTACAAAAGCAATATACGAATGGTCAAGAACAACATACAAAAAACACAGTTTGAAAGTGAAATGAAGAATTTTATTTCACTCATAAAAAAGCATGAACAAATCTCAGACAAGGAAATAGAAGATTCATGGGACAACATCCGGCAAAACCTACCCCTCTCTTTCCCTCCCAAAAAGAGAAGAGTAAAAGCCATTTTCCGGTATCTGCTTGCAGGATGCTCGGTTGCAGCCTCCATAGCCATCATTTGTAGCATTTCCATAAACAAAGACACCGGTTGCAAGGAATCCCAATTCTTTACCGAACTGATGACCCCGGTTGCGGTCGGCAATCAAGTATCTCTGGTACTTTCCGACAACCGGCAAATAGAATTGGAGAACAACTCCAACATCAACTACGATGAATTCGGCTGTGTCACCGTAAACAATGAATCGCCCCAAGTGCTCGAATCCGCAGAAACCGAAGAGCAGAAATTCAATCAGGTTATCGTGCCGAAAGGAAAACGCACCCATCTCATCTTGTCGGACGGTACGAAGATTTATGTGAACTCTGCCAGCCGTGTCATATATCCAACGGTTTTCGCTGCCGACAAGCGGATGATAGCAGTGGAAGGAGAAGCCTACCTGGAAGTGGCACACAATGCGGAAAAGCCTTTCATTGTGAAAACCAAAGGCATAGATGTCAGAGTGCTAGGCACATCTTTTAACGTAAATGCTTATGAACAAGACAATATCTCAGTGGTATTGGTGGAAGGACGGGTAGAGATTAATCCGGACAAAAAGACAAAAATGCTGCTGGAGCCCTCGCAAATGGCTTGTCTGGAAAACGGGGTCCTGCGGAAAAAGAAGCAGGTGAACACCTTGAAATACACCTGCTGGAAAGATAATATCATGCTGCTGGAAAAGGAAAAGGTGGCGGAAGTATTGGACAAGGTAGCACGATATTATGATGTCTCCATCCAATATGATAAAGATGCAGCTTCCCGGAGACTTTCCGGAAAACTCAATCTTTGCGATTCCATTGAGAGTGTGCTTGACATCATAAAGGTTTCTGCCTCCCTGCAGATGGAGAAGACCGGAGACAACAAGTACCGCTTTTATTAAAGAGATAGATTCCCAAGTATTAACGAATAAAAACAGATTGCCTATGAGAGTATGAAAACAATAAGCCAAAAAGGGTCGGATGACAGTTGGCGCTTCAATCCGGACCCTTCAAAAGATAATCCTTAATATAGTTCTAAGAATTTGACTACAAAAGTATGAAAAAAAATATTGCAACTAATCGGAATAGGAATTATTACATAAAATTAGCATGTTTATTGCTTTTTTCAGTACCGTTTTCCACCCTGAACACATCGGCTTTTGCCTCCTCACATGCCGACAAAGAGATGCTGACGATTCTATTACAAGACAAGACTCTGAAGGAAGTATTTTCATATATAGAAAAGCACAGCAGCTACATCTTCATATATGAAGAGGCCGTCAATCTTGAAAAAAAGGTCAGCGTAAACTTCTCGGCCAAACCCGTGGACGAAATCATAAAAGAAGTTTTCTCCGCAAACGGACTCTCCTACACTATAAAAGGAAGACAGATTATCATAAAAACGAAAAATGAGCACCAACCGTCGGTACCTGCCACCGCACAAACCACTCTCACTGTCCGGGGTAATGTGAAAGACCATACAGGTACGCCGCTTGCAGGTGTAAACGTCATCCTTAAAGGCACAACAAGAGGAACCATAACCGACATCGACGGTAACTTTGAATTGTCCGACATAGCCAAAGGCGCTATCATACAGTTTGCCTATATCGGCTACAAGAGTCAGGAAGTGGGGGCTCAAGAAAAGATGTCAATCGTCTTGAATGAAGACAACGAGTTGCTGGACGAGGTAGTCGTCGTGGGTTATGGAACCCAAAAGAAAGTCAACATGACCGGAGCAGTCTCTTCCGTAAAGTCTGATGCTTTGGAGAACCGTCCCATGAACAACGCGACCAACGCATTGGCCGGTCTGGCCGCCGGTTTATCCGTCACCAACACGGGAGGAAGCACACCCGGATGGGAAAGTCCCACTATCCGAATCCGCGGTCAAGGTACGTTGAACAATTCCGATCCGCTTGTTGTCATCGACGGTATGACCGGAGGCAGCATCAGCGACATCAATCCACAGGACATCGAGTCCATCTCCATCCTGAAAGATGCCGCATCATCGTCCATATACGGTTCGCGTGCCGCCAATGGGGTCATCTTGATTACTACCAAAAAAGGGACGGAAGGCTCTTCAAGAATTACGTATAGTGGCAATGTGTCGTTTGAAAAAGTAGCCAAACGCCTGAATCTCGTAACGGACTATGCCGATTTTATGGAGATTCAGAATGCCGGCCTGATAGCCAACGGACAAGCAGCCCGCTTCTCGCAAGGCAAGATAGACGAATGGCGCAACGACGCAGGCAAGAACCCTACCATATATCCCAACACCGACTGGCAAGACCACATATACCGTAAGGTTTCTGTTGTCCAGACCCACAACATTACGGCGAATGGCGGCTCAAAAACAGCCCGTTACAACCTCTCCTTCGGATACGTCAACAATCCGGGTATGATATATCATACAAATTACAAACGCTACCAGATGCGCGCCAACGTAGATGTCAACATCAAGCCTTGGCTGACCGTAGGTACCAATGCATACGGCTATGTGGACTATAACAATCCTTCGGCAAGCACAGCTGCATCCGGCGGAGACGTAATCTGGGGTTACGGAGCGTTCAATACCGTACCGGGCATGACGTTGTATGACCCCGAAACCGGCCTATATGGAGGCATCCAGAACCCGGAAGAGGAAAATATCAGCAATGCAAACCCATATCGTCGGATGTGGTTCTATAAAGAAGACTTCCCTACCATCACCCGTCGCACTGTAGCGAAGATGTACGGACGTATCACCCCTATCAAAGGATTGACGATTGACGCCTCTTATACTTACAATGCTTGGGACCGCCGTATGGAACACCATCTGACCGACCGTGACTTGTTCCGCTTTACAAAAGACGGTCCCGTTCTGCTCCGTGCAGGAGTTGTCCGCACGTATATCAGAAGATATAATTACCGGAACGATTTCCGTTCGTCGGACGTGACAGCCCGCTATGAATTCAAGGTGGACAAGCTCGATGCTTCGGTAATGGCCGGTGCCAGCCAGGAGTATAACAAATACGACAATGATTATTACCTGAAATACGATCTCGTCGACGAATCATTGACTGCTCTGGATGCAGCTTCCACACTGGGACGTATCACCGGTAACTACAACGAATGGGCCATGCGCTCCTATTTCGGCCGCATCAACCTGGTATGGGACGACAAGTATATGCTGGAAGCCAACCTGCGTGCCGACGGCTCTTCACGCTTTGCGCCCAACAAACGGTGGGGATATTTCCCCTCGGTATCGGCCGGCTGGCGCATTTCTCAGGAGAAGTTCATGGAACCTTATCAGAACTGGCTCAACTCCCTGAAACTTCGCGCATCCTACGGTTCATTGGGTAATAATGCCGCATCCAACAACTATATGTACCAGGCTCTGTATGCCACCACCAACTATGTGCTGGGAAACACCATCACCGGAGGATTCTCGCAGACCACCCTCTCTAATCCCCAACTGACCTGGGAAAGTACGTATGTAACGAATGTCGGCATCGACTACGGTTTCCTGAACAACCGACTGACCGGTTCATTCGAATGGTTCAACAGAGACACCAAGGGTATCCTGATTTCACTCCCCGTGCCTTTGGAACACGGTACCTCTTCCGTTCCCAACCAGAATGCGGGTGAAGTAAACAACCGTGGTTTTGACTTTGACATCAACTGGAGCGACAAAATCAGCAAAGTGACCTACTCTGTAGGTTTCAATATGGGCTTCGTCAGCAACAAAGTGACGAAATTCCAAGGCGATGTCTCTTCCATCAGCGGAGTCCACAAGATTCAGGAAGGTAAACCCATCAACCAATACTACGTGCTGAAAGTAGACCGCATTGTTCGCGACCAGGCGGACTTGGATTATGTTGAAGAGCTGGTAAAGAGGAATCCGAAATATTTCGCTACCTACCAACGTCCCGAATTGGGCGACTTCTTGTTTGCCGACACCAACAACGACGGTAACCTGGATGCTGACGACCGCGTAGAGATAGGACACGGCAACAGCCCGAGACTGACATACGGTGCCAACCTCAGCCTGAAATGGAATAATTTCGACTTCAGCATGCTTCTTCAAGGCGTGGGCGACTACGATGTCTATTATAACAACCAAGCCTTCCGGTTTACCACTGTCATGGGTAACTCGCTCATCAAGGATATAACGGATAATGCCTGGACAAAGGAAAATCCTTATAAATCCAAATACCCGATATTGCGTAACAGTGCAAACAGCAAGAACAATATGGCCAGCGATGCTTTCATTCACAATGCAGCCTACCTCCGTTGCAAGAACATTCAGTTGGGTTACACCGTACCCGAAAGCATCTCACAGAAGTTCTTCGTAAAAAACCTGAAAATCTACACCAGCATCGACAATCTGTTTACCATTACCAGCTTCCCGGGATTGGATCCCGAAGTCGCAGCAACCGTAGGCTATCCTGCTGTCCGTCAATATTCCATAGGTCTCAATGTTTCATTCTAAAGCAAAATACGATGAAAGTCAAACATATACTATCCGCTTTTTTAGGCTTGGCCCTCTTGTCAAGCAGTTGTGAAAGTCTGGACTATACACGTCCCGACCAATTGTCAGACAAAACTTTCTGGAAAACAGAACTTCACGCCAAGCAAGCTGCTGTCGGTTTATATCAGGCTATGATGCAGCCATGGTGCTTCGGGCTGGAGTTCGCCTTCGACATGTGCACCGACCTGGCCGACGGAACCAGTCCCTTTGCCGACATTTCGCGAGGAACCTCTTTCGCTTCTACCAGTGGAGCCGTACAAAATCATTGGCAGTATCTTTACGAACTGATTCATCGTTCAAACACCGTAATCCGTAATGTCTCGGCCATGGACATCGACCAAAGCAAGATTGACCCGATTATCGGTGAGGCCAAGTTTCTCCGTGCCATGACCTACTTCCGCATGCTCAACTGCTGGGGAGGAGTGCCCTATTATGACGAAACCTGCATTATCGAAGAAGAATTCGCCACGGTGACCAGTCCCCGGAGTTCTGTCGAAGATATCCGTGAACATATTATCGATGACCTGACCGACGCCATTGCCAAGCTGCCAGTCAGCTGGGGCACCGGCGATTACGGCCGTGCCACCAAGGGAGCGGCATATGCGCTCCGCGGCAAAGTCCACCTCTTCAACGAAGAATGGTCAAAAGCCGTTTCCGATTTTGAAGAAGTCGTATACAACAAGACCAATGATTACGGCTATGAGTTGCACCCCAACTACGAAAATCTGTTCCGACTCTATAACGGCGCGCGAAGCAAAGAGATGATTTTCGCCATCCAGTCCATTGACGGCAATGTAGCCGGCTATGCCTTGAATATCGTCGGCTATTTTGGCAATAAAGCCACTATGCGCCTCATTGCCAGCAACTGCATCGTGCCTTCCACCAAGTTGGTCGATTTGTATGAGAAACCCGACGGACAGAAATTCGACTGGGACGAGGTATTCCCCGGATTCAACAACGGAACTTCGCAGTTCCGCCGCAAATGTCTGGCTGTTGCCATCAACGATGCCAGTACGGAAATCATCAGTACCTTGGACTGCGACGTGGAGAAAGTAACCGCCGCCTATAATGACCGCGACCCGCGCTTGTGCTGGAACGTGATTACTCCGTTCTCTCATTACCTGGGCACCGATGCCGGTTCCAATCCAAGGGACAAACAATTCGTTATCGTAGATCCTACCAAAGGCGGTGCACCGATGGAGGCGCAATCCTTTATCCGCAACTCGGAAGGCTGGAATTCATACTTCTGGCGCAAATGGATTCCCGAAGGCAATATGGACGGTTATTGGGGAGAATACAACCGTACTCCCTACGAGTTCCCGCTGATTCGCCTGGGCGATGTCATCTTGATGCTTGCCGAAGCCTACAACGAACTGGGTGAAACCGATAAGGCGATTGCCGAAGTCAACAAGATTCGTGCCCGTGTCCGCATGCCGGAATTGAACTCCGGTCCGGCTTGGATGGCCGTCGGCAGTAAAGACGAAATAACCCGACGCATCCGCGATGAACGGGCCCGCGAACTGGCAGGTGAAGGCCAACGCTACTGGGACCTCCGCCGTTGGGGGCTGCTCGAATCTACGGTCAAGAATGCGACCGACATCCTGGGTGACTTGATGTACGAACGCGTATACCAGCCACGACACGAAATCTGGCCCATACCGTTTGTAGAGATGGAACGCAATCCTAACCTAACCCAAAACAAGGATTGGTAACCTTGGCGCAAACATATCTTCAAGAGAACAGGCTTGTATGAAAAAGCCAAGCCTGCTTCCTTCTATAGGAAACGATATGAAAGCAGACGGGTCCTGCCAGTAATACAGATGTTTTTCCCACCGCCTTTAATCAACAGAATATGAATAGAACCATAAGATTATGTATATCGTGTGTTTTCCCCATGGCTCTGATTCTCGGAGGATGTGACCAAGGAAATCCCCCCAAAGAGGTGAATGTCTACCCGATTCCCCAAGAACTGGACGTATCTGACGACTGGATAAAGATACCGGAAGAAGGATACCGGATAGAAAGCACGGAAACACCTGACGCGGATGCAATGAACTTGTTGAAGCAATCCGTACCCATAGCAGAACAAGCCACACAAGCAATCACTATCGGAAAACTGGATAAAGCAACCGATGAAATGCAATGTTCGGGTGCTTATACCCTGACCGTCAACAGTAACGGCATCCACATCGGAATCTATGACGACCGTTCCCTTTTCTATGCTGTCCAGACCTTGCGGCAACTAATCCTGGATGGAAAGCAACTTCCAGTCTGCCTGATACGGGACTATCCCGACATAGCCTTCAGAGGAGTGGTGGAAGGCTTTTACGGTACTCCCTGGTCGTTTGAAAACAGAGTGGAACAGCTGAGATTCTATGGCCGCATGAAAATGAACACCTACATATTCGGCCCCAAAGACGACCCTTACCATCGCTCCCCCTCATGGCGCATACCCTATCCGGAAGAACAAGCGGACAACATCCGCAGGCTGGTAATAGAAGCCCGGAGGAATAAAGTGGACTTCGTCTGGGCACTGCATCCCGGAATGGATATCCGCTGGAACGACGCAGACCGACAGGCTGCCATACAAAAGTTGGAGAGCATGTACGGCCTTGGAGTACGGGCATTTGCCGTTTTCTTCGATGACATCGAAGGAGAGGGAACGGATGCACACAAGCAAGCCGCCTTTATGAACCACCTCAAGGAGGAGTTCGTAGACAAGAAAGGAGACATCCAACAGCTCATCCTATGTCCGACCGAATACAACAAGGACTGGGCAAAAACCGATTATCTGGATATTCTGGGTGAACAGCTCGACCCTTTCATCCACATCATGTGGACCGGTGACAAGGTGGTGAGCGACATCACATGCGAAGGACTCCAGTGGGTCAACAGACGAATCAGACGTCCCTGCTACGTCTGGTGGAATTTCCCGGTAAATGACTACTGCTTGGCTCATCTGCTGACGGGGCCGGTGTATGGCCTGGAAAAGAATACGGCTACAGATATGCACGCCTTCGTCTCCAATCCGATGGAATTTGCAGAAGCAAGCAAAGTAGCGCTTTGGAGCATATCCCAGTTCACTTGGAACATGGGCGAGTTCGACTCGGAGAAAGCCTGGTACAAAGCATGTGAGGCACTTGTTCCGGAAGCTCCCGATGCCTTCCGGCTCTTCTGCGAACATAACGCAGACATCGGTCCCAACACATGGATGTTCTTCAGAAAAGAGTCTTTCAATTCCGACAAGTTACTCACCCGGTTCAGGCAATCCTTATCTGCCGGAACATATCCGGAGAAAGAAGCCGCCGCAATCATAAACATGTTTGCCCGGATAAGAAAAGCTCCTGAAACCATCAGAAGCAGCTCTGCAAACAAGCAACTGACAAAAGAGATTGACCCTTGGCTGACGCAAACGGCCCATGTGGGAGAAGCCGGTGTAGAAGCCATGAAAATGCTGGAGCTTGCCCAGAAGAAAGATACGGAAAACTGCCGGAAAGCCTACCGTAAAACGCGGGAAGCTTTGGAAACGACAGCTGTTTTCAGCCGCCCCTACCGCCGTGGGGAGCAGGATGGCATCCGAAGCGGCTCCCAAGTATTGTTACCTTTCATCCGCAGCATCGTGCAACATGTGGAAAACACCCTGCTCACCGACGAAAAGCCGAAAGAGAGAGCGGAAGTACTGGCCGGTTCGCAAGCCTTCGACGAACTGTCTTGTTTCTGCGAGGACAACATGGTAGGACTAACGCCCCATTTCCCATTGGTGACAATAGCTCCCGGAGAATACTTCGGTTTCCGTATCGAAGAGAGCAAGCAACCGGTCGCACTGGTCTACGATTTGCGTAAAAGCAAATCCAAAGGACGCCAGTTCCAAGGGTCTGTCGACGGGAAAGTGTGGTTTCCACTACAGCAAACCGGAAAAGACCGCCTGGACACCCTCCGCATCCACGAGTCGCAGACCCGGTACATCCGCTGCCTCAACAAGTCGCAGACAGAGATGTCTATAGGGATCGGACGGTTTCTCGTTCTCACAGAGCCTGCCGCACCATAAAACAACCTTCAACAACCTATTTACATCATGAAAAAGAATTTTATACTTCATTTATTCATAGGAGGACTATGCATCCTCTTGCCGACACCCCACAGCATCCATGCCCAGAAAAAGGATGGGATAGAAAGAAGCGCCTTTTGGGGGAATTCCGAGAAATACCTGAACAGACAAGCCTTCAAGATGTTCGACCTGATAGACCGGGCCTTGACTGAGAATCCTCCGGTGACAGGTGCTCCAATGAACCGGAAACTGGCTCTCTATAACTTGGACGCCATGCTTCATGAGACCAAATACGACAATGGAGAACCCCTCGGCAGCTTTATTGCTTCACGGATGAATAAAGTCATAACCGACCTTTCCGGTCCGGTGAAGAAAGGAATGAAAGTGTACAAGATATACAACGAGGGAATCGTAGCCCGCACCGCTTCGGTCACCTTGGCCTTCGACCTTGCCAGAGGATGGTGCCAGGGGAAGAATGTGCTACCCGATGCCTTGGTGCAGCAGATTGTAGACCGATGCGACATCCTGTTCCTCACCCACAACCACGGCGACCATGTGGATCCGGTGGTAGTGGACATGTTCCTAAAGGCCGGCAAACCAGTGGTAGCCCCGACAAACATATTGCCGGACAAGAAAGAGATTCTGCATGAACGTTCCCATGAAATGATTGACAAGCAGATAGAGCTAAGCAACAACAGACACATCCGCGTAAAGATATTCCCCGGCAACCAAGACAACCTGATGAACAACATCTACGTAGTTACCACTGCCGAGAAAAAGACCATTGCCCATGTGGGCGACCAATACAACAAGGAAGACATGGAATGGATTGTCAACATCCAACAGCACATTCCCCGACCGGACGCATTGGTCGTGAACTGCTGGACCCACCGGATGAACGACTTGGTGAACGGCTTCAATCCCAAACTGGTGGTTACCGGACATGAAAACGAAATGGGACACACGATTGACCACCGCGAGGCTTTCTGGCTCACTTTCGAGAAGATGGAGAAAATCAGCAAAGACTACACAGTCATGGGATGGGGCGAATGGTTCCACTGCCGCTGATGCACATTCAAGATTTCAATTCATATTCAAAACAAGCATTTACGATGAGAATAAAAACAATACTGACAGGATTGGCAGCCGCTGCCGCCATCCTCACCGCTTCCACCCATGTGGATGCCAGGAACCCGAAACTGAGAGCAAACAATATCGACGCAATCATCAAGGCCATGACCCTGGAAGAGAAAGTCGATTTGATAGTAGGAGCCCGCATGTATCATCAAGACCCTGACGCAGCCCCTCACATCAAGGAGTCCTGGAAGGTTATTCCCGGTGCGGCGGGACGTATCAACCCGGTTCCTCGAGTGGGCATCCCTTGCGTGGTTCTTTCAGACGGTCCTGCCGGATGCGGAATCTTGCCGGTGGAAGGAGAAGAGAATTACTTCTGCACCCATTTCCCCATTGAAACGCTACTGGCCTCTACATGGGATGTGGATTTGGTAAGGAACGTGGGACAAGTCATCGGTAACGAGGCCAAGGAATACGGTGTCGACGTGCTGCTGGCTCCAGCCATCAACATTCACCGCCATCCGCTGTGCGGCCGCAATTTCGAGTACTTCAGTGAAGACCCGCTACTGACCGGCAAGATGGCCGTGGCCTATGTAGACGGTGTACAGAGCAATGACATAGGAACTTCCGTAAAGCATTTCGCCGTCAACAACCAAGAGACCAACCGCATGAACAACAGCGCGATTGTCTCTCCGCGCGCCTTACGTGAAATCTACCTGAAAGCTTTCGAGATAGTAGTGAAAGAGAGCCAGCCCTGGACCATCATGAGCTCGTACAACCGCATCAACGATGTATATACCTCTGAAAGCCCGGAACTACTCACCACCATCCTGCGTGAAGAATGGGGATATAAAGGCACCGTCATGACCGACTGGTGGGGAGGAGCCGACGGAGCCGCCCAAATGATTGCAGGCAACGACATGCTGGAACCGGGCACCAAGGAACAAGCCGCCCACATCATCGAAGGAGTGAAAAACGGTACGCTCGACGAAGCTGTAGTGGACCGCAACGTGCGCCGCATCCTTGAACTGGTAGTCAAGACTCCCCGTTTCAAAGGATACAAATACAGCAACAATCCCGACATGAAGGCCCATGCCTCCGTCACCCGGCAATCGGCAACCGAAGGCATGGTATTGCTGAAGAACGACAACCGGGCATTGCCCTTGTCTTCGCAAGACAAGCACATTGCCTTGTTCGGCGCGGTTTCCTACAACTTCTTCTCGGGAGGCACCGGCTCGGGTGACATTAACCGGCCCTACGTAGTATCGCTGCTGGACGGGCTGAAAAACCAGCACATCACCGTGGATGAAAACATCAAGGCCCTCTATCAAGCCCACAACAAACCGCAAGAGCAGGGAGAGCAGAAACGTATCGGCGAAATGCCGATGGACACTGCCATCATCAAATATGCCGCGGGAAGCAACGATATGGGCATCATCACTCTGGGCCGTATTTCGGGTGAGTATGTCGACCGGGTCTCTTCAGACTTCTTCTTGTCGGAGACGGAACGTGAATTGGTGAAGAATGTAACCCGTATCTTCCATGCGGCCAACAAGAAGGTAGTGGTGGTGCTCAACGTGGGCGGTGTCATCGAAACCGACAGTTGGAAGGATATGCCCGATGCCATCCTGCTCTCCTGGCAGGCCGGACAAGAGGGAGGAAACTCCGTAGCCGATATCCTGACCGGGCATGCCAATCCATCCGGCAAGCTTCCTATGACTTTCCCGGTTACGCTGAGCGACCACCGCAGTTCGCTGAACTTCCCGATAGACCAGAAGATTGACCGCCGGTGGTCCGTAAAGACCGGATTGACACACAAGGTGAAAAACGTGGATTATACGCTTTACGATGAAGGTATTTATGTGGGCTACCGATGGTTCGACACGCAGAAACTGCAGGTAAGTTACCCGTTCGGCTATGGTCTGAGCTATACGACCTTCGAATATGGAAAACCTTCGGTAGAGAACAGCCAAGGGAAAGTGACTATCCGGGTGTCCGTAAAGAACACGGGCAGGAAAGCCGGCAAGGAAGTGGTGCAGCTTTATGTGGAAGCACCTGCCGGCAAGCTGGACAAGCCTGTCCACGAGCTCAAGGCATTCGGCAAGACCCGTCTGCTGAAACCCGGCGAAAGCCAAGTCGTCACACTTACCGTTCATACGGATGACTTAGCCTCATTCGACGAAGAACAGAACGCATGGGTCACCGACGGCGGCAAATACAAGTTTGTGGTGGCTGCATCGTCACGCGACTTGCGAGGCAGCGTCACTGCCGATGTCTCTCCTTCCGTCCGCAAGGTGAACGACGTGCTCCGGATGCCTGCCGCATTCAAGAAATAGCTACAGCTTCTCCCTCTGATTCACAGTAGGAGTTAACGGGAGCCGGCAGGAGTCATCGGTGGCGCACAACCATACCACCGGACTTTGACTCCTGCCGGCCGATGATGAAGGAGGTTTTCGAGATAAAACAAATATCAGGCGAAGTTTCTCCAAACTAATTGTACCTTTGCAGGACTTTAAAACAGAAAGACGATGAAAGAAGAAACCTTCGATTATTCCAAAGTCCCCCACAACTTCGGCTTATGCGCCACTGACACATGCCCCCATGCCGACACCTGCCTGCGCCGGATTGCATATGCGCACGCCCCCTCAAACGCCATCTTCCTATATGTACTGAATCCGAAAGCAATGGAGACTACAGCGGGAAAATGCAAATATCATTGCCCAAACAAGAAAGTGCGCTATGCCAAAGGCTTTATCCACACGGCGGAAGCCGTCTCTGTCGGCCTGTCCGGTGCGTTCCGCTACCGGCTCATCGGCTTATGGGGCATACGAAGATATTATCAGAAGCGAAAAGGGGAAACCTTGCTCTCGCCTGCCGAGCAGCAACAAGTCATTGCAATTGCCCGTAACTTAGGACTCCAACGGACGGAGTACTTCGACGCTTATGTAGAAGAGTACAACTTCACATGACAACTCCGGTTCACTTCACGTGGTAACTCCGGTCACCCCACACGTCAACTCCGGTTACCCCAAACGGTAACTTCGTTTACACTACGTGGTAAAAGGCTTTACACTATAGGGTAACAACCGTTACAATATGGAGTAAAGGCCGTTACGCCCTATGGTAAACGGATTCACATCCGGAGAAACTGTCTTTTCCTGATTTAGCTAGACGCTTTTTCTTTTTATAACCGATATCAGTAGACGGTTCTTGGAATGTTGTACTGGTTCAGTAGTCACTTCTTCCCAAGCCCTGCTGATATAGTAGACACAGCAAAGTGAGTTGTCCTGATTCTGTTGACAGTCATCCTGCTGCATTTGCAGAGCCCGTGCTTGCTTGTCCGGCAAGACTGGGTGCCCCTAAAAGAGGCATTCTGTCTTTGTCAGGTGCGCTGTCCTGCGCCTTCGCCCGGACTTGCTGTCCGGCTTTGCAAAGATATTGCATCCTTCTTTTCATTGCTACTTGTGGAAGGATATTTTTTTTTCTTCCACATTTTCTTCTGTATTCCCTTCTCCAGATGCGCCACAGCAGGTATTTTATACCCGATACTCATATGCGGTCTGCGATGGTTATAGAAATGTATGTAGCGAGCTATGACATTTCTTGCATGCCCGATGTCGTTGAACCGGCCTCGAGGATGGCTGCTTTCCGCCTTAATAATCCCGTTGATACGTTCCGCAACGGCATTGTCGGTGGGTTTGTAGTCTTCCGTCATACTGATGGCAATGCCATGTTTCTGAAGAAGTGCCACGTATGGGTCGCAACAGTATTGTACGCCACGGTCCGAGTGATGTATCAGGCCCGTAAGATTTTCATCTCCTGTCATTTCAACAGCCTGCTCTATAGCCTGTTGCAATGCATTGATGGTTGCCGATACCCGTAAGGTGTCGGCAAGCACCCATCCCACTATCTTATGGGAGTAGGCATCCGTAATCAGATGCAGATAACAGACTTCACCATTGGCAAGTGGTATATAAGTAATGTCGCTGACCCACAACTGGTTGGCTGAAGTCAAGGTCAGTCCTTTGATTAGGTTCTTCCACTTGTGGTAGCGATGGTTGGAGTTCGTCGTATGCCGGGTCTTGCGGGCAGGAAGCATCAAGCGGTGTTGCCGGAGCAATGCATAAAAGCTGTCCCGCCCAGGCATGAACCCGGCTCCAAAAAGCACGGTGAGCATAATCCACAGTTTGTAACAGCCTATACCCGGATCTTCGATACGGATATCACGGACAGCATCCAGCATGAGACGTTCCCTATGTATCTGACTCTCAATGTCAGCCTTTGACTGGTAGTAGGCTTGACGACAATGGCCAAACAGACGGCAGGCCAACGCAACTTTCAGGTTGCGCTGACTGACCAGTTCCGTTACGATTTGGCCCCAGATTTTTTTCTGATAGGGATGTTGAAGAGTTCTTCAGCACGCGTAATCATCAATTCACGGGCTTCTGTTTCCAGCTTGGAGAAAGACAGAGCTTTCTCCAGCTCTTTAATGCGCTTTTTTAATTGGGCATTTTCATCTTTGTAGGCTTCCTTGCTGCGATTGGACATATCAGGTGATTCTTGTTCAGAAGGCAAAGATAGCTCTTCTGCTAAATTTGAATACTTTTTAATCCAACTATTTAGCAAGGCAGGGCAACAAATGCCATGTGTCTTCTCCGTCATCCGCAAGAAAAACAAGAAAGCGCCCCATGCACCCGCAAAGGAAAGACACGGGAATGGGAATGTAAAGCGGATTTTTTCAGGAAATAGGCAGAGAGAGTCATCATGAGACCAGTAATTCCCGGAGCTTTTTATTAATTTTGCAATCAAATAGAAGTTGTTTTATCCATAACATCATCAAAGAAATAAAATATATGAGCAACGAAATTATATATGTCCTATTGCCGGACTATGCCGCACACGAGGCAGTGTATCTTTCACAAGCCATCGCCTCCGATGAATTTGCCCTGAAAGAGAGCCCGAAGTATGTCAACAAGGTTGTAGCCCCGACCTTGGAGCCGGTCAAATCCATAGGCAGCTTCCGTACCCTGCCCGATTATTCGTTTGAAACGATGCCCGACGACTACGCGGCAGTGGTGCTGATTGGCGGTTTCGGATGGAGTACACCCGTTGCCGAACAAGTTGTGCCGATTGTACGGCAAGCCATCGGGAAAGGCAAGATTGTAGGCGCCATCTGCAACGGGGCCTCGTTCTTGGCAAAACACGGGTTCCTCAATGCCGTCCGGCATACCGGCAACGGTCTGGAACAACTGAAACTTTGGGGTGGCGACAATTACACCTATCCTGACGGATATACCCATGCCCAAGCTGTCAGCGACAAGAATATCGTGACTGCAAACGGCTCTGCAACGCTTGAATTTGCAAGAGAACTGCTTTTGTTGCTCGAAAACGACACGCCGGAACGCATCGGAATGTACTATCAGTTCAACAAGCAGGGCTTCTGCGCGCTTTTCGACAATCAATAGCTGTAGATGAATATGCCTTCAGGCAACCGACAAAGCACATAAAATATCTGAATTTATATAAAAACAAAGTATTATGAGTATGGAACATAAGGCGTTTGTGTTCGACACAAAGAAATTTCACGCCGAGATAGAGCCTGTCATGAAAGACAGCATCAAGAACACCGAGGTGGCACATCAGTATATTTGCAACCATCTCGACGAGTTGCAATCCCCTTACACCGGCGATGCGCTGGACGAGGATTGGGAAGAGGAGTTCGGCGAACTTACGCTTCAGGTTTATTTCGACATTCTGCTCACAGCCTGCTACGATGTGGAAGATGACCGTGGCCTGGGCGAAATGTGGGATGCCGTGAATGAAGTGATTAAAGAACTCGACGTATTCGAAGAGGGTGAGCTTCCCGTCACAGGCTGGACAGTGGAGATTGATGACGTTATCGTAGACCCCGGCATGGAAGGTCTGGGCATTATAGATTGCGATGAAGTGGAGGAGATTCTGGAAACATTGAAGGAGAACAGAGACGAAGCGGAAAATGCCGAACCCGAAGACCTGCTGTACGAAGCCGAACCGGAGGAATGGATGGAAGCCTACGACGACCTTTGCAACCTCTATGAAGAGGCTCTCCGGCAAAAGAAAGGACTGCTCCTCACCTTCTGACCCCACAGAGAGAACCTTCCTTGGATAAACGAACGCTAAATGACAAATAGGGAAACACGTAGAGAATGATTCGACAGATTCATGAAATAGATGACTTGCAGCAACTTCGGGAACATCTATCAGAGTGGCCCGACGTGGAGAAGCTCCGGACCGGCTTATTCACCGAGTTCCTCCGACACACCCGATACAAGAATGCGGCGGAATGGAATGCGGCAGTAAGGCTCTGCGAATGTCTGGCCATCATCGGATGGGGCACTCACGAACCTGTCGAAGCAATAAGAGGCACTTATTTCAACGGCAATCCCGAGACTTTTTTCATAAACCGGTATGGAGAGCTTCGTTTTCGGGATGCCGTGTGGTCGAAAAGGAAGGAAGGGGTGGCCATCGACTTCGAACGTTCTTTCTTCCACGAAAGCCCCGGACTTCCAGCCATAAGGACGGACAATGTACTTACCGACGGGCCCATAGGAGAAATACAAGACCGGAGATTATGCAGCCAACGCAACTGGATACCCAAAAATCCGATATGCCTCACGCGCGGAATTTCAAACTGCTACGAAAACTCAAAACCGGTGATAGAGAGTCTGGAGAAGGAACTCAAGCCGGAGCTGAACCACCGTATGCGTCCGGAACTATACGGTGATGCCGTCAACGAGATTATCCTCAACTGCTCTTTCAGCTTCTACGACCATTACCATTGCAAAACCAATTACATCATTGCCGATGAATCCCTGAAACTGAAGCAGAAAGATTTCTATCCTGCACTGCTCAACATGTTCACAGAAAAAGAAATTGAAGACAACGGATATTATCTCCGGAACCGTTTCTCTTATGGCCCGTTCAAGCCCGGCACCGGAAGAATCCGCGCCGGAATCGTGTTCGAGAAAGCATTCAGCGAACTACCCCGGCAAAAGCAGAAACAGTTGCTTTGCACATACTTCATCCATGCCGTGCAACAGATTACAAGCCGTCTAGGCAAAAAGGTAAACTACAATTTCTCCTTAATGACAGATGATTTCAAATCCATCTTAGAGGAGTGGTGTAAGAAACAGATATAATGACGAATAACGATAACGCGACAAGATTATGGCCCATCGGTTCGAACAAGGCAGTATGCCGAAGAATGCGGAACAAGAAAGATGAGGTCCAAATCCGGAAAGAATCCGGAAGAATATTCATATTTTGCAGAAAACAGCTATCTTTGCACATCTAAAAGCGTTCATAACAAAAGAGATACATATTAACACAATGGAAAAGAAATTCAAACGTACCACCGTGACCTCGGCATTGCCGTATGCCAACGGCCCGGTTCATATCGGACACCTGGCAGGCGTTTATGTTCCTGCCGACATTTATGTCCGCTACCTGCGACTGAAAAAGGAAGATGTAATCTTCATCGGCGGCTCCGACGAACACGGAGTGCCCATCACCATCCGCGCCAAGAAGGAAGGCATCACCCCGCAAGACGTGGTGGACCGCTATCATACGCTTATAAAGAAGTCTTTCGAAGAGTTCGGCGTTTCCTTCGACGTGTACAGCCGTACTACTTCAAAGACGCATCACGACACGGCTTCCGACTTCTTCCGCAAGCTGTACGATAAGGGAGAATTCATCGAAAAGACCAGCATGCAGTATTACGACGAAGAAGTCAAGACCTTCCTTGCCGACCGCTACATCACCGGCGAGTGCCCCCACTGCCATGCCGAAGGCGCTTACGGCGACCAATGCGAGAAGTGCGGCACCAGCCTCAGCCCCACGGACCTGATTAATCCGAAGAGCGCCATCAGCGGCAGCCAGCCCGTGATGCGCGAGACGAAGCACTGGTATCTGCCGCTGGACAAACACGAGGAATGGCTTCGCCGATGGATTCTGGAGGACCATAAGGAGTGGCGTCCCAATGTTTATGGCCAATGCAAGAGCTGGCTCGACATGGGCTTGCAGCCGCGTGCCGTGAGCCGCGACCTGGATTGGGGTATTCCCGTTCCCGTAGAGGGCGCCGAGGGCAAAGTGCTCTATGTATGGTTCGACGCCCCTATCGGCTACATCAGCAACACCAAAGAGTTGCTGCCCGACACATGGGAGAAATGGTGGAAAGACCCCGAAACGCGTCTGGTACACTTCATCGGAAAAGACAATATCGTGTTCCACTGCATCGTGTTCCCCGCCATGCTGAAAGCAGAAGGCAGCTACATCCTGCCGGACAACGTGCCGAGCAACGAGTTCCTGAACCTGGAGGGCGACAAGATTTCCACTTCACGCAACTGGGCGGTATGGCTGCACGAGTATCTCGTTGACTTCCCCGGCAAGCAGGATGTGCTGCGCTACGTGCTGACCGCCAACGCACCGGAGACAAAAGACAACGACTTCACCTGGAAGGACTTCCAGGCACGTAATAACAACGAGCTGGTTGCCGTTTATGGCAACTTCGTGAACCGCGCCCTGCAACTCACCAAGAAGTACTTCGACAGCGTAGTGCCCGCCGCAGGCGAACTGAACGACTACGACCGCGAGACGCTGAAAGAATTTGCCGACGTCAAGGCAGAAGTGGAGAAGTTGCTGGATGTATTCAAATTCCGCGACGCACAGAAGGAAGCGATGAACCTTGCCCGCATCGGAAACAAATACCTGGCAGACACCGAGCCGTGGAAGCTTGCCAAGACAGACATGGAGCGCGTAGCCACCATTCTCCACATCTCGTTGCAGTTGGTCGCCAACCTTGCCATTGCTTTCGAACCGTTCCTGCCCTTCAGCAGCGAGAAGCTTCGCAAGATGCTGAACATGGACAGCTTTGACTGGGCAGAGCTGGGACACACCGACCTGTTGCCTGCCGGACATCAGCTGGGCACCCCCGAACTGCTGTTCGAAAAGATAGAAGACGACGTCATCCAGGCACAAGTAGACAAGCTGCTTGCCACCAAGAAGGCAAACGAAGCCGCCACCTACAAGGCAAACCCCATCAAGCCGACCATCGCCTTCGAAGACTTTGAAAAGCTGGATATCCGCGTAGGTACAGTGCTTGAATGCGAGGCAGTGCCCAAGATGAAGAAGCTGCTGAAGTTCAAGATTGCCGACGGGCTGGAAAACCGCACCATCGTCAGCGGCATTGCCCAGCACTACAAACCGGAAGAACTGGTAGGCAAGCAAGTGCTGTTCATCGCCAACCTCGCTCCACGCCAATTCAAGAACGGGCTGGTAAGTGAGGGAATGATTCTCTCTGCCGAGAATTATGACGGCTCGCTGGCGGTGACTTCACTGCTGAAAGAGGTGAAGCCGGGCAGCGAGGTGAAATAAAGCAGTAACAAGGTAACGAGTTAACAAGGCTACAGGGAGGAAGGAAAAGCCTCGTGGCCTTGTTAACTCGTTGCCTTATCAACCAATAAACTATGTCCGATACATCACTCAAAGAAAAAACAGCCAAAGGCCTCTTCTGGGGAGGATTCAGCAACGGCATACAGCAGTTGTTGAATCTGGGATTCGGAATAGTCCTTGCCCGTCTGCTGGATGCTTCGGATTATGGTATGGTAGGGATGCTTACCATCTTCTCCGCCATTGCCGCCGCCTTGCAGGAGGGTGGGTTCATTTCGGCACTGACCAACCGGAAGGAGACTTTGCACAAGGATTACAACGCCGTGTTCTGGTTCAGCCTGATGTGCAGCACTACTATATATATATTACTCTTCTTTGCCGCACCGCTGATTGCCGACTTCTACGATACGCCCGAGCTGATACCGCTGTCCCGTCTCTCCTTCTTGGGATTCGTCATTTCCAGCATGAGCATTGCACCGAGGGCATATCTATTCAAGAACCTCAGAATCAAGGACACTACCGTCATTTCTATTTCAAGTCTGATAGCCTCCGGCATTGTGGGCATCACATTGGCGGCAAACGGATTCGCCTATTGGGGGATTGCATTGCAAAGCATCTCTTTCATCACCGTAATGACGATTCTTAACTTCTACTTCTCGCATTGGAGACCCCGCTTCCGGTTCGACTTCACACCCATTAAGGAGATGATAGGGTTCAGCAGTAAGATAATCATTACGAATATCTTCACCATAATCAATAACAATTTGTTTTCCGTCTTGTTGGGTAAGTTCTATTCGGAACGGGAAGTGGGTAACTTTACGCAGGCAAACAAGTGGAACGGCATGGGACATACCACGATTACGGGCATGATAAACGGCATTGCACAACCCGTCTTTACCCGGGTTGCCGACGACAAGGCACGGCAACTTGCCGTATTCAGAAAGCTGCTGCGCTTCACCGCCTTTATCTCTTTCCCCGCCATGCTGGGATTGAGCTTGGTATCGAAAGAACTGATTATAATCACTATCACGGAGAAGTGGCTGCCCAGTGCCGATATCTTGCAACTGTTATGTATTTGGGGAGCATTTATTCCCGTCATCAATCTGTTCTCCAACCTGCTCATCAGCCGGGGACATTCTTCTATCTATATGTGGAGCACCATCAGCTTGAGCCTGCTGCAAATAGTAGCTGTATGTGCCATATACCCATACGGGTTGGAGTGGATGCTGCGTATTTTCGTCATTATCAATATCGGCTGGCTGTTTGTATGGTTCCGTTTTGTCAAGAGGGAGATAGGATTAAGACTGCGCGATATGCTGAAAGACATCTCTCCTTATCTCTCCCTATCCATTGTACTCGTAGTGTCAACTCACTATGCCACTCAGCCCATAGAAAACCTATACTTAAATATGGCAGCCAAAATCATTATGGTAGCTGGGCTTTATGCACTGGTTTTGTGGAAACTACAATCTACCATCTTCCGGGAAAGCATTGAATTCCTCTTAAAGAAAAAAAGAGCATGAGCCGCATAGCCTACATCATATCCGCCTACAAGGATGCCCCACACTTGGCACGCCTGGTTGCCGCACTGGATGACCGGGCAGACTTCTACGTGCACATCGACCTCAATGCCGATATACACCCTTTTGAAGAAGCCTTGGGAGACAAGGTCACTTTCGTGCCCCGCCACCGGATAAGCTGGGGAGGATGGGAACAAGTGGAATATCAGAAAGAATTGCTTGCCGCCGTATTGCACAGCGGTATCCCCTATATCCGCGTAGTATGCCTGAGCGGGCAAGACTATCCGTTATGGAACAACAACGCCATCCACCACTATTTCGAGGAGCATCAAGACACTGAATTCATCGGCGGTTTCAACCTGACACACTGCACCGTGAAACAGCAGTTGCACAAGATAACCCATTACCACCCTTTCCGTGACCTGCCTTGGAAGAGTATATGGTGGAAGAACAAACTCATCGTAGCATCGCGCAAGCTGGTACAGATACTCCCCATCCGGAAAGCCCCTTTTGCACCCTTGGAAGGCAAGCAGGCAGATGTCTATTTCGGTTCCGACTATTGGGCCATCACGTTGCCCTGCGCACGATATGTATATGAAAAGTTGTGCACGGAGGAGAAGCTGGTGAAGTATTTCAGAACCAGCTTTGTACCCAGCGAACTGTGCATACAGACCATCGTATTCAACTCCCCTTTTGCCTCAAAAGGGCTTCTTTTAGAGGGAGAATACCCCGGACTTACCCGTCTCACCCCCTTGCACTACATAGACTACGGCGCATCCATCCGCGTGATGACACTCGAGGACCTGCCGGTATTGCGGCAGTCTGGAAAGATGTTCTGCCGAAAAATAGTAAGCGGCACATCAGACAGATTAGTGGAAGCCATAGAGCAGACAAGAAGAGAATAAAAAGAGAGTTATCCCAACAGATATGCCACTTTATCCCAACCGGAATGCTGCAAAGAAGCAATTAATTCGTATTTTTGCAGCATCACATTTCTATTGATACAATGAAAAAGAATGTAGCAGTCATATTGGCAGGAGGAGTCGGTAGCCGCCTGGGATTGTCCACTCCCAAGCAATTCTTCAAGGTAGCGGGAAAAATGGTCGTGGAGCACACCATCGATACTTTCGAAAGCAATCCACATATTCACGAGATAGCTATCGTATCCAATCCTTTCTATATCTCCGATTTCGAATCTATCATCATCAAGAACGGATGGAAGAAGGTCAAGAAGATATTGAAAGGCGGACAAGAACGGTATCATTCCAGCCTATCCGCCATCAAAGCCTACGAAGACACTGACGTCAATCTGATATTCCACGATGCCGTACGTCCGTTAGTGAGCCAGCGGATTCTGAATGACGTTATTGCCGCATTGGAAACCTACAAAGCTATTGATGTGGCAATGCCCGCCACGGATACCATTATACAAGTCAATGACAGATTCATTCAGGAAATCCCAGACCGCAGCAAACTGATGCGAGGACAGACTCCGCAAGCATTCCATCTGGAAACCATCAAGCATGCCTATGACATTGCCTTGCAAGACCCGGCCTTTAAAGTGACCGACGACTGCGGCGTAGTAGTGAAATACCTTCCGGAAGTACCGGTTTATGTAGTGAACGGTGAAGAAAGCAACATGAAGCTGACCTATAAGGAAGACACCTATCTGCTGGACAAATTCTTCCAGCTGCGCAAAAGTGAACTGAACACCTTGCCCATCGACCAGGAAAACAACCTGAAGAACCGGGTTGCAGTCGTATTCGGCGGTAGTTACGGCATCGGCGCAGACGTGGCTCAGCTACTCAAAGAGAAAGGAGCCAACGTATTCTGCTATTCGCGCAGCATGAACGGAACGGATGTAGGCAACAAAGAGCAGGTGAGCAAAGCCTTGCAGGAAGTGTACCGCCAATGTGGACGGATAGACTACATTATCAATACTGCCGGACTGCTGAATAAAGAACCTCTGATGAGCTGCGACTATCAGACCATCTGCAACGCTGTGAACACCAACTATATGGGTACTGTCAACGTGGCACTTGAAGCCTTCCCCTATCTGAAGGAGAGCAAAGGTAAACTCGTATTCTTCACTTCCAGTTCCTACACTCGGGGGCGTGCCTTTTACAGCATCTATTCATCGACCAAAGCCGCCATCGTGAACTTTGTGCAAGCCATAGCACAAGAATGGGAACCGTTCGGCATCAGCGTGAACTGCATCAATCCGGAGCGCACCAAAACACCTATGCGTGTCCATAACTTCGGCATCGAACCGGATAACACCTTGCTGACCTCCGAGCAAGTAGCCATTACCACCATACAGTCACTGCTTTCCGAATTCACCGGACAAGTCATCGACGTAAAAAGAGAAGAAGTATGAAGAACCAATACCTATCGGACTACGTTGCCGACAACCTACGCGCCTGCCAACTGAAGCAACTTTCCATACTGAAAGAGGTGGACCGCATCTGCCGGAAACACAAGTTAAGCTACTGGCTTGACGGAGGCACACTGTTGGGAGCCATGCGTCATGGAGGATTCATCCCCTGGGATGATGACATAGACATCGGCATGACACTGGAAGACATGCAAGCATTCATGAAGGTAGCCCCCTCCGAACTACCCGACACACTGTTCCTGCAAACCCCGGAAAGTGACCCTACCAGCAAAGAGCCCATCGTCAAGATAAGGGATTTAAACTCAATCTATATTGAAGCAGGAGATACCTTCAGCGTAGAGTATCAGAAAGGACTATACGTAGATATATTCCCTTTCATCGACTACCCCACCGTGCCCCGCCCATGGGCAAAGAAGCTGTGCAAAGGCATCTCCGTCAGTTACTCCATCCTACACGCGCAACACTACTACTCGCTGCGCTCCTTTGCAGAATTCTTCTACTTCGGCATGAAGTATGCGCTTTTCAAAGGGATATGGGCAATGCTCTGCCTGGTACGCCCCAAAGGGACCTATCTTTCGAATATACTCATCAATAACGGATACGGCATCATGCACCGTAAAGATTCCGTCTTTCCGCTCTCCACCATCACTTTCGAAGGAAAAGATTTCCCGGCACCGGGCAATGTGGACGCCTATCTGAAAGATTTATATAAAAACTACATGGACATTCCTCCCAAAGAGAAGCAGATAGTCCATGCCTGCTATATTCACCCGGAACTAAAACCATTGCCATGAAACCAGCCCTTGTAGATGTATCTGTACTGATTCTTTTCTTCAACCGCCCCAAACTGCTGGCGCAAGTATTCGAACAAGTGAAGAAGGCACGCCCCGCACGACTGTTTCTCTATCAGGACGGCCCGCGCGGCGAGCGTGACATGCCGGGCATAGAAGCTTGTCGCAAAGTAGTGGCAGACATCGACTGGGAATGCGAAGTACACCACAACTACCAAGAGAAGAACTACGGCTGCGACCCATCGGAATACATGGCACAGAAGTGGGCATTCTCCTTGTCGGACAAATGTATCGTGCTTGAGGATGACGACGTGCCTGCCGTCTCTTTCTTCGGCTTCTGCAAGGAACTGCTCGACAAGTATGAGCACGACACACGCATCAGCATGATTGCCGGATTCAACAACGAGGAGATTACACCCGACATCACTTCCGACTACTTCTTCGCCACCACCTTCTCCATCTGGGGATGGGCGAGCTGGCGGCGGGTGACGGACCAATGGGATGAATTCTACACCTTCCTGGACGACAAGGAGAACATGCGGCAACTGAAGAACCTCATCCACACACGGCGCTACCGCAAAGACTTCATCTACATGTGCCAACGCCACCGCGAACACGGGAAAGCCTATTACGAAACCATCTTCCACGCTTCCATGTTGTTCAATTCGGGTCTGAGCATCGTGCCCACCCGCAACATGATAAACAATCTGGGAGCCACTGCCGACTCCACCCACTTTGCCGGCTCCGTGCACACCATGCCGCGCGGTTACCGCCGCATCTTCACCATGAAACGCCACGAAGTGGAGTTTCCACTGAAGCACCCTCGCCACGTCATCGAGAACACAGCCTACAAGGATAGCGTTTACCGCATCATGGCATGGCGGCATCCCTGGATAAAGATTGCACGGTCGTTCGAGGAACTGGCGTTGAACCTACGGTACGGCAACTTCACCATCATATGGCAAACGCTGCAAAAGCGTATCCGGAAATGGATGAAACAAGACCGGCATCTGTAACAAGAAAAAACATTCAAAAAAGAAGAAACGAACAACAGTCATGAGAGTACTACTTATCAATACATCCGAACGCATCGGCGGCGCAGCCATCGCCGCCAGCCGTCTGATGGAATCACTCAAGAACCACGGCATCAAAGCCAAGCTGCTGGTGCGCGACAAGCAGACCGACCAAATCTCCGTTGTGTCACTAGACCATAACTGGCGCATGGTGTGGAAGTTCGTCTGGGAGCGCATCGTCATCTGGAGCGCCAACCGCTTCAACAAGAAGAACATCTTTGCCGTAGACATTGCCAACACGGGGACAGACATCACCTCACTGCCCGAATTCCAGCAAGCAGACGTCATCCATCTGCACTGGATAAACCAAGGGATGCTCTCGCTGAAGAACATCGAGAAGATTCTCGCCTCGGGCAAGCCCGTCGTCTGGACCATGCACGACATGTGGCCCTGCACTGGCATCTGTCACCATGCCCGCGAGTGCACCCACTACCAGCAGGAATGCCACAACTGCCCCTTCATCCACGGAGGCGGAGGCAAACGTGACCTTTCCTACCGCATCTTCCACAAAAAGCAGGCATTGTATCGCAACCGTCACATCAACTTCGTCACCTGCAGCCGCTGGCTGGAAGAACGTGCCCGGACAAGCGCCCTCTTCTGCGGGCATGCCGTGACATGCATCCCCAACCCCATCAACACCAACCTCTTCAAGCCCCGCAACCGACAGGAAGCCCGCAGCCGTTGCCTACTGCCGCAAGACAAAAAGCTCATGTTGTTCGGCTCGGTGAAGATTACGGACAAACGGAAAGGCATCGACTACCTGATAGAATCGTGCCGACTGCTGGCTGACAAGCATCCCGAACTCCGGGAACAGTTGGGTGTCGTCGTCTTCGGCAACCAATCGCAACAACTGGAAAACCTGCTTCCATTCAAAGTCTACCCGCTGAACTTCGTCAGCAACGAACACCAACTGGTGAACATCTACAATGCCGTGGACATCTTCGTGACCCCCTCGCTGGAAGAGAACCTGCCGAACACCATCATGGAAGCCATGGCATGCGGCATTCCCTGCGTCGGATTCAACGTGGGCGGCATCCCTGAGATGATAGACCATCTGCACAACGGCTACGTGGCACAATACAAATCCTCGGAAGACTTTGCCAACGGCATCTACTGGACGCTGACCGAACCCGACTACCCCAGCCTCTCGGAACAAGCCTGCCGGAAAGCCATCTCCCACTATTCGGAGAACGTCGTCGCCAAGAAATACATTGACCTTTACAACAAAGTAACCGGAAGAAATGCATAACCACCCCACCCCGAAATTCAGCATCATCACCGTGACCTACAATGCCGAAGCGGTACTGGAGGACACGATTCAAAGCGTTATCTCGCAAACCTACCACCACGTAGAATACATCCTTGTGGACGGTGCGTCCAAAGACGGCACGCTCTCCATCATCGACCGTTACCGCGACCGCATCACCCGCATCGTGAGCGAACCGGACAAGGGACTGTACGACGCCATGAACAAAGGCATCCGCCTTGCCACCGGCGATTACCTCTGCTTCCTCAATGCCGGCGACAGCTTCCACGAGGACGACACCTTGCAGCAGATGGTGCGTTCCATCTCCGGCAACGAACTACCCGACGTGCTGTACGGCGAAACGGAACTGGTGGACAAGGAAGGTCACTTCATCCGCATGCGCCGCCTCGCCGCCCCGGAAGTGCTTACCTGGCGAAGCTTCAAGCAGGGCATGCTGGTCTGCCATCAGGCCTTCTTTGCCAAAGCTTCCCTTGTAGAACCCTACGACCTGCAATACCGCTTCTCCGCCGACTTCGACTGGTGCATCCGGGTGATGAAGAAGGCACGGACCTTGCACAATACCCATCTCACCCTCATCGACTATCTGGAAGAGGGAATGACCACCCAGAACCGGCAAGCATCCCTGCGCGAACGCTTCCGCATCATGGCGCGGCATTACGGACTGATGAGTACCGTAGCCCATCATGCCTGGTTCGTATTACGGGCCGTGATAAAGAAATAGCACAAATTTCGAGGACAAATATACTTTGTTCCCGCAAGACCTATACCTTGCGGGAATCTCCCCTATACCCAGCTCTCTACAGTATAGGAGTGAGTACCCAAAACATCCCCATGTTTTCACCTAAAACATCCGGATGTAATGGGGCAAAACATCCCCATGTTTTGGGGTAAAACATCCGGGTGTTTTGGAGAAAGACATCCGGATGTTCTGCATATTAAGTCCTATACCGTGAGGGGCTAAGTCCTAAGACGTAGGAGATTAAGTCCTAAGGCAAAGGAGGCTGGGTAACTGTAAGCAGCGCCTTCAACTCTTTTACCCCTTCCGAAGCTCCCTTTTGAATGACATGTATCGGACGCATGACGTGCGTGTCCACCGGCTTGGGGTCTATCAGATACACTTCGGCGGCACGGGGCACGTAGTTCAGCAGTCCCGCAGCGGGATAAACGTTCAGGCTGGTGCCGATGATGACGAAGATGTCCGCCTGCTCCACATACCGGATGGCAGTCTCAATCTCCGGCACCGACTCGCCAAACCACACGATGAACGGGCGGAGCTGCGTACCGTCGCCCGCCTTGTCGCCCAACTTTACTTCATATTCCTCCGGCGCCAGTTCCTTGACGAAATGCGGATTATAAGGGTCGCGGCTGGAACAAACCTTCGTCAGTTCCCCATGCAAGTGTATCACGTGCGTACTGCCGGCACGCTCGTGCAGATTATCTACGTTCTGGGTGACGACCGTTACATTGAAATCCCTCTCCAGGTCGGCAACGCCCAGATGCCCGGCATTCGGCACCACATCGAGCAACTGCTTGCGACGTTCGTTATAGAAATTAATGACCTGTTCCGGATTACGTGCATACCCCTCGGGAGTCGCCACCTGCTCCACCGGATATTTGTCCCATAATCCGCCCGCATCACGGAATGTGCTGATGCCGCTCTCGGCGCTCATACCAGCACCCGACAATATGACCAAGTTCTTCATTTTCCGCTCCTTTCCTTTATTAAAGTAAGACAAATATAAGAAGAATGTTCAAGTTGTGATATAAATAAGAAAAATTAAATACTTAAAAGCCTTATCATTCAAATAAAAGACGTACTTTTGCCACTCATAAATTTGCAATAGACTGGAAAAGAAACCAATCCGGTCGTCAACAAAAGAATCTTATGGACAAATTCAGTTATGCTATCGGCCTTGGAATAGGTCAGAATCTTTTAAGCATGGGTGCCAAAGGCATTGCAGTAGATGACTTTGCACAAGCAATCAAAGACGTTTTGGAGGGCAACCAGACGGCAATCAGCCACACAGAAGCCCGTGACATCGTCAACAAGTACTTTGCCGAACTGGAGGAGAAGATGAACGCAGCAAACATAGAAGCCGGCAAAAAGTTCCTGGAAGAGAACAAAAAACGCGAGGGAGTTGTTACGCTTCCCAGCGGACTTCAATACGAAGTTATCACAGAAGGAAACGTCGGTCACTATGCCAAAGCAACCGACCAGGTACAATGCCACTACGAAGGCACACTGGTTGACGGAACGCTGTTCGACAGCTCCATCAAGCGCGGCCAGCCTGCCACATTCGGTGTAAACCAAGTGATACCCGGTTGGGTGGAAGCCCTTCAGCTTATGCCCGAAGGTGCCAAGTGGAAACTCTACATCCCCAGCGACCTGGCATACGGAGCGCAGGGTGCCGGCGAGATGATTCCTCCCCACAGCACGCTCGTATTCGAAGTCGAATTACAGAAAATTTTATCTAAATAAACAAACAAGTAAAAGCAAAATGAAAAAAGTAACATTTCTCATGGCTCTTGCAGTAGCTGCCGGCATGGCATCTTGTACTGCTCAAAGTCCGAAAGCTGATTTGAAGACGGACATCGACTCATTATCTTACGCCATCGGTATGGCACGTACAGAAGGTTTGGACCAGTATCTTGCACAACAAGGCATTGACTCAACCCAGATGTCAGAATTCCTGAAAGGTTTCAACGAAGGCGCAGCCAAAATCGATAAGAAAGACGTGGCTTACATGGCCGGTCTGCAAGTAGGCCAGATGGTCAGCAAGCAATGGGTGGAAGGCTTCAACCAACAAATCTTCGGCAACGACTCCACACAGAGCATCAGCCGCGAAAATCTGCTGGCAGGTTTCGTAGCAGGTGTCATCGGCAGGGGTGGTGCTATGGATATGATGAAAGCTCAAGAGTACATGCGTACTCAGATGGATGCCATCAAAGAAAAAGCAACTGCAGAAAAGTATGCTGACAACAAAGCTGCCGGTGAAAAGTTCCTGGCTGAGAACAAGGCTAAAGAAGGTGTAGTAACTACCCCGAGCGGTCTGCAATACAAAATCATCACCAAGGGTAACGGTGCCGTTCCTGCCGACAGCAGCAAGGTGAAAGTAAACTACAAAGGTACGCTGATTGACGGAACAGAATTCGATAGCTCTTACAAGCGCAACGAACCTGCTACTTTCCGTGCCAACCAGGTAATCAAAGGCTGGACAGAGGCCCTCACCATGATGCCCGTCGGCTCTAAGTGGGAACTCTATATCCCCTACGACCTGGCATACGGTTCAAGAGAAACCGGTAGCCAAATCAAGCCGTTCTCTACTTTGATATTCGAAGTGGAACTGCTGGGTATCGAGAAGTAATGTAACAATCCGAAGGGAGGGGCAAAACCCTCTTGATACTTCTTTTAGGCGCGGATTACGCGGAATACGCGGATTTGGTAAACTAAATCCGTGAAATCCGCGTAATCCGCGCCTTATCGTTACCCCTCACTTTTATTCATTTTTCCGTCCCTTTTTATAGATAAATTAAAATAAAGTCCTATATTTGCTTACTATTTGATAACAACAAGAACTTTACTTATTTACTATTATGGAAAAAATAGACAATCTTGACCGGCAGATTCTGGAAATCATTTCCCAAAATGCCCGTATCCCTTTCAAGGACGTAGCTGCTGAATGTGGCGTGTCACGTGCTGCCATCCATCAACGTGTACAGCGCCTGATTGACCTTGGCGTTATTGTTGGCTCAGGCTATCATGTAAATCCCAAGTCCCTTGGATACAGAACCTGCACTTACGTAGGAATCAAGCTGGAAAAGGGCTCCATGTATAAGACGGTAGTTGCTGAGCTGGGCAAGATTCCCGAAATTGTAGAATGCCACTTCACCACTGGTCCGTACACCATGCTGACTAAGGTATATGCCCGCGACAACGAGCATCTGATGGATTTGCTGAACAACAAGATGCAGGAGATTCCTGGCGTAACCGCTACCGAGACCTTGATTTCCCTGGAACAGAGCATCAAGAAGGAGATTCCTATTTGCCCCGAGAAATAACGAACAACAATGGATTTCTTGAACGAATATCATCTGTCGGGCCTTGTCATAGGTATCTGCACATTCCTCATCATCGGCTTGTTTCACCCCATAGTTGTGAAAGCCGAATATTATTGGGGCACCAAGTGCTGGTGGATTTTCCTTTTACTCGGCATCGGCGGCATCATTGCCTCCCTTTATACGGAGAACATCATGATAGCCTCCCTTTTGGGCGTCTTTGCATTTTCCTCGTTCTGGACCATCAAGGAGATATTCGAGCAGGAAGAACGAGTGAAAAAAGGCTGGTTTCCCAAGAATCCAAAACGAACTTATAAGTTCTAAGGACAAAGGTTATAAGGAATTTTATCCAAAAGTCTTGCATATTTCAATAGAAAATGCTACTTTTGTCCCCGCTATCCAAGCAAGGATGCATCGGACTTGTAGCTCAGTTGGTTAGAGCAACAGACTCATAATCTGGAGGTCCCTGGTTCAAGCCCAGGCTGGTCCACAAACAAGAGGCTCATTCTTAATAGAATAGAGCCTCTTTTAATTTTTGGACTCCGCTATACAAGCCCGGTATTTGTGTAATAAAACAACCTTCATCATGAAATACGGAGTATCTCCAAATACACTGCTCATAACTGCCGGAACCATATGGTCATTGGCAGGAGTCAATATTCTGCGTATAGGCCTGACCTGCTGGATAGATGACAGACATTATTGGCTATTCAAAGTCTGCGAAGCCAGCCTGGTATTCCTTCTGTTCTTCGGCATTATTTTCCATAGGCTATACAAGAAACATACTCTCCGTATCTCACAGAAGAAAGGGAAGCACTGCCCCTTTTCCTTTTTCGACGTAAAAGGATGGATTGTCATGATAGGCATGATTGCAATGGGAATTGTAATACGTACCTACCACCTTCTGCCCGACTCCTTCATCGCAGTGTTCTATACCGGACTTTCTCTCGCGCTTCTCGGCACCGGGCTACGCTTCATCTGGTATTGGTGGAGGAACAGATAACTCCGGATTCACCGATTCCCATCCTATGCAGGCTCCGGCAAAGTGCTGACCGCCTCGCTCTTTATCCTTTCAGGCTTATTGCTATTCCCCGGCAATTTCCAAGCCATGCTGTGGCCCTTGGCCCTTATCCTCATCGGCATCTTCCTTCTCAGACATCACCATAGGAGAAACTGGACACACCAAAGGACAGTGCATCGCCGTGCCAAGATGGTACAACGGATGATGAACAAGAGAATGGGAGAGCAAGAGGAACATAGCACCCGGAGAAACCTACATAGACCTGGACTGCAGTTGGGGAGGAGTGGAACTGCACATACCCGCCGACTGGCAAGTACGCATAGAATGCAGTTGCTTTTGCGGCGGATGTGAAGACAAACGCTGGCAAGGCACACCTGCCAAACAAGCATTCCTTTCCGCCTCTTGTTCGGTATTCCTGCCTGGACAGCTATCCTTTTGTGGTATCATCTGCAGATTGTGGCAGACACTTCATTACAAACAGAAGATTTCACCGCCCCCGAGGTAGAAAAGGCCGCTCCCCTGCCACAAGAAGAAAGTATTGACCGGATCACGATAAAAGACGGCTCCCGGATTCACATCATCAAAGTGGAAGACCTATTATACATCCAGGCTTGTGGGGACTACGCAACCCTGGTGACATCCGACGGAGAGTACATCAAGGAACAGACCATGAAAAACTTCGAGACACATTTGCCAGCAGATAACTTTGTCCGCATCCACCGCTCGAGCATTGTCAACGTAACCCAGATATCACGAGTAGAACAGTATGGAAAAGAGACCTACCAAGTGACGTTAAAAAGTGGCGTCAAGCTACGGGTAAGCCTCTCCAGATACTGGTTACTGAAGGAACGGTTGGGCATATAAATGCCGCAACCAGTCCTTCAGAATACTTCCTGCAGAGGAAAAAGACAATTAATCTTAAAATACAGCGGAATATATAACTTTGTCCAAAGTTATTTGTTCCTTTATCTTGCTATGATGAAACATCTGTATTACATACTTATGTTTACCTTCCTCTGTCTGGGTTTGACTACCATCTCCCAGGAGGAACAGCCAGACTCACGGAATACTACCGGGAGTCCGGCGGGAATAGTTGTCGGAAGTCCGGCCTCCGAATGCTCCTTTACCGCCTACACACAGTGCGCATCGTACACAGCCACCCACCGTTCACTATTCAATGACGAAAATACCGACTGCTGGACCAACGAAGCGTTGTGTCCGAACAGCCTATACACACATAACCACGCCTCTCCGAAATTCCTGAAGATGAGAATTCTGAAACCAGCCGGGCAACTGGAGCATCTGCTTTCCAGCCATCTGTCTGCCGGAGAGAGCGCCAACCTTTCATTCAATCCCAATGCTCTCCGCTATTCCTGCGGATACTATATCTATGCACTGCTGCATATCCTGATTTAGACTTTATCGGACTTATTGCAAACCATTACCGGAGGTGTACTGCATGTACATCTTTCGCTTTTTTATTATCCATTTCATCACATTAATATCATAACTATGTCCGATTTATTCCTCCCCACCCTTGAGATGATGGGGCTCACTTTTGCAATCGGTTTCTTTGTGGCATTCATCATCAAACTGATAGCCAGCGCAGCCGATTCACTCGATTTCTACAGTTCCCACCAGCAGGAGTTACTCCGCCTGCGCCGCATAAAGAAGTTCCGCCAGAAGATGGAACTGATGCTACACACCCCCTCCATGCACGGAAACATCTTCGGCAACGACACGCGCGAAGACTACAGCCGGGGTGTGGACCGTGAAAACGAAAAGCCTCGAGGCTATTACCACGGAGTAAGCCACGGTGTCTCCAAAAGAAACCTGGTAGACTACTTCTACCCAGAAGATACCCTTATGATGTATCTGGAAGATGCCATCAGCCACCGTGACAACAAGAACAAGACTAAAAAGAACAACGACACCAAAAACAAAGACTAATTATGGAGAATATAGATTTTGCAACCTTGTTCCAAGGATTCGGAACAATGATGGAAAGCGGCTGGCTACTCTCCTCTGCCCGTGTATTTCTAATAGCCCTGGGCCTGCTGCTCATATACCTGGGATGGAAAGGCGTACTGGAGCCGATGGTCATGATTCCCATGGGACTGGGTATGGTCGCCATCAATTGCGGCACCCTTTTCATGCCCGACGGTACATTGGGGAATCTCTTTCTGGACCCGATGCTTTCGGATACGGACGACTTGATGAACACCATGCAGATAGACTTCCTGCAACCGGTCTACACCCTGACCTTCAGCAACGGATTGATTGCATGCTTCGTATTTATGGGTATCGGTACCCTGCTCGACGTGGGCTTCCTGCTACAGAAACCGTTTGCCAGCATATTCCTTGCCCTATGTGCCGAATTGGGAACTTTCCTGACTGTACCCATCGCATCTGCATTGGGACTGTCCTTGAAAGAAAGCGCTTCCGTAGCCATGGTAGGAGGTGCGGACGGACCGATGGTGCTTTTCACTTCCTTGGCCCTGGCCAAACATCTGTTTGTACCCATCACAGTAGTGGCCTATCTCTATCTGGGACTGACATATGGCGGTTACCCCTATCTGGTGAAGCTGCTGGTGCCGAAACGCCTGCGCGCCATCAAGATGACGAGCAAGAAGCCGCCCAAAAACTATGATGCCAAAGTAAAACTGGCTTTCTCGGCTATATTGTGTGCTGTACTGTGTTTTCTGTTCCCGGTTGCCTCACCGCTGTTCTTCTCCTTGTTCCTCGGAGTGGCAGTACGCGAGTCGGGGATGAAGCATATCTACGATTTTGTAAGCGGTCCGCTGTTGTATGGTTCTACTTTCATGCTCGGCCTGTTGTTGGGCGTACTTTGCGACGCACATCTGCTGCTCGACCCTAAAATTCTTAAATTGTTGGTATTGGGCATGGGCGCACTGTTGCTCTCCGGTATCGGCGGAATCATTGGAGGGTACATCATGTACTTCATCAAGCGGGGCAATTACAATCCGGTCATCGGAATTGCAGCCGTGAGCTGCGTGCCTACTACGGCGAAGGTTGCCCAGAAGATAGTAAGCAAGGACAACCCCAATTCCTTCATCTTGGGAGATGCCTTGGGGGCTAATATTTCAGGAGTAATCACTTCGGCCATCATTACGGGTATCTATATTACTATAATTCCCTATCTGTAGCCTGCGTAGTGGGTTTAGGTGACGGAAAGAGGTTGTGGCAATCACAATCTCTTTCTTTTTATGATACATGGGGCAAGCTGTTGCATTTCAGATAAAATCCTTTACCTTTGCCGGCAAACACATTTATCAAGATATCAGGATGAAGAAAGTATTTAAATTGGCCGGAGGATTCATGGTCGGGGCATGCATCGGCTTTGTAGGAATAATAGGTGTAAGAGTCCTGGTTTTAGGAGACTCGTTCGACGGTTTACACAGCAAGTTTGCCGAAACCGGCATGCTGGAGACAGTAGGAGTTTCCTTGTTAGCCATACTGATTCTGCTGTTCTCCATCTTCCTGCAAGTGCTTCTGCACGAAGGCGGGCATCTTGTCTGCGGACTGGCAACCGGCTACCGCTTCGTCTCCTTCCGCATCTTCAACCTTACCTTCATACGGAAAGACGGGAAATTATGCATCAAGCGTTTCAGCCTTGCCGGAACGGGAGGCCAATGCCTGCTTACCCCACCCGAAAGGCCTCTTGAAGATATCCCAACCACCTTGTACAACCTGGGTGGAGTGCTTGCCAACCTGCTGACCGCCATCCTTGCCTTCCTCCCCCTGCTGACCGTAGACGGGCTGCCTTACCTGCTGAAATTCTTCCTTCTGATGCTCTCTTTGATTGGCATTCTCCTTGCAGGGATGAACGGCATCCCCATGAAGATGGGCGGCATCGGCAATGATGCCGACAACATGCGCCTGCTTCTCAAGGACAGCAAGAGCAAGCAGGCACTGGTCACCCAACTGCGCATCAACGCACTGGTGCAAGAGGGCATGCGTCCTAAGGACATGCCTGCCGAATGGTTCAGCCAAACGGAAGACATCAACTACAAAGATGCCCTGCAGGTCACCATAGCCTTGATGAGCGCCTCGCGCCTGCTCGACTGCGAAGAATGGGAAGCCGCCTACAATGCATTTGAGAAAATAATGAGCCACCGGCACGAAGTCATCGGACTTTTGATAAAGGAAAACGCTTGCGAGCTGCTCTTCACCGCACTGGTGACAAAGAGGACCGCACGGGCAGAAGAATTATATACCGATGAGCTGGATACCTACATCCGGCAATATAAGGATGTGACGTCTTCCAAACAGCGGCTGCTCTGCGCCCTGGCACTCTACCGGGACAAGGACACAGCAAAGGCAAAGGAGATTTACGAAGCCACCTGCCAACGGAAAAACAAATACTTGATGCAGGGAGAAGTCAGTTCGGACATAGCTTTGATGAAATCAATCCTTACCGCCAAGAATGCCTTGTAAGATGGAACGATATTTCTTTTACTTGTTATATCTGCTGCTTGGCTGCTCACTATGCGGTTGTAGCAGAAAACAAGCGCCAAAGCAGACACAAGACCCGGATACGGAGACCACCATCCCGTACGCCGACACCATAGCGGCACCCGTCCCTCCGGCTCCGGCTAAAAGCCGGACAGCCCGCTACCTGGACTCCCTCGGTTTCGTCAACATCGCCGAAGCGGACAGCAGCATCGCCATCGACTTGATGTACACCCGTGCCGACAACTTCACCGGAACCCTATTGTACGAAGACCTGAAAGAAGCCTACCTGCACCCCGATGCCATGAAAAGCCTGAAGCGGGCACAACGCCTACTGAAAGAACAGTACCCCGGCTACAGCCTCATCGTCTACGACGCAGCGCGCCCCTTGTCCGTACAGCAGAAGATGTGGGACGTAGTGAAAGGAACCTCCAAATACATCTATGTCTCCAACCCCTCACGCGGCGGCGGCCTGCACAACTACGGATTGGCGGTGGACATCAGCATACTCGACGATAAAGGAACTCCTCTGCCCATGGGCACCCCGGTAGACCATCTGGGCAGGGAAGCCCACATCACAGAAGAAGCCGTGCTCGTGGCACAAGGCAAGCTGACGGAACAAGAACGTGAAAACCGGCTGCTGCTCCGGCAGGTAATGAAAGAAGCCGGATTCCACCCGCTACCCAGCGAATGGTGGCACTTCAACCGCGTCAGCAGGCAGACGGCAAAGGAGCGATACCGGGTCATCCCTTAACTCTCACCCCCAGCTTGTCCGGAAACTTAAATTTGCTATCGCTTTGACGCAGATGACGCGGATTTTTAATATTCTTAATCTGTATTATCAGCGTCATCTTTGTCTGAAAAATAATCAGACAGAAAGCTGCGAATTTATGCCCCACTTTGTCCTTTTTGAGATAACTTTGCATCAGAATAAATAAGCCAAGCCATGCCTTTATCCCAAGACACCCTCCGCTTCATCCGCGAGCATCGCCGCGACGACGTGCGCAGCCTTGCCTTGCAGGCACGCCGCTACCCTTCGGTAGACATGCCCGCCGCCATCACACAGATTTCCGGCTGGCAGATTGCCAAAGAGAAGATACCCGCATGGGCCGAGAACGAGCATATACTCTACCCCGCCCACCTTTCTCTGGAACAATGCTCCTCCCAAGCAACGGCACAGTATAAAGCGGAGATTATAACTAACCTGCTACATACAGAACAAGAACATCCCGCGCAGAACAGTACCCCCGCATCAGCCGGCACCTTTACCGACCTCACCGGAGGTTTCGGCATCGACTGCGCCTTTCTCTCCTCCCGCTTCGGGCATGCCACTTACGTCGAGCGCCAGGAAACCCTCTGCCAGATAGCCGCACACAACTTCCCTGTCCTCGGCCTGAACCACATCTCCGTCTGCCACGCAGACAGCGTCTGCCATCTGCAAGAGATGGAACCCGTGGACTGTATATTCATAGACCCTGCCCGCCGCGACGGACACGGCGGAAAGACCGTAGCCATCGGCGACTGCGAACCCGATATAGCCGCCCTCGAAGAACTGCTGCTGCGCAAGGCAAGACACGTACTGGTAAAACTCTCCCCCATGCTCGACCTCACCCTTGCCCTGAACGATTTGAAGCATGTCCACCAGGCACACATCGTCTCCGTGGGCAACGAATGCAAGGAACTGTTGCTCTTGCTGGGACAAGGCGAAGGAGTGCCGGCAGACGACATCCCCATCCATTGCGTCAACTTCACCGGTGTACCGGCTCCCCAAGCCCTCGTCTTCACCCGCCGGCAGGAGAAGGAGCGTGCATGCCCCTACACCCCTCAACTGAAATCATACCTCTACGAACCGAATGCCTCCGTGCTGAAAGCCGGTGCATTCCGCAGCCTCTCCTCATTGTATAAGGTGGAAAAACTGCATCCCAACAGCCACCTCTACACCTCGGACCACTTCCTGCCGGACTTCCCCGGCCGCAAGTTCCGGATTACCTCCTCCTGCGGCTTCGGCAAGAAAGAAGTGAAAGAGATGCTGGCTGCCGAGAAAAAGGCGAACCTCACCGTGCGCAACTTCCCCGCCACCGTGGCCGAACTGCGCAAACGACTGAAATTGGCCGAAGGGGGAGGCACTTATCTCTTTGCCACTACTCTGGCAGACGAGAAGAAGGTACTTATCCGCTGCCAGGCTACGGGATAAGACACCAACCCCTATACCTTCCCCTGCACGAGATGTACATCTCGTGCATCTTTAGCATCAGTCTGCCAGATGACGGCAAAGGGAGATACCGCCGAAAGGGTACTACCTCCAAGAATTTATGTAACCTCATTGTAACTGAATCGTTATCTGTTCTTCAACGCTCCGCAACCTCCACGTAACGGTAACCCTCTACTTTTGCGGCAGATTATTAACAGATAATAACAAGTATGAAACAGATTTTGAGAGCATTCTTATTCTTACTCCTATTCACCGCCACCGTCAATACGGCCATTGCCGACGAAAAAGCAAATGTCACGAAACAAGGAACTGTACGTGGACGCATCATCGACGCCACTAAACAAACTCTCCCGGGCGCATCCATCTACATCGAGAAACTACACACTGGCGTGACGAGCGACGTCAACGGCTTCTACACTTTCTCTAACCTTGACCCGGGAACCTATACAGTAAAGGTGAGCTACGTGGGCTACTCTCCCGTAGAACTGAAAATCACCATCCCCGCAGGCCGTACACTGGAAAAAGACGTCGTACTGAACGAAGGCGTGGAGTTGCAGGAAGTGGTGGTAGGCGGCGCCTTCCAGGGACAGCGCCGTGCCATCAACTCACAGAAAAACAACATGGGGATTACGAATGTAGTCTCTGCCGACCAGGTAGGCAAGTTCCCCGACTCCAACATCGGTGACGCCCTTAAACGCATCTCCGGCATCAACGTGCAGTACGACCAAGGCGAGGCACGCTTCGGGCAAGTGCGGGGCACGAGTGCCGACCTCAGCTCCGTCACCATCAACGGCAACCGCGTTCCCTCTGCCGAAGGCGATACGCGCAACGTACAGCTCGACCTCATTCCGGCAGACATGATTCAGACCATCGAAGTGAACAAGGTAGTAACCGCCGATATGGACGGCGACGCCATCGGCGGCAGCATCAACCTCGTCACCAAGAACTCCCCCTACAAGCGTACCATTGCCGCCACCGCCGGAACCGGCTACAACTGGGTGAGCGAAAAGGCGCAACTGAACCTTGGCTTCACCTACGGCGACCGCTTCTTCAACGACAAACTCGGCTTGATTGTATCGGCCTCCTATCAGAACTCACCTTCCGGTTCCTACGACACCGAATTCGTGTGGGAGCAGGATGACAACGGCAAGACGTACGTCAACGACTACCAAATCCGCCAATACTACGTCACCCGCGAACGCCAAAGCTACTCCGCCGCACTGGACTGGGACATCAATGCCAACCACAAACTGACCTTCAAAGGCATCTTCAACAACCGCAACGACTGGGAGAACCGCTACCGTACCACGCTGAAAGACCTTGACCCCGACGGCAACGCCACCGTACGCATACAGACCAAAGCCGGTACGCCGGACAACCGTAACGCCCGCCTGGAACGCCAGCGCACCATGGACTTTGCCCTCGGCGGCGAACACCTCTTCGGCGCCCTCTCCATGGACTGGCACGCCAGCTATGCCAAAGCCAGCGAAGAACGTCCCAACGAACGCTACATCGACTTCCAACTGAAGAAACAGAAGTTCGACATGGACCTGAGCGACGAACGCCAACCCTTTGCCAGCCCCAAAACAGGCTCTACCATGACATTGAACGATGAATTCAGCCTGAAAGAGCTGACGGAACAGCAGGAAGACATCAAGGAGCAGGACCTGAAGTTCTCCGCCAACTTCAAACTTCCCTTCAAGAACGGCAACAAGCTGAAGTTCGGCGCAAAGGTAGTGCGCAAGACCAAGGATAAAGAAGTGGACTTCTACGAATACTCTCCTCTGGACGAGGACGCCTTCATGACGAACAGCCTGGCAAATACAGTGGACCAGACCAACAAGAACTTCATGCCCAACAACAAATACCAGGCAGGCATCTACGCCAGCAAGGAATACACCGGCTCTTTAGACTTGAACAACGCTTCCCTCTTCGAGAAAGAGCAGGTACAGGAAGAACTTGCCGGAAACTTCAACGCCCGCGAAACCGTGACTTCCGGCTACCTCCGCTTCGACCAAAAACTGACAAAAGACGTGGAACTGATGACCGGACTTCGCATAGAGAACACCAACCTTGCCTATACGGGACGCACCTACGATGCCGACGAAGACCTCACCAGCAAGACCGACCGTCAGCGCAACAGCTACATCAACTTCCTGCCGTCGCTGCTCGTAAAGTGGAATGTAAACGATGACTTCAAAGTGCGCGGTTCGTTTACCCAAACCTTGTCACGCCCCAAATACTCGGCCCTCGTGCCCAGTGTGAACATCAAGCGTTCCGACAACGAAATCACCATCGGAAACCCGGAGCTGAAACCTACCGTCTCCTACAACTTCGACTTGAGTGCCGACTACTACTTCCGCAGCATCGGTCTGATAAGCGCCGGCATCTTCTACAAGAAGATAGACGACTTCATCGTAGACCAGGTGAGCACCAACTACGAATACCAGGGTAACACCTACACCCGCTTCACCCAACCCAAGAATGCGGGCAACGCCAACCTGGTAGGGGTAGAGTTATCCTACCAGCGCGACTTCAGCTTCATTGCTCCCGCTCTGAAATGTGTAGGTTTCTACGGAACGTACACCTACACCCACTCCCGTGTGGAAGACTTCAACTTCGAAGGTCGCGAGAATGAGAAAGACTTGAGCATGCCAGGCTCTCCGGAGCATACCGCAAATGCTTCCCTATACTTTGAGAAAGGCGGTCTGAATCTGCGCCTGAGCTATAACTTCGCTTCCGATTTCATCGACGAAATGGGAGAAAGCACCTTCTACGACCGCTACTACGACAAGGTGAACTATATGGACGTAAACGCCAGCTATACCTTCGGAAAGAAGTTCAAGACTACCTTCTACGCCGAAGCCAACAACCTGCTGAACCAGCCGCTACGCTACTACCAGGGCACAAAAGACCGTACCATGCAGGCAGAATACTACGGCGTGAAAGTGAATGCGGGAGTGAAGATTAATTTTTAAACAGCGAATTCTATCTCAACAAGTTATCAACATTAACTACTCAACAATTTAATAATGACAATGAAGAAAATATTCCTTTTACTGTTTATTGCCCTACTCGGCAACGCAGCCATTGCCCAAATCACCGATTACTCCATCTTCGACAAGAAGTTCAACTTCTACGTAGCCAACGACCTCGGCCGTAACGGCTACTACGACCAAAAGCCCATCGCCGAACTGATGGGACAAATGGCAGAAGAAGTAGGCCCCGAATTCGTTCTTGCCACCGGCGATGTACACCACTTTGAAGGCGTACGTAGCGTGAACGATCCGCTTTGGATGACCAACTACGAACTTATTTACAGCCACCCGGAGCTGATGATAGACTGGTTTCCCCTGCTGGGCAACCACGAATACCGCGGTAATACGCAGGCTGTGCTCGACTACAGTAATATCAGCCGCCGCTGGACCATGCCCGCCCGTTATTATACCAAGACGTTCGAGGACAACGGCGCTACCATCCGCATCCTTTGGGTAGACACCGCCCCGATGATTGACAAATACCGCAACGAAAGCGAGACCTATCCCGATGCCTGCAAGCAGGATTACCAGCAACAACTTTCCTGGATAGATTCCGTACTGACTGCCGCCAAAGAGGACTGGGTTATCGTTGCCGGACACCATCCCATCTATGCCGAAACCCCGAAGGACGAGAGCGAACGCGCGGATATGCAGGCACGTCTCGATCCCATCCTGCGCAAGCACAAGGTGGATATGTACATCTGCGGGCACATCCACAACTTCCAGCACGTACGCGTGGCAGGCAGCGACATCGACTATATCACCAATTCTGCCGGTTCGCTCGCCCGCAAGGTGAAGCCCATCGAAGGGACCGTATTCTGCAGCCCCGAACCGGGTTTCTCCATTGTATCGGCCAGCAAAAAGACACTGGAACTGCGCATGATTGACAAGAAAGGGAATGTATTGCACACGGTGACGCGCAGCAAATAATCCAAGCCGGCACGCAAGCAGGCGCATTCCCCCGAAGCCCTGCCGAACAACCACTTTCCTCCCACGAAGCAAAAGACCATGTTTCGTAGGAGGATTTTTCCATCTCATACGACAAAAACAAAGCCTATCCGCAGGAATACAAGAAAAAGCCCTATATTTGCATTTGTCAATACATAACTATGATGAAGAAGATACACTTCCTGCTACTAATCAGCCTGCTACTTGCCGCTTGCAGTGATGACGACAAAGAGAAACAACCCGCTTTTGTGACCAATATCACCATATCCGATGCCGGAAAGACCTTCAATCCCGGTGATGCCGTGACCGTCAAAGCCGACGGCTTGCAGAGCGGCGACCAAATCATATTGGACATCTACTGGCCGATAGCCGACAATCCTCTCTTTCCCGAAGGGTATTCACGCTACACACGCGCCGTTACCACGGAGCAAACCACCAACAGCATTACTTTCCTTGCCCCCGGACACTGGCCCGCCTCACGGGTAGAAATGTTCCTGGAACGGGCAGGACAGCTTCAGCCTCTCGGCCAGATTTCGGTAGCCGACGGACAATCCCCCGAAGAACCATATCTCTACGGTATCACCAACTCCCACGCCATTTACACACCGACCGTTCCCCGCGGCATCACCCGTATCGACCTGGTAACACAAGAAATATCGGAAGTAATCCAGTTCCATGACGACGAAGATTTCCACCTTGCCGCCAACATCCCCGGCACCAACATCCTCTGCGGGATACGGGAGAAAGACGGCAGTAGTTTCATCGACGGATACGACCTCTGCATGCACTATTGGTGTAACCCGGTAGAACGTAACGCAATTACCATCTGCTCGGACTTCAACAACACTGTTTCCCTGGAAATGGCCGGAGATAAGCTCCTCACCTACTGTAGCATCTCTTATCCGGTATATACCCGGTTGACTATGCCACCGATACATACTCCCGAAATACCATTACCGGATGGACTGAAGCCCGAATCCCTCTCACGCTATCCGGGCGTGATAGCCGACGCCCACATGCTGCTCTCGGCCAACAACGGCGACGGCACCTTCTCGCCCGTCGTGATAGACATCGCCAAAGAAAAGATGCATTGCTACGACCCCATCAAGGCCGAAGCCTTGATACCTTTCCGGATTATGGAACCATCCCCCGAAAACCCAAACAGCCTGCGATGCAAAGGAGGCTATATCGTTTCCCGTGCCAATGGTGGAGATACGCAATTCTGCTTATGGGATACTACTGCCGGAAACTTGAAAGAGCCTTTCGCCACCTACCCCAACGCCGTACGCTCCGCTGCCATGTACTACTCCAAGGACGGGCAGACAAGGAAACTCTACGTGCAGTTTGCAGGCTATCGTGAAGGCGACTTCATCGAAACTTATGATTTCCAGACAAAGAAATGGAGGATGTTTATGTTCTACGTACCGTTTGCAGAGATTTTACTGGCACGATAACCGGCTCCCTTACTGCTTTTTCTCCCGCAAGTCATCCTTGGGTATGGTCGTCTCACTGCCGTCACGCGTAGCTATGTAGTGAGGAGACATGATTTCGATGCCTGCTTCGTTGAAGGCATCCTGGATATTCTGATGCAAATCAGAGTAAATCTGGCTAAGGCTGTTGGCATCCCTGATATAGGCATTCACTTGATAAACCGGATAATAATCCTGAAGGGAAGTCTCCAATACAAACGGACGGGGATCATCTATCACTCCAGGAGTATTCAATGCAGCCTCTATCAACAGCTGATGTGTCTTCCGCCACGGAACATCGTAGCCAATACTGACCTCCGAATGGATAATCAATCCATACTCACGGGCAGATTGGCTGTAATTGACCGTATGGGAAGACATGATGAAAGAGTTCGGAATGGTCACCACCTCATTCTTCGGAGTACGGATGCGGGTGACGAGCGGTGTTTTCTCAATGATGTTGCCCGTAGTATCGTTCAGCTTGATGCGGTCACCCAGCTTGAAAGGCCGCATGTAGGTTATGACCAGTCCTGCAATGATATTGCCGATAACCGTACTGGAACCGAGCGAAACAATCAAGCCGACAAACACGGAGATTCCCTGGAAGACTCCCGACTTGGAACCCGGCAGATAAGGGTAAATCATGGCAATCATAAACGCATAAAGCAAGAAGCGCACAATGTGATAGGTAGGAATGGCCCAATCCGGATAGAAGCCGTTTATCTTCAGCCGTTCAGCCTGCACCTCATTGGCAAGATAACGCACCAGTCTGACCAGATACTTCACCGCATAGCATATCACAAAGATAGTGAACAGATTGGGTATATAGTCGGCTATTCCATTCAAGATGACCTTTATAGGATTCCAGATGTAGGAGAATAATGTATAAGCCAAGCTCTTGGTCTGAGGGAAAATGGAGAATAATAACGGAACCGTCAGCAGCAACTGCAACAGCATGACTACATAACGCACCAGGTTGGCAACAAACACCAGCAGGTTGACCTGCTTCTGCGTGTCCAACAATTCATAATCCTGAATGGAAATCGGTTTCAGCTTGGTATCCTTCAGCTTCTGAATGCGTAGTTTGAATTTTCTGAACAGCCAGTTGGTAAACTTGAACAAGAAGAACTGTCCCACAAGCACCAGGATAAAGTACAAGATACGCTTACCCAACTGCCACAAGCTATGCTCCTTCTGCATGGCTTTCAGTTTGTCCACCACGACATGCCTCTTGCTGGCGGCCAGCTGGTCGCGGGTACAGTTTTCCCACAAAGCATCCTGATCGGTAAAGGAAATGATGACCTTTTCGCCATACATCAAGTCTGTAACAATATCCGTACTCTCTAAATAAACAGAGTCCGGACGCAGATTGAAACGCGTGCCCAATGCTTCGATGACGTTGCTTACATCTTTGGCTCGCTGTTGGGGCGTATGCCCTCCACGCTTGGCATACAGATAGAACAAAGTGTCCTTCTCCACCACCACCGGAATACCCGGTGTCACCGTCCGCAACGAATCAATGCGTTGTTTCTGCAATGCCAGCTTCACCGAATCGGCCGCATAGCCCGCCAACTTCATCTGCTCCATTTCCATCCGCAGGTTCGCCTCATTCAGCCGGGCTGTTTCCAACTCCTGCCGGACAAGCGACAACTGAATCGAATCGGAGTCAGTCCTTGCCACTGTGACACTCCCCACACTATCCTCACCTAAAACACTGAGCACTTTATCTACCAACTGAGCTGACACTCCGTCCGCCAGCATCAACAGCCAACAAAGACAGAAAGCACGGATAACCTTCATATATAAACTTCTTGATTTGATTCTTTAATTATGCAAATATACCCAATAAATGCTTCAAACATACGGAATGTTTTTAACTTCCTACCCTAATCGATATAACTTTTTCATGCAAACATGAAAGTTCTGTATCCGGTTTGCACTATCTTTGTACTCAAAATTGACATACCTATGGATATATTGTTTCTTGTCGGAGGACTGCTCCTCATTCTTCTGGGTGCCAATGGCTTGACAGACGGTGCCGCATCCGTTGCCAAACGTTTCCGTATACCGTCCATCGTCATCGGGCTTACCATTGTCGCCTTCGGTACTTCCGCACCGGAACTCACCGTCAGCATATCCTCTGCCCTAAAAGGCAGTGCAGACATTGCCATCGGCAATGTGGTGGGAAGCAATACGTTCAATACCCTGATGATTGTGGGTTGTACGGCCCTTTTTGCCCCGATAGCCATTACCCGTAACACACTGAAACGCGAAATACCCCTTTGCATCCTTTCATCCTTCGCCCTGCTGATTTGTGCCAACGACGTCTTACTGGACAGCAGTGGGGAGAACATACTCAGCATCACCGACGGCCTATTGCTGCTATGCTTCTTTACCATTTTCCTGAGTTATACTTTTGCCATTGCAAAAAGGGATGGAAGTATGAAGGAACCGGAAAAGGAGCACTTACAGGAAGAAGACGAAATCAGGCTGTTACCCGCGTGGAAGTCCGCCCTATACATTATCGGTGGACTTGCCGGCCTCATCATCGGAGGTAATTTCTTTGTAGACGGTGCCAGCGGCATAGCCCGCGGATTGGGTGTCAGCGAATCCATCATCGGTCTCACGCTCGTAGCAGGCGGCACTTCATTACCCGAACTCGCCACCTCCATCGTAGCCGCCTTGAAGAAAAACCCCGAAATAGCCATCGGAAACGTCATCGGAAGTAATCTCTTCAATATATTCTTCGTACTGGGTTGTTCGGCCTCCATCACTCCACTGCGTCTGACGGGCATCACCAATTTCGATTTGTGGGTACTCGTAGGGTCCAGCATCCTGCTTTGGCTGTTCGGTATCTTTTTCGGGAAACGCATCATCACCCGGGTGGAAGGAAGCATTCTGATTCTCTGCTACATTGCCTACACAGCGGTACTGATATACAACCTCTAACAGCAAATTTACAGACACCCTACGCGGTATTTTAAAGATTATCACGTATTTTTAAATAAGGCAAGCTGTACCTCGGCATAAAAAATAAGCAAGCTTATTTTGTTCTGCTCTCAGTTTGCATTACCTTTGTGGTCTCAATATTGAACAACTATGGCAATTACAATCAAGAAAGTAACCACAAGACGGGAACTGGAGCGCTTTATCCGTTTCAACTACCTGCTATACAAAAACAACCCTTATTCCGTCCCCGACCTTTTCGATGACATGCTCAACACCTTCAACAAGAAGAAAAACGCTGCATTCGAATTTTGTGAAGCCGACTATTTCCTGGCTTATCGGGAAGGTAAAATCGTAGGACGTGTAGCTGCCATCATCAACCACAAGGCAAACCAAACCTGGAACAAAAAGGAAGTCCGCTTCGGCTGGATAGACTTCATCGATGATGCGGAAGTCTCCGATGCCCTGATTCGCACCGTGGAAGAATGGGGAAAAGAACGGGGAATGACACATATACAAGGCCCGCTGGGATTCACAGATTTCGATGCCGAAGGTATGCTCATCGAAGGATTCGACCAGCTCAGCACCATGGCCACCATTTATAACTATCCCTACTATCCGCAACATCTGGAACGCATGGGCTTTGAGAAGGATGCCGATTGGGTGGAGTACAAAATCTACATTCCCGACGCCATACCCGACAAGCACAAGCGCATCTCCGACCTCATCCAGCGCAAGTATAACCTCAAGGTAAAGAAATACACATCTGCCAAGAAGATTGCCCAAGACTACGGTCAGGCCATCTTCGAACTGATGAACGAAGCCTATCAGCCACTCTATGGCTATTCTGCACTGAGCCAACGGCAGATTGACCAATACGTCAAGATGTACCTGCCCATCCTCGACCTACGCATGGTGACATTGATTACCGATGCCGATGACCAGCTGCTTGCCGTAGGCATTTCCATGCCGTCACTCGCCGAAGCGTTGCAAAAAGCCCACGGGCGCCTGCTTCCTATGGGTTGGTATCACCTGGCCAAGACCATCTTCTTGAAGAAATATCCCAAGATGCTCGATTTGCTGCTGGTTGCCGTGAAACCGGAGTATCAGAACAAGGGGGTAAATGCATTGTTGTTCTCCGACCTTATCCCCGTCTATCAGCAACTTGGTTTCGAGTATGCCGAGAGTAATCCGGAGCTGGAGCTGAACGGCAAGGTGCAAGCGCAATGGGAGTACTTCAAGACGGAACAGCATAAACGGAGAAGATGCTTTGTGAAAGGAATAAAATAAGTTCTAAATCCAGAATATAAGCTTGTCAGAAGTCCATAAAAGACATTATTTTTTTGCGAACCCCCGAATTTCTCATTACCTTTGTCGCAATGCGCAATATGAAGGAATAACGTACTTATGGAAGATAACAACAATATGACCCTGCCGCTGGAAGAAGCAGACAACAATATCACAGAGAGCCCCGTTTCCAGCGTGGAATATACCGACGACAACATCCGCCACCTGGACGACATGGAGCATATCCGTGTCCGTTCCGGTATGTACATAGGCCGTCTGGGCGACGGCTCACAGAACGATGACGGCATCTATGTGTTGCTGAAAGAAGTGATGGACAACAGCATCGACGAGTTCAAGATGGGTGCCGGAAAGCGTATAGAAGTGACTATAGAAGACAGTCTGCGTGTCAGCGTACGCGACTATGGACGAGGCATTCCGCAAGGCAAACTGGTAGAGGCGGTCAGCAAACTGAATACCGGGGGTAAATATGATTCGAAGGCTTTCAAGAAAAGTGTCGGACTGAACGGCGTGGGCATCAAGGCGGTCAATGCGCTGAGTAGCCGTTTCGAGGTACGCAGTTACCGCGACGGCAAAGTACGTACCGCCATCTTCGAGAAAGGAACGCTGTTGAGTGATGTGACCGAAGACTCGACAGAAGAAAGCGGAACCTATATCTTCTTCGAACCGGACGCCACACTCTTCCTGAACTATTCCTTCCAGAACCAGTTCGTAGAAACCCTGCTGCGCAACTACACCTACCTGAATACGGGCCTCACCTTCATTTACAACGGCCAGCGCATCGTTTCCCGCCACGGGCTGGAGGACTTGCTGAAAGACAACATGACCAGCGAAGGCCTTTACGACATCATCCACCTGAAAGGAGAGGACATCGAGATTGCCTTCACACACACCAACCAATACGGCGAAGAGTACTACTCCTTTGTCAACGGGCAACACACCACCCAAGGCGGCACACACCAGACTGCCTTGAAGGAACACATTGCCCGTACCATCAAGGAGTTCTACAACAAGAACCAGGAATATGCCGACATCCGCAACGGACTGGTAGCCGCCATTGCCATCGACGTGGAGGAACCCATGTTCGAGAGCCAGACCAAAACGAAACTGGGCAGCAACAACATGTGGCCTGCCGCGCCGCAGGAACACAAGCCCGCCGGCCCCACGGTGAACAAATACGTAGGAGACTTCATCAAGACGGAAGTGGACAACTACCTCCACAAGAACCCGCTTGTGGCCGAAGTGATGCTGCAAAAGATACAAGACTCCGAGAAAGAGCGCAAAGCCATTGCCGGCGTCACCAAGCTGGCACGCGAACGCGCCAAGAAAGCCAACCTGCACAACCGCAAGCTGCGCGACTGCCGCTACCACTTGAGTGACGGTAAAGGCAAAGACCAGGAAACCGAATCCTGCATCTTCATTACCGAGGGAGACTCCGCCAGCGGTTCCATCACCAAGAGCCGCGACGTGAATACCCAAGCAGTATTCAGCCTGCGTGGTAAACCGCTAAATTCCTACGGACTCACCAAGAAAGTAGTTTATGAAAACGAAGAATTCAACTTGCTTCAAGCAGCCTTGAATATAGAAGACGGCATAGAGACACTGCGCTACAACAAAGTCATCGTAGCTACCGATGCCGATGTGGACGGCATGCACATCCGCCTGCTCATCATCACCTTCTTCCTGCAGTTCTTCCCCGACCTGATAAAGAAAGGGCATGTATATATCCTGCAAACCCCTCTCTTCCGCGTGCGCAACAAAAAGAAGACAAGTTATTGCTATACAGAGGAGGAACGTGTGAAAGCCATTGAAGAACTGGGTCCCAACCCCGAAATCACCCGATTCAAAGGTCTGGGAGAAATCTCGCCCGACGAGTTCAAGCATTTTATCGGCAAGGATATGCGTCTGGAACAAGTGTCCCTGCGCAAGACAGACCTCGTAAAAGAGCTGCTGGAATTCTACATGGGTAAGAATACCATGGAACGACAAAACTTTATTATCAACAACTTGGTTATAGAAGAAGATTTGGCATCATGAGAAGAGCTATCTTTCCGGGAACATTCGACCCGTTTACTATCGGACACTCTTCGGTAGTGAGCCGTGCACTGACTTTTATAGACGAAATCGTCATAGGCATCGGCATCAATGAAAATAAGAATACGTATTTCCCCTTGGAAAAGCGCGAACAAATGATACGAGACTACTACCGGAACGAGCCGCGCATCATTGTGCAGTCCTATGACTGCCTGACTATCGACTTTGCCCGGCAGGTAGATGCCAGTCTGATAATACGCGGCATACGCACCGTGAAGGATTTCGAATACGAGGAAACCATTGCCGACATCAACCGCAAACTGACCGGCATAGAAACCATCCTGCTCTTCACCGAGCCAGAACTTACCTGCGTCAGTTCCACCACCGTGCGCGAACTGCTGCAATACGGCAAGGACATAAGCATGTTCATACCGGAGGGAATGGAGATTAGGGATTAAGGATAAAGGATTAGGGATTAAAATGGAAATGATGAAAAAACTATTTACTATTATAATATGTATATGCGCGGTGACGGCACAAGCGCAAAAGCCGAACAATGAAGCCCTGCGCAAACTGCAAATGGCAGAGTTTGCCATCACCAACCTTTATGTGGACAAGGTGGATGAAGACAAGCTGGTGGAAGAAGCCATCATCAAGATGCTGGCACAACTCGACCCGCACTCCACCTACAACAACGCCGAAGAAGTGAAGAAGATGAACGAGCCGTTGCAAGGCAATTTCGAGGGCATCGGCGTACAGTTTCAGATGATAGAAGATACCCTGCTTGTGATACAACCCGTGAGCAACGGACCTTCCGAGAAGGTGGGCATCCTTGCCGGCGACCGTATCGTAGCCGTCAATGACAGCGCCATTGCCGGAGTAAAAATGAGCACGGAAGATATTATGAGCCGCCTGCGCGGACCGAAAGACTCGGAAGTGAAACTCACCATCGTGCGCCGTGGCGTGGACGACCAGCTGTACTTCACCGTGAAGCGTGACAAAATTCCCATCCTCAGCCTGGACGCATCTTACATGATACAACCCAAAACCGGCTATATCCGTATCAACCGCTTCGGGGCAACCACCGCCGAAGAGTTTGCAGAAGCCCTGAAAAGCCTGCAAAAGAAAGGAATGAAAGACCTCATCCTCGACCTGCAAGGAAATGGAGGAGGGTATCTGAATGCCGCCATCGACCTTGCCAACGAATTTCTGAAGCAAAAAGAACTCATCGTCTACACCGAAGGAAGGGCCGCACGCCGCAGTGATTTCTTTGCCAAAGGTACGGGCAACTTCAAGAACGGCCGTCTCATCATATTGGTGGACGAGTACTCCGCTTCTGCCAGTGAAATCGTGACCGGAGCCATCCAGGACTGGGACAGAGGCGTGGTAGTAGGACGCCGCACCTTCGGCAAGGGATTAGTACAGCGTCCTATCGACCTGCCGGACGGTTCCATGATTCGCCTCACTATCGCCCGCTACTATACTCCTTCGGGCCGTTGTATCCAGAAGCCTTACGACAGCACCGCCAACCTCGACGGCCGCCTAACCGGCGAGAACAGTCAGGATAAGTATAACCAGGAACTGATAGACCGCTTCAATCATGGAGAAATGATTCATGCGGACAGTATCCATTTTGCCGACTCCCTGAAAGCACAGACCAAGCGTATGGGACGTACCGTTTACGGAGGTGGAGGTATCATGCCCGACTTCTTCGTCCCCATCGACACTACCCAGTACACAGACTATCACCGCAACCTCGTAGCCAAAGGCGTGGTTATCAAAGCCACTACCGGCTACATCGAGAAGCACCGGAAGGAGTTGCAGAACAAATACAAGAAATTCGAAGCCTTCAACGAGAAGTTCGAAATAGACGATAACTTCCTTGCCGAAATACGTACGCTTGCCGACAAAGAGAAAATCAAGTTTGACGAGAAACAGTACAACCAATCCCTACCGCTCATCAAGACACAACTTAAAGCCTTGATAGCCCGTGACCTATGGGACATGAACGAATACTTCCAGGTGATGAACAGCACGAACCAGAGCGTGCAGCAAGCTCTAAAAGTGTTGAACGAAGGCATCTACAGCACTATTATCCAATAGCCGACTTGAAACAAACTTAGGCGCGGATTATGCGGATTTAGTTTATCTAACTCCGCATAATCCGCGCCTAAAATCATTCTCCGAACAGCCACTTATTCAGCCACTTGTTGACGTAGATGTTGACCACAGCACATCCAGCACCGATTGCAGCCCCCGCCAACACATCCGACGGATAATGCACTCCCTCGTTCATACGGGAAACTCCCACGGAACAAGCCCACAGGGCAGACGGAGCTATCACATACCATTTAGGATACTTTACACTGAGCGAGGTGGCAAGGGCAAAAGCCGTCGCCGTATGTCCGGAAGGAAAAGACGGGCTGCCTTCATGGCTATATGCATGCACTCTGTCGGGATATTTATCATAAGGACGCTCACGGTCCACCAGATATTTCATTCCATAAGTCACAACAAAAGCCCCCGCTACACTTGTACCTACGTAGACCGCATCTTTCAGCAAACCCTTATCATGTTTTATCCAAGCGGCAACCGCCATCGCCACCGGAACACCGACAGCAACATAGGGCTCCGAACGTGAAATTATCTTATTATAGTTACGGACAAACTTGCCATCCCAACTGTTAACCCGGTGCAAAGTGTTAATATCCCAATTCTGTGCCGAAAGACCGGATACAACAAGGTAGATAAAATATACAAAAAAAATAGCCTTTTTCATAAGTCCTTTATATTAGTTTGACGCAAAGATAGGACAAATAGATAGAGTTTTCACAAAAAAATTCTATCTTTGTTGCCACATTTATAATAATTCGCTAATCATTTCATGAGACTGGAAACTTGCTGCAACCGACAGATTGATTGTATGGTATGTCCCCAAAAATCAGAAGGAGTATTGGTTTACCGCCACTACCCCAAGGGACAACATTTCTCTGCTGAAAAGTGCACACAGAACAGCATGATATTTATGCTGAAAGGTGAATTACTTGTAAACAGTGACGAATATCCGGGCACCACTCTCCAAAGCCGCCAGCTCATCTTGCAAGCCATCGGCTCCAAAGTAGAACTCCTGGCTTTGACCGAAGTGGAATATATTGTGTATTGGTTCACCGAGCTTCCTCTGATTTGCGAAGAGCGCTACAAGGAGATACTGAAACGCTCGGAAGCCCCCTTGACTTATACCCCGCTTACCGCGATTTCCATGCTCGAAGGGCTCCTGAAAAGCCTTGCCTGCTACCTCAACGAGCAACCCTATGCGTGCAGCAAATACATTGAAATGAAATGCCAGGAATTGGTATACATATTGACATGCTACTATCCGCTACACCAAATCAGTACATTCTTCTACCCCATCAGCACTTATACGGAAAGCTTCCAATATTTCGTCATGCAGAACTACGACAAGGTGAAGAATGTGGAAGAGTTTGCCCACCTCGGTGGATATACCACCACCACATTCCGCCGTCTGTTTAAAAATATGTATGGGGTCCCGGTCTATGAATGGATTCTGGACAAGAAACGTGAAGGAATTCTGAACGACCTGCAATACACCAAACAACGCATTTCAGTCATCAGCGCCCGCTATGGCTTTGATTCCCTATCCCACTTTGCCCACTTCTGCAAAGACTCTTTCGGAGACACGCCCCGCGCCCTGAGAAAACGTTCGGCAAACGGAGAAAAGATTTCCATTATCTGCAAAGAGCAAGGCAAAGACCAGGAGGACGAGTAAACCTTTTACTTGTCCGTAAACTTCGCATTCTGCCGGATTACGGAATTATTTCTTTAATCGCTTGCTTTATCGCTGGATTTCTCCTATTTTTGCGAAACATTTACAGAAGTATCCTGATAGAACAAATTTTCAAACTATTAAATAACTTAAATTCAATCATTTATGTGGTTAAGTAATTCATCTGTAGGAAGGAAAGTGGTGATGAGCGTTACCGGTATCGCCCTTGTCCTGTTTCTGACATTTCACATGGCGATGAACCTGGTTGCATTAGTCTCGGCTAATGGCTACAACATGGTTTGTGAGTTCCTGGGAGCAAACTGGTACGCATTGGTGGCTACGGTAGGTCTGGCTGCCTTATTCATCATCCACATCATCTACGCTTTCTGGCTGACTATGCAGAACCGTAAGGCACGTGGTAGCGAACGCTATGCCGTTACGGAAAAGCCCAAGACTGTGGAATGGGCTTCTCAGAACATGCTCGTACTGGGTATCATCGTAATCGTGGGTTTGGGCCTGCACCTGGTAAACTTCTGGGCTAAAATGCAGCTTCCCGAGTTGATGCACAACATGGGCATGCATGCCGACACCCTCACGCTGGCATATGCAGCCAACGGTGTCTATCACATTCAAAACACCTTCAGCAATCCGGTATTCGTAGTGCTTTACCTCGTTTGGCTGGGCGCATTGTGGTTCCACCTCACTCACGGTTTCTGGAGCTCCATGCAGTCTTTGGGATGGAACAACAAAGTATGGATTAACCGTTGGAAATGTATCTCCAACATCTATTCTACTATCGTTGTCCTCTGCTTCGCTCTGGTAGTTGTCGTATTCTTTGCAAAATCATTGTGCGGCGCTTGCTAAATTCAAATTGTAAATGACTAAATTGTAAATTGCATTATGACTAAGATAGATTCTAAAATACCGGAAGGACCGGTGGCTGAGAAATGGACCAATTATAAGGCTCACCAAAAATTAGTAAACCCTGCCAACAAACGTCGTCTGGACATCATCGTAGTAGGAACCGGACTTGCCGGTGCCAGTGCTGCCGCCTCTCTGGGCGAAATGGGTTTCAGAGTATTCAACTTCTGCATCCAGGACTCTCCGCGCCGTGCACACTCCATCGCTGCACAAGGTGGTATCAATGCTGCTAAGAATTACCAAAACGACGGTGACTCTGTATACCGTCTGTTCTACGATACAGTAAAGGGTGGCGACTACCGTGCCCGCGAAGCCAACGTTTACCGTCTGGCTGAAGTATCCAACAATATTATCGACCAATGCGTTGCACAAGGTGTTCCTTTCGCCCGCGAATACGGCGGTACACTGGACAACCGTTCTTTCGGTGGTGCTCAGGTATCCCGTACTTTCTATGCCAAGGGTCAGACCGGACAGCAGCTGTTGCTGGGTGCATACTCTGCATTGAGCCGCCAGGTGAACGTAGGCACTGTGAAACTGTATACCCGCTACGAAATGGAAGACGTTGTCCTCATTGACGGACGTGCCCGCGGTATCATTGCAAAGAACCTCGTTACCGGTAAATTGGAACGTTTTGCCGCCCACGCTGTGGTAATCGCTACCGGTGGTTACGGCAATGCCTACTTCCTTTCTACCAATGCAATGGCATGTAACTGCTCTGCAGCAATGGCTTGCTACCGTAAAGGTGCCTGGTTTGCCAACCCTGCTTACGTACAGATTCACCCCACTTGTATCCCGGTTCACGGTGACAAGCAGTCTAAGCTGACTTTGATGTCCGAATCTCTGCGTAACGATGGTCGTATCTGGGTTCCGAAGAAGCTGGAAGATGCCAAGAAACTGCAGGAAGGTACACTGCAAGGAAAAGATATTCCCGAGGAAGACCGCGACTACTACCTGGAACGCCGTTATCCGGCATTCGGTAACCTCGTTCCGCGTGACGTTGCCAGCCGCGCTGCCAAAGAACGCTGCGACAAGGGCTTCGGCGTGAACAACACCGGTCTTGCCGTATTCCTTGACTTCTCCGAAGCTATCAACCGTCTGGGTAAAGATGTCGTTGCACAACGTTACGGCAACCTCTTCGATATGTATGAAGAAATCACTGATGTCAGCCCATACGAAAACCCGATGATGATTTATCCGGCTATCCACTATACCATGGGTGGTATCTGGGTTGACTACGAACTGATGACCTCCATCAAGGGACTATTCGCCATCGGTGAATGTAACTTCTCCGACCACGGTGCAAACCGCCTCGGTGCTTCCGCCCTGATGCAAGGTCTGGCCGATGGTTACTTCGTATTGCCTTACACTATCCAGAACTATCTGGCCGACCAGATTACAGTTCCCCGTTTCTCTACCGACCTGCCCGAATTTGCAGCTGCAGAAAAGGCCGTTCAGGAGAAGATTGACTGGATGATGAACATCAAGGGTAAGAAGTCTGTAGACTCTATCCACAAGGAACTGGGCCACATTATGTGGGAATATGTAGGTATGGGACGTACGGCCGAAGGCTTGAAGGAAGGTCTGAAGAAGCTGAAAGAAGTCCGCAAGGAGTTCGAGAAAGAACTGTTCATCCCGGGCGACAAGGAAGGTATGAATGTAGAACTCGACAAGGCTATCCGTCTGTACGACTTCATCACTATGGGCGAGCTGGTTGCTTACGATGCACTGAACCGTAACGAAAGCTGCGGCGGTCACTTCCGTGAAGAATATCAGACTGAAGAAGGCGAAGCCAAGCGTGACGATGAAAACTACTTCTACGTGGCTTGCTGGGAATATCAGGGTTCTGACGAAAAGGAACCGGTATTGCTGAAAGAGCCGCTGGTTTACGAAGCAATCAAGGTACAGACTCGTAACTACAAGAGCTAATCGGGAAGTTGAACATTTAAAGAATTAAAGAAAATGGATAAAAATATATCATTTACGCTCAAGGTATGGCGCCAGAAGGGTCCGAAAGCAAAAGGCGCTTTTGAAACATACCAAATGAAAGATATCCCGGGCGATACTTCATTCCTCGAAATGCTGGATATCCTGAACGAACAGCTGATTTCTGAAGGTAAAGAACCGGTTGTATTCGACCACGACTGCCGCGAAGGTATCTGCGGTATGTGTTCGCTCTACATCAACGGACACCCCCACGGTCCTGCAACCGGCGCTACGACTTGCCAGATTTATATGCGTCGTTTCAACGACGGCGATACCATCACTGTTGAACCGTGGCGCTCTGCCGGTTTCCCGGTTATCAAGGACTTGATGGTCGACCGTACGGCCTACGACAAGATTATGCAGGCAGGCGGCTACGTCAGCGTACGTACCGGTGCTCCCCAGGATGCCAACGCTATCCTGATTCCGAAGCCCATCGCTGACGAGGCTATGGATGCTGCCAGCTGTATCGGTTGTGGTGCTTGTGTGGCTGCTTGTAAGAACGGTTCTGCTATGCTTTTCGTTTCTGCCAAGGTGAGCCAGCTGAACCTGTTGCCCCAAGGCAAACCGGAAGCATTGCGCCGTGCCAAGGCTATGTTGAGCAAGATGGACGAACTCGGTTTCGGTAACTGTACAAACACTCGTGCGTGCGAAGCTGAATGCCCGAAGAATGTTTCCATCAGCAACATTGCTCGCCTGAACCGCGACTTTATCATTGCGAAACTGAAAGACTAATCCGGTCTTTCTGCAAATAATATAGGATGCGCTTCGGATAAACCTTTTGAGCAAGCTCAGATTTATCACTCAGCTTTCACTATATTTGATTAATATCACAAGAGACTCCTCTGTCGGGAAACCGCCGGAGGAGTTTTTTTATGACATGCCGTTTACTTCAGATAAATTGCCGGCACGCAAGCTACGGGGAGAAGCCCCGAAATTCTTTTTGCAGAAATTGGAAAAATGAGGCAGCGATTCAAAGCCATATTTATAGCAAATCTCTGATATAGAAGCATCCGTATAACGAAGTTCATAAACCACGCTTTCCTTCCTCCGTTCCATCATCCACTCGTACACCGGTTGATGAAAAACAGAATTGAATATACGCCGGAAAGTAGCTACTGTATATCCTCCCAACTGGGCAAGTTCCTCTACCGTCTTGACTTTGGCATGATTCTGCAAGACAAAGTAGTGGAAGGAATTAGTATACTGGGCAAGAGGATGTATCAGCATGGAAAGCTCATAGTCGGAGTAGTAATTTCCAAGAATGAAAGCAAGTTCTTTCCGTTTGAAACAAAGCATTTCCCGGCAAATCTTCTCCTCGGACAAATAGGCCTTGGAACTTTCCAGAAAGAGCTGCAACTCGGGAGTAATGGTCAAAGGATAGAATATCAATGGAGGGGTAACCTCTTTCATAATATGGTTATACCGGTCCTCACAGAAGAATTCAGGCTTACTGAACCGGTAACAAACGCATTCCACATCCGTCATGGCAAGTATTTCGTACTTGGAACCAATAGCTTGAAGGATGAACTCACCTGCATGCAACACAGTTCCCGCATACTCCTTACTGTTGACAAGCACTTCTCCTTTCAGCAGGAAAATTATAATATTTTCCTCACACTTTCGCGCCGGCAGATGGAATCCTCTGAGGTGGGAAGCATATATTATTGCATTGTCCACAGCCTTGGGACATTGAGCGCATTGTTTTTTACCTCTGCAAGCAGAAGAGTTGGGCATCGGCAAGTAGATTTGTTTGTTTGTTGCAGTGACAAAAATAGATAAATAATACTCATAAAAGAAACATTCCCCGAAAACTTTCATAAAGAAGTTTCGGGGAATGAATAAAATAGAAGTAATTCAGTTTTTTAGAAGATGTAATTTAAACTGTGTCAGCAAGGAATAAAATATTAATTTTGCTAACACAGTTTTTTTATGAAAGAAGAATTTGATTTTGAAAGTATCAAGAACAAGGCAATAGAGCAGCTGAAAGC